>OFFT01000001.1_pt1 | contig 563547 bp, 489 predicted proteins | sample 1521581 | NCBI WGS metagenome assembly OFFT01 (sample SAMEA3504084, study PRJEB24116) | mouse gut metagenome | biome: mouse gut; feature: mouse-associated habitat; material: faeces | place: Denmark | collected 2011
AGGTGCGGTACTCCTCCGTTGTTGCTGCGGTACTGGTGCGGTATAGGTGCGGTACTCCTCCGGTCGCCACCGCAGGAGTACCGCACCTATACCGTTTCATATCCGCTCCGATGCAAGCCATACCTTAGCCCTCACTATACAAAAGATGACGGTTCCAACCCTTTCAAGTTAAACAGACACACACTCCGCACTTCATTTCCCCGCACTTTTCTATTCTATTTCTTATGAGTTGTTCACTTTTTGATATACCTTTACGACATCAAATCAAAAAACATGGCCAAAAAAATCGTACTGGTAACCGGCGGCCAGCGGTCAGGAAAAAGCGACTACGCACAGCAACTGGCACTGCAATTATCGGAACGTCCTGTTTACTTAGCAACATCCCGTATATGGGATGAAGAGTTCCGCCGGCGCATTGAACGCCATCAACGCCAACGGGGACCCCAATGGACTAACATTGAGGAAGAAAAGTTCCTCAGCCGGCATCTTTTGGAAAACCGGACAATTGTCATTGACTGCCTGACCCTTTGGACCACTAATTTTTTCTTTGACAACGATTCGGACATAAAAAAATCCCTGGAAGAATTAAAATCCGAATTTGACCGTTTCACCGGACAATCCGCCACGTTTATTTTCGTCACCAATGAGATTGGATTGGGAGGTATATCCGAAAATCCCGTACAACGCCGGTTTACGGATTTACAGGGATGGATAAATCAATATGTAGCTTCGCAAGCAGATGAAGTGGTACTTATGGTGGCCGGCATACCTCTGAAAATAAAATAAGAAATTAACCGATAAGTCTCACGAAATGAAAACCTTTAATATCAAAATACCGGACCAGACAATAATACCTGCATTACAAGATAAAATTGACAACCTGACGAAACCGAAAGGCTCATTAGGCCGATTGGAAGAATTGGCTATACAAATCGGAACAATACAACAAACTTTCACTCCGGATTTGCGCAAACCGCAAAACATTATCTTCGCCGCAGACCACGGCATCGTAGTGGAAGGCGTGAGTTTTTCCGCTCCGGAAGTAACCGCCCAGCAAGTTCCCAATTTCCTGAAAGGCGGCGGGGGTGTCGGGATGTTTTGCCGGCAGCATAATTTCGGCCTGAAAGTAGTGGATTGCGGGGTGAATGCCGATTTCGGGGAACTGCCGGGACTGATAGACCGGAAAATCCGGAAGGGAACCCGCAATTATCTGCACGAGGCCGCCATGACGGAAGAAGAGATGGAACGGGCCATCGAAATAGGAGCCGAAATGGTCGATATGGCACACAATGAAGGAAGCAACATCATCAGTTTCGGCGAAATGGGAATTGCCAATACTTCTTCTTCTTCACTGTGGATGACGTGGTTTACCGGCATATCTCTGAAAGCTTGCGTCGGAGCCGGCAGCGGACTGAATCCGCAAGGCATCGAACACAAATACAATATACTCCGGGCAGCAATGGAAAATTATCGGGGCGACGGTTCGCCACGGGACATCATCCGCTGGTTCGGAGGATATGAAATGGTAGCCGCCGTCGGGGCTATGCTTCGGGCAGCCGAACGCCGGATGCTGATTATCGTAGACGGCTTTATCATGACCAATTGTGTGCTGGCCGCCAAACAACTTTATCCGGCAGTGCAGGAATATTGCATCTTCGGACATCAGGGCGACGAAGCCGGGCATCAGCTTGTACTCGAATTCCTTGACGCCAAACCGTTACTGAATCTCAGTCTCCGTTTAGGCGAAGGGACAGGAGCCATCTGTGCTTACCCGATTATCGAATCTGCCATACGCATGGTCAACGAAATGACCACTTTCCAGCAGGCACAAATCACCAAGTACTTTTAATATGAAATCTTTACTGGCCGCCATCATGATGTTTACCCGGCTTCCCCTTTGGCGAATTGTCCAGGTAAATAAAAAAGATTACACCGGGATATTGCTCTACTGGCCTGTAGTGGGTTTTCTGACCGGGTTGACCACATGGGGTGTTTTATGCCTCACTGCATTTTATATGCCCACACTTGTCGCCTGTATACTTGCCGTAATCGCCCGCATTCTGCTCACCGGAGCACTCCACGAAGACGGCCTCGCCGACTTCTGCGACGGTTTCGGCGGCGGACACGACAAAGAAAGTATCCTCCGCATTATGAAAGACTCACACATCGGCGGCTACGGCGTCATGGGGCTCATCCTCTATTTTCTTCTGTATGTCGCCCTGCTTTACGAACTGCGACAACCACACGGATGCCTCTATATCCGCGAATACGTACCGCTTGCCACGATTCTCGGTGCCGATGTATGCGCCAAGCTCTGCACGGCAGCTATGATTAATACCCTACCCTACGCACGTACCGAAGAAGAAAGTAAGGTGAAAGTACTCTACCGGAAAATCCGGTTCTATGAATACCTGCTCGTAGCATTTCCTTGCCTCGCCATTCTCCGGGTACTGGACACACCGCTGCTCCCCTTAATACCAACGCTGCTCTCCGTCACCTTTCTCGGTGGTTATCTGAAACGTAAAATCGGCGGTTACACCGGCGACTGCTGCGGTGCCACCGTCCTCATCGCCGAAATAGTTTTCTATCTTTCCACGCTCATCCTTATTCAAAATCCCATCGCATGAAAATCACCCTTATCCGTCATACCAGCGTCGCAGTCCCCTCCGGTATCTGTTACGGCCAGACAGATGTAGACGTCGCTCCGGGCTTTGCCGGAGAAGCGGCGACAGTCCGCAAAAACATTGCCGGTGAAACATTCGATGCAGTATATTGCAGTCCATTGTCGCGTTGCCGCAAATTGGCGGCTTACTGCGGATTTCCGGCTCCGGTGGTCGACGAACGGCTGAAAGAACTCCATTTCGGACGCTGGGAAATGCAAAAATGGGACGACATCACCGACCCAGCCCTCCGGGAGTGGTATAACGATTGGATTCATCTGCCGGCAGGAGGAGCCGAAAGCTACAACGACCAATACAGGCGTGTCGCTGCGTTCCTAAACGAAATCCCGGCCAGCTATCGCCATGTCGCTCTTTTCACCCATCGCGGGGTCATCGGTTGTGCCTTAGTCTATGCAGGACTCTGTAGCCCGGAATCCTCTTTCAAACTCGATATTCCCTACGGCAGCAAAACCGAACTTATCCTTTAAGACAATGGAACAACTATTGGAATATTTCGGAGTTCTGACCGGTTTGCTTTACCTGTTTCTGGAAATCAAACAACACCGTGCCATGTGGATTGTCGGTTTTCTGACCTCCCTTGCCTATGTCTTTGTCTTTTTTCTTTCCAAAATATATGCAGATATGGGGCTGAATCTCTATTACGTGGCCATCAGTGTCTATGGTTTCTGGCTATGGACACAAGGCAAAAAACGCAAAGAGCCTGGAGCAACAACCGCCGCACAAGAAAAGATTCTCTACTGCAACCTGGCTCCCCGTCTTTTCGTGAGAATATTGTTTTCCATTGCCATTCTGTTCACCCTGCTCTACAATGTCTTGCATCATTTCACCGACTCACCGATACCGGCCGGCGATGCATTTACCACAGCCATGGGGATTATGGCCACCTGGATGTTAGCACGGCGTATCATTGAGCAATGGATTTTCTGGATTATCGTCAACTGCGTCTCCGTCTATATTTATTACCAGCGCGGACTTTATCCGACCTCGTTTCTTTATATTTGTTACACCATACTGGCAGCTATCGGATTATATACATGGAAAAAGAAAGGAATAAAAAGAAATGATAACACCCTATAATTGCGTAATCGTGGCAAACGGCAGTTTCCCGCAAACTAATTTACCGCTTCGTTTTTTACATCAAGCCTCCGTGGTCATTGCCTGTGACGGAGCCGTTACAGCATTAGACAGAGCCGGCATTGTCCCGACAGCTATTGTCGGCGACCTTGACAGCCTTTCGCCCTGTTTTCGCAAACGATATGCCGATCGTCTCCATTTCGTAGAAGATCAGGAAGTAAACGACTTAACAAAATCCATCCGGTTCGCCCACCAATCCGGTCAGCAGGAAGTCTTGATATTGGGAGCAACCGGATTACGTGAAGACCATACATTAGGGAATATCTCACTGCTGATAGAACATGCTCCTCTTTTCCGACGAATTGAGATTCTCTCGGATTACGGACTTTTTACCCCGCTTTTACAAACAACAACACTTAAAAGCAAACCAGGTATACAAGTATCCCTTTTCTCCCTTTCCCCTTCCGGCACGATCTCCACATCTGGTCTGCATTGGCCAATCTGTGACCGCCAATTGACCGCCTGGTGGCAAGGCACCTTGAACGAAGCAACCGGCAATTGTTTCACCGTCACACTTTCACCGGACGCCCGTGTGCTTGTCTACCGCACGTTAGTCATTCCGGCAAAGGGAACGTAATCCGCCGGTTCATGACTCATCATTATCCGGACCAGCAGGAACCAGCACTCCGGAGATAACGGCGGATGCAGATATATTCCTATCCCTTGGTGGCATCCGAATCAGGCATAATGAAAACGAAAACTATTTTAGTTCAGGAACTATCCGTTCCAACCACTCCTCTATACGGACATCGGTTTTATCGGCTTCATAGTCCTCATCCAAAGGCAAACCGATGAATTTTCCATCACGCAAAGCCCGGGAATCATTAAAAACATAGTCCCGGGTTTCTGTGGCCCCAATCAAAATCCCCCCGGCCTCTTCAACCGATTGTGCCAATATCCCCATACCATCCACAAAATTATTCGGATAACTCACATGGTCGCCTAAACCGGCAATAGCCACCTTTCTCCCTTCCAGCCGCATACGGAGCATTTTAGGAATAAAAGCAGACCAAGGGTCCTTCTGTTCCATTTCCCAGGTATTCCGGCCCAGTGTCGAACACACGAAAATTAAATTACGATAATCCAGCAGTTTAAACGGAAAAGCATCCGGAATAACAAAAATATCAGGCCGGAAATCGGCCAATTTTTGCTTAATCATGCGGGCCACCTTATGTACACTTCCTCCGGAAGGAGCATAAAATATCCCGACCTGTTTTTCAGGCTTATATTCCTTATCAATTAAATAATTGCCTTCCATATCAGCTTTAAGCTGAAAATTGGACTGTTGTCCAGTCTGTTCTTTTTCCATAAAACCGGGTATTATTCTGTTTCACTCTTTATTCCGATACGAATTTTACCCGATTTTGTTTCTCTCTGTCCGGACCTCCTACCGGACAGGCTTCAGGGATGACCGGCTTTTGGCAGGAATTTCCCCTTTCCGGGCAGCAACGGCTAAAAGGATGCCCAACACCACTCCCAGTAAAGCCGCACACAACACCCGCATATTCCCGGGCAGTAAAAAAGTAAGAGTATGAGCAGGAAACCAGAAAAACGGTATCGTCTTCTTAAAAACAAAGCCCCACAATACTCCCCAGTTCAAGCCCGTCATAATCTTCCTCATCGGAATCGGAGTAAAAAAACCAGCCAACGTACCTCCGGTAGCTAAAATATGGGTATCTGTAATCTTATGTAAAGTCATAAACACCGGAGCAAAAATGGTATTCATACTCACTGAAACAGCAAAAGCCACCAGTACTTTAAACCAACTCAAACCGGAAGCATGAAAAACTGCCGGAGCCTCCGACATGCCAAGGTATTGCAAAAACACCGGAGTTCCGTTGGAAAAAATAATCATCGCCATATTAATACCCATACCCAATATACCCCATACGAGCATTCGCGGCAGGATTCCGAACCCTTTCCGGCAATATACTCCCGCACTAATCCGCAGACCAATCATTTCACCCAAAGTCGACAAGAAGGCAAATTTAAGAAAACTCATAGCCATGCCGTGAGCCGCATTAAAAGAATGATACCACCGTAAAACCGGCTCAAAGGCAAAAAAGGGTAACAGCAAAACTGCTACCCCTATAACAAATACAAAATCCTGTTTTTTCATATCTCAGAACTTTCAACTTTGCCATATGCCTATGCACCAATAAAACAACGGCAAATTCATTGATACAACGGCAAATTTACACGTCAGTACATTTATTTTTCTATCCGGATTCGGGCATCCACCGCCACCACCTGTTCCTTATTTCCCAACAAAGGATTCAGGTCCATTTCAAATATCTCAGGCGCAACTTTCACCAGCACAGACACCCGTGCCACAGCCTCGGCAAACTGTTGCTCATTAACAGGCTCCTGCCCGCGTACACCCCGGATAATCTTATAAGACTTCAAGCCGTGAATCATATCCAACGCTTCCGCTACGGCAATCGGTGCCAGACCGGCTTTCACATCCTTCAGCACTTCGATGAAGATGCCACCCAAACCACACAACACCATGTGTCCGAATTTATCTTCCCGCTTAGCACCGATGAACACTTCCGTACCGTTCAATTGCTGAGCCAACATGACAGCATGTGTATCCTTAATTTTCATCATGCGCCGGAATTCGCAACGTACTGTCTCTTCGTCACTCACATTCAGCGTCACTCCTCCGACATCCGACTTATGAACAGGCCCTACCACCTTCATCACCAATGGAAAACCGATTTTCCGGGCCAATGCAACTATTTTTTCCTCGGTATCCGCCACACCTTCCCGGGCGCGGGCAATGCCTGCTGCATCCAATAGCTCATGAATCTGTTCCGGAGCCAGATATCCGTTGTCTGCCCGGTCTATCACTGCACGTATGCGCTCCTTATCAACCGCAGGCAATTCCGGTGCCGCCGGCTGAGGTACCGGAGTATGATATATCTTACACAAAGCATTCCCGAAATTTACTTCGTAAGGGAAATATACACCGCCTTTTTTCACAAACTCGTCTATTTCAGCTTTCACCACCATCGAGGAAGGGAATATCGGGAATATCGGTTTAGGAGATTCAGCTATTTTTTCTCTCAACACTTCGTAAACATCAAAAACAGGGAAAAGACCGGGACTTCCGAAAATAACCGCTATCCCGTCAATATCATCAAAATCACGGTTGCAGGCATCCAGAATAAAACCCAATTGTTCGGCCGTCCCTGTAGCCAGAAAATCGATGGGATTGCCCACAGACGAACCGTTAAACAATTTTTCCAGCAACGCCTGCGCTTTCGGTCCTTCCAGGTGAGGAACCTCCATACCGCCATTCGAAAGGGCATCCGTCAGCATCACCGCCGGGCCTCCGGCATGTGTTACGACAGCGATATTCTTCCCTTTCAACTCAGGATAAGAAAAAATAGCAGCCACCGTAGCCAGTTCGTCACGCCCGTTACAGCGTACAATACCGGCTTTACGGAATAAAGCATCTACCGCCACATCGGAACTCGCCAATGCCCCGGTATGTGATGAAGCAGCCCGGCTGCCGGCTACAGACCCGCCGGACTTAATAGCAGCAATACGGCATCCTTTCCGGATTAAAGAAGAAGCATGCTTCAGCAGTTTATCCGGTTTGTCAATACTTTCCACATATATCAACTTAATGCGTGAACTGGTAGCAGGGTCAAAAGACTTATCCCAATACTCCAATACCTCTTCAACACCCAACTGGGCAGAATTACCTACAGAAAACACACTGGAAAATTTTACTCCCTTCTGCATGCCGGCATCCATAATAAACAATGCCGTTGCTCCGGACCCGGACACAAAATCAACACCTGCCGGGTCAAGCTTAGGAATAGGAGTTGTAAATACCCCGTTATAATTTACCGTCAATACACCGATACAATTAGGACCTATTAAAGCTCCGCCCACAGAATCCACAATTTCCGTAATCTGCTTTTCCAACGCCTTACCCTCGGCATTTTCTTCACTGAATCCGGCCGACAAAATAATAAACGCCCGGGTGTTCTTTTCTTTTGCCAGAACCTCCACCGCAGCAGGACAATATTTTGCCGCAATGGCCAAAATAGCACACTCTGTTTCAGGCACATCCTTTACATCCCGGAACGACCGGACACCCTGAACTTCATCCAATTTCGGATTGACCACATACAAACTTCCGGCAAAACACCCGTCCAGTAAATTCTTCAGCACTTTACCCCCCGGTTTCTGAATATCGTCCGAACCCCCAACCACCACAATACTGGCAGGATTTAATAATTGTCTGTTAATCATATTTTATTATTTAATTTGCACATTCACCCTATAAAATAATTACCTATATATTATTAAAAAACTTCAGGAACTCCGTAATTTTTTTCATCATGTTCTTAGACCCTGTATAAAACGGAACCCTTTGGTGTATAGTCTCCGGCATCAACTCCAGAATCCTTTTGTCTCCGTCCGTAGCCAACCCTCCGGCCTGTTCGGCAATAAAAGCAATAGGATTGCATTCATACAACAAACGTAATTTACCCGTCGGATGATTATTGGTTTCCGGATAAATAAAAATACCGCCTTTCAGCAAATTCCGGTGAAAATCGGCCACCAGCGAACCGATATACCGGGAAGTATAAGGCCTGCCCGTCTTTTTATCCGTCTCCTGGCAATATTTGATGTACTTCTTTACTCCCACCGGAAATTTTTCATAATTCCCCTCATTAATAGAATAAATTGTACCGTTTTCAGGTGTTTTTATATCCGGATGCGAAAGACAAAACTCTCCGATGGAAGGGTCAAGCGTAAACCCGTTTACCCCATTGCCCGCCGTGTACACTAACATAGTAGATGAACCGTAAATGACATAGCCGGCCGCAACCAGTTTACACCCCCTTTGTAAAAAATCATCCAATTTTGCAGCCTCTCCCAACGGGGATTTACGGCGATACACGGAAAATATGGTGCCGATAGAAACATTGACATCTATATTCGAAGAACCATCCAGCGGGTCCATACAAAAAATATATTTCCCGTTCCGGGATAAACCGTTGTCAAAAACAACAATATCCTGATTCTCTTCCGAAGCAACCGCACAACATTCACCGCTCGCCTTCAATTCTCCGATGAATGTTTCATTCGCATACACATCCAGTTTTTGCTGGTCTTCACCCTGTATATTTTCAGCACCAGCCCGGCCCAGCATATCCACCAGCCCGGCCTTATTGACTTCCCGGTTCACCTTCTTGGCAGCAATTCCGACATGATGCAACAAACAGGAAAAACCTCCCGTAGCCTGCGGTACGCCGGCCTGTTGTTCAATAATAAATTGGTTTAAGGTTGTTACTTTATTCATAAAACAAAGTCCATTTTGTTAGTTATTACAAAGATAAAATGATAAATCATAATACACAAACGTTTTCGCAACAACTTTTCCGTAAGAACACTACATCCTCAGTGCTCTGTCACCGGGAAATTCTTATCCTCCAAAGGAAAAATAAACGGGAAACCTGTAACCATCATACTTCCGGAATTCTACCCGGAAGATAGCAGAGAACTTTCCGGAAACGTCCGGAAGAAAACCGGAAGAATCGGAGGAATTGTTGTACGCTTTTTCGATTTAATGACTACATTTGCCTCCTGAAATAAGAAAAAACAACTCGAATGGACATATTCAAATTCGGCGGAGCATCGGTAAAGGATGCTGAAGGTGTAAGGAATCTGTTTAACATCATCAACACACGCAAAGACAACCTGATTATTGTGGTATCTGCCATGGGAAAAATGACAGATGCCCTGGAAGTGTTGTGCAATGCCTATTTCCATAAAACCGAAGAAGCAAAAGAATCCTTGCAACACATCATCGATTTCCACCGGAAAATTATTAGCGACCTTTTCGGAAGCCACACGGAAGAAGTGGATGCCGCCGTCGGCAAACTTTACAGGGAATTGCAGGAAATTCTCAACAGCGAACCTTCCCTGTGCTACGACTATGAATACGACCGTATCATCTGTTTCGGAGAATTATTGTCCACCACCATCATCGCCTATTATCTGGAAAAACAAGGCCGCAAAGCCAAATTTGTAGACATCCGCAAGTGCCTGATTACCGACCAGAATTACAGGAATGCCTGTATCAATCCGGAGCTTTCAGCACAACTGTGCCGCAAGGCTTTCACGTTCCAGGACACGTTCATGTACATTACCCAGGGATTCATTGCCGGCACCACCACCAATCAGACGACAACACTCGGACGGGAAGGCTCGGATTATACCGCCGCCCTGCTCGCCAATCTGCTGGATGCGGAGAATGTCACAATCTGGAAAGACGTACCGGGCATCATGAATGCCGACCCGAAATTATATCCCAATACGGAAATCATTGGTAAACTATCTTACAAAGAAGCCATTGAACTCTCCAATTGCGGAGCTAAAGTCATTCATCCTAAAACCATTAAACCCTTACAAAACAAAGGAATTCCGCTTTATGTCAGATCTTTTCTCTATCCGGAAAGCCATGGTTCCGTCATTCGTGAAATGGATGAAAAACTGAAACTGCCGCCCATCTACATCGACAAGGCAAACCAATTGCTGCTAACTTTATCTCCCCGGGATTTCTCCTTCATCGCAGAAGAAAAGCTAAGCCGGATTTTTGCCACGCTGGCCAAATACAGACTGCGTCTCAACCTGATGCAGAACTCTGCCATCACTTTCTCTTTCTGCATAGACCACAATGAAACCATCTTTGAAAGCTTTATCAATGAACTGCACGACGAATATGAAGTATTATACAACAAAAATGTACGCCTGCTGACTATCCGCCACTATACAGACGATATTATTCATCAGCTTACCTGCAACAAAAATGTCCTTGTGGAACAACGCAGCCGACTGACTGCCCGCTTTGTAGTTACAAATGATACACCGGAATCCGAAAACTGATTTCAGTTTATCGCACACGGTCCGGCAATTGGGGATAATTTATCTTCCATATAATTGCCGGTTCATTATCATCAGACCCCACTTGTGCCACTTTCACAAAAGCCTCCGGATACTTTTGACTGATATATCCCATATACCGCTCTACAGTATTAATTGTCCGATTCGTTTTCCGGGCAGGATCGGCACGCAAACTGGCAGACAGAATATAATCCACCGAATTTTCCTTTAATTTTTGCAACAACTCGTCCGGATAAATTACAAAATCTTTCTCTTTCAACGTTATGCTTTCTTCCCTTTTTACCTGAGCAGTTTCCAGAAGATGTTTAAAATCAGCCATAGGAGCAGCCTCGCCTTTAATAACCAGCAAAGTCTGCTGACCATTAAAATAAAAAGCCTCTGTATTGTCCTTCAGAAAACCGACCAAAGACACCGGAAGCTGCTTTTCTAATTCACCGACCGCAATAATAGCATACTCCTGCGGAGAATCCTGGCATTGTTTCAATAATTCTTCCGCCGATCCTGTCGGAACATTCATCACTCCGTAAAACTGACGTCCGTTTCCGTATACAAACGAAATAGAAGGCTTCCGGCAACCCACAACAACATTCTCAGGTAATTCTTTTGCAGCCCATTCGCTTGCCCTGATATAATTCATCCAATCCGGAGTAAGCCCGTAATACTTATCCGTAACTTTACTGACTTCTTTCACCTTAGCAGATAAACGCCCTGTCTCCGTCATAAACACCAGCACAATCACAAAAGGCAAGACCACATGCATAGCGGACCTCCATTTCCGGTCCGGAAAATAATACAAAGCAGACAATAACAACAACAACAAATAAGGCAAAACAGGCACAATCAGACGTCCCTGATTCCAAAACACCTGCATAATAAAAAAAGTGAGCACCAGAAAACCACCGGCATACAACCCCATCAGGAATATCACTTTATTTTTCCGCCAGGACACCACCAAACCAACTACGCCCCACACAAAAGTCACTACGGAAACCAAAGCAGAGACAGGCATTTCTCTGGTGTATTTACGCAAACCCAGTATTTCATAAAAATGAAACGAAATATAATTTTTCATATTTCCCCAAAACCGTCCCAGAAATCCTCCCAAATCTTCCTGTCCCACACTCGCATTATAAACATCTTTCTGAAGCAGCATGGTCAATTGTCCGGAAAACTCCGCACCGCCTTTTCCCCACAACATCCATTTCAGTAAAGACCAAACTAAATACACAAATACAAAAGCACCTGCTATCAGCCAGGTGTCTTTCCAATATTTACGGTAACAGAGACCAAACAACAAGACCACTATTATGCCTATATATCCGATACTCCTTGCCAACCCCATACACAACAGAATAGCAGCCAGAATCAATGCCATCCCCACCTGTTTACCTCTGGTATAATCCTTATTCCGGTCTGCAAAATGAGTGATATAAAACCACAATGCCCAGGCCACCAACAAAAGATAAAATGCCTCACTATAAGTCTGACTGGCATAATACAACACTTCCGCATTAAAAGCCACCAGCAACAGCACAGCACTGGTTAACAAAGCCGGTACCCGATGTCTGAGTGTCAGAAAAGTAAATGTCTGAAAACCCAGAATACAAAACAAAGAAACAACTTTCAGCAAAACAATATTCATTCCGAATATTGCCATGAAAAAAGACAGAAAAACCGGATACAAAGGTCCCTGATAACCCGGATAATTCCCATACTCCAGAAACCTCTTTCCGCGCTCAATATATGCCGAATCATCACCGGAAAGGCTAATCCGTACATCAAACAATGCATAGCTCAGAATGGCTATGAAAATTAAAGAAAGAAAAAAAAGAAACGTCAACCGCTTATCCAAAAACGCATTTAACTTTTCTACAAATGTATTTTCTGACGGACGGGAAATTGTCTGCCCCGTTCTGTTTCCTCTTTGACTGATTTTCTGTGCTCCCATAAACGACATCCGGATTAATAATAAGCCAACCTGCACTGCCGGCCCGGCTGTATATCTCAATTTTTAACTAAATAAACTTTATTTTCTTGGCTGCAAACACACACATTTTTATCAGCAACCAGCCGTGACGGAAGCGGCTAATCTGTGTAGAGCCATATTCTCTGTCCTTATAACGGACAATAATCTCTGCCATTCTGAGATTAAGTTTTGCCGCTCCGAACAATAAATCAAAATCCCCGAACGGATCAAAATTCCCGAAATATTTCCTGTTATTACGAATCTCCTCATAATCTTTCTTGAAAAGCACTTTGGTACCGCACAAAGTGTCTTTCAACCGTTGTCCCAGCAAATACGAGAAAAGAACTCCGAAACTTTTATTAGCTATCAAATTCAGAAAACGCATGGCCTGTTTTTCCATCGGATATACAAGACGGCATCCGTTAATAAATTCCCCCCTGTTCTTCTTCAACGCTTCATAAAACTTGGGCATCTCCTCCGGCGGTGTTGTAAGGTCGGCATCCAAAATAAAAAGTATCTCCCCCGTAGCAGCTTCAAAACCTTCACGCACTGCATTTCCTTTTCCCTTCCCGCTCTGAACCAATACCTTTATATTTTTATCCTTATATTTTTCCTGCACCCGGAGCATTTCCTCATAAGTATGGTCGGCAGAATGTCCTTCCACAAAAACAAACTCCTGCGAAGCACCAAAGTCAGGCAATCGGGTTATGGCATTCTCAATATTGCCTTTCTCATTACGTGCCGGAACAATTATGGATACGGTATACTCCCGTTCTTCCTTCAATTCCAACGGGCGTGCAACAATCAGATTAACCAAATCCATCTGATTGAAAAAAGGCAGATTGGCAAAAAAACGGTTAAAAATAAAACTGACCAAAGGAATAAAAAAAGGAATCAACAGCTTCCGTTCCGTTCTGATGACTTCAAATCCTTCCAGACCAAGCAGGTTTTTCACATCTCCTGCGGCCAGCCAGTTCTGATTCGGCTGTTTCTGTTTAAGGCCCGTTTTCTCCGCCAGCTTCAGCCACGGTTCCCACAAATAATTATAATTTGAAATAACGATTCGGGTCCGGGGATGGCAAACCTTCCTGATATTCTCAAAAGCAGCCTGGACGTCCCAAAGAGACATCGTCAGGTCGGATAAAATAATATAATCGAATTTTTCACCCGTTGCGGGCAAATACTTCAAATCCTCTATATCATCAGTCTCAAAATGCAAATGCGGAAAACTTTCCCTGGCAATCCGAATCATCTCTCCGGCAAAATCAATACCCAAACCGTAAGACGGCTGCACAGCATTCAGCAACTCTCCTGTGCCGCAACCTATTTCCAAAACTCTGCTGCCTGCAGGAATGATAAAAGAAAAATATTTCTCCAGCGAACGATTGTAATAACTATTTCTTTTCTTCCACTTTTTCCGTTTTGCCGCAATTGAATTAAAATAATCCCGGATAGCAATTTTATTAGCTGCCATAGAAATCATACACCTGTTATCTATTATTAAATTCTGCAAAGATACAAAATTTAAATAAACAATAAATCACGTATGACCTGCACTAAAATAATCTCACTGCAACAGATACCAATCATAAAGCCGCCGTACCCCCTCCTCCAAACCTATCCGGTGATGCCATCCCAAAGCATGAAGCTTAGTGACATCCGTCAGCTTCCGGGGCGTTCCGTCAGGTTTTCCGGCATTAAATTTCAATTCGCCGGGATATCCGGTTACCTCCCGCAGCAATTGTGCCAACCGGGCTATTGTCACCTCTTCCCCGGTTCCTATATTGACATGGGTATTCCGGACCTCTTTCCCATCCACATCCCTGCAAATATCTTTAAAATCCGTCTGTTCCATCAAATACACACAAGCATCGGCCATCTCTTCACTCCACAAAAACTCACGCAAAGGAGTACCGGTACCCCACAACTCCAACGACCGGTCTGTAATACCGTACTTTTGCAAAACATACAGTATCTCAGCAACAGAAGCATCTCCGTCCACCCCTTCCACCGGCAACCTTCCCAAATCTTTCCGGATAGTCTCCCAATCTTTATAAAACAAACATCTTCCCAGATACATCTTTCTCAGCATAGCCGGTAAAACATGCGAACATTCCAGGTCAAAATTATCATTGGGACCATACAAATTAGTAGGCATAACCGCTATATAATTTGTGCCGTATTGCAAATTATAACTCTCACACATCCGTATTCCGGCAATCTTAGCCAATGCATAAGATTCATTTGTATACTCCAACGGACCGGTCAGCAAAGCATTTTCCGGTATCGGCTGAGGAGCCTCCCTCGGATAAATGCAAGTACTCCCCAAAAACAACAATTTCCGGACATCATTCAAATAAGAATAATGTATTACATTATTCTGAATCATGAGATTCTCATAAATAAATTGCCCGCGATAAACAGAATTCGCCCCGATTCCTCCAACTTTCGCAGCAGCCAGAAATACATATTCCGGTTTTTCGGTTGCAAAAAAATCAGCAACGGCCCGCTGGTCGGTTAAATCCAGTTCCTGATGGGTCCGGGTTACAAAATTGGAATATCCTTTTTGTCTGAGATTGTTTAATATAGCCGAACCTACCAATCCCCGATGCCCGGCAACATAAATTTTTGCATCTTTCCGTATCATTCCAAATAGCTTTTTATCCGATAACCGCCTTCTTGTAAAAAATGCTCTTTTTTCATCAAAAGAATATCACTCTCCATCATATCGGCAACCAAAGCAGACAAATCATATTCAGGTTGCCATCCCAGCACTTTACGGGCTTTTTCCGGATTTCCCTGCAGCAAATCTACCTCTGTAGGCCGGAAATACTGCGGATCAACAGCAACAATAGCCTTATGTCTCTGCACTTTTTCCCTCACTAACTCCAGAGAAGCTTCCCCGATACGTGACGTAAACACCTTTTCATCCAAGTCAGAAATATACCCCTTCTCCTCCGGTCCGGTTCCTTCAAAAGATACCTCCAGCCCAATATAGGTCCCCGCCATCCGGACAAAATCACGGATAGAAGTTGTAACTCCGGTGGCTATCACATAATCATCCGGCTTTTCCTGCTGCAAAATCAAATGCATCGCCCGGATATAATCCTTCGCATGCCCCCAGTCCCGCCTGCTGGACATATTTCCCAGATACAACAAATCCTGCATTCCCAATGCAATACGGCTCAGGGCCATCGTAATCTTACGCGTCACAAAAGTCTCCCCGCGAATTGGCGACTCATGATTAAACAATATACCATTACTGGCATGCATACCATAAGCTTCACGGTAATTTACAGTAATCCAATAGCCATACAACTTTGCAACTGCATACGGAGAACGGGGATAAAAAGGAGTACGTTCGGACTGCGGAATCTCCTGCACCAAACCATACAATTCGGAAGTCGACGCCTGATAAATACGGGTCTTCCGGGTCAGCCCCAATAAACGGACAGCCTCCAGAATCCGGAGCGTACCCAACCCATCAGCATTAGCCGTGTATTCCGGCGTATCAAACGAAACTTTCACATGACTCATTGCCGCCAGATTATAAATTTCATCGGGCTGTACCTCCTGAATAACCGAAGTAATATTCATACTATCCGTCAAATCTCCGTAATGAAGAATAAAATCCCGGTCCTGCATATGCGGGTCCTGGTAAATATGGTCAATCCGTTCCGTATTAAACGAAGAAGCACGGCGTTTTATTCCATGAACCTCATAATTTTTACTCAGCAAATATTCTGAAAGATAGGCTCCGTCCTGTCCCGTAACCCCGGTAATCAATGCTCTTTTCTTCATGCTACACAGTTTAAGTTTTTGCAAATATAAAACATTCAACCAGAAAAGAGAAACTAATTTTACCAGCCGGTTTATTCCAATTCCATTCAAAAAATAATATATTTGCGCTTGATTATTAAAATAAGTAAGGTGTGTCAATATCTCAAGGCAGATTTTTGACAGATGAGCATCCCTCGTTAGACAGCTCTTATTATCATCGGATACAATTAAACACATACAACAATGAACGAGAAATTTCCTGAATACAAAGGTTTGGACCTTTCCGGCGTAAACAAAGAAATTCTGAAAACGTGGGAAGAAAACAAAACTTTCGAAATGAGTCTGAAGACCCGGGAAGGTCATCCTTCTTTTGTTTTTTTTGAAGGACCACCTTCTGCAAACGGCATGCCCGGAATCCATCACGTTATGGCCCGGACCATTAAGGACGTCATTTGCCGCTACAAAACCTTGCAGGGATTTCTGGTAGAACGGAAAGCCGGATGGGATACCCACGGCTTGCCTGTTGAATTAGGTGTTGAAAAAAAATTGGGCATCACCAAAGAAGCCATCGGAAAAACCATCAGTGTGGCAGACTATAACAGAGAATGCCGTTCGGAAGTCATGAAATTCACCAAAGAATGGGAAGACCTGACCCAAAAAATGGGTTATTGGGTGGATATGAAAAACCCGTACATCACCTACGACAACCGCTACATTGAAACATTATGGCATTTGTTGAAAAAACTTTACGACAAAGGCTTTTTATACAAAGGCTATACCATCCAGCCCTATTCTCCGGCAGCAGGTACCGGATTAAGCACACATGAACTTAATCAGCCGGGATGCTACCGGGATGTGAAAGATACAACCTGCGTCGCTCAGTTTAAAATTATCCGGGACGAAAAATCGGAAAAATTATTTACGGCAAGCGATACGGTTTATTTCCTGGCCTGGACAACTACTCCGTGGACCTTACCGTCTAACACTGCCCTGGCAGTGGGTCCGAATATCACTTATTACGTGGTAAAAACATTCAATCCGTATACCTCACTTCCTGTAACCGTCATCCTGGCACAAGACCGCTTTGCAGCCTATTTTAATCCGAAAGCTGCGGACCTTGCTCTGGAAGACTACAAAGAAGGCGACAAACTGATTCCTTTCAAAAAAATCGGAGAATTCAAAGGTACGGAACTGGAACAAATACGGTATGAGCAGTTAATACCGTGGATGCGGCCGGAAGGAGATGCTTTCAGAGTAATCCTCGGAGATTACGTGACGACCGAAGACGGTACCGGAATCGTACACATCGCCCCCACTTTCGGTGCCGATGACGACCGGGTTGCTAAAATTGCCGGTATAGCACCGATGCTCCTCACCGATAAAGACGGCAACAAACAGCCGATGGTGGATAAACAAGGACGCATGTACATGCTGGAAGACATCGATCCGGAATTTGTAAAAAACAACGTCAATAAAGAACTTTACAACGAATATGCCGGACGCTTTGTCAAAAATGCCTATGACCCCGCGCTCACTGATACGGATACCACACTGGATATTGACCTTTCGGTGATGCTGAAGAAAGAAAACAAGGCTTTCAAAGTGGAAAAACATGAACACAGCTATCCGCATTGCTGGCGCACCGATAAACCGGTATTATACTATCCTCTGGATTCCTGGTTTATCAAAACAACTGCTGTGCGGGACCGCATGATAGAATTAAATAAAACCATTAACTGGAAACCGGCAAGCACCGGAGAAGGACGTTTCGGGAAATGGCTGGAAAATCTGGTGGACTGGAACCTTTCACGTTCCCGCTATTGGGGTACGCCGCTCCCCATCTGGATTAGTGAAGACGGTACCGAACAAAAATGTATCGGTTCGGTAGCCGAATTAATGGAAGAGATTGAAAAATCAATAAAAGCCGGATTTATGACCGGAAATCCTTACAAAGGGTTTATTTGCGGTGATAATTCCAAAGAAAATTACGACAAAATAGACTTGCACCGTCCCTATGTTGACGACATCATACTGGTTTCTCCCACAGGACAAAAAATGTTCCGGGAAAAAGACCTGATTGACGTGTGGTTTGATTCGGGTGCCATGCCTTACGCCCAATTACATTATCCTTTCGAACACCGGGAGGATATTGAACAACATCTCCGTTTTCCGGCAGATTTTATCGCGGAAGGTGTCGACCAGACCCGGGGATGGTTCTTCACCCTGCACGCCATTGCCACCATGGCTTTCGATTCCGTAGCTTTCAGGAATATTATATCCAACGGTCTCGTACTGGATGCCAAGGGTAACAAAATGTCAAAGCGTTTAGGTAACGCTGTCGACCCCTTTGCCACCATCGAAGAACACGGTTCCGACCCTTTACGCTGGTATATGATTACAAACTCCCAGCCTTGGGATAATCTGAAATTCGATGTAGCCGGAGTGGACGAAGTAAAACGTAAATTCTTCGGCACCTTATACAATACTTACGGTTTCTTTGCCTTGTATGCCAATGTGGACAAATTTCATTATGCCGAGCCAGAAATCCCCATGGCGGAACGTCCGGAAATCGACCGATGGATTTTATCTTTATTGAACAGCTTGATAAAGAATGTGACGGATGCTTACGAGAACTACGAGCCTACACGCGCCGGACGGGCTATTCAGGATTTCGTTATCGAAAATCTGTCCAACTGGTACGTTCGTTTGTCCAGAAAAAGATACTGGGGCGGTGAATATTCGCAAGACAAAATATCCGCTTACCAGACTTTATACACTTGTCTGGAAACCATAGCTATTTTATCGGCTCCGATAGCTCCGTTCTATATGGATAAGCTGTTCCATGACCTGAATAAAGTAACAGGACGCCACACCGGAAGTGTACACTTGACAACATTCCCCGTAGCAAATGAACAATTAATCGATAGTTTGCTGGAAGAGCGGATGGAACTGGCTCAAAAAATATCATCCATGGTCCTGGGATTACGGCGTAAAGTACAGCTCCGTGTCCGTCAACCGCTGAGCAAATTGATTATTCCTATCCTGAACGAACAGATGCTTGGTCAATTGGATGCCGTAAAAAATATCATCCTCTCGGAAGTAAATGTAAAAGAAATCGAATACATTACAGACACAACCGGAGTATTGGTGAAAAAAATTAAACCCAACTTCAAAACTTTAGGACCGAAGTACGGAAAATACATGAAGCAAATCTCTGCCCTTGTCTCCGGAATGGAACAAAGTGATATTTTCGAATTCGAGAAAAACGGCTGTTACAACCTGACAATCGAAGATGAAACCATCAAATTGGGGCTGGAGGACGTAGAAATACTTTCGGAAGATATTCCCGGTTGGTTAGTAGCCAATGAAGGCCGGCTGACCGTTGCATTGGACATCAATGTCACGAAAGAACTGAGAGAAGAAGGAATTGCCCGGGAATTAATCAACCGCATACAGAATCTGCGTAAAGAAAGTGATTTTGATGTAACAGATAAAATCACACTGGCAATTGGACGGCATGCGGAAATCAACGAAGCGGTCGAACATTTTTCCTCATATATCGCCAGTCAGGTATTGGCCGAAAATATCCAATTGACTGATACCCGTGACGAAAATACAAAAGAAGTGGAAATTGACGAAATCCGCACATTTATCAAAATTGAAAAAATCTAACCGGAACAAAAGGTTGGTAAAACAATATTTTTGGACTATCGTAAGAAAGGACAAAAAATTATTAACTTAGACCAAAACTTACAAGCTATGGCAGAAAAAAACAGATATTCAGACGAAGAGTTGCAGGAATTCAAAGAAATTATTCTTGAAAAACTCGAAAAGGCAAGAAAAGATTACGACTTGCTGAAAGGAGTCATCTCAGGCAGCGATGGGAATGATATTGCCGACACAAGCCCTACGTTCAAGGTGCTGGAAGAAGGAGCTTCCGTGCTTTCTAAAGAAGAAGCCGGCCGTCTGGCACAAAGACAAGCCAAATTCATCAGTCACCTGGAAGCTGCTTTGGTAAGGGTGGAAAATAAAACCTATGGCATTTGCAGAGTGACAGGAAAACTGATTTCCAAAGAAAGGCTCCGTGCCGTGCCCCATGCAACCTTAAGCATTGAAGCCAAAGAAGGGAAAGAAAAGTTATAAAGTAAAAAATCAGGGACTCAGCAACAAATATTTTTATGAGTATACGGAACAAACTGGCTCTTTTCATTATTGCCTTACTCGTACTTGACCAAGTTGTCAAAATATGGATTAAAACCCACATGATGCTCGGAGAAGAATTCAGTGTTTTCGGCAACTGGTTCAAGATTTTGTTCATCGAAAACAACGGTATGGCTTTCGGCATGGAACTGGGAGACGGCAAATGGGGAAAAACCGCATTAAGTCTGTTCCGTATCGTTGCAGTTGGCGGCATCGGGTGGTATATCCTGAAATTAGTCAAAGAAAAAGCACCCACCGGTGTGCTGTTTTCATTTGCCCTGATTTTTTGCGGAGCCATTGGCAATATACTTGACAGCCTTTTTTACGGTTTGATTTTCAGTGACAGCCACTACCACATTGCAACGCTTTTCCCTGCCGAAGGGGGCTATTCTTCTTTTTTACACGGCCGGGTCGTTGATATGCTCTATTTCCCTCTGATTGAAGGAACTTTCCCTTCGTGGGTTCCCGTTTGGGGAGGACAGGAATTTATTTTTTTCCGTCCTGTGTTCAACCTGGCAGATTCCTACATTACCATCGGAGTTTTACTACTGATTTTGTTTTACAGGAAATTTTTTACAGATAAAAAAGAGACTTCCGCACCAACAACCGATAGCGGCAAAGCAGAGGAATAATACCATACCGTGAAACCAGGGAAATCAAACGACACTGCCCGCATGGATATGCTCCACGGCAGCATCTTCCGAAAGTTGCTGCTATTTGCTTTACCTCTGATTGCAAGCGGCATTTTGCAACAGTCGTTTAACTCAGTGGACGTAGCAGTGGTCGGACAATTTGCAAGCAATCAGGCTCTTGCGGCTGTCGGCAGCAACGGATTAGTCATCAGTCTGATTATTAACCTCTTCATCGGCATATCAGTAGGAGCTAACGTAGTGATTGCCCACTATATCGGACGAAAAGACGAACAAGGCATCCAAAACGCCATTTCTACGACAGCAGTTATTGCTGCAACAAGCGGCATTTTTCTGCTTATCACCGGATTAGTCATAGCCAAACCCCTACTGGAAGCCTTGGATACCCCGGAAGATGTTATGGATTTGGCGGTGCTTTACCTTCGCATCTTTTCTTTAGGAATGCCATTTATGATGATATACAATTTCGGGGCAGCAATTCTCCGGAGCATGGGCGACACGAAACGGCCGTTTTACAGTCTGGTTATTGCCGGTGTTATCAATGTGGGATTGAATCTTCTGTTGGTCATCGGTTTTAAAATGAGCGTAGCAGGGGTAGCCATCGCAACGGTGGCATCAAATATCGTTAATGCCGCCATCATTATCTGTTTCCTGACACATGAAAAAGGTATTTTCCGGCTGAAACTGAAAAAACTATCCGTATCGAAACCGGAATTGCGGAAAATACTGCAAATCGGAGTGCCTGCCGGCATACAGGGCATGGTATTCTCCATTTCCAATGTCTTTGTTCTGGCCACGATTAATTCATTTGGTTCGGCAGCAGTGGCAGGTTCATCGGCAGCCCTCAACTATGAATACTACTGCTATTTCGTGGTAAGTGCTTTTGCCCAGGCTGCCGTAGCTTTTATCAGTCAGAACTACGGAGCAGGAAAAATCGAACGCTGCAAAAACATCTTCCGGCAAAGCATGTTACTCGGACTTCTGGGATGCGCTTTTTTAAACCTGCTGATTGTATGGCAAAAAGAATTTTTTATTGGCTTCTTCACCTCCGAGCCTGATATCGTCCGATACGCTGCTATCCGTATGGAATATGTATTGTTGTTCCAATTCATGGCAAGCAGTTACGAAATCAGCGGCGCAGCCCTCCGGGGACTCGGCTACTCAATGACTCCCACCGTGCTGACCATATTCGGGACCTGTCTGTTGCGTCTGGTATGGATATTTGTTGTAGTACCTATGTCAAGAAGTTATGAAACGCTGCTAACCGTTTATCCCATTTCGTGGGTGATAACCGGCATCGCAGTCTGCACGGCATATGCCATCATCCGGCGGAAAGCATTTTCCTTGCCAGCCTCCCAAACAACCTTTTAGCGGTAATACTGTTCCGATTTGTAAAAATACTTATACACCATCAGAGACTTTGTTCCACTCATCCGGCAAAGACCATATGTTCCGGCAACCGAAAACATGCAGTATGACCTGTTCTCATTCACCGTTTTCTGCCAAATAGGCATCATACATATCCAAAATCCAGGTTGCATCTTCTTTGGCCTCCTTCTTGTGCATTCTTCCCTCTTTGCCTTTAAACCAATTCTTACAAAACTTTTTTAAACCGGGCTTCTTATCTTTCAACAAGACACTATTGACCAGCATGTAAGGATACACTATCTCTCCTTCTTCGCCTTTGTCATGAAAGCGGACTCCCCAATAAGTGACCAACCGCCGCTGAACACCTTGTTTAGTAGGCGTAACATCCCAGTCTTTCCACCAATATACCGTGGCATTCTCCCCTGCTTTCTGCAAGCATACAAGACGACGCAGGGTGCGATAGCGGCTTGAGAATGAAGGTGAGGCTATTGGCCGTGCCTCCCAGCGGATGCCATCGGGGTTATTCTCTGTCTTTTCCGTATAATCAATACAGACCACTTCATCTGCAGTATATTTTTTGGTTTCCTTGTCATCCGGTGTCGAAGTCATTTTAAACGAATAATTACTTTTTTTCAAAAGAGACGTTTCAGCATGCCATCCTTTTTTCAAATAACCTTCGACTTTCTCTCCCGATGTCAATGTCACTACCACACGGCGGAATTCCTGGTCCTTTACCTTTTGAGCTTCTGCATGCCGCATGCCGTATACACACATACTCACGGTCAGAACCGTCCACAACAAGATTTTTTTCATAACCATATAATTTAAAGATTAATTTCCGGGACTATATTCTTTCAGCATTAATACTGTTTTATCGCGCCATGTATCAGAACGGCGGATACGCCCGCACAATGCCGCATCGTCGGACAAATAATAACAAAGCCGCTCACGAAAAGCATTTCCGGTTCGGGATTTCATCTTTCCCGGCGAATAAAAGACGGTTTCTCCTTTTTTTTGCAGGTAATACTTTACACACGAACTACTGAAAATCCTCTTCCGTTGCCAAATACAGATACCACCATTGGAGTCTATACCATAACCTTTACCAGCATACACACATGCCAGAATATGTGGTGTGCGGAAATAAACCCAGCACCATCCGACATCTGTCGCCGGGATAAATTTCCGCCGGTAAGCAGGAGTCCGCCGATGCCAACAGACAATCGAATCAATTTCCGCTATCGGATAAACCTCTTTTTGTTTAGATTTAGAAAAAGCATTCCGGAATGCCTTCACATTCCTGTTCTTTTTCGGAATATAAATACGGTCATCCCCCGAATATTCTATTCTTTTCCCCCCTTTCAGATAAATAATACCCTCTGCCAACGAAGCCGCCTGAACCGGAAATAATAGTAAAAACAATACTACTGAAAAAAGCAATTTCACTCCCATATGATTTTATTTTTGTCAAAAATAAGGTAGATTAAATAAAATTACTAACCATATATCAGAAATATTTTAACTGCCTTTTTGTCGATAAATATCTGCAGAATTACCCAGGAACCATACCTACAGCCAGCTAACAATAAATAGTCGTAAACAAGTATTACACAAACAGGATAGTTTATTGAATACCAGCTCCCGCAATCTCACTCCGGTTTACATTTTATTATACCATACGATAAAATGAAACATGCTGTGATTTCATTTTTTTTTCGTAGGTTTGCACCCGATTTTAATTTTTAAATTTGGCATGTTACATGTCTGCTAGTTTAAAGGGTATGATTGAGAATCTGGTGATAGTAGAGTCCCCGGCAAAAGCCAAGACTATAGAGAAATTTTTAGGTAGCGGATACACAGTAAAGTCTAGTTTCGGACATATCCGGGATTTAGAAAAAAAAGATTTGGGAGTAGACATAGAGCACAATTTTCAGCCCAAATATGAAATATCTTCCGACAAAAAAAACATTGTCAAAGAACTGAAAGCTCTGGCAAAAGAAGCCAAAACAGTATGGCTGGCTTCCGATGAAGACCGTGAAGGAGAAGCTATTGCATGGCATTTGTTTGAAGTATTAAAATTAAAACCGGAAAACACCAAGCGTATTGTATTTCACGAAATCACTAAAGATGCCATCCTGCACGCCATACAAAATCCCAGAAACATTGATAAAAATCTGGTGGATGCTCAGCAAGCACGCCGGGTTTTAGACCGTTTGGTCGGATTTGAAATGTCGCCGGTGCTATGGAAAAAAGTAAAACCGTCCCTTTCAGCAGGCCGGGTACAGTCCGTTGCAGTGAAATTAATCGTAGAACGTGAAAGGGAAATCAACGCTTTCAAAGAACAACAATATTACCGTGTAACCGGCACTTTCGAAACAACCAACAAAGCTCAGTTAAAAGCCGAGGTTCAGGAACGTTTTACAGATAAAGCAGCAACACTGGCTTATTTGCAAGCATGTAAAGATGCCAGATTTCAGGTCACCAGTGTTGAAACAAAACCCGCAGTCCGCAAACCGGCCCCTCCTTTTACCACGTCCACACTACAACAGGAAGCTTCCCGGAAACTGGGCTTTTCGGTATCCCAAACGATGTCTGTTGCTCAAAAACTCTATGAGCACGGATTAATCACTTATATGCGTACAGACTCGGTCAATCTTTCCGCTTTGGCAATCCGGAGTGCTAAAGCAGTAATTTGCGAAACCCTGGGCGAGAAATACTCCAAATCCCGGAATTTTGCAACCAAAACCAAAGGAGCTCAGGAAGCCCACGAAGCAATCCGCCCGACTTATATGAATAAGCCGGAAATTGAAGGCGACCGGAATGAAAAACAATTATACGACCTGATTTATAAACGGACTCTGGCTTCGCAAATGGCTGATGCAGAACTGGAAAAAACAAATGTCACCATAAGTTTGTCCAATCATTCCACACCATTCACAGCAACAGGAGAAGTGATTATTTTTGATGGTTTTTTGAAAGTATACATGGAGTCGCACGACGACGAAACTGACGATGAACACAGCGATTTATTGCCGGCTTTAAATAAAAATGACATGCTGAACCGGCTTCAAATCACTGCACTGGAACAATATACCCAGCATCCCCCGCGTTACACAGAAGCCAGCCTGGTAAAGAAAATGGAAGCTTTGGGCATTGGCCGACCTTCTACATATGCTCCGACAATCACAACCATCCAAAACCGGGGATATATTATACGGGAATCAAGGGATGGTCTTGCACGGAACATCGAACAAATCGAATTGAAGGGAAATGACATTGAAGTAAAAACAACCCGGAAAATCTTTGGGGCCGAAAAGAAAAAACTTTTCCCCTCAGATATGGGCATGGTTGTTACGGACTTCCTTTCCGAGCATTTCAAAAATATCATGGATTACAATTTCACGGCCAGTGCCGAAGAATCACTGGACCACATTGCAGAAGGGGCTGTGGAATGGCAGAAAATGATTGGTGAATTTTATTCACCCTTCCATGAAACAGTGGAATCTACACTAAAAAATTCAGAACGGAACAGTGGACAAAGAATATTGGGCACTGACCCGGCAACCGGTGAAACCGTAAGTGTACGCATCGGCCGTTTTGGTCCGATGGCACAAATCGGCGAAGGAGAAACTGTCCGCTATGCAGGCTTATTGAAAGGCCAACTCATGGAAACAATTACGTTGGAAGAAGCCTTGGGATTATTTAAATTCCCCCGGAAAATCGGACAATATGAAGATAAAGAAGTTTCTGTCGGTATCGGCAGATTCGGACCATATATCAAACACAACAACATTTTTGTATCCCTGAAAAAAGGAGAAGACGATCCGGGAACCATTACACTGGAAACGGCCATCGCCCGCATTGAGGAGAAACGCGAAAATGACCGGAACAAACTGATTAAGGCTTTCGACAATGGAGTGCAGATTCTGAACGGACGTTTCGGACCTTATATTTCATACAACAAAGTGAATTATAAGATTCCAAAAACTTTAAAGGCAGAAGAACTCACTTTAGAAAAATGCATGGAGCTTATCGAAAAAGAAGGAAACACCAAAAAGAAAACAACTGCCAAAAAGAAAACGACAAAAAATAAAGGATAAATACAGGAGAAGAGGGAACTGGAGAAATGAGAGGGAAAATTTGCACAACATGACACTTTTATCTATCTTCGTACCCACGAAAACAATAAAGGAGATTATAAAAAACATTAAATTTATAATATAAATGGCAACATTACAAACAATCAGAAATCGCGGCGGACTACTTGTGAGTATTGTGATTGGTATAGCACTGGTAGCATTTATCGTGGGGGATGCTTTAAATTCCGGTTCAAGAATATTTAACGGAGACAGGAATCAGGTAGGAGAAATTGCCGGAGAAAGCATTTCAATTATCGATTTCCAGAATCGTCTGGCAAACAACGAAGAGATGGTGAAAATGATGAATAACACCTCTGCGCTGAACGAGGACCAACAATCTATGCTCCGGAACAATACCTGGCAGCAGATGGTTATGGAAAAACTGATGAACCGGGAATACGAGGAAAACGGTATTACAGTGAGTGGTGATGAACTGTATGACATTATGCTAGGAGAAAACATAAGCCCGGTTATACGCCAGCTTTTTCAGGACCCCAATACCGGTGTTGTGGACAAGGAACGTGCCCGCATGGTCATCAGACAACTGATTGAGCTTCCGGATTCTGACCCCCAGAAACGCTATTGGCTAAATATGGAAGAAGAAATTGCTTCCAACCGGAAAAACACAAAATACAATAATCTGTTAGCCAAATCTCTCTACATCACTGACGAACAAGCGCAGGAAAATGCTCAGGCAACTGCTTCAAAATCCGATATTAGCTATATTGTAAAAAATTACAGCACAATACCGGATTCCACCATCAGTATCAGCAACAGAGAAATCAAAGATTATTACAAAGAAAATCAAAAAAGATTCGAACAACCGGAGGCCCGGAAAATCGTTTATGTAAACTTTGATATCGAAGCTTCCGGCGAAGATTTTGCAGAGACTGAAAAAGCAGTAAAAGAACTGGTGGATGAATTTGCGGCTACGAACGACCCTCTGGATTTTGTCAACCTATCTTCAGACAAAAAAGCCAACCGCACTTACTACAAAAAAGCAGAAATCAGCAACGACAGTCTGGCTGATTTTCTGTTCAAAAATAAGACATCTGTATTCGGTCCCTATCTGGAAAACAATGCATACAAAATCTCACGTGTGGGCAATACAAAAATGTTGCCGGATTCTTTAAGAGCCCGTCACATCCTCATTGCACCACAAAATAACGATTATATGCGTGCAAAAACTGTTGCAGACAGTATTGCTGAACTTCTGAAAAAAGGAGCCAATTTTGAAACACTGGCCAAAGAAAATTCAGCAGACCAGAATTCAGCCATCAATGGCGGAGATTTGGGTTGGTTTACCCAAAATATGATGGTACAACCATTTTCCGATACTGTATTCTTTTCCCGGAAAAAAGACATCAAGGTTGTGGTGACTCAATACGGAGCACATGTAGTGCAGGTAACCGATATGGCAAAACCGGTAGAAAAAATACAAATCGCAACTGTGGAAAAAGAAATACTCCCCTCAAACAAAACTACAAACAAAATTTATAACGATGCCCGTAATTTTGCTATGAATATCAACAATCAGGACGACTTTAACAAAAAAGTAGAAGAATCCGGCCTGACTAAACGCATAGCAACCGTAGACAAAAATGAAAAAACTATTGCAGGTATTGATAACGCCCGCGAAATGATTCGCCGTATTTACATGGCCGAAGAACCGGGAGTTGTAAATACCACCGACGGTTCCATCATTTTTGAAAACGGCAACAAATACACAATAGCTGTTCTGACGGAAATAAATGAAGAGGGAGTCGCTCCGATTACCAGTGTTGCTGCCGATATCAAACGCATTCTGGTACAGAAGAAAAAAGCAGAACAATTGAGCAAAGAATTAGCTGCGGCCCTGCAAGGCAGTGAAAGCTTGCTTTCTACCGCCCAAAAAACCGGAACTGAGGTGAAAGAAGCCACCGATATCAATTTCACTTCATTTCAGATACCAGGTGCCGGTATCGAACCCAAAGTGATTGCAGCAGCCTCTGTTGCCGAACAAGGCAAGATTTCTGCTCCGATTGCCGGAAACCAAGGCGTATACGTAATTATGGTGAACCACAGAGACACTGACGAAGTTACTCCTGAAACCATACAACAAACCAAAGCAGGAATGCAACAATCTAATATGTATCGTACCAATTATCAGGCAATTCAAGCAATCCTGAAAAACGGTAATATCATTGACCAGAGATATAAATTCTATTGATTCTCCATAATACAGAAGGGGTGTTAAAAATGAACTTTTAACACCCCTTCTTTTATTATTACCACTTCCGGTCTGCAAAATCGTGATTTGATTTTTCATAATCCTCAGGTATACCGATATCTATAAAATAACCTTCGGACACGAAGCCATTCAGCAACCCTTGTTGCACTTTCTGCTGCAAAATATCCGCCTCAAAAGAAAACTTCTCCAGACATCCCTGAAATAAAGTTTTATCCTTATTCACCCAATAAACACCTCCGTTGATATATCCTTTATCACAATACTTTTTTTCATGAAAAGCACGGATTACCCCATCTGCATCTAATTCAACGGTTCCATAACGTTCAAATTTTTCCATAGGTTTAAGGGCCAGGGAAACAGGCAATCGAGATTGCAAATGAAATGCATAAAACCGGTCCAGTTCAACTTCAAAAAAAGTATCTCCATTCAACACCAAAGCCTCTTTTCCCTGAATATAAGTCAATGCTTTACGAATAGCCCCTCCTGTTCCCAGAGGAGACTCCTCTATGGAAAAAGTAACACCGGAGCCAAATCCCTGTTGTCTGACCCAATCCGTCACTATTTCGTGCTTATATCCCAAAGACAATACGACATGAGTAATCTCATATTGCCGGAGATATTGAAAAATATAATAAAGAAAAGGATGTCCTGCAACCGGAGCCATACATTTAGGGACATCGCTCACTACCGAACGTAAACGGGTCCCTAATCCCCCGGCTAGAATAATAGCCTCTTTCATACTAATCACTTAAAGTTGTTCCGAACAATTTTTCTTCCACAATACAACAAAGAATATGCCCGACAAGAATATGAGCTTCCTGAATACGCGGAGTTTCGGAAGAAGGCACTTCAATACAAATATCGCACCATTCTTTCATCCGGCCACCCCCGAAGCCTGTCAGACCGATAGTCCGGATACCTGCCTGACGGCAATATTGCAAAGCCCGGATTATATTTTCAGAATTTCCGGATGTGGAAATTCCCAAAAACACATCCCCCGGAACTCCTTGCGCCTGTGCCTGACGTTCAAAAAGCCGGTCGAAACCATAATCATTCCCTATAGCCGTCATAATAGAAGTATCCGTCGTCAACGCAATAGCAGGCAAACCGGGACGGTCAAAATAAAAACGGCTCACAAACTCTCCGGCCAAATGCTGTGCGTCTGCTGCGCTGCCTCCGTTACCTGCAAGTAATACTTTCCTGCACGACTTGTAAGCATCCACCAAAAATAAGGCTGCCTGCTTTATCTTGTCCCTCAACGCCTCATCTGCCAGAACCTTGGTCTTTACAGATACAGAATCATTGATTTGCTTAATAATTAAATCTTCTATATTCATATCATTTATATATTTTCCACCCATGAGTTCCGCCTTCACTGAATTGAAAATCTACCACCCGTCCATCCAACTCATTCAATGCCCTGACCACATTCAACCGTCTGGTGGGTTCCACTATAAAAATAATAAATCCGCCGCCCCCTGCACCGGAAACCTTTCCCGTCACAGCCCCGGCCTCCTTTGCCACCCGGAAAGCTTTGTCTATATACGCATTTGTTATAGGCGAAGCCATCTTCTTTTTATTCTCCCATGCCCTGCCCAAAATATCAGCAAATCGCCCTATATCACCTCTCAAAACGGCCTCTTTCATTTCCACCGCACTTTGCTTTATATGGTGCATCGCTTCTATAGCCGTCTGATTCCCCCCCGATGTATTTTTACGCTGTTCATCAATAATCTCCGCCGACAACCGGGAAGCTCCGGTATAATACAACAGGATATTGGTTTCCAGTTCATCTATAATCCAACGTTTCACACGCAACGGATTAACAATCACATGGTCATCCGGCAAAAATTCCATAAAGTTAAAACCCCCGAAAGCAGCCGCATACTGGTCCTGTTTCCCTCCGCTGAATTTCAAATCCAGGCGTTCCACCTCATATGCCATTCTGGCAATTTCATAATCCCCCATCGGCAAATTAAACCACTCCACAAAAGCCTTCAATATAGCCACCACCATGGTCGAAGACGAACCTAAACCACTTCCCGGAGGAGCATCTGAATAGGTGGTCATACGAAAAGACTGACAACCTAAACCAAATTCCCGGATTACTCTGTTGTATACCCCTTTATGTAAATCCAATTGTCCGGAAACCGGCAACTCCCGGCACGAATCATACTCTTCACATTGTTGCAGGTCGCTGGCGCAAATCCGGATTTTTGCATCATTGGTTTCTTCAATCGTACAATAAGCATATAAATTAATCGTAGCATTAAGAACCAACCCTCCGAACATATCGCTATAAGGGGATACATCACTGCCTCCTCCTGCAAGCCCAAGGCGCAAAGGTGCTTTACTTCTGACTATCATGACTCGTTTTTAGAATTAATATCCGCATAAAGTTCCATCATCACATCGGTCATCTTAGACCACGAAAACTGCCCTTTCAATTTCACCGTTTCTTTTTCAAAATCCGTCTGCCGTTCCCGGTCATAAAAATCAGCAATAGCTTCAGCAATGGCAGACACTTCAGGTTTCACAACATATCCCGATTTTCCGTTAGCAACAATTTCCCCCAAGCCCCCTACATCCGTCACCAGCATCGCCTTGTTGAAATGATAACCAATCTGAGTCACTCCGCTTTGGGTTGCCGTTTTATAAGGCTGCACCACCAGGTCGGCTGCTCCGAAATAACGGTTAATCAGGACATCAGGAATGTAATCCGTATGCAAAATAACCTTTTCTTCCAGCCCCAGTTCACGGATTAATTTCAGATAAGGTTCACTATCCGAATAAAATTCTCCGGCAACAATTAAACGTATTTGCCTGTCTTTCAATTGTGGCTCTGCCATAGCCCGAATCAGCCAATCCAATCCCTTATAATCACGGATAAATCCGAAAAACAACAAATAACGGTAATCCGGGTCCAACTGCAAAAGTTCCAGTGCCTCTTCCCGGGGCATAATCTCTCCATAATGATCGTATATGGGATGCGGAGTAAAACGCCGGAGAGGATGAACCACTAATTTCTCTATATCTGCATAAACCTCGTGTGACATGGCTATATACCCATCCACTCCTTTGGTAAAATATTTGGTAAACAGACAGTCGCCCGGACGTTTCTCATGAGGAATCATATTATCTGCTATGCAGATGACCCGGGTATGACGATTCCGGCGAGCCAGACGGACTATTGTCCCCAAAGCCGGCCCCATAAAAGGCAACCAGTATTTTACTATGATTAAATCAGGACATATTTTTCTCAATTCTCTGCCCACCTTCAGCCAATTGAAAGGGTTTACAGAATTTACTTTCCGGATAATCCGCAAACCCTGAGGAGCAATTTCATCGGTATATTGCGATTTGCCGGGAAATAAAAAACCCGGATACTGAAGTGTAAAATTATATATCACCACTTCATCCCCCCGTCCCGTCAATTCACGCGCTAACCTTTCATTCATAGCAGCCAATCCTCCCCGGTAAGGATGAGCAGTCCCTAAAATTACTATTTTCATTCCCCGAACAATTTGTTGTTCAAAATTATTAAATTATCCCGATTAGCAACAATAAAAAACAAAAATATCGGGTAATATTGATATTATCAGGGGAGTATGTTACCTTTGTAAAGGTTAAAATGCTGTATATGTCTATAGAAGTTTCTGTCATTATCTGTACTTATAACCGGGATAAATACATTTATCAGACACTGGAACATATCGCCTGCAACGGATTTCCGTCAGAGAGATATGAAATTATCCTGATTGATAACAACAGTACTGACCAAACCGCAGCAGAATGCCAAAGATTTTCCTGCAATTTCGCAGACTTAAATTTTCATTATTTCACGGAAACTCAGCAAGGTCTTTCTTTTGCCCGCAACAGGGGCATACAGGAAGCCCAGGGAGAAATCCTTCTCTTTCTGGACGACGATGCTTTTATGCAAAAAAACTACCTGCATCGCTTAGTTCTGTATTTGAAAAATCATCCGGATGCTGCCGCTTTCGGAGGAAAAATCACCCCTTTTTATGAAAACGGCCAAATTCCGGAATGGATGAGCAAATGGACCTATTCCTGGGTCTCGGCCATCGACAAAGGCAACAAAGTATGTCTGTTTAAAGGCCATTCCTATCCCATCGGTGCTAATATGGGTTTTCGCCGGTCTGCCATTCCCGGAACAGGATTTAATACTGCCTTGGGCCGGAACAAAGGCAATCTGATGGGCGGCGAAGAAAAAGATATTTTTAACCGGATGAAAAGTCAGAACGCCCGGCTCTATTATTTCCCGGACATCGAAGTTCTGCATGTCATCCCGGAAAAAAGAACTACCCGGGAATATATCAGACAAATGGCCCTGGGTATAGGAAAAAGCGAACGGCTGAGAACGTTAAAAATTTCACGTTCCGCCTATCTGAAACGGTTATTTTCAGAAGGAATCAAATGGGGTGCTTCACTTATTCTGTATATCAGCTATCTCTTTCGTTGCAAAACCCGGAAAGGTAAAGTTCTCCTCTACTTCCGGTGGTTTGTCAGTAAAGGATTAATCTGCAATAAATAACACGAAAAGAAACCATTAAATCATTCACAAAAACTTAGCAACTAAAAACGTCCGTTTAAATTGTATCTAAAAATTCATTTATATGCGCTCACTTGCCACCTATCGGGACATACTGAAAAAAAAAGGATTTCGTTACAGTTTTCACGAAGCTTGGAAGAAAATACAAAGATTCCACTTACTCCGGGATGAAAATATACTCAACTTACAGTGGGAATATAAAACCTATACTTATTTAAAGAAAAAATATACGGACGTTTTAAACAGGCCTTTTCAGGAAAGGACAGACATTCAAAATCCTTATCCTGATAAAATCTGGATGGCATGGTTGCAAGGAGAAGAAAACGCCCCCGCATTAGTAAAAAAATGTATTGCATCTGTCCGGCAGCATGCTGCAGGCCGGGAAGTAATTCTGATTACAGAAAAGAATATTTCCCGATATGTTACATTTCCCGGATATATACAAAAGAAAAAGTCAAAAGGTATCATTTTTAATACCCATTACTCTGATTTATTAAGAATTTTTCTGCTGGCTCAATACGGAGGTATATGGATAGACGCAACAGTATACCTGACCGCACCACTTCCTGATTATATCCTGAAAGCACCCCTGTTTTGCTATAAAAGTTCTTATTTAAGCCCGGGAAAAATAAAAGCTTCCAATTGGTTCATTGCAGCAAAACCCGATAACGAAATCATTGTCCGGACAAAAGAGCTTCTATTGGAATACTGGAAACGCGAAAAATACCTGAAACATTATTTCATTTTTCATTTCCTTTTTGCAATAGCCATTAATACGATTCCCCGCCTGGCAGAACAATGGAAAGCTGTTCCCTATTTCAGCAATGTAGAACCCCATACGTTATCATTTGAATTAACCGACCCTTTTAATGAAAAACGCTGGGAACAAATTAAGACAATGTCCCCTGTTCACAAATTAACCTACAAACTCAAACCCGAACAGATGGAACGTAAAGACACATTTTTACAGATGATTTTAAACTCCTGATTCGTCTTTCAAAGTTTTCACCTCATTCCGGATATAACGGAACAGGAAAAACAACAAGGCCAGTACCAGCAAAGCAGAACAAACAGTGGCAACCCATCTGCCGGCGAGATACCCGTCAGGCTCAAACCGGAAAGAAATAGTATGCTCTCCTGCCGGAACTTCCATACCTCTCAGAATCCAGTTAGTCCGGAAATGCGGAGCCTCCCGGCCGTCAATGGCAGCTTTCCAGCCGTGCGGATAAAAAACTTCGGAAAACACAATCACTCCCGGCTCTGATGAACGGTATTTATATTCCAAACGGTCAGGCTTATAAGTGACCAGTTTTATCTCTGCAGCAGAATCTATATTCCATTGGTGTTTACTAATCAACGACTGAAACCGTTTATCCACCAAAGCAAGCTGTCGCGGCTCTGCTTTCTGCAACTCCGACATTTCCTCATCTGCATTTTCGACGATTTCCACAGCCGGAACAAACCAGGCATTCCCGTAAGCATACGGATTTCTTACAGGAGCGTATGACGGATTAAGAATCAGATAACGCATATTCAGCATATTTAAAACAGGAGTGGCTTCAAAAACCTTTCCGGCATCAGCCAATGTTGTCACCTTAGCCAATCTTTCTTTTATCAGAGCAATTTCCGGCTCCAGTTTCAACTCTATCAAATCCTGATAACGACGTAATTTTGCAGCATTGTATCCGCCGATACTCTTGTGATAATAAGAAACCGAACTGTTATTGAACGGCTCAGCCAGTGTCAATACCCGGTAAGACACATCCCGGTCCTGCAAGATAGCCCGGTCGGCAGCCGTCGGAGCATGCAACTGTTTAGTAACATTCGGTTTTACAAAGTGTGATTCATTCAAATAGCGTTTATCCACTCCCCACAAATCAATGAGTACCAAGCCTGCCAATACATAAAACAAATACCGGGAAGGTTTCGCAGAACGGATAAAAAAGTATACACAGCCTCCTCCCAAAAGAATAAAAATCAATGACCGGAAAGCATCAGCCCTTAACAAACTTTCCCGGTCGGCAACCAAGGCATTCATATACCAGTCCGGCATCTGATATTGGGCGTCATACAAAGAATGAAAACTCAACGGGGCAAACAGAGCAAAAAACAAACATAATCCTCCGGTTATCCCCACCGCATAATAAAGAGATTTCAACAAATACTTTTTATCATTCTGCCCCCGGTACAATTCGATTAATCCCCAACCTGCCAACAAACAGAATGCAAATTGCGGAATAACCAATGCCATTTCCACCGTTCTGAATTTATTATAAAGGGGTAAATAATGGAATAAAAAAGTATTGAAGCCGTCAAAATGCCGTCCCCAGCTCATAAAAATAAAAAATAACGAAGCCCCGGCAAGCCACCACTTCAAAGGATGTTTTATGATAAAAAGTGAAAATACAAACAGCATGCAAATAATAGCCCCCAAATAAACCGGACCGGAAGTAAAAGGCTTGTCGCCCCAATAAGTATACGTCTGGAATTTATCAGGCACCTGTTGTCCCTGACCCTGCAACACCCGGCCCAGATTGGAACTCTTATCCAATAATCCTCCGCTTTCCCCGCCATAAAAATTCGGTATCAACATAGTGAACGTCTCTCCGACACCATAACTCCAGGCAAAAGCGTAATCTTTGTCCAATCCGCTCGATTTATCCGTTTTCCCGTCCACATGATGCGACAATTCCGATTTTCCCCGTATACTTTCCTTTGACAATTCAAGGTTGGAATACAATGTCCCCAGATTACACATCACTGCCACAACAACTGCTATAACCAAGGTAAGCAGAGAAAGATATACCGGTTTCCAATTTTTATTACGGATATGTACAACAACATATCCCAGATAAATCAGACAACAAAAAAGAGCCAGATAATAGGAAATCTGGATATGATAATTCTTAATCTGTAAAGCCAATGTTGCCGCAAAAATCAATCCGCCTGTCAGAAACTTCTGGCGCAATACCAGTACAAAACCAGATACAACCAAAGGCATATAAGCCATTACCCAGGCTTTTGTGACGTGGCCGGCCTGCAAAATAATGATGCTGTAAGAAGAGAATGAAAAAGCCAATGCGCCCAACATGGCTACAGGAATATTAGCTCCCAAAATCAGCATTAAAACATAAAAACCGACCAGTGAAAAAAATACAACTCCGGCATCCCCTGTTCCGATTGCTTTTACCGGAATTTCCAGATAATTCAAAAAATTCACCGGCCCGCCTTGCGTAGAAACAGTATAAGTCGGCATTCCTGAAAACATGGAACCCGTCCAGGAAGAGCCTATCCCTTCTTTCTGATAATACTCCCTCACTTCCTGAGACATCTCCACATACTTTTCAATATCCCCCTGCCGGACCTGCATCCCTTGAAATTTAGGAGCAAAATACACCAATGATACAACTAAAAAAAACAAACATACCAACACATGCGGACGTATTTTTTTCCAGATGAATGAAACAGTATTCATATTTTAAGAGCTAATCAATTACATAAAACAAAAACTTTTCAAAAATAAGGGTTACAAACGAAACTGCCAAATAAGTATCTGAAATCCGTCCTGTATTCATCCCGAAATCCTTAATCCGTATTTTTGGCACAAGGAAAATATTATCCTATCTTTGCCAAAACAGGTAATCAACACAAACATGCAAGCCATCATACTAGCCGCAGGAATGGGCAAACGACTTGGTGAACTGACCCAAAACAACACCAAATGTATGGTTCGGGTCAACGAAACAACCTTGATTGAACGAATGTTACATCAACTCGAATGCCAGCATTTAGAAAGAATTATTATCGTCATTGGTTATCAAGGTCAAAAACTTAAAGACTATATCGCCACTTTAAACATTTCTGTTCCTATTCTGTATGTTGAAAATCCGGTATACGACCAGACAAACAACATCTATTCTTTATATCTGGCTAAAAATTACCTGCAGGAACAAGACACCATATTGCTGGAGTCTGATTTGATATTCGAAAATGCCGTTTTAGACCAACTGATACAACACCCTTATCCCAGTCTGGCATTAGTAGCCAAATTTGAAAGCTGGATGGACGGAACAGCAGTTACCCTTGACGATGAAGACAACATAACACATTTCATTACTCCCCGGCAATTCTCATTCGAAGAAATTCCTTTTTACTATAAAACAGTAAATATTTACAAATTCAGCAAGCATTTTTCAACGTCACACTATGTGCCTTTCCTGGAAGCTTATTGCAAAGCATTGGGAAACAACGAATATTACGAACAAGTGTTGCGTGTAATCACATTATTGGACAAACCTGAACTCAAAGCCCTCCGGCTTTCTAATGAATCATGGTATGAAATTGATGATATTCAGGACCTTGACATTGCAGAATCTATTTTTGCAGAGAATCCTTTAAAAAAAATAGCATCCCGTTACGGAGGTTACTGGCGTTATCCGCACATCCTGGATTATTGTTATCTGGTAAACCCCTATTTCCCGAATTCAAAACTATTGGCAGAAATCAAAGCCAACTTTGAACGACTGATTACTCAATATCCATCTGGAATGAGAGTAAATAGTCTGCTGGCAGCAAAAAATTTCAATCTTCGTCCGGAATACATTGTCGTCGGAAACGGAGCTGCGGAACTAATCAAAGGCCTGATGGAAATATCAGAAGGAAAAATCGGTATCACTTATCCTACTTTTGAGGAATATCCCAACCGACGGAAACCAGATTCTATCATCCCGTTCCGTCCGGACAATCCGGACTTCTCCTATTCAGCCAAAGATTTGACAGAATGGTTTGCGGACAAAGACATCAGTCACTTATTGCTGGTGAATCCGGACAATCCTTCAGGAAATTTCATACCACCGGAAGATTTATTCTTGCTCTGCGAATGGACTGCCCAAAGAAATATTACGCTGGTTCTGGACGAATCATTTGTAGACTTTAGTTCCGGTTCAACCGGAAATTCTCTGCTCCGCAATGATATCCTGGAAAAATACAAACAACTGGTGATTATCAAATCCATCTCAAAATCATATGGAGTGCCCGGATTGAGATTAGGAATCATGGCCTCATCCGATACACTCCTCATAGAACGGCTCAAACAAAAGGTTGCAATTTGGAATATCAACTCTTTTGCAGAATTCTACATGCAAATCTACGGAAAATATGAATCGGTTTACCATCAGGCATGCCAGCAATTCATTGCAGAAAGGGAACGTTTCAGAACACAACTGGAAATCATTCCCTGGTTGAGAGTTATTCCTTCCGAAGCGAACTATTTTCTTTGTGAAATCACGGATAAATATACTTCTACAGAACTGACGGAAAAATTGCTGGCACAAAACATCTTAATCAAAGATTGTGCAACCAAACAGGCTTTTAAAGGAAAAAATTATATCCGGATAGCCATCAGAGATACAAAAGACAATAACCGGTTTATAATGTACTTAAAAAATTTATAATCTATACTTCATATGACTATCTGTATTTGTGGAGGCGGAAATTTAGGACACATACTCGCAGGATATATTAGTGCAAAAAAGAAATTTACCGTAAATCTTCTTACCCAAAAACCCCGGCTTTGGCATCACAATCTTTTTATTACCGATTGCAATCATAAAATTTACCAAGGTTGTCTTAACCTCATTTCCGATAAAGCGCAAGAAGTGATACCACAAAGTGATATCATACTTTTATGCGTTCCCGGATTTGCAATAGAAGATGAATTATTGAAAATCCGTCCTTATCTGGATAAACACCATGTTGTCGGCTCTATCGTTTCAAGTACCGGCTTTTTTTTCATTGCTCATAAAATACTCCCGGATTCCATCGGTTTATTTGGTTTTCAACGCGTCCCGTTTATTTCAAGAATCGATACTTATGGTCAAAGCGCATCCTTACTAGGATATAAAAAAGAATTAAAATTAAGTACTGAATTCATTCCTTCTCCCGACCTGCTGATAAATTCTCTTCGTGAGATGCTGGATACGCCTATACAGCTTGTATCCCATTACCTTGAAGTAACCTTATCCAACAGTAATCCATTGTTACACCCAAGCCGTTTATATAATTTATTCAAGGATTACAAACCGGGGCAATATTATTCAAAACATTTTTTATTCTATGAAGAATGGGATGACAATAGCTCAACCCTTTTAATAGACTGTGACCGGGAATTCTCCTCCGTCCTGAAAAAATTACCTGTTCATACCGACCACATTATCCCTTTGCTGGATTATTATGAAAGTAAGAACAGTATTTCATTAACCCGGAAAATCCGTTCAATTGAAGCTTTCAAAGGAATAAAAACACCTATGAAATATATTCATCCCCAAAAATATATCCCTGATTTCAACAACAGGTATTTTACGGAAGATTTCCCTTTTGGCATCTCAATCATCAAACAACTGGCAGTATATACAAACACGCCGACACCTTGTATAGATAAAATCATTACTTGGGGAAATAAATTTATCCCCTCCGCTACTAAATTTGAAATAAACATTTAATTTCATTCATGCGAAAATACATCATCTTCATTCTTCAAAAATTAGGACTCTATCAATGGGCGGTGAAGCAGGACACCCTTCGCCGGGAACGAAAATTGAAAAAAGCTTTTGACAAATACGGTCTGGAAGCTCTTCAACAGGCAGACAAGGCTTTCCGGAGCGAAGGAAGTTTTATCTTTCCTACTTTCGGAACACTGTTGGGAGCTTATCGGGAAAAAGGATTTATCCCTCACGATAACGACCTGGATGTCGGTTTTCTGTATGAACGTCAACCCCATGACGTTCCCGGACTTTTGAGCAAATTCGGTTTCTGCCATATAAAACAATATTACATCAAAGAAAATAACAAAGTCATTGAAGATGTATATAGTTACAAAGGCGTACAAATCGACTTTTTTACTTATTTCACAACGGACAAAGACATGTATTGCTACATCAGTCGGCGTCACGAACACAAAGACTGGCGCAAGGCCAATGAAACAGACGGTTTCCCTACCGACCTGTCATGGGTAAGTAAATCAGAATTTTCTGAACATCATTTCCTGGGCCTGACATTATATATGCCTGCCCAAACTCATCAATGGCTGGAAGAAATTTTTGGTGTCTCATTTATGACACCCATTAAAAACTGGAATGCCAAAAACCACACAACCCGGATTAAACACCATACAGAAAGAGCTTACCGAAAATATTTCTGTAAATAGATTTGTTCTATGAATATTTTATTTGTCAACAACAGTGAAATCAATCCGTTAAATTCAGGGATTCAACGGATTACTGCCATATTGGCTCAAGGATTTACTGCCAAAGGCCTGAACTGTTATGGGGCTTATTTTGAAAAAAGCAACTCATCGGAAGAACACCTGTTTATTGAAAAAATAAAATTAGACTTTACACCGGAATCCTCCCGGCAATTGAACCATTTCATCCGGAAAAATCAAATTCAAAGAGTCATTGTCCAGGAATGTTGGCCGTTGAAAAAGCTGAATATTGTCCATCAGGCACTTATTTCTGTCCCGGAATGCCGGCTATTTTACTGCTATCACAATAAACCCGGAAAAGAATTTGTGCGGCCTTCATTCTCTGTGGAATGCTACCGGTTTATTCATGGCCCCGAGAAAATAAAAGCCTTAAAAAAAACAATAACTGCACTATTGCCGGCTTTTCTTTATACCCATCTGATTCAAAAGAAAGTGCAGCGAGACTACTCATTTATCTGTCAGGTTGCAGACAAAATCGTTCTGTTGTCAGAAAGTTATATCCCTGTTTTCCTCCGGTTAGCTAATCATACCGAAACTGACCAAAAAAAATGTATTGCCATTGGGAACTGCCTTTCTTTCCGCCAAGGACTGTCCCCAAACGCATTGTCAGACAAACAAAAAGAAGTCTTAATCGTAGGACGGCTATCAGACAGGCAAAAAAGAATTTCAACCGCTTTAAAAATATGGCAGAAAATTGAAAAAACCGGAAAATTCAAGGATTGGAAACTTAAAATTGCAGGAACCGGACCGGACGAAAAATATTATCACCACCTGGTCCGGAAACTAAAATTAAAACAAATCAGTTTCGAAGGGAAACAAAATCCACAACCTTATTATCAGCAGGCCTCAGTTTATATGCTGACTTCCGCTTATGAAGGTTTTCCCTTGGTATTGACAGAATCTCTGCAAATGGGAACAGTACCTATTGCTTTCGACACTTTTTCTTCCATCCACGATGTTCTCCGGCAACATGAAAATGGCATCATCATTCCCTCGGACGACCAGAACGAATTTGTCTCTCAACTCTGTAATTTGATGAATTTTCCGGATAAACGCAACAAAATGGCATTTAACGGATTAGAAAGTTGCAACAAATTCTCTGAAGAAAATATAATCCAAATATGGATGAATCATCTACAAGAACCATCAGAATGATGTTAGAGTAGCGTAAAATCTTTCACCGGAATTATCACCAAAATTTTATCATTTGCAGATATTTTTTCATCAATTGACACAACTCTTCGGATATACACAATTTATACATCAGCACAACACATCCTCCGCCTATAAGCAGCGTCCGGTAAATTCCGTCTGCATAAGGATTATCAGTCCAATGAGGTAAAAGCTCATTACAACCCAAAAGAGCAAGGATAATCAAAATCTGCTTAAAAGAATTGAAAGAATAAGGATTCCCCCCTATTTTTTTTAATACAATCCATTGCTGAAAAGAATACCCGACAACACTAGCCAGAAATGTGGCTAATGCTGCTCCTGTAATTCCCCAAACCGGAATAAAAATATAATTGGTCACAATAGTCAAAGCAGTCAGGAAAAAAGTAAAATAAAGTCCCCAGTAATAATAACGTGAAAAAGAAATCAACGTGGAACCAAACCCCAAAGTCATACCTGTCAACCGGGACATAGCTATAAAGAACACCACCCATTTTCCCAATCGATACACCTCTCCGTTGGGCAATATAGAAAAAATATTATCAATATTTATCCAAATCAACAGAAACAAAGTGCTGCCTGCTACAAGCTGATGTAAAGATACCTTTTTATACAATTGATTGGCCACGTTCAATTCTCCGTTTTTCAGAGCTGCTGCTGCAATCGGCGAAGAAATAGAAGTAATGGAACGCCCGGGTATATCGATGACAAAAGCCATATAGGAGGCAATGGTATATATACCTGCATAATTTAACCCCATTTCCGAACTAATCATAAAAAGGTCCAGCTGAGTCATAGCATTCCCGCCAATAGCACCTATAATCAAATACAACGTATATTTGGCAATTTTTAACAAAAGACTCTTATCAAAAAAAGCAAAATTATGCCGAAAAGAGACAGAAGTAATCCGGGATACATAAAAAAAAGTAGCTGTCATCGCCACCCCGTATACGGCCACAAATCCCATTACTAAACCGTTGAGATTAAAACAATGAAAAGTATATAATAAATACACAACGATTAACATCACACGTATCCCCACCTCCCGGATAAATTTGGGAACCACAATGCGTAATAAAATATTAGAATAGGTTTCCAATACCGACCAAAATGTTAAAAACACAATCAATGGTATAATCCAATTATAATAGCCGGTCAATAAAGCAGACTTTTCCTGAAAAAAACCAATGATTAAATCTTTAAAAAGCAAGAAAACACCGATAAACAAAGCAGACCCTAATGCAGGCATCAGCATAAGATAGAAAAAAAATCCGTTATGCTGATTTTCCGGATTTTTAAAATAAGGAAAAAAGCGCATCGCCGAAGCCGAAGTCCCTAATTGAGCAAAACCGGCAATCAAAGCGGCTATTTCATACATAACTTTAGTTAAGCCGATTACCTCCGGTTCCAGAAACTTTGTCAATATAAAAAAAGTTGTCAGAAAACCGATAAAAGCACCCAGGTAATTGAAAACAGTCGCTCTTATGCTTTGCCGTATGATAACCCCCATGTAATCAACTTTATTCCCATTTTAATACTTAATTCAGATACACAGTAAACGTAAAAAGACCCCGCAAATATTCTTTTTTAAGGGTAAAGCCGGATTATATACTTTATTGTATCTTTTTATACCTCGTCTTATTACTTGTGAACCCCGGATTTTCCCTAATTTCCGCAAAGCATAAAGCGGTCCTTGTTCCAAAGTTTCCCTGCTCCAGGCAGAATAAATGCTGCTAATCATCCTCCCTGCAAAAAGATCAGCTATTGAAGATTCTTGTATTAAACCGCTTTGTTCCAGGTATTCCCCGATTTTTTCAAACAATTTACCCGTAGTATCAAGTCTGAAATAACCGGCTTTATGACTCAGGCTTTCAGGATGAATAACATAATAATAATAAGCCTGAGGTAAATAAATAAATTTACCCCCCCCTTGGTATAAGTTCCCGTAAATCTGAATATTAAACAATAAATCTTCACCTATAATCTGTTTGGTATCGTAAAATTTTATCCGGAATCTTTCTAAAAACTCCCTGCGGAAAATATGAGAATGCACCATCCCCACACGAAGGGTATAATTACCGGATAATAAAGCAAAAAAACAATTTTGCAGAAACTCTTTTCCTTCAACAATGTTCAATTGGTCCGGTTCCTTCAATTGAATCACATTTTCCTGAGGCGGCCTGATATCCATACTGTCAACCAGTACGACATCCGCATCTTTTTGTTTTGCAGCCTTGTACATATCCTCAAACATCCTCAGCTCCTGATAATCGTCATTATCGGCAAATCCGATATATTCACCGGTAGCCGCTTCCAATCCACGGTTCCGGCTTTCCCCGATATGCAGATTCTCCGGATTATACACCAACTTTATATTCGCATATTGCTGCGCATACTCTTCCGCCACCCGCTCACTTCCATCGGTGGGACAATCCAACACAAGAATAATCTCCAATTCATTCAAGGTCTGATGCGTGAGCGTTTCCAGACAACGGTACAAATGGGAACCGGCATTGTACACCGGCACAATTACACTGACCTTAGGTTGCATTTTATTTCCTTAGAATACGTACCCGAATCCGGCATTCAGGCAAACATTATACATTTCAAAACTCATATTTTTTAAACCATCCGGAACAATGGAATTAAAAACTATTCCTTTATATTATTCTTATTATCAAATAAATCGGATTGTAAAGATAAACATTAAATCCCAGAGAACAACCCCATCCCCTCATTCTGTCACCGGTAAAATCCTATTGCATCAGCTCAGGAGTGGTATCCACCCATTTGTACAACTTATCCCCCCTCCGGATTTTTTCCCCAACAGCCATTGAAAACACTGCTCCTTTTTCTATCTTATTCACCGGTTTCAAATCAACCCGGATTTCCGGCACTTGCATTTGTATCGTACCTGTAGTAGGCCCCTGAATTAAAATTTCATCCCCGGTTTGCAAATCAAAAGACTCTAATTTAAACTCTCCGACCTGTAAATTAGTAAAATAATTAGTTACTTTCCCCAGTAATATTTTCTTTTTTGTAGCCTTAGAACCATACACTTCGCTCCATTCTCCCAACCGTTGTCCCAAATAATATCCATCCCAGAACCCCCGGTTAAACACTGTAGCCAAACGTTTTTTCCATTCCTGGATTTTTTCATCAGTATAATTATTTTCTGTATAGGCACAGATTGCCTCATGATAACATGCACAAACGGTCCGGACATATTCTGCCGACCGGGCCCGGCCCTCAATTTTAAATACACGCACCCCGGCATCCATCATTTTATTCAGAAAACCAATCGTACACAAATCTTTGGGCGACATGATGTATTCATTCTCTATGTCCAGTTCTATTTCATTCTCCCGGTCTTTTACGGTATATGCCCGACGGCAAATCTGGTTACAGGCACCTCTGTTAGCAGAAGCATTCCTTTCGTGCAGACTCAGATAACATTTTCCGGAAACTGCCATGCAAAGTGCCCCATGGGCAAACATCTCAATTTGAATCAATTTCCCCTTTGGACCCCGCAAATTGTTTTCAACAATCTGACGATGAATCTCCGCCACCTGCTCCAAAACCACCTCCCTGGCCAATACAACCACATCAGCATACCGAGCAAAAAAACGGACAGCTTCGTAATTAGTTACATTACACTGCGTACTGATATGAACTTCAACCCCGACAGAATGTGCATAAAGAATAGCTGACAAATCCGAAGCAATGACAGCCGTCACACCAGCTTCCCCTGCACAATTTATCACCTCCTTCATCTTTTCCAATTCGTCATTATAAATAACTGTATTAACAGTCAGATAAGTCTTCACCCCTTTTTCCGAACATACCGATACAATATTTTTTAAATCGTTTAATGTAAAATTGGCCGACGAACGGGCCCGCATATTCAAACCCTCCACTCCGAAATAAACAGAGTCAGCTCCCCCTTGTAAAGCCGCATACAACGATTCATAAGAACCGACAGGTGCCATTACTTCAAAATCTTTCCTTGTCATAATATTCACATCCATATTAATCCGTAAAGTAATGGCAAAGTTAGTCTTAATCCTGAAATTTACCCTATTATCAAAAAAAACTAATCATTTTAGCTACCTGCCCGGGACAGGGATTTATTATCCGGCCGTTAAGACAAGAATTCAAAACTTTCCATTTTGTATCATTTTTTTTCCTATATTTGCTTTGTTATTCGTACCAACAAATAAAATAAGCATATGAACGAGGAAGTAAAAATGTATATGGATGAAGCTAAAGAACTGATGCAAAATGCTATCGTCCATCTTGAAAATGAACTGGCAAAAATCAGAGCCGGGAAAGCCAATCCTAAAATCCTGAACGATGTTCTGGTAGATTATTACGGTTCACCAACCCCGCTCTCTCAGGTAGCAAATATTACTGTGCCGGATCCCCGTACCATCGCTGTACAGCCTTGGGAAAAAAATATGCTGGCCCCCATTCAGAAAGCTATTATGACAGCTAACCTGGGATTTAATCCGGACAATAACGGAGAAATCGTAAGAATCAATGTTCCGCCGTTAACGGAAGAAAGAAGAAAAGAATTAGTAAAACAATCCAAAGGAGTTGGTGAAAACGCAAAAGTCAGTATCCGGAATGCACGGCGCGACGCCATCGACGAATTTAAGAAAATGGTAAAAGACGGACTCCCCGAAGATGCGGCAAAAGACGCCGAAACCGAAGTACAGAAAATGACAGATGCTTACAACAAAAAAGTTGAAGATATTCTTATTCAGAAAGAAAAAGATATTATGACCATTTGATAATTTTAGATTGTAAATCTGAAATTAAGATTTACAATCTAAAATTAAATTAGCTTTCTCCAAATCTTCCGGTGTATCTATTCCGATAGATTCATGGTCCGTCAAACGAACGGCTATGGTATAACCATTTTCCAGCCACCGGAGCTGTTCCAATGATTCTGCTTTCTCCAGTCTGCCTTGCGGCAAAGCAGTAATTTCCCGCAAAACTTCCGGACGGTAGGCATACATCCCGACATGTTTGTAAAAGGGGATTGCTGTCAACCAGGCGGACTGTTCAACACCTCTGCAATACGGAATAGCAGAACGGGAAAAATAAAGGGCTGTCTGGTGAGCAGAACATACTACCTTTACTTTATTGGAATCAAATACATCAGCACTATTTTCAAATTGCTTAGCCAAAGTTGCAATCTGAATTCGGGAATCCTCAAAACAGTTAATTAAAGACCTGACCTGCTCCGGCAAAATAAAAGGTTCATCCCCTTGTATATTAACCACCACATCGTAAGACTTTTTATTTTGTGCCGTAATGTGTTGATAAGCCTCAAAACAACGGTCGGTACCGCTTTTATGATTTGCAGAAGTCATCACCGCATGCCCGCCAAAGTCTTTTACCCGCTCAAATATACGGTCATCATCCGTCGCAACAAACACATCTTCTGCAACTGAAACGGCCTTTTCAACCACATGTCTGATAACCGGTTTTCCTCCGATTTCTGCCAAAGGTTTTCCCGGGAAACGGGTCGATGCATACCGCGCAGGTATTAATATTAAAACCTTCACCTTCCCGAATATTTATCTATTCCTTAACAGGCTCCCGGCCTTCTTTTTTCAACATCTGACAATTACCGTTGAACATTGCCCCGGGCTCGATAGAAATAGAAGCCGCAGAAATATTCCCCATCACATTAGCCGTATCCTTCAAAGAAACCGACCCGGCAGCCAGAATATCTCCAATAACAACACCTTGCACATCTATGTTGACACAATCCACATTACCTTCCAGCTTCGCTGTTGAACCAACCACCAGCCTTCCCGTTGTGATTATTTTACCTTTGATCATGCCATCTACCCGAATATCATTTTTAGTTTTAATATCACCAACAATGACAGTACCTTCACACAACAAATTAACGGTATTACCCGGATTTTCTTTGCTCATAACAATCACCTTAATTTATTTCGACGCATTCTTTAATTTCAATCCCAAATCAATTTTTGCTCCAAGGGTAATTTCCAGACACGCTGTAGTCAAACTTCCTTTCACTACAGCACCAGCTCCTAATACAGCCTTACCCTCCACACACACATCTCCCGTAATGACACCATTCAAATATAGCTCCTGACAATTCACTTTTCCGGTAATCTCTCCTCCTTGATTCACAATTATCAGACCTGCACACACAACATTCCCCTCAATAAAACCGTCCAGACAAATGTCTTTTTCTGACGTAACGTCCCCCTGAATACTGACATCTTTCAGTATCCGGCAACCAGAATAGCTTATGGCAAAAGAATCTTGATCCATATTATAAAATTCAGACCGAAGATATAACAAGTAATCGACATAAAAAAGCCGCCAACGCAGCTTTTTTATTTTTTCGGGTCATAAGCCCATTTCAACCAAACTGCTCCCCATGTAAATCCCGCACCAAAAGCTGCCAGAATCAGATTATCTCCCTTGTGCAACTGATTTTCCCATTCATACAAACACAAAGGTATCGTAGCAGAAGTTGTATTTCCGTATTTCTGGATATTAATCATCACTTTGGAAGCATCCAGTCCCATACGTCTGCCTGTTGCATCAATAATCCGTAAATTTGCCTGGTGAGGTACCAACCACGAAATATCTTCCGGTTGCAAATTATTCTTTTCCATAATTTCAGCAGCCGTATCAGCCATATTCGTCACAGCATGTTTAAATACAAACTGTCCGTCCTGATAAATAAAATGTTCCCGGTTTGTCACCGTCTCAATAGAAGGAGGATTCAGAGAACCTCCGGCTTTCATATATAAATGCTCGCGTCCCATTCCGTCTGAACGCAAAATATGGTCCATAACTCCCAACTCTTCGTCTGTCTGTTCCAGCAACACTGCCGCTGCCGCATCACCGAACAAAGGACAAGTTTTCCGGTCGGTATAATCAGTAATCACTGACATTTTCTCACACCCGACAAAAACTACTTTCTTGTATCGTCCGCTCTCCACATATTGAGTGGCAGTCACTAATCCGAACAAAAATCCGGAACATCCTGCATTTAAATCAAAACCAAATGCATTTTTAATACCCGCCATATCAGCTATAATCTGGGCATTTGCCGGGAAATGCATATCCGGAGTCACAGTTGCACAAATAATCAAATCTACTTCTTCCGGTTTGGTTCCCGTTTTTTTCAGCAAATTCTCTACTGCCTGTGCACCCATCCACGCACTACCTTTAGTCGGGTCTTTCAGAATCCTTCTTTCTTTAATTCCCACCCGGGTCATAATCCATTCATCGGAAGTATCCACCATTCGGCTCAATTCCTCATTATTCAGAATATAGTCGGGATAATATGCCCCTACACCGGTTATTATAGCCCTTGGCCTGTTCGTCTGCATAGCAAAAAAAATTAATTACATGTACTCCCTCAGCATTCTAAGGGATAAATCATGAACTACGTAAACAACCATAGCCTCCTAAAGGATAGGAGGCTGGCTGTGTATGATCAAAATAATCCTTTAATGTCAAAATTATGCTACTACCGCTTTCTCAATAGCCAACTTTCCTCTGTAATATCCGCATTCAGGACATACTGTATGATACTGTACAGCAGCACCACAGTTAGAGCACTTTGCAATAGCGGTTACCGTAATAGCATCATGTGTTCTTCTCTTATTTCTTCTCTGTTTTGAGGTTCGATGTTTCGGATGTGCCATTTCTTTGTTATTTATTTAGTTATTAATTAATTTTCTAAGCTCGTCCCATCTGGGATCCGTCGGCTTCGCATCTTCTTCTTTAATATATTTATGAAGGACTTCCTGCATATCTTCATCACATTCTCCTTCCGGATGCACCACCCGAATCGGATAATGAAGCATATAGGTTTCATAAAGATATGAACTCAAATCCAAAAAATCATCCTCAGGTGAAACGATAATATAATCATCCTCATTCCCTTCTTCTCTGACACTTTGCTTGACATACAAATTCATTTCCCCTTCTACCGGAACCTCCATTTCACCAAGACAACGGTCACAGATGGCTTTCACCGTCCCACTGATTTTTATTTTAACTTCCATCAGCAGAGAACTTTTCTTAATCTCTACTTTTGCATCAACTACTCCTTTAGTGCCTTTTGTCGATTCATAACAATCAAAAAACACCTCATTCAGGACAAACTCATAAAAGTGCTTCCCTTCCCCTAATCCCCTGAATGCTATTTTATATTCTCTCAATCTGTCCACTATCTTAGAAGTAAAACGGCGCAAAGATAATAGAAAAACCAAAAAACAGAAAGTAAAAGGTAGATTTTTTCTTACTCATCTTCCTGTTGAGATTTCAGCCCCTACTCCTTATCTATATTTCCCTTCTTCCTCCATCATACTCAGATAACTGGCATACCGGCTCCCGCTAATTTCATCATTTTCAACTGCCGCAAGTACCGCACATCCCGGTTCATGAAGATGAGTACAATTATAGAAACGGCATTTCTTTGCTTCTGCAAAAATTTCCGGAAAATAATGAGAAATTTCCTCCCTCTTCATATCAATCATACCAAAACTACGGATTCCCGGTGTATCAATAATATACCCTCCCTCACTCAACGGAAACATTTCTGCAAAAGTTGTGGTATGTTTTCCGGAATCGTGCGCATCAGAAATTACAGCCGTCTTTAATTTCAGTCCGGGCTCGATTTTATTTATCAGCGAAGATTTTCCCACCCCCGACAAACCGGACAAAACAGACACCTTGTTCCTCAACAACCCGCTAATCACCGGAATATTTTCACCCGTCAGTGTCGAAACGCCATAGCAAGGGTATCCTATCTTTTCATAAATAGCGGATAAACCTCCCAACATGGCCCGGTCCTCCTCGTCATATAAATCCAATTTATTAAACACCAACACCACCGGAATATTATAAGCTTCGGCACTGGCTAAAAAACGGTCAATAAACACAGTCGAGGTCACCGGATGATTTATCGTTACAATCAAAAGAGCCTGCTCGACATTGGAAGCAAGAATATGAGCTTCTTTCGACAAATTAGTCGACTTGCGGATAATATAATTTTTCCGGGGTTCAATCCCGGATATCAGGCAACCGTCCTGACTCTCTTCTACTCTTACTATATCTCCCACCGCCACCGGATTTGTGGTCCGTATTCCGTCCATCCGGAATTTCCCGCGGATGCGGCATTCCGCCAGTCTGCCGTTCTCCAAACGGACAACATACCAACTACCGGTTGATTTAATCACAGTACCTCTCTCCATGAACTTATTATTTTCAGACAAAGATAACAAGAAGATTTTATTTATCTTTGTTTGGTAAATTGCACATTAAATTTTGTACTCTATGAAAATTGTATTCGCAACCAACAACGAACATAAATTAAAAGAAATCAGACAACTACTGGAAAATAAACACGAAATCATATCTCTGGCAGAAATCGGCTGCCATGATGACATTCCCGAAGACCACGACACCCTGCAAGACAATGCTCTCCAGAAAGCCCGGTATATCAAAGAACATTTCGGATATGATTGCTTCGCCGACGATACCGGTCTGGAAATCGAAGCATTAAACAACCGGCCGGGCGTCTATTCCGCCCGGTATGCCGGTCCTGCCAAAGACTCCCGTAAAAACATGGAAAAAATACTGACTGAAATGCAGGGTATTGCCAAACGAAAAGCTTGTTTCCGAACCGTTATCGCATTAATCTTAAACGGAGAAGAACATCTGTTCGAAGGTCGCGCCGACGGAGAAATTCTCACAGAACAACACGGAAACGCCGGATTCGGATACGACCCGATTTTCCGTCCCGAAGGATATGCGGAAAGCTTTGCAGAAATGTCCGCAGAAGAAAAAAATAAAATCAGCCACAGAGGAAAAGCTACTCAAAAACTGGCAGCTTTTCTGAAAACAATCACCTCTGAAACAGTCTGAGCAAACCGGCAACTAAAAAACAAATGGAATGCTGTAAAGCCATCATATTAAAAAAAAACAACTATTCAGACACCCAGACAATTATCCATGCATATTCTCTGGAAAAAGGCTATCTTTCTCTGATTTCCCCTTCTTTTTTCTTTAAGAGAAAAAAACACCCCGTCCATCTCATGCAGATATCGGAAATTGAATATTCCGGAAATGAAAAAGCTCGTCTGCAAAAATTACACACTATTTCCCCCCTGCTGAATTTACCGGACTTGTATTTTGACATTGTCAAAATGAACATCCTTTTATTGTGGGGGGAAGTGCTTCACCTTCTTCTGAAAAACGAAACCAAAAACGAAGAACTGTTTGAGTTTATCACTCATTCTGTTGAATACCTGAATTCAGCCACCCAGGGCATCGGTAATTTCAATCTCTTGTTCCTCTATCGCCTTGCCGGTCTGGTCGGCTACCGTATCAATACGGCATCCTGGCGTGAAGGATATGTATTCAACATAAATGACGGCAATTTCTGTCCCGCAGACAATCAGCCCGCTTGCATTTCAGGCCCCAATACGGCAATGGCTATTTACAAATTATGTACCTGCGCCGTCCACGAAGTGAAAGACATCCCCCTGAATCAGGCTGCCCGTAACATCCTGCTTGACATCATTTTTCTCTTCTACAGTACTCATCTTAATATCAACTTCAACATCAAAAGCATACAAGTAATCCGGGAAATCTTTCAGGAATAACGCTGTTTTTTCAGAATAAATATAGAGTTAATACCCCGGTTTCATCTGCAAATTCCGGACAAAAAAATAATATCAGAATAAACTTATCACTAAAATTTTTGTCTTAACAAACAGAGTGTTGTTAAAAAAAGTAATGATAATCTCCATTTTTGATTGTCTAATTATAAATATTATATAAAAAGCAGACAACAGTAGTCCGGATTAACATCTTTTATTACTTTTATCACGCAAAAAACGTGTGCATTCGCAGAAAAAAAATGATTGAAACAAGAGTGTTATGAACATCAAAATCAAAGAACTGACAAAAGTTTATCCGGACGGCCACAAAGCATTAAACTGCCTCAACCTCGATATCGAGCCGGGCATGTTCGGTTTATTGGGCCCCAACGGAGCCGGAAAAACTTCCCTGATGAGAATCATGACACTCTTACAAAATGCCTCATCAGGCACTATTCTCTTTGATGATTACGACATTTTGCGCGACCGTAAAGCAATACGCTCTATATTAGGCTATCTGCCCCAGGACTTCCGTTTTTTTGAGAAACTGAAAACATGGGAATTCCTGGATTACGGAGCCGGATTGGCAGGCATCAAAGGAGCACGGAAAAGAGCGGAAATCGTCGATGAAATGCTCCGCAAAGTAGGACTTTACGAAGTCCGCGACCGCTGGGCAAACCGTTTGTCCGGCGGTATGAAACGCCGTTTGGGAATTGCACAGGCCATCATCGGAAATCCCAAAGTCATCATAGTTGATGAACCTACTACAGGCCTCGACCCCGAAGAACGTATCCGTTTCCGTAATATTTTATCGGAAGTCAGTAATAAAGATGTCATAATCATCCTTTCCACTCACATTGTAGGAGATATTTCCAGTACCTGTAAAAAACTGGCCCTGCTAAATAAAGGCCAACTAAAATTTGAAGGTTCGCCGGACGATATGATTGAATTGGCCACCGGAAAAGTATGGGAAATTTTTGTAACAGACCCGGAACTCCGGCAAATCAAAGAAAAATATCCGATTATATCCACCATTCCGGCTGAAGGAGGCTGGGATATACAAGTAGTGACCGATGAGCTGGAAGGATTTACAGGCAAATCCATCGTTCCTAACATAGAACATGCTTACGTGTACTTTATGGATTATCTGTTAAAAGACAAAATGGAGATGTATAGTGAGAAAATCGGAGGAGAACTATTTCATTAATGCAAAACTCAGACACATCAGAAAATGAATCTGCACAACATCAATACAATAGCACGATATGAAGTCAAACTGCTGAAAAGAAGCTGGCTATTCCGTATCTTTGCTATACTGGCATTTCTAATTATAACTCTGATTACCCTCAGTTGGCAAAGCAACATTGCCAATTCTGCAGAATATCATTGGCCCAGAATGGCTTTAACTTCTTTAATGCCTTTCGTCTCCGTCTATTACTACAACATAGCTCAATCGGTCATTGTTATTTTTCTGGCCGGCAGTTTCCTGAAAAGAGATAAAAAACTGGATACAGCCGAAGTCATTTACGTGCGTCCTATGAGCAACGCAGACTATATTATCGGAAAAACCTGGGGAATTGTAAAAGTATTTCTTTCCCTGAATATTATCACATTACTCATTACCGCATTTTTCAATATCGCAGTCAACCATTCGCCATTCAGCGTGTTTCCTTATGTGTTTTACCTGTTCACCATCTCTTTGCCTGCCTTACTTTTTGTACTGGGATTATCATTTTCGGTGATGTGTGTGTTTAAAAATCAGGCTGTCACATTCATCATCATGCTGGGCATCACCGGAATTGTATTTTTTAAGCTATCTACCAGTCTTTACGGGGTTTTTGATTTTTTCGGAGTGAATATACCTGCTATTTTTTCTGATGTGACGGGACATGCCGACCTAAAATTATTTTTGCTGCAAAGAGCGGTCTATTTCTTGGCAGGCACTGGTTTCATTTGCTTCACCATTGGTTTGGTCAAAAGATTGCCGCATAAACCCTGGAAAATCATTATCGTAAACACATTGGGCGGTATATTCCTTATTGTAGCACTGACAACGGGAGGCTTCTATGTATTGCATTACCAACACCAAATGGAAGTCAGAAACAACTACACAGAGACTTTCAATAAATATGCAAACGAACCCAAGGCCAGTATCCTAACCCACAATCTCACTATTAAGCCCGGGCATCAGCATCTGGAAGGACAGAGTATCATCAAACTCACCAACAATCATCCGGACTCTCTGAAACGGATTGTCCTTTATTTAAATCCTGCATTAGAGGTTAAAACTATCCAGACAAACAGCCATCCGTTGACATTTACCCGGGAAAACCAGGCCGTTCTGCTCAACACTCCACTGGCAAGCAAGGAAGAACTGACATTAAATATAGATTATACCGGAAAGATTGACGAGGCTATATGTTATTCTGATATCAATGATTCAAGCTATTTGGACAATTCCGTACCGGAAGTGCCCTATAAATTCGGGAAAAGATATGCCTGGCTGGAAAACAAATTCACCCTGCTGACTCCCGAATGCCTATGGTATCCCGTTACCATACCTCCCGTTAATCCGGCTGCCCCTTACAAAATTCAAAAAAATTTCACTCAATATACACTGACAGTAGACACCCCTCCTGCCGATAAAACGATACTATCCCAGGGAAACAGCCGGAAGGAAAACGGAAAAACAATTTTTACACCTTCATACCCCCTTCCTGGCATCAGCCTGACCATAGCCGACTATGAGAAAAAAGCATTGAAAGTTGATTCCGTCGACTATGAAATCCTCTATTTTAAAGGTCATGACTATTTTTCCCCATATTTCGAACCTATACTGGACACCTTACCTGTCCTGCTCCGGGAATTAAAAAATGACATAGAAATTGCCAAAGGCCGGGATTACCCTTTCCGGAAATTTGTTATCGCAGAAACTCCCGTCCAATTCACATCCTATATCCGGAACTGGAAAGGCTACACGGAATATGTCTTGCCGGAAATTGTATTCCTGTCGGAACGGGGTTCCGGATTAAACGCCGATTTCGCCGCAGAAAAAGTCAGAAACCAGCTATGGAGAAGACATGACCAAGGTGTTCCCGACGAAACAGAAATTGCAGAAAACACTTTCCGGAATTTCATAGAACGTATCTTCATCAATGAAAACATACAGTTAAACTGGTCCGGCTCCAGTAAAAAAGTTAATCCCACCCACATAGCTCCGATGTTTTTCGCTCACACCGGCTTTGTATATTCAGAAGAATATCCGGTGATGGATATCATCCTGAATACCATGCAAAATATCAGTTCCGGCAGACAATCAATGTGGTGGTGGGGAGGAATCATCAATGACGAACAACGGGCAAACCTTTACCTGGAAAATCATAGTTTTAAGACAGCTATTTCGGCCCGGGAAATCAAACCGGAAATCTTTTACGAACTATTGAAATTAAAAAGTAAAGCACTCAGGAATTACATCAATACCCAAATGCCCCCGAAAGAATTTGATGATTTTCTGAAAGCATTCTCTGAAAAATACAACTTCACAGATATTCCTTTTGAAACTTTCATGCAGGAATTTGAAAACCAATATGGAATTGACCTGAAACCATTTATAAACAATTGGTATACGGAAGAACATTCGCCCACACTTTTCATCAAAGATGTTGATGCCAATCAGGTGATAGTGGATGAAGTAACAAAATACCAAATCAAATTCAAGGTCAACAACCCCTCGGATGTCAACGGTATTATTACTGTCGACATACAACAAGGAGGGAATTTCAGAGGGGGACCCCGTGGAGGAGGAGTGCCTTTCAGTATGAGAACAAACGAAAATACGTCAGAAGCCTATATTATTCCGGCCAAACAAGCCCGCGAAATTAAAATTATTGTCGATGAACGACCTGCCAACGTGAAAATCAATACCAATATTTCACACAATCTGCCATCGTCTTATACTTTCAATTTTCCTAAAATTGAAACCACAGTTTCAGACACTGTCGCAGGCACATTCCCGGTTAATCCGGATGTATTCAAACCCAACCCCAACGAAATCATCATAGATAATGAAGACAGAAATTTTAAAACAATATCTTCCAATAACCGACACAAACTGAAAGACCTTTTCCAAAAAGCCGACCAGGAAAAATACAAAAACTTTAACCGTTGGTGGCAACCTTCCAAATGGACTGCCATCGCAGGCGACTATTGTTACGGAGAAACCACGAATTCGGCAGTATACAAAAGAAAAGGAAGCGGCAACAACTCTGTACAATGGACAGCAGAAATCCCCAAAAGCGGATATTACGAAGTATCCGTCTGGAATGCCAAACAAAGCATAGGAAGAGGACCAGACCGCCGCAGGGAGAAAGAGGAACGCAACCAGACCTATACCATCCAATATGGCAACGAAAAAGAATCCATCACCCTGGACCTCGAACAGGAAGACAGTGGATGGATGCCCTGGGGAAATTTCTATCTCTCCGAAGGTCCGGTCACCATTACCCTGACAGACAAGGTAAGCGGGAATTATGTCATCGCAGACGCCGTTAAATTTACTTTCATCAATGAATAGAAACAACAGAATAACACATAAAATACATCATATGTTAAAACATTCTCTCACTCTGGCCTTTCTGATTGTCTGCGGAATCACTCATTCCATGGCACAAGAAATCCTGACACTCGAAAAAGCATTAAACATTGCCTATGAACATAGCCCATCCCTCATCCAAAGCAAACTTAGCCTGGAACAACGGCAGTTGAACCTGAAAGCCCAGAATGCCTCTTTAAAATCTCAGTTCTCACTGGATGTTAACCCTTTTAGCTACAACCGGAGCAATCAATACGACAGCTACAACAGCAAATGGTACGACAGCAAAACCATGTCGTCATCAGCTTCTTTAGGTATCCGTCAACCGGTAAAATGGACGGACGGCGTCATTTCACTGCTCAACGACTTTTCGTGGCAGGACGCATCCAACAGGACTTCGGGGGGGACAAATACATCTTTCAATCACCGGTTGACATTACAACTGGAACAGCCCTTATTCACCTACAACCGGACAAAAATGGAATTGAAAGAGCTGGAATATCAACTTGAAAATGCTAAAATCAGTTATGCTTTACAGGAACTGAATATCGAAAAAAATGTAACCACTCAATTTTACGATGTCTTCCAAAAACAAAAAGACCTTAGTATTGCCCGGGATGAATACAATAACCAGAAACAAAATTATGAAATCATCAAAAATAAAGTAGATGCCGGTCTGGTTGCCAAAGAAGAATTATATCAGGCTGAAGTCAACCTCGCCACCAGCGAATCTTCCGTCTATTCTTCGGAAATCAGCTATGAAAATGCCAAGGATAATTTCAAATTAACATTGGGCATGCCTTTGGACGAAGACGTCATGGTACTCCCGAATACAGATATTACAACAGTCTCCGTTAATTCCGACAACGCTGTAAAATATGCTCTAGACCAACGAATGGAACTCCGTCAGAAAGAAATTACGCTCGAACAAGACGTCTTTTCAATCATCAGGACAAAAGCTGCCAATGAATTCAAAGGAAGTATCAGTGCACGCGTCGGATTAACAGCTCTGGGCGAAAAAGTAAATAACATGTACGACAATCCGACAGACAATGAACAAATCGGAATAAGCTTTAATATTCCCATTTTCGACTGGGGAGCGAAAAAAGCAAGGGTGAAATCCAGCGAAATAGCCATGGAATCAGACGAAATAAGCTTTGCAGAAGAAAAGAAAAATATCACCATCAGTGTACGGCAAATTTGCCGCAATCTGCCTGTCTTAATCCGGCAAATTGAAATCAAAAAGAAAAGCATCGAAAATGCCGAACATACTTACGATATAAACCTGGAAAAATACCGCAACGGGAATCTCACAGGTATGGAACTTCAACAATATCAAACCCAATTAACCAACGCCAAACAAGCTTACACCAATGCTATCATCAGTTACAAAATTGAATTACTGAACCTGAAAATACAAACCTTGTGGGATTTCGAAACAGACCAGACTTATCTCCCTGCAAACTTGTTAAAATAAACTGATACAGACAATCCATATTATAAAATTGGCATATTAACACATGAATACTATGAACTTACATTTAAAAATTGCCGGTATTATTTCTTTGGGACTAATTTTATTTTCCTGCAACAACAACCGGGGGAGTTCTTCTTCTGATACAACAACCCCTGTCTGGGTAGAAGAAGTCCGGCACAGAAACATTGAAGAATACATTACCACTACAGGAACAGCCAGGGCAGAAAAAACCATTGAAATAAAATCCGAGACAACAGGAGCATATTATTTACAAAAAAATCCGAAAACCGGACGCCCTTACAAACTTGGCGACATCGTTGAAGCAGGAGCTGTTATTGTTCGCCTTGAAAATAAAGAATATGAAAATAATGCCCAATTAGAAAGTAAAAAACTACAAATAGAAATTACTGAAAAAGAATGGGAAGGACAAAAAATGTTATACGAAAAAGGAGGAGCCACTCAAAAAGACGTAAACAACGCAAAGAATTCCTACATCAATGCAAAACTGGCACTTGAAAATGCCTGCATCACTCTCGAAAAACTGAGTATCAAAGCTCCGTTCAAAGGTGCTATAGTAAATCTGCCCTACTTCACACCTGGTGTGGAAGTGGCTTCCGGAAGTACGATTGTAGGAATCATGGATTATAGCAAAATGTACATCGAAACCCAGTTTGCAGAAAACAGCCTGACCAAATTAGCTGTAGGACAAGGAGTCCACATCACCAATTACAACATCAAATCGGATACCCTGAAAGGTGTACTCACCCAGCTTTCTCCAGCCATTAACGAAGATACCCGCACTTTCTCCGGATATATCCAAATTGAAAATCCTGGCCTGAAACTGCGTCCCGGAATGTTCGCAAAAGCGGATATTATCACTGTCCGGAAAGATTCCGTACTATCCATTCCCAAAGACATTATCAAAAACCGCCGGGGAGGAAAACTGGTTTATACCGTAGACCGCAACAGTGCCGAGGAAAAAGTCATTCAGACAGGCATCAGTGACGACAAATACATTGAAGTTGAAAAAGGACTTGAAGCCGGCGACAAAATTGTTATCAAAGGTCACGACTGGTTACGCAACCGCAGCAAAGTGAAAGTAATGAAATAATCTGCCATGAATATTACAAAATTTGCAGTAAAATACCCGGTCAGCGTATTAATGCTTACTCTCGGCGTATGCTTACTTGGTATCATATCATATAATAAATTAGGAACAGACCTGTTTCCCGAGCTGAAAAACCCGGCCCTTTATATTGAATTAGAAGCCGGAGAACGTCCGCCCGAAGAAATTGAAAAACAATTTGTTGAAAAAATCGAATCGGCAGCAGCCCGTCAGGAAGGCGTAAAACAAGTCAGCAGCAGCAGCAAAGTGGGAGGGGCCACCATTACTGTCGAATACGACTGGGACCAGGACATGGACGCCGCCTTTCTGGATTTGCAACGCAGTATGTCGCAAATAGGACAAAACGAAGAAATCACATCTCTCAATGTTTCCCGTTACGATGCCAATGCCACCCCCGTGATGATCATTTCCATGAACCACAAGGAAATCAAGGATATGAACGAACTGCGGAAAATTGCAGAAAACTACATGCGCAGTGAGTTAGTACGTTTGGACGGAGTAGCCGACATACAACTCAACGGGCAGGAAGAGGCATATGTAGAAGTCAAAACCAACTCCTATATGCTGGAAGCTTTCAAACTCACAGCCGAAACTATTGCTTCGAAGATTGAAGGAATGAACCGGAATGTTTCCGGAGGTACCATCGTTAACAACGACATCCAATACACCATCAAAGGAGTTAATCTGCTGAAAACCATTGAAGACATTGAAAACATCATCGTTGCTTTCAATACACCGGGTAGTACCTCCGAATCCAATTCCAATGCAAAAGCACCCGTTTACCTGAAAGATGTAGCCGATATCAGTCTGAAAAACAAAGACCCTGAAAATCTGGTTCGTTATGACGGAGAAAGATCTCTGAGTATCAGTATATACAAGGAAAACAAATACAACACCGTCAAGGCCGTTGAAAACATTACGGAAAAACTCGCAGAACTGCAAAAAAGTATGCCGGGATATGAGTTTAATATCGTCAGCAACCAGGGAGATTTTATCGGAGCTTCCATAGGCGAAGTAAAAGATTCTGCTGTAATAGGTATTTTACTCGCTATGCTGATACTTTATGTATTTTTGCGCCGCATCAATACCACACTAATCGTCAGCATTTCTATTCCGGTTTCTATTATTGCCACCTTCAATCTGATGTATTTCAACGGTCTGACCATTAACATCATGACTTTAGGAGGTCTGGCTTTGGGCGCGGGTATGCTCATCGACAATGCCATTGTCGTAATGGAAAACATATACAGAAACCTTGAAAGCGGACTTTCACCCAAAGAAGCTGCAATAAAAGGAACATCAGAAGTTGCCGGAGCAATCACCTCGTCAACCCTCACTACGATTGTAGTATTTTTGCCTATAGTCTATATTCAGGGAGCAGCGGGAGAATTATTTAAAGAACAGGCATGGACTGTCTCTTTTTCCCTTCTCTCTTCTTTATTCGTCGCTATTTTACTGATGCCCATGCTGGCTTCCAGATACATCACTAAACCGGCAGGTAACCAAGGCTCTGTAAAAATCAAAGGTTATGGCCAATTTGTAGGCAAGCTCCTCCGCCATCGTTACGCCATTGCAGGGACTTCCCTTCTGATAGTCATCGGCAGCTACATGCTAATCCCATTGCTTAACATGGAATTTATGCCCAAAGCCGAATCCAGGGAATTTTCCACTTACATCACACTTGAACCCGGTACGCGGCTTCAAAGCACAGACAATGCCGCAGCCACCATCGAAAACATGATTACCGAACTGGCAGGCGACAACCTGGAATGGCTCTTCACCCTGGTAGGACCCTCCAACACCGAAAGCCAGCTCAATGGAAAACTGGAAGAAGAAAATCAGGCCGAAATAAAAACCAAAATCAAAAATAATTCCAAAATCAGTGCAGATGACATCATCAGCCAATTAAACCAGAATTACAAAGTACCCGAAGGCATAGAAATCTCATTCGAAAAAGAACAATCCGCCCTGCAAAGCATATTGGGAACAGAAGGTGCTCCGGTAGTTGTAGAAGTAAAAGGAGAAGAACTGGAATTAATCGAAGAACTCAGCAACGAAATCAAAGAGAAAATGACATCCGTCCCCGGTCTGTACGACATCCGGACCTCTATGGAACAAGGAGCCCCGGAAGTCAATATCTCCATCGACCGGCTAAAAAGTGGTATTTACGGCGTAGACATTGCCTCCGTTGCTTCACAAGTAAAAAACAAACTCAACGGCACAACTGCCAGTACTTACGAATCGGAAGGAGAACCCATCGATATTGAAATCCGCGTCCCGGAGATTCCTCTGGCAGAATTACAAAATGTCGAAATCGTTCAGGGAGAAAAGAAATACCGTCTGGGAGAAATAGCAGAAATTACCCTGACCACTGCTCCCCGGGAAATCAACCGGAATAACCAGAACCGCATCGGCAAAGTAACTGCCATGCTGGAAAAAGGCTATACACTGGGAAGTGTCACCCCGGAAATTAACGCTCAACTCCGGGAAGTTCAGTTTCCTGCCAAATATTCCGCAAAAATTACCGGAGAAGAAGAAAAAAGAGCTGAATCATTCAACGGACTTTCGTTTGCATTGCTGCTTTCCATCATACTGGTTTATATGGTAATGGCTTCACAATTTGAATCGTTGCGCCATCCTTTCACCATTTTACTTACAATTCCGCTGGCCGGTGTCGGATGTATCTATGCCTTTCTGCTTACAGGTTCGTCACTCAATATGATGGCCTTTATCGGAATCATTATGCTGGCCGGTATAGCCGTGAATAATTCCATATTACTGGTAGATGCGGCAAACAAGCTCAAAGCCACAGGACTTGAACTCACAGAAGCTGTGAAAACAGCAGCCCAACAACGCATACGCCCCATCATCATGACAAGTCTGACCACCATTCTGGCTCTGCTGCCCATGTGCTTCGGATTCGGCGAAGGTGCTTCACTCCGTTCTCCGATGGCTCTGGCTGTAATCGGCGGATTGTTCACTTCTACGATAATGACATTAGTAGTGATACCCTGCGTCTATTATATATTCGATAAAAAGAAAAGATAATGTGCAAATTACAAATAAGGTAATGAATACGAATTTTCACATTAAAACATTATGAATAAACTCATAAATCGCAAAGTTCTCATCTCTATGCTCTTCATCGGACTTACGATGATGGGTGTCTTTTCATATAAGTATCTGAAGATGGAATTATATCCGGATGCAGAATACCCGACTCTCTCCGTCAGTATCACTTCCAATATGGAACTCGACCCCAATTATGTTAAAACGCAGGCCGCCATTCCGGTGGAAGGCGTGATTAGCGGCATGGAAGGCGTAGAGGAAATCAAAACCAGAATTACCAACAGAAATGCAAACATAACCGTATCGTTCACAAAAAATACCAATATCAAATACGCCTATCTTAAACTGGAAGAAAAAATCAAAACACTATCCAAAAACTTACCCGAAGAATTCACCGTCCGGGTGAATAAGGCAGGAGGTAACAAAGCCAGCAACCAGTTTATGACCCTCCGGGTATTAGGCGACGACGATGTGGACTATGTCCGTAATATTACCGATGCCGACATAGCACCCGTCCTCGAAAACACAGATGGTGTCGCTGCCGTCACCGTGATGGGAGGACGGCAAAAAAGTATCGAAATCTTACTCAATCAGGAAAAATGTAAAGCTTTAAATATTACAGCTTCACAAATCAGTTCTCTGATTAACAAAAATATGTCGGAAAAAACCTTTGCCGGCTCTGTTTTTCAGAACTCCAGACGTTTTTTTGTCAACGTCACCGCCGAATATCTGCAAACGGAAGATCTGGGAAATATCGTTGTGGCCGAAGGACCTGTCTTGCTGAAAGATATTGCCGACATCCATTTTGGTATCAAAGAAGAAGAATCTTATTCCCGGGTCAACGGAAAAGAAGTCATTACCTGTATCATTGCCAGGTCGCCGCTGGTGAATCTCATTGAACTTTCGGACCGGATACGGGAAGAAATCGACCGGCTCAATGAAGAACTGGCCCCTAAAGGTATCAACATTCAGGTAGACACAGATGTTGCCGAAATAATGAGTGAAAACATCAACACCATCATTGACCTGGGTATTACGGGAGCTATTCTGGCCATCTTTATTCTGTACCTGTTTTTACGGAATTTCAAAATTGTTACATTTATTGCAATAGCCATCCCCATTTCTGTACTATCGGCATTTTATTTTTTCAACTTTTTCGGCATCAGTATCAATACCCTTACACTGACCGGTATTGCTCTGGCTGTCGGCATGCTGCTCGACAATTCTATTGTCGTCATGGAAAATATTTTCCGCCTCCGGGCTATCGGTACCCCAAGCCAGGAAGCCGCAGTACAGGGCACCAAAGAAGTAGCCAAAGCAGTCATTGCAGCAACGATGACTACAATAACCGTCTTTTTACCTTTTCTATTCTCGGACGACTTTTTCCTCAAACTCATCGGCGAACATGTCGGAGTATCTATCGTCACCACACTATTGCTCTCCCTGGTAGTAGCTTTATTACTGATTCCCATGGCGGTCAACCAGTTTATGCGCAAACAAGGAGAACAAGTTAATTTCAGTACACTATCCATTCACAGCAGACCGGTACAAATTTACATTGCTTTGCTGAAAATGAGTCTCCGCAAACCAACGACTATTGTATTTTCGGCCATCATATTATTAATCGTAACCGTATCCCTGTCACTCACACTCACTCTGAATACCCTCAAAGAAATCGAAACCGATACTTTCAACATATACATGACTTTTCCGAACGGAAACACATTAAGTCGTTCCGATGAAACCGTCCGAAGTTATGAACAACGCCTGAATGATATTCCGGAAATTGAACAATATACTTCAAGAGTACTGGCAAGCGACGGGTATGTCACTATCAAACTAAAAGACAATTACGAAAAAATCGGAAAACGGACTTTAAACGAACTTAAAAATCTGGTTATCAACCTGACTCAGGGACTACGCATCAGTAATGTCAGCTTTGAAGCCAGCGAAAGCAGTGACAACTTTCAGGGAGGAGGAGGTGATGCCATGTTCGGCGGCAGTTCGGACTTACTGAAAAAGCTGGGTATGGGCAGCCAAAGTGAAAAAATCGTAATCAAAGGCCAGGATTTTGAAAAAATGGCCAATCTGGCAGAACTACTCAAATATCAAATTGAAGAACTTGACAACATCAGCTACTCTTCCGTCAGTTCAAACCGGGGAAATCCCGAAGCCCGTATCATTTTTGACCAATATCTTATGGGCATTCAAGACGTTACCCCAAACAACGTAGTAAATGAACTGAACAATTTTTCCCCGCAGAATACAACTTCAATCAAATACAAAGCCGGTGACCAGGAGTATGACATCATCATCAAAGATAAAGAACTGGCAGAAAAAAAAGAAACAGAAGGCGAAAATCCGGTACGCAACCTGGAAGACTTGCGTAATATGGAAATTACCACAACCCGGAATTCCATCACTGATTTACGCAGCTTCAGCCGCATTAATCTCACCCGGGGACAGGGAAATATTAACCGGCTGAACCAGGACAACGAAATCAATGTCAATTACCGCTTTAATTCAGAGGTTAACGAATCTAAATCCATCCTCGAAGAAGCCAGATTTGAAATCGACGAACTTGTCCGGAACTCCGACATACCCAGCGGTATCGCTGTGGAAGTCGTCCATGAAGAAGATGAGACCAGTGAATTCACTTTCCTGATTTTGGCTGCATTCGTCATTATTTACATGATTTTGGCTTCAGTATTTGAATCACTGACAGCTCCCGTGGTACTCATGTTTGCCATTCCGCTGGCAGCCATCGGCTCATTATTAGCCCTCCTGTTCACCAGCAATTCCCTGTTAAGTGCAAATGTACTGGTGGGCTTCATCATTCTCATCGGAATTGTCGTCAACAACAGCATTATACTCATCGACTACACTTCACAACTCCGCCGGCAAGGCTACCGTAAACCACGGGCACTGATTATTGCCGGTATTTCCCGGATACGTCCCATCTTAATTACAGCAATCACCACAATTGTGGCCATGTTTCCTCTGGCCATGGGACAAGGAGAATTTGTGGCAGGATTGGGAGCTCCGTTTGCTATTACAGTTATCGGAGGACTTACCATGAGTACTTTGCTTACTTTAATTATTATCCCGACTCTTTATTCAGGACTTGAAGATGCCCTACACCGTCTACGAACCCAAAGCCTGACCATGAAAATATGTCAAATCGCATTACTGGTCCTGGCTGTAATCGGTATATATTCATTCACCGATTCACTGTTATGGCGTTTAGGTTATCTGATTGGAGCCGTTATCCTGATACCGGGTGCCACCTGGTTCATTGAAACCAGTCTCCGGCAAGCCAACAGCCGTATTATTTCCCCGGACGAAGAAATACATATTTCTATCCGCAATCTAGTAAAGATATACGGCCGCCCAAACGAATTTAAAAGAGAATGGCAATCCGGCAATCGGACCCGCAAAAGATTGGGAATCCAAGTGGAATACCGTACTTTTAAGGACCTGAGGGTATTGGTATGGATAATCCCTGTCACCGGTTTTATGATTTACTTTACCTACTTTTATCAGGTACTCACTTTCTGGGCCATCTTTTTTGCAGTTTGTACGTGGGAATTAATATCCCGGCTTGCAACCATAGGAAAAGAATATTTTACAGCCCGGCATAAACGCTGGGGACAATGGTGCATGCAAATATTGTTCTCCGTAATCTATTATATTTCACCTCTTCTTTCATTGATATGGGCAGCAGTCAAGTTTTCCGATTCCGGATTGCCTGTTCTATCAGGCCTGCTTTGGTATACCGGAATAACTATCAATTATCTGGCCCACCGGATCCGGAAATACAACATCAACATTGACCTGCTCGAAGGACATTTCCGGAATCTCAGAAAAACCATATACCAAGCCGCAACCAAAATCCCGGTTATCGGTTACAAAAAAGAACCTTTTAAAGCACTGAACGCCGTATCTATGGATATACACACAGGAATGTTCGGATTATTAGGGCCTAATGGTGCCGGCAAAACAACCCTGATGCGTATCATCTGCGGAATCTTCGAACAGAGCTACGGAAAAATATTCATCAATGGCATAGACACACAAAGCAAACGAGAAGAATTACAAGGACTTATCGGTTATCTGCCACAGGAATTCGGAACTTACGAAAATCTGACTTCCTGGGAATTTTTGGAATATCAGGCGTTACTGAAAGGAATTTACAACCCGGAGATTCGCCGGAAACGCATTACTGAAGTACTGGAAGCAGTCCATATGTATGAAAACAAAGACAAAAAAATCGGCGGATTTTCCGGTGGTATGAAACAACGTATCGGGATTGCCCAGACTTTACTCAATCTACCCCGCATTCTCGTTGTTGACGAACCTACTGCCGGACTAGACCCCCGGGAACGAATCCGGTTCCGTAATCTGTTAGTGGAACTTTCACGCAGCCGTATTGTGATTTTCTCCACGCACATTATTGAAGACATTGCCAGCTCCTGTAACCAGGTTGGCGTCATCAACAAAGGTTCTCTGAAATATTACGGTACACCGGCAGATATGGCTGAAATCGCTAAAGACGTAACCTGGACCTTCGAAATCCCGGCCCGGGAATTTGCAAAATTGCCGGCAGACTTGTTACTCGTCCACCATATCCGCAACGGCGAAAATATCAAAGTGCGGTGCCTGTCCGAAAAACAACCTGTTCCCCATGCTGTCCGGACTACACCACTGCTGGAAGACTCCTATTTATGGTTACTGAGAAGTGTCAAACTTGCAAATAACGAACAAATCATTACACAATAACACAAGATTCCATGAAATCATATATCATAGCTCCGCTAACCAAACTTACAAAATACAATATAAAAATCATCTTTGGAAATAAGTTTCTGTATTTTGTACTGAGTGCCGTTGGATTTTATATACTGACCGTAGCATTAAGTCTGATATCGGATGATGAAATTACAACTGCATCCGGTTACAACATGCTACTGGTTCCTTCCATTCTATTGATATTTTATCCCGCCTGTTTCGGTATCCAAAATGACCAGGATGCCAAAATCATAGAAATCATTTTCGGGATTCCTAACTATCGTTACAAAGTATGGCTGTTTCGCCTGCTCATCTCTTATTGTATTTGTTTTATACTGACTCTGTTTCTTTCAGCAGTCACAAACTGGCTGGTGGTCGAAGTTCCTCCGGCCGAATTGGCCATACAAGCCATGGTACCGGCACTATTCATCGGCATGCTTTGCTTCATGCTCAGCACAATCGTCCGGAACGGTAATGGTACCGCCGTATTTATCATTGTCATCGGACTGCTACTCTTCATCCTGAACGGTATTCTGGGAGATAGTAAATGGAACCTTTTTCTTAATCCTTTTCACCTCCCCCTCGACAAAAACCCCGAAATTTTTTATAACACGGTAGTCAACAACCGTATTATTATCCTCCTGGCCAGTCTTATCTGCCTGCTCACCGGTCTTTATAAAACCCAAAACCGCGAGAAATTTATTTAATCCCCGGACACGCCCGTCAGCAATAAGGAGTAAATAAGAGGAGAATAGGGGTTAAATAAAAGTTGAATAGGAAGTGATATGATTTTATAGTCTTTCTACATCCTATTCAGACTATTAAACAGTCCTTTTCAATTTTTCATTCAGGCGGGCGCGGACTTTCACCATGGTATTCTTCTTTTTTATCCACTCCAGCACTTCCTCTGTATTTCCGGCATTCTGAAATTCCAGAATTTTAAGGTCGGCTTCCTTACACATCATCTCTATCCGGCGCATTTTGTAATTATCCACAATTTTAGGAAGTAACTCTCCCAGCATCATCTCCTCAGTTTTAGCCGAAACATCTTTTGCAGTCCATATTTTACTCAATTCATAAGGTTCGCTCAAAATATCAGCTACAATTGCACTTATGTCCGGATTAGAATGGCCAATAAAATATTTTGCTGCTATAAAACCGGCTGTTTTATATTGCCGACGATATTCCTGCTGAATTTCCTGTAATCTGGAATTCAGCATAAGTAGTTCGTCTTCAGCCAATTCATGTATAATGTATTCACCCACTGTTATCAGAACTACCTTTCCCTCATGCTCTTCCTCGTAAAGTTCCTGTTCGCCGAATAATAACAAATAACGCACCAACATCATCTCTTCTATGTCGCAAGGAGTAACTCCGCCTGTCTTTAAAGGAGTCAAAGTTACTTTCGGAACCGGTCGCCCGGGTATTTTATAAGGCAATGACACCGGTCCGGGTGTTTTCCCTTTACGGAGACGGGCAATCTCGTTATACAACACCTCTTCCTCTACTTTCAACTGATTCGCAGTTTCCTGCACATACACAGAACGGGTAATATTATCCGGAATCAGCGAAATACTCTTTACAATATCCGTAATCAGTTTTGCCCGTTCCACCGGATCGTTACCAGCCTGGTCCAGCAACAGTTTGGTCTTAAAATGAATAAAATCCGTTTCATGAGCAGCCACATACTCCAACACTTCATCAGCAGTATGAGCCTGTGCATAAGAATCCGGGTCTTCTCCTTCAGGCAATGAAACCACCCGGACATTCAACCCTTCTTCCAGCACCAAATCAATCCCCCGTAAAGACGCCTTCACACCTGCAGCATCTCCGTCATAAATGATAGTGACATTAGGTGTCAGACGACGAATCAGACGGATTTGTTCTATCGTCAGTGAAGTCCCCGAGGAAGCCACTGTATTCTCTATGCCCTTCTGATGAAAAGAAATAACATCCAGATACCCCTCAACCAGATAGCAACGGTTGTGCTGCACAATACTTTTCTTCGCAAAATAAATTCCGTATAACGTCCGGCTCTTATGATAAATTTCGGACTCAGGCGAATTCAGGTACTTGGCACTTTTCTTATCATTGGTCATGATACGGCCGCCAAAAGCTATAATCTTACCGGCCAAATCCCGGATAGGAAACATCACCCTCGCCCGGAAACGGTCAAACAAGCCCCGATCCGACTCTATTGTCAAACCGGTTTTTACTAAAAATTCTTGTTTATACCCTTTCCCCAACGCAGCTTTTGTCAACCCGTCCCAAGCCTCCGGACAATATCCTAAACCAAACTTTTCTATAGTCTGGTCATCCAGACCCCTGCGGCGGAAATAACCCATCCCCACTGATTTTCCCTCATCCGTATTCCAAAGTTGTTCTACAAAAAACTCTTCGGCGTAATTGGTGACAATCAACATACTCTCCCGTTCCGACTTCTCTTGCTTTTCGTGCTCGGAAAGCTCTTTTTCCTCAACAATAATATTATACTTGGCAGCCAGCCACCTTAAAGCCTCAACATAAGACAATTGCTCATGTTCCATAATAAAATTCACGGCATTCCCCCCCTTACCGCAACCAAAGCATTTATAAATCCCTTTGGACGGGGAAACGGTAAAAGAACCCGTTTTTTCATTATGAAAAGGACAACAGCCAACATAATTCACACCTCGTTTTTTCAAACTTACAAAGTCTGAAACAACCTCATAAATATCAGCTGCATCAAAAATTTTCTGTACTGTCGCTTGGTCAATCATGCTGCAAAAATACAAAAACAAATACTGATAATACATTATCCCGGCGAATTAAAACTCCCGCTCTTATTTGAATTCTTTTTACGATTTACAGACATTTATACCTGTCTCCGCATCCTATATCACTCCGCATCTATTTCCGGGATACCGGATAAACTAAAGCTAACTACCTGAAACTTATCAGTAACTTCCCATTTATATAATAATTTTTAACAAGTTTTTAATTTCATGTTGGCACGATTTTTGTACTTTTGCGACCCATGGAAACATTTTTTATACATTTCGTTTCCTCCCGTGAATTGTACAAAACGTACAAATCCAAATGTATATTGATTCATATGACAGAAAACGAATTTTACCGGACAAAGGAAGAACTGTTGGAAAATATTTCGGAATTATTTCTGAAATATGGTCTACGTAGCACTTCTATGGATGATATTTGCTCGCATCTCAAAATTTCTAAAAAAACACTATACCAGTTTTTCAGCAACAAAGACGATGTTGTCGAGCAAGTATTCCTCCACCGGAGAAACAACAACCGGACCCGGAAAGATACAGAAAAGCTGAAACAACACAATGCCATCCAAATCATGCTATCCATACGGGACCACATCATAGCCGGCCTAAACAGCAGAATGCCCGCCAACCTATTCGATTTGAAAAAATATCATCCCGATGTGTATCAAAAAATAAATGAACAAGACCAGGTATTTATTCACAGCCTATTCCACGAAGTCATAGACAAAGGTATCCAGGAAGGATTTTTCAGACCCAACATCAATAAAGAAGTACAGGTATACCTGTTTGTAAAACAAATGACTTTTTTGGGAGAACCCGAAATGATCAGTGACATCAAATATCCGCTGGATATAATTGTTTCCACCATCGTAGAAAATGTCATCCGGAGTTTTACCACTCCTCAGGGAATGAGTGAATTGGAAAAATTACTTAATAAATAAAAAAAATAAACAAGAAAAGCTGTTCAGACAAGAAAATTTTCAAATGTATCCCAATATTGGTATATAATTTGTAAAGTATGGAAACAGTGCAAAAAAGGAAAGGAAATAATAAAATCAATAATTTAAACAGAATGAAAAGAGGAGTACTAATCACATTTATTGCGGTCCTTATCCCGTGGATACTACAGGCTCAAACCACTCCGGATGAGCCCAGGAGTCTGACACTGGAAGAAGCCGTAAACTTTGCTGTAAAATACAACAAAGAATTGCAGGTATCGCAAATGGACATTGAATTAAAAAACAAGATGGTAACCGAAGCCATCTCTCAGGGACTACCGCAAATCAACGGAGACCTGAATTACAGTACAAACTTCAAATACAAAATGAGTTTTCCGGGTTCTTCCCAATCAACTGTACTGAAAGACCAGTCAAGTGTAGGAGTCAGCGTATCACAACTCCTCTTCAATGGCCAGTGGATTTTAGGAATACAAACCAGTAAAATCGCAAAACAAATTGCAGCACAACAGGTAGATGTAACAGAACTGGATATTAAAGAAACGGTTTACGATTCTTATTATACGGTATTAGTAAGTGAACGTCTCATGAAAATTGTAAAGGAAAACCTGCAAAACATGAGCGAAATTCAGCAACACACGGAAAACATGTACAAAGCAGGAACTGCTGAAATAACCGACGTTGACCAAATCAGAATTACCGTGGGACAACTAAAAAACAGCTTACTGGCCATGCAACGGACTGTCGACGTAAATTATAATTTATTACGCCTGCAATTAGGCTTGCAAGCCGGCACTCCGTTAACACTAACCGACCCGTTGGAACTTTTCCTGGCAGAAGATAAATTCCTGAAACTGGCGACACAAAAATTTGATATCAACTCCAACCTGCAATATCAACTGATGCAAACACAGGAAGAATTGCAAAAGAAAATGGTGGGGTTGAAAAAATGGGCCTTTTCCCCGACCATATCAGCCAATTACGGATATACTTATAAAATCCTGAAACCCAGCCTGGATTTCAGTCCGAAACATTCAGCAAGCGTGACTATGAGCATTCCGGTTTTTTCAGGATTGCAACGGAAAGCTCAGTTAGACCAGGAAAAAATCACATTGGAGCAAACTACGTTAAACAAAAGTTTACTGGAAGACCAACTGAATTTGCAGGAAGAACAATATAAATTCGCCCTCAAAAATGCTTTGGAAGATTACAATCTGCAAAAAGATAACATACAGGTAGCTAAAAAAGTATTGGAAAACTATCGGCATAAATACAATGCCGGAGCAGTATCAAGCCTCGATCTGACCCAGGCAAACAACAACTATCTGACAGCAGAAAATAATTATACCTCAGCTTGTCTGACCCTCCTGCAAGCTCAGACTCAACTGGAAAAATTATATAACGAATTGAAATAAAAACAATATAAACACAAAAACAATGATAAAGAACATTATTTTATCTGCCTTAGCAATAGCTGTTCTGACCGGATGCGCCAACAAGAAAGAAGCATCAAAAGATACAACAGTCGCTGAAGCTATTCCGGTAAAAGTACAGAAACTGGAAAAAGAAAACATTGCCCGTACCCTGGACTATACTGCCAACCTGCAAGCCGACGAACAGGTCTATTATGCGCCTGCAGCAACCGGACGTATCTCTAAAATTTACGTTGAAGTAGGCGACCGAATCAAAAAAGGACAGTTGCTGGTAGATATGGACAAAACCAATTTGCAACAGGCCGAAGTCCAATTGAAAAACCTGGAAACGGAATACAACCGGGCTAAAATGCTGAATGAGACTCAAAGTATCAGCAAACAAGCATATGATGCAGCCGTTACTAATTATGAAGTAGCTAAAACAAATGTGGAATTCCTTAAAGAAAACACCCAGATGTTAGCACCATTCAACGGTGTCGTTACAGGCAAATATTTCGAAAACGGTGAAGTCTACACCGGAGGGGCCTTCGGAGGAGCCTCAAAACCTTCTATCATCGCAATTGAAAAAATCAATCCGCTGAAAGCCTATGTTAATCTTTCGGAACAATATTTCCTGTCAGTAAAAAAAGGTACTAAAGTCGAACTGAAAAGTAGTCTTTATCCGGACCGGATATTTGAAGGTACGGTCAGCATTGTTTATCCCACCATCGACCCGGCGTCACGGACTTTTACCGTAGAAGTTAAAATCCCGAACGACGACGAAGCCTTAAGACCGGGTATGTACGGAAACATCAATTTCTTCATCGGAAACACAGAAACCGTAGTGGCTCCTGCCATCGCCATATTGAAATTACAGGGTGCCAATGACCGTTATGTATTCCTGAACAAAGCCGGAAAAGCAAAACGGGTAGCCGTAACTTTAGGTAAACGCTTTGAAGATAAGGTTGAACTAATCAGTGACGAAATTCAGGAAGGTGACGAATTAATCGTAGTCGGCCAAGGCCGTTTAGTTGACGGTTCACCATTAAAAATTACAGAATAATGTTTACTCTTTGACCATTGAACAGTCAACTGCCAAACAAACGATAATAAATAAAAAAATATGAGTATATACAACACAGCGGTCAATAAACCCATTTCCACCCTGATGGTATTTATCGCCATTCTGGTATTGGGTATCGCCTCTTATATACAGTTGCCGGTGGACCAATATCCCAAAATGGACCCTCCTTACCTTACTGTAATGGCGACTTATCCGGGTGCCAATGCATCGGATATTGAAGAAAACGTAACTAAAATCCTGGAGGACCAGTTAAACTCCGTGGACAACCTGAAAGAAATGACTTCTACCTCCTATGACAATCTGGGGGTAGTCTCATTAGAGTTTGAATGGGAAGCCAATTTGGACGAAGCATCCAACGATGTGCGTGATGCCGTGGACAAGGCTATGCAAAACCTTCCGGACGACATCGACCGTCCCACAATCATGCGTTTCAACACCTCCATGATGCCCATCCTGATTTATGCCGTAACAGCAAATCAATCCTATCCGGGTATCGACAAAATCCTGGACGACAAACTGATTACCCGTCTGAACCGGGTAGACGGAGTTGCATCCGTCATTGTAGCCGGGGCTCCGGAACGGGTGGTTTATGTGGACCTGGACCCTAATAAACTGGATGCATATAACCTGACTCTGGAACAAATCGGTAATAAAATTCTGGCCGAAAACAAAGACGTATCTTCCGGAAATGTGAAAATGGGACAAATGGACTATGCCTTACGGGTAGAAGGTGAATTTGGAGAAAGCGACCAAATCAAAAACATCGTTCTCGGTACCCGAAACAACAAAACCATTTACCTGAAAGACGTTGCCGTTGTACGCGATACAATCAAAGATATTACCCTGGAACAAACCATCAACCGGGGACGGGGCGGCGTATTATTGATTACTAAACAAACAGACGCCAATGCCGTGGCCGTAGCCAAAGAAGCACAAAAACAACTGGAACTCGCTATCAAGGAATTACCCTCGGACATCAAATTCCAGATTATTTCGGACAATTCGGATTTTATTGTAAAATCTATCAACAATCTGCAGGAAACCTTGATGTATGCGCTGATCTTTGTGGTTTTGGTCGTATTCCTGTTCCTGGGCCGCTGGAGAGCCACATTTATCATTGCATTGACTATCCCGATTTCATTGATTGTCGCCTTCATCTATCTGTTTGCTACAGGAGAATCGCTGAACGTCATTTCCCTTTCTTCGCTCTCCATTGCCATCGGTATGGTAGTAGACGATGCTATCGTGGTGCTGGAAAACATCACCAAACACATCGACCGGGGTAGCCGTCCCCGTGAAGCTGCCAAATACGGCACCAATGAGGTATGGCTGTCGGTTATCGTAACCACTCTGGTTACAGTGGCCGTATTCTTCCCGTTGACACTGGTTACCGGAATGACAGGTATCTTATTTAAACAATTGGGCTGGATTGTATGTATCACAGTCTGTACTTCTACGGTAACTGCAATTTCATTAACTCCGATGCTTTGCTCTCAGTTAATGCGGATACAGGAGAAAGCACAGGATAACAAATTTAGTTTCTATAATTTTGTATCACGGCAACTGGAACGTTTGGATGCAGCATATGAAAAATTGATTCGCTGGGTACTCTGCCACAAAGGTATAGTTATTATTACTATGATAATTTTGTTCATAGGCTCACTCGGTCTGTTCAGGTTTATTAAAACCGACTTTATGCCCCAGAACGACCAGAACACAATGAATATCTATGCTAAAATGCAATCCGGACAACGGGTTGAGGAAACCAAAAAAGTGGCTTTGCAGATAGATTCTGTCATTCGGGCTAACGTTCCGGAAATCACCATCCTCAACCTTTCTTACGGTAGCGAAGAAGAAGCTTCCTTTGCCTCTATGATGAACAGCACGGGAAACAATATCCTGAATATGCGTTTACGAACCGTAGATATTAAGGACCGCGACCGGAGTATTTTTGTCATAGCCGACCAGGTCCGCAGCATCCTGAAAAGCTTTCCGGACATCTTGCAGTATACGGTGAGTACTTCTTCCAGTGGCGGCTCAATGGGCGGTAATTCGGTCGACATTGAAATTATAGGACACGATTTCAACGTAACAACCCGTCTGGCACAGGACATTGCTGTGAAAGCACGCCAGATTCCCGGAGCTGAAGACATTAAAATCAGCAGGGATGACGATAAAGCTGAACTTCAGATTGTACTTGACCAGGATAAGCTGGCCCGTCACGGCTTGACCACCACGGAAGTCGGCTCCTATGTGCGTAACCGGATTTATGGCTTCAGAAACAGTAAATTCAAGGAAAACGGAGAAGAATATGATATCATCGTCCGGCTGAATGAGAAATTCCGTTCTTCACTTACCGAAATTGAAAATATTCTGATTACCGATGCACACGGCGAAAAAGTACGTCTGAAGGAACTGGGTGAAATCAAAGAATATTTTTCACCACCAAACATCGAACGGAAAAGCAAACAGCGCATCCTGAAAGTGTCTATCACTCCGGCTGCCGGCATCGCTATGGGAGACATAGCCCTTGGAGCACAGCAAATCATCAACAACCTGGAAGATGTTCCTCAGGATGTCAGCCTGTATATAGGAGGTAGCTACGAGGACCAGCAGGAATCATTCGGTTCATTGATGTGGTTGTTATTGTTGTCATTGATGTTGGTGTACATTGTAATGGCAGCCCAGTTCGAATCTTTCTTGCATCCGTTCATTATTATGCTTTCCATTCCATTCGCTTTTACAGGTGTTATTCTGGCTTTGCTGTTGACGAATACCACACTGAGTATCGTAGCAGCCTTAGGAGCTATCATGTTGGTGGGTATTGTAACAAAGAATGGTATCGTATTGATTGACTTTATCAATTTAATGCGGGAAAGAGGAGTCCGCTTGTATGACGCCATCGCTCAGGCTTGCCGCTCCCGTCTCCGTCCGGTATTGATGACTTCATTAACCACCATTCTGGGTATGGTGCCAATGGCAATCAGTGCCGGCGAAGGTTCGGAAACCTGGCGTCCGATGGGTATAGCCGTTATCGGTGGTATGGTTTTCTCAACCATCATCACTATGATTATCGTACCGGCAGTATATGCAGTATTGAACAGAAGCGGTAACCGGGACAAAAAGAAAGCACTGGAAAAACAATTCAGGTTTATGAGTGACTTTGACCCGGAAAGAGACCTTCCGAAAAATAACGATTAACGAATAACAAGGAACAACAAATGGTAACAAATTCTGTTTATCATTCGTTGTTCCTGCATTCACCAAAGAAAAAACTATGAAAAAAGCAGTTTTTATCACATACAACCAAGCTCTGACGGAACGCGTTGCCTATATTCTTGAAAAATTGCAAATCCGGGGATTTACGCAATGGCCATTAGTCAACGGAGCAGGAACAGTCAACGGCGAACCCCGTATGGGCAACCATACATGGCCCGAAATGAACTCGGCGACTATGACAATCGTTGATGAAGAAATGGTACCACTTCTCCTAAAATACATTAAAAAATTAGACGAAGTAAACAAAGAAAACGGTATCCGGGCTTTTGTCTGGGATATTACAGATATGTATTAAGCACTACCGGACAATTATCCCAGGAAGATAGCTAAAAACGGAATAGGGACTCCGGATAAGCATTGCTTCCTAAAAATGGATTAGCGGGATTAAAGTCTCTGAATCGTATGTTTATCAGAAACTTTAATCCCGCTAATCAGTTTAAAAAAACATTTATAAAATGAACATACCGGATTGCTGAATAGCCTCCCTTTCCCCTCTAAAACACATCCGGCCACCCGCAAAACAGTCATTGGATTATTATATCATACGGAAAATAAAAAAACTTATCTCCCCCCCTCTCTTTTGACTTCACAGACTAAAAAAACGTCCGTTTTTATTGGCAATTCTCTTTAACACACACGGACAAAATTAGTAAAATATCTTTTCCTGCAAGATTTTTATATTCAAAATTTTACAAAATTTTTCATATTACTATTTAACCGTAAAACAATTATCGTTTTTTTTCCTAATAAAACGGACGTTTTTATTCATTATTTAATGTTATATAAATCAGCTACTTATAATAATTTATATAAACTATTGAAATTCATAATCACAATAAAATAAACCAAAAAACGGATATTATTTATCATCCTAATTTCTTATTAATAAACTTAATTTTAAAAAACATGAACATTTTAAACAATTTAAAATCGCTTGCTGTTATTGCCATTGCAACAATGGCATTCACCAGTTGTTCAAAAGATCAGACCTCATTTTCCATTGATGACATTCAGGGAAAAGCCAAAATTAAGGGTACAGTTTCTTATTCAGAAGGCTACGATAGGACAGGTAACAAAATCATTAAAATGGCAACCAATACCACTATATTAGTGAAAATAGACAATAACGATCTATCCCCTATAGGTAACGCTTACGGAACAACAACCTTTGAAACGGTAACCAACGGGAAGGGAGAGTATGAAATCGAAATCCCCGTATTAGAAGGAGGAGCATTCGTCACTATACAACCCCAAGATTTCATCGGAAAACAGAAAAATTTCAGCAGCAATGAAACAGAAGGTATCTTTACTGCAGAAACAACTTGCCATGTTGTCCCGAACGATATTCAGTTCAAAGATATCGAATATCAATTCAACCCTCGATGAATAAACCGGTTTTTATTTAAAATATACTGAAAACATATGAAAAAAATATTATCTATTCTTTTGGTCGTACTCTTCTCGTTTTCAGAAACATATGCCCAGGAAAACAATGAAAAAACGACTCATGAAAAAGCCCCGAAGCAATACCTTCCGGAAAAAGGCGATTGGGGCATCGGCGTTGACGTAGTTCCTTTATTAAAATACATCGGTACGGCTTTTCACGATGCAAGCGGAAAGCCAAACGACTTGAACGGCTTGGGCGGAACACCTTTTACCAAAGGAAGCAATTTTGAAAAGGGAAATAAAACACTGATGCCGGATGTTTCCATCATGGGTAAATATTTCCTGACGGAGAAGCTCGCATTACGTGCCAATATCGGATTAAAAGTAAGTGCTGAAACCAATAAAGCTTATTGCACCGACGATAAAGCTGCTATACTTGACCCGTTAAGCGAAGACAAAGTCATAAATAAAATCCGCAATCAGAAAAGCGGGGTTAGCATCATGTTGGGAGGTGAATACCGCAAAGGAACAAAAAGGGTGCAGGGAGTATTCGGTGCAGGCATATTGTTCGCATGTATGAATGACAAAGTAAAGTACAACTATGGCAACAGCCTGACAGACATCAACCAGAAACCTACTGGCTCTGTTTACCCCCCAAATAATAGTCCTGTTCCCAATGACTACCGTCTACTTACCATATACAATACCGGTGCAAATTTCTATACCGGCCTCACGGGTAGCGCAGGTGTAGAATGGTTTCTGGCTCCGAAAATCTCTTTGGGCGCGGAAGTGAATTTAAGCCTTTATTACTTATGCGGTAAAAAAATATACATCGAAAGCGAAGGTTACAATGAGGCTTTGCAACGTGTAGAAAAAAGGACAGACTTGGTTTCTCCGGGAAACAGAGGCTTCTATATGGCGACGGAAAGCCTTGGCGGTTCTCTTAACTTCAATTTCTATTTCTAATATAGATTCCGTATTCCTGTTGCACACAATTTACGCCAAGGGCATAAAATCGTGTGCAACATTATATAAAAAGCAGCCGTTGTCCGGAATGAGGAACAACGGCTGCTTTTTATATACAAATACATCCGACTTAGGACTCCTGCAACGATTTGAAACCATTGCCCAGAATTTCTTTTGAATCGATGACGTTGATGAAAGCTCCCGGATCAATTTCCGCTATCCGGTGACGTAACACCATCATTTCGCGACGTGTCAGAATGGTATAAATCATATTCCGGCTTTCTCCCCGGTACATTCCTACGGCAGGCAGCAAAGTGGCACCCCGGTTAATATCCTTGATGATAACCTCCTTGATAGGCTCTACCTTGTCAGTGACTATCATCAACGTCTTATGAACAGCAGCTCCGTCAATAACCAAATCGATAACTTTCCCTTCAATAAACACAATAATCCAGGAATACATAGGCAACCGCCAGTCTCCGAAGGCAACAACTGTCGATAAGGTAATGGTACAATCTACGATAATAACCAATGTACCCAATGATATATGAGTATATTTGTTTAAAATCATGGAAATAATATCAGACCCCCCGGAAGTAGCCCGCGCCTTAAAAATCATTCCGATACCTACCCCGTAAACAATACCGCCGAAAATAGCCGACAAAAGCTGTTCGTTAAGCATTCCGCGGTCTGTTATCCCCGGTTCCAGTAATGCATCATACCCGTAGAAATAATGTATCAGACGCATAAAAGCCGGTATGGCAAACGTACAGACAATCGTTTTTACCCCAAACATACCGCCGAGGAAATAAATTCCCAACAGCAACAAAGGCACATCCATACACAAGGCAGCAACCTCAGTCTCCCACCCCCAAAGATGATGAAACACCATTGACAACCCGTAAGTACCTCCCGGAGCAAAACCATAAGGCTCAGCAAACAAAACTGCTCCCAAAGCAAATACAAAGCAACCTCCTAACAACCACGCATAGGTAATAAAGAAATCCTTAGAGAGAAATTTCTCTTTCGTGACGAATCCCATATTAAACTACAAATTTAGATTTATGATTTACTATTTAACACAGCCAAAATTACAAATAGTTTTTGGCATTTTCTTAGCATACGGTAATTTGCAATATTCATACAATACATTAAAAAACAGACCTTTGCAAAAGCAAAGGTCTGCATATTCATACAATGTACAGCATATTTATACAAAAATACCTATCACAACGAAAACGATTGAAAGCCCGGCTTTCTTACTTTTCCGGACAACGCGCTTCCAGATATTCAATCCAGATATGGGCAGCTTCTTCTATCGTTTTAACGCAAGGACGTTTCTTGTAATACGCCTCACTACGCATTTCCGGAACAGGATTGTCATGTTTCTTTTTATCTAATCCCAACAACTCTGCACAAATCAAAGAACCGTTTCTCTGTACAAACTTATCGGCCAATTGTTGAACCAACCTGTAATTAGCTTCCTTCCCATCTCTATCTTCACCATCTGTACATCCCGTTTCCAAACCTGCCAAAATAAACATCCCGCACGCAGCACCACAAGTCATACGCATCCTTCCGATTCCGCCACCAAAAGAAGCAGACATTCTCAAAGCTTGTTCTTCTGTGTATCCGTACATATCAGCAAAAGCTGCACAAACGGATTGCGAACAATTATAACCTTTCTTAAAAAGTGCCATAGCTTTTTGAATACGCTCTTCCATATACTTAAATTTTAAAAATTGCTGAATTACTAAACCACAAGACTAATGGATATTACCCTGCGAATCAATATTGACCCAGATGGTACGACTGCCCGGTAAACTTGTATTTTCCAAAATAATATGATAATATCCCTCATTAGGATACTGCTGAAATTCCACGCTTTTTACGGAATAATCTTTATAAGCCTCACCTCCTAAAACAGTCTGTACCGCTGCCGGCAAATCAGCGACCGATATAGGCCATCCCGTATAAGTCCATTCCGACAAAGGGTTAAAATGCACCTGTTTCACTTCATTTCCGTCCAACAAATTGACTACATAAGAACCGTCAGACAACTCTACTCCTTCCGTTACCCAACTGTTTGTATATTTCGAAGCCAGAAAATTATTAATAGACCGCGGAAGCTCATCCCGGTCAAGGTCCTCCGTCACAGTATAATGACCATAGGCCTCTGCATCTGCCCATATAGAAACTTCTTCATTTCCGTTTTTCAATTCCACCTCATACCACAACGGATAATTCAACCGTTCCAGCACCTCTGCTGAACGTTGAGGCTTCCAGGACCCTATGGGATAATTTATATTGTTAGTTATATATTCCCTGACTGCCAAAGGCACATCCGTATAAGCCAAAGCATATTCGGTTTGCAGCCAAACACCCGAAACACTATACCAAGCCTCATAATCCGTCGAATTCAACACAAACTCTACTTTCTGAAAAACACCGGCACTTTCCCACTCCACCGAAGAAGCACCAGGATATTTTGCCCGGAAAGCCGTTTCCGCCGACCGGGAAGGAAAGTCAACATGAGAATCATTTCTACTGCATGCCGCAAACATTGCCAGGAGGGAAACTAAAATCATCAATCTTTTTGTTTTCATAATATTCTATTTTAATATTTTCAAATATAACGTAATAAATAAAAGCAAAGTTTAAAATCCGGCGATTAAAGTGGCCGGTTTTTATACATATCTTCAAAATTGGAATACGTTCCACTGATTTTACGGGCCTCTTCCCCGTCCGGATTCAGCTCCATTGCTTTTTTGACATCTTCCAAAGAACCGGCTTTATCGCCCTGCATCAACCGGGCGCGCCCCCGCTCACTATAAGCACGGGCAAAATCAGGTTTCAGTTCTATCGCCTCGTCAAACAATTCAATAGCCTGACCGGGTTTCTCACAGACAATAAAAAGACTTCCCAACTGCAGATAAGCTTGTTCATTAAAAGGATTCAGTTCCGTCACATAACGATAATCTTTTTCTGCCAATTCATAATTCCCCATCGCTTCCTGCAAACGTCCCCGGAGCAGATATGCATTCTCTTCTTCAGGCACAAGTTGTATTGCCCTTTCTGCATCTTCCATCCCATCCTTATAATCGCCTGCATCCAGCATAATCTCCGCTCTCAGCAACCGGGCTTCCGCAAAATCTTCTTTCAAACGGATAGCCTGTGACAATCCGACAATGGCCTCCAGTTGCTTCCCCGCCGCCTTCCTGGCTTTTCCCTGTAAAAAATAAGCCGTTGAATTTGCAGGATCAAGAGCTACCACCTTCTCACTGTCGGTAATTACATCCGTATACTTTTCGGCCAGAAAATTCAAATTAGCCCTCAATAACAAAACCTGAATATTTTCCGGTTCAATTTCAACCATACGACTTGCCGTGACAATGGCTTCTTCCATCCGGTCCTCACGGGTATAAGCATTTACAAGATGGTCCAAAACCTCTGCATCTTCCCGAAGCTTCAACGCTTCATTAAAACAACGGATGGCATAAGTTGTTTTACCTGCCTTTAATGCTTTGATTCCATCATATTTCAATACATCAAAATTCCGCGCAATCTTTTCTTCATCAGTTTGTTCTGTTTCACCCAAAAACAGAGACTTAAAAAAATTAATCATGATTGTTGCATTATATTCAGGACACAAAAATAATAAATTTTCCTCTAATCTTCGCTCAAAGTCCCCGATACCCCCGCGCAACTTCCTGCTTCACACGGATTACCGGAAACTTCAAATTCCAGAGTTGCATGGTCAATTCCCCCATCCTTAAGCCTGCGTTTCAAATTATACTTCAATTCCTCCGTATTTTTCATATCTTCCGTCACAATATGAACAGTCAATGCCGTTTCTGTAGTACTTAAAGCCCAGATATGCATATGATGAAACCCCTTTACACCGGGAGTGGCTGAAATAATCTCACCAATCCGGGCACAACTTATATCCCGCGGAACCCCATCCAGGGATAATCGCAAACTATCCTGTAAAAGTCCCCAGGCAGATACAACAATAATGACAGCGACAGCCATTCCTGTCAGAGAATCTATAATATCCCATCCCGTATACATCATAACCACTCCGGAAACAACAACCCCCACAGAAACCAGCGCATCTGCTACCATATGAAGATAAGCTCCTTTTACATTCAAATCTTTTTCTCTATCCTTCATAAACAACCAGGCTGTAAAAGCATTGATAAGAACACCGGCACCAGCCACCCAGACCACAGCATCTCCGTCCACCGGACGCGGATGAAAAATCTTTTCTATGCTCTCTGTTAAAATAAAACCAACAGCCACCAAAAGGATAACGGCATTCAGTAAAGATACCAATACAGTACTTTTTTTATAGCCATATGTATATTTGGGGGTAGGGTCCACCTTTGCCAAACGAAATGCAAGCATGGCAAAAACCAAACTGGCAACGTCACCCAAATTGTGCCCGGCGTCAGAAATCAACCCCAGGGAATTATACCAGAACCCGGCTGCAAATTCCGCAACAACAAAACCGGTATTTAAAACTATACCAATACCAAATGCTCTATCCAAATTGGCAAACTCATGATGGTGATGTTCGTGAGACATATTCAGTAAAATTTATATTTTCAAAGTAAAAATACAAAATATATTTTTAACTTTGCCAATACTGGTTTTCCTGCTACCGTCCGGTACGGGAAATAAAAGGGAATCGGGTGAAAATCCCGGACAGGCCCCGCTGCTGTGAGCTTCATCACAATATCCGGACAATACTCCTGCCACTGTCTGCCCATGCACGACGGGAAGGCGTCCGGACAGAAGCAAGTCAGAAGACCTGCCAGTAAAGGCAACCGTCTGTACTCTCGTGGATTCAGGGTCGGACATCTGCACTTATATATTTACTGTACTGTTAAAAACACCGGAAACAAAACCGGCATGGGAAATATTGTATCATGTGGCCACAATATCATCTCCCGGTTTGTGTTTGAAGGATCCGCCAGACGCATCCTGTCCGGTGTTTTTTTTATTTTATTCCGAATCATATCACACGGGACAAAAATAAAGCCACAGGCCGGCTAAAACCTGTGACTTGACAACTATAAATATTAATCAATAAAAACTTCAAATGTTTTCCGGAACAAAAATAGATATGATTTACCATTCCTGAAATCCCCAAAAATAGGTATTTAATAAAGGTATAAATCCGGATTACTCCCTCATTATAATGATTCCGTTTTATCCGGTTGTCTGTTTTCCGTATTCCGCATAGAAAATTCACAACCACAATACTGCTGATTATAAAATCCGTTCTCGGCTAACAATATCTTCCGGCGTTCACTTAGTCCTCCTTTCCGCCAGTTTTTTTCCAAAAATTCTACTCCTTCAAACTGCGCAGCCGCCCAATGCCCGGCATCTGCAATCTGTTCTAAGCTTTTCCATCGGGACGATGCCAAAGTTGTCGCAAAATGGTCAAATCCCCGCTCATAAGCTATACGGGCAGTTGCCAGCATCCGAATCCGGAAACATTGCAGACAACGACGCCCCCGTTCCGGCTCATGTTCCAAACCCGCAATCTCTTTCAGCCAATTTTCATGTCCGTAATCACCGTCAACGATGTCCAGTCCCAACATCTGTGCGTAACGCGTACATTCCGATTTCCGGATAACATATTCTTCCGGAGGATATATATTCGGATTGAAATAATACAATACCGGACGGATATTGTTGGTTAACAACCACTCTATAATGGCCGCCGAACAGGGTGCACAACAAGTATGAAGCAATAAACGCATACAGTTAAATTCTAAAATACAAGTGAATCATTTAGTCAACGCCACTTCCGTTTCTTAAACAATCCATGTTTAATGGCTGCACGTCCGGGATTCACCAAATAGGTCAAATCCAGCAAGGGAACACAGGCAAATTTCGTTTTATCTGCCAGATTTAAATAAGCCCCTTTACCCGCCACAGAAATTCCCCAATGCCGTGAAATGTAATATGTCAGCCGCAAATTCGCTTCGGCTGCATACTCTTCCCCGAAATCCACAGAATAAAATAAACCATTCAGACTATAATGAAAACAGCTGCCAAAATAGGAATCAAATTGCAAACCTCCGTAATAAAGCACTTTCCCATCCAGCAATTGAGAATGATAAAGCAAATGGGCATAATCAAAAGGCCGGACTTGAGCGGATTCAAAGCTGACATAAAACTCGGCACCAGCCTGTAAAGTCAGAATCTTTTCTGCCGGAGGATTCGGACATCCCCACACCCGGGGATTCATTAACCAGGAAAACAGCAATTCGTGACGCATGGCAATCCCCTGTCCCACCTTTACGGAATCCGGAACCAAATCCCTGAAACCTGTACGTTGTAATATTTTTAATCCCGGCCAAGGATAATAGAATGTATGCCCGCTGGCTAAAGAAAACCGTTTCCCGGACCACCAGAGGTGTTTCAGTCCCGCATTGGGTAAAAAAGGTTCTTCGGCTATCCGGAATAATAACTCCGTCCGCTTTGAAAAACCGACCCGCGTAGGACTGAACAGACTGATTTCCGCAGCATCCGAAGCAATGATGCCCGTTGTACCGGTATGCCATGCAGATAATTCGGGATAACCTTTACTCTTGTTGGGCAATTCACGCGGGTCCCACCTTAATTCGGTGGCGGACTGACGCGCTGCCCGTTCATTCTTTTTGGTTTGTTTGTCCATTTCTTTCTGTCCCCGGCTTTTCACAGGAAGCTTCCGCTGAGCTTCTGCCTGCCACATCCCGGCCAAAAAAAGAAATACAAAACATATCCACGCTTTTTTCATCATCACTACTAAATTTTAATAATACCGGAACCAAATGCAGTTAAACTCCCCGTTCATCTCCCGTAATATTTTTCAATCATCTTGACTACACGTTCCGGGACATCACCGGATAGATTTATTCCTTTACGTACTTTCCAACGTATATCGGTCGAAGAAACAGCGATCTGCGGAGCATTTACCAATACTACATTTTTTTCTTCTGTCCCGGATAAAACAATACCCGGACGAGGATAAACAAACAAGGTATGATTGGCCATGATTTCCCGGTAATTTTTCCAGTCATGAAATTTTTGCAAATTATCACCTCCCATAATCAAAGCAAATTCCCGCTCCGGATAATTTTCTTTCAACAAACGCAAAGCCTGATAAGTATAAGACGGACGCGGCATTGAAAATTCAATGTCACAAACATCCATATTCGCCTCCCCGGAAATAGCTTCCCTTACAATCTCCAACCGTTTCTGTTCCTCCAGTAAATCTTGCTCCTGCTTCCAGGGATTCTGCGGAGAAACAACAAACCAGAGTTTTTCGCAATGCCTTTTTTCCAGTAAATAACGGGCTATTGCCAAATGGCCGTTGTGTATCGGATTAAAAGAACCGAAAAAAAGACCTGTCAACCCCATAGTTTACCATGTTTAAGGGATTTATAAACCATCAGCCGGAACAGCGAATTATACATCCGTTCCCAGAAAATTTCTGACTATCTGTTCTGCCTCACAAAGAGCATCTTCCAGACGGTCATTTACAACAACAGTATCAAACCTTTCAGCAAAAGTCATTTCATATTCAGCCTTGGCTATACGCTCCTCAATCTTCTCTGCCGAATCAGTTGCACGTCCGATTAATCGTTCTCTCAGAACAGCTACTGAAGGAGGTTGTACAAAGACCGACAGAGCATTTTTCCCGAACTTTTCCTTTATATTCAATCCGCCAACCACATCTACATCAAATAAAACTGAATGTCCTCTTGCCCAAATTCGTTCTACTTCACTTTTTAAGGTACCGTAAAAACATCCCGGATAGACCTCCTCATATTCTAAAAAATCGTTGGCATCTATTCGCTTTTTAAACTCTTCCTGAGTAAAGAAATAGTATTCTTTACCATGTTGTTCCTGTCCGCGCGGAGCTCTGCAAGTTGCCGATACAGAAAATTCCAGCCCGAGATTTTTTCTCAGCAAATAGTTCACGATTGTACTTTTACCCGCTCCGCTGGGTGCTGAAAAAATAATTACTTTTCCCATGGGATTCAGTTATAAAGTTATAAAGTTATAAAGTTATAAAGTTATAAAGTTTATAAAGTTCATAAGGCTTATAAAGTTAGAGTTTTTTGATGAAGTTAGAGAGCATTTTAGAGATTTCTTCCGTAGAGGCTATTAACTGTTCGGCCTGTTCTTCCGAAATAAAGTTCAAGTCTTTGGACAAGTGCAGCATGGAACGAACTTCCGCACAAGAGCCTTTTGAAATATACAGGAATTGCTTAAACTCTTTATTTGACTGCCTTTCAAATCCTTCTGCAATATTATTCATTATCGAGACGGCCGCACGTTCTATTTGTCCCTTAAAGCCATAATCCCGAATCCCGTCAAATACCCCATATACCCCCAACACTAATTTCTTTGCCCGCTGCCACGCCATAATATCCTCAAACCTTTCTATCTTTCCCATAATCTTTACGACTTTATGAACTTTATAACTTTACGAACTTTATAAACTTATAAAATATTCAAGCTCTGTTCCTTAATCTTCTCCAGCTCATCTTTCATCCTTACTACCAACTTTTGAATATCATGCTCATTGGCTTTGGAACCCATCGTATTAATTTCACGGCCGATTTCCTGAGCAATAAATCCCAGTTTACGCCCCGGAGCATCCTCTTTTTCTGCAGTTTCTATAAAATACTTACAATGATTTGCCAGACGGACCTTTTCTTCTGTAATATCCAACTTTTCCAGATAATAAATCAATTCTTGTTCCAAACGATTCTGGTCAATGTGCTTGATATCTGTCCATTCACTAATTTTTTCCTGCAATTTCTGCCGGATGATTTCTACACGCTTCACTTCAAACTGAGGAACCTGATCAGCCAGTTGCTGAATGAGTTCAATGCGGTGTACAATATCTTTGATTAAAGCCTTTCCTTCCTGTATCCGGAACCTGTCAATTTCATCCAAAGCTTTCTTTATCCCCTCCCGCAAAATCGTCCATTCGTTTTCTTCCAGTTCTTCCGCTTTGACTTGCAATACATCCGGAAAACGCATAATGGTTTGTAACAATTCATTTTTATCCGGCTCAAATCCCAAATGCTCCGACACTTCCATCATTTGATTAAAGTATTTGATGACAATAGAATCATTAACCGACACATCTTTATTTCCTTCCAATGTACTATCGTAAGAGATATTCATCTCCATCTTCCCCCGGTCCAATTGTTCTTTCACCATACTCCGGATTTCCATTTCTTTCTCCTTAAAAAGATTCGGCATCCGCAAACTCAAATCGAACTGTTTCGAATTTAAACTTTTGATTTCAATAACAATTTTCTTGTTCCCGGTTTCTACGGTAGTTTTTCCAAAACCGGTCATCGATTTTACCATAATTGCATTATTTTGATTCATCTGCAAAAATAACGATTTGTTTGCAAATTATCCCTCGTCCGGACATTTTCCCTTTCTGATTCAAGCCGGGATACCGTTCCCTTTAAGCCATTTTATGAATTCCGCTTTTTTTTCTATCTTTATCCCCGAATTAACCTGAAAAAAACAGATGGAAAATATACGCAACTTCTGCATCATTGCACACATTGATCACGGTAAAAGTACACTGGCAGACCGTTTGCTGGAATATACCGGTACGGTCACCGGTAAAGATTTACAGGCACAGGTGCTGGACGACATGGAACTGGAACGGGAACGGGGCATTACCATCAAAAGCCATGCAATCCAGATGGATTACCATTATCAAGGTCAGAAGTTTATCCTGAATCTGATAGACACTCCGGGACATGTCGATTTTTCATACGAAGTATCCCGGTCTATAGCTGCATGTGAAGGTGCTTTACTGATTGTGGATGCCACTCAGGGTATCCAGGCTCAGACCATTTCCAATCTCTACCTGGCAGTAGAAAATAACCTGGAAATCATCCCCGTGCTCAATAAAATGGATATGCCGAATGCCATGCCGGAAGATGTGAAAGACCAGATTGTCGAATTGATTGGCTGCAAACGGGAGGATATCATTGAAGCCAGTGGCAAAACCGGTATGGGGGTGGAACAAATCCTGCATGCGATTGTAGAAAGGGTCCCACATCCGGAAGGTTTTCCCAACCAACCTTTACAAGCATTGATTTTTGACTCCGAGTTCAACTCATTCCGTGGTATCATCACTTATTGCCGCATCATAAACGGCAATCTGCATACCGGCGACTTAGTGAAATTCGTCAATACCGGTAAAGAATACACGGCAGACGAAATCGGAGTGTTGCGGCTGAAACCGGAACCACGTTCGGAATTGAAAACAGGGGATGTGGGATACATCATTTCCGGCATCAAAACATCTTCGGAAGTAAAAGTGGGAGATACGATTACCCATGTCAACAAACCCTGTGAAGTGGCCATAGACGGCTTTGAAGAGGTGAAACCGATGGTATTTGCCGGAATCTATCCGATTGAATCCGAAGACTATGAAGATTTACGGGCTTCCATTGAAAAATTACAACTGAATGATGCCTCCTTGACTTTTGAACCCGAATCGTCAGCTGCTTTGGGTTTCGGTTTCCGTTGCGGATTCCTTGGAATGCTTCATATGGAAATCGTACAGGAACGTCTGGACCGCGAATTTAACATGAATGTCATCACAACAGTACCCAATGTGATGTACATCGCACATACAACAAAAGGAGAGGTGTACGAAATGCACAATCCATCGGATATGCCGCCCGCCAGCACGCTGGATTTTGTTGAAGAACCGTTCATCCGGGCTCAAATTATCACCCCGACCGATTATATCGGCCCGATTATGACACTGTGTCTGGGGAAACGGGGCATTCTCATCAACCAGCAATATCATACAGGCAACCGGATTGAAATTACTTACGAAATGCCCTTGGGGGAAATTGTTTTCGATTTCTACGACAAACTGAAAAGCATCACCAAAGGATACGCTTCATTCGACTATTATCAAATCGGTTACCGCAGGGCCAACTTAGTGAAATTGGATATTCTGTTGAACGGCGAATCGGTAGACGCCCTCTCTGCCCTGATTCATTTTGACAATGCCTATGCTTTCGGCCGCCGGATTTGTGAAAAACTGAAAGACCTGATTCCCCGCCAGCAATTTGACATTGCCGTACAAGCTGCTATCGGAGCCAAAGTCATCGCCCGGGAAACTATAAAAGCAGTCCGCAAAGACGTAACTGCCAAATGTTACGGCGGTGATATTTCCCGGAAAAGAAAACTGTTGGAGAAACAAAAACAGGGAAAAAAGAGAATGAAGCAAATCGGGAACGTGGAAGTTCCTCAAAAAGCGTTTTTAGCTGTATTAAAATTAGACTAACCGCCATGCAACCCGTCATTGGCATCAGCACCAATTTCCAGACTGTAGACAAAGGCAAGTTTCTCGGCATGGAAAGAATATTCGTCAACAAGGATTATGTTGACGCCATTATCAAAACCGGAGGCATCCCTCTGCTGCTGCCTCCGGTGGAGAATACTGAAATACTTGCCCGTTATGTACAGCTCTGTGACGGTGTTATCCTTTCCGGCGGCGGTGACATCAACCCCATTTTATACCACGAGGCTCCTCATCCGAAACTGGAAGAATTTCACACCAGGCTCGACTGTTCCCAATGGCTATTGACACAAGCTATCCTTGCAGCAGACAAGCCCTTACTGGCCATTTGCCGCGGCATCCAATTGCTTAACGTCGTACAGGGAGGTACCCTTTGGCAAGACATCAGTGCTATCGGCCATCCGGTGATGCTGCATAGCCAATCCGGTCCGCGGGGTGATGTTTTCCACCCGATAGAAATCACGCAAGATTCTATTCTATACAACCTGTTTGGCAACCGACTTGAAGTCAATAGTTTCCACCACCAGTGTCTGAACCGCCTGGGGAAGGGCCTGAAAATCACTGCCACCGCTCCCGATAACGTCATTGAAGCTGTTGAAATGCCCGGCCATCGCTTTGTCATGGGTATTCAATGGCACCCCGAAATGCTCCTCACCTCCTCCGGCACCATGCTGCCCCTTTTCCAGCAGTTTGTCCGAGCATGTTCGGCACAAAACGATTAATTCGTCTTATTGAAAAGTAGCAGGACACTTTTCTATAAAACAAATTTTAACTTTAACAAATAATAATTACATTTGAGAAATATAAATCTACTATTATGAAAAGTATTACTAACTATTTAAACAGTATGAAATCTATGTATTTTATGCTGTTGGCATACGTAACCCTGTTGATGGGAGTAGCTTCATGCAGCCACGGCGAGTTCGCAAACTATGAACCCGAGAAACAACAAAAGTATTCAAAAGCCGAACTAATCGAACAAGCCCTCAGCCGCATTCCCCAAACGCGGGCAGAAAATTCGAATGCGGTTATAATGGTAACCATTCAGGATACGATTGCTTTCCAATGCCGTGCAACTGAAACCATGAAAGTTTTTGTGGATGGTGAAGAACACCCGGATCCAATTACAGAAACGAACAAAGATTGTAACCACACATTCACTAACGGTTTTCCGTCCCATTCGATAACTATAGTGGGCAGCAAGGAAGCCATTCGGGAGTTAGATATAGATAATAACGGACTTATTATGTTGAATGTTTCCGGAAATACAAATTTAACAGATCTTAGTTGTACGGATAATCATCTGGATGTAATCGGTTTGACTGATTGTCCGTTGGGAAAACTTGATATTTCAAACAATGAATTCTTCTCCGTAGATTTAAGCCAACAACTTTCTTTGCATACAATTGAAGCAAACCATAATCGATTAACAACCGTTGATATATCCCAAAATTCCAACCTGATGAGATTGTCAGTCGGATACAATCAGATAAAACAAATCAAACTGCCTGAAAATTCATTTTTTCTCGTATTGGAAGTAGAAAACAATCCCCTAAAAGACATTGATTTAAGTAAAACTCCTAATTTGTCATATTTGAATGCTTCTTACACTCAAATCACAGAACTTGATTTAAGCAAAAATACAAATTTGGTAGCTCTTTTTATTGAAAATCTTTTAATAAAAAAAATCAATGATTCGCCGATTTGTGATACAAGTTTCTTTGCTTTACCAAATTTATGGCAACTCAATATTGCATATACACCTTTTGTTACATTGAACATAGAACGTAATCCATCAATAATGGAACTTAATATTTCCGGGACAGGCATAACCCAATTGGACCTATCCAATCAAGAAATGGAATATTTGTATGCAACACATTCCCAATTGACAAATCTGATATATGAAAAGAGTAATTTTAAAAAATTATATGAATTACGTATAGAAAGAACACCTTTTGAAGGAGATTCGCTAAATATGTCTTCTCTAGCTTTAGCATTACCCTCAAGAACTGAGATAAGTCCGGGACACTTGTATACGTATTCCCCATGGATCAATCATTTTGCTTCGGACTTTGCAAGAAATAATTGGATGATTAACCAATGACACAGCAATAAAACACAAGATGCACCATAAGACTCCGGATAGTTCAAATATTTGCATGCTAAAAAAGGTATACTTCTTATTTGTTGTATACTCTTTCTTCGGAGTAGGCAAGTATTTCCACAATATTATCAATATTGGAATTCTACAAAAGGCATGAAGCGAAAAATCATTTACAACGCCCATATCATCACTATGAATCCGCAACTGGATATCATCCCACAGGGCTATATCGTGATAGAAAACGGCAAAATCCGACACATTGGCAAAAAATACCCCGGTGATTACGATGCGGAATATACTGATGCAGAGGGCATGTTTGTGCTTCCCGGTTTTATCAACACCCACACACATGTGCCGATGACCATGCTCCGGGGATATGCCGATGACTTGCCTTTGCAACAATGGCTCAACGAACATATCTTTCCGGCAGAAGCCCGGCTGGTCAATCCGGAAAACGTCCGTACAGCATGCCGGTTAGCTTTTATCGAAATGATTAAATCCGGCACTACCTGCTTCAACGACATGTATTTTTTTGAAGATGTCATTGCCGAAGAGGCCCGGAAAGCAGGTATCCGCGGAGTGGTAGGAGAATCGCTTATTGACTTCCCGACAGCCAGTTTCCGGAACGTCGACGAAGGAGCAGACCTCTGCGAAAAACTTATCCGAAAATGGCAGGGAGACCCGCTTATCCATCCATCTGTCTGTGCTCATTCGCCTTATACCTGCTCTGAAACAACCCTGCAACGCGCAAAGCAACTGGCAGATAAATTCAATACGTTACTGCAAATCCATTTGTCCGAAACCCGCCAGGAAACAGAAGAACTACTTGCCAAAACCGGTATGAGGCCAGCCGAATACCTCCATTCTATCGGTCTGCTCGACCAAAATGTAATTGCCGCCCATTGTGTCTGGCTTGATGCACACGAAACAAAACTGCTGGCAAACACCCACACTTCCATTGCCCATTGTCCGAAAAGCAATCTCAAATTAGCCAGCGGCATTGCCAATACAGAATCTTTACTTAAAGCCGGCGTCACTGTCAGCCTCGGCACCGACGGTGCTGCCAGCAACAACACACTGGACATGGTCGAAGAGATGCGGTTTGCTGCCCTCCTGCCAAAAATCATCCATTACGACCCGGAAGCCGTCAACGCCCGCCAATCCCTGCAAATGGCCACAATAAACGGAGCCAAAGCCTTGGGGTTAAGTCACCTTACCGGCTCTTTAGAAGTCGGGAAAAGTGCCGACCTGATTCTGGTGCATGCCGATTCTACCAACATGCAACCGGTTTTTGATGAATATTCCGCCATCGTCTATGCCATGAACAGTAAAAATGTCCGTTCGTCCATGGTCAACGGCGAATGGATTATGCGTAACCGCATGCTTTGTCACCTCAACAAAGAAGAAACCCTGGAAGACATCAGACGGCTAAGCAGGCTTGTCAAGCTATAAAAGCATCAACCGTTATTATTACAAAAGGAGGACACAGGGAAGACTATGCCCCACACATGCCTGTCACCGCATCAGACACCAGACAGTTAGGTGCCACAGAAATAAACAAACTACAATCCGAAATAACCTAAAAACACACGGAACAAATGCGGATCCAACAAAATTGGGAAAATAAAGCCGTAAACCGCACCGTAAAAGTGAGCATTATGATTGATGTTATCCTCTCCGCGACGTGCCATATACTGGCAATAAGCCAAATAAAATACACCAAACAAAATACCCGGCACCGGAACCACTGCAAAAAGTAGTATTTTATCCCAAGGATTCAGGAAAATCGCCGAAAAAAGCACAGCCGAAACAGCTCCCGAAGCTCCGATGGACGTATACCACGACACATTCCGGTAACGAATCACATCACCCGCAGAAGCAATCACCATCCCCCCTATATAAAGTACAATAAAAGCCCATGACCCGAAACCCATATACCGGAAAGCCTGCTCGATGTATTGACCGAACGACCAGAAAGTAAACATATTTACAAAAAGGTGCATCCAGTCGGCATGCACAAAACCGTGGGAAATCATTCTGTACCATTCGCCCGCATGCACAACCCGATAAGGCTTCAACGACAATCTATCAAACAACGGCCGGTTATTGAAACAAGCAATGGAAACAGCTACCGTAACTGCAATAATAACATAAGCAAACATAACTGTCAATTTTTAAACCGCACACTCAAAATCTGATAAATCAGCTTCGCAGCCAGAAAATCAGGTGCCTTGTTTCCGGCATTGGGACAAAGTTCCACAACATCCAACCCGATAATATTGTGCCGTTCATTCACTAACTTCAATAAGTTTAATATATCCCGGTAAGTCAGCCCGTCCGGCTCCGGAGTGCCTGTCGAAGGCATAAAAGCCGGATCGAGTACATCCAGGTCGATGGTGACATACACATGGTCCTGCAATTTCTGCGACACTTCATACATCCAGGTTGAATCGCCCGATTCTTTGATTTCATGTGCATAGAATATACGGTCGGCTTCCACATTGTGCTTTTCTTCAATGGCAGAACTGCGGATACCCACCTGTGCAAAACTCGGGGTAATCTCTTTGCCCCGTGCCATCACACATGCATGGTTATAAGACGAACCTTCATACTCATCCCGCATATCCGAATGAGCATCCAATTGCAATATGGAAAAAGTATCGTAATGTTTGGCAATAGCCCGGAAAGCACCGATACTCACAGAATGTTCGCCTCCCAGTATTACAGGAAATTTTTTGTCCTTCAGAATGGCATCCATACGCTGTTCCACAGCCTCTGCCATTGCCTTCGGAGAAGCATCCTCCGCCACGGCTTCCAATGTGGCAATGCCATGCTTAAATACTTCTGTATCCGTCTCTATGTCATAAAACTCCATATTGGGAGAAGCCTCCAGAATTGCCTGAGGACCTTTATCAGCACCTTTCAGCCATGTACTGGTTCCATCATAAGGCACCGGTAAAATAACTATTTCAGCCTTCCCGTAATCGGTGTACTGTTCTTCAAAATCCCCGAAACACAATTTTTCCATACTTCAACTGATAAGAATTCTATAAATCATGTATACTGCAAAATTATAGTTATTTCACCGGAAATACTCTGCCCGGACGTAATTTTTATTCAACTGTCAGAAATTTATCTGAAACCCTATTCCCAAACTCTCCTTAAATTGCAGGCGCGGCCCTTTGCTACCGTCTTTTTGTACGATTTTGGTATCGTTATCGTAAATCATATTGGTGGTAACATTAGCTGAAAACCATTTATTAACTTTCATATTCAACTGTACATCCCATCTGACATCTACATTTTGCGGCTCTTCCAGATAATTGGAAAACAGGTCTACACGCGAAAAAATCGTCATGTTTTTCAGAAATTCGTAATTCATTTCCACTTTCAGGTTACCACCCATCTCAGAAAAAAGACGTTTTCCCGGTTCCACACCGAAAGCTCCTTCGTCCGATAAAATCTTACTACCCACAAATGTTCCTCTCCAGGAAATAGCAGACAAAGTAGCCGTTATCCACGCCTTAGGATTCCATGTCAAACCAAGACCCGCCGTCAGATAACCCGGAGACATAAAACGGGAAATATATGTCCTGGGATCAGTTTTGTAATCATACCCCTTGGCAAACTGCGTATTATAATTCAACAAGGCACTCAAATACAAATTTTTCCTCATTTCATATCCATACGTGGAAGAATAATACAATTTATCATTCGTCTTCTTGGTGCCGTCAGCCTCTGTCCGATTCAAACCATAAGCCATTTCAAACCGGTTTTGCCACAGATGCTTGTTCTTTTTATAATCGGCACTATAATTCAACAACACATCAAATCCTATGGCATTTTCACCTCCGGCAGCCCAATTACTCAAACTAACCTGATTCAGATTCAATCCTCCGTTTCCTCCATACATCCAACTTGAATCTTTACTTACATGATTTGCCGCACAAATAAGCCCTGGCAGCATCATAACACACACACCGATAAAAATTAAACGTTTCATAAACCTCTTTATTTCTATTTTGGCACAAAATTAATGTTTTAAACATAAATTCACAATTCAGCATGCCAAAAACAAACTACCCACCAATAAGTTTGCAAAAACAAAGGGTACGTCAAAATTTCCCTTTGTGCATCTGCGAAACGCCCATTTCCTATTTTTATTCCAGATAAGTATATCCGTACAACCCGGAACGGTAATTGGATAAAAATTCCCGTCCTTCTTCCGGAGAAATAATTCCTTTCTTCACAGAGGTAGTCACCCAAACCTCCACGGTACGGGCCATCCGCTTAGGAGTAAATTGCACATATTCAAGAACATCTGCCACCGTTTCACCTTCTATGATTTTATCTATTACATATTCATTCCCCTTCACCTTAATATGAACGGCATTGGTATCCCCAAACAAATTATGTAAATCGCCCAGAATTTCCTGATAAGCTCCCACCAGGAATACACCAAAATAATAAGGTTCCTTGTGGTTCAATTCATGCACAGGCAAATGATATGAGAAATTACGGGTAGATATAAAATTGTTGATTTTTCCGTCCGAATCACAAGTTATATCCTGAATGGTTGCCGATTTTGTCGGTTGTTCATTCAGACGGGCAATCGGTATAATCGGAAAAATCTGGTCAATCGCCCAGGAATCCGGCAAAGACTGGAATAAAGAAAAATTACAAAAATATTTATCCGGAAGCATCTTGGCAATCTTTTTCAATTCATCCGGAGCATGTTTCGTTGCTTCGGCCATCTCATATACTTCCCGCGCCACGGACCAGAACAACCGTTCAACCTGTGCCCGGGTCCGCAAATCAATCAGTCCCAAATTAAACAGATTCAACGCATCTTCACGGCATTGCACAGCATCGTGCCAGGTTTCCAACAAACGCGGCTGATTCAGATTTTCCCACAAATCATACAACTCTTTCACCAATTCATGGGCATCCTCTGCCAATTCCTCGTTCTCGTCAAAAGCAGGCAAGCTGGTGCTCGCCAATGCCTCAAACACCAGCACAGAATGATGTGCAGTCAAAGACCGGCCGGATTCCGTGATAATGTTAGGCTGAGGCAATCCATTCTTTTCACAGGCATCCACAATGGCTGAAACCGCATCATTTACGTACTCCTGAATAGAATAATTCATGCTGTTGGAAGTGGCAGAACGTGTCCCGTCATAATCTACGCCCAATCCCCCTCCGATATCTACAAAATTAATATTGTATCCCATCCGCTTCAATTCAACATAAAATTGGGAAGCCTCTTTCAGAGCTGTTTTTATACGACGGATATTGGTGACCTGACTACCAATATGAAAATGAATTAATTGCAGGCAATCTGCCAGTTTGTTTTTTTCAAGTATTTCCAAAGCATCCAGCAATTCACTGGAATTAACCCCGAATTTACTGACATCTCCTCCCGATTCTTCCCATTTTCCGCTACCGGAACTGGCTAATTTGATGCGGATACCGATATTGGGTCGGATGCCCATCTTTTTGGACAAACGGGCTATGGTTTTCAATTCCACCAATTTCTCGACCACCAGATATATCCGTTTCCCCATTTTTTGGGCCAGCAAAGCCAGTTCTATATAACTTTCATCCTTATAGCCATTACAAATAATCATGGCATCATCATCAATATCTATCGACAAAACCGCATGCAATTCAGGCTTGGAACCGGCCTCCAGACCGATATTGAATTTATTGCCGTGACTAACAATCTCTTCAACCACCGGCCGCATCTGATTAACCTTAATCGGATAGATAATGAAATTTTTGGCAGTATATCCATACTCACGGGCTGCAGACTCAAAACAATTCGAAATCTTTTCAATCCGGTTGTCCAGAATGTCCGGAAACCGTAAAAGCACAGGAGCCTCCACATCACGAACCTGCAACTCTTCCATCAATTCCTTTAAATCAATCGAAGGACCATTCGTCTTGGGTGTCACTGCAACATGACCTTTTTCATTAATCGAAAAATAATTCAGCCCCCAACCTTTGATGTTGTACAGTTCCGCTGAGTCATCAATACTCCATTTTCTCATTTCTGTGTGTTGATATCGATAATAATATTTTTAAAATTCGTGCAAATCTACTGCTATTAATTGACAATTAAAAGGTATCATCAGAAAATTATTACGTTTTAAACCACAGATAGTTACTAAAATCCGGAAGAGATAAAAAAGTTCCCGTCAACAACCAGCACACCGCATATTGCAGTCGGGACCGGTATCGCAAGGTATCCGCTTTGCGATGCGGAAGAGATAATCAGGTATGGAACAAACACAACGGCACAAAAAAGAGCGTGGATTCTACCGGTAAAAAACTCCGGCAAATCCACGCTCCATGAAACATATTCCCGTCGGTAGCAGAGACCGGCCTTTTATTTCATGGTAAAATATTTATAAAATAAGGGTATCGTCCGGATACCATTGAAAAATTGTTCCAAAGGATAATTCTCATTCGGAGAATGAATCGCATCGGAACCTAACCCGAATCCCATCAAAATAGATTTAATGCCCAGCACTTCTTCAAAAGTAGCAATAATAGGTATACTACCTCCCGAACGGACCGGTACCGGTTGCTTCCCGTAAACTTCCTCATAGGCTTTTTCGGCTGCTTTATAGGCAGGCAATTCTATCGGACATACATAAGAAGGTCCTCCGTGCAAATAAGTAACTTTTACCCGAACATATTCAGGAGCTATCGACTCAAAATACGTTTTAAACAGTTCAGCTATCTTATCGTGTTTCTGATTCGGAACCAACCGGCTGCTTACTTTAGCATATGCAACCGAAGGCAACACAGTTTTTGCTCCTTCGCCGGTGTATCCGCTCCAAATCCCGCAAACATCAAAAGTAGGACGGATTCCGGTCCGTTCACCAGTTGAATATCCCTCTTCACCGTGAACAGCTTTGATACCCAGTGATTTTTTATAAACCTCCAAATCGAAAGGAGCCTTAGCCATTTTTGTTCTTTCTTCTGTACTTACTTCAAGCACATCATCATAGAAACCAGGTATAGTAATATGCCCCCTGTCATCAATCATATCACCTATCATCTTACAAAGCACATTGGCAGGATTAGCCACCGCACCGCCAAAAATTCCGGAATGTAAATCAGCATCCGGTCCTTTAACTTCTATTTCCCAGTAGGCCAGCCCCCGGAGTCCTGTCGTGATAGACGGCACATCCGGTGCAATCATACTGGTATCTGACACCAATATTATATCAGCTTTCAGCATATCTTTATGACTCCGGCAAAATTCCGGCAAACTGGGTGAACCGATTTCTTCTTCCCCTTCTATCATAAATTTTACATTGCATTTCAAGTTGCCCGTTTTCACCATATACTCAAAAGCCTTGGCATGCATAAAAGCTTGTCCCTTATCATCATCGGCTCCCCGCGCCCAAATCCGGCCATCCTTAATCACCGGTTCAAAAGGCTGGGTATGCCATAAATCCACCGGATCCACCGGCATTACGTCCATATGACCATACACCAATACGGTAGGCAAAGAAGGATCTATTATCTTCTCCCCATAAGTAACCGGATTACCTTTCGTTTCATAAACTTCTGCACGGTCAGCACCTGCGGCAAGCAACAAAGATTTCCACTTTTCAGCACAACGGTACATATCAGGTTTATGTTGCTCCTCGGACGAAATCGAAGGAATCCGGATTAATTCAAATAATTCACTTAAAAAACGTTCTTTGTTCGTTTCAATGTATTGGTCCAATGTTTCCATAGATTTTAGTTATAAATTGATTTAAAATGACAAAATATTCCTTATGAAACGGTATAAAGGTAACCAAAAAAAATAAATAATTTTCATTTCCAATTTTCAATTTATTACTTACTTTTGTCGGATAGTTATATGCCACGTGCATTTAGTGTGTATTTTACAGCGTCTTTATACATAAATATTTGAAACGGCTAAATTATGTCAGACCTTTCCGAAGTTAAAATTTTTTCCGGGGAGAACAGCAAGTACATTGCTGAAAAAATTGCTAAATCTATCGGTTTAGACCTTGGTCAAAAAACTTTATTACATTTCAGTGACGGAGAATTTGCCACTGCATACGACGAAACAGTTCGTGGTGACCATGTTTTTATCGTGCAATCAACTTTTCCGCCCAGTGACAACCTGATGGAATTATTAATGATGATTGATGCCGCAAAACGGGCATCAGCCTATAAAGTCATCGCAGTAATTCCTTATTTCGGTTTTGCCCGTCAAGACCGGAAAGACCGCCCACGTGTAGCCATCGGGGCAAAATTAGTAGCTAACCTGCTACACGCGGCAGGAGTTGACCGGATTATGACAATGGACCTGCATGCAGATCAGATTCAGGGATTTTTCGATATTCCCGTGGACCACTTGTACGGTTCAAGCGTACTGGCTCCTTATATCCGTTCCCTGAAACTGGAAAACCTGGCCATTGCTTCACCGGATATCGGCGGTTCCAAACGGGCGAATTCCTGGGCCAAATTCTTTGATTCAGGATTAATCATATGCCACAAAACCCGTGAAAGACCGAACGAAGTGGCCGATATGAAAGTAATCGGGGATGTAGAAAACAAAAATATCGTTATTGTAGACGATATGATTGACACTGCCGGTACAATCTGTAAAGCCGCCGGAATCCTGAAAGAAAAAGGTGCAAAAAGTGTACGTGCGGTTGCCATTCATGCTGTACTTTCAGGTAAAGCTTACGAAAATATTGAAAAATCAGCACTGGATGAAGTTGTTTTTACAGATTCTATTCCGCAAAGGCAAGAATCCTCTAAAATTAAAGTGATTTCTGTTGCCGACATGTTTGCGGAAACCATCCGGAATGTCGTTGAACATAAATCCATCAGCGATCATTTTATCTTGTAATATTTGCATAAAATATTCTGAAAGCGAAGCTCCGGCTTCGCTTTCTTTTTTTTGAGCAGAACAATTCTTCCCTTTTATCCGTAAAGGAAATTTAATAAATCAGAATCCGTGTTTTCCGGATCACGGAACACGACAACCGGAAAACACATAATTTACATCTGCACACGGCTTAATTTACATAACTACCATGACCCCCGAAACCAAAAAACAATTCCTGCAATTCCAGATAAACGAAATCACCGCATACCACATTTACAAACAGCTTGCTGCCCTGCAGAAAAATAAAAACAACAAGACTATACTGGCAGAATTATCGGAGGAAGAATTCGGACATTACCAATTACTGAAAAAATATACCGGAAAACTACCCGCTCCTAAAATGAGAAAAGTTTATACATATACTTGGATAGCACGGTTGTTCGGACTGACTTTCAGCATCAAATTCATGGAAAAAGAAGAAAAACTGGCACAAAAAGCATATGATAAACATCCGGCATTGAAAGAACTTCAGCAAATAGCACAGGAAGAAGAAGTTCACGAAACCAAACTTATAAAATTAATTGATGAAGACGGACTGAATTACATCGGCTCTGTTGTTTTAGGCCTGAACGATGCCTTGGTGGAATTTACCGGAGCATTAGCAGGATACACCTTCGCTTTGCAACATTCAAAATTAGTGGCACTTACCGGAGCCATTACCGGAATCGCAGCAGCACTTTCAATGGCTGCTTCCGAGTATTTATCCACCAAAGCCGAAAAAAATCCTTCTAAAAATGCCCTGAAAGCAGCCATTTATACCGGAATTGCTTATATCATTACGGTCACAATACTGATACTGCCCTTTGTCATGCTACCCAATGTATATTGGGGATTAGGCATCTGCCTTACCGGAGCATTGGCAATCATCGCTATCTTTAATTATTATTATTCTGTAGTTAAAACGGAAAGTTTTAAACACCGGTTTGTGGAAATGGTCAGCATCAGTCTGGGCATAGCTACCATCAGTTTTTTTATCGGATATATACTGAGAAAAGTAACAGGCATCGAATTGTAATACAAAAATTACCCGAATAATTAAATATTGACCGTTCAACAACCCAAAACACCTGCCTGTTTCTGTAAAAAATCATAAGAGTGCATATCAAAATCAATTATAAGATTTTAACACACACTCCGTTTTTTGTTTGTCCGTCAATCAGGATTGCCGTTTATTTCACCGGATATACCCAGGTCATTTTTTTACCAGGTTCCTTTACAATCTGATTCAATGCATACTGTGCCTCCTGACGCGTTTCATAGCCGTCATAAGTCACCATGCTCATATTGTAAAAAGGTATAATCCTTGAATCATATCCTTGGTCCAATAATTTAGCATTCAGACGTACTGCATTGTCATACACTTTAAAACAACCGGCAACCAGATGATAATTAACCTGTTTTACCTCTGGTTTTGGTTCTTCTTGCGGCGGAGCAACAGGCTCCGGCTGTACTACTTCCAAAACTTCTACTTTTTGCTCCGTCAGTTCTACATTTTTTTTCTTGTCTTTACAAGCTGTAATCAAACCAACCCATAAGAAAGCTAACAAAATAACTATAATTCTCATACCGTAGTAATTTACATATCACTATTACGCTTTTACGGGGCTAAAGGTAATACTATAAAACAATTTTAACAAACTGAAAATTAATTTTTACAACAAACTTATTTCCGCCGGAACAACCACAACCCTGTAAAACAAATAAAAGCATTCAACAAAAGTATTTCAAATCCGAACCGATACCCCCATAACCATTGTTCGGAATAACAATTTATAATGTAGGAAAGCAACGGAGCAAGCAAACAAACAAAAGGCAAATATCTTTCTTTTACTTTATATTTCGTTGCCAGTCCAAAAACAAACAGAGCCAGAATCGGGCCATAAGTATATCCGACAGCTTTAAACACAGCATTAATTACACTACTATCGTTTAACTCCCTGAATAAAATAATCACCAAACACATCAGAACAGAAAAAGACAAGTGTACCCATATTCTTTTCCGCTTATGAGCAGAATCACACAGCTCCATCTTAAGAAAATCTATAGAAAAAGAAGTGGTCAGAGCAGTCAGGGATGAATCTACCGAAGAATAAGCAGCCGCTGTAATCCCTAATAAAAAGAATACACCGACTGTCAGACCAAAATAGTTCAAAGACAAAAAAGCAAAAACATCGTCCGACTTGCAAGGCAATTCTATATTATATTTTTCCGCATACAAATAAAGTAAAACACCCAACAACAAAAAAAGCACATTAGTCAACAGAAAGAAAAAAGAAAAAGAAAACATATTTGTCCGGCAAGCCTTCAATGTTCTGCAAGTCAAATTCTTTTGCATCATATTCTGATCCAAACCGTTCAGGGATACGGTAATAGCTATCCCGGCCAAAAATTGTTTCACTGCATTATGCCCCGAACGCCAATCAAAATCAAAAGTCCGGGATAACGAACTTTCCCGCACCGATGTAATCATTCCGCTAAAATTAAAATCAAGCGCATGACAAATAACAATAATGGTAAGTACCACAGACACCAGCATAAATACAGTCTGCAAAGCATCAGTCCAAACAATTGTTTTTATACCTCCCCGGAACGTATATACCCATACTAATCCTATCGTTATAAATACAGTCACTCCAAAAGGAATTCCTACCGCATTAAAAAAAGCCAACTGTAATACACCTACCACAAGAAAAAGACGGAAAGAAGCCCCGATTAATTGTGAAATGATAAAAAAAAATGAACCTGTCAAACGGGCTTTTTCTCCGAAACGGGTACCTAACCACGAATAAATGGATATCAGATTCAGTTTGTAAAACAAAGGAAGCAAAACCAGTGCAATAATCACATAACCAATGCAATTCCCCATAACGACGGGCAAATACGTCCACGCACTATTCCCCACTTCGCCGGGGATAGATATAAAAGTCACTCCGGACAACTGAGCACCTATCATTCCAAAAGCCACCAAATACCAGGGTGAAGTCCGGTTGGCCGTGAAAAAAGCAGCGTTATCAGCTTTCCGGGAAGTAAAAAAGCTAATCAGAATCAATAATCCAAAATACGAAAGGAGAATGGTCAATACAAACCCGGTTGTCATAATAATCTGAATATGGATTTAGCACAATCGGTTACGAAAGTAATAAATTAAGTGTTATCTTTGTACACTCATTTGTAAATTCGGATATTAGCACATATAAATTTATACCATCATGGAATATAATTTCAAGGAAGTAGAACAAAAATGGCAAAACTACTGGAAAGAAAACCAGACATACAAAGTAGACACAAACCCGTCAAAACCCAAATATTACGTTTTGGATATGTTTCCATATCCGTCGGGAGCCGGGCTGCATGTCGGCCATCCTCTTGGTTACATTGCTTCCGACATTTATTCCAGGTATAAACGCCTGAAAGGTTTCAATGTACTGCACCCGATGGGATTCGACGCATATGGTCTTCCTGCCGAACAATACGCCATTCAGACAGGACAACACCCCGCCGTCACTACAGAAAAAAATATTGCCCGTTACAGGGAACAACTGGATAAAATCGGATTTTCATTCGACTGGGACCGGGAAGTCCGCACTTGCGACCCTTGCTATTACAAATGGACACAATGGGCATTTATCCAAATGTTCAACCATTGGTTCAACAAAGAAAGTCAGAAAGCCGAACCCATCAGCAAACTGATTTCCATTTTCGTCAAAGAGGGCAATAAAAATATTCATGCGGCAAGTTCAGAAGTTCCGTTTTTCACGGCAGAAGAATGGAATGCGATGAACAAAAAAGAACAATCGGCCCTTTTATTGAATTACCGGATTGCTTATCTGGCTGATACAATGGTAAACTGGTGTCCCCAATTGGGAACCGTTTTAGCCAATGACGAAGTAAAGGACGGACTTTCCGTCCGGGGAGGCTATCCGGTCATACAGAAAAATATGCGCCAATGGTCTTTACGTGTATCTGCTTATGCCCAACGTTTACTGGATGGCCTTGAGCAATTGGAATGGTCGGATTCTCTGAAAGACATTCAACGCAACTGGATCGGCCGCTCGCAGGGTGCTGACATTACGTTTAATGTCAAAGATTCGGACATGCAACTGAAAATCTTCACCACCCGTCCGGATACCATATATGGAGTAAGTTTTATGGTACTGGCACCCGAAAGCGAATATGTAAAACCGTTGACAACCCCGGAGCAGGAAAAGGAAGTAACAGATTATCTGGAATATGTGACCAAACGGACGGAAAGAGAACGCCAAAGCGAAGTAAAAACTGTAACCGGCGTATTCACAGGCTCTTATGCTATCAATCCTTTTACAAATGAGGCTATACCTGTATGGATCAGCGAATATGTATTGGCCGGCTACGGAACAGGAGCTATTATGGCTGTACCTGCACATGACAGCCGGGATTACGCCTTTGCCCGTAAATTCAATCTGCCCGTTGTTCCTGTCATTGACAACGGCCAGACCATTGACCTGAGCGAAAGCTCCTACGACGCCAAAGAAGGCAAAATGATTAACAGTGGAATCATCAACGGGCTGGAAGTAAAAGAAGCAATTAAATTTATTGCCGAAGATGTAGAAAAACGCGGCATTGGAAAAAGCAAAATCAATTACCGCTTACGGGATGCCATATTCAGCCGCCAACGCTACTGGGGAGAACCGTTCCCTGTATACTATAAGGAAAATATGCCTTACATGATGGATGAATCCTTATTACCCCTGGAATTACCCGAAATCGATAAATATTTGCCAACAGAAACCGGAGAACCACCGCTTGGGCGGGCTAAAAACTGGAAAACTGCGGAAGGTGATTCCATTGAATTAAACACTATGCCCGGATTTGCAGGTTCATCTGCATACTATCTCCGTTATATGGATCCGCATAACGATAAAGCCATTGTAAGTCATGAAGCAAATAATTACTGGAGAAATGTGGATCTCTACCTGGGAGGAGCCGAACATGCTACCGGACATCTGATATATTCCCGTTTCTGGAACATGTTCCTGTATGATTTGGGTATAATCTGTGAACCGGAACCTTTTAAAAAGCTGATAAACCAAGGCATGATACAAGGACGGTCCAATTTTGTATACCGCATTGTCGGAACCAATAAATTCGTATCTGCCGGCTTGAAAAACCAGTATGAAACAACAGAAATTCATGTAGACGTAAATATCGTCAAAAATGACATTCTGGACACCGAAGCATTCAAAAAATGGATGCCGGACTACGCCAATGCCGAATTTATCCTTGAAGACGGAAAATACGTTTGCGGCTGGGCTGTAGAGAAAATGTCCAAATCCATGTTCAACGTTGTCAATCCGGACGACATCATCGAACAATTCGGTGCAGACACCTTGCGTCTGTATGAAATGTTTTTAGGACCGCTGGAAGCACACAAACCCTGGGATACACAAGGTATTGACGGCGTTTACAAATTCCTGCGCAAATTCTGGCGTCTCTTCCGGAACAACGAAAACTTCACCGTAAGCGATGAAGAACCCAACAAGGAAGAGTGGAAAATACTTCATAAAACATTGAAAAAAATTGAATACGATATAGAAAATTTTTCTTTCAATACTTCCATTCCGGCTTTCATGATTTGCACCAACGAACTGACAGCCCTGAAATGCAATAAAAGAGCCGTACTGGAACCGCTTGTCATCGCTATCGCCCCCTATGCTCCGCATATCGCAGAAGAATTATGGCACCTGCTCGGACACAAAACCAGCGTAACCGGAGCAAATTTTCCGCAATGGGAAGAGAAATATCTCACAGAAGATAGTTTCGAATATCCGGTGTCTTTCAACGGTAAGGTAAGATTCAAATTGTCCATACCGTTAACTGCAACCCATGCAGAAATTGAAACTGCAGTGAGAACCTCTCCGGAGGCAGAAAAATGGCTGGAAGGAAAAGAAATCCGGAAAATGATTATCGTACCGAAAAAAATTGTCAATGTAGTGATCGGATAAATTCCGGTCACTCTTTTACATTACCCTCTTTTGCATTTTTAGCCGCAGGTACGATAAAAAGTACACATCCTGTTCCGATAGCCCCTAATATCAGCAAAAACAGCCTTATTTTTAAACTTTCCAGAATCCAAAATGCAGATATATAAATCATAAGCCACATACAGGCTATGGAAAATAATTTAGCTCCCTTACTCATCCCTTCACGCGATTCATAACGGCGTATATATTTCCCCAGTGACGAACGGTGGAGCCAATTATACAAACGGTCTGAACTTTTATAAAACAACCATGAACTAAGCAATAAAAAAGGAGTTGTCGGCAATCCCGGAACAAAAATCCCGATTACCCCCAATACCACCGAAATAACCCCCACCGCTATAAACAATACCTTTTTCATAAAACCCTCCGGAATTAAACAGCTAATATTTTTCTGACAGCTTCCGTATACTGAGATAACCTTTGCGCCTTTTTAATACATTTCAATAACTTCCGGTCGGTTTCCGGTAAAAAATATTCCCACAACGTTTTCATCTTAGTCAACAACTGAATTTCGCCCTGTAAAACCTCTGAATAGGCCGAAAAGAGAGCTTCATGAAAAGAAAAAAACGAAAACATACGTTGTTGTAAAGAAAAAGTTGCATTTTCTTTAAATTCCTTTCCAATAAAGGGCGAAGACAGTAGTCCACGACCCATCGACACACCTCTGAGCAAAGGAAATTTTTGTATTATTTGGCGAATTTCCTCTACCGAATGCACATCTCCGTTATAAAAAAGCGGATGCGAAGAAATTTCATAAAACGCAGCGAACGCTTCAGGATGAGTTCCCCCTTTATATTGCTGTTTGCCTGTTCGTGCATGAATCGTGATGTGCTCTAAGCGAAGGGCATTAGTAATATTACATACATCTATGCATTCGCTAACATTTTCCCAACCTAAACGCATTTTTACCGAAAAACGCATTTCAGGATATTCATTGCCTGCATTTAAAACTTCGGCAACCTGGTCCGGATAAGGTAACATCCCTGCCCCTTTTCGTTTCGCCGCAATTAAAGGAAAAGGACATCCTAAATTTATATCTGCAGATGAATAACCTTTCTCTATCAATAAATCCGTCAATCGGCAAAATTCATCCCGGCTACCTGGCAAAATCTGGGGAATTAATGTCCTGACAGTATTCCTTTCCGGTTGTATATCCCGCACATCCCGGTTCCGGAAACTCCCTTTTTCAATGCGGATAAAAGGCGTATAATAGACGTCTATTCCCCCGAAATACTTATCAAAAGCATTTCTGAACACACTGTCCGTATACCCCTGTAAAGGAGCAAAATGCAATTTGTAACGGTCCAATTCCATGCCAGTCCATTTAAATTTTGACTGATAAAGGTAAAAGATAAAAACTAAAATGCCGGATTATTTTATAGATTTGCTTCATTATTTTCAAATTTATCATCCATGAAATTCATCATTACGGCTATTACTCTTTTCATCTTATGCCTGAACGGATATGCAGAAAATAATGACCGCGGATACATTGTAAAAATTGGCGATAAAGCCCCCGACATCCGCATCATATATACAGACGGAACACAAAAGAAACTATCCGATTTTAAAGGGAAAATTGTTATGATGACAAGACTTTATGAACCGGCGGAATTTGAGGAAATGTGCAAAGTCATCGACAAATTGCTAAAATAGCATAATAACACTGTATATGTAAAACCTAATCGGCAAACGATACAGGCACGGTTTTGGCCACCCGGGCCACCATAATTCCGCTTTGAGAACTGATACCCTCCATATATTCCTTTAAAGGAAGCTCAGACACCATCACTTTTCTACCAGCACTGGAAGCATGTAATAAATAAGTTTTCCCGTTCTGCTTCAGGGCGAAGCCTATATGAGAGGTATCCAAACCTTTTATATTCGTCGTGATTAGAATGACATCGCCATTCTTTATCCTACCATAAGCCTTTTCAACATTTGCCTTCGGAATATAATAATACGTGCGCTTATTGATTGCACTTTCTATTTCTTTCATCTTTAATCTCATCACACGGTCCCGTTTAAGGGGAGGATACCGGTCATAATGCTGTGTCATAAAACACACCTGAGGCCTGTAATTTATCCCACCGGCAAACAATGTCAAATCTGTCAGCAAACGTTGTTGGCTCATTTCGTACAACCAATCCGAAGAATAATGCAGCCTGGATGTATAATCCTCTATCACACCACGGCGATACCTGATTCTTACTATATTCTTTACAAAAACAGATTCATAACCGGAATTGTAATCCGGAAGGAAAGACAAAGCAAGAACATTTTCAATAAATGTCACGCAATCCAATTCACGTAAATTAATAACAGGCAAATTCTCTTTTGCAACATTAAGAGTATTGCCTTTATAAGGAACATTCAGAAAAAAACGGGCAACATAAGGAATCCGTTCATTCACAGGTAAATCAGCCAATTTATTTTCCTTGGCATACTTCCAGAAATTCTGCAAAATATTCCTGTCTTCTTTACAGATTTGTGTTGCCGTACAACTATACCATACGGACAAGAAAAAGAAATGGAAAAAAATCAATATACGAAACATGTCAATATAAGGCTGTATTGTATTTACAAGTACAAAACTATAATATTCTGAACAAGGTGCATTCCGGAAACGGATTAATTTTACAAAACCGGATTGTCTTTCTTATTATTCCTGAATAATTTTTAAGTTTGTAATTCTCAATAGATACAGATTTAAAAATTAATCCCATGAAAAAAATCATTTATGCACTTTGTTTATTAATCGCAACAAGCTCCTGTGTTCCCAAGAAAAAATTCACTCTTGCCGAAAATGGTCGGCTGGCAGCTCTTAGCCGGGAAAGGGCATTAAATAAGAATCTGAATCAACTCCAGGAAGAAAACACAGGCTTGAAAAAGAAAATTGCCCATCTTGAAGGAGATACCACCCGTATGGGAGAAGCTATCCGGGAATACCGCGAATCGCTATATTCCAATCTGTCGGAGCAAGACAAACTAACCATGCTGCTGAAAGACAAAATGTCGAAACTCGCAGAACGGGAAGCTACCATCAATAAATTGCAGGAAGAAATCAATGCACAAAACGAAAAAGTAGCTGCCTTGCTCAATAGTGTAAAAGATGCCCTCTTGGGATTCAATAGTGAAGAACTCACCGTCACTCAAAAAGACGGAAAAGTATATGTTGCCATGTCCGACAAACTACTGTTTGAATCAGGAAGTGCACAAGTGAACAAACAAGGCAAAGCAGCTTTAGGTAAACTGGCTGAGGTTCTGAAAAAACAAACTGACATCGATGTTATGATTGAAGGACATACCGACAGTAAACCCATCAAAACTGTACAGTTTAAGGACAATTGGGACTTAAGCGTCGTCCGCGCCACATCAGTAGTCCGGATTTTGACCAAAGACTATAATGTAAATCCTTTACAAATTGTACCTTCAGGCCGTAGTGAATACCTGCCGGTAGATAGTAACGAAACAGCCGAAGGCCGCGCACATAACCGCCGGACCGAAATCATTATGGCTCCCCGCATTGACAAATTGATGGATATTTTAAAGTAGAACCTTTTCAACCCACGAATAAATATCTTGCGTAGATACGCCATTCAGCAATTTACTCTCAGTCCAATTGACCTGAGGATATGTCTTTTTTAAACTTGAAACGCTGTTCTTAATCGTACTTCCTCTGGAAGTGGCGAAAGGAATAACACGCTTCCCATTCAAAGTATGGCTTTCGATAAAAGTATTGACTACACGGGGCGCAAGATTCCACCAAATAGGATAACCGATGAATACCACATCGTAGTCATCCAGATTAACGGTTTCTCCGGCAATTGCCGGACGGGAATCGGACGCATTCATTTCCAATGAACTGCGGGATTGTTGATTGTGCCAATTCAAATCGGCTGAAGTGTATCGTTGAGCCGGAACGATTTCATAAAGTTTACCTCCGTCTGCTATCGCTATTTCCTGAGCAACCGTCCGGGTGGTACCCATTGCTGAAAAATAGGCAACTAAAACTTTTTTATCGGTTTGTAAAGCTTTCATTTCTTTGGGATTTTGTTGGGTGTAGGAAATAGTTGAAGTTCATACCGTTACACATAGTGCCGTTAATAACTTTTTCAAAAATACCCGGAAAAGTTGTCGCTCGTATACAGGCAACACAGATAAAACTCTTGCATATTCGTCGTTCATTGTTGTAGATTTAATTTATTTTCTACTACAAAAGAACTACGAAATAACAAAAATGACTTTGTTATAAAGCTCAAATTATTTTATTGAAAAGCTCCCCCCTCCTTGCCATTTTCATTCATATAATTTTATGGACAAGTATATTATTCATGTGAATCTTCCGCCAATCTAAAACCAAGGCTAAAGTGACGAATATTTTTTAAACAATGATTACGATTAGATATACGACAATATTTCTTTTTACTAAGCCAACTACCACCACGAAATACATACTCTACAAGTATTGATTGATTTTTAAGAATATTACCCGTATAGCTTAAACTATCATACCGGTTACTACACCATTCATGCACATTTCCACACATATCATGTATACCCAATTCATTAGGTTGTTTATTTCCACAAATGTGAGATAAACTATCCGAATTCTCTATATACCAAGCAATTTCTTGTAAAGTATCAGAGCCACTATATTTATAATTTTTACTCAAATTCCCTCCTTTGGCAGCATATTCCCATTCAGCTTCAGTTGGTAATCGATAATGTTTCCCGGTTTTTGCATTTAACCTTTTAATAAATCGTTGTACATCCTCCCAAGACACACACTCTACCGGAAAATCATCTCCTCGAAAATAAGAAGGATTCTTTCCCATGATATTCTTCCATTGTGCTTGGGTAATTTCGTACTTTCCAATATAAAAATTTTTAATTTGTACTTCATGCACAGGCACTTCATCATCATCTGCCTCAACATCCTCACTACCCATTTGAAATGAACCACCCTCAATATATACCATTTCAATCTGTTCTTTATTAAAAGAACACGATAGAAATAATACAAGAACAACAATATTTGACAAAATTTTCATCTTACATTAAATTTGGGGGGTGCTGAAAAATAGCCCCCCATCATTCCACACAAATAGGCTAATTATCAATCACAGTACGAAGCGTTTTACCTATTCCATATCCAAAATCATAAGCTTCTTGATCAGTCATATTCGATGTGATACCACAAGATATCATAGTCATGGATGCAAATAAAATTGCAAGGCAAACAACTAATAATCTACATTTTTTCATAATCTATCAATATTAAAAAATATCTATAACTATCCTATTATTATGTCTCTCTATTTATTAAATACACTTAGCACCTGTAATTTGCGTACACTCAACACTCGTAGCCGGATTGCTTGTATTGTTAAGATATGGATCAATTTTTACGTTTATCTGAGTTGTCGTTTGTGGCTTAGCCAAATCTTTCCCCACAAATGTCTTTTTGACTCCATTCTTATAAGTGACTTCAACAGTTACAGTTACATTTGCATGAATATCCTTACTATCATTTGACACAGTTACATTAACTAATGTTTTTTCTTCATTAGCAAATTCTGCACTGAAAACTTCTACATTATCATTTGAACCAGAAATCTTACACACTTTTTGTTCGTCCGCATTGACATTAAAAAAGAATGCAACACTAATTATTAAGGTAAATAAGAATTTTTTCATAATTTTTTAATTTAAGTGATTATTTATTTTTCTCTATCCATCCCGTACCTTTACATGCAGCACACTCAACTTTTGTCTCAAAATAACCTTTGTAATCACACACTTTACAGCCCTTTCCTAAACATGCGGCATGTGTTTTCTTAATACTCATTTGTCTTGTTCCATTACAGGTTTTACACTTACTCTTTACTTTAATTTTTACTTGCTCTAATGGAATAGCACATTCATGTCCATGTTCTTGACATACCAAAGAAACTTCATTTACTGCGTCGTCAGTAAATTGTATACTTTGCTCTGTTGAGGAATTATACAAAACAATTATACCTACACACAGTAAAAAGAAAAATGTACCAATAAAAAATTTTTTCATAACTATTAAAAGCCTGTCTTTCCCATCGGCTCCATCGGTTTAATAATAAATAATACTCGTCCTTAGCAATTAATTTAAATCTTATAACACACAATAAAAAACGTGGGACGATATCTTTTATTTGTTCTTGAGGTCTTCGCAATACCCGTCGCCAAATAAATGAATAAAGCCCACGATTTACGTGAGCGTTTATGCTTTATTCTTTGGCGACCTAATGAAATTTGCGAAGTTTCAAGAACCAGAATAAAAGCTAACGCTTTTTATGTTTTACTGCTATGCAGCCATGTTTTCCTTAATCTCTCTTTTTATACCATAGGCAAAATTTTAAATGTTTATACTGCAAATATGTTTTTTGTATATGCAAACATCTGAAAAAGCAATCTTAATATTTCATCTCAAATTGCCGTTGTAAACTGCTCCAAGAATCGGATATCGTTTTCAAAAAACAACCGCAAATCTTTGATACCGTATTTCAACATTGTAATACGCTCGATACCCATTCCCAAAGCAAATCCGGTGTATTTGTTTTTATCAATACCGTTTAACTCCAGCACATTCGGGTCTACCATTCCACATCCTAAAATTTCCAGCCAGCCGGTACCTTTACACACATTACAACCTTCCCCGTGACAAAGGGAACAAGACACATCCATTTCGGCAGAAGGCTCTGTAAACGGAAAATAAGAAGGACGAAGACGTATCTGTGTATCCGGGCCGAACAGCTCCTTTGCAAAATAAGTCAGCGTCTGTTTCAAATCGGCAAACGAAACGTTTTCATCGATATAAAGGGCCTCAATCTGATGGAATATACAGTGAGCACGGGCAGAAATCGCCTCATTCCGGAATACACGACCGGGAGTAACCAAACGAATCGGCAACTCATGAGTTTCCATATCACGCACCTGTACGGAAGAAGTATGCGTATGCAAAACAATATCCGGATTCTTTTCAAGAAAAAAAGTATCCTGCATATCACGGGCCGGATGTTCCTCCGGAAAGTTCAATGCTGAAAAATTATGCCAGTCATCCTCAATTTCAGGTCCTTCTGAAATAGTAAAACCCAATTTATTGAAAATAGCCAAAATCTCATTTTTTACAATCGATAACGGATGACGGCTCCCCAGTTTCCGCACATCGCCCGGTAAAGTCAAATCTATTCCTGTTTTTCCGGTTTCCGTATTACACAAACTTTCCTTTAGCTCATTCACCTTAGCTAAAGCTACAGTTTTCAGGTCATTCAAAGCCTTACCAATGTCTTTCTTCTGCTCGGCCGGAACATTTCTAAAATCATCAAATAAAGCAGCAATACTGCCTTTTTTACTTAAATGCCTGATACGGAATTGTTCCACCTCTTCCGGCGTAGCCGCCACAAAACTTTCAATCTCTGCTATTAATTGCTTAATCTTGTCTAACATTGTTAACGCTTTTTATCAACGTTACAAAACTAACGGAATTAATTGAAAATAGAAAATCAGAATAAAGATTAATTTTTAACATGCAACAACCGCCGGACCACCGGATAAAATAAACAGCCACAAACACCCCCTGCAACATCAGCCAGTAAATCCCATACATCTCCTCCGCGGTTGAAAAAATAATGCTGCAAAAGTTCTGTCAAGCCGCCATATCCGAAAGCAACTCCTACGGCAATGATATAAATCTGTCTCATCGTCAAAGAAGTATGCCATTCAAAAGGCAAAACAATCAACAAGGACATGATAAAAAACATTCCCCAGTGCACTACTTTATCCAAATGAGGAATATCCAAATGCGGGTCAGGTATATCCTCACCTGGCAAGGCACATAATATAAAAATAATTAAAGCCCAAAAAACAGCCGCAGCTATCAACACTCTTTTTTCAATTATTTTTCGCATAGGATTATTTCAAAATCTTTACTTTTATCTTGACGTCAGCCAACGGACGGTCATTTTTGTCCGTTGGCAAAGCTGCTATCTTATCAATCACTTCCAATCCTTCAATCACTTCACCGAAAACAGTATATTCCTTGTCTAAGTGGTGGCTGCCCCCCAATCGGATATAATCTTCCCGTTTTTCATCGGTCATATAAAGTTTGTCTGTATTAGCATTCCAGTCAAAAGCAATATCTTCCTTGATTTTATTCGCAATCTCCCTGAATTCTTTTACTTTTTTCTGACTGCGCAAAGTGTCCAGAATGGCTTTTTTCTCTGGTGTATAGTACTTGCGTTGTATAGCCTTACGAATCGGACCATTGATTCGTTTCTCTAAATTTTCCAATTCAACCGGAGTGTATTTTCTCCCCTGAACGATATAAAACTGAGAAATGTCCGACTCTTTAAAAAAGTTCTCCCGGTCCGGTTGCCGTGGCGCAGCCAATGCTCCCTTTTTATGGTAATGTTCCTGTTTAATTTCTGCATCAATCACAATAGATTCTCCGTAACCTATTGCCCGGCCAGCCATTGCCCCACGACTATCTGAGGATCCACCCTGAATAACAAAATCCTGAATCACCCGGTAAAATAAAGTTCCGTCATAATGTCCGGCTCTGGCCAAACGAATAAAATTATCCCTGTGCTTAGGGGTATCATTATACAATTTTACCACCATATTGCCGAAATTAGTCTCAATCACCGCTTTTACTTCTTTTTCCTGGGTATATCCCTGAAAAAACAGCCCCAACAGAAAAATACAAATGAAAAACTTTTTAACCATATCCGTAATATCAGTATTTCAATTATTCTTACTTATTCACTTAATTTTCTGACCAGATATTTTACCGGAAAATAGGATGCGATATAACCTATCAGTAAAACAGTAATTAAAATGATTGCTATATCTTTAAAAACCAACTGCACCGGATAAGCTTCCACAATATAACTGCCATCTCCCAATGTTATCAGACCAAACTTTTCCTGAATCAGGCAAATAGCCACCCCTGCAATTAATCCCGATAACGCTCCAAAACCAGTAATCAAATTACCTTCCGTCTTAAACACAGAAATCATATTCCCGGCAGTCATTCCCAATGCCTTATAAGTGGCTAAATCTTCTTTCTTGTCCAGAATAAGCATAGATATCGAACCCACAATATTAAACGAAGCAACCAGCAAAATGAAAAGCAAAATCAAAAAAACTGCCAGTTTTTCTGATTTCATCATCGCATAGAAAGCCCTGTTCAATTCAAACTTATCCTCAATACGGTATTGATTACCCATCTGTTCTGCCAAAGCTTTTTTTACTTGTTTCAGCCGGTCCGGAGCAACCAGCTTGACTTCTATTTTGGAAACTTTATTCCCAATTCCGAAAAGCTCCCGGGCAAAATTAATGTCTGTAAGTACATACTGGCTTTCCAAATCCTGTTGTGCTGAAAAAAAAGCCGAAGGATAAACATGCCCAGTATTTAATGCTGCGGTACTGGTTCTTCCACTCCGGTCCGGATAATAAAAAACCATAGGAGTTATAAAATGAATTCCTATCCCCAATTCTGCAGCAACTCCATATCCAATCACCGCTTTATATGCACCCTCACTTCCCAAATGAAAATCACCCTCCAAAATATGAGTTGTAAAATGAGTGTGTTCAGCAAAATCCGGTCCAACCCCTTTGACAATAACCGGAGTAAGCCGGTCGCCATACTTCAGCAATGCCTTTTCCTCCACCACTTCATCATAACTTGCAATCGAAGCATTATTCCCCAACTCTCTCTTCAAAGTACTATCTAAATCAAAAAATTTCCCGTTATCCGGAAAAATCACAAGATCAGCACTAAAACTGTCCGTACTTTTCTGTAAAAGCTGGTCCATCCCATTAAAAACTGAAAGTACAACAATCAATGCCGTTGTACCAATCATAACTCCGACAATACTAATTGCTGATATAATATTAATGGCATTCTGTTTTTTTTTTGAAAACAGATAACGACGAGCAATAAAAAAAGTCAGCCGCATATAAAAGATTTGAAGTTTAAACTCCGGAGTATTCCTGAATCATCATTCTGTTATTTCAGTAATTCATCAATTTTATCAATATAATCCAGGCTATCGTCTACAAAGAAACGCAATTCCGGAATAATCCGCATCTGTTTACCAACCTTTTTCCCCAAAATAAACCGAATTGTTTTATTGTGCTCTTCCAGACTCTTCATCACCTCATCCACACGCCCTGAAGGAAAGACACTTACATAAACCTTTGCATAAGAAAGGTCCGGACTCACCCGTACTGTTGTAATAGAAAGCATAGCTCCAACGGTAAACTCTTTACATTCCTGCTGGAACATCTCACTTAAATCTCTTTGAATCAATCGGGAAACTTTATTTTGTCTTATTGAATCCATGTCGTTAAAATTAAGTTGAAAAAATTTCAACAAATATAGTACATTTTGTTGATACTTTTATTACATTTGCAACCGCAAACGAGATGTAGCGCAGTTGGTAGCGCGCCACGTTCGGGACGTGGAGGCCGCTGGTTCAAGTCCAGTCATCTCGACAGAAATAACCGTATTGCATTATGTATTAATGCATTACGGTTGTTTTAATTTTTGAGCCGGGACTGCAACCGGGACAGACTCTTTTAAAACCCACATCATTTTTTACCGGAAGTTTGCTTTAGGTAAAAAAAAAATGTCAAATATTCAAAAAAAGCCAGACTCCGCCTTAAAGGAAATTATCGCTTACACATTACCAGAACTTTATACTGGCAAAGAATGGTATGTCGGTTTTTACGCTTTTGATCCGCTTCAAGGAAAAATGCGACGTAAGAAAATCAAGATTAATTTTATTAAAGGGACTACCAAACGACGGAAATATGGAGAAGGGCTGAAACAACGTCTTATAGAGAAACTTAGTAAAGGATGGAACCCGTGGATAGAGCAAGAAAATTCAAATGCTTATCACACATTTACAGAGGTTTTGGAACTGTACCGAAAATATGCAGATAAAATGTTCGCAGATGAATTGTGGCGACCAGATACCCACAAAACCTATATATCATATTGCCGGAATCTGGAAAATTGGAATAATGAAGAAAATAAAGTTCCAATAACTTATATTTATCAATTCAATCAGGATTTTTGTGCCAAATTCTTAGAATCCATTTATATCGACAGGGATAATTCAGCAACTACGAGAGATAATTACCGGTCTTTTCTGAATAATTTTTCAGAATATTGTCTCCAACATTCCTTTATTTCGGCAAACCCAATTGCTGGAATAGGATTGCTTTCAAGGCGGAACAAGAAAAAAAAGAGAACTACGCTCCCGGATGCAGAGTTAATCCGACTACAGGAATACTTAATCCAGAAAAACAAACACTATCTTTTAGCTTGTTATATCCTGAATTATTGCTTCATTCGGCCGAAGGAGATGTCCATGCTTCGTATTCATAATTTTTCTCTTAAATATCAGACTGTTTTCGTCGCCGACACAGTTTCAAAAAATCGCAGTGATGGGACGATCACGTTACCGGCAAAAGTTATACGCCTAATGCTGGATCTTGACATCTTCAATTATCCGGGGGATTTCTATTTATTTTCAGATAAGTTTCTCCCAGGGGAAAAGTTCCGGGAGCCGAAACAGTTTAGAGATTATTGGACACATTATGTCCGGAAAGATTTGAAGTTCCCGGAGAAATACAAGTTTTACAGTCTGAAGGATACGGGTATCACAAATATGCTTAGAAATTACGATACCTTAAGTGTAAGAGATCAGGCCCGTCATAGCAGTATAGCGACAACAGATCTTTATACTCCTCATGATATCGAAATGGCAAATGAGTTGATAAAAAATTACGAAGGAGTATTTTAACCCCTTCGCAATAATCATGAAAATCACCGTGCTTTTGTGCAAACTCAAGACAGCTATAAGGTAAAAGCATGAAACACAAATACTACCAAACGCACACTTTTTGCACACAGATGTACCGCTAATTGAGAATCAATGTTTCATAGTTTTTTATGAACTCTTCTTCCGTTCCCCGGCCTGCTGGAGTATTATAGTATTTCTTCCAATATCTGGCCCATCCGGGAAGGTCAGTAGGAATAGCTTCCTTTAACCGTAAATAATGAAGCCGGGCAAAGCAAATGGCAAGCTGATCATTTTCGATTAGGTTATTAGGCTCCAGATATTCCACGCCGGCAATTTGCATAACCTTTTCTTTCAATTCCTTTTTTCCCTTTAGATATCGCTCGCAAATATCCCCGAAAGTATTTGGTTCCATTTGCATAATACCCAGAGCAGGACCACCACCCAATTGTATCCTATATTTCCCCAAATGGCTTTCCTGGGCACATGTACCTAAAAGTAATTCTGTTGCCTGCGGTGAATAATACCCCATTTGCGTAATCGTTTCAGCAATAAGTTTTCTCAATTCGTCCTTGTTCATAGCTTTTTTCTGACAAATTTATCTTTGAACCCCACCATAACAAAGGACAAAAAAGTAATCGGCCGACTTATTCAAAAAATGATTTGACAATAGACATCGAACAATATATCTACTTTTTACAGGTAAAAAATTTGTGTTTTGACAATACTTTTACATTCTCTTCGCGAGTAATTCTGATATATTTGAAAAACGACTTTTCTGTTTTGTGCCCGGTAATCAGCATGATCCTGAACGGCATAATTCCTGCCAGATACATGTTTGTTGCCGCAGACCGGCGAGCAGTATGTGAGGAGATAAACTGATATTTCGGAATGAGTTTTGAAACTCGCAGCATTCCGATCTGACGCTCAAACAACACTTTCTTTTTAAATCCGATCTTCCGACAAATTTTCTTAATCTGTCGATTGAAATGCTGTGCAGAAGGTGCTGGGGGTAATTCTTTGTTGTATTTCTGAATGATTTCTCTTACCACTGGATGCATGGGCACTTGGACTGGAGTATTTGTCTTTTTCGTTTTAATTACAATTTTGTTTCGGATAAAATTTTTAGGTCGAAGGCGGGAATAATCGGAAAAACGTAGGGCAGTCAAACACCCAACAACAAAATAATCCTTTATTTCTATCTCTCTGGGGGGTAAATTCGTGTAACGATGAATTTTGTAAACTTCGCGCATCGTAAGAAATACGGCATTTCCTTCTTCGTCCGGAACATTGAAATCTTCAATAATGGGATCAACCTCATAACCGAAGCGATGAGCTTTTTTCAATAGGTATTTTATCCGGTTAACATTATTCTTTACCGTCGAAGACATCAGATTTTGGCTTTGCAAATAATATACAAAATCTTCGATGACTTGCTCGTTCAAATTGGTAAAGATCGGGGTTCCGCTACTGTCTGAGAAACGTTGCAGGTGATTTACGGCATTTTGCAGGCTCTCTTTATAAGCTGCCGATTTTTTACAAACACTTAAATACTCCGCTGCAAAAACATGAAATAAAACAGATTGTGCCATATATTGTATTTTTGAATTAGGGTAGCAAATATAGAATTACACATCATTCCGAACTGGCAAGTATCGAAAAAGGAAAGTCGCTGAAAATTATTACACATCTTAAGATACGACTTGATAATTATACTGAAAATGGAGTTCAAATTCTTGACGAAGGAAATAATATAATTGGACTTATTTGGCCTGACTCGCACAGAAATTATATCTTTTCTCCATATTATCCCTGTGCAGGAATAGAAATATATAGTGAGTATATAAATCAAACAGATTTTAGTGTTATCTTGGTTGATGATAGAATCTCAAATGATACTATATTAGGAGAATTGTTAATATACACTTTAGTTTAGTTTTTTAAACTGGCAAATTTTGAAGCAAGTTCTGGAGACCCAATTTTTAATGTTGAAACCAGTTATATTATAACAAAAGCTGGGAGATATTATTTAGGGCGGGATGGACGTGTATCTTTTAAAATTCAGAATAAAAAACAAGAATATGAGGTAATTGAAATTTATTGTACCTCCGGGGAAGGTTATATTGGTTTTCCTGCAGCAATTCCAGTCCTTAGATCTGACCGCGTTGAATCTTTAAAAGAAATCTGGATGCGTGCCGGTTACGTACACGTGCTGATATTCAATGGAGTGCCTGTCGAAGCATACATACTTAAATTAGAAGATTAACACTCAATTTAAGTGATTGGTATAGGTGTACTGGGCTCAGCGGGTGTTGTAGTATCTGGTCCCGTTGGAGGAGCAACTGTTGTAATTAGTGCAGGAAAAACTTGTACCCAAGTTGCATTCACTTCAGCTGTAACACCTCGAAATGTTATAAAATAAAAAATAGCTCCATCATTCCGTTTTACAAAAAACTCTTTCAACAGGAAATAATCTAAGAATATCGAAGGGGAATCAGAGGATGTAGGAGGTGCAGGGTTTTCTGTCACTTTAAGACATCCGATTGAAGCGAAATTTGAATCGTTGAATTTTGGCCCACCAGCCGCATTGCCTTGAACACTATAGATTCCAGTAGCATTTGCTTCGTAAAAATTTGAGATTTTTTTTATTTCAGAACTTACTTCAAAACTTGCCAGTTTTGAACGTTCCGCCTTCGTCATCATAACCTTTGTTTCCGTATCCGAAATTTGATCAGCAGAATGTGAGTGGTTCGCGGGAGCCGCTCCCACTTCTGATGCCGTATAACCTGGCTTCGATGCCGCTTTCGCCCAGGCAGGCACGTCTGAAGCTGGCATTGACGCCGGAAAATCCGTTATCTCACTCTTAGAATGAGAGTGTCCCGTATCAGATTTCCCGTTTAATTCATCCAAAATATCTTGGTTTTTCTCATCAACTTCCTGACGGTTATAAGTATCTGATTTAGTGTATGTGTTTAATAATTTTTCCCGTTCTTCATCCGTCATCAACTTACCCTCAAACTCTGTTATGAAATCATTGACTTTCTGAACAGCTTCCTCTGCAAGACCTGCACCAGTTCCTGCTGCATTAGTCGCTTGAATAATCTCATCTTTAAGTCCTGACCATTCTTCTGAAACTGCTGAGGATACAGTATCAGCATCATCCGCAGCCCGAAAGGCAGAATCTGCTGCTTTTTGTGCCTGTTCTGCAGCAGTAGTAGCTGCAGTCTTTGCTTCATTCACACTGTTTGCAGCTTCCAAGGCTTCATCAGCTGCCTGCGAAACTTCCTCCAGCGAAGCATTAATACTGTCCGTAGCCTTGTTAGCATCATTAATCGCGTCCTGTGCAAGGGTTATGACTTCCTGAGCTTCCGCTGCGGCATCAATGGCAGGCTTTCCTAATAAGTTAATAGGAACAACAACCGCAGTTTCCACACCATCTTTTGTCTGATAGGCCGGTAAAGCACAGACGCCATCCATTGTTTCAACTCTCGGAAGCTCGTTGACTCCCACAGATTGCTCTCTAAGTATCCGTAAAACTTCGAGAGCTAATTCTCTTTTTTCTTTATCCGTTAGTACCATTTGTTTGTGTCTTTAATGCTTCTAATAATGCAATTTTCAAATAGGCTTTAATTTGCGCCTGTGAGATAATCAAGCGAATACTTTCCAATTGTTGCGGCAGAAGGTCTATTTTTCCATCGTAATATATCTTCTTTGCCAAATCCATTTCTCCAATATCACCAGTTTGTTCGAATATTAAATTGCCAACCGGTTTTGAAAGATCCATTTGTTTTTTTGTTCCATCAATCTGTGTTACAGAGATTTTTCTAAAGTCTATTTTCATATTAATTGCAATGTTGTATTATTCGATAATAATTTTCAAATACAAGTAATTCTATTGTATCACCCTCACTCATTTCAATACTATTAATACTACTGGCATTCCAATTAGTCAACCCCATAGACCCGTCATTCGGAGGCTTTATATAAAGCTTTGCACAATCAATGTCAAGATGAATCATAAACCGGAATCCCCAATCCGGCGGAAACATCGAGACATTAAACATGTGTAGTATCGTACTTTTACTCGGAAGAATAACATTATATGATTTAGAAGAGGAAAAAACAAATTTTGAATATCGACCAAGGTCCATATTATAGGTATTCGTATCAGTCAGATACACCTTTTTACATCCTAAAGAGATAAAAGCTTCTTTTGAAATGCATGCCTGAAGCGAGTATAAACCATAGTTCCGTCCATAAGTGCTGTTTCCCACGTTTATATATAAACCCAATTTTACGCCCCAGTTATCTGTTTCCGTACTTTCAAAACGCCCAAGAGCTTGCCAGCCTCCTGATACCGGCATTGTATTCAAGCCAATTCCGACCCACGCATTTTTTGAGGAAAATCCTAAAAAACTACTACCATGAGCATACATGAAGAATTTTGAATTCAAATACGAATAAGCATTATCTTCCGAAAAAATGCTTCCTCCTTGTATTTTAAAGTCTCCGATTTTTGCTTGCCGGGCCAGAATTGAATCCACATCAAGCAGTTCTGTTTTTATTTTCCCATCACTGATAACCGTCGAGTCAAAATCATCAAAGGATACTGCCCCCCGAAGATTTATCTTATCGGCATTGATTGTAACCTGTTCTGCCGTCTGGTTTATATAAGATATTATTTTCGAACCATCCGCCAAATCTTTAGAAGCCCAGAGTCTGTTTCCATCGGCTGTAGTGATAAAGCCGGCTGCCCGGAGTTCCTGAATCCCCTGTGCATTTTCACCGACACTTTTTACAATAGCTGAAATAGAATTAGCAACTACATTTAATTCCGATTCATGTTCTGTTACCAGATTCCCGATATTATCTACAGTTTCAATAGTAGCCCAGAGGTTGTTTCCATCGGCTGTAGTGATCCAGCCAGACGTGCTGATTGTCTTATTGATTCCCTCGATTTCGTCGTTCAACGTACTCGTGCGTTGAACCATCGCGTCAATTTTTTCCGACGTCACATGAAAAGAACCGATGTGTTCCTGAAGGCTGCCGTGAAGAGTATGTACTGATTCAGCAATCGATGAGATTTGTTCAGCCGTTTGTTCAAAACGTGTGGTGGTATCAACAATAAAATCCTGAAGGCTATTGTAAGAAAGCGTCAAGACAGAGATATAGATATCCCCGGTAAATCTCAGGAGAAAATCTCCGGAACCATCCCACGGGGCTGACATCACCTTTTCTACATATACAGTTGTTGGTTCTATGGTCTCTTCACAGAATAACTCCTGTCCCTCAAACCCCAAGGAAAGTACGCCTGGCTCCCGGCAAAGATATTTTATTGTAAGATAAAGGATACGATCCGGTTCCGGCCGGAACAAGTCTTTATTATATTGTTTGATATAGCTGTTTCGGAGGTGAAGAACGAGCCGATGGTCAGTTTCAATCAAAGCAGCCACTTTCTTCTTCTCGGTAAACAGGAAACCATTCAACATGAGAGGTTCCGTACCAATTTTATAGGTGATAATATCCGTCTCACATTCCCAATATTGCATATTATTGGAAAACGTTGTATTCCGGAGGAAATTATCTTCTTGTGTAAATTTGTCAAATACTGCATGAATTTCCGAAGAAATCTTTCCTTCGAGTATTTCAAACTTCGTTTGAACGTCTTCCCCGTTCTTAAGCCGGAAAATCCCGCAAGCGTAAATATTATCGCAATATATGCCATATCCCGACAATTGCCCGAATTGCGGAGTAATCAATCCCTCCAATCTGCCAAAACGGGTCCGGACGGAATTCTCCGGATCAGTTTTCATTCCGGTAATAATATCAATATATGGGGAACCCGGCTCGACGGAAGTGTGTTTGATGATTCCTTTCCGGTCAGGATCCGTCAAAGAATCCACCCGTACGAAAGTATCTCCGGGAGCAATATCCGCTTCATCGCCGACAAAATTCTCATAAGTGAGCCAATCCAACCGCTCTTCTGAATCCCCGGTACCACAACCAACATCAACAACATTAAATTCATATCGTTTTTCCAGTGCACCGGCAGTTCCGTAATGCTGAACCATGATGATATCCCCGGGCCGGAAGGGATTGTAAAGTACGCCTTTTTCCGTATCAAGCAGAATTTTTTTGTTCTCCAAATCCACCTGTGCTACTTTCATCATATCCGTCGTCAGCCGGGTCCCGTTTTCTCCGAGTAGCTGGCTGATAATCATTTCATACACCCGAAACCGGCCCCGGACTGTCAAGTCGTTTATTTCCAACGAAGCGTGTTCTTCCGCGACACCGGCAGCATTAAGAACCTCTTTGACGAACAAAGCCCAGCCGGATCCTTCCGGGAAACCGGATACGAATTTTTTGGATGCCAGATAACCATCAAAACTACTATTCCCGGCAACATGCAGACCCTCGGTGCGAACCATATCCTTTACGTCGATTCCCTTGAGGAAATGGATCAAGCCGGCTGCCGTGTCTTCAACATCTTTCCGGAGAAATTTATCCGATTCTCCGGACTTAAGGATATAGTTCAGGAAACCAAGCACGGCAGCAACATCCCGGTTTGAAACACTATGTTTCAAAATTGCCTTGTCAATCTTATCGATTAAAGCATCTGCCGCTGACTGAGAGAGTACTGCCATTAGTTAAATTGCTGCGAAAATTGGTCTACGTGTATTCTGTTCCCGTCAAAATCAAGAGGAACCGAATGGGTAAAATGAGTATCCTTATCGACAAAACGCAAGGTAATGTGCAGGCTGGCCGGTTCCCGGCTGACAATTGCAACAGACATATCTTCGGCCGATGCCGTACACTCAATGGGTTGTTCTCCATAGCCCAACAAGAAGATTTTTTCCGAAGCAAGCATATCTATCAGAAAAATAAGTTCTTCCTGTGTTTTAAACCCGCTTTCAACCTGAAGAATGTTCCGTGACGGCCGCCGGTCCCTTTTCTCCACATAATCGTTTACTACGGGATCATAAACTGAATAGATGGCTTCCTCGTCAGCTTCCGGTTCCAGATTTATACTGCCGGTAACCTCTATTCTTTCATAGACACCGTAACTATTCAAAAATTCAATAATATACCTGGCTTCTGTTATCGCACCGGGAGTCAATAGGACAGTTGCCGAATAACTTTGATTGAAATACACATCAAAACGATTCATCAACCGGTTATATTCAGTAAAAAGTTCCTTCCGGATTGCCGGAATGTTCAAAGCATAAGGCCGGCGTTCCGTTCCGGTAGGAATATCCAACGTAATATCTCCGGCAACCACCTTCATGTTGCCACCGGGATACAAAAACACTAAAGGCATGATTTCCGTTTCCCGCATGACGATAAATTGTCCGTTAGTACGGGATGTCATGAATATATTGTTGGACGGATTAAGAAGTTTAAAATTGAAGATGTTATTATTGGCCGAGACGAGTGCTCTTAAAGTATCTTTACTTACCCCGCCCGGAAGAATTGTATGTGAGAGAGTTGTTCGGTTACCCTGTGTGTTGGTAACTGTGATTGTGTAGTCCCGGTAAATACCTGCAGGTATTAACTGGTCGTCTTGCTGGTCTGCCGGGATATTATTAAAAGACCATTCTGGGAGCAGTTCCTGCAGAATCTCGTCGATATGTATATCAGTTGTGCCGGCTTCAACAGAGCCGGTATAAACGTTATCAATCCTGAACGTTGCCACTGAAGTGGAATATATTGACAGCACTACCGGATTACCGGCCAGCGCAATCGGTGTAGGGGATATATTTGCACTTATCATTTTCCTTCGTATCTATCCATTACAAGGTTGTCTGCAAATTCCGGTACTGGACAGGCTTTACTCTCCAAAAAGAAATCTCTTTCCGGGGAAGGAGCTGTCATGAAAAGCCAGAACTCGTACAAGCTTTTCGACTCGTTCCCGGGAATCGTTTTGAACGATTCATAAAGCCGGCTTACATCTGTCGTTTCCGGAGCTGTTGTTATTTGCTGTATTGAATCCATGATGCAAAACTGTATTTTTCTCTCAAGTGTTCACAGGACAAATCAGGTATGATCCCTGTACCAATAAAAAGTGTAATCGGGCTTCGCTGTTACGGGATATCTTACTTTGTTTTCAGCAAAACTGAATTTTGAAAAATAGAATATCACCTTCATATTATAATAGCACACAATCGGTGTATCATTAAGGGTTAGCGGTGGTTTTAAAGGGAAGTCTCCCTTTTCGGGAAACTCCGTATAATTTTTAGTATCAATCTTATAACTACAAGCAGCTAAGGGATATCCTTTCAAATTTGCCCATGTTTCCATTAATTGCTGTGCTTTCTCATGCATTCCGTTTACAATAATCCATTTGAACCATGGCCGGGCAACAGGAATTTCCTGCTCTGACAAGTCGTATGGTTCCAGCAGTTTTAATGTCCGGAGTTTCAGTTTGGGCGGAGAATCAGGAAGCAACGGAAGCGGATGCTTGATGCTTTCTATCAGGAAGCGTTGTCCATCGATGACAACCGGTTGGGTTAAATCAACAGAAAACAAAGTCGGACGCGGCAAATTAATCTCACACTCCACTGTTGAATTCGCATGACGTAATATCGCGTCGTAGTCTTTAAAAAAACGGTTAAAGGCTCCGTTTTCTCCTGTAAACGTCAGGGCATAATCAAAGCCGGTTATTTTATATCCCCCGACATCATAAGGATATATATTTCCTGTCGGGACATTCTGGTCCGGAAGTTTAAAACAGAAAGCGAGAGGTGTCTCACCTTCTTTTTCATTCTCTGATCCCCCTTTACTGAGGACCGTATGGTGATGAACATAGCCTGCCAAATACTGAGGAACAAGCCCGGCAAACATCCCCCAATTTACTTTTTTGATAGCAAGACATTCATCAGAGCCGGTCAGCTCTTCTTTTTCAATTTTATCGTCTTCTGTGTCCCAGGGGAAAAGTTCTGTCGATTTGAACTTTATTGATTTATCAAAGAAATCAAACTCATAATACCGACCGGTACTACGTTCGTAGAACAAAGGAGCTTCCCCGTTCAAAACTTCTTCAGAACATACCCCTCCGTCTGCAAAAAGGATCGATTTATCTTCAACGACTTTGTTGTTATACTGAGCAAGGAATTGTTTCAGGGTTTCTTTTTGCGGTTCAGCTCCGTCAAAACCTGTGTTGGCAGATAAAACCACCCTTTTGGGCGTTGCAAATGATATTGTCGGGGAGGAAGCCATATAATTTTTCCAGTCCGTTGTACCCCGGGCGTTCACCATATCTTTCAGGAACTTGATCCGGACGGTCTTTTTCGCACCGTCAACAAAATAAACCATACCGGTTCTGACGTACAACGAATTGAAAAACTCATTAATTGTACAGTCCGGCAGAAGTTCCGAATAATCAATCGTCCCTCTGACAATGGCATCGGCTATGTTATTTAATACAACCATGCGTTTGAGTTGTATGTGCGATGCAAAAGGATTTTCTGTCAGGGTATAACCGAAATGCTCGAAGATGTGCTTTAGAATGTAATGAACCTTCAGAAAAGGCGTGCAACCATATCCTTCAGGAACCATAGTTTTTACAACAGATCCATTTGTGACACAATTTTCATAGCGGGCCTCTGAGATGAGTTCCCAACGGCTGGCTTCTTGACTGAAGTCCGAACGGTTCAGGTATTCCGGATAATACACATTATTGACTGTTTCCCCTCCGGTTTGGATTGAAAATACATGGTAATCGGCTTCTATCTCTTCCCGCATGACTTGTCCGAGATGGTCTCCAGCCGTATAAGCATCGCCATAATTCTCTACCGGCCAATCCAGCTTCGATAAGGCAGTATCTTCGAAGAGGGAGTACATTTCCCCTTCATCAAAGCCAATGTTGATTGAAATACCTGATTTTATTCCGGCACTTAAAACATTCAACTTGCCTGTACGACGGTAAACCCCATCCGATACAACTACACGAACATCATGATCCGGGGCGTTCACCGCATCAAGCCGCTGCGCATTGTTTAAAATCATCCGATTGCGAGCTGATGACGGAAGCGTGGCCGGATAGGTCATGCTTCCGCGCTCTGAAAATACCGGATTTGTGATCTCTATATCAAGTGAGAATTCCGGATCAACATCCACAATCCCTTTGGGGTGCTTGATTACTACAGCCATTTTCGCAGTAATTTCAGTAGTTTGACAAAAGGGTTTATCTTCTTTTTCATACAGTAAATGGCGGCTGCCACTAAGACAAGTACCAAGGAAAACCAAATCAGAAATTTCCACGAAACAGACCGATCCTTTATTTGGGTACTGTTATATTTCCTGTCTTCATTCCATTGAGTCGCATTTTTATCGGAAAGTGAATCACTTTTTTGAATCCGGTTTTCCACATCCGCCTGAATGTCAATCGTTATCTGTTCCCGGCTAACGGGAATCGGTTTGTCCGGTTGTTTCGCCGAGGGGATGAGAGTTGTTTTTGACGGAACTGGCCGGGAACTTGTGTCCGGCAAGAAATTTTCTTTTGTGTAAGATATTGAAATTTTTAAATGCGCCCGGAACAAACTGTCCAGATAACTTTTGTTGAGCAATTCCCGGGAATGGTTTCCTTCTGTATGCTCCTCAGCTCCGGAAGAAAGTTTCTTTGAAACATGACAACTCCAGCAAACCAGACATAATAATATCCATATTTTATTCATAATTCTCCTCTTTTGATGATTGTTCCTTTTTTATCTCTTTCAGATAGTCAGAAATCGGCATCCCGGTCACACGTTCTGCTTTATTCACCATGATTTTTTGCAGCAGCCGGGCAAAACCATTCATATTCTCGGATGACCAGTTTTCCAAGCAGGAATAAACTTCCCATCCACAAAAAGAAAATGCTGTGATATTCGCCAAATAGAGTTCCTGAAACGGGATAAGCACCTGATCCATGAAATAAGCCAGCAGAATTAAACCATAGACTTTCGGAAGAGTCGAAAAAAATACTTTACCACTTTTTTTACTCTGAAACTTTCCCAGGTCACTCGGGAGATTATATTTTTTCGTCACCCGGCGGGCCATATCCCACGCAAAAAAGCAGTCAAGAAGAATAGCAAATATACATACCCAAAGGTAAACATAAGTGGGTTGAATATAAGCATACAAACCACCTATGCCGCCAAAAACCCAACGCAATATCGGCTGGTCAGTCAGATATTCAAACATTTTGTTCATCTCGTTTTTATTTCAAAATTAAGGACGGACGCATTTCAGATAAAGGACAAATCAGGAGCCCTTTGTAAACTCTTTCTCCGCCTTGTACATAAGTTCATTAGCGGCCTGATTGTCCGAATAAACCGTGTATGCTTTGATTGGTTTGTCTTTCATTGCCCGGACCTCTTTGACTAAGCCAGCCATCACCTCGAGCATAATCTTCCTCTCCGGATCTTCTTTCGGTTGGGTACCGGCAGAGCCTACATATCCACCTTCTGCATATCCCTGCCCGGGTAGCGGATTGGCTGAAGTACGCTGACGGCGGAAAGCCTCGATTGCCCGGACATGATTCAAGACGATCGGATTACGCATCTCCGGGACAGCAACAACGTACTCGCCCCGGTGGACGTGACCTGCAACGTCGTAGCGACCTCCGTCTCCGGTATATCCACCTTCCGCGAAACCGGAAACAACACGCTCGGCAGTTTTACCACCACCTTCGCCACCACCATTCAAGGTCATGTTTTTTACCTTTTGCCGTTCGGCATTGGCCGCTGCAATCTGCATTGCTCCAGTGGCAGTAAGCATGGCTGCCGCTATTGCTCCACCAATAGGACCGAGCTGGGCAAAAGCAGTCATAACCGAAAGACCAGTATTGGCGATTATCTCACTTACTTTGATGGCAAACTGGACATCCGCATACTTCTTTTCCACATCCAATTTCTTCTGTGCTTTTTCATTTTCCAAACGTTCAACTTCCTCTGTATTCCCCTGTGCCGCTTGAATTTCAGCGTCATATTTCGCATCAATCCGCGCCATTTCAGCATCCTGAAGTGCTGCAATAGCACCACCAGCCAAAGCTGTCCACCGCTGCACTTCACCCAGATAGTATTCTTTTGCCAATTTTCCCCTGGCTTTCTGATACTCTTTTTCCGAAAGAAGTCCCTTGCGATGATTAGCTTTTAGTATTTGTAGTTCGGCACGGAACTGTTCTTTCATTGTCACAAGCCCATACTGGGAGCGAACACTTCGCCGGTCATCTTCTGCTTTTTGGAGGATATTGGTTTTTGCCTGTTCGTAGGCAGCGGTCAGGGAGGTGGTATCTTTCCCGTTTTCCCGGGCCATCTGCAACCGGGCCTGATAGGAAGCCTCCAATGCTTGCAACTGGAGATTCAGTTCGTCTTCCTGATTGGCCAGATTGAATTTATCCTTAAACTCAGGAAACATATTCTCAAGTACTTTCGTCTGTTTGGCCCGGGCTTTTGCCAGTGCAGCTTCGGCATCCAGAACTTTCTGATTGGCTTCTTCAACAATCTCCTTTTTCTTCTGGCCATTGTGAAGTTCGAGAGCTTCGGCATCTTTCAGATATTGTTGTGCAATTTTCAAGCGTTTTTCGGCGGTAACCGCGTCGATGGTGAGCATCATCATGTCGTGTTGCTCCTGACTCATTTTTTGGGATCCTAAAAAATTATCCAGTTCGATTTTTTGCTTTTTATACCGTTCTTCCTCGCCGTTTAAAGCAGACGTATTAGCCTTTTTCAATGAAGTAACAGCTTCTTTGTCTTCCTTTTCTTCTGTTTTCTTTTTTTGCTCTTCAGCCTTTTTCTCTTTATTCTTTGTCTTATCCTCGGCTTTTACTTTCCCCAGGTTTTTAAGCCGTTCAATCTCTTTATCTATTTGCTCCAATTCCTTATTTTTCAAAGCAATATTAGCCTCCGTGTCCTCTTTCCATTCTTGCTGTACTTTCTTTTTCTGCTTTTCCAGTTTTTCTATCAATGAAGTTTCCCCGACTGTTTTTTCCGGAGTCACGTCATTCCTATTTCCTTTAGCCGACACTTTTTTCGTTCCGGTAATACTGTTGACAATATTGTCGTAATATTTGGACTGTTGGTCCAGTTCCCGGTTCATCTTCTGTGTTGTTCCGAGAAGTTCCAGCATCCAGCTCCGGGTATTCGTGCCACTTACGCTATTTTCTTTGTTAAATAACAGAAATTTTGCGGCCATCTCATTGTAGGCTTTCTCCGAAGACTTGATGACTTTAGTGTCCACATTGTACTCAATCTTATTGTCTTTTAACCACGAGATAATATCATTCACCTGAGCTTGAATAACCTGTTTTTGTTCCTCGCTCTTGCCTTTTGATATGCGTTTAATGAATTTATTATACATCTTCTCATAATCCTCCATATAGGCTTTGGTTGTTTCTTCAAGAGCCTGTTTTTTGGCTTTGAGTGACAGCGAACGTACCAGCTCATCATTCGCAAAACGCTGGGCTTTCTCGATTTCTTCGAGTGTACTTTTTTCAGTCAGCAGGGAGGGCAAGTATTCTCCATATTTTTCATTCAACAACTTAATAGCAGTACGCCGGGCGTCGGTACCGGCATTAGCATTTTTTGCCACCTTAAACAGATAATCCATCTCAGCCCGCTCGGCCGCCAGATTGACAGTGAACTCTTTTTGTATCTCGTTCAGTCTCTTTTGAGCCTTGGCCGCCGCAGAACTTTTACTGGCAAACATGACAAGAGCCGTCACCAAAGCGGCAACAAGGGATATTATAGCCCCAATAGGATTCAAAGACATGATAATATTCCAGGCTTTTTGTGCGACAGTGGCCAGTTTTATTTTACCGGTTAAAACTCCTAAAAGGGTATTTTTAGCAGCAATGGCTGCCGTTGACAGTTTTGCCAAAAGAGCCTCTGTTTTGCTCATCGCAATTTGCTCTCCGGTGGCAATCGCATTTTTCTTTTTCCAAGCGACCGAAGTCTTAAGTACAGCTACGTAAGCAACCATCGCCGAGGTCAAAGGAATCAGAACGGCCCGGTATTCCGTAAATTTACCAATACACCAGCTAAGAGCGTTAATTATCCCCGTAATCCCGTCAATCACAGCTTTCATGATTCCACGGGACTCATAAAATTTCAGGATAAGCCCTTCAAGAGCACTCACCATGATTTTGCCAGAACCAGCAGCATTGTCCAGGTTTTCTTCTGCCATTTCTTTCAATGCTCCTCCGGCATCAGTAATAGCATCCCGCAATACTGTAGTTTTTTCAGCCCCTTGCAGAAAGGTATTGAACGCCGATACACTCCGTTTATCTGTCAGTTCAAGAGTTGTAGCCAAATCTACTCCTGAATCCCGGAGTTTTACAAGTGCCGGAGTCAAATCATCCAACGACTTCACCGGCTGTCCGAGAGCGACAGCCAGCTTTCCAGAGCCATCAGCCAGGTTCAAAAGTATATTTCTTGTGGCAGTGGCCGCAGAAGATGCATCGAAACCACTATCTGCCAGTACACCAAGCAGAGCAATTGTCTCCTCTATGGAAAATCCGAAAGTCCGAGCTACCGGTGCAATTGTAGAAAGAGAACTTTCAAGAAATACAAAATCTAAAGCCGATTTTGTGGTCGCTACAGCCAAGGTAGAAACAACCCGTTCCATCTCTGTTGCCGGAAGGTTGAAAGCCCGGAGGGCAGCTCCGGCCACCTTTGCAGCAGCAGGTAATTCAGCTTCAACAGCCTCGGCAAAACGCAGCACATGCTCAGTAGCTTGTAATATCTCTGTTTGATTAAAACCCAGTTTTGCCAATTCCGTCTGAAGTCCTGTTACTTCTCCGGCTGTATATTTGGTTGCTTTACCTAAACGTAAGGCATCATTTGTAAGGTCCTTAATCTCTTTCTTTTTCTTCTGTAGAATGCCGGCTAATTTTGAATTTGCAGCTTCAAATTCAGTAATCGTGGTAAAGGCATTCCGAAGTGCCTGAAAGAATTGGGTACCGATATAACTTCCAAGTGCCATAAAGCCACCCAACACGGCAGCCTTCATTTTGCCGAGTCCCCCGAAAATGCCGGAAGTCTTTTTGGCTTCATTGCTCACCCGTCCCATGGCAACGGAAGTCTCCCGGAGCTCTTTGTTCAGTTTATTCCATTGCTGCGGCTGGAGGTTCTTGGAGGTGTTTTTGAGTTCGCTCTGGAGTTCCTTGTAGCGTTTCTCCAGTTGCTTCATGGTCATGTTCTCCAGCCCAAGCGTTTTTTCATGCTCCCGGATCTGGGCTTTATTTTTGGATATCGCCTCGGAGTTGGCTTTAAGCTGCCGGTTTAAATTCTCATACTCGGCGGAGTTCGCTTTCCCCTGAGCAGTGAGTTTCGCCATTTCAGCCCGGATTGCCTTGTTACTGCTCTCCAGGTCTTTGTTTGCCTTGGTAAGTTTGTGAATGGACTGTTGCGCCTGAGTGGCATCCAGTGACAGGATCCATTTTATTTCGTCTTCTGTGAGTTTTTTTGCCATTGCTTATCGGTTTTGATAAGCGAAAGTACCCGGGCACACTTGGATACTGAAGGACAAAAAAGGAGGGTGGTCAAACCTTGGATTTTACATTATAATGGTGCGGATCCAAACTCTTCCGGAGGAATTCCCGGACTTCATCGGTGAAGCCGAATCGGATTTCCTGATAGGCATTGTTGTAGAGAATTCCCCAGATTTGCCGGTTATAAATCCGCCAATCCCCCAGGTGCTTCATATCTAAAAAACGGATGTATATGGGTACTGTTGAGCGGAACTCGAGCTGAGCCCCGGAACCGGTAACCTGATAGGCGTTGCCTGACAACGCAGAAATTAAACGTTCGGTCCGGTGATTCATCAAAGGGCCTTTACGAAGCGATGCCTGATATCCGCCGGAGCCATGCCGGTACTCCCCATCCCGCACAATCATTAGCTGACGTTCCCGGATAGTCTGCAGGTCTTCATCGACGGCCTTCCGGATGAAGGCCCCTTTTATAAAATCATCGGTAAGCATTGTATTATTTTTCAGTAAAACTACCGGAACCGGAAAGAAATAAAAAGGACAGCTCCCGAAGGAGCTGTCCCGGCACTACCTACCTTTCAGCAAAGAGCCAATGGAATTTAAGGCTGTAAAGGTCGGACAGAGCCTCGTAGTGGAATCCACGCGTTTCCAAATATTCCACCACCACACTGTCTCTTATTCTCAAATCATCGTTAAACTCTTTGATAGCAGCGATGATTTCTTTTGTTGTGTACCGCTTTGTCGCTTCTACCAGAGAAGCTGCTGGCTTCAGTCGAGCCGTAAACGCATCGAGCAAGTCGAAAACTTCCGGAGAGGTTTCCGGCTGCAGGGGAGTGTTTTCCTCTTTCAGTTCCTTTTTATTTTCTCTCTTCATAATTATTCTCCTTCCGTGATAAAACTTTGATGAATGTCGATAGATGGTGTAACGTCGTTATCAGGTCGATCCGTTTTGCGTCGCTGACTTCCGGTGCCGGATCCAAAATGTAACCCATGACCGAATCAATATTTTCTAAAGTTATCCTTGCAATATCGGGATCCTGAATGTTCTGGAGTTCCGAGAGCATCTCACTGGAAAAATTCACTCCTTCAATGTTCATTGCCATGGCGCACCTCCTCTATTAAAAGTTCTCCCAACAGTTGTACCATATTAAAAAATCCGGCAGAAATATCCTGATAACTGCTGGCCATTGTCCGTTCTATCCCCGGCAAGATATCCGGATCGGCTTTTTCATCGAACTCAAACGTGGCCGTAAATTCAGCAATTACTTCTGCTTGTTTCTGAATTATCGTTTCCAGTTTCTGCCTTTTATTAATATCCCCCATGACACACCTCCTTCCGGGCAAAGTATAAAGCTCCTTGCATTTCGGAAAGTAAAACCCGGGCTTTAGCCCACTTTTGGCGATACGCTTCGAAATCATCCGAATGGAGACGACGCATTAAGGATGCGTGCAGGTTGTCAACTAAGGTTTTCTGCTTTGCTACCGCCTCCGGGGTAACCGTAGATAAGTTAATGTTTTGCATAACTTGAGATTTGAACGTTTGTAGGCAACAGAAAAGCGGCGTGCCTGTCCCGCTGTTCAAGAATCTCAAGAGACTTTTCGACGCCATTAAGCTGTCGAAACGGGGGTACACACCGCTTATAGTATAGTTTGTTTCTGATAGGGTAAAAAAAATCCGCCGTGGGATTCCGAGGCGGCCTATCTCCGTCTCTTGATTTTCTTGAACATCGCGAAGATGAGACTTTTTTTCGGACTTACAAAATTTTACCATAAAAAAACGCTTAAACAGGTCCGAAATCATCAAAAGCTAACTCTTCATAGATATATTCTTCCCATTCTTCCAGCCAATCAGGACTGTTGCAGTTCATCCATTCAGCTTCGCGACGGAGCTTAGCCAGACGCCGGTCAATGACTTTAATTTCCTGTTCGTAAACCTGTTCACGTTTTTGTTCCTGCAAATTGTCGTAATAGAAAAGAATCCCCAAAATTATAAGGAGTATCAAACCGGCGAAATATGGAAGGAGCCTTTTATACATGCAAAAACGTGATGCGATATTTTGAACAACCGGCACGAAGGCTCGCCAGAACCACCAACAGATTGAACAAAACAGAGCGCACCACGTATATCACGCGGTACGCTTGCGAGTTCTTCTCTGTTGGTATTACAATCTGGCGAATTTTCGTACCGAGAATACTTACGTAAGCGTACACAGTTTCTTAACCGTACATTCCCCGACGGGAACGGTACAAAGGTAAAGAATTTTTATAGAAAGAAGAGAAGTGCTCCTTTTTAATCCTTAGTTTTAAGGTTCCACATACTAATCTTCGAATATTCCCCCGGCAGCTATTATAAGTTCCTCCTGTTCCTCGCTCACATAAGCACCTTTTAATATTGTTCCCTCGAAATTTACTCCATTCAAATTTGCGCCTATTAAATATGTTTTCTCCAAATTTGCACCTGTTAAATTTGCACCTGTTAAATTTGCACCCTGCAAAAATACTCCTTGCAAATATGCCCCCTCTAAATTCGCTCCCTCCAAATTCGCATCCAGCAAATCTACTCTCTCCAAATTCGCACCCTTTAAATTCGCACCCTTTAAATTTACTTTATGTAAAAATACACGCTCCAAATATGCTCCCTGTAAATGTACTCTCTCCCAATCCCCTCCCTCCAAATATACTCCTTGTAAATGTACTCTCTCCAAATTCGCTTCTTCCAAATTTGCTTCCTGTAAATGTACTTTCTCCAAATTCGCCTCTTGCAAATTCACTCTCTTTAAATTTCCGTTTGATAAAAATACTTCCTGCAAATTTGCTTTCTCTAAATCTGCTCCCTCCAAACTTGCATCCTTCAAACCTGCTTTCTGTAAGTTTGCTCCCTTTAAATTCGCCCCCACCAAATTCGCTTCATCCATATACGCTTCCTGCAAATTCGCACCTGTTAAATTTGCTCCCTGTAAATTCGCTCCCTGTAAATTCGCTTCCTGTAAATTCGCTTCCTCCAAATTTGCTTCCTTCAAATTTACACCTATTAAATTGGCACCTGTTAAATTGGCACCTGTTAAATTCGCCCCCTCCAAACATGCTTCCTTCAAATTTGCTTCCTTCAAATTTGCTCTCTGTAAATTTGTTTTCTTCAAATTTGCTCTATTAAAACATACTCTTTCCAAATATGCTTCCTCCAAACATGCATTTGTTAAATCTGCATTCAACAAATCTGCTTCCAACAAATTCACACCCCTTAAATTCACATCCCTCAAATCCGCACTCATCAAATTTGCTCCCGCCAAATGAGAATTCGCTAAATTTATACGAAATCCTTTATTTAACAAGCTTTTAATTAACGTATTCAACATCGATAGTATCTTATCCAAGCAGTCTTTGGATTCTTCCGGATACGAGAATCTGGTTAAAACATCCAATATCGATTGTATTTCATCAGAAGTAGCCTCCTTGTATTTATTTTGATAATCTTGTGTCGTTGTTATTACTCTGATATGAGAAGAAAGTATAGAAATTGCATAATAACCATATTCATCAAAAAATTCTACAGCTAAAAAATATAAATTATATACTCCTCCTATTCTTGTAGATCCACTTTCATGTCCTAATAGTTCTACACTTTTTGCAAACCGATTATCTCGTCTTTGTTTTTCTTGTTGCTGTATGAGTTTATCTTGTAAACGTATACGAGTTTGGCTATGAATGATATTTACAACAAGCCCTGCAACTCCACATGAGCTTATCCACAATGTGAAAAAATCTTTCAAATCACTGAATCCAAACTTAAAAAAATCGTTGGGATTCATACCATAATGAACCATTATAAATGGAGTTAAAAATATGATAACCAGTATAGTAATCGCTATTGGCCAACCATATTTTCTAAGAAAATTAATTGAATTCTTCCTAAAATAAATAATACGTATAACCACATAAAAACAGAAGCATAATATAAATATAATAAGATATGGTATCCAAGATTTACATGTCTGATATATGATAATCTGTAGTGCTGTCCATACGACAGTCAAAATAAACCATCGATATTTTTTTAAGAGATTAACTAAAAAACGCCAAATTTCACGCAATTTCATAATAATAGTATTTATTTTATCCACAAATATATATTTTTAAATAATAAAACCCCGGAATCGCTCCGGGGTTCGTTGTAAAAGTAAAGTTCTCCTGTTTTAAAATCTCGCGGTGGTTAATTCACCATCAAATAAAAATCATTACTATTTTATATTGAAACTAATATTTCGATTATAGATTTCAGCTCCTGTCATCAATGTATACCCCCTCTCTTTTATAATTCCTTTATCAACTAATTCATTGAACCCTTCTAATGCTTTTTCAAAACCAGACAACTTATTATCAGCCTGCTGATCTTTAGAAGTTTTTTCTAAAACTTCTCTCAATTTTTCTTCGATGTTTGTTGCCATATTAAAGAAAATTTCTTGTTTGAATAAATAACTGTAAGCCGTTCTTTCTGACATAATCATCTAATAGTGAGTAATAAGAATCAATATTTGTCGATAAATCAGAATTTTCCCCATAGTCTTCTATAACAAGTTCTAAAAAATCTCTCAGAATTTCTATATTTATTGGACGACCATGAGATTTCCAAATCTTATTATCACTTAAACGGTCTGCGATTTCTTCTGCCCGTTTTTCTTTCATTTCTTGAGTCACTGAAATACCTGACTTTTTCTTATTAGTCCAATTTTTAAATTTATATTTAACTAACCATTTTTTTAATAGATCGATGGTCAGTTCTTTAGCTTGTTCATATCCTTTCAATTCAGCTAAATCAAAATCTTTCAATATTAAAAATTCGGCGTCTGTCAAAGTTTTATCATGTGCTTTCCCAATCAGTTCGTTAATTTTATCTAAATACCCCAAAGCTGGTACCCAACGTTTATCTTTATTCATTACCTGGGGATCTATTGGGCCTAATACAGAATAATAATTCATATAAATATTATCCCCGCTCATACAAAATATAGTTCCTGCACTATAAGCGAAGTCCGGTACGATAAAGTTTACTTCACCATAAAAATTCCGAATAATATTAACATACCTCTCAACAGCAGTTGCACTTCCTCCTCCAGTGGTCAATATAATACTTAAACGAGAATGCTTTTTTTCTGAGGCTATTTGCTCAATAGTATGTTTAATGACTGGAACTATTGAATCTTCTATCGGACCATAATAAGTATAAATATCAGAATCCAATTGTCGCTCCAATGTCTCTAAACCACTTTTTAAAAGGTCACGAATCTGATTATCTACAGGGTTTAGCATATTAGAACTTATATTAAAACAGGAACTCTTATTACTCTTTTTATTCATTGCAAAGATATTCAATTTATAATTACTACATAAAAATTACAGCACTCTTTTTATAAAGAGAATTTTCTTTTTGTATTATACGTTCAGATTTTCAAATAGTTACTTTAAACAATACCCCCTCCGGAAATTTTCCGGAGGGGGTAATTAGTTGTAAATGTCATTATTTATCAGGGCAATTGAGTTGCCACCTCTTTTATCTCACTGGATAAGGTTTCGAGAGCTTTTTTTAATTCTGCCATTTCCTCCGGATTAAAAGCAATCGGTTTCCCATTAGCAAAGTTGCCCTTCAGTTTATTGTGAAGCCAGCTCCGGGAACGGCCAAAAAAACGTTGTGCTAAATAAGACATCGAAACATATTCTGGAATAGCTCCCAAGTCTACTGCTGTTTCTGTTTCCTTATTATCGAAAGCATCAAACGGGATATCCTCGTCCACCGTCGGCCAGTGAATCCCATCAACCATAAACCGGTAATTTTCCAGCTCCTCTTTTGTCGCTCTGGCTAAGCGGGGGGAACGGGCAATCACTAACCGCCCGATTGTTCCATTCTCGTGCTCTAAATAAGCATACTTTTCGTCAAACCATAACTTTTTCATATCCCTATAAATTAATGAAAGTCTGCCCATCTCTCTTTTATAACGTCTTTATTTACTTCTATCACCTGAATTGCTTCTTTAATTTGTTTCGCTTTCAAACCTTTATTTTCGAGTAACGTGACTTCCGGCTCAAGTAAGAATTTTGCATTACCGTCAGCACCTTCAACATGTACATGAATCGGCTCATGGTCGAATGCGTAGAAGAAAAATCGAAGACCGTTTATAATAAATAATGTAGGCATATCATCTGTTTTTTATTCGATACAAATATATGAAACATTTGTATATTATACAAATGTTTCATGAGTTTTTTATATCATCGCAATTCCGCTCATCTGGAAAACCATGGTCCAGCCAAAACTATTTGACAGGGCCGGTGCCCAGAAAGGCTGAATTTCCTGAGGGAAAGTAAGGCGTTTGATAAAAGGATCCTGCCGGTCGTTTTTCATGTACTCCCGGATGGCACGGATTAGATTAAAAAGCCGGTCATTCAGGACGATTTCTTCAGCCATATTCAAGGTATTCGCCGAGAGGGGATGTGCAACCGTCAAAGCCAGCCGGAAATAATCCTCCTGAACTTTTAACGAACTCTGCCGACTGGAGACTTCACCAAAGTCTACGAAAAGGAATGTTGATTTGAATGTCAGAATCCGTTTTTTTACTGACTCTTCACTGGCTGCCAAGATAAAATCATTTATGCCGGAAATGATCGGAGATTCCGGCAGCATATCCACTGCAGCTTTAAACCAGTTATATTCATCAGAACCGGAGTTCTTTGTAAAATTCTTAAGTACTCCGTTCCGATCAGCGAACCGGGCAAAGTATAGAAAGATGTCTTGAAAGATTGTCATGCAAACTCATTTATAACATTCATCGGGATATCCAACTTCTCAGAGATCTCCTCTTTTGACATTTCGAGGCTCAGACATTCATTTACAGCATCCGAGATGTTCTTGTAGATGAGATCAAGGAAGGTAAATAAGTTTAATCCGGCAACTTCCTGCAGGGAACCGTATCCTTTTTCGGACATTGAAAAAAGGATGGCACTAATTCCGAGCCGGTTTTTCTTTTTGTTTTTGGAGCCGGACTGGCTGAAAAGAACCGAATACTGGGTTTCTCGGAAAAGATAATTCAGGATCCCCAGAAAATTCAGAAGAACAGCGTTTTTTAATTCAATGGAAATCGATTGTATCAGTTCCGTTAAAGCCCGGGCTTTTTCAGAGGTATAGGGATTGCAATAAAGTATTGCGGTCAGCAAATCTAAATAAGCCAGGTCACGGGATTCTTCAAACGCTTCATAAGCCTGATTGGCGTCGATGAATTGTTCGGCTGTCATGTTCGTTTCCGGGATCCGGCAGCAATCAAACGAGTACCCTTTTAATTTCTGCCGTCGAGAAATTCGAAGTTCGGGAAGAAGCTGCCGACGGATCGACAAATCCGGAACATACGACCGTTTCAATTTTTCAGCAAACCGGGCCTCCGGCTCTTCGATTTTTTCCGGTTCTTGCTTCCGGAGAAGCTGGCGCACTTTAGGCGAAATATTTTTGAATTTGCTGGCCGGGGAATATATAATCTCGTAGAAAAAATTGAAATTCTCTAATAGCTTTAAAAGATTATCTGTAAATCTTTGACGCTGATTTGGTTTTAATCGTTTAATTCTAAAATTAGTTAAAGCATAAAACAAATGTACCTTTATCTGATGCAGGGTAAACGCTCCTTCAGTAAACAAAGAAATGTACCGTGCTACCGTCAGAAATTCTTCCGGCGAAAATTCCTCCCATTGAGATGGCAATTTGTAATTATTTATTTCAATCATGACATAAAATAATAGTTATTTTCTTCTTTATTGTCTGATACTTCAATATCAACAGATTCTTTTGACAAAGATATCTCTGTTTCGATTGCTTTGTACCAGGCTAAAACCTGTTTCATGAAATAGTCATTCAGTTTTTCCCGGCTTTGCGGAATGGAACCGGTCTTCTCGTACTCGTGGTTGAAGTCATACCTGATTGAGCGCGGCAATTCCGTCAAATCGAATGTCATTACCGCTTCGGCCATGACGTTATAGCAAAGTGCCCGTTTAACTTTCGAGGCAAACTCCGAATCTTCCTGAAGCAATGATATTTTCTTCACCCGGCTTTTGATTTCATCGCTATAAATCTTCCGAATCAGGAACTGTACTTTGTAGTAAAAGTAAGGCGACGAATCAATCGCATAATAATGGTCAAACTCTTCTGCCGATTTAATGATAAGATTCTGCCGGTCTTTGTAGTGCTTTGAATCTTTCCATTCTGCATAATCCGGATGAGAATCCAAATACTGGAGAATATTATTCATGGCTGTCCAGAAGTTCGAAACATAAATGTCTTTAATCTCTTCATGCTGGTACTTGTAAAGTTTTTGTTCGCCGGCATTCTTGGCCACCGCCAAAAAAATGGAATGTTCGTACATCATCCGGTTTGCAATCGCAGAAAGAAAATTCTCGAATAGTTCTTCAGTCCTCTCTTCAGCTACTTTTTCCCAGACCGGCAGTGTAACCATCTCGGTGATTTTCTGCCGGGATGTCCGGAAAGACGGTTTGAGGGTAATGAGTTCTATCGACGAATCCACCCCCGGAGCATATTCGCTCAATTCAGAAATATCTGTAAAAAACTGTCTCATGGTTGTTGATTATTGGTTGGTCTGTCTGCCGGAGAAATTTCCTGCTGGCGATGAACGACCGGACGGTAAAATCCGATCCGGAATCCCTGCCGGTATTTTTCCGGAAAATTCAATTTTATGGCGTAATTAATATCGCTGGTAACCACTTCTTCCGGAATGGCCAGGTTACTCAGGTAAATCATGTAATTATAATAGGCATCAGCCCCGGATTTTGAGATGACTCCGTCTTTGCTGATATTTGAGATGGAAGAATCAATTCCTTTCGCTGACAACATTACTTCGTCGGCCCGCTTATCGTAACTGGTAAGACCTTCTATGTATTCCTTATATTTTTGCGGAACTTCTTCGATGGTCCACCGGTCTTGTTTGCCATCAGCTGTCATGTAGCTGTAGCTGGAGTATATTTTTCCCTGATTTTTCCCTGCCCCGGAAAGGAAACGGCTAAAACGGGCCAGTTCCATGTTTATATATTTGTTCAATATATTCTCGTTGAAATCAGTACCGATTTCCAATACTTCTTCCTCGCCGAACTTTACTGTCAAAAGTTTTTTACCGGCTTCTTCCAGTTCCGCATTTTTCTCACAAAGATCTTGGAGCATCTGCCGCTTACTTTCAACCCATGTGTAGGGAATTATGACGTGCAGTCGGGCGGAGAAAGCATTCTCCAGATAATCGTTGATATACCGGGGAGTAAGGTTCGAGCCTTTTATCCACTCCTTGATACCCCGGTAGAACTTGTTGAAAGCGTAAACTTCCTCTCCCTGACTCGGGTTTTTAGCATAATTAATGCAAGATCCAAAAGCAAAAGGATTCGTGAAATCAAAGCGGGGGTAAACTTTAAAATTGATGGGGGCTGCAAATTGCCAGTCTCCGAAAAGTATCAATTGAAAGTCCCGGTCTTCGTAGTTGTACGGATCTACTTCAAATTTGCTTGCGAAACGGCAACGGGTAGAACTCAAGTGCTCCAATCCCGCCACCGGCAGAGAACCATTAACTCTCCTGGACTTATTAAACCGCCATCGGGTGAATATACCTTCATCAAAATAAAAAGCCCGGATACACTTGTTTAGGTAAGTTTTATAATTGTCCTGCAGTCCGGATTCTTTCCAACTCTCCAACCATTCCATGATTTCCGGATCCTGGCAAAACTCCCGGGATACTTCCCGCCCTGAAGTCTTGACAATAAAGAGCGTCGGCCCTTGTCCATAGAGCATCCTGATTTGCTTTTCTATCAACTCAGGAAGCAAGCGGTTCCGGGAGATCATCTCTTTAACTTCGTTTGGCTCTAAATTGTTCTGTCCATACGAGAGAATCCGATAGTTCCCGGAACGCAATACAGGTAAGAATGATTCGTATTCAGGCGACGAAACCGGCTTTGAGAATTCCGGCTGTGTGCGCTCTCCAAGCTGGAAGGTGAATGTCTGAGTACCGTCTTTTACATACCCAACATCACCAAAATGTTTAATTGCTATTTCACTCATGGTTAAACCAGTTGACTTTAGTTAATTTGAAATTGTCGACGGGTAACCCGATGAACCTGATCAGTACCTTATAACAGGCTTTCGGATTACCGTCGGCATCTTCAAATAAAAAAAAATTATCACCATCAATTTCAAAACGTTCATGCGGGAGTTGCGCCCGAACCCGGCAACCTTCGATAGTTCTCAGAGTAGCCGTGGCTTTCTTTTTAGCCCGGGAATACTTGAAGAAGGCTATTGTAAAACGACCGCCGGCCCGGGAGATTTCCTCCAGCGTCTTTAATGCTTCGTGTCCATTTACTGTTTCCATGGTAGCGAAAGTATGACAACAGATAAGCAGTGGAAAGGACAAAAGATTTGCAATGCAAAGGCAAACACTTATAAAAAAAGACTCAACATTCCTTTTTGGGTTGCAAGCTGGTTCCCGGCCCGGCGTAAACTCTGCACAAGCATAAAAACCCCGGGAAACAGGGCCTGCTGTCATATTTCCAGTAAAAACGGGTTCCTGCCTTGCATAAAAAAAACTTAGCGTGGCGGGGTCAACATTCCGTTATTTTTATATTTTTTCTGCTCTATGACAGTCAAAAGGGTAAAAATCAAATTAATAACTATTTTTTCGCTGACAAAAAAGGGCAAACACTATCATTTTTACCCCCAGACAAGGCTATTTTACCGATTTATTCTACATTTTCAGGTAAAGCCGGAACACCGCCCGCCCCAGTCGGCAAATAACGCTCATATTTGCCAAAAATCAAGTACATAAACCCGGACGGAATCTGTGTACTTAAACCTGCTTGTAAATGAATCGGGATTTTAACCTCAGAACTTTTATCCAGTTCAATATCTCCGTTTGTTTCTTTGCGGGGAGAAAGCTGTATGGCAGATACTAAATTCGGGCATTCGTTCCCGTCAATCCGGATACGGGGCAAATTTCGTTCAGATTCAGCCATTAGACGGGAATTTAATTTATAGTGTTCCCAGTGATAAATTGTCCGCTGTCGCTCGTTCATCAGGCGAACCCCCCAGCCATAGCGTTCCAATTCAGCTTTTAGTTCCTTGGCGGCAGTAAGCTGGAGCTTTTGTTTATTCTTTTTCTGGTTCCCTGCCCGGTCATAATATAGGTCGATGTGCCGATTCCTACGGTTGATAAAGAATGCATTAAACTTTCGGGCCAAGTCTGGCAAGTCCTCCGGGGCATATACATAAAACTCCTTCAACACCCGATATTCATTCTGTTTTTTCTTTTCCTGCCCGACAACAAAACTGGCAAAACTACCCGGGTCAAACCCCAACTCCAGTTTCGCATCCGGATCGTAATATTTCAGATATTCGGAGGTGATTGAAAAAGAATCCTTGAGATTGAATTTCATGATTATCTCATATTTATAACCGTCGTCGAAAACATGCACATCTTCCCGGAAGTTCGGAAAGAACATATTGGATACCCGTTTTTCCCGAACGGTACAAATTGACGTTAAGAACTCATCAGGCGTCAAGATCTTCTTTTGTGTGGCAAAATATTTAGTTCCCAAAACTTCCTTATTTATAAAAGTGGAAACCCGTTGATAATAGACTGCAGCAGCCCTCATTTCCCGGAGGATCGGTGTCCATTTGGCCACTCTTTTCCTCATAGTTACGATGTCTTTTCCTTGTTCAATATTGTAAAGTGCTTCATGAATATGCAAAGAAACGGTCACAATCTCATCTATCAAATCCTGATTCATCTGCTGCTCGTACTCATAAAACCACGAGTCCTCGCCCAGTGATATCCGGGCAGAGTCTGATATACCTGTCACCCCTTGATAGTAAGGTGATTTCTGCATATTATTTATGCCTTGTCCTTGTGTAATCCGCCCCACACGCATGGCGGGAAAAATTCTCGTTTTCAGTTTTTCGCCTTTGTTGTGCTTCATCTCTTCTACGAAAGCATGGACGATGTTAGCCCCGGCAATCGCGTCGGGCTGGTCTGTAGCTACCAACCGAATATTGTGGCCGTTTGCGTAAAAAATCGTATGTTCCGGATGCTGCACCGGGAAACGAGGTTTTTGAAAATGTTTAGGCAAATCCTTTTCCCCGATAACGAAATCAATACCCTCGCGGAGAAGCGGTTTTTCATCTTTTCCCCGAGGGCTATTATAATATGCGATAAGGTTAGGTACAATATTACTGAGAAGTGCCACATAAGTTTTATGAGCCAAGACGGAGGTTTCCCGGGGAATATCGGCAGCGACACGCATAGTCCGGGGACCAAGAACCCCCTCTGTTTTCCCCACTCCACGCCCCCCTTCAATGATTAAAATATTTGCGTCTACAATTTCAGCATTGAGCTGCATCGCATTGTAATATATCTCTTGCAGTTCTGTACTATTATTCACCATCTTCTACCGTTTCAAAATCTACATCTTCAATATTTGCTTCGCGCCGCAGCCGGTCTTTTTCTGCTTCCGGAACCGGTAACGAATTAATAATGCTATTATAATAACCGGCCTCACTTTTCCGAGCGATATCATACAATGATTTCTTTTTGAATCCAAGTGCTTCAGGCTTGATCCGATTGCTTACAATAAACACCGGTATTTTCCACTCATTCGGTTTGATTCGGCCGGCAGCAGTTGTTCTCAGCTCATGTGAGCGGTCGTAGCATCTCTTTGCAACATCGTATCTGCTTTCTGCTATACACAAGCGCGCCAAGTCCTCCATCTTATCTGCGTAATAATTATCCCAAGCCTCGGCAGAAATATTGTCGTCGACATGGAAGAAGTTCATAGCATCATAGTAACGCTCCCGGGCTGTCGCAAAAGTTAGTCCGGGAAACTGCTTTTGCAGCTCCCGGACTATACGTGTCATACTGGCCCCTGTGTGATGCATAATGGCCGGAACGGCATTCAGGTGAATAATATATTCCTTCAGCTCTTCCGGAATGCCATCACCCCGTCTTGTCTTCACGAAAGTATCCACCAGCTCCGGCGGTAGTAGTTGCAAAGATTCTAACAAACTCATAATCCAAATAGTTCTCTCTTTAAATCTTCGATTTTTCGTTTATCCTGTCGCTCCCGAAGTGTTGATTCTGCCATCACATCTCCGGATTCACTGGCTTTCATGAGAGCAGCATCAATGTTGTAGTCCCCTACAGCTATTCCCCGATTGTAAGCCCGGTTGGGTTCAGTATCCGGGGTTTTAATATCAGCCAGTAACTGGTCATATTCCTGACCGGTTAAACCTATCAGGAAACAGATTCGTTCAGGGCTATACTGCAAGGCACTGAAGTTGGTAATCTTACGTAATATGGTATCGTCATAAATCATATCTTAGTTCCGTTTTTACAAATTTCAATAGCCGGGCATAATTTTTTCATCCGGTCGATGACCATCTGGCAGCACTTCGGATTAAGATCCATGCCATAGCAATTCCGATGGAGCTGATGGCTGGCCACCATGGTTGTTCCGGATCCGATAAAAGAATCGTACACAATATCATTAATCATACTGTTGTTCATTATCGGCCGGGCCATACATTCAATCGGTTTCTGAGTGCCATGACCGGAAACCCCTTCACGTTCGCGTACACTCTTGCAGGAAAGATTCTGGATATCCCAGACCGAAAATACATTCCGAGCACCTTGCCAGTTATGCTTTTTCCCTTTCCGGACTGCATACCAGCAAGGTTCATGTTTCCAGTGGATATCTCCCCGCGACATGGCTCCGGTATTTTTATTCCAAATAATTTGGCTAACCAACTGGAAGCCGGCTTTTTCCAAATCAAAGGCAAAAACATGCGAAAACAAAGCACCATGCCAAACGTAAGCCACATCACCGGGAAACAGACAATAAGCCTCAAACCAGTTCGGGTTGTCGTCATTTTCCACTTTCAACGTCGATTTGATTTTGCTACCAACTTTGGCTCTCCAATTCGGATCGTAATTCACTCCATAAGGAGGATCCGTTACCAGAATAGCCGGTATTTTCCCATCTAATAGCTTGTTCACAGCCTCGCTGTTTGTACTATCCCCGCACAAAAGCCGGTGACAGAGGTTGCCAATTTTGAATTCGAATAGGTCACCTAACTGGATATCGGTTTCGATTTCCTCCGGTTCCTCGTAGTCGTCCTGATAAACCGCCGGATTGGATGGAGCGTTGGGATCCACACTTTCCGTTCCCAGTTCCATCCGCATAAAATCGAGATTGAAAAGGCCGCCGAGGTCCTCTACGGTGATATTATATTTCTCAAACAGTAATGTATCAGGATTCTTGATAGCAAAGTCAGAGTTTAAAGCAGCAATTTCCTCCACGGCTTCCCGTTTGTCTTTTGCTTGAATCGGCTGATAGGGAATGAGCGGGATTTTATAGCCGGCTTTTCGGAGTTCCTGAAGCGCACGTTTACGCTGATGGGCGTCAATGATCCATTTTTTCCCCTCCGGATCCACCCAAGTCAGGAATGCGTATTTAAACCCCCGGGTGAGAATCAAGTTCTGGAGTTTTTTATTGAGTTCGGGATCATATATTTTAAAATCTTCCTGCAGGTCCAGAAATTCATCTACATCTGCAGTGGGAAGGTTCCCTAAATTATAGACTATAATTGCTTTATTTTCCATTCTTTTCTAAGATTTCAGTCATTATAAAAGCGCGGTCCTGATGTTTCTTGAGCTGAGCCTCCCATTTCTCTTTGTTTTTTTCGGAAGCCGGCTTCGTCTTCAGATAGCTCTGGTACCGGCTCACGTTGTTTGCCGTATTCCGGTACTCTTTCAAAAATTTATCAGGATCATTCCGCAATAAATCGGTAAGTGTAGCGTGTAACGAGTACTGCTGTACCAAGGGATGTTTGAAAACAAACTTCCCCGTATTATTAAATGCTTCCAGTTCTTCGAAGCATAACAGGTTCCGGATCCGGAGTTCGGCCAGTTCCTCCACCAAATCTTCTGTCGGAAGAGTGTCAAGCAGTCGGTCAATGACAGACATTCTCCGGTAAGTGTTTACACGGTCGTTGTAAATCAGGACTGCTCTTTGGATGTTTTCGTCTTCGAGACTGGTCCATCGGATGTTCGGGTACTCTTCCTCCTTCGTGACTTTTTTTTTGGAGATTCAGGTCTCTCTGCTGGGATTTTGTCTTTTTCCGGCATATTGGGATTTCCATTTACTCCAAAACGATAGTTGATAATTTCCTCCGGAGTAAATGAATCCAGCAAAATGTACAAAATCTCACTATCCAATGTCTCCCTCCGCGAAGCAATGTTACAACGAGATAGAAGCTCATGACCGGGATGAATAGATTCCAACAAATTCCGGTCCTTTTCAATAAATTCCGGGGAAGCAAGTTCCCGTGCTGTTCGGTTTTTTTCTTTAAATTCCATTGTTTGTTTATTTTTATCAATGCAAAGGTTTTTTTTCTGCATTGCAAAGTGAAGGACATAAAAAAAGCCCCGGATAACCGGAGCTTTTACAATAAAGAACTTTAACGGATCAACAGATATCTGTGATGTATTCCGTCTTTTTTAGTGCCTCCAGAAATGCTTCCGGAGAACTGTTTTCAATCTCTATTCCGGTTTGAATTTTAAACCGATCGGCAAAATTTTTCATGTACTGTTCATCCGTGCATTCGCTGTCAAAGCGACTGGATTCCCGTAATTTTGTTACAAACTCCCTGGGAGTGGAGGCGTCAATTACGCCTCCGTCTTTTAGATTGTATTTCATCTTCCTGCAAATTTATTAGTTCTTGTTTTATAATAATTTACGATATCTTCGTTATTAAATTCTCTTAGGCCCTCCAATGTGGTTCGGCTGATAAGGTGGGAGGCGGAATAATCGATCAAGTTATTCAAAAACCGGACCCAGGTGCTTATCTTTTCAAATTCCACCGTTCCGCTATGCTGCCGGAACTCGCAGGTATTATGCCGGGAGTAGGAGACCGGGTTTATCTTATGATAGCGATTGTGGTGGAAAATACTGGCGATGCCATCCAGTGACCGGGCGGCATCAATTCTGGCTTCTAAGTTAGTATAATTTTTGAACGTATGGCAGTAAGCGTTATCTCTCCGGCTTGCTGGCATAAAAGCGTCGATCACATCTTCGAGCCTTGCGTAATTTTTATATATGTTTTTCCAAGTTTGCAGGGGCATTCTCTGAGCATCCATGTGTATGTGTGTCCCGCAGCTTTTATTCACTTTCGCCCCGCATTCATTCAACACCCGGCAAACTTTTTCTAACTCTTGAATTCCTTCTTCTCCTTTTAAAATCGGGCTAACCAACTCGAAAGTATTGTTACCGGTAAGGGAACCATCCGATACAATTTTCCAGCTTATTTCGCTATCCCGGTGGTTATAACCCTCAACACGGCAATTAACCCCGGCCCGGTTTAAGGCATCGCTCAAGGTTTGCATGGGTACGTTATAGGCTTCAAATTCCACTCCGAAACGTCTGGTAAAGGTGGCTGCCACCGCAATTATTGTTCCAAGATGATTTAACAAGCCTTGTGCTCTCATTTTGGCGTAAACATTCTGAACAAAACCATAATTACCGTTCGTTACAAGCTGAGCGATTTGTTTACGGGTTAATCCAAATTGAATCAGTTGTTTGATTTTATTAGTCTTGGTGGTGTCTTGTGCTAAAATGTTTTGTATTTGCTGTTCCATAACTCATTGATTTACTGGTTCTTTATTGTATTACAAAAGTGCTACTAAGTACCGGAACACGCAAGTCTTTCAAAAGAATAATTTACTATAAATCAGATATTTATCTTTATTTAGCTCTTTGTATCGGTTCATAAAAAAATCCCCGGTCTATCCACCGGGGATTCGCACAAAAGAATATAAAATCAGGCTGTTTGGATACGGGAGGCTTCGACTAATGTGTCTTTGTCCAGTACCCGGAAGGAAATTCTTGATCCGGCATTCCCGGTCCAAGTGGCAGCATTTTTCAACACGAAATTTGCTCCGTCTTCGATGATGGTCGGATAAGCTCCGCCGGAACCGATAATTTCAATGATACGTGTCTCATCAGCTTCAGCGAGTCCGGCAACTCCAGTCAATTTCGTTTCTGCAGTATTTGCACCTGTCGTGTATTGATTCTTGTTTGACAACACCGTAAGAACTGCAGCGTCAGCTTCCAGTACTGCCGGTTCATCACGAACGATTGAACCAATATACTTCTGAGGCTGCTGGAAAGATTTGTTCTCAAATGTCATTTTCACGGAACGACTGTCTTTATTGAGACGCTCGAACGATTTAAATAACATCGGTTTCAGTGCCGTACCAATGATATAATACGATTCGTCATCGTTCATCTGGTAAATAATCAGGAAGCGGCCACCGGGATGATCTTCCATGAAGCGTTGTATATTTCTCCGGAAACCACCTACTGTGAACTCTATCGTGTTTGTTACGACGGTTGTTATTTCCCCTTTTTCTCCTTTACTACTATCCGATATCGTATCGTCAATTACATCAAAATAATGCATAAACTCACCGGTTCGCAATGGAATCGTACCTACTTCTCCGGCAGCATTTGCCCGGGGAAACGGAACCGTATCATCCACCTGTCCGTCTACGTCTATCAGCCAAAGCCGGGCGGATATCTGATAACCGGAAGTTTCTTTGTCACTGACCCGGTCAATGTTCCCTACGGCTGCCATAAGGGCATAAGAGGTTCCACTACCGGAAAGATACAAAGCCCCTACCGGATCTTCTCCCATTTGGATAAACAACATGGCAGCTATTACTCCGAGTACAATCAATCCCAATGAAAATACAAGCAATAAATGCCGATTAAATTTCAATTTGTAATTTCTCATCGTTTATAATTTTGAAAGTTAATAAAAGCATCATTCCGGAAAATCCGGAATGATGCTACTTTGCTTAATTCCGTTCTACTTCTTTGAATTTTTCGGTTTCTTTATCATATACCACTTTGATCCAAGCACCGACCTTCTCCGGATTCCACGCGGATTTCAGGTTCTCGAACTTGCCGGATTTAGCAATTGTTGTCGCATTTTCGACAGAACCGATTTCAATCTTATAGACAACACCAGCTTCAGCACCGACGATGTCGCTCAAAGCAGTAGCTTTGGAGTTGGCAGAAGTTAAAAACCAGAAGTTTTTGCTTGCGTCGGCAGTCGTTGCATCAGCAGCCAGTTTCGTCACCGGTTTATTAATAAAGATAACCTGATGTTTCCGACAATCAGCTTTTAAGGCATCGAGAGAATCAAATTTTTTGCCGGAATAAGCAGCACCCGTTCCTTCTTTCCAGACGGAATAAGCCCAGACGCTTTCCAGTCGCTGCTCGAAACGAACCCCGAACATTTCACCTGGTACATTTTCCAAACACTGGAGGTTGCCCCGGTCCTGAATGAAGATGAATTTCAAACTACCCATGTTCGGAACCCAGATGATATCGATATCGTAGTTCATCACCTTGATTCCGTCGGAAAAATCGGTTTGTTCACCATACTTCTTGCGGAAAGATTGTTTGTACCAAGGTTTATGCTTTTCATTAAGATAAATCGCTTTACCCAGCAAAGTTTCCAGACACTGATGCGTTTCTTCTACAAAGTTCTCCACAACATCAACCATATTTGTTGGGTTGTAGTCTGCATAGTCTTCGTCATCAAACGGAAGAATCTTACAATCTTCAACGTAAGAAAGCAAACGATACAGGATTCCGGTAGAACTATTCAGAAAATGTCCGTTTTTCCCTTTTTCCGGCTCCACACGGCATCCCCTGATGGCACGCACGTTTCGTTCGTTGTTGAGTACCGTAGCAATGTTCAGGATCATCCATTCAATCATTCCCCATTTTGTCGGATCCGAACCATTGGTATTCAGATAACCGATATACTGGCGTTCAATCCACTTCATGGATTTGAACAGGTGTTTGAACATGGCATCGTCTACGCAAGCCATTTCAGGAACGAGTTCTGCACCTCCCTTCGAGATCTCACCTTCCTGATAAGCCTGGGAGTATTCGTCAAAAAATGCGTTGGTGATAAGATCCTTATCCTGAACGTAAGAACGTAACGGGAAGATATCAAACACCGACGGTAAAGCAATGATCCGGGCAATCAATGCATCCGTACGGCGAATCACAAATTGTTCTCCCAAACCAGCATCTGCCAAATGGGAATAATCGACTTGTTGCAATGCGGATTTGTTAAGCACTCCCATTTGGTGGAGTTCCTGCATTCTGGTGCATACTCTTTTTCCGTATTGCTTTACTTCTGTCTGGAAAGAGGCAAATTCCTCGTCGTCCGGTTCAGTATTCAAATGCTGACGCATAGCCACTTTGTTCCATCGCTTCGAAGAATCAAACATCGGATGTTCAATTCCAAAGGCAAATTTAGGCGTATGTGCACCTCCCAAACCGGCAATCACTATTCGTTCCTGACGAACAGTATCCGGTTCTGTTTCCCTCGACAAAATCCGATTTTGCTTTTTCAAGTTCTGGATCTTCGTTTGAAGCCCCTTAACCTTTTTCGGAAGGGACTTGTCGCTTTTCTGTTGTCCCTCCGGAACAGGAGTTTCTTCCTCAGTTTGCTCGGGATCTTCACTTTCCGGCTCTTCGTCTTCGTTGTCCAGGAGCTGAAGAGCCCGGTCATGAGCTTCAATTCGCTGCCGGTCTTCCTCCGACATTGTCGCATCGTTGTAGAAATCATTGCCAGTCTTCTCTTTGTAAGACTGTGCAATCCTATCCCAATCTTCGTCGGAAAGATTCTGAGCTTTTGCTTTGTCAATCAATCCGAGTTCAGTCAGAACAGACTGAAAAATCTTTTTAAATTTCTTCATAATTAACCGTTGATTAATGAGTATAATTTTTGATTGGTACTGATTCTTTCTTTACGCTCCATTCCAAGCTCGTATACTTCTGTCACACACTCAGAGAAATTTTTATCAAAACCATCAATAAGTCCCAAATTGATGGCATATTGAGCGTACCAGGTTTCACCGTTAAAAACATGTGCTTCTTCCGGAGCCTGAAGAGTTCCGAGCCGGTATTTTTCTACCGAACTTCGGAAAGCCGCCTGAAGAGGGTCCAAAACGGTTTTTATAAATTCGTCTTTTTCCCCTTTCTCCAGGTCGTCATACTTTTTATTCTTGTGGGTGGATTCCGTCGCATAGGCTTCGACGAAGTTCATGCCTAATTGTTTCAAGTAGGGGGCCATGTCCCAGTAAGCCACCATCGTTCCGATGGATCCGATGATATCGAAAGGTGTGGAGCAATATATTTTGTCTGCAGGCAAACAGAGATACAAAGCAGCTGAAGCCATCACCCCTTCCGTCAGGACGATAACCGGTTTTTCACAAGCAGCCAGAATGTCTACCGCTTTTTGAATGCCGTATGATTCACCGCCTCCGGAGGAAACAATAATAAGATGGCCTAAGATTCCGGGATTGTTTTCAGCTTCCTGAATCTCCCTCATGAAAGTTTTGGTGGAAAAATACCACCAGCAAAAATCATAGTATACCGTTCCGTGTATCCGATGGAAAGCGACCGCATTATCAAGCGTACTATCACTGTAATCCATGGTCAGAGAAACTGAAGTCTGTTGTTGCAAAGCCTGGAGAGTTCTTTGGGTGATATCTTTATAATGTGGAATAATATTCTCCGCCACCATCCGGGCGTAAGAATTCATCAGCAAAAGATGGTTCCTGAGTGCATCTTTTGTAATAAAGAGATTACTGTTTATAATAGGGAGCGATTCCGTAAAAATAGTGTGCATAACTTTTGGTGTTGGTTATGCAAATGTGGCAGCTTCCTAAGGGGTAGAAAAGGACTCGCTAATACCGGAGGGGTTCAGGAGTTTTGCAGGATAAGTTCATGTTTACGCCATCTAAAGTTGACAACGCGATGCAATGCACCGGATATTGTTTCGTCCCCCATATAATTTCTTTACCCCGGAGAGTGGTAAGTTTGATAATCACATTCTGATTATGGAAAAGTTGCCTTTCGGCCTCACTCATGGAAACCAGTAGCACCGCAGTTTGAGAATAAACCGGTTCCGAGTTGTCTTCCTCCGGAGATTGTTCGATTTCGATATCGTTCGTTCTGAAAGAATAAAATTTATTTTCTGATAAAGCTCGGCATTGATTTTTATGTACCCAAAGTATATCTTTAGACAAGGCTATCGATATTTTATTCCCAAATTGGTCTATCATCTCAATTTTTTGATTTTTCTATTACTTTATTTTTCCGCCATTTTCCGGACAAATCAATACACTTGCCGGATTGATTTTTTGAAAAAAATTATCGGGAATAAGCCCTCTTTTTGTTTTTCCGCCGGATTTTATCCCGCCACCGGTAAAAATTTTTTAGAAACGCATCCTCGCTGATGGAGTCGATACCATACATACGCATAAAATAGTGTACGCTCAAAATGTAATTTATTCCATGCTCATGTTTATTCTCATCCAACAGGGTGTGAAGCTCAGCCCACATCATTGTATTAATTTTTCGTTCGATTACCTTTTGTGAACGCACTCCGAGATAGTTATACACTTCAGGTGCTTTCCCGCAATCCCGCTTCGGAAGGATAATCTCCAGATTACCGGTATCGATGGCATTTACGGATCGCTTCTCCAGAAGGTCCCAAATCACATGATACAAATCCAGTGCATCTGGAAACCGCACTGGGCCATCTACACAATTATTGAATTTACCAATAATGTACTCCTTCAAATAATCCTTAACCTGAATTTTTGTCGTTACTGCCATGAATAAATATAAGTTTTTGACATTAAAATTAATAATTATATGATTAAATATCAAACAATTATACTTGTTTTATTGTGCAAAAATATCTATTCATATCCGCCTAACAACGGACCTTGGGAAATCATATCCTGAAAAGTGTGCAGAAGTACATTTGTGACCTCTTCACCGAATTATACAAAGAATATCAATAGGTTATAGCTGTACGATTTTGCACAAATGCCGTCCGATTAAAGTGTGCAGAGTACAAAAAAGGGTTTTGTGCTGACTTTGTGCGAAGAGTGCAAATTTGTGCAAAATCCGTGCATTCGTATTTATTTGTTTTTCAAATAAATAATATGCTGTATTCGTCTCTTCGCACGATTGCACACTTTTTTTTCTTATTTTTTATAGGGGTATTTTTAAAGGTAAGAATATAAAAAAAGAATATATGTCTATTCTTCGCTTTTTCTGCCCTTCGCCGGAGCACTGCACCTCCGTACGATTTTTTTTATTTCAGAAAATTTGGGGAGGCCGAGGGGAATGGCCCCGGCTAAAGCCGGGGAAAATTTTCCGGATAAAATGCTGTACACAAAAACTCATGCTCTGGTGGTAACTTCTTAACCCCGACAACTACTGCAAACCCTCGTGCAGCCATTTCATAAAGATGCTGCGTTGTGATATTACTATCCCGAAAATTATAAATGTCAGCAAAAACGAAATAAGCGTTTGCAAAATCTACGTCGTAAGGAGTGTCCCGGATCAGTTTTGCAGCGTCTGAAGGGGTACGGGCAAATCCTATGTCAACGATAATTTGTTTTATCATGGCAATCCGGATGTCATTATCCGGAGAAATAGCCACATATATTTTATTCGTTTTTTTCATGATTTTTCTATTGTAAAGATTTGATAATTAAATAAAAATCCCTATCTTTATGTCGTGTTAGATTGGGATGGTGTACGCTTTTTGTGAAAAATCGTAGGATTACAAGAATTCATCTTCCGAAGTTGTTTGTAATCATTTGTAAATTCCACCCAAGCATCAAAAGTTTTTCTTGTTCGATTCCGGTCCCAGATGTAAAAACAAGCACATTTAATAAACAATTCCAGGTTCTCTGGATGAACGTTTGCTTCAATTTCAAAGGATTTGCCGGGTTCCAGTTCATCCAATAGTTTATAAACAGCATAGAAGAACGGATCAAACCGGTTACCAATCTTTTCTGCCAGATTGGTAAGTTCTTTTGTCTCATTTAACCGGTATTGACTTAAATCCATTATTCCTCGTTATATTCTTTTAATTCCCGGGCTACATCCCGGAGTTTATATTCCACATCGGTAACCGAATCATCCAAATAAATCCGGCTTGCGTATTGTTTTGAGTTCAAAAGGAGAAGTGTTTCCTTCAGCTCATTATCAGAACAGGCCCGGAGGAACTTCTCCGGCGTGATTTCGATTTCATTTGTTTGTTTGATCGTTGGCATCTGTTGTAAAAAAACAAAGGTTATTACATTGTAGATATTTTAATTCTTCAGCATCCACCCAAATCTCTCGGATGCCATGACCAAAACAATCCGGAGTAAAAGAAACAACCGGATTAAACCATTCCAGACTGGAACCTTTTATGAACATTTTCCGATAAGTCGTTGTCCCGTTCCATTCTTCGAAGTCCTCGCTATAGGGCTCTGTTATCAAAGAATTGTACCAGTCAATAAGTTTTTGTGGTTCATCCGCGATGGCGACACATTGGGATGACTCAGCCCGATCACGCATCATATTCAGATAAAGGAGGTGAATTTTAAATTCGGTTTTGTTTCGTGTTTCCATTTGTTCTATAACAGTTTTATTGATAAATGTATTAGTTCACGTTTCAGTTCACGACGCAATTCTTTCCTCAAACGTTCCTCATAAGAGGGATAATTCTTTTTTGCAGCTTTTTTTGCCCTTCTTTTTAGAACTCTTATTTCCGAAGTATTCAAGCCTATTGCTTTACAATCCAACTTAAATTCTTTAATAATTAATCGTCGGTAATACCACACAGCAAGGCATGACATAAGAGATAAAATGTAATAATTAATAAGGTGTTTCGTCGTTTCCATTTCCTGTCAAATAAGGTTGATTGAAATTAATTTCCTGCTCCGGTGTTTTGGCAAACTGTTTGTCGCCGATGGTAAAGTACTCAACGCCTCCTGATTTGTCATCGACATTCGGTTTCCCGTCTTTGTCAAGGAACAAGGGAAGACCGGTAATTCGATCGTATTTCTGAGGATTGAAAACATATCCCCGATACTCACAGTATTTTACTATCTTTTTACGGAATAGCGGTGCTTTGCACCATTTCCGTTGATCCGGTGCGTAGTTTAGGAAATCATCGAAGATTTCTTTCCGGACGAGACGTCGGTTTCGTTTCGATTCGGCAGAAAAATATTCGTCGGCCCATGCAATGAATTCTTCTCCCAGAAGCTGTCGAACTTTCCGGATCTCGATCCGTTCCGACGGGCTTTCCACATAACCGAACTTCAAATAAAGTTGCACACAAGTCGCCAGAAGATTCCAGGTCAGGTTCCATTGCTCGAAGTCCCATTCATCGAAAAACATAACACCGAAGTCATGGATCGGCTTATGGTTATCGTTATAATAGTCGCTAAAAGCAATCGGCCATTGCCGGTCGTTGAAGGAAGAACCCTCACCATTTAAGGCGTGGTTTGTGGTTAAATATATTTTGGCAGATTTACTGAAGGGAAAAGTGCACCGTCCGCCCCCTTTATAATTAACGGCCCAGTCACCGGTAATATTTGCAAACAAAAATTCAAAATCAAAGTTCGGTCGAAGGTCATCGATAAACACAATTTTCGTTTTTTCGACAACTTCGTTCCAGAGGAATGTATCTGAGTCAAAGTCTTTCTTTTTCCCGTTAATGTAAACCGTTGATCGCACATGTTTGAAGAGTTCTCCGATCAGGGATTTTCCGGAGCGACCGTTACTCGAACCCACTTCGCTTTGTTTTCCGTCCATGGCCACCACAGCCTTTGAGTTGGACCGGTCTTTACAATCTACAAGCATATAACCGATCGCACACAATTTGGCAATAAGATGCGTAACATTCTCCTCCAGTTCTGCAGGATCAAGGTTGATATCCGGTTTCCCTTCAATAATCAGGCGTTCTTTTCTCCATGTAAAATTTGAGGTGTTAATCAGGAACTGCAGGAACTGGCATGCCTTACCGGCATCCGAAATGGTATAGTTCCATTTCCCATCTACTTTTTTGACGTTTATAAGAGGCGTGGTGAGCTTGGCCGGGATATCCTTCTTGGCGTCATTCCAAATCTGGTGGGTAATATTAGCATAGTCGATTTCTTTTATCTGGCCGGATGTAATCTCCCAGCACTTATCAGAAAAATAGAATATCTGCTTTTCGCGTACCGGTGTTTCAAAATTCGGTTCAATGAAAGGGAGATTGGAGAGTTTGTCCGGCCCCAGGTACTGAGGTCCTCCGCAGTAAATCATTTCCAATACGTCCTCATGGGCCACCATTTTCGTAAATTCAGTCAAATAGTCCCGGATCTCCCATGGTTGAACGTTCCGGACCGTCGGATTTTCAACTTTGATCCATTCAAAACTACCATCCAATTTCCGATACCGGCCAAAGCCCCGGTTCCGGAGAAATTGAAAACAACGCCCGTACCGGAATTTATAAGTTTTACTTCTGTTTCCATACCGGTCTTCTTTCTCGATTGTCTCCCAATATTGTTCATCCGCTTCAATCGGTTGGGCACTTTCAATTTCTCCCTTTTCATTAAAACGCCATTTGTGACGGCCAATGGAAAACTCCGGAAGATCCTGCAGTACCTCTTTGTGTTTTTGGGCAAATTCAAGCGGATTATGCAGATTCCAGATTTCCTCGAGCTTATAGTCTGTATAAGAAGTGATTTTATGGAGTTGTACATAAGAGCCTGACAGATTTTTTTCATTGATGCAAAAATCGATATCTTCTTTTAGCTTGTCTTCAGATCCGGCAAGGGTATTTGCTAATAAATCATCCACACCTTTGTCCCCGTGCTCGTTTTTAAGCACATAACCGAAGTATATCTCTACAAATAAACTTCGGTTACTCAGGCTCCGGAAGTAGTCCTTATAATTCCGAATGGCGTAAAAAAATTGCCGGGGACGTTTGTCTACCGGTTCGTTAATTGTTATATTCGAAGACAGGTCATTCCAGTCGGCATCAAGAATAAATACAACTTTCTCTACTCCACATTTTACAATGAACTTAATAATGTCTTCAGGAAGCCGGCCATTTTGGCCAAGATTTTGGATCCCGGAAACAGCGATGGATGGAAGGCCGTGTTTACTGGCCTTTTCTGCTTTTTTCTCACCTTCCTGAATGAAAAGAGTCGGAACTTTTTCTCCTTTCCGGTATTTTTCCCGGATCCGCTCCGGGATATAAATGCGGGTTCCAGAGCCGGACGGCGATTTGTATTTAAAAGGTTTCCCGTTTTTATCCAGATGTTCCTCCGGAAATTGCCAGCGAACCCGGTAATATTCCTTTGTTTTGCCAGTCAGCTTTCCTTTACTATCCTTTAGCTCATAACTGACTGGATTCCCCTCGAGGTCGAAGTAGGCAATAATAGCATCATCCCCGGAGCGGTCAATTTCTCCTACCCGATTTATTGTACCTTGAAAAAAGGTAGGAGATTTGAAAATTGTATTATTGTTATCTCGCTTGTATACGGTGGCCGTAACATCATCAAAATTCAGTCCGGAAGACTGCAGCATCCGGGCGCAGAAACTTCGCTCTTTCGTCTTGCAAACTTTGTCCCGGACTTTTTTGGATTCTTTTTTAGGTTTAACCGGCGGATCCGATAAAATTACATGAAAGTGATCGGCCAAATACTGGAGTGCCTCCGGAAAGGAAAAATCCTGGCCTTTCATCAGGTAATCGATCGGACGCTTGCCGGCAATCCCAGAACACTTGAAACATTTAAAGACTTGCTTGCCTTCACATATCTCGAGTCCTTCGGCTGCACCACATATTGGACATTTACCTTTCCAGCTTCCACCATGTTTCTTTAAGTCAGTAAATTCCCCGATAACTTCTACCAGTTTACCAGAGGATACCTCTAAAATCTTCTTTTTGTCGTCATCACTTATAAACATAGCCTCAATTTAAAAGCCTGAATTGAATACAATAATGAAATGTATTCCTCAGGATATATTCTCGTTTGTGCGACCGCTTACTGGCATCCCCCCGGCAGAATACAGATACGCTCTTTGTCATAAAAATCATAACCGGTTAGCCTCATTCGGTAGCGTAAATTTATCAGCTTCCTGCGAAGCTGGACCGGACTATTCTTCTGCGTGCTTTGTTTCATCTGAAACTCCCTTATTGTTTGAACGAAAAATATATATCATATATGTCCGGCAATCACTGTCCCCTGTCAAACAATCAGAACTCCTTAATTTTGCCGAGGTACATGCAAGCAGATGCCAGCCTTGTATACTATAATTGTTCAATTCATTATCAGTCAAAAGGTAAGGCTTTTTTACGGTGTGATAATTGTATCTCTCTTTCATGTTATTATTTTAAATGCAATTTCATTTTAATTTTAGCTTGTATATCCTTCCACTCTTTTTTTACTACATCGATATCTCCGAGTAGTAAATAACAAAACGATTTTATTGAAGCGGAAAGAATTATAAGTAGAAAACAGAAAACCAAAAATGGTCCAAGTACCATAAGTAGATTAATAATTTTAGACATTGATAGCTCTTTATTCATAGTTTATAAAATCCAATTTTTTCCCTCTCCCATAATTCATTACTGTTGAAGTATGCTAATATGAAAACCAGTGTCTTGTGCTTATTTTTTGGACTAAATTGGAACTAAGCCTAATAATTTTTTGAAGTCGTTCTGAAATTTATATCTTCCCCTGAATTCTCCTTTCTCTTCATCCAGAACCTGTTTGAAATAGAGGACATGCTTAACGATATGTATGTCACTATTGCCAATAATTTTTTGATAATCGATGACGTCCCCATCTTTGTCACATATTTTCACTTCTGGGCAATCACACATGGTAAATCCCATCAGTTCGTAGAGTAAAGTACTCAGTTCTTCGTCCGTTAGCTTTTTGTTAAGGAAATCTATAATCTCCATATTTTTTATATTGTGAAATCTGAAATTATGACTATGCCTATAAAAAGCCTGCTGAAGAATGACATCTCTATAGTTATCTACACAAATAAAATTCTCAGCTCCCATACGTTTTAACGCTTCGGCTGCTTGAAGCATAGTTTCTTTCGACCGAAACAACAGCGTATTGCTGTTTGCCCTTGTATAATCCTCCAGTTGTTGATAGGTGACATTGCATTTTCTTATGATTTCTTCTCTATGTTCGTTGTTCCAGATTATCTTATATTCGCTACCAATATGCTTATCATGAAGCATTTCTTGAAGCATAGCGGGTAAATTTGCTTCACAGGTATTTTTCCAATCTTCTGGCCACTTAATCTGCTCTACCATTGAAGTTGGATAGACTATGTAATATTGAGGATTACAGCTCATTTTAATTTTATTTTTGATTGTCAGTTTCAAAATTGTTGTCTAAAGTGATATAAGCCTGTACAATTTCTTCTCCATTTTGCCGTTTTGTAATGTAAAAGCTTCCATCATTCGCTTCATGAAGCATAATTTCATTTATTCCGTTATTGATAACTATAAATCTTTCAGCTTCAATAATTTGTCCTCGAGCTAATATTCTCATTTCTTTATGCTAAAGTGTTTTACACTATCTTTCTCAGAAAATTCGATTTCACATCCTGCATAGTCTATGATGAATTTTTGTTCAAAACGAGAAAAAACTCCGCGGGCGAGTTTTGAGTAAAAACTTGGATATTTTAATCCGGAAGCGGCAAGGAAAGCATCCCTGAAGTTAGATTTTTCTACTGATGAAAGAGAATTATACCACTCTTTGAAAGTTTTAATGTGTTTATCCATGTGCAATATGAATTTTATTATTATTTTTATACTGCAATACTAATATATTTATTCATAACTAACAAATATATTCATGATAAATAAACGTATTTGTTCGTATTAAATTGTAATTATTTAAAAATGAGACTATTAATCATAAAGGAATTAAGCGTTAAAAAGAAGATTCCCATAAGTAAAATGGCAGAACAAGTGGGGTTGACTGAACAAAATATCCATAGAAGCATAAGAAACAACAAGATAGACGCAGAAGTTTTAGGAAAAATTGCAAAAGTTTTGGGAGTATCTGTTACAATTTTTTATGAAGATATTGTAGCCGAAACAAATTCTGATATGAATAAATATGATAGTAATCGGATAAAATATTTAGAAGAATCACTCGAAAATCAAGGTAGAGAAATTGAGCTTTTAAAAGAAACGATACGTGATAAAAACGACATTATCGCACTTTTAAAAGCAAGGGATGCCCAAACGGGCGACACTGCCACATGTGTCGCTGCCGGTGGAGCCTAAATAAAAAGCAACTTCGGTTCTGATTTTTTTAGTTTTCCCGGGACTGCATCCGGGACAATCCTGAGAAAAGTGAGTCAATGTGGTGAATGTTCAAAGTGTTAAATAACTGATTTTCAAACAAGACAAATTGAAGGAAAAAACGATGTATTCTGAAAAAGATTCCAGTCATCTCGACAGAAAATAAGCAAACCGATTGAAAGCTTTACTTTCAGTCGGTTTTTTTGAATTTACTCCCACAAAATTTTCTGTATAAACATATTTCCACTTCAGATTTTAAATTTATCAGTGTAAGATTTTACTTAACCTCTAAAAATTTTAAATTTGTAGAATTAAATAACTGGACATGTATAAAATTCCTATACTACCTTTAAATCAAGAAATTGAAACAAAGGATATTTTAAAACAAGTTAATCATGCCAACAAAAGATTAGCAGAATTAAAAGGTATAGCAAGAACTATCCCGAATGAAAATATACTAATTAACACTTTAGTATTACAAGAAGCTAAAGACAGTTCTGCTGTTGAAAATATTGTCACTACACATGATGAATTATATAAAGCCGAATTAGACAAAACTTCTTTGACTATCACCAGTGAGACAAAAGAAGTACTACATTATTCAGAGGCATTAAAACACGGATTTGCATTAATTCGTAAGAGCAAATTACTTACTAACAATATAATCCGGGAAATTCAAGAATGCTTGGAACGTAATAAAGCTGGCTTTAGAAACACACCGGGCACTACATTAAAAAATCAGCAAACAGGTGATATTGTATATACACCTCCCCAAGACCGGACAGACATCGAAATATATATGGAAAACCTGGAATTATTCATTAATGACGATTCTGTTTGTGAAATAGACCCTTTAATTAAATTGGCAATTATTCATCACCAGTTTGAAAGCATCCACCCTTTTTATGACGGAAATGGTAGAACCGGACGTATCATAAATATCTTATATATAGTAATTAAAGATTTATTGGATTTACCTATATTATACCTAAGCAGATATATTATTCGTAATAAAACTGAATATTATCGTTTACTGCAAAATGTAAGAGACAATGGAAACTGGGAATCATGGATTCTATTCATTTTAAAAGGAATTGAGAAAACCGCTCAAGAAACAATCGAATTAGTACAAGAAATAGGCCGCTTAATGCAAAACTATAAAAATAGGTATTAAGAACGAACTTCCCAATATTTACAGACATGAACTGCTGAATAATCTTTTCAGTCACCCTTATACCAAAATAGAATTCGTACAACAAGAACTAAATGTAAATCGTCAGACAGCTTCAAAGTATTTGCAAAAATTAGCAGAAAAAGGTTTTATTAAAGACGTCAAAGTGGGTAGAAATAAATACTATTTAAATCTCCCCTTGATAAAGTTATTTATGGGGAGTGGAAAGGAAATCGAATCATCACCAGAAAGTATTGAATCTGTCAATTCATAAAGGATACTAATAGTTAAAGAAACATTTATAAAAAGTATTATCCTACGACTTACAATAATATGTCGAAGAAAGCAGAATTTTTAAACATATCATCCATGATATGTCGAAGAAAGCAAAATTCGTAATGTATCAATGACCATCAAATAAGCAAAATTGTTCCTCTGAACAACCGACTGATTTTACAGAAGTGAAGCTTTCCTAAATAATCTGAATTCAGCAGGAAATTTACTTTTATCCATTAATTTTGTTCTTCGGAAAAGGCTGAATCAGAACAAATCAGGTGTTTTTCGCGTATGCCAGACAAAAAATTTTGTAAGGTTATGAAAAAAAAACTGATTTGGATATTTATCCTGCCAGTGATTGGTTGGCTAACCATAAGCGTTAAATTGGAAAAATCTTTACTATACGACCGGCACACATTGAAAGATACCTATAAGTATGGTAAAGGTAAGCGAGAATTTCAGTGGAATAAAATTAAAAATAAAATAGATTCTTTAATCGTGTTTGAAAATAAAGCTAAAGAATTCGGAGTCTTAAACAATTACCGGAACCGGAACGGCTGGGTTCCTGTTGCCGATTCTGCACATCAGAACATACATTACCGGGAAACACAGGATAAGTACGGAGTCAGAAGAAACCAGGCCATACCATTCTATCGGAGAGAAAATCTGACAGTTCCCGAACGCTACGGACGGGATGGAATGTTAGTATCCGTAATTAGTGACTCCGCTGATTATTTGCTGGTCAGTCCGGCAACCTTTAAGGGAGAATGGATTGTTCCGGCAAAATATGTCAACCGTTTAGGAGGAGGAGATTTTCGAAAACTGGTGTTTGTAGATCGGACTAATCAAAACGCTGTGACGCTGGAACGAGGGGATACAACCTGGCTTATCAGGAGTATGAATCCCATTACATCCGGTGTCAAACGACCTCCTTTTTATTGGGAAACACCCGTCGGCATTTATGTGGTAATCGGAAAATTAGAAAAAATGTTTTATTTACAAGATGGAAAAAATGAACTGGCCGGCTATGCTCCATGGGCCAGCCGTTTTTCCGGAGGTGCTTATTTACACGGAATTGCACTGACCTATCCCAATAAAACAGTTTATGAATATAGCTGGTCTTTGGGAACAATTCCACGTTCACATATGTGTGTGCGAAATGCAACTTCACATGCAAAATTTATTTTTGACTGGGCACCCATCGGAAAAGCTTTGGTAATAGTATTTGACTAATTAAAAAAAAGAAATGAAAAAAATTGGGATATTGGTGTTGCTAATCACTTGTTTTAAAATTTCAATGGGAGAACTCTGGTTGCCGGGAACTGCCCATGCCGAAAATTTCCGGCTTTATGAAACCCTCAACCTGTCAGAAACAATTAGTTTTCCGGCCTTTCGGCAAGCCTTGGCAGGATATACAAAATATATAACAAATGAAAATAATTCGTTGTTAGTACTTATTGATTTCACCAAACCATCTACAGAAAAAAGATTTTGTGTGATTGATTTAAAGCAGGAAAAAGTACTGTTCAGTTCCTATGTTTCCCATGGCCGTGCCAGCGGTGAAAATTACGCAGTTTCTTTTTCCAACCAACCCGGCTCCCATAAAAGTTCCCTGGGATTTTTCCTTACCGGAAACACCTATATCGGTAAAAACGGCTATTCCCTTTTGTTGGATGGATTAGAACAGGGCATTAATGACAAAGCCCGGGAACGCTCCATTGTAATTCACGGTGCGGATTATGCTGACCCTGCAGTTCTGAAAAAACAAAACCGGTTGGGCAGAAGTCTGGGATGTCCTGCTTTACCACCCGCTATCAGCTCCCAGATAATTGATACCATCAAAAATGGTTCTCTCCTCTACATATATGGAAAAAACAAAGTTTGAGAAATTTTACTGCCATTTCATATAATCCGATTTCGCCTCAAGACGATTTTCTAATGTATCAGGCAAATGCACAAAGAAATCAATTCCGGTAAAATTCTCTACGGAATCTACAGAAACAATATGGTCAGTAAACTTTTTATTACTTTTTTCGTTCGGTAAAACAAAAGCAATCATCTGTTTCCTCGCAGGCGAATAAATCACTTTATAATAATATCCGGGTATAGTAACCCGACTCTCCCCGATTTTTCCTTTTTCATTCTCAAATACCGGCCCCGTAACGACATGTATCTGCTCTTCTTTCCCCCATTTTCTCACCTGTGCCTCCAAAGATTTCCAGATTCCCCGATTAAAACCCGGAACCTGAGGCGACATATTCGACATATAAAAAGTTTCACTCATAGCTTCAACAGATTGTGTCATATCACCGGCGGGACAAAGATGTCCACGGTCATATCCGCTTTTTACATAATCGGAAGGTTTCGCAGAACCGGAAGCAACCATGTAATCTTCCCGAAAATCATTTGTACGTCTGATTTCATTCCCTTCTTTTCCTATACACGGACTATAATAAACCCAATTGGCCTGTTTATGTGCTGCATTATAGCTCAGAGTAAAAAAACGATGGTATACCATTTCTCCGGTTTTTCCCGGCAAATAGTCTATTTCATGGACCACCGGCTCTGACTCATTCCCGGAAACAATGACAGGGATTGATACTAAACGATGTTCAGAGAAACAATTATAGCTGCAGAATCCTCCTGCAAGTAATCCTACAGCTATCAAAATAAAAAAAATGTTCAGTTTCATACCACTACACCGGTCATTCTTTCACAGCCTCTCTAACCGTTTCATCGTTCATCTGATAAATCGGATAAAAACCTTCGTCATCCAATACATGCCGACCGATAAAAGCTTTTATGGTATTATCCAGGATAGCATAAGACGTCCTGATACCTTTAGCATCCCGCTTTACTCCGCGTTGTACCGCATAATCAGCCATTTCATTGACCAAATCAAATTTTTTCAGATATTCCAGCAATTGCTTATAATCCTTTATATTTTTCATCTCAGAACGATGTCTGTCCATAAAATCAAAAGTATAATCGTATAATATCTGAGATAACCGGTTTACTTTAACCATATACTCCGAATAACCGGAAGTATCTGCTGGTACAAAAACGTCAGGCATCACCCCTCCACCTCCATACACTGTACGTCCACCAACTGTTTTAAATTTCAGATTCTCATCAAAACGGATACTATCCTTCTGACCAAACTCACCATGACGCAAACGGACCAAAATATCTTCATAATATTTTTCTTTTCCCTGGTCATAAGGTTTCTGTATGGAACGTCCCGAAGGAATATAATAACGGGCAACCGTCAGACGCAATGCAGAACCATCCGGTAAAAGACGCTGTTCCTGCACCAATCCTTTCCCAAAAGAACGCCGCCCGATAATAGTTCCCCGGTCATTATCCTGAATGGCTCCGGCAAAAATCTCACTGGCCGAAGCACTGAACTCATCAATTAATACCGCTAAAGGCAATTGCTGATATCTCCCTTTTCCATTCGAATTATAATCCATCCGCGGAGAAGACTTTCCCTGAGTATAAAGTATCAGCTTTCCTTCAGGTAAAAATTCATTAATCATACGGATAGCTATAGGCAAAATTCCGCCTTCATTCTGACGCAAATCAATGATTACTTTACGCATTCCTTGTGCAGAAAGCTTTTCCATAGCCTGCATAAACTCCTCGTAAGTATTCATTCCAAAAGTCCTTACCTTGATTAAACCCGTCGTATCATCAAGCATATATGCCACATCCACACTTTTAATCGGTATACTGCCTCTTGTCACTTTTTTAATTACCGGCTTATTTTCTCCCCGTCTTACAATTGTCAATTCCACATCTGTTCCGATTTCTCCGCGCATCATTTTCATAATGGCATCGGTATTCATATTATTACCGGCTACAACAGAATCATTGACTTTTATAATACGGTCTCCGTCCAATAACCGGGCTTTTTCAGCAGGACCTCCGGGTACTACCTTAACAACAGTCACCGTATCCAGATATTTATAAAATTGCACCCCTATTCCGCCAAAATTACCCACTATCTCCTCATTCACCCGTTGCATATCTTTTGCCGGTATATATACTGTATGAGGGTCCAGGTCTTTCAAAATCTGTGGAATTGCATTCTCTTCTATCTTCTTTACATCCACAGTATCCACATAGGAATAATTAATCATATTCAAAATCAGGTCCAGTTTACTCCCCTGTACCGGCGCAAATACATTCTGATTACCTACACTGATTCCCTGACGGCTGTTTAACAACGAATTAATCACCATCCCCGACACAATGGCCAAAGCCAGTATTAACGGCCAAAGAATTATCTTTAATTTATTATTATACATATTTTCAAATTTCAACTTTACAACATTCCGCTCCGATCTCTACCAGGTCAACCTGAATACCTGCCTTTTCCAACAATTCAATTCCGTCACAACAACGATACAATTCAGAATAAACCACCCTGACAATTCCGGCCTGAATAATCAGTTTGGCACATTCTATACAAGGTGAAGCAGTCACATATAAAGTTGCTCCCTCACTGCTGTTACCGGACTTTGCAACCTTTGTAATTGCATTTGCTTCAGCATGTAATACGTAAGGTTTGGTACGGTCGGTTTCATCTTCGCATAAATTCTCAAAACCGGAAGGTGTTCCGTTATAACCATCAGAAATAATAGATTTATCTTTAACAATAAGAGCCCCCACCTGGCGACGTTTACAATAAGAATTTTCAGACCATATCCGCGCCATCCTTAAATACCGCACATCCAATAACCTTTGTTTAGCAGCTTCTTCCATAATGCCTTGACTAAATAAAACTCACTTCTTACGTCCGCCAATAAAATCAATCATCTCACGGAAATGTATCTTCCGCTCCTCAGGCACCTCTATTTTTTCAAGGGCACCACGGCTTTTTTCCAGATAATCACCTATTTTAGCCATCGCTGCTTCTCTGACTCCCACACGATTGTATATATCTGTCACTTCTTTAATCTTTTCAGCCGCATCAAACTGTTTTTTCTTCAACCATTCGTTCAGAAGTGCTTTATCTTTATCCCCGGCAAGTTCCAATGCTTTAATCAACAAATAAGTCTTTTTATTACAAATAATATCTCCCCCTATACTCTTCCCAAATTCTTTCACATCTCCGTAAACATCCAGGTAATCATCCTGCAACTGAAATACCAGTCCCAGATATCCGCCAAAATCATACAACGCATTATATTCGTGCTCCGGGGCTCCGGCAATCAATGCTCCATGACGCATACTTCCTGCAATCAGCACGGAAGTCTTCAGATAAATCATCTGAATATATTCCTCCACGGAAACATCATCCCGGCTTTCAAATTCCATATCATACTGCTGACCCTTACACACATCCATTGCCACCTGATTGAACCCGTCAATCACAAAACGCAGATAGGAATCTTCCACTGTCTCTATATACTTGTAAGCGGTAATAGCAGCAGCATCGCCACTGAGAATCGCCACATTGCTGTTCCATTTTTTATGCACTGTCTGACGCCCCCTGCGCAACTCTGCATCATCCATCACATCATCATGCAATAAAGTATAATTATGAAAAATCTCTATACCAATAGCCGACTTCAATGCCTTTTCTATATCATCCCGATACAAATTATAAGCCATTAAAGTCAGCACCGGACGCAAACGCTTTCCGCCATCTTCCATGATATACTTTATGGGTTCAAAAAGAGAATATGGCTCTTCCACATATTCCTGCTTATTTAACTCAGCTTTTATAATGTCTCTAAGTTGTTCTATTGTATACATGACTTCTCATTCATATAATTAGTAAGCCGCTAAATTAACAAAAGAAGCTGTAAAATCACCTGGAAAATGAAAAAAGTACTCTTCTCTTCAGCGTTGTATTAGCAAACTTTTCATTTACAATTTTCCAGTATCTGCCGGGCCACTGTTCCGGTTACATCCTGATCTTCTCCATAGCCAACCTTGCGCTCCGTAAACCGTCTGTCTATTTCCTTTATGGTTTCTTCTCCGATTTGAACATCCCCTAAACGAGTCGGCAAGCCCAGACTTTTGAAGAAATCCTCTGTACAGGCAATAGCTTTTTCTATACGGTCCTCCTCACTGTTTCCGGTAATCCCCCAAACCCGTTCTCCGTATTGCAACAATTTAGCCCGTTTCTTTTCTTTCAGCGTCCGGAGCAATCCGGGCAATACAATAGCCAGAGTAGCACCATGCGTTAAATCATGCAAAGCTGTCAGCTCGTGACCAATCATATGGGTTGCCCAATCCTGTCTCACACCCAAAGCGATAAAGCCATTGAGTCCCATCGTAGCACAAAGCATAAAATCAGCCATTTTATCATAATTATCCTGGTGCTGTATAATTTCCGGAGCAATTTCAATAAGCGAATGCAGAATTCCTTCGGCCCAACGGTCCATCAAGCGGGATTGTCCGGGGACAGTCATATATTGTTCCATCACATGCACAAAAGTATCGGCAATTCCGCAAGCCACCTGATACACCGGCAAAGAAAAAGTAACCGTAGGATCTAAAACAGAAAATACCGGATAATTGGAATAAAACGGATATTTTTCAGCAGTCTCAGAACGCGAAATCACTGCTCCGCTATTCATTTCTGAACCAGTGGCCGGTAAAGTCAGCACTGCTCCGAGCGGTACGGTATGCCGGAAACTCCCTTTCAGTACCAATTCCCAAGCATCTCCCTCATACATCAATCCGGCAGAAATCAATTTCGTTCCGTCAATCACAGAACCTCCTCCCACAGCCAGTAAAAAATCCACTTTCTTCTCTTTTCCCAACTGAATCGCTTTACGAAGTGTTTCTATTTTCGGGTTTGCTTCAATTCCCCAAAATTCAACGACATCAAAACCTTTTAAAGCCTCCTTAACCTGCTCATAAACTCCGTTCTTTTTTACACTTCCGCCACCGAAAGTGAGCATCACCCGTTTCCCTTCCGGAATTTCCTTAGACAACTGAGCAATCATTCCTTTCCCGAAAATTAATTTCGTCGGATTCTGAAAGATAAAATTCTCCATACAAATCTAATTTTAATATTATCCGTATATAATATTTCTTTATTTCAGACCAAGTATTCCCGTCCGGACAAAGATACCGAATACACTGTAATAAAAAAATATTTTCTATTTTCGTAAAAACAATTAAATAATGGAAATTATACATTACCCTGAAAATCAAACTTTCCAAACCATCGTCGACGATTATACTGCCTATGTAACTTATTCCATTCAGAAAGGCGAACTGGACATCCGGCATACAATCGTACCTCCTGAAATCAGTGGAAGAGGCATTGCTGCCCGGCTCGTAAAATCAGCCTATGATTATGCCATTTCACAACATCTAACACCCGTTGCCACCTGTTCCTATGCCGCAGTATGGCTGCAACGACACCCGGAATATCATGGTAAAACAAGTAAAGATTACGGCGGAGACAACAGTTGCTGTCTGTAAAAACGGGTATTTGGGGAGATAATTTTGGAAGAACGTAAATACCAAAAACGGAATGCGGTTTAAACCAACATTCCGTTTCTTGTAGCCGAGCCGGGAATCGAACCCGAATTTAAAGTTTAGGAAACTTCCGTTCTATCCATTGAACTACTCAGCCCGCTCACACGGACAAAAGTAGAAAATATTTTAAATATACGGAAATTTACCCGGAAGAAAACGTAAAAGTGTCATATATAGGTCAAGTTATTTGTTTTCTTCCGGAAGGATGATACCTTTGCGAAAAAGGTAATCAGATGAAAGTAGTGATACAACGTGTTTTGGAAGCCAGTGTAACTATAAATACCCAGCTACATTCTTCAATAGGTAAAGGCATGATAATATTGGTAGGTATTCAGGCCGACGACACCAATGAAGACATTGAATGGCTGACTGGCAAAATATGCAATTTGCGGATTTTCAACGACGAAAACGGAGTAATGAATTACTCTGTCCGGGAAATTGGAGGTGAAATTTTAATTGTAAGCCAATTCACATTGATGGCACGCACCAAAAAAGGAAACCGCCCTTCCTATATTGACGCAGCCAAACCTGAAATTTCAGTACCGCTATATGAGAAATTCGTGGAATCCTTGAGCAAAGAAATGAACCAAGAGATAAAAACAGGGGTATTCGGTGCGGACATGAAAATCGGATTAATCAACGACGGACCAGTAACCATCATCATTGATTCCAAAAACAAAATGTAGATTTTACATGGTTCTAACTTCCCAAAAGCTCACTATGGAACTAAAAGAATTACAACAAAAAGTAGACGGCTGGATTAAAGAATATGGTGTCCGTTATTTTAATGAATTAACTAATATGGCTATTCTCACCGAAGAAGTAGGCGAATTAGCCCGCATCATTGCACGCAAATATGGCGAACAATCCTTTAAAAAAGGAGAAAAAGAAAATTTGGCCGATGAAATAGCCGACATTTTATGGGTCCTGACTTGTCTGGCCAATCAAACCGGAGTCGATCTGACCCAGGCCATAGAAGACAATTTCGCAAAAAAAACAAGAAGGGATGAACAAAGGCATAAAAATAACGCTAAAATTCAATAGCTGCGAAATTCTTGTTACATTTGTCCGGTAACTTTCGCTAAAGTTCTGCATAGGGTCCGGAACTCATTCTTGATAGAATTTCATTCCGGCTGGTCAATAAAAATTGAAAAATTTTGTATTGTATTCCACCAGACCACCATTTCAAAAATGCTCACAAAATTATGAGATTTGATATGCTTTGAGAACTTTACCGGTTTTATAAACTAAGTTTATATGTGGACTAAGATTGCAGGGATAATATTGCGTAACCGTACTGTTTTTATCACAGGTATTCTACTCGGAACGGTGTTCATGGGATTTCAAGCCAGAAATGTTCAAATGTCCTATGAAAGTGCCGATTTATTACCAAAGACAGATAGTGCTTATCTGGATTATAATCGTTTCCGGGAAACTTTCGGCCAGGAAGGAAATATCATGGTTTTCGGAATACAGGATTCCAATTTTTATGAATTAGCTAAAATAAATGACTGGATCGCCATGGGGGACAGTATTAAAGCCCTGGAAGGCGTAACCGCACTAATGTCTATCTCCCACACTTTTAACCTGCATAAGAATACCGAATTAAAAAAATTCGAAGTCCGCCCTATTTTTCCTAATCACATTAATTCAAAACAGGAACTGGACAGCCTTGCTTTCATAGCCGAACATCTCCCGTTTTATGATGGACTGCTGATAAACAAAGACAAACACGCTTACAATATGATGATAACTGTCTCGGCCGAAGTCATGAATTCTCCGGCACGGGTCAGATTAGTACAGGATGTCTTGGAAATTACCAAACATTTTACAGGCAAACATCAGATAAAAATGCACTATTCCGGTATGCCATACATACGGGTAATCAACGCCGAAAATATAAAAAGAGAGATGTATATGTTCATAGCATTGTCTCTACTGATAACAGCTATCATTCTCTATTTATTTTTCCGGTCTTTCCGTATCGTCGGATTCTGTGTGGGCATTATCGGGTTAAGTGTTATCTGGGCCATAGGTTTCATGGCTATATTGGGAACCAAAATTACTCTCTTGACCGCTATGCTTCCCCCTTTGCTAATCGTAATCGGAATTCCCAATTGCGTATATATGGTTAACAAATACCACGCAGAATACGTAAGGCATGGTAACAAAATAAAGGCATTGCAACGGATGGTTCAGAAAGTGGGAAATGCATCTCTGCTGTCCAATCTGACAACTGCAGCCGGTTTTGCCACTTTCATCATCACTTCCAGTCGCATTCTGGTTGAATTCGGTTTAATTGCTTTTATCAGTATCACCTGCGTATTTCTGATTTGCCTGATTCTGATTCCCACTGTATTCAGCTATCTCCCTGTTCCCGATGCCAAACAAACCAAACACCTGTATAACCCTTTTATTAATAATATTATAGATAAACTGGTTTTTCTGGTCATCAACCGGCGGCATACAATCTACTACATTGCAGGTATACTGGTCGCCACAGGCATCTATGGTATCACCCTGATGAAAACGACCGGATACATGGTCGATGATTTGAAAGAAAACGACCCTATCCGCCAGGACCTGGCTTTTTTCGAATCAAATTTCGACGGCCTGATGCCCCTTGAAATAACTATTGATTTCCGAAAACCCAATCAGGTTTTCAAACTCAGTAATCTGGAAAAACTTGATTTGCTGAATACGGAGCTATCAAAAGACAATGACTTGTCTAAATCCCTGTCGGTTGTTGAAGCAGCTAAATTTGCCAATCAAGCCTATTACAACGGAAAAGCTGCTTACTACAAACTCCCAACCAACATGACTAAAAATTTCGTGATGAAATACGTGATGGAATCTTCCGGAGGAATGAATAATATGGCTAAATCTTTCGTCGACACTACTATGCAGGAAGTAAGGCTGAGTTTCCGGGTTAAAGACATCGGCACAAAAAAAATGGAAGCCAAAGAAAACCTCTTATATCAGAAAATAGAAGAAATCTTTCCCCGTGCCAAATACAACATAACAGTTACAGGTTCAAGCGTTATTTTTTTTAAAGGCAATCAATATCTGATTACAAATTTGTTTTCTTCTCTGGCATTAGCCATCTTACTGATAGCAAGCTTCATGGCCTGGATGTTCAAAAGCAAACGAATGGTTCTTATTGCTTTGGTTCCCAATGTCATTCCGCAAATCATCACTGCCGCTATTATGGGGTATGCCGGAATTCCGATAAAAGCTTCCACAATCCTCGTATTTAGTGTCGCATTCGGAATTTCAGTTGACAATACAATTCATTATCTGGCAAAATACAGGCAAGAATTACAGGCAACAAACTGGAATATCCGGTCGTCAGTCGTATTGGCATTGAAAGAAACCGGACAAAGCATGATTTATACCTCCATTATTCTGCTTTTTGGCTTCGGCATTTTCTGCCTTTCCAGTTTTGGAGGAACTTTTGCTTTAGGATTACTTACTTCGATTACTCTGTTTGCAGCCATGCTGGCAAATTTGATTCTGCTTCCGTCGTTACTCCTGACCATGGAACACAGCATCACCAAACGGACGTTTCGTGCAGAACCGCTGCTGCAAATTTTCAACGAAGAAGAAGATATCGATGAAAACAAACTGGAAATTGAAACATAGTTATTGAAATGACATTCGGAACGTATAATAAATTCCTTATCATGGGCTTAGTAGAAAGATGTAATATAAATACATGAAAAATTAGAAAATAACAGGATTATTCTCACAGGAATATCTATTCCGCTTTCATTTTTAATGCCTTAATATCCTTTATAACATCCTCTATTAATTGCGAAGCCCCAATCCGGAAATAGGAAGGAGTAAGCCATTCACTTCCCAAAACATGATTTACTATCGTCAGATAACGAATGGCATTCTGAGCTTTAGAAACTCCGCCGGCTATTTTCAGTCCTACCCGTTTGCCTGTTTGCGCATAATATTGCTTCAGAGCCTCACACATCACATAAACAGACTCGGGAGTAGCATTCACAGGCACTTTACCTGTTGAAGTCTTTATAAAATCGGCCCCTGCATAGGCAGCTATCAAAGAAGCATAGAAAATAGTCTCTACATCCTTCAGTTCCCCGGTTTCCAGAATAACTTTCAAACGTACATTTTCACAGACTTTACGGATAGCTTTCAATTCGCGGTAAACTTTTTCATAATTCTTTTCCAGCATATCGCCGACAGAAATCACAACATCAACCTCTTGCGCGCCTGCTGCGATAGCCATTTTACATTCAGCCAGCTTAATTTCAGTAAATGTCTGAGAATTCGGAAAATTACCAGCAACTACGGCCGTTTGTATCTCTGTGGATTGCAAAACCTCACGCACAACCTCGGCAAAATTCGGAAATACACACACAGCAGCAACACCTTTTAAATTGAATTTCTTCAATTTTTTCAACAATTCAATCACGAAATTTTTTACAGAATCTTCCGTATCCGTCAACTTCAAAGTTGTATAATCCATACAAGATATACAAAATTCGAGATTTTCAACACAATAAGTTTGTTTTATCTCTTTTTCTACAACTCCGTCCAAGTCAAACTGTATACGATCATCTAAATTAATGCAATTATACGTCGTAAAAATTTCTGATATACTATCCATTATTTGACTATTTAAATCTTCCGATATGCAACAACAGCTATAGCCCCAGTCGCCGCTTTTCGCAACCAGACAGTTTTGCCACCACCAATTGATAGGACTTTTCTATCCACCTTTGAAGCATACTGTCACTGACAGAACCATCTATTAGTACGGTATTCCAATATTTTTTGTTCATATGATACCCCGGCAACACTGCTGCAAAACTCTCCCTTAATTCAATGGCCTCCACAGGCTCACATTTAAGATTCATTTTCAAATCAGCCTCATCCATAGGCACAAAACAGAACATTTTACCACCAACCTTAAAAACCAGCACATTCTCCCACAAAATCTCTGTTGTTACTTGCTTTAAAGACTGGCAATACAGGGTTAATTCTTCAATATTCATGGATACAAAATTACATAATGTTTATGAGCTTTTAAACTTTTCTTCCCAAAAATATTTATCTTTGAAAGGCATAACAGACAAAGACTTGAGAAAAAAAACTCTATCTTTTTTATTTATAACATGTTCATTATGAACTAACAGAGTTTTTATGTAAGTGTGTAAACAATCAAATAGTTAATCATATGGCAAAAAAAGAAGGAAACGAAACCCCGTTGATGAAACAATATTATTCAACAAAGGCTAAATATCCCGATGCTATCCTTCTCTACCGCATGGGGGACTTTTATGAAACATTCGGAGAAGATGCCATAACAACCTCACGCATTCTGGGAATCACCCTGACCAAAAGATCATCCGGTTCTCCGGGTACTGTTGAACTGGCCGGGTTCCCTCATCATGCCCTTGAAACATATCTGCCGAAATTAGTACGGGCAGGACAGAGGGTTGCAATCTGTGAACAACTCGAAGATCCCAAAAAAACGAAATTCCTGGTGAAACGGGGAGTCATTGAACTCGTCACTCCCGGGGTGTCTTACAGTGAATACAGTACCGATAGCAAAAGCAATGTATTTCTGGCGTCTGTTTACTTCAGCAAGGCAGAAGCAGGTTTAGCTCTACTGGACCTGTCTACAGGCGAATTTCTGACAACCGAAGGCCCCCATGCCACAATCGACAAACTATTAAATAGTTTTCAACCGAAAGAAGTCATATATCCCCGGGGACAAGAAAACCGTTTTCACGAACTTTTTGGTAATAAATATTACATCTATCCCATTGAAGAATGGTTCTTCGACCGGGACGCTTCCGCCGAACGACTGACTAAACATTTTGAAGTGACTTCATTAAAAGGTTTCGGAATAGAAAACATGAACTGTGGTATTTCTGCCGCAGGTGCTGTTCTGAGTTATCTGGAAATAACCAAACACGATATGATTTCACACATCACTTCCATCTCCCGTATTGATGAATCACATTGTGTCTTATTAGATAAATTTACACTCCGGAATCTGGAATTGCTCCATTCCTCTTACGAAGAAGGACGTTCGTTGGCAGATATTATAGACCACACAACAACTCCGATGGGAGGACGTACTCTGCGTCGTTGGCTCTGTATGCCTCTGAAATCTCCGGATGAAATCAATAACCGGCTGGATATTGTAGATTATTTTATCCGGCAGGAAGAAGAACGCCATGAAGCAGAAAATTTACTGGAAAGCATCGGCGACCTGGAACGCCTCGCTTCTAAAATAGGGGCTGGCCGGATTACCCCAAGGGAAATGAACCAGCTTAAAACTGCACTCTCCTGCATCGGACCGCTCAAAAATATATGCTTGCAATCAACCCACCCGGCTTTACAAAAAATGGCCGGTAAACTGGAACCTTGTGAACCTCTGCTTGAAAAAATCAGCAAACAATTACAGGAAAATGCCCCGCATCAGGTTGCCAAAGGCAATATCATCAACGAAGGAGTCAATGCGGAATTGGATGAACTACGCAACATTTCAAGTCATGGCAAGGAGAAATTGCAGGAAATACAACAACGGGAAAGCGAAGTCACTGGTATCCCTTCACTGAAAATAGGATTTAACAACGTATTCGGTTACTACATCGAAGTGACCAAAGCTCATAAAGACAAAGCCCCTTCCTCCTGGATACGCAAACAAACCCTGGTCAACGGAGAACGCTACATCACCCCGGAATTGAAAGAATATGAAGACAAAATTCTGGGTGCGGAAGACAGGATTATGGCCATCGAAACCGAAATTTATAATGCTTTACTGCAGGAAGCTATTCACTACATCCGGTCACTTCAGACAGATGCCAAAATCCTCGCAGCAATCGATGTCCTGATTTCTTTTGCCGAAGTATCTATTGACAATCATTACTGCCGGCCGGAAATCAATGACTCGGATATTATTGACATTCGGGAAGGCAGACACCCCGTCATTGAAAAACAATTACCTCCCGGCGAAGAATATATTTCCAACAACATATACCTGGATAATAAAAAACAACAAATCATTATTATCACCGGACCGAATATGGCCGGAAAATCTGCTTTGCTACGCCAAACTGCATTAATCATGATTCTGGCTCAGGCCGGCTGCTTTGTACCGGCACAAGCAGCCATCTTAGGATATGTCGACAAGATTTTTACCCGTGTAGGAGCATCTGACAATATCTCCCAGGGGGAATCCACCTTTATGGTTGAAATGAATGAAGCAGCCAATATCCTGAACAATATCTCAGACCGTAGTCTGGTATTATTCGACGAATTGGGACGCGGAACTTCCACTTACGACGGTATCTCCATCGCATGGGCCATTGTCGAATACCTGCACGAACATCCCAAATGCCACGCTAAAACACTGTTTGCCACCCATTATCATGAACTGAATGAAATGGAACGGTCGTTTAAAAAAATCCGGAATTATAATGTTTCTGTCAAAGAAGTCGGGAATAAGGTCATCTTCTTACGCAAATTAGTCAAAGGAGGGTCTAACCATTCTTTCGGTATACAGGTGGGTAAAATGGCCGGTTTACCACAATCTGTTATCAAAAGAGCGGACGAAATATTGAAACAATTGGAAAACAACCGGGACAAAAACAATACTATCCAAAAAAATGTAGAACATATTGCATCAGAAAGAGAAGGTATGCAACTCAGTTTTTTCCAACTGGACGACCCCATCCTTTCACAAATCAGGGATGAAATTGCCGGCCTCGACATCAACAGTCTTACGCCCTTAGAAGCATTGAATAAACTTAGCGAAATCAAAAAAATCACAGGTATTTGACCTATTTAAACAACAATAACTCTACGACTTTGTGAATAGGACAATACCATGAATAATTCAGAAAAGAAATACTGAACTACAACCCAAATGGAAATCACTTCCTTTTTAGTTTAGTACTAAGAATAACCACATTCTGCATCGGCCTGTCATGACTGTCTGTCGGAAGACCAGCTATGCGGTCCAGTACATCCAATCCTTCGACAACCTCACCAAATACCGTATAGTCTCCGTCCAGAAAAGGAGTTCCCCCGATTGATTTATACAATTCCCGGCTTTCCTGTGTAAACCGATACGGATTCTCACCGGAGAAATATTTTTCTATTTCAGCGTCAATTTGTTTTACCAAACTATCAGCCTGCAGTCTCTGTCCTTTCCGGAGATAAGCCAGGTGCTCATCTTTTACAGTCTCGTACAACTTTCTCCCCAATTTATTCTTCGCTCTGATCAATTGCTGCTGCTCCAGTAAATCCAGTTGCTTATCTGTATATGTTTTACCTTGCACAATATAAAACTGTTCGCCTGAAGATTTCTTTTCCGGATTAACTTCATCCCCTTGACGTGCCGCTGCCAGAGCACCCTTTACATGCCGGTATTCCGGCCGGATCTCCGCATCAATCGTATATCCCGGGTCAGTAACTCCCACCATCTTTCCTTTCAAAGCATTTTTAGAATCGGAAGCTCCTCCTTGTATCATAAAATCTTTAATTACCCGATGAAACAACAAACTATCGTAATGACACTCTTTTACCAGTTGCAGAAAATTTTCACTATGCCGGGGGGTCCCTTCATATAATTTCACCTTCATAACCCCCATATTAGTCGTAATCTCCACCAACTTATATTTCTTTGCTCCCGATACATACCCGGAAAACAATACCATAAAAAGCACTGCAAGCCATTTTTTCATATATTCCTCCTATTCTATTTCCATTTTACGGATAACCACATCCGCTACCGGTCTGGCATAATCGTCCGTGCTTTGTCCGGCAATTCTGTCCACAACTTCCAAGCCCTCGACAACTTCCCCAAAAACAGTGTATTCACCATCCAAATGAGGTGTACCTCCAACTGTTGTATATGCCTTAATCTGTTCTTCCGAAAGTTTTAACTTAACACGTTCAAACTGGTCTCTGACTTCATCTGACAACTCCCGGTTTATCCGCATCAGATTCTCATAATCATTAACCAGTTGATATTTCATAATTTCAGCCTCCCTTTTCGCCTTTAAACGATTAAAAAGAGCTGTATAACGTTTATTATTAATATTTTCTACAGCTCTATGCAATGAATCTGCCGAAAATATTTTCCCCTGAACAATGTAAAAGTGTGAACCGCTCGAATTCCGTTCCGGATTAATATTGTCGTTTTCCCGGGCAGCAGCAACAACTCCTTTTTTGTGAAAATACTGAGGCAAAATTTCAGGTTTTATCGTATACCCGGCATCCCCATCACCTAACAACATCCCCGGACGTGCCATTTTAGAAGCAGGATCGCCGGTTTGTATCATAAAATCCTGTATTACCCGATGGAACAACATACCATTATAATATCCCTCCCGGACCAATTTAACCATATTCTCCCGGTGTATCGGCACTTCATCATACAATTTAAACCGGATAGTTCCCAAAGACGTCTCCATCTTGACTACAACCCCTTTATTCTGACAACAACTCCACATCAGCAGACTCCCTGCAAAAACAGAAAGAATTCTTTTCAACATCATAACACCAATCAAAAATGACAAACTCCAAAATATCAGGTGACAAAATTAATCTATTTTTGTGTAAATTTGTGCAGGAATATTTTCCTTAATCTGTATATTTGTACTAAAATTTTCTGACTTATGAAATTAGTGCTGGCTTTTCTGATTATAGGTTGTTGCATCTCCGGATGTAAAAACAAAGATTTGTCCTCCCAACACCTGAGTCGTATTTCCGTTATCCGGGACACAGAACCTTCCCTACCCAATAATAATAAGGCAACTTATACTCCCTCACAAACCGGCATTCAGCAGAATAATACTCAGTATCATATCATCGTGGCCAGTTTCAGCACCAGAGAAAAAGCACGGGCTGAAAAAATGTTATCCCGGCTCAAAGCGAAAGACTACCCGGCCACTCTGCTATATTCTTCACAAAGGTACCGCGTGAGCATTGAAAGTTTCTCCACAGAAGCAGAAGCCAATGCCGCCCGCGATGAATACCGTTCTATTACAGACCGGCAAGACATTTGGGTCCATAAAATAAACTAATCAGCAAAACATAACTACCACTAAACTGATTCCGAATAAAAAACCAGTATAAATTTGCCAGGGGGTATGTTTTTTTAAGTACAACCGGCAAGAAGCAAGTAGACCTGCCAAAATAATCATAAACATAAAACTCTCCCGGACTTCTCCGGAATATTTCAACCCTAAAACCAATAATAAACCACATACACTGCCCATAGCAGTCATATGCATGCTGATTTTCCATCTCAGGGTAACCACCGAAAAAAGAGACAATAAAATAATCAATACCAAGTACAAGCGTTGCACAATATCCGTATAAGCAACCCCGCCTAACAACCAAAAACCTAAAAAAGCAAAGGCTATCACTGCCAAAATAGGATAAATCCTCTCCTGTTTATCCTCCAACCCGTAATCCCTGATTAAATGAAAATGACGAAACAAAGGCAGACAAACCAAAGGTAAAATCACCAATGTAAATAAAGTCACAATGAAACTGTACAATTTTACCCCGGACGGTATCAAAACAAACCAGGAATCTATATAAAAGATAAAAAACAAACTATAAACAGGCATCAACATAGGATGCAACAAAAAAGACATTATCTGCGCAACCCGCTTAATCTCCGGCACCCCATTTAACCGATTTTTCATAACATTATATTTCTCTTCTCAAACGAGCCACAGGAATATCCAGCATTTGCCGGTATTTAGCCACAGTACGCCGGGCAATCTGATACCCCTGCTTTTCCATCAACATTACCAGCTCATCATCCGTCAACGGCCTCTTTTTATCTTCATTATCCACCAATTTTTTCAATACATTCTTTAATTCTCCGGTACTAACTTCCTCTCCATTCACTGTTTGCATACTATTTGAAAAGAAATCTTTTAAAGCATATATACCAAACCAAGTCTGTATATACTTTGAATTAGAAACCCTGGATATGGTTGATACATCCAAACCTGTAATATCAGCAATATCTTTTAAAATCATAGGTTTCAACATATTCTCATCTCCGGTAAGAAAAAATTGTTTCTGAAACTGTACAATCGCAGTCATTGTCAACATCAATGTATTGTTTCTTTGATGGACAGCATCAATAAATGACTTTGCTGAATTTAATTTATACTTTACAAAAGAAACAACATCCTTCTTATTCTTAGCAGATTCACCTTTTTGATACTGCTCCAAAAGCTCCAGATACGACTTATTAATTCGTAATTCAGGAACATCACCCGAATTCAGACTTAACTGTAATTCTCCGTCAACCAATTCCAAAGCAAAATCCGGAATGATTTTTTCCGCATTCTGGACTAAAGAAGCATCTGCTACGGTCCCTCCAGGCTTGGGATTCAATTTCAAAATTTCATCTATTGCCTGTTTCAATTCAGAATCATTCAGCCGTAATCTCCGGGAAATCTTTTCATAATGCTTACGCGAAAACTCATCAAAACATTCTTCCAGAATAAGTTTAGCGTTCCCCAAAATCTTATTCCCCTGATTTTCTGCCATCTTATGCTCTATTTGCAACAAAAGACATTCTTGCAAATCCCGGGCACCAACTCCTGCAGGTTCAAATTCCTGAATAAGCTTCAACAGGCGCAGTACCTCTTTTTCAGAGGCCTCAATTCCCGCTCCAAAAGCCAAATCATCCACAATATTTTCAATATCACGCCGGAGATACCCGTCTTCGTCAATATTTCCTATAATATATTCCGCAATACGACGTTCTGATTCCGGCATAGCACGCATACCCAACTGAGCAACCAAACTTTCCCGGAAAGAAGTTCCCTGAGAAAAAATTAAATCCCTGCTATCATTATCTTTCGAAACATTGGAAACCGCAAGCCGATACTCAGGAATATCATCATCATCATCCATATAATCTTCCAATGAAAACTCATCATCATCCGAATGCTCTTCCTCCTCTCCGAATTCATCCTGCTGGTTACCTGTATCCTCCTCCTGCATTTCTTCCGGAGATGCAGCCTCCGGCTTATCTTCTCCCTCTTCCAGCAAAGGATTTTGTTCCAGTTCCTCCTTTATGCGCTGTTCCAATTGATAGGTAGGAAGCTCCAGTAGCTTTATCAGCTGAATCTGAAGAGGATTAATCTTCAGACCTAATTTCTGTTGTAAATTTTGCTTAAGCACCTGGCACTAATCTGAAATCATTAAAATTCCGCATTCTTCGGAGTACGTGGGAAAGGTATCACATCACGGATATTTCCCATCCCGGTAACAAACAATAACAAGCGTTCAAATCCCAAACCAAAACCACTATGTACAGCAGAACCAAAACGACGGGTGTCCAGATAATACTGCATAGAGTCAACCGGAATTCCGACTTCGTTCATACGAGTTAATAGTTTGTCCAGGTCTTCTTCACGCTGAGACCCTCCGATAATCTCTCCAATTTGCGGAAAAAGCACATCCATCGCTGCAACGGTTTTTCCATCCGGATTCAGTTTCATATAGAAAGCCTTGATTTCCTTAGGGTAACCGGTCAGAATCACTGGTTTTTTGAAATGTTTTTCCACCAGATAACGTTCATGTTCGCTCTGTAAATCCACACCCCAACCTTCTACCGGATACTGAAACTTTCCGTTCTTATTCGGCTTGCTGTTCTTCAATATTTCAACAGCTTCCGTATAACTCACCCGTTCAAAATCATGTGTCAGTACAAAATTTAATTTCTCAATCAACTCCATTGAACGTTCTTCCGCCTTTTTATTCTTTTCTTCTTCCTGCAAACGGGCACTGAGAAATTTCAAATCATCCATACAATACTCCAAAGCATAACGAATCAGATACTTCAGAAAATCCTCAGCCAAATCCATATTATCATTCAAATCATAAAAAGCTGCTTCCGGTTCAATCATCCAGAACTCAGACAAATGCCGCGTTGTATTGGAATTTTCAGCACGAAACGTAGGTCCGAAAGTGTAGACCTTCCCCAAAGCCATTGCACCCAATTCTCCTTCCAACTGTCCGCTGACAGTTAAATTGGTAGCCTTGCCGAAAAAATCCTGTTTGTAATCTATTTCACCTTCTTCCGTCAAAGGAGGATTTTTCGGATCCAGGGTAGTCACCCGGAACATCTCACCGGCACCTTCACAATCCGAAGCCGTAATTAACGGAGTATGTAAATAAAAAAAGCCTTTTTGATTGAAATACTGATGAATAGCAAAAGCCATTGCATGCCGGATTCTGAACACTGCACCAAAAGTATTAGTCCGGAAACGCAAATGAGCCACTTCACGCAAAAATTCCAGACTATGTTTTTTAGGCTGAATCGGATATTTTTCCGGATCAGCTTCCCCCAGAACCTCCAATACAGAAGCCTGAATTTCACGGGACTGACCGGCACCGGCACTTTCAACCAGTAATCCTTTGACATGAATAGCAGCACCCGTAGTTACTTTCTTCAGCAAATCTTCCGGAAAACAATTCATATCAAGCACAACTTGTATATTATTGACGGTAGAACCATCATTTAAGGCAATAAAATTCACTTGTTTATTCCCTCTTTTGGTCCTGACCCAACCACTGATTTCCACTTCTTTACCGCAATCCACTGACTGCAAAAGCTCTTTAACTGACAATTTGTTTGTGCTCATCTCTTTTAATTTACACATTATAATTGATTTACATCTATTCCACCCGGCACAATATCCGGACGGATTTGCAAAAATAATAAAATCAGGCTAAAAAAACATACCCATAATCGGACATTACACAAATAATTCACTAAAAATCCCGTCCGAAACCAACCAACCGCGTTCAGTCATTCTAATACGTTCCCCGGACATCACCATCAATCCCAAATGTTTATAATTCTCTATTTTCTCCGTTAGTTTATTCCACCAACACGGATATTCGTTTTTCAAATAATACGGGTCGATACCCCACATCGTTCTGAAATTCGTCATCAAATATTCATTCCATTTATCTGCATCTGTTAATATCTCTTTTTCAAAATTTAAAAATCTATTATTTAAACTATCAATATACTTTTTTAAATGGGCTATATTCCATTGCCGGGAAATAATATCATATGAATGTGCTGCTACTCCCAAACCAATATATGGTTTCTGCTGCCAATAAGAAGTATTGTGTCTCGAATATTTAAATTTTTTAGCAAAATTAGAAATTTCATAATGTTCATAGTCAATACTTTTTAAATAATCAGAAACCAACAGATATTGTTGGGCCAAAAAATCGTCACTCAAAGGCCGAAATTTTCCTTTTTCAGATAATTTCTCAAAAACAGAATTTGAATCTAAGCTTAAAATATATACTGAAACATGGTCTATATTCAAAACACTTACCTTTTTCAAATCAACCTCAAGCTCTGCCACACTACTACCCGGCAATCCAATAATCAAATCCACACCGATATTATCAAAACCGCTCATTTTTGCATTCTCAATAGCAGTAATGGCTTGGCTTGCGCTATGACTCCGGTTGATTCGCTTTAAGATACTATCATGAAATGATTGTACACCAATGGTAATTCTATTAAATCCCAAACGACGGAATGCGGATAGTTTTTCCATTGACGCATCTTCCGGATTAACCTCAATAGAATATTCTGCCTGTTTATCTATATCCCAGACATTGTGTATATTATCCAAAATTAATTCCAATTCAGATTCATTCAGACAAGAAGGAGTCCCCCCTCCAAAATATAAAGTGGAAACAACTTCTTCCTGAAGGTATTCTTTTCTCATCCGGATTTCTTTAACCAACGCATTCAAATAAGCCGTTTTCAACTGCAAAGAAGCCAACGAATAAAATCCGCAATAAAAACATTTACTACGGCAAAAAGGTATATGAATATAAACTCCCGCCATTTTCTATCCTTAACTTTACTGGCAAATGTAGATTATTTTTTGTTTTTTCTTTCTGTTTTAAAATTATATAATCCAGGTTCTACCGCCCCTTCATTTTTGAAGAAAACCGATTTATTCTGCAAAACTATTTGATTATAAATAATCTTTCATTAATTTTGTCCCTCATTTTGAAGTGGTGCATACTTTAAACTGTAAGGCTGAACCTTAGCCATTTACCTTACAGGCACATTAAACTCCCGGGATTTTGGTCTGCCCGACTATGCGTTTTTCCCGAACCGGCTTGATTGCAAGGATTCACCACAACAAAAAACAAACAGATGTATAATTAAAAAACTAAAAAAGTGGATCAAGTAAGTTACAAAACGACTTATGTCAACAAGGCCACAACACAGAAAGAGTGGGTTTTGATTGACGCCGAAAATCAGGTTTTGGGACGTCTTGCTGCTAAAGTTGCGAAACTGTTAAGAGGCAAGTACAAACCGTCCTTTACCCCGTTTGAAGATTGTGGTGATAACGTAATCATCATCAATGCGGAAAAAATCGTGTTAACCGGAAACAAGTTAACCGACAAAGTGTACACCCGTCACACCGGATATCCCGGAGGACAGCGTCACACTTCTCCGGCTGCTGTATTAAAAGCACATCCGGAAAGAGTAATTGAACATGCCGTGCGTGGTATGCTTCCAAAAAATCGTCTGGGAAGAGCTATACTGAAAAACCTTCATCTGTATGCAGGTTCTGAACACAAACATGAAGCTCAGCAACCGAAAGTAATTGATTTAAATTCTTTAAACTAACAGACTATGGAAGTAATTAACGCAATCGGTAGAAGAAAAGCAGCAGTAGCTCGCGTTTACGTAAGTGAAGGGAAAGGTAATATCACCATCAACAAACGTCCGTTGGAAGAATATTTCACCCTCCCTACTCTCCAGTACATTGTAAAACAACCTCTCGAACTGTTGGGAGTTGCCAGTCAGTATGATATCAAGGTAAACCTGGACGGTGGCGGTTTTAAAGGACAGGCTGAAGCCTTGCGCCTGGGTATCGCCAGAGCTTTGGTTGAAATCAATGCAGAAGACAAAGCTAAATTAAGAGCAGCAGGTTTCATGACACGTGATCCCCGTGAAGTCGAACGTAAGAAACCCGGTCGGCCTAAAGCACGTAAGAGATTCCAGTTCTCTAAACGTTAATCTCAGTTTAGTATCTAAATTGACAGGACTCCTTCAGTGGGACTACCTGGCAATTGCTTAAATGAAGAATGTAAACTTTAAAAAAAACAAACATGTCAAATACCAATTTCGACGAATTATTAAATGCAGGTTGTCATTTCGGACACCTGACCCGTAAATGGAATCCTAAAATGGCTCCTTATATTTTTATGGAGCGTAATGATATCCACATTATTGACCTGAACAAAACAGCTATCATGCTGGACAAAGCCACTGCTGCACTGAAGCAGATTGCTAAATCGGGCCGCAAAATTCTGTTTGTTGCAACAAAAAAACAGGCTAAGGACATTGTTGCTGAAAAAATCTCTAATATCAATATGCCTTATGTAACAGAAAGATGGCCGGGCGGTATGTTAACCAACTTCCCGACAATCCGTAAGGCTGTGAAAAAAATGACCACCATCGACAAGATGGAGAAAGACGGAACTTTTGACCATCTTTCAAAACGGGAAAAACTTCAGATTGCCCGTCAGCGGGCTAAGCTCGACAAAAACTTAGGAAGTATTGCCGACCTGACCCGCTTACCTGCCGCACTTTTCGTTGTTGACGTAATGAAAGAATACATTGCAGTAAAAGAAGCCCGTTCACTGGGTATTCCTGTATTTGCAATGGTAGATACCAACTCTGACCCGAATGGTATTGATTTTATCATTCCGTGTAATGACGATGCTTCCACTTCTATCAGCCTGATTATGGAAAAAGTAGCTGATGCTATCAAAGAAGGCTTATCTGAACGCAAAGCGGAAAAAGATAAAGAAGTGACCGATAAAAAACCGGTAGCAAAAAAAGCTGAAAAAACAGCCGACAGCGAAGCAGAAGTTGTAATCGAAGAAACAACCGAAGAGTAATAACTTAATTTTAGATTTTAAATTGACGATTTTAGATTGTTAATTTAAAATCTGAAATTTAAAATTTTAAATTGACACATGGAAATAAAAGCTGCTGATGTAATGAAGTTGCGCCACGCAACCAATGCAGGTATGATGGACTGTAAGAAAGCTCTTCAGGAAGCTGAAGGGGACTTCGATAAAGCCGTTGATATTATTCGCAAACGCGGACTCATTGTAGCCAGCAAACGAGCAGACCGCGAAGCAAAAGAAGGTTGTGTGCTGGCTTTAGCCGAAGGAAAAAAAGGAGTGATGGTAAGTTTAAACTGCGAAACGGACTTCGTAGCTAAAAATGAAAATTTTGTAAACTTCACCCGTCAGATTCTGAATGCTGCTTTTACGAATATGCCTGACACCAAAGAAGCTTTATTGGCAATACAATTAGATGGCCGTACAATTGCTGATCAGATTTCAGAACAAACCGGAGTAATCGGCGAAAAACTGGAACTTGCATATTACGGAAAAGTAGAGGCCGAAGCAGTTGTCGCTTATATCCATCCGGGTAATAAATTAGCAACCGTTATCGGGTTTAATAAAGAAGCAGATGCACAGGTAAAAAAAGATATAGCAATGCAAGCCGCTGCTATGGCTCCTATTGCTGTAGATAAAAACGATGTTCCTCAGGATGTGATTGCCCATGAACTGGAAATCGGCCGTGATAAAGCACGCGAAGAAGGCAAACCTGAAAATATGCTGGACAAAATTGCCGAAGGCCGCCTGAACAAATTTTATCAGGAGTCTACCTTACTCAATCAGACTTTCGTGAAAGATGGCAAACAGACGGTAAAAGCTTATCTGGCAAGCCAGGATAAAGATTTAACTGTAACAGGATTTATCCGTTTCACCTTGAACGATTAAATCTGATTACAATACCTAAAAAGGACTGTCAGGAAAATTCCGGGGACAGTCCTTTTTTTATCCGGGAATTCATTTCTCTGTTACTAATGTTACATAATGGACAAACTTTGGAGAATGCCAGGAGGTATTGGCTGGCCGCTTATTGTCATCATAAAGTCCGATGACCTCCAGATTTAAATACTCCAATTGTTGTAGTGAAAAAACTTTTTCCGGTTCATTTTCCGATACTAAAACAAAAGGAAACACCGGTACCTTCTGTCCTTTTTCAAAACAATAGGGCAAAATTTTACATCCTGCCTCATATACTATTTCAATACGTAGCTCTTCTTTACAATCATAATAAAACGGAATATGCTTCAGACGTTCTATTTTTCTGACAGCATGTATACTTTTTAAATCCGGATTATTGAACAGCCCGGCAACAACAGGCAATATCACAGTTTCAACCGCAGCAAATAATCCAAAAATCCCCAACAAAAAACCTAAAATTTTATTCTTCAAAGAAGTATAAAATAATAAAGCAGCTATTACCTCCAACAATATCGCAAAACTCACGAATAAACCTAATGTCACCTTTTCCGTAGCATAGAAAAAGAAATAAACCCCAACAGGCAAAAAACATACAATCAAAGCTATCAAAAGCGTATTAATACGCCAAATTAACCGGTCCGCTCTCTGTAAACCTCCATTCTTTACCTTTTCCCAATAATACATAAAAAAATGTGCTATCACCAAAGCCGATGGTATCAGAATAGGCAGCAAATAACGGGTCTTTTTTTCCGGTAACAGAGATAAACAAATCAACACCATAAACACCCAACATACAGCAAACAGATATTCTTTCTTTAAAGATACTTTCTGTTTCCAATAAGTCCAGCACAAAGCGACTAACAGAATAAATGCCCATACTCCGGTTTCCGTGAAAAATTTCCAATAATAATACCATGGACGTACACTCCGTTCCAGCCACGCCGTCGATTCCTTATTCCAAACAGCCAACAATATATCTTTATGTGTCAGATATAATAGCACAGGCCACCAGATACTAATCAACACGCAAATCCCCACCATAACCAGCAATGGCACTTTTTTCCCCCGGAAAGAAGGACGATAGATCCAAAGCCATGCAATCAGAAAAGGCAATAACAAAGCATAAAAAGACACCGGACCTTTCCCCAGAAAAGACAACCCCATAAAAATTCCCGCTCCTATAAACTCCTTCCAGCATTTCCCCGTTTTTTGTCCTGCCCGGAATAAAAAATAAATAGCCCCAACCATAAAACTATGGCAATAAATATCCCAGGTCGCCGTCCTTCCCATAAGTATAATATTAAAGGAAGTACAAAGGACCAATGCACTTATCAGACCAAAAACATCACGCCGGGTTTGATAAGCAGCAAAACCATACAAAAAGAACACCAACAAAGTTGCCATTATTCCTGCGGCAGCTCTTTGCAAAGGTAAGTTATCAGGCGATATCAACTCTATACAAGCTGCCACCCAGGTGGGTAAAGGCGGTTTTTCCAGACGCAATTCTCCGTTCATTGTAGGAATCAGCCAATTACCTTCCATAACAATTTCCCGGGCAGTAACCAGATTCCGGGACTCCATAATATCAGCGTAAATCACCCGGTTATGGACAAAAAAAGAAAAATAACACACTAACAATAAGAAAAAAACATGGACAATTTTCCGATTCATATTATATGCTTTACTATCTATATAAAATTTTCAACTAATTTATATGAAGACATTCAAATACCAATTCTTTTAAGGACAAAAAAATACCTGAAGTAAAAAATTGCCAAATGTGTTAAATTTTGTAAATTCTATTTATTTTTTTTCCCGTTCTTCTATTTTTGAAAAATTAAATTTTAATCAATTCTATACATGAAAATCCCAAAGTATTTTTGTTTTCTCCTTTTTTTCATACCTCTCTTAAGTTTACGGGATTTCACTCCAAACAATGAACTAAAATACCTGAGCATTGCCGACGAAGCTATCCGGAACAGCCATTTCTTTGCTTTCTGGAACCATGGGGCTGCATATGCCGATAAACCTCCTCTGTATCTGTGGATTGTTATGTTAGGGAAATGGCTGCTGGGAGAACACTGTATGCTATTTATCAGTCTATTCTCTATAATTCCGGCTTTAGTCATACTTTATGTTATGGATAAATGGGTAAAAACTGTCATTCCTGCTCCTACACGACTCAGCGGACAACTGATGCTGATTACTTCCGGATTATTTACCGGCTCAGCCATTGTTATCCGGATGGATATGTTGATGTGCCTGTTTATTGTCCTGTCTATTTATACTTTTTATAAAATCTATACCGGCACTGGTTCCGTCCGGGACCCGCTTCTGTTTCCCGTCTATATATTCCTGGCTGTTTTTACTAAAGGACCGGTTGGCATTTTAGTCCCTTTAACCAGCATTCCGGTTTTTCTCTTTTGGCAGGGAAAACTCCAAACATTCGGAAAGTATTTTGGATGGAAACAATGGAGCATCCTCATCGGTTTATGTCTGATATGGTTCGGAGCAGTTTATCTGGAAGGAGGAAAAACCTATCTGGACAATTTACTCTTTAATCAGACAGTAAACCGGGCCATTGATTCCTTCCATCACAAAGAACCCGTCTGGTTTTATTTGAAAACCATCTGGTACTCTTTAGCCCCCTGGATATTATTCTATGTAGTAACTATCATTTCGGGCATCCGGAAACACCTGATTAACACGGACCTGAAAAAACTATTTCTTACCGTTATCGTTACTACTTTCACAGCTTTATCCCTGTTTAGCGGAAAACTGGATATTTATATGCTGCCTGTTTTCCCTTTCATAGCATATTTAGCTATTTTGCTACTTCCGGATTTAAACGGAAAATACTTAAGTGCAGCCATAGCAATTCCTGCCGGAATCTTACTTCTGGTTTTTCCGGGAATATTTATCCTGAATAAAATACCTGGCCTTTCCGTGCCGAATACAATAGCAATACCCATTGCAGCATTGGTCCTGAGTATCAGTTCCCTGCTTTCCCTCCGTTTCCTTTGGAAAAAGTCCTTATTACATGCCGTAAACAGCTTGGCCGCAGGTTTACTGCTAACCATTTTTATTGGCTCATTTTCCTTATCTGAATTAAATCCATACATAGGTTTTCAGGAAATGAGCAAAAAAGCACAGACCATTGCTAATGAAAAAGGAATAAAAAATTACTACTTTTACAAATTCAGAAGCGGAGAAAACATAGATGCTTATCTCCACCAGGAAATAAAACAACTCGGTATTTCTGAACTCAACAGTCAAGGAAGGCAACAAGAATTTATACTCTTTGTCAGGAACAAGGATGTAAAAAAGGACCCCGAACTAGAGAAAATAATCGGAAATAAAGAGTCTTACAACATCGGAAATTACAGTATTGTCCTATTTCAATTAAATGACAATTAAATGATATTTTTGATTGGTTTTTTAGCACAAACTTGTTTCTCTGCCCGTTTGCTTTTTCAATGGATCATGTCTGAAAAAGCAAAACAGGTGGTATCTCCTTCTATATTTTGGCTATTAAGTCTGTTTGGCTCCTACCTCCTATTCTTTTATGGTTGGTTGCGGGATGATTTTGCCATTATTTTCGGTCAGTTCATTTCATACTACATTTATATTTGGAACCTGGACATAAAACATAGCTGGAAAAAAATTCCCCGGCCTATCCGTTATCTGTTAATTTCAACTCCCGTGTTTGCCATAGGTTATATGTATACAGAATCCAGTACGTTTATTACCCAATTTTTCAAAAATGAAACAATTCCTTTATGGCTCTTGATTTGGGGTGCAGCAGGGCAAGTAGTTTTTACCCTGCGGTTTGTCTACCAATGGGTCTATTCCCGGAAACGGCAAGAGTCCATTCTTCCGATGGGATTCTGGATCATCAGTCTTACAGGTTCATTTATTATCGTTAGCTATGCTCTCGTCCGGCACGACCCGGTTCTGATTCTGGGACAATCCACCGGACTGATAGTATACACCCGGAACATTTGGATTATGCAGAAAAAAACAAAAGTCGAAAAAGCAAATGCTTAGGTTTGATTTTACCAATTATAAAAATACTGTCCGCACAAACTGAAATCTTACAAATTATTTTCCGCAACCTCGTAATTGATATATCTTTTTTTCATCCAGCGGTAAGCAAAACAATCTTTAAATGGCCCGACAAGGCGATTGCATAAATTATATTTGGATTTACCTGCCATTCGCGGGAAATGGCGCACCGGCATTTGTTTCACTTTTCCATTCTGCAATTGGATTAAAGCAGGCAAAAAACGATGCATCCCGGTGAAAAAAGGAATTCGTTTTGCATAATCTGTCCGGAGAATTTTTAACGGGCATCCTGTATCCTCCACTCCATCATGAGTCATAGAACGCCGGAAACCGTTGGCAATCCTGGAAGACATATTTTTGATAAAACTATCTTTCCGGCCTGTCCTTATTCCCATTACCATTTCGTAGTCCTCTACGTGTGTAAGCAACAAATTGAAATCTTCCGGGGTGGTCTGCAAATCAGCATCAATGTATCCGACAAATTCAGAATTACAATGGTCAATGCCAGCTTTCATAGCAGCACTCAACCCCCCGTTTTTAGCCAATTCCAGATAATAAAAATCCGGATGTCCATGACAAATATCTTTCAGTAGCTTACCGCTTTGATCTTTCGAACCGTCATTTACAAACAGTACACAGGATGATATCCGGGCTATTTTCAAAAAATCTCCCAGTTCTTTCTCCAACCTCCGGATATTTCCTTCCTCATTATAAACCGGAACAATAATGGTTAAACGGTAATTTGCAGTTTTATTCATAGAATTTCATTTTAGAATCAGACAAAATTAATTAGCTTTGTTCTACTTTATTTATAACTGAGATAATTTTTTTCCGTTTTAAATAATTTATATTGAAATAAAATAAGTCTATCGGAACATTAAAATTTTTAAAACTATGAAATACAAAAGAATACTCCTGAAATTAAGCGGAGAATCACTAATGGGCAATCAGAAATACGGCATTGATTCCACCCGGGTGGAAAGTTATGCACGGCAAATAAAAGAAATTACGGAAATGGATATTCAGGTTGGGATTGTCATAGGAGGAGGCAATATTTTCAGAGGATTGACAGGAACCAACAAAGGATTCGACCGGGTAAAAGGAGACAATATGGGAATGCTGGCAACAGTAATCAACAGCCTTGCTCTCAGCTCTGCCTTAGATAATGAAAATTGTAAAAATAAAGTACTGACAGCGATTCGGATGGAACCCATCGGAGAATTTTATTCAAAATCAAAAGCCGTAGAATACCTGTCGGCCGGATATGTCACCATTTTCAGTGCCGGCACCGGCAATCCCTATTTTACGACTGATACAGGCAGTAGTCTCCGGGCCATTGAAATTGAAGCAGATGCAATGCTAAAAGGTACAAGGGTAGACGGGATATACACGGCTGACCCGGAAAAAGACCCCACAGCGGTAAAATTTGATAAAATCACTTACGATGAAATATACAACAAAGGACTGAAAGTCATGGACCTGACAGCCACTACAATGTGTAAAGAAAATCACCTTCCGATTGTCGTATTTGATATGGATACAGAAGGAAATCTGAAAAAATTGATGAAAGGCGAAAAAATCGGAACTATTGTCTGTTAAACAGCAACCGAATTCTCAATTTTACAAACTTCAAGAATTTGATAAACTAAATTTATGAGCATTCTTGAGCAAATAAATACCCCGGAAGAGCTGAAAAAGATACCGGAAGATTCCCTGATTCAACTATGTCAGGAAGTACGTCAAAAAATTATTGACGATTGTGCAGAAAATCCGGGTCATTTAGGTTCAAGCCTGGGAGTTGTTGAACTGACTGTCGCATTGCACTACACGCTGGATACCCCTTATGACAATTTAATCTGGGATGTAGGCCATCAATCATATGCCCACAAAATATTAACCGGCAGAAAAGAACTATTCAAAACCAAACGAATCTACGGAGGCATCAGCGGTTTTCCGAAGATATCCGAAAGTGAATACGATTCCTTCGGGACAGGACATTCATCCACTTCAATTTCTGCAGCTTTAGGTATGGCAATTGCTGCCAAAATGAGTGGAGAAGAAAGCCGGCAAAGCATCGCTGTTATAGGCGATGGGGCAATGACAGGCGGAATGGCTTTTGAAGCCTTAAACAACGCCGGAGTATATAATTCCAATCTGCTGGTCATCCTGAACGACAATAACATGGCCATAGACCCTAACGTTGGCGGATTAAACGAATATTTGCTTGATATTACAACTTCCAAGGGATACAATAAAATCAAACAAGACATCTGGAATGTGTTGGGAAAATTAAACCGGATTAGTCCGGGAATGAGAAATTTCATACAGAATATCGATAATAGCATCAAATCAATGCTTCTGAAACAAAGTAATCTTTTTGAAGCAATGGGATTACGCTATTTTGGTCCGGTAGATGGCCATGACGTAAATCACCTGGTCAAAGTACTCCGGGACCTGAAAAACATAAAAGGTCCTAAAGTACTCCACTGCATTACAATCAAAGGAAAAGGCTTTAAGGAAGCAGAAACCAATCAAACGCTCTGGCATGCTCCGGGAAAATTCAATAAACTCACAGGAGAACGTATAAAAGAATCTGACAACAACGTTCCTGCCAAATTTCAGGATGTTTTCGGAAACACGCTCACAGAGCTGGCGAAGAGCAATCCCAAAATTGTAGGAATCACACCTGCGATGCCCACAGGATGTTCTTTAAATATTATGATGCAGGAAATGCCCGAACGTTGCTTTGATGTCGGTATTGCCGAACAACACGCCGTAACATTCTCCGCAGGTTTAGCAGCCAAAGGATATGTCCCTTTTTGCAATATTTATTCCTCATTTATGCAACGGGCCTATGATCAGGTTATCCATGACGTAGCCCTACAAAATCTGAATGTCATTTTTTGTCTTGACCGGGCTGGATTTGTAGGTTCAGACGGAGCAACACATCATGGAGCATATGATTTGGCATATTTTCGCTGCATCCCCAACCTGACCATTGCAGCTCCGCTGGACGAAGAGGAACTACGTAATATGATGTATACTGCCCAGTTGCCCAACCAAGGCCCATTTTCCATTCGTTATCCCCGGGGAAATGGTTTCTTGCAAGACTGGCATACTCCATTCCGAAAACTCGAAATAGGTAAAGGGAGATGCCTGATTGAAGGAAAAGAGATTGCTATCATTTCTATCGGAACAGCAGGCAATATCGCGAAGAGAGCTATTGAAAAGCTGGAACATATATCCGTCGCCTTATATGACATGCGTTTCTTAAAACCCATTGATGAAACTCTTCTGCACGATATTTTCCGGCGATTTGAACAGGTAATTACACTGGAAGATGGCACTATAAACGGAGGTTTGGGTAGTGCTGTTGCTGAATTTATAGCCACTCATCACTACCCGGCCCAATTGGTACGTCTGGGCATTCCGGACAAATTTATAGAACATGGCACCCAACACCAATTATACGCAGAATGCGGATTTGACGAAAAGGGCATTATCCGGTGCGTTACAGCCCTGATAAATCAAAAAGAAGGAAATGTTATAAAAAACATGCAAACTGCTCAGGAATTTTAATCAATATGAAAAAAGAAAAAATATGAGCTGTGAAGTAAATTTACCGAATCCGGAAGCATGTCTGAAAAAACTAAAAAATACATTTCCCCATCTCACAGAGGCAGAATTACAAATCTTACTTACAACGGATGCTATCCGTGCCTATAAAAAAGGTGAACTTCTGTACGAAGAAGGAACCAGAATAAAAGGATGCTATTTTATTTATTGTGGTATCATCAAAATCTATCAAACCGGACACGAGGGGAAAGAACAAATCATAAAATTCGACCAGGAAGGAGACATCTTCGGTTTTCGTTCTGTCATCAGACATGAATTTGCTTGTACTTCAGCCAAAACCTTTTCTGATTGCATCTTGTGCCACATACCAGACAAAACTTTACTCCACCTGTTGCAAAACAATTCGGGTTTTGCGTACGATATGGTTCAAATTGCCTGTAAAGAACTGGGAGATGCCAATCATTACATCCGGGAAATCGCACAAAAATCAGTAAAAGAACGTCTGGCAGAAATTCTATTGCTTATCTCCAGTGAATTTGGTATTGAAGCAGACGGAACACTCAAATTAAATATAACCCGGGAAGAATTAAGTAATTTTGTGGGTACGGCAACAGAAACAGTTATCCGTCTTCTTTCCGACTACAAATCCGAAGGTCTGGTCGAAGCCAAAGGACGCAAAATAAAATTATTAAACATTGAAAAAATGAAAACGATTGCAGGTTTGTAAAAAATATTGTATATTGAAAAACTATTTTATAGAGTACTTTTAAAATAACACGATATGTTACAAATCTCTGACAAAGGTAAAGCTATTCCGGCTTCTCCTATCCGGAAACTCGTTCCGTATGCAGACAAAGCCAAACAGAAAGGCATACAGGTTTTCCATTTGAACATCGGACAACCAGACATTCAAACTCCCGAAATAGCCCTTGAGGTAGTCCGTCGCATGCAGCTCTCTGTAATAGAATATACTGCATCTGCCGGCAATTACAGCCTCCGGACCAAATTAGCCGGTTATTACCAAAAACTGGGTATACCCATCACGGAACAAGAAATTCTCATCACTACCGGTGGCTCAGAAGCCATCCTTTTTGCTTTCATGAGTACTTTAAACGAAGGAGACGAAATAATCATACCCGAACCATTTTATGCAAATTACGCAGCTTTCGCTGTTATGACCGGAGCAAAAATTAAAGCAGTTACTGCTAAAATAGAAAATAATTTTGCTCTGCCTCCTATCAGTGAATTTGAAAAATTAATTACTCCTAAAACCAAAGGAATTGTCATTATAAATCCCAACAATCCAACAGGTTATCTATATTCTAAAAAAGAATTGGAGGCACTTGCGAATATTGTAAAAAAATACAATTTATTCCTATATTCGGACGAGGTGTACAGAAGATATTGTTATGATGGTCTGCAACATTATTCAGTCCTGAATCTGAAAGAAATAGAACAAAATACCATTCTTTTTGATTCGATGTCGAAACGTTATAGTGAATGCGGTATACGGGTCGGAGCCATCATCACCCGTAACCAGGACATATTAAGCACTTCGCTGAAATTCGGTATGGCCCGTTTATGCCCGCCGGCATTAGGACAAATCGCAGCAGAAGCTTCTCTGGATACTACAGATGAATATTTCCAGAAAGTTTATGACGAATACATTCAAAGACGGAATTTTATGGTAGAAGAATTAAATAAAATCCCGGGAGTTATTTGTCCCCTACCGAAAGGTGCCTTTTACTCCATAGTAAGACTACCAGTGGATGATGCCGAAAAATTCGCCCGATGGCTATTGGAAGAATTTGATTATAATGGACAAACGGTTATGCTAGCCCCGGCCAGCGGATTTTATCATACACCGGGATTAGGAAAAAATGAAGCCAGAATCGCATATGTTCTAAAAATCAGTGAACTGCAAAAAGCCGTAGAAATACTTTCGGTTGCACTGCAAACCTATCCCGGCAGAGTCGTACCTGAAACATTAACAAAGAGTTAAGAGGCAATAGCAATCAGCTTTTAACCTTAAACTTTCTGCTTATAGCTTTTTTATTATCTTTGCATCGAAAAAGTATATTATATAAGCATAACAAAAGCAACCCATTTTAATCAAATAATATGACATCGGATTCCGAATTTGACAGTATCAGACCTTATTGCGGGAACGAAATTGAAGCAGCAAGCAACCGTCTGTGCCAATCTCAAGAATTTCTGACACTATTTTCCCGTTTAACGAAAATAGACAAAGACACGATAATTTACACATTAAAAGATATCCGGACCAGAAGCGAATTTCAGGAACATTTCTTCGGTCCGGCCATTCAGTCATTGATTCAAACAACAACTGACGGCGTTTCTGTCACGGGAATGGAATTGGTGAAAAAAGATGAATCTTACATTTTTATGTCCAATCACCGGGATATTATACTGGACTCTGCTATACTGAATATACTCTTAAGAGAATATGGCAATAAATACACACGTGCAGCTATTGGGAGTAATTTGCTTATAAATGAATGGGTAACAGACTTAGTCAAACTGAATTCCTGCTTTGTTATAGAACGTGACATCACAGTCCGGGAAATGTTGACCAGTTCAGCCCTCCGTTCAAAATACATCCGGGAAGTCATCAAAGAAAATGAAAATTCAGTATGGATTGCCCAACGGGAAGGCAGAACCAAAAACGGAGACGACATAACCCAACAAAGTCTTTTGAAAATGCTGAAAATGAGCGGGTCTGCAAACTTTGCCGATAATTTTAAAGAATTGCATCTGATGCCCCTGTCCGTCTCTTATGAATGGGAACCGTGTGATGCCTTAAAAACTCAGGAATTATATACCCGGACATTGGGAGAATATGTCAAAACTCCGGAAGCCGACATGAACAGCATGCTGACGGGTTTGAGCGACTATAAAGGAAGAGTACATTTCCACATTGCTCAACTCACCGGTGAAGAACTTGATAGTCTGAACACTCTTCCTTCTAACGGAAACCGCATTGAAAAATTAGCGGCCATTATTGATGATAAAATCCACAAGAATTTTAAACTATGGCCTAATAATTACATTGCATATGATCTCCTTCATTCCGTAAATAAGTTCTCTCAGTTTTACACACCCGAAGAAAAAGAAAATTTCATACAGATAATGACGCAAAAAATGGATAAATTAGAGGGAAATTTGTCTATGCTAAATAATATTTTCCTGGAAATTTATGCGAATCCGGTAAAAAACAAACTAAATTTATAAATCAGCAATTAGCAATAGCGAAGAACATATTTTGAAATACATTCAGATAAATTCGCACTTATTCACATTCAAATTTATTGAAAAAATACAATTCAGTTTTTTAAATGCACTAAATATGAAAATCATCCGGTTATTAATCATATTAACAGCTTTTCTGGTCATGATTTCAAGTGTAATCAGTCTTTACACGACCACAAACAGGACTCCGGTATACCTGAACGTCAGCGCGATGGCAGTTTTGATAATCATAGTAACTCTGTTGAATTTCAGAAAAAACAATAAAGATGTACAAAGTTAAACGTACCATATATCTCCAGGACCAATCCATTGACGTATGGTTTGGCTTGGTTAGCAAAAATAAAAACGGAAAAAACGGAAAATACACCGTCTATTTGTTAACTGACGACCCGGCTAAACCACTAAATCATGCAGAACCTATTTTAAGCAATATCACTTCTAAAGACACTGCTATACGCCAAGGAATAGCCTATGTAAAATTCATGTTTCAGGAAATTCTGGACAATCAACAAAAACAATCATAAATACTATCAAAATAATGGAAAGAAAAGTCAGAGTAAGATTTGCTCCGAGTCCCACCGGAGCTCTTCATTTAGGAGGGGTAAGAACAGCACTCTTTAATTATCTGTTTGCCCGCCATTACGGAGGAGATTTTCTTTTAAGAATTGAAGATACAGACCAGACCAGATATGTACCGGGAGCAGAAGAATATATCATTGAATCGCTGAAATGGTGCGGTTTGACAATAGATGAAGGAGTTGGTGTCGGAGGAGAATACGGACCATACCGACAAAGCGAAAGAAAAGAAATATATAAACAATATGCACAACAACTGGTAGAATCAGGTCATGCTTATTATTCCTTTGACACCGCTGAAGAATTGGATGCAATGCGCAAAGAGTGCGAAGAGCAGGGGGAAACATTTATGTATAATGCCCGGAGCAGAACCCGGCTAAAGAATTCCCTGAATATGAATCCGGAAGAATTAAAGAAACTGCTAAACTCCGGAATTCATTACGTCATCCGTTTTAAAATGCCGGAAAATGAAGAACTTAAATTATATGATATCATTCGCGGAGAAGTCCATTTTAACAGCTCTTTACTGGATGATAAAGTACTTTATAAATCAGACGGAATGCCTACTTATCATCTGGCCAATATAGTAGATGACCATTTGATGAAAATTACACATGTAATCAGAGGCGAAGAATGGTTGCCTTCTCTCCCCCTGCACGTATTGTTATACAAAGCTTTCGGCTGGGAAGATACGATGCCGGAATTTGCCCATCTTCCTCTAATTCTGAAGCCGGTGGGCAACGGAAAGTTGAGCAAACGGGACGGTAATAAAATGGGATTCCCTGTATTTCCGATGGAATTTACAGATCCGGTCACCGGAGAAAAATGGCATGGTTACAAAGAAGATGGTTATTTTCCTGACGCATTTATCAATATGCTGGCTCTTTTGGGCTGGAATCCCGGTACAGACCAGGAAATCTTTAGCATGCAAGAACTTTGCGAACTTTTTTCGTTAGACAGAGTAAAAAAATCAGGCGCAAAATTTGACCCGGAAAAAACAAAATGGTTTAATCATAAATACCTCATCGCAAAATCAAACGGGGAATTAGCAGATTTAGTAGGAAAAATGCTGTTAGCCAATCACTTGGAATACAACAAATCTAAAGTGGAGAAAATATGCGGTCTGATGAAAGAACGGTATAATTTTGTTTCTGAACTCTACCAAGATTGCTTGTTTTTCTTTGTAGCACCCGAAACATTTAATGAAAAAGACAGTAAAAAATACTGGAAAGAAGATACAGCAACCTTAATGAAAGAATTACTGGAACTTTTAAAATCCATTGATGATTATTCTTTTGCTAACACAGAAAAAATAATCTCAGCATGGATTACTGAAAAACAGTTAGGTTTTGGTAAAATAATGAATCCATTCCGTGTTGCAATCGTAGGAGCTGCTAAAGGTCCTCATATGTTTGATGTGATAGAAATCATCGGAAAAGAAGAGACCATCCGCCGGATGGAAAAAGCACTATTAACCTTATAAACTAAAATAAAAATGGAAACAAATAACATGGAAAATAATTCGTCAGTTGTACTGGAACCAACCAATGAAGAAAAACAGTATGCCATGTTTATTCATTTTGCACAATTTGCAGGATTGATTGTACCACTTTTTGGTTGGCTCTTGCCATTGATATTATGGCAAACGAAGAAAAACACCTCTGCTTATATTGACAAGCATGGCAAAATAGTTATGAACTGGATTATTTCAAGTGTCATATATGCCATTATAAGCGGTATACTTTGTCTGATTTTTATTGGAGTACTCTTATTGATTGCTTTAGGAATTTGTAGCTTATTCTTTATCATAATCGGAGCACTGAAAGCAAATAACGGCGAAACATGGCCCTATCCGCTTAGCTTTACTTTCCTGAAATAGCCGGAAATAGATTAAAAGTTATCAGAAATTTAAAAATACCCATCAGAAATTAAAGTTTTTGATGGGTATTTATGTATCAATAGTAATATTCAAACAAGTTATTCCGGCAAAAGCAAAGGATATTCTCCGGAATATTTTCTTTCAATTTCATCAAAAATATGCCATAATTCCTGAATGGAAGGTGCTTGTAACATACGAATCCGAAGTTCCCGGAAATGAGGCAACCCTTTAAACATGGATGCCATGTGACGCCTCATATGTAACAATCCTCTCACCTCATCAATCCACTCTACAGCAAGGAGGATTTGTTCTTTTATAATCTCTATTTGCTCCTTCACTGACAAATCAGGTAATATTTCTCCGGTTTCAAAATAATGCTTTATTTGCCGGAAAATCCAAGGATGACCTATCGTAGCCCTCCCTATCATAACTCCATCTACCCCATATTTTTCAAAAGCCTCTTTAGCCCTTTGAGGAGAAGTAATATCTCCGTTTCCCAATATAGGGATTTTAATCCGGGGACTATTCTTTATCCGGCCTATAGGTTCCCAATCTGCTTCTCCTGTATACATTTGTGAACGGGTACGCCCATGAATAGCCAAAGCCTGAATCCCGACATCTTGCAAACGTTCTGCAATATCTTCTATCACAATATGCTCACAATCCCAACCCAAACGAGTCTTGGCCGTCACAGGAATTTTTACAGCCCGGACAATCTGCCTGGCCATCTCTGTCATCAAAGGAATATCACGTAATAAACCTGCCCCGGCTCCTTTTTGAGCAACGCGTTTCACCGGACACCCAAAATTGATATCAATAAAATCCGGTTTTACTTCCTCCACAATTTTCGCAGCCTCCACCATTGAATCTATAAAACGTCCGTAAATCTGAATTGTGACTGGTCTTTCTTTCTCATCAATCACCAATTTTTTCAAAGACTTATTCACCGAACGTACTAAAGCATCGGCAGAAACAAATTCTGAATATAACCAATCTGCACCATACCGTTTACAAAATTTCCGGAAAGGAGGATTTGTAACATCTTCCATAGGTGCCAGAATTAAAGGTTGTTCTCCCACTTCAACTCCTGCAATCTTCATACAACTATTTTTAAATCTTAACGTTTTTCGTTTACTTGCAAATTCCTTATTTTTACAACAAAAATATACATTATTGCACAACTAAAAACAGCTTCTCAGGTTATTATTCAAAATACTTTTAATTCTTTTCTCCCTTGTACCTGCAACGCATTCAAACCAAAAAAAATTTCATTTTTACTACCTGATGTCCCTCAAAAAATAAAACTGACAGAGGAAACTGCATTCCTGTTTTACGAAAAACCTAAAAATAGTACTTTAGACATTGAAACTGCCCTAATTAAAAAGGAAGTAACCGCACCTTATGAGAATATGATTATTAAAGAAATAGCATATACAATTATTAAATATAAATTTCAAATAACATATTTTAAAATAGTTATCTTCAGAAATAATTGTATTCAAAAAATATCTATCGGAGCGACAACCTGCTATATGGAAATTCCGACACAGGGAAAATAAATTTTCTTTAATTCTGTCACATTTGAGCAAAATTCTGAAAACAAAAATTAAAAACTACTCATCAAGTTAGTAACTTTTCATTATATTCATCCGTCCTTTTACAGAATAAACAGAAAATAAAGTAACAAACCATACCTTTTAAACGTCATATAAAACTAATTCTAAAATATCAGCTATGAAAATCATTTTATTTTTATTCTGTATTTGCTTAGTAGCTCAACTCCAGGCACAACACACCAAAGATTCACTAAATCAACAAAAAGAAGTACTACTTATTTCTCCGGGACGTTCATCCATACAAGATACAAGTAAAAGAAAAGTGCTCAGGGATTCTATTTTCCAGCAAAAAGAAAGCAATGTGTCCGAATTATTTATCATCGGAAAAAAAGCTTACAAAAAAGGAAAAAACGACTCTACCAGCCACTATTCTTCGTTCAAAGGCCATTGGAGCGGATTTTATTATGGTTTTATAAATTATGCCCGTTTACCTGAAGCCTGGGAAAAATTAGAACTGGATTGGAATCACTCATTTGCCATGCACTTCAATTTTTGTAAATACAATATAAATTTATCCAAACACAATAATTTTGGATTAGTCAGCGGAATCGGTATTGAATATCAACGCCTCCGATTCAATAACGACAACATTTCGCTCCTCAAATCCGAAGGGAAATTAGAAATCATCCATCCTTTGCAAGAATATCCCAAAATAAACAAAATAAAAAGAAGTACTTTTAAAAACCTGTATTTAACTATACCATTACTTATGGAAGTCCAGTTTCCGGCCAATTCTTCAAAAAAAATGTATGTTTCCGGAGGAATTATGGGAGGCTTACGCATACATTCTAAAACCAAAATAGTGTATGAAGATGACAATGACAACAAACATAAAAAAAAGAACAAAGGGAGTTTCAACATGGGACCTTTCAAAGCCGATGCAATTGCCCGGATAGGCTACAGAAAAATCAATATATGGGGCAGCTATACACTCACCAATGCATTTAAAAACAAAGATTTACATCTTTATACTGCAGGGCTTGGCCTCACTTTTTGATTTATCCTTTTCCGAAGAATGCGTCAAAGTCTTGAAATAGATTTTGACACATTCTTTTCCTGGTCTGACACAAGAAATCTTAGCCTTATCTTTGATGCCTTCCAGCTTCAAAAAAGCAATAATATTTTATTTCTTATTCATAATTTTTGTCTGCCTGTCAATTGAAGCCTGATGTATGGCTTTAAACACTTTCTCCAGAAATTCACAATCTAATCCCCTCGCTTTGCCTATTTCAGAGACTTTTGCTAAAATATTATCCCAACGTCCCGGCTGCAAAATAGTTATATTATTTTGTTTCTTATATTTACCAATTTCATCAGAAATCTTCATCCGATTGGCCAAAAGTTCCAGCAAATCATTATCAATAATATCTATCTGAGCACGCAAATCGTCAATACTCTCTTTATATTCGAGATTTTCCGTATCTATATTCCGGATAATCAATTTCCCAAGTATGCCTGTTAAAAACGCCGGAGTCACTTGCTGAGCAGCATCACTAAGTGCAATTTCAGGACAAATATGCGATTCCACAATAAGTCCGGCAAATCCTAAATCCATAGCTTGCTGGGCAACCTCTTGTATATATTCTCTTTTCCCGGAAATATGGCTGGGATCACAAATCATCAATATTTCCGGAAAACGCCGTTTAATTTCAATAGGCAATTGCCACTGAGGTACATTCCGGTATTTTGACTTACCATAAACAGAAAAACCCCGGTGAATAACACCAATCTTTTTCAAACCCGCTAAATTCAAACGTTCTAAAGCTCCTATCCACAATTCTACATCCGGATTGACAGGATTCTTTACCAAAACAGGTATATCGATACCCTTTAAAGCATCTGAAATTTCCTGCATAGCAAAAGGATTCGCTGTTGTCCGGGCACCAATCCACAGCATATCCACACCGGCTTTCAAAGCCTCATACACATGTTTTACATTCGCCACTTCTGTAGATACCTTCATTCCCAATTCACGCTGCACCCGCTGCATCCATTGCAATCCGACTGTTCCAACCCCTTCAAAACTATTCGGACGAGTACGGGGCTTCCAAATTCCCGCCCTCAATACTTCTATTCCTGCGACTCTTAAAGCTTTAGCCGTCTCAAAAATTTGTTGCTCACTTTCAGCACTGCATGGGCCGGCAATAACAACTGGTTTTGTCACATTGGTAAATAAACCCCATTTTTCCGCTGAGATTAAATCTAATTGTGTACCTGCCATCTTTTATTATTAAAACATTATTTTACTATCCTTTTGATTTCATTCGCTTTCAGCATCACTCTCAGCCAAACGTATTGTCAAGAAAAAGCCTCCGGAAGCCAGGTCAAAGATATTCTTTTCTTTTTCCAAAACTGTCAATGCTAAAGCAAACATTTGCCAAAATTCAACAAAAAGAACCGTGTTTAAAAGAAGTTAATCTAAAAATGTCCTGATTTCACATTATGTAAATCAAGGACATCCTGTTTCCCATCTTTATCAAAATTAAAACCAACCGTAATAAACAAATGCGCTATTCTAAAATATATCCTGGCATAAAACAAAATAAACATCAGGTAATCATCCTTTTTACGCAGACTTCCTCTTTTATTTTCTATCTTTGCCGAAACATATACAAAGTTAAAATCATGTCTGAGCCAAAAATTTTATTTCTGCTGGACGCTTATGCGCTGATATACCGTTCTTATTACGCATTTATTAATAATCCGAGGATAACCACAACAGGTATTAATACCTCAGCTACCTTTGGCTTCTGCAATTTTTTATTGGAATTACTGGAATTGGAAAAGCCCACGCATATAGCAGTTGTCTTTGACCCGGAAGGCCCGACTTTCCGGCATGAAATGTATGCCCCTTACAAAGCCCAACGCCCTCCGATGCCTGAAGACTTAAAAAAATCCATCCCTTACATCAAAAAAATCATTACAGGATTAGGAATTTCCTGTATTGATGCTCCGGGATATGAAGCAGATGATTTAATCGGAACACTAGCCAAAAAAGCAGAGAAAGAGGGTTATACAGTTTATATGATTACTCCTGACAAAGACTATGCACAAATTGTCAGCGAAAAAATCTTCATGTACAAACCCGGGCGTTCCGGAAATAAATCAGAAGTATGGGGGATTCCTGAAGTATTAGACCATTTCGGAATCGAGCGGGTAGACCAGGTAATCGATATTTTAGGGCTGATGGGAGATACTGCTGATAATGTACCGGGGTGTTCAGGCATTGGTCCAAAAAGTGCAGCTTCCTTAGTCTATAAATATGGGGATATCGACGGAATATATGCCCATATCGACGAACTGAAAGGAAAACAACGTCAAAACCTGCTGGATTGTCAACCTACCGTACATTTATCCCGTACCTTGGTAACCATTTGTACGGAAGTCCCCACTGATATCACCCCTGAAAAACTGGAAAAACAACACATTGATGTAGCAATTCTGGAACCTATTTTCAAGGAATTGGAATTATTTTCCCTCACCCGCCGCGTATTAAATACTGAAGAAGAAGAAGATAAAACAGAAAAACTGTCCGATATAAAAGTCAACTACACAGACCGCTCAAAAGATATTCCCGAATTATTAAAAGAATTGGAACAAACAGATACTTTTGCTTTATATGTAGCATTCCAATACGGCACTCTATACAACGCCTGGCCGACTCACCTTTGCTTTTCGCTTGCTACCCACGAAGTCAGCTATATCAATCTTCCCGGCAATAAAGAACAAGCGCAGGAAATCATTTTACAATTCAAACCTATATTTGAAAATAGGAACAAAATACTGATATCTGCCGATGTAAAAGACGATATTATCTGGTTAAAAAGAGCAGGCATACAATTGAAAAACAAAATCTTTGATATCAAAATAGCACATTATGTCCTGCATCCGGATATGTCGCATGAACTAAGCCGGATTGCATTGGAATATCTGAATTATAAACTTGCCGGCATCAAAAAAGAAAATCAGCAACTCACTTTACAATTCGATGAAGAAACTACAGAAAACAATGATTTTACGGAAAAAACAGATATCATTTTCCAGCTTTACGAAAAACTTTCCATTGATTTGCAACAAACTGGTCTGTTATCCCTTTACAACGACATCGAAATGCCATTGGTATTTGTTCTGGCTAATATGGAATATGAAGGAGTCAGTATCAACTGTAACGAACTGAAAAAAATTTCCGACAAATTAAAAATCCGGACAGAAATTATTGAAAAAGAAATATATACACTCGCCAACGAAGAATTCAACATTAGTTCTCCAAAACAATTGGGTGAAATTCTATTCGACAAGCTAAAAATAGACAGCAATCACAAAAAGACCAAATCAGGCCAATACAGTACCTCTGAACAAGTATTAATAAAACTAGAAGATGAACATCCGATTATTAATAAAATATTGGATTACCGCGGTTTGAAAAAATTACTGACAACTTATGCAGAAGCCCTTCCGGCTTTTATTGACCCTGCGACAGACAAGATTCATACCCATTTTAATCAATCAGAAGCAGCAACAGGAAGATTAAGCAGCCTGAATCCAAATTTACAAAACATTCCTATCCGGACCGAAGAAGGACGCGAAATTCGGAAAGCTTTCGTAACTGGTGACAATAACTATGTCTTCTTTTCTGCCGACTACTCTCAGGTAGAACTCCGCTTAATGGCCCATCTCAGCCAGGATAAAGAATTAATTAATGCCTTTAATCATAATATAGACGTACATACAGCAACAGCCTCAAAGATATACCACGTTCCTCTGGAAGAAGTTACAACCGAAATGCGCCGACGGGCAAAAACAGCTAATTTCGGCATTATCTATGGAATTTCAGCCTGGGGATTGGCAGAACGTTTACACATCAGTCGGAAAGAAGGAAAAGAACTGATTGAAGGTTACTTCGAACTCTATCCGGGGGTCAAAAAATACATGGAGGAATCCGTTGAAAAAGCGCGGAAAAAAGAATATGTTGAAACAATCATGGGCCGGCGACGCTATCTGCGTGATATAAACTCACGGAACGCTGTCGTCAGAGGCGTGGCTGAAAGGAATGCTATAAATGCACCCATTCAAGGCTCAGCAGCAGATATTATAAAAATGGCCATGATATGTATCAATAAACGTATTCAAGAAGAAAACCTACTGTCCAGAATGATTATTCAAGTACACGATGAACTCAATTTCAAATGCCACAAGTCAGAACAAAATCTGTTAAAAAAACTTGTTGTTGACTGCATGGAACATATCGTTAAACTCTCTGTACCATTGACTGTAAGTACAGGTTTCGGAGAGAACTGGTATGAAGCTCACTAAGGGCATATTTTGATTAAAACTTGTTAATAAGTAGCTTTTTTTTTATAATTGCACCAAATTTCAATCCAAATCATATGCAAATTTCTGCTCCAAATAGAATTTTGTTCTATGTGTTGTTTTTTGTACTATCTCAGACTGTATCTGCACAAGATAATACTTTCTCTCAATACTGGGAAAACCGGACTTATTATAATCCAGCTTTCACAGGACTAAAAGAAGGAGAATTAAATGGTTTGCTGACTTACAGAAAATTATGGCCAAAATTTCCGGGAAATTTTTCTACCATTCATCTCTCACTGGATATGAAAACATACAACAGTTACGGCTTTGGACTTTATGTCATTTCCAGCGATGAAGGAGGTGGATTCATAAAATTCAATAGTGCCGGTTTATCTTACTCCTGGCGGGGCTATTTCAATAAAGAAAAAAACATTTATTTTCAATTGGGAATAAAAGGAAGTTACAACGACAAACGACTGAATTTCAATAAATACATTTATTCCGGTAACCTTCATGAAATATACGGGAATATTATTCCTGTTATAACTCCTACTGAGGTAAATGAAAAACAAAATTACTGGGATTTTAGTACCGGAGTTATGGTGTATGTTCCCTGGGAACGCCATTATCGTGAATTTATGCACAATTATATCGGATTTTCTGTTAATCATTTTACCCGTCCTAAAGACAATTTCATTGAGGAAAAAGCGCGTATGCCCATAAAAATCAGTCTGCAATGGCAAAGTTACATCCGTACATTGTTATATAGTCTGGATAAAAAAAGCAGTCTTTATGTATGTCCGGGCCTGTTATTTGAAAACAGAGGAGAAAAAATCATGTCTTCCTCCTCTTTCAATAATTTTGTATTTGGAGCTGATGTTACAACAGACCCTCTATTCGGAGGTATATGGTACAGTTCTCAATTATTAAACAGTTCAAACGAAAATTATAAAGCAATCGTATTTAAATTGGGATTAAAGCTAAATTCACCCCGGAAAAGAGTGGAATACCGTTTAGCCTACTCCTACGATATGTCACTCGGAAATCTGGTAAAAACCACAGAAGGTTCACATGAAATCAGTCTCAACATCGCATATAAATTCAATGCCAAATACAAATATAACATTTTCTCCTTCTGAATCTAGTGATATCTGCTTCTGCCCTGTCACAGACAACACAGAAACAGATACTACTATGTTTGAAATATACCCCCTCGTTCAAAGCAATTTACCTTACAGCAAGCTATCCACCAACACTGATTTGATCGGCGATCTCCTGTATACGACCGGTTTTATGATTATTTTTGCTTTCATCCGTTTACGAGGAAAAGATTTATTTTTCAATTTATTAAATGTTCTAATCAAAAGAAAAAAAGCGGAGATTATTCTGAATGAAGGCATTTCTTCAAACCTCATTTGCTATATTTTATCCTTGTGTCTTTCATTTTCAATCCTTGCCGGCTGTATCTCTTTTATCATTTACGAGAATTTTCTGACTATAAATACAATTTATTATTTTATCGGCTTTTTTATTTATCATTTCATTTTACTTATCATTGTAAATATATTGGGATGGACTTTTAATGCCAAAAATATTGCCCATGAAATTATTGTCAATATCTGGACTTTCCATATTATCATAGGCTTGTTAATATCTCCTTTTGTTATTTCTTTGTTCTTTGTTAAAAGTTTCGCTATCATACCTCTGATAAAGATAGTTATATTTAGTTTAGGATTGCTGATGATTGTTAAAAGTATCAGGTGGATTGAAATATTATTCATCCATAGGGTTTCAATTTTATATATGATTTTGTACCTTTGTGCCTTCGAAATCATACCACTGCTTGTGTTGTATAAGGTCGTGGTATAAAATGGGTATAATTTAAAACTTTACAGCTTTGAAGATAAAAAAGATACTCGTATCACAACCACAGCCTGTTACCGAAAAATCTCCTTATTCAGAATTAGCTGAAAAATACAGCTTGAAATTAGAATTCCGGCCTTTTATAAAAGTTGAAGGAGTAACAGCAAAAGAATTCCGGCAAGAAAGAATTAATATTCTGGAACATACTGCCATTATATTTACAAGTCGTACTGCTATTGACCATTTTTTCAGAATCTGTCAGGAATTACGTATCACTGTTCCGGACACTATGAAATATTTCTGTATTTCAGAAGCAACAGCATTTTATTTGCAAAAATATATTGTCTACCGAAAAAGAAAAATTTTTTACGGAGACAAGAAAATGGATGATATGACAAAAATTCTGTTAAAACATAAAACAGAAAATTTTTTGGTTCCACTTTCAGACATCCACAAAGAAAATATCCCGGGTTTATTGGAACAGCTTCATCTGAAATATACAAAAGCTATTCTGTATAAAACTGTCGCTAGTGATTTGAGCGATATTAAAAACCTGAAAGAATACGATATTATTGCTTTTTACACCCCATCCGGAATAAAATCGTTATTCCAGAATTTCCCTGATTTTGTTCAGGACACCACTGTTATAGCCGCATTTGGTCCTGCCACTGCCATTGCTGTAGAAGAAGCCGGATTGCGGTTGGACATAAAAGCACCCACTCCTCAATGCCCTTCTATGACTATGGCTCTGGAGGAATTTATTAAACGTTATAACAAAGAAAAAAAATAAAATAATTTGAAAAGAGACCGTATGGAAAGCATTTTTGGCCGGATAACCAGTTTCCGGGACTTGACAGTAAAAGTCTGAAAAACTCCTGATTCTCAAACTAAAGTTCCTGATGATGTATTCACTCAGCAAATCAGAACGTTTATGCAGCAAGAAACTGATAGATGAACTGCTAATTTCAAAATGCAGCTTTGTGAAATATCCTTTTCGTGTTCTTTTCAAAGAATCTTCCCAACCCAATGAATTTCCGACACGAATTGCTATTAGTGTCAGCAAGAAAAAATTCAAACGGGCAGTAAAACGAAATCGGGTTAAACGGCTTACCCGTGAGGCTTTCCGGTTAAATAAAACTGAATTCTACAACAAAATGGTCAAAGGACAGACTGTCGATATTCTTTTTATCTATTTGGACGATAACCTCCCTACTTATTCTAAAACAGAAAAAGCTGTAAAAAGTTCCATGCAAAAAATATTAACTTTACTTTCACCAGCTTCATAATTTTCTCAATAGCATGAAATATATAAAACGTATTCTCAGCTATTTACTGCTTATTTTAATAAAATTCTACCAATACAGCATATCTCCTCTTAAACCAGCCACATGCCGGTACATACCGACCTGTTCACAATATGCAATAGAAGCTATATGTAAATACGGTCCGTTTAAAGGATTATGGTTAACCATTAAAAGATTATTTCGCTGCCATCCGTGGGGAGGTAGCGGATATGACCCGGTTCCCTGACCTTAAATAAAATCAACACCTGCAAGAATATGCTAATTTTAAACGCTTCATTTTCCATTTTCAATAATAAACTGTATTTTCGTTAACTAAAATATGAAAGGGTAAAATAAGTAACCAACAAATAAATGAAAACGAAAAGAATTTTATTCATTACAATCATTGCGATTGTTTTTACCTGCGGACTAACCGCCTTGAAAACTGATGACAAAAGTTTTGAAATCAGCAAACATCTGAACATTTATGCCACCCTGTTCCGGGATATAAATATGTTCTATGTGGATGAAATTAACCCGGGAGACCTTGTAACTACCAGCATAAAAGCTATGCTGAAATCCTTGGACCCATACACCGTTTATTATCCTGAATCCGAAATGGAAGATGTGAAACTGATGACTACAGGAGAATATGCCGGTATTGGTTCCATTATTAGTAAAAAAGGCGATAAAGTCATTATCCGCGAACCTTATAAAAACTCCCCGGCAGCTAAAGCAGGACTCCTTCCCGGAGACATTATTCTGTCTATTGACGGAAATTCTACCAAAGGAAAAAACACTGACGATGTCAGCACTATGTTAAAAGGACAACCTGGCAAAGAAATTACCATAAAAGTACAACGGGAATATCAGGATAAACCTTTAGAAAAGAAAGCGATACGCGAAAAAATACAAATACCAAGCGTACCTTTTTACGGATTAGTTAATGACAGTACGGGTTATATTTACCTAACCAGCTTCACCGATAAATCCGCTAATGACGTTCGGACTGCACTCATCGACCTGAAAAATAAAGGTGCAAAATCCATGATTCTGGATCTTCGGGGTAATACAGGCGGATTACTGGACCAAGCCGTTGAAATTGTAAATTATTTTGTGCCTAAAAATTCGAAAGTCGTCAGTACCAAAGGAAAAGTAAAACAATGGGACAAAGAATACAACGCCGACAAAAATCCGATTGCACCTGATATGCCCCTGGCTGTACTGATAGACCGCGGATCTGCTTCCGCTTCGGAAATTGTATCAGGAGCACTTCAAGACCTCGATAGAGCCGTTTTAATCGGCGAACGGTCGTTTGGAAAGGGATTGGTCCAAACAGTACGCGATTTAGCCTACAATACAAAATTAAAGGTAACTACAGCAAAATATTATATCCCCAGCGGAAGATGCATTCAGGCATTGGATTACTCCCACCGGAATGCAGACGGTAGTGTAGGTAAAGTTCCTGATTCTCTGATTACTGAATATTCTACTAAAAACGGCAGAAAAGTATATGACGGAGGAGGTATTTCCCCGGATATAACAATAGAAGCTGAAGAGATAGCAAAAATTACTCAAGAGCTTGTAATACAAGATATTACATTTGATTTCGTAAATAATTATGCCCTTCGGCATCCGGAAGTTGCCCCTATAAAAGATTTTAAGTTATCAGATAATGTATACAACGAATTCAAACAATACCTGAAAGAAAAGAAATTCAGCTACGAAACAGAATCACAACAAATGTTGGAAAAACTGATAAAAACAGCAAAAGCTGAAAAATATTTTGATAACACAAAAGAAGAAATCGAAAAACTGCAAAAAGAATTTGCCCATTCAATAGACCGGGATATGAATCTGTTTCAAAATGAAATAAAATCCTTTTTGACAGAACAATTTATTCAACGTTATTATTATCTGGAAGGAGTTATTGAATACAAAATGAAACACGATAAAGAAATCGATAAAGCAGTAGAAATATTAGCCAATAAAGATGAATACCAAAAGATTCTGAAGTAACAAAAATGGAAAATAACCAATGGGCACCGGCTTTTAGTTTCATGACCGGTGCCCATTTTTTTGACACTCATTCATTTTCCCGAAAATAATTGTAAACAATTCCCGCCCTTTTTTTTCCTATAACTTTAGCCAATTCTTCTATTGACTTTGTTTTAATATTATTAATAGTTTTAAACTCTTGTAATAAAGCTATTTCAGAACTTTCACCTATACCTTTTATATCAGAAAAAATACTCTTTGTTTGTGCCTTTTCACGCAATTTCCTATGAAAGGTAATCCCAAAACGATGTGCTTCATCTCTGATATGCATCAATGTTTTTAATGCCACTGAATTTTTAGCCAACAAATAAGGTTCCTTATCTTCCGGAAAATAAATTTCTTCCATTTGTTTTGCCAATCCTAACACCGGCACTTTTCCGTATAAACCTAATTTTTTCAAACTATTTACTGCCGAATGCAATTGTCCCTTACCACCATCTATCACAATTAAATCAGGCAATTCCAATCCTTCATTCAATACCCTGTTATATCGCCGGTAAATAATTTCTTCCATAGAAGCAAAATCATCAGCCCCTACAACAGTTTTTACATGAAACCTGCGATATTCCCGCTTAGCAGGTTTTCCATCAATAAACACAACACAGGAAGCCACAGGATTAGTACCTTGAATATTAGAATTATCAAAACATTCCATCCTGTGTGGTAAAACAGGTAGTTTAAGCTCAATCTTAATAGTTTTTAATACATTAAAACTGGTATCTTCTTTCTTCAAACTCCTTTGTCTTTCACGATCTATTCTGAAATAGTTTACATTACGTTCAGACAATTCAAGTAATTGTTTCTTATCCCCTTTCTGAGGAATCACATATTGTACTCCCTCCAATTGAACATCCGGATAAAAGGGAACAATAATTTCTTTGGAATTACTATTTACCAATTGCCGGATTTCCAAAATAGCAAAAGACAACAACGAGTCTTTATCTTCTTCTATTTTTTTCTCCAACTCTATTGTATGTACTTGTATTACTGCACCGTGTACTATTCTAAGATAATTTATATAAGCATATTTCTCATTTTCAATATAAGAAAATACATCTGTATCATTAATAGAAGTCCGCACAATTGTAGACTTAGCCTGGTAATTACGAACAGCTTCCAAAGCTTCTTTCATTTGATTGGCTTCCTCAAATTGCAAATTATCAGCATACAAATTCATTTTACGGGACATCACCTCGATAACCAACGATAAATTTCCTTTCAAAATATTTCGGACTTGAATTATAAAGTCATTGTATTCCTCTTCCTGAATTTTTCCTACACATGGGCCGAGACAATTTCCGATATGATACTCCAGACACACTCTGAATTTATGATTATATATAGTCCTTTGATTCAAATTTAAATTACAATTTCTCAATTTAAAAAGAGATTTTATCAAATTAATCAAAATATGAGCAAATTTCCCGGAAGTATAAGGCCCAAAATATTCAGACCCGTCATGCACATAACGCCTTGTAATAAAAACCCGGGGGAAAGGCTCTTTTTTTATGCAAATCCATGGATAAGTTTTATCATCTTTCAGTAAAATATTATAACGTGGTTTATACTTTTTGATTAGATTATTTTCTAATAAAAGAGCATCCTGCTCAGTATTAACCACGATATATTGCAAATCTGCAATTTTATCTACCAAAACCTTGGTTTTATTTGATTGATTACTTTTATTCAAATATGATAAAACTCTATTTTTTAAATTTTTAGCCTTTCCTATATAAATTATTACCCCTGAATTATCCAAATATTGATACACTCCCGGATTATTAGGCAATTTATTTACCTTTTCCCGTAGATATTCATCATATAAAGCCATAATATTCTAAATTATAATTTCAGATTATTCCGAAACAAAATGGAATTTACTATATTCAAATAAACCTTTTTCTCCTATTTTCAATTCAGGAATAACAATTAAAGCCATAAAAGATAATGTCATAAATGGAGAATCCAGACAACAACCCATATGATGCAATTTCTCTATCATGCAATCCCACATCTCAGTCACCTCAAATCCGTTTTTATCTGCCATAATACCTGCAATAGGCAGGGGTAAAACAAAAACTATATTTTCATCTGCAACAGATAGACCACCTTTTTCAGTAATCACGGAATTAATTGCCATGGCTAAATCATAATCTGTACAACCTACTGCTATTATATTATGAGAATCATGAGAAATACTCGTTGCAAAAGCACCTCTTTTTAATCCTATGCCCCGAATATAGGCTATTTGTGGCGTTGTATTCCGATAACGATTCAAATAAACGATTTTCAATATATCTTTTTCCGGATTCGATTGAAAATTTGACACTGGCAATGATAATGAAAAAAAATCTTTCGTAGTAACAATTTCTCCGTTTTTAACTCCTATGCAAAGATTCTTTGTTGAAACCTTTTTCTGCAAATCAGATACTGAAATAGGAGTTCTCAGAAAGTGATTCAAATGAATAACAGATGAACTTTTCTCAAGTTCAGTCTTTTTATAAAAAGGATACATTTCCTTTCCGGATAAATAAACAGTTTGAACTTCAAAAGATTTCAAATCCCGAACAATAATGAAGTCAGCCGGCTCATTTACGCAAAGTGTTCCTACTTGCAGATTATAATGTTGAACCGGATTAATACATGCTATTTTTAAAACATCAAAAAGATCAAATCCATCTTGGATTGCTTTTTTTACGATTTTATCAATATGCCCTAAATGAATGATATCTCCAGGATGAGAATCATCCGTGCAAAACATGACTTGTTCAGGACAAATCTTAATCAACATTTTTAAAGCTTCATAATTCTTTGCTGCACTCCCTTCTCTGATTAATATCTTCATTCCCGAATTTATCTTTTCCAACGCTTCCTCCAATGTCACGCATTCATGATCAGTAGAAATACCTGCCCGGATATATTTCAATAAATCCTTTCCTCTTAAACCGGGAGCATGTCCATCAACAGGTATATTATATCCATGAGCAAGATTCACCTTTCGCATTGTTTCCGGACAATCATGTAATATGCCAAAAACATCCATCATTTCAGATAAACCCACAAAATAATTCGATTTTATTAATTCTTCTACATCATCCGACAATAATACACTTCCGGAAAAATCATGGGAGGTGGCAGGAACACATGAAGGTATGGTAAAAAACATTTTTATGAAAGAACTACGACTATTTTCCAGCATAAAATAGATACCTTCCTTCCCTAATACATTAGCTATCTCATGGGGATCATTGACAACCGCAATTGTTCCTTTTTGAATAACAAGTTTTGAAAATTCAACCGGTGTTAACATTGAACTTTCTATATGCACATGTGCATCTATAAATCCAGGTAAAATATATTCCTCATAGCATTTTGAATTTTGTACCATAGAAATGATGCGTCCATCTTCTATGGTAATCACACCCGGAAAAATATTTCGGTTACAAATATCAACAATATTGCCTTCTATCTGTTTTTTCATACTTAACCTCTTCGCACCTTTTTAAGATGTTCCACGTGAAACATTCGCAGCTAAAACAATTTTATCTGCCCATCAAAATTAAAAGAACATTTATATCTGCCGGAGATACTCCACTTATACGGGAAGCTTGCCCTATTGTTCTGGGTTGTATTTTTGATAATTTTTGACGAGCCTCGATAGACAAATTAGTCAATTCTTCATAATTAAATTTCCCGGCAATAATCAAATTTTCTAATCTGGACAATTTATCTGCCAGCATACGTTCCCTTTCTATGTATCCTGAATATTTAAGAGCAATTTCAGCTGCTTCAATTATTTCTTTCCGAATAGCATGAGCTTTAATAAAATCATTTAAAACAGGAATAATTTCAAAAAGTTGACTAAGCTCTATTTGGGGTCTGGACAATACCTCCACTAATTTAACACCCTGTTTTAAAGGAGTAGAATTTAAAGACTCCAAAAGTGAATTAACTTCCTCAGGTTTTACACTACAATTTTGAATATAATGGATTAAAAGATCACGCTTTCTTATTTTATCAATATAAATATTATGTCTATTTTCATCAACTAAACCCAATTCATAACCTTTAGGTGTCAAACGATTATCAGCGTCATCCTGACGAAGTAAAATCCTATATTCTGCCCTCGAAGTAAACATTCTGTAAGGCTCATCAACTCCTTTCGTAACCAAATCATCTATTAAAACACCTATATAAGCTTCATCTCTGTTTAAAATGAAATCTTTATTAAAATGAAGCGACAAATGGGCATTTACTCCGGCCATCAAACCTTGGGCAGCAGCCTCTTCGTACCCGGTAGTGCCATTAATCTGCCCTGCAAAATAAAGCCCGCGTATCAATTTAGTTTCCAGCGTATGATATAACTGCGTAGGTGGGAAATAATCGTATTCTATAGCATACCCGGGTCTGAAAATTTTCACCTGCTCAAAACCTTCTATCAATCGTAATCCTCTCAATTGAATTTCCCAAGGCAAAGAAGAAGAAAACCCATTCAGATAAAATTCATTTGTAGTTTCACCCTCAGGTTCCAAAAACAAATGATGACAATTTTTATCAGCAAATGTGTTCAATTTAGTCTCAATACTAGGACAATACCGTGGCCCTACACTTTGAATAGTACCATTAAACAAAGGGCTGTCCGCAAAACCTTCCCGCAAAGCTTCATGAACCCTTTCATTTGTATAAGCCATATAACAAGGCCGATGAACCAAATCGTTCGTATAATCAAAATGAATAAACGAAAAACAATGAAAATCATTCTCTCCGTCCTGCTCCGTTAATTTCGAAAAATCTATGCTGCGACCATCTATCCGCACGGGTGTACCGGTTTTCATCCTGCCAACCTCAAAACCCAATTCTTTCAACTGAGCTGTCAATCCATAAGTAGCAGGTTCAGCTATACGCCCCCCGGAAAAGCTGACACGGCCAATATGCATCAATCCATTCAAAAAAGTTCCATTAGTCAAAATTACTCTCCGGGCATAAAAAATTGCACCAAAAGAAGTTTTCACCCCTTTTACCTGTTGATTTTCAATCAATAATGATACAGCATCGTCCTGCCACATGTCCAAACCATCTGTATTCTCCAAAGAATGTCTCCAATTAGCAGAAAATTTCATCCTATCACACTGAGCCCGGGGACTCCACATAGCAGGTCCCTTTGAAAGATTCAGCATACGGAATTGAATAGAACTTTGGTCAGTTATAATACCTGTCATTCCACCCAAAGCATCTATTTCACGTACAATCTGCCCCTTAGCTATTCCCCCAATGGCCGGATTACAGGACATCTGAGCTATCTTATTCATATCCAAGGTAATCAAAAGTACCTTAGAACCCAAATGTGCCGCAGCACTGGCTGCTTCGCACCCGGCATGTCCTGCTCCTACAACTATAATATCATAATCAGGTAAAAGATTCTCCATTTGAAAGCATTTTAAGAAGGTCTAAGCAAATATTTTCATTTTTACGCATCTGAATACCATCCAAATCAGTTTTATCTTTAAAACCTATTAAATGAAGTACAGAATGACATATAATCCTATGAAATTCCTCCTCAAAAGACACACCATATTCTTCCGAATTCGATTTAACAGTATCCAAACTGATAAATACATCGCCCGATAACACTTCTTTACTACAATAATCAAATGTAATTACATCAGTATAATAATCATGACTCAGATATTGCCGGTTCACTGAAAGAATATATTCATCATCGCAAAAAATAAAATTAATTGCACCTAACATTTTCTGATAATGGGCAGCAATAACTTTCAACCAATTACGAATTTTATCGTCAGAAAAAAAAGAAGGATAATCGGCTTTTCCTTCTTTAAAAAAGAAAATTTCTTCCATCAAAAATTTCTTATATGATTCAGCACAAATAACAAAACCAATCCTTACAAATTAAAAACAAGAGTCACTGAAGCTCCATTATTTTCAAATATCAATTCATTAGAAAGAGTTTTCATTAAATATAAACCACGGCCAGCTATCTTATCAATATTATCAGGCAAAGTAGGGTCAGGTATATTGGTATAGTCAAAACCATCCCCCTCATCGTTCACAGTAACTCGGAATTGATTATTGACCTTTTCAGCAATCACAGTAACCATTTTATCCGCTTCACGCTTATTTCCGGATAAAATAGCATTATTCACTGCTTCTATTACTGATAAACTGATACGGCCAAATAATTCAGGAGACAAGTTAAAACAAGCAGTAAAACTTTCAATAAAATTTTCTATTTTTACAATATTATTAATTTCCGACGAAATTGAAATTTCTAATCTATTCATTACCAAGCTTTATATAATAATTGTTGTACATTGTTTTATAATAATCATTCAATTTTAAACCCGACTTTTGAAAATCAGTTTTTATCAGTCCTGATTTTTTCATAAAATTCAATTTCAAATCCGGACGTTTATATAAAACATCCGTGGCTGATTCAGACTTTCGTTTTTCTTCAAACTCTTCCCTCTGTTTAGAAGCCTTTTCAGACATTAATAATTTATTATATATCAAATTATTACGATGAATCAATTGACCAGATACAGAATAATTTGACAAATCTCTTATATTATCTTCCAATAGCTTATTAATCTCATTTAACAATTGTTTTTCTGTATTTGACAAAGAACCTGATTCAGAAATAAAATCATTCAGACTCTTTCTAAAAAGTTCATTCTGTCTAATCATATTACTGATTCCTTGCTGTAAAGGTTTACCCTTTTCACCATTTTTCATCTTAGAAATTAAATTTTCCAATTGCTGTTTCAAGCCATGCTGGAATTTCTTCATCTGTCCATATCCACCATCTTTTTGTCCTGATCCTCCTTCACCGCCTTTACCTGATTTTGAATTCTCCTTGCTACCTTTTCCTTTACCTTTGGAATCTTGTTGCTCCTTTTGTAAAGCATCTGTTAAAGTTAAGGCAATATCATTCAAATAATTAATAATATATTGCTGTTCTTTCAACAAATCACTCCTCCGGTTATTCTGAATATAGTCAGGCAATAAACCAAATTTGATTTCAATATCATAAAACTTATGACTTAATAAAGATGCAAGCATTAGATTTGATTTAGCTAAAAGAGACAAACTATCTTTCACAATTTTATACTCCTGACGCTTTAAATCCTGCAGTCTTCCTAATTCATTGTATTTTAAACTCTGAGCCTCAACTTTTGAAAACTGGTCCAATAAATCTTCCTGTGATAACGAAATTATCAAAATATTTTGAATTATCAACTCAATATCATTTTGTGGCAACGACTTATTGAGAAAATTTTGTTTCTGTTGTTTCTTCATTTCATCAATAAGTTCATCCATTTCCTTTTTAATTTCTTCAGACAATTTTCGATTACGCTTATTTTCAGTAGATTGCTGACCAAGTTTTTCAGATAATTGGTCAAATTTCTGTTCCATTTTATCCAAATGATAAGGTTCAGACAAATTACTATTTTCCTTTAATAAGTCTGAATAATCTTTCTTTATATTGTCCAATTCCTGTTTTATCTTAGAACCAACTTCTGCAAGGGAATCGTTTCTAACGGACCTATTCTTTAGTTGGTCATCATACTTCAACTGGTCGGATTTAAGTTTTTCCAGACGTTTAGAAATCAAATCGTGCCGTTCTTCTATTTGAAACCGTTTCAACAACTCTATATTACGGTCCAATTCTTCACTCATCTGATCAAAAGTAAGCTTCATTTTTTCATCCAAATCATTGAATTTATCTTTTGAAAATTCTTCAGAAAGCTTAGAAAACTCCTTCATCAGATTTTTCATCTCATCGTCCATAATTCTATCCAATAACTCCTGAATTTGGTTTTGTTTAGCCAATAAAATACTGTCTTGACCTGCAAAACTCTTATTTAAATCAGACTTCTTTAAATTATTTTCTTTTACTGAATTCAATAACTTATTCAGTTTGTCTTTCTTTTGAACGATGTCTTTTGACAATTGTTGTTTTTCCCAATTATCTGTATTATTATCCAGCATCTTTTTTTGCAATTCCTTAACACCAGATACAATGTCCCGGACTAATTTTTCGGCATCATTCAATGCAGAATTAACATTTTGATTCACTTCTACATTATAATCAAAGACAGTATTCAAATCAGGAAGCTGATATATTTTTTGTCCGGAACGGGTACTTTTCGGGCCGGAAAGATTATCATTATCAAAAACTTCAAAATAATAATTAATTTGCGATTGTTCCATTCCTGCAAATTCAGCAAAATCAAAACTAAAATAAAATTCCTGAACATTCCTGTTCTTTGCGAAAACGATAGGAATAACCGTATTAGTTTCTTCATTAACAGAATAGCTAAAACGCAAAGCCGAAAAACCATAATCATCCGTAATTACTCCATAATAATAATGCAATGAAGCACGTAATGAATCCTGGATTTCCGTAATCTGTATCCCCGGATATAAATCCGGAATACAAGTTACCGTAAAATTCAGCAAATTCTTCTTCTGTATGAAACGATTTGAACCCACCAGGGAATATTCACCGGATTCCCGGACATTCAGATTCAAAACTGCCGAATTTTTCTTATTATTCAAATCAACATCAGATAAATGTTCGCCTTTTTTCAAATAAAGAGTATCTATATCAGCAACAGATAAATCAAACTTTAAACGGGAACCATATAACACCCGAAAGTCTACAGTATTTTGTTGAACTTCAGACTTCAAACCCGTATAAGCAGGAGGAGTAATAATTGCTTTGTAAGCAGTAAGAAGTGGACTCGGAAGAACCTCAATCTTATAAAAATCACTTTGTTGACCTAAAGCTTTAAAATAAAACTGAATATCATTATTAATAACTTCAAAATCATAAGTAAAAACTGAATCTTTACGATTCATCAAAAATTCTCCCCCACTATAAGAGATAAACACCCGATCTACCCGGTAATCATCACTTTTTAAAACAAGTTTCAATTGAAGTGATTGACCATATTCAACTGTTAAATTCCGATTTAATAACAAAAAAGATAATTCATGTTTCGGGTGAACAGTTTCATAATCAGATAAATCATTATATATTTTAGAAAAACTAACTTGATTGAACAAAAACAACGACAAAAGAATCCCTCCTGCCAAAGCATATCTGAGTAAGATTTTATCCGGGAATACAACAGATAATTTATTAGAAATTAAGAAATTATATTTTTGAATGAAAGCAGCTTTTTTCAATGATTCATCACCACGAATACAATCAGAATGAAATGCTAAATTATAGACAGAAAGAAAAATATCAGAAGAAAAATATTTTGATATTTCTTTTAACAGAAGATTATTTTTCAGGTTAGCATGTAAAAGGAAACGAATAAACGGATGAAAAATAAAGAATATACATTCCAGAGAAAGAACCGATATAAATACATAAAAATACAGGGTTTTCCACAATACAGAAAGTTGGAAGAAAGAATTGCAGAAAAAATAGAAAAACAAAAAAAACAGAATAGAAATCCCTATTATAACTCCCCCTCTTAGAACATGAAAGAGTAATAATTTACTTTTAAAAACCTGCAAAGTCCACTTAAGACTGTTCTTCAAATTCTGATATTCAGAAACCATCATTATTATTTAGCTAACCAAAGTTCAGGATTTTGTTTTTCAATATCCTTCCACAATTGAAAAATTAAAACACTGCCTTCCTCAGGATCATAACCTACTTTCCCCAGGACATCTTTTGTATTTACTTTATCTCCTTTTTTTACACTTATATTAATTACATTAAGATATAATGTCAAATAATTACCATGCCGAATAATAATAAAATTATTAGAGAAAGGATTATAACCTATCTCTGAAACTACGCCCTGAAAAACAGCACGCACATCAGCATTTTTGGAAGTCATAATATTGATTCCGTCACTAAATGTTTTCACTCTCTTATAAACAGGATCCACATTTATTCCGAATTTTTTAGAAATAAATCCTTGAACAACCGGCCATGGTAATTTTCCTTTGTTTTTTACAAAATCATCAGAAACTAATTTTTCTTCCGGAGTTAATTTATATTTGGTTGATGAAGTACTTCCTGATTTTTTTATTTGTCTGGCAATTAATTTGTTCAATTCTTTAGCCAAACGTTGTTGCCTCTGTGTCTCATTCTGCAATTTCTTTTGTAATTCTTTTTCTTTCTTTTGTAACTCAGACACATACTGATTTTCTTTCGATTTTTCAGACTCAAGTTCCTGGTTTTTAACACATATTGTATTTAAAACTGAATTTTTCTGAATCATCAGAGACTTCAAATCCTGATTCTTCAAATTCAACGAATCATTTACCTGACGAATCAATTCTAATTGTCGTCCCGAATACTCCTGAACCTGCTGAAAATATTTGAAACGATTATAGGCCTGATTAAAGTCGGAGGAAGAAAGAATAAACATCAATTTATTTGTTTTATTTCTCTTTTTCCAGCTACCATAAACCAACTTTGAATAAAGTTTCAGCATAGCATCTTTTTCTGCCTGTAATTCTCCAATCCTCTTTTCATTTAATTCAATATCTTTTTGAATGTAATAAACCTCCTGATTTAAAGAATTGAGTAATTTTTTACTCTGAACTATCTTTTCCTGCAAAATATTCAACTTTTCAATAGAAACAGATTTACTCTTAGTCGCATCATTTAGTAATTTATTCAAATAAGAAATTTCTTTTTCAGTCTTTTCTTTTTGCTTTTTAATATCATTAACCGACTGAGCACACACAGTCAGACAAGGTAACAAAATAATTAAAAACAATATAGTTAATCTACTGAAAATCATAAATTATTTATTCTTTTATACTTCGGTAAAATTTTCAGATTTGATTCTACCGGTACATCAAATTCTAACTTTTGAAATTTTAATTCCAAATTGGTTTTAGCATAATCTGAAAATAAACCGAAAACAATGATTTCCGGAAATATTCTACCCGAAACATTCTTAAAATTCTTATAATCTACACACACGCCTGTATTTTCCTCAACATCTTCAACAGATATACTTAACGGTCTGAATTCCTGAGAATCTATCAAAATCTTCTGTAAAATTAAAATGAAATCTTTATTTTTTCTCTTTTTCTTATACAACTTCTTTATTTTACGACTTAAAGTCCGTTCTTCAACCGTTGATAATTCATAACCTTCATCAACCCTATCCAACTTATATTTTTTACTTGCCGTATCATAAACGTCCGGATTAAAAAAAGTGTTAGTCAACAAATTTTGTAAAAAAGTATAAGTTATATGTGCCTCGTATTTATCTGCAAAATAAGTATAGTCTGACAAAAAATATTTTTTATGATATATATCTGCAAATTTAATACTGTCATTAGTAAACAAAATCCGGGCTACCTCAATCCCCAAAGGAGCAGTAACAGAAATCTGAATGAAACTATCCCGTTGTATTTTCAATGAGGCTTTAAAATTATTACTTCCCTTATCATTCGTCAACGAAACATCTATGCGTTTAGCAAACAAGGTATTATAATTTAACTTATGATTTTCTATATTTTTAAATAATTTATTTTCAGTTATGACCGGAACATCCTTTTTCACTGTGACTTGTTTTACTGTCCGGCAAGAAACTATTGAAAAGCAAATTATTATAAATAATATGTGATAAACTTTCATTCTGTGAAAAATTCAATTATTCAGGTAAAATTCCGGTTTCTACTTTTTGTTTTAACATATCCATATGATCTGTACCCAATTCAAAAGCTTTTTTCCACATCTTCATAGCCTCGTCTTTATTCCCGCTACGATATAAAATATCACCATAATGTTCATACAAAACACCCGACGGTTCCTTTGTTTTTTCAATAGCCAACTTTATGTAAAATTTAGCCTGAGAATAATCTCCACGTTTATACAACACCCAGGCATAAGTATCCAAATAAGTGGAATTATCAGATTCCATAGACACTGCTTTTGAACTCATTTTTTCAGCAAGACTCAGATTTTCATTCCGAAGTGACAGATAATAAGCATAATTATTTAAAACCAATATATCATCCGGATTCATTTCCAATACTCTATCAAACATACTGAAAGCCTGCTGTACACTATCCATATTATAATAACAATCAGCTAAATAAGAGTAAAACTGCGATTTTAAAGGTATTTTATCATCAGTTAAATCAACACCTTTTTTTAAAAAAGGAAGTGCAGCTTTAAAATCTTTTTGCATCATGAAAGAAATTCCTGCCAAAGCATAAGGTAATGGCTGTTCCGGAAAATACTTAATAGCTTCTATGCTCTTAACCTTCATACAAACAGTATCTGATATTTCATTACATAAAAGCAATAACTCTTCCCAAATCAGATAATTACTTTTATCTTTAGAAAGGATATATTCCAACTCTTTTTTAGCTTCAGATAATTTATTATCCTTTTTCAGAAAATCTGAATGTAAAGCTCTGATTGCCAAATCATCACTATAATTTTGCATCAACAACTCCATATAAGAATCCAATTCAGCATCAGAAACCAAAGTAGTATCAGGATTAAGAATTAATTTTAAGATATATTGTATTTTATATCCACTTTCAACTTGCTCACTGACCAGTGCACGTTTCGTATGTTCATCAGCTGTTTTTTGCTGTTTTTTACTCCTGTAGTAATCTGCCAGATAAAAATGAACAAAACCATTTTCAGGGTCTGCTTTTAATAGACGATCCAGAATTTGTAATCCTTTCTTATCCTGATTATAATTAAAATACAATTCAGCCAACAAACTCAAATATTCATTTCTGTCCGGAAACTTCCGGATAAGTTTTAACAATTCACCGGAAGCTCCTTTTGAATCTTCTAATTTAGTATATAATTTAATCTTTTCAATAGAAACCGGTTCTGTAATTCCATACTGACTTTCATAACGATTATATACTTCTATTGCTTTTTGCCATTTTTCAACAGAAGCATAAAGATTTGCTTCAATTAAATAAAATTCTTCCCGATTCGGATATTTAGAAATAATATCGGCATAAACGTTACAAGCTTCTTCTATCATAGACTTTTTCTGAAGAATATTAGCTAATAATATTTTATACCACATGTTTTCAGTATTACCAGCTACAGCTTCACGAGCCAATTGTAAAGCCCCGTTAAAGTCTTCATTAGTCATCAGAATACCAGCTATTTCAAATTTAGCAACCGGACTGGACGGTAATATTTTCAGACAATTGTCAAACCATCCCAAAGCTTCCTGGTAATTACCGGTAATTTTGTTTCTGACACCTTCCATAAAAGAATAATCAAATTCCAGTCTGCTTTTTTCATCAAGTTCCTGTACAGTCTCTATTTTCTTTTTCTTATCAGCAAAGGCATTCATCACAAAGAAAAAGATAAATATTAAAGCAAGCCTCTTTTTCATATTCTTTTATTTTATCTGAATTATTTTTTACCCGTATGACCAAATCCTCCCTCTCCTCTTTCAGACTGACTTAATTCTTCTACCTGAACCCATTCAGCCTGTTCTACTTTATTGATAACCATTTGACAAATACGTTCTCCATCTTCGATAGTAATCACGTTATTTGACAAATTAACCACTATCACCCCTAACTCTCCCCGGTAATCAGCATCTAATGTACCCGGACTATTTAATAATCCTAATCCCTCATTTAAAGCTAAACCACTCCTCGGCCGTAACTGAGCTTCATATCCTTCCGGTAATTCAATAAACAACCCTGTAGATATCAAACGTCTTTCCAAAGGTTTCAGGGTAACTACATCATCTAAATTAGCACGGATATCCATTCCTGCCGAAGCTTTTGTCTTGTATTCAGGAAGAGAATGTTTGGAATGATTTACGATTTTTACTTTCATTGATGATATTATTTATTTTGTTTTAATCCAATTTTCAAACTTAATACTTTTTATTCATCCATAAAAAAGTACATCTGTAAAAATAGATATTAATTGCTTTGCAAAGTTATACAAAGCCTGTTTTTAACAATCATATATTCATTATTATATTTTCAATTTTTTATTTTAAAAAATGATGTTTATAATAACTTGTTAGTTGTCTTTATAAATGTTGATTATTTTCCTTGTTTATATGGATATTAAAAAAAAAATTGTTGTTTTCAACAGTTTTTTTTATTTATAGTATATTGTTTTTCTTTTACTTATATGAGTTGCTAACAATTGTTAGTAGTTTTCTTTTTTGAAAAATATTTTGTCTTTGGTCTGTAAAAAGATGTTAGAAATTTGTATAAAGAAATTCGGAAAAAATTGTTTTTTTATTTGGTTATTTAGAAGAAAAATGAATTAAATAATCTTTTTTCATTTTCCAAATGAAGTTATGAAATTCTTCAGGTGAGTTTTCAACAATTGTTTCATGATTTATCAACAATGAAAAAGTCAGATTTTTTTCAGGATAGAAGTAGTTGAAAATCCTTTTGTCAATTCAATTGTAATTACTTCTCCTCCTTTTGTTTTTACGATATCGTAGCCTGCTATTTCTTCTGGTTGATAATCGCTTCCTTTTACGAGAACGTCGGGTTGGATGAAATTAATCAATTGGAGAGGAGTGTCTTCTTCAAAAAGAATGATTTTATCTGTAAAAATTAATGATGAGAGTAATATTGCACGGGCTTCTTCGTTATTTACAGGTCTGTTTTCTCCTTTTAACCGGCGTACGGAAGAATCTGTATTTAGTCCGATAATCAGTTTATCTCCCAGTTCTGCTGCTTTTGCAAGATATTCTACATGTCCGCGATGCAGTATATCAAAACATCCGTTTGTGAATACAATTTTCTTTTTTTTGAATCTCCATTGATTCAAAGTATAATTCAGATTTTCTTTTTGTCTGACAATTTTGCTTTGAATAAATGATTGATAGTCCATAGATTCAGATGGTAAAATTTTATCATATCCTCTTTTGAGTTTTCAAATTATTTGATTTGTGTTGGTATCTGGAAATACTAGTGTAGGAGTATGCTTTTTGGCCTCTTCAAAGTCCATAGAGGCATAAGAAATAATAATGACAACATCTCCTACAGCACATTTACGGGCTGCCGGTCCGTTCAGACAGATTACTCCTGAACCTCGTTCACCTTTTATCACGTAAGTTTCGAGTCTTTCGCCGTTATTAACATTAACAATTTGTACTTTTTCGTTTTCGATAATATTAGCGGCTTCCATTAAAGCAACATCAATGGTGATACTCCCGACATACTGAAGATTGGCTTCAGTTACGGTTGCTTTGTGAATTTTCGATTTTACTACTTCTATAAACATGTTATTTAAAATACAATGTTATCGATGAGTCTGATTTTGCCTGCATAAACAGCAACACAGGCAACTTTGGTTCCCGGTTCTGACCAATCTTCTGTTACCTTTAAGGTGGTATCATCTACAATTTCCACATATTCGGTATCCAAAAACGGGTTCCGATTGATTTCGTTGACAATCCATTCTTTTATTTCCTTAACTCCCATTTCTGATGCAAGACTACGTGCTTTCTTTAGTGTATTGTAAATGTGAGGAGCATTTTTTCGGTGGTCTTCATCCAATAATGTATTACGTGAACTTTTAGCAAGTCCGTTTTCTTCCCGGACAATCGGACATGCAATGATTTCAATATTGTATTTCAACTGTTTTACCATGTATTTAATAATAACTACCTGTTGAAAATCTTTCATACCGAAAAATGCTTTATCCGGAGCAACAAGGTCAAATAACCGGCTGACAACTTGTCCGACTCCATTAAAATGTCCGGGACGTTTAGCACCTTCCATTATACTTTCCAAATAACCGAAATTGAATTTTCGGGTGTCTGGTTCGGGGTAAATTTCTTCTACTGACGGAGCAAATACGATATCACAATTTACGGATTTTAGTAATTCAACGTCCTGCTCAAGTGTCCGGGGATATCTCTTCAGGTCTTCAGGGTCATTGAATTGAGTAGGATTGACAAACACACTTACAACGGTTATATCACTGTTTTTCTTAGATTCTTTTACCAAAGACAAATGTCCCTCATGCAGAGCACCCATAGTTGGTACAAATCCAATTGTCTTGCCTTCTTTTTTTAGGTTATTAATCAGATTAACCAGTTCATTTCTAGTATTTAAAACTCGCATAGCACTTAATTAAAATACGGGGTGCAAGTTTACTACATATAATTGAGAATTGAAAGTTGAAATTTGAAAATTATTTTTGCAAATATAGTTTTCATATTCAATTATTTGTAGAGAGTATGGATTGCCGGATGAACAGAAGTTAAAGCTTCGACCAGTTCACTGCGGCTTACTCCTTCACGCATAACAATGAAAATGGTATCGTCTCCGGCAATAGTACCCAATATTTCGAAATAGTTTTCACTGTCAATTAAGACGGTTACAGCATTGGCATATCCGGGTAACGTTTTAATTACAGCCATGTTTCCTGAAAAATCGATGCTTAATATGGTATCTGTAATAATTGAAGAGACTTTTTCTTCGCGTTGTTCGTTTTGAATACTTTCTGGTATAACATAGATGTAGCCTTTTTCTTTGTGAGGTATTTTTGCTACTTTCATAAATTTCAAGTCTCTGGACAGAGTACTCTGAGTAGCTTCTACATTCATTTCTTTTAACCGGAATAATAATTCTTCCTGGGAAGATATCAGTTCTGATTCAATTAGTTTACGGATGGTCAGTAGCCTTTTTGTTTTATTTCTCATGGGATGATTTTTAAGCAACTTTGCAAAGATAATAAGTAAATTGTCAGAAGTAAATACAGAATATTAAAAATGATTTCCGGAATTATTTTATGTCTTGTTTCTTTTTTGATACCGGATAGTTTTTCATAAGTATTCGGTATTATTGCATAAATATTTCAGTTCTTTTGTATGCAAAGAAAAGATTTATTAATTTTGCCCCAATTTGGACATTTGGTAAATCAGTTCACAAAAATAGATATGCAAAATTTCAAAAAAGCACGTTTGGTTCTACAGGATGGAACAGTTTATGAAGGTACCTCTTTCGGTTATGAGAAGTCAGTTTCCGGGGAGGTAGTATTTTATACGGCTATGACAGGTTATCCGGAGAGTTTGACTGATCCTTCTTATAAAGGGCAGATTTTAGTTCCTACTTATCCTATGATAGGGAATTATGGTGTGCCGTTTGACGATGAAGAAAATGGAGTCTCGAAATTTTTTGAATCGGATAAAATTCATTGTACAGCCCTTATTATTTCCGATTATTCATTTGCATATAGTCATTGGAACTCACAAAAAAGTCTCGGTCAATGGTTGAAAGAACAACAAATACCGGGACTTTTTGGTATAGATACCCGGGCTTTAACAAAAAAATTGCGTGAACATGGTGCTATATTGGGACGAATTGAATTTGACAATATTTCCGTGCCTTTTTATGACCCCAATGATAATAATATTGTGGCTGAAGTATCTACTAAGGAAATAGTAGAATACGGACACGGAAAATATAAAGTTGTACTGGTCGATTGCGGAGTGAAATATAATATTATCCGTTGTTTATTGAAACGAAATGTTACTATTAAACGGGTACCCTGGGATTATGATTTTACTCAGGAAGAATGTGACGGATATTTTTTGTCCAACGGACCGGGTGACCCGGCAAAATGTGCAATCACAATTGAACATATTAAGAAAATCCTGGACAGGGATAAGCCGATTATGGGAATTTGTTTGGGAAATCAATTGATGGCCCGTGCTGCCGGTGCCCAGACTTACAAGTTAAAATATGGCCATCGTAGTCACAATCAACCTGTGGTGCAACCGGGAGGTAACCGGTGTTATATTACTTCACAAAATCATGGTTTTGCCATAGATGATAAGACATTACCAGCAGACTGGGAACCGCTTTTCGTCAATGTAAATGACGGAACAAATGAGGGTATTCGTCATAAGACAAAACCTTTCTTTTCTGCACAGTTTCATCCTGAAGCTTCCAGCGGACCTGTAGATACAGAATACCTGTTTGATGAGTTTATTAAAAACATGGAAAAAGCCGGAAATTAAGAAGGTTAGCAGAGAAAATTTAAGTATTTAAAATCTACAATTACATTTGAAATGAAGGAAATCAATAAAATATTATTACTGGGTTCGGGAGCATTAAAGATTGGTCAGGCGGGTGAATTTGATTATTCCGGTTCGCAAGCTTTAAAAGCAATCCGGGAAGAAGGTAAATATAGTGTTTTAATAAATCCCAATATTGCAACTGTTCAAACTTCCGAAGGAGTAGCCGACAAAATTTATTATCTGCCGGTAACTCCTGAATATGTTGAGGAAGTGATTAAAAAAGAACGTCCGGATGGAATTTTGTTGTCTTTTGGCGGACAAACTGCTTTAAATTGTGGAGTTGAATTGTATCAGAAAGGAATTCTGGAAAAATATGATGTGCAGGTATTGGGAACTCCTGTGCAGGCTATTATTGATACGGAAGACCGGGAAATCTTTGCTAATAAATTACATGAAATAGGGGTAAAAACTCCCCGTAGCATTGCAGCTAATGATATGGATGAAGCTATAGCAGCTTCTAAAGAGTTGGGATTTCCGATTATTGTACGTGCTGCTTATACATTGGGAGGGCTTGGCTCAGGTTTCTGTTCTGATGAAGAGGAATTGAGAAAACTGGCTGCCAGTGCTTTTTCCTATTCTCCTCAGATATTGGTAGAAGAATCGTTGAAAGGCTGGAAAGAAGTAGAATATGAGGTGGTACGCGACCAATATGACAATTGTATTACAGTTTGTAATATGGAAAATTTCGATCCGTTGGGGATTCATACCGGTGAAAGTATAGTGGTGGCTCCTTCCCAGACATTAAGTAATAGTGAATATCATAAACTGAGGGCTATTGCTATTAAGATTATCCGTCATATAGGAATTGTAGGGGAATGTAATGTGCAATATACTCTCGATCCGAATTCGGAAGACTACCGGGTTATTGAAGTAAATGCCCGTTTATCACGTTCCAGTGCTTTGGCTTCTAAGGCTACTGGTTACCCGTTGGCTTTTGTGGCTGCAAAATTGGGACTGGGTTATGGACTACACGAAATTAAAAATTCTGTAACCAAGATAACAACTGCTTGTTTTGAACCTGCATTGGATTATGTGGTTTGTAAGATTCCACGTTGGGATTTGACTAAATTTGAAGGAGTATCTAAGTTGATAGGTTCTTCTATGAAAAGTGTGGGAGAAATTATGGCTATCGGTCGTACATTTGAGGAAGCAATTCAAAAAGGGTTACGGATGGTGGGGCAAGGTATGCATGGATTTGTAGGAAATAAAATTGAGATTCCGGATGTAGATGAAGAATTGATAAATCCTACAGATAAGCGTATTTTTGCCATAGCAGAAGCTTTCGATAAAGGATATACCGTGAATAAAATTCACGAGATGACCCGGATAGACAGATGGTTTTTGGAAAGATTGCAAAATATTAATAATCTTAAGAACGAATTAAATAAATATTCCACCATTACCGGAGTCAGTTCTGTCTTGTTGAAACAGGCAAAACAAATGGGATTTTCTGATTTTCAGATTGGTCGCCTGGCTATCAAGGACGGAAAGTTGTCTGCTCATCAGAAAATGTTGGCAGTACGGGAATATCGGAAAGGTTTGGGCTTAGTGCCTTATGTGAAACAGATTGATACATTAGCCGGAGAATATCCGGCTATGACCAATTATCTGTATGTTACATATAACGGAGCAGAAAATGATGTCCGGTACGAACAGGATGGACGTTCGGTAATTGTACTGGGGTCCGGAGCGTACCGGATCGGAAGTAGTGTGGAATTTGACTGGTGTGGAGTTAGTGCATTAAACACAATTAAAAAGTCTGGTTACCGTTCTGTGATGATTAATTATAATCCGGAGACAGTAAGTACGGATTATGATACTTGTGACCGTTTGTATTTTGATGAATTGTCTTTCGAACGGGTAATGGATATTGTAGAATTGGAAGAGCCTAAAGGGGTAATTGTATCTACTGGTGGCCAGATTCCGAATAATTTGGCTATGCGTCTGAAAGAGCAACATGTGAATATTCTCGGCACTTCGGCTGATTCTATTGACCGGGCTGAAGACCGTCAGAAATTTTCTACAATGTGTGACCAGTTGGGAATCGACCAACCCCGTTGGAAGGAGTTGACTAATATGGAGGATATCTATAAGTTTGTAGATGAAGTCGGTTTCCCTTTGTTAATCCGTCCTTCTTATGTATTATCGGGTGCGGCAATGAATGTTGTGTCAAACAGGGAAGAGTTGGTTCATTTCCTGGAATTGGCGGCTGAAGTGTCCAAAGATCATCCGGTGGTAGTCACTGAATTTATAGAGCAGGCTAAAGAAGTTGAAATAGATGCTGTTGCTCAGAACGGAGAAGTCAAAGCCTATGCCATTAGCGAACATGTTGAGTTTGCAGGTGTGCATTCAGGAGATGCTACTATTGTTTTTCCGGCACAAAAACTGTATGTGGAAACCATGCGGAGAATTAAGAAAATAGCTCGTGCCATTGCGAGGGAATTAAATATATCGGGACCTTTTAATATGCAGTTCCTGGCAAAGGATAATGATATAAAAGTGATTGAGTGTAATTTGCGAGCATCCCGTAGTTTTCCTTTTGTATCCAAAGTACTGAAATATAATTTTATTGAAATGGCAACCCGGATTATGTTGGGTGAACATGTTCAGGAACTTAATAAATCAGTATTTGATTTGGATTATGTAGGAGTGAAAGCATCGCAATTTTCATTTGCCCGTCTCTTGAAAGCTGATCCGGTGTTGGGAGTAGATATGTCATCTACAGGTGAAGTGGGATGTATTGGCGAGAATTATTACGAAGCAATTCTGAAAAGTATGGTTTCAGTGGGACATAGGATTCCCGAAAAGAATATTTTGATTTCATCGGGTCCCAGCCGTTCGAAGGTTGAATTGCTGAATTCAACTAAGATGCTGATTAGTAAAGGCTATAATATCTTTGCTACAGCAGGAACAGCGAAATTTTTTGAAGAAAATGGAATTGATGTAACGGTGCTTCACTGGCCGGATGAACAAAAAGAACCGAATATTATGGATTATCTCCGTAATAAAAAAATTGATATGGTGATTAATATTCCGAAAAACTATACCAAACGGGAATTGGATAATGGTTATAAAATCCGTCGTGCTGCGGTGGATTACAATATACCGTTGATTACAAATGCCCGTCTTGCCAGTGCTTTTATTTATGCTATTTGCAAAGTGGATAAATCCGATATAGCTATTAAAGCATGGGACGAGTATAAGTGATTCGTTTGAAATCTTTGAATTTTTGTGAACATTTGAATAGTTGTTGTAATGTACTTTTAAAGAAAATAAAGGCAGAGTGATTTTTTGATTATCTTTGTCTTCTGAATTTATACGAATGGGTATGCTAAAGAGATATTGGAAATTATTCGTACTTTTCTGGTCAGTTGTTGTAGCCGGTATCATTGGGATTGTTGTTTTTTTCTGGTTGATTTCAGCTGGGAAACTGGGCTTTATGCCCACATTTGAAGAATTGGAAAATCCGAACAATCGCTTTGCTTCAGAAGTCTATTTTTCAGATGGACCTGTTATGAGCAAATATTTTGAAAAAGAAAACCGGAAATATACTGAATTTAAAGAAATTCCGGTTTCTGTTATTGATGCTTTGGTGGCCACTGAGGATGTCCGTTTTTATGCCCATAGTGGTATAGATGTCCGTGGACTTTTTCGTGTACTCAAAGGTTTATTGACGGCTAATAGCTCTGCCGGAGGAGGTAGTACAATCAGCCAGCAGTTGGCAAAAATGCTGTTTCCCCGTGAACCTGATTTGAATGTGTGTGAATTGGCCATTCGTAAATTCAGGGAATGGGTGATAGCGGTACGGCTTGAAAAAAGTTATACCAAAGAAGAAATTATAACCATGTACCTGAATAAATATGATTTTCTGAATCTGGCAGTAGGCATTAGTTCTGCCGCTGATATTTATTTTCAGGTTCCGTTGGATTCTCTTAAAATGGAACAGGCAGCCATGCTGGTCGGAATGGCTAAAAATTCTTCTTATTATAATCCTGTAAGACGGCCTGAGTTGACTTTAAAACGCCGGAATGTTGTATTGCATCAGATGTATAAATACGGTAAAATTACTGCTGAACAATACGATTCTTTGAAAATGTTGCCTCTGGGATTGAATTTTAAACGTGTGGATCATAAAGAAGGGCTGGCTACTTATTTCCGGGAATATCTTCGTTTGTATATGACGGCTAATAAACCGGAACGGGGAAATTACCGAAGCATAGGACAGTTTAAATTAGATTCTGTGGCATGGGAGACTGACCCGTTATACGGGTGGTGCAAAAAAAATGTGAAAGTGGACGGTACTCAATACGATTTGTATTCCGACGGACTAAAGATATATGCAACTTTGGATTCCCGTATGCAGAAATATGCGGAGGAAGCTGTCCGGGAACATTTATCACAAGATTTGCAGCCTCTGTTTGACCAGGAAAAGGTGAACAAAAAAAATTCTCCGTTTTCAAATGATATGACTCCGGAGAAAATAGAAGAGGCTTTGATGCGTTCGGTGAAACAATCCGAACGTTACCGTCAATTGGTCAAAGCAGGAAAGGGGATGGCAGAGATCCGGGAAATTTTTGACCAACCGGTTGGGATGCAGGTATTTACCTGGCGTGGGGTACGCGATACTGTAATGTCTCCGATGGATTCTGTGAAACATTATAAGTCGTTTTTCCGTTCCGGTTTTATGGTGATGGACTCAAAGAATGGGTATGTAAAAGCTTATGTCGGAGGACCGGATTACCGTTATTTTATGTATGATATGGTAAGTGTCGGTAAACGGCAGGTAGGTTCTACTATCAAGCCTATCCTTTATACATTGGCTATGCAGGAAGGATTGGGACCTTGTGATAAGGTGCCGAATATTCCGCAGACTTTTGTGTTGCCGAGTGGTGAACCGTGGACTGCCCGTGGAGGAACCAAACGAAAGGGTGAAATGGTTACTTTGCGATGGGGATTGGCAAATTCTGAAAATAATATTTCTGCCTGGGTATTGAAACAATTTACGCCTCAGGCTGTTGCCCAAATGGCGCATAAAATGGGTATTACGAGTTTTATAGACCCTGTTCCTTCTGTATTTCTCGGAACTGCTGAAATTTCAGTTAAAGAGATGGTAGCAGCCTATTCTATTTTTCCGAATAAGGGGGTATATCATTCGCCTTTGATGGTTTCGCGTATTGAAGATAAGTTTGGAAATACACTGGCTACTTTCCAACCGGAATCCCGGGAAGTGATTACAGAAAATACGGCTCATTTGATGTGTAATCTTTTGGAAGGAGTGGTAACAAGTGGTACAGGGGGACGTTTGCGCTTCCGGTATGATTTGAAAAATCCGATGGGCGGTAAGACAGGAACAACTCAGGAGCATGCAGATGGTTGGTTTATGGGAGTAACACCTGAATTGGTTGGAGGTGTATGGGTTGGCGCAGAAGACCGTTCTATTCATTTTCAGAATTTGGCAAATGGTCAGGGAGCAAGTATGGCTTTGCCGATTTGGGCGAAATTTTTGCAGAAAATTTATGCCGATCCTCAATTAAAAGTGTATACCGGACCTTTTGAATATCCGGCAGACCTTGTCAAAAGATTTGATTGTGATGAAGTAACAGTACCCGGAAATGAGGCTGTAGAGATGAATGACGGGATGGATGAAGAAGATGAGGAATTTTATTGATTCATTTTATGGCAAAGTCAAAAACGGTTTTTATCTGTCAGAATTGCGGTGCAAAGGAAACCAAATGGACAGGACGCTGTAATGTCTGCGGGGAATGGAATAGTTTCGTTGAAGAGGTGGAAGTGGTAGCCAAAGGACGGGGCAATGCGATTATCGGTACTCCTTCGTCTAAGGCTTTGCGTTTGTCCGAAATCAGAATAAATGCAGATGAACGGATGGATACCGGTGACCAGGAATTAAACCGGGTGTTGGGGGGTGGAATGGTGCCTGGTTCTATGATACTGTTGGGGGGAGAACCGGGGATCGGAAAATCGACTTTGGTGTTGCAGTTTGCTCTTTACAATCGTTGTGGAAAAGTTTTGTATGTATCCGGTGAAGAGAGTATTTCCCAAATCAAAATGAGGGCGCAGCGTTTGGGAGTTGATAATGATGAATGCCTGTTTTTGTCTGGTAATTCTCTGGAAATGGTACTGGAACATGCAAGAGTCATTCAACCCGATTTGTTGATTATTGATTCGATTCAGACGTTAGCAACTGAAACGGTCGATTCTATTCCTGGAAGTTTATCCCAAATCCGGGAATGTACGAATGCTTTATTGCGTTTTAGCAAAGAGAATACAATTTCTACCATATTAATCGGACATATCACTAAAGATGGTCAGCTTGCGGGACCTAAAATATTGGAACATATGGTGGATACTGTGCTCCAGTTTGAAGGAGACCAACAGTATATGTACCGGATTCTCCGTTCGATGAAAAACCGTTTTGGCTCTACTTCGGAGATTGGTATTTATGAAATGCTGCAATCGGGATTACGTCAGGTTACCAATCCGTCGGAACTTTTACTTTCTAATCATGAGCAGGAATTGAGTGGTGTTGCTGTTTCAGCAACAGTAGAAGGAGTACGGCCGATTTTGTTGGAAGTACAGTCGCTGGTGTCAACTGCTGCTTACGGAGTACCGCAACGGTCTGCAACAGGTTTTGACTCTCGCCGCTTGAACATGTTGTTGGCAGTGTTGGAAAAAAGAGTCGGATTTAAGCTTGCGGCTAAAGATGTGTTCCTCAATATTGCCGGAGGTATCCGGGTAAATGATCCTGCATTGGACTTGGCTGTGGTAATGGCTGTTTTGTCTTCAAATATAGATACAGCTTTGCCGGGTGACACGGTTTTTGCCGGAGAAGTGGGGCTTTCAGGAGAAATTCGTGCTGTGAGCCGGATAGAACAGCGGATTGCAGAAGCCGGTAAACTCGGATTTAAACGTATTTTTGTCCCCTATGGGAATAAGAAAGGATTTATTGGAAAATCTGGTCAGATCGAGGTCTGCTTTGTTTCTAAAATAGCAGATATTTGCCGGAAACTGTTTGGTTGATGCATGGGACGGGGCTTTGTGTCAGAAAAAAACTGTAGTTTCCTGAAAAAGTTGACTCTTCCACAAAGACAGGATAGTGTTCCAAAAAGTGTGTATAGCCCTTGTTTTTACTGCTTCGTTTTGCTGTATTTTCGGTAAGTCGGGAAAAAGAAAAACTCCTGAAAGTCTTTGTTTTCAGGAGTTTAGTTTGTTTTTCTTCTTGATTTTGTGGGTCCTGAGGGATTCGAACCCCCGACCCTCTGGGTGTAAACCAGATGCTCTGAACCAACTGAGCTAAGAACCCGTGCTCTCTTAGAGATTGCGGGTACAAAAGTAATTCTTTTTTTATTCTTACCAAAAAATTTGCATATTTTTTTCAAAAATATGGATTATAAATACTTTTGAAAAATTTCATCAAATAATTCTCCCCGGGTCAGACGGCCGTCTTTTACGCAAATGGATTCAACACGCCCTTTTACACAGAGTTTATTGTCGGAAAGACGATATATGTCTTCAAAGAAAACTAATTTGGCTCCTTCGCGGGTAATATTTAATCTTACAACAAACCGGTCACCGCTGATTAATGAAATTTTGTAGTCAATCTCTACGCGGGCTACCATTGCATCAATTCCTTGTTCATGCAGTTTACCGAAATTTGTACCTGCATTTTCCAGGAATTCGTGGCGGGCATGTTCCAGATAGTGCTGGTAATTTGCATTATTAACAACTCCTTGCAGGTCACATTCATAGTCCCGAACTTTCATTTCTATTTCGTAGGCATAAGTTTTCATAGTTGCATATGTTTTATACATGTTGCAAAGATAACTTTCTTTCAGGTATTTAAAAATGGTAAGTTTTGTAGCTGTAATTTTAATGTACCACTGAATCTCTGAAAATCAATTCATTTTTCAGTAAAATGGTTTTTGTTTCTTTATTCCCTTTGTTTTCAATCTGATCAATCAATAGTTCTGTTGCTTTTTGGCCTATTAATTTGCCGTTTTGTTCTATTGTCGTAAGAGCAGGACATGTAAATTGGGAAAGAGGGTCGTTCCCGAATCCGCATACGGAAATATCTTCCGGTATTTTGTAATTTAGTTCTCGTAACACAATTAATGTTTGCGCTGCACTTTTGTCGTCTACCGTAAAAATACCGTCAATGTGGCAGGAGAGTAATTTTTTGATGATATTTTTTATTTCTTCCGGTGTAGAATATTCCAGAATCAGTTTCCGGTCTATAGGAATATGGTGGTCAAGAAGGGCTTGTATATAACCCATTTGGCGTTTTTGGGCCCATAACCATTGTTGCGGGGCTGCGATGTGTGCAATTTTGCGGCAGCCGTGTTCTATCAGAAAATTTACAGCCGTACATGCTCCGGAATAATCGTCTCCTATAACGCGGTTGGCAGAGATATTTCCTACTATCCGGCCGAAAAATACTACGGGAAATCCTTCAGATATGAGTTTTCGGATATGGGAAGAGTCGGAGGTTGTTTTGGCCGGGGATATCAGGAGACCGTCTATGCCTGATTTTTCCAGGGAATAACATATGTCTGCTTCTTTTTGAACATTTTCCTGACTTTCGTAAAGTAATATCCGGTAGTTTTTTTCGGAAGCATGTTTTAAAATGCCTTGTAATGCTGCGATATATAAAAATTCGGTCAGATGGGGAACAACCACTGCGAGGAGTTTGAAAGTCCGGTTTCTGAGGCCTGTTGCCATTATGCTTGGATGGTATTGCAATTGTCGGGCCAGTGCTTTTACCCGCTTTTGAGTGGCTTTACTGATGTCAGGATGTCCGTGTAATGCCCGTGAAACTGTTGAAGGTGCCAAATTTAATAGAATAGCCAGTTCTTTTAGTGTCGTCGGAGGCATATGAATATATTTTATGGAATATAACGTCTGGGTCAGGATTAAGTTTCAGAAATCGGTTCCGGAATTTTTGTATATTAAATTTTGTGTTTATGCCATATAAATCTTTTTAATGCGATAGTTTTGATATGAATTCGCGGCAAAGACATAAATAATCTTTACATTTATACGAAAATTGCTGATACAATACCGGATAAATGTTTATTGAGAATTTTAGGATGTCAGGAAAAAGTTACATAGGGCGTTTTGATTATCAGTATTATAGAATATAGATAAAACAACAGTCCATAGGGAGTGCAGAAAAATGTCATGGACGATTCATTAATTCTTATTTTTTAGTAAGTTTGTCACTGTCACACAAAGAGGAGTGACCTGTCAAAAAATAGAATTTAATCGTTATTTAATATTCTTGTCAGAGAAACCGCCAATTTTCGAACAAAAGCAGGAATAGACGTGACGTTCATGCATAAGCGTGGACTGTTGTGTTTTCTGGCTTTTAGGTGCTTGGCGGTGCCTTCTGACTAAACACATCAGACACGCTTATTTTTTGAACTAAAGTGCGTTAAAATGAATGATTGTCCGGAAGAAGTTGAGATTCTTTTCAGGAGTTATGGTTCAATTTCTTTTAAGATTGAAGTAAGTGCTGAGGTGCTGGAAATCAATTGGGGAGATGGAGATATCCTGACTCAATGTCCAGAGGGCTGGTTGACTATTGAACATGAGTTCGATGCCGAAGGAGAATTTTTAGTCCGGATTAAAGGTAAGCGGATTGCCGGATTGAATGTCGCGCGGTTGAATTTGGTGCAATTATTGCTTCATTGTCCTCGATTGGAGTATTTGGATTGTTCTGTCAATGAATTGAGTGAATTAGACCTTTCTCATTGTCCTGTGCTCGAGGAGCTTTATTGCAATTCCAATAATATTGAAAATCTGTTGCTTTCCAAGCACTTCTATTTATTACAGGCAAATGTTTCCTATAATAGGCTGAAAAAACTGGATGTGAGCGGATGTATATCATTGCGGGCTTTATATGGTTCAGCGAATTGTTTGGTTCAGGTCAGATTAAATGCAGAAAGTCCTTTATCCTATCTGGACCTTGGCAGTAATTTGCTAGACGGAGATGAATTGAATTCTATCTTTCAGCATTTTGCTCCGAAATACGGCAAAGGGATTATTCATTATATGCAGAATCCGGGGACGGATTTATGCGATACCAGTTTCCTTAAAACGAAAGTGTATTTGTAATGTTTTGATATACTTTTTAGTCTTGCTTTTTTACTTTTTATTTGAAAAAATATAAATTTGCAACTTGTAAAGTTGTTGAAATAAGGAATTAAATAACATATATTATGGGAAGAGCGTTTGAGTATCGCAAAGCACGTAAGTTAAAGAGATGGGGTAATATGGCCCGAACATTCACCCGCATCGGAAAGGAAATAGATATTGCTGTAAAAGCCGGTGGTCCGGATCCGAGCAATAACACCCGTCTGCGAATCCTGATTCAAAATGCAAAGGCGGAGAATATGCCGAAGGAGAATGTAGAGCGTGCCATCAAACGTGCTGTATCCAAAGATACTTCCGACTATAAAGAAATTACTTACGAAGGGTATGCACCTCATGGTATTGCTATTGTTGTTGAAGCAGCAACGGATAATAATACCCGTACTGTTGCAAATGTGCGTCATGCTTTTACTAAATACGGAGGTTCATTGGGAACTACCGGTTCGCTGGATTTTATGTTCGACCGGAAGTGTGTTTTCAAGATAAACAAACCTGAAAATTTTGAACCGGAAGAATTTGAGCTTGAAATGATTGATTACGGGGTAGATGAAATTTTTGAAGATGAGGAAGGCATAGTCAATCTTTATGGTTCTTTTGATGCCTATGGAAATATTCAGAAATATCTGGAAGAAAATAAATATGATATTGTGAGTGGTGAATTTACCCGTATTCCGACTGATACCAAAGAATTGACTCCGGAACAACGGGCAGAAGTAGATAAAATTTTGGATAAGTTGGATGAAGATGAGGATGTTACCAACGTCTATCACAATATCAAAGAAGATTAAACTGGATTATCTTTGGAGAATTAAAAATATTTTGCATATTTGCACCCGCAAACAGAATTTCCAGTTTTGTTTTTTGGGATGACTTCGTAGCTCAGCTGGTAGAGCAATTGACTCTTAATCAATGGGCCGAGGGTTCGAGCCCCTCCGAGGTCACAGAAGATAAGCCACTTACGGAAGTAGGTGGTTTTCTTTTTGTAGTTTGCATTAAATATAGATATTATTTGTTTGTTTGACAAGATTTATAAAAAAATCGCAACTCGTCATTCGGGTTGCGATTTTTTACGGAAATTTTGAAACAATGCTTTTAAATGTTGTAAAATGTAGTAAAAGCCTTGATGACATACTCTTGGTCGAGCGTTCCGGCGGTCTCCCGGACAGAGTGCATAGCCCACATAGGGTTTCCAATGTCTACACCGCGCATTTCCATTTGGGTGAGCAAAATATTGCCTAGAGTGGAACCTCCCGCCATGTCTGAGTGATTGACAAAAGTCTGGTAAGGAACTTCTGCCATTTTGCATATTGTGGCAAATACGGCAGCAGAGTCGCCGTCAGTGATGTATTTCTGATTGGCATTGATTTTTATCACCGGCCCTTGATTTATGATAGGGTGGTTGGTCGGATCGTGTTTTTCCGGGTAATTCGGATGTAAAGCATGGGCCATGTCGGCTGAGATCATGAATGAATTGTGGATGGCTCGGTACAGGTCCTCGGCTTTACCTCCCTGATTGAATACAATGCGTTCCAGAATTGTACGCAGAATAGGCGAGGCTGCTCCTTGTTTGGTACCGCTTCCCACTTCTTCATTATCGAAAATGGCCAATACTTTTGTTTTATTGCATGGCTTGGAATCCAAGAGGGCTGTCATGCCTGCGTGTACCATGGCGAGGTCGTCCAGACGGCCCGAAGATATGAATTCGTTGTTTAATCCTAGCAATGTTCCTTTGCCATATTCATAAAGTGTCAGGTCGAAGTCCAGAATATCCTCTTCAGCAATTTTCATTTCCTGTGCAATCAGTTTCAGCAGAAAATTGTCTTTTTCAAAAGTGTCATTGATGATGCTCAGTACCGGGAGCATATCTCTCTGTTTACTTAGCGGATTGCCTTGTTCGTTTACTGCGCGGTTAAAATGAATGGCAATGTGAGGGATTTCCAGCAACGGACGGTCAAAGTTGATAAACTGAGTGGCTGGTTTCAGCGGTTTTTCACTTTTTACCATGACACGGCCTGCCATCGACAGCGGACGGTCGAACCAGGTATACATAATCGGCCCTCCATATACTTCCGTATTTAATTTCAGGTATTTTCCTGCTACTGGCATTTCGGGATGAGGTTTTATCCGGAAAGTCGGGGAATCGCTGTGGGCACAGATTAATTTGAACCCTTCTTCTGCCAGATTGCCGTTTCCGGGTACGAAAGCATACAGGGAAGAATGGTTTTTGGTTACAAAATATTTTCCTCCGTGTTCAATGTGCCATGCTTCACCCGAAAATAGCTGTTTGAAACCGTTGTCCAGTAACCGTTGCTTAAGGCTTAGTATAGCATGATAATTGGTCGGACTTTTGTGGATAAAATCAAGTAAATCCAAAGCTGCTTGTGTTTCCATGTTGTATGATTTTTGTGATATGATTACTTTTTGTTTTCCCGGCCTCAAGGTATAAAATAATAATTAAAATAGTTTGCTTTCTTCCTGAAATTGCATTTGTTTTCTGATTTTATTTATTTAATTGTATGTAAATCATGTTTTTATGGATTTTTATCCATTTCTTCTTTCGATTTACTTTGAGTGACCAGATATACTCCGGCAAATACAAGGCAGGCAGCTATAGGTTTGTCCCAGCTAAAAACATCCTGGCCAATGATGATGGCAATGATTGAAGCCACAATAGGTTGTATATTATTGTACATACTTACTGTGGTAGGACGAATGCGTTTCAGGGCCATAGGAACCAGAAAATAGGCAACTCCGGTAGCCATAATGACAATATAGGCCAGCCGCAGGATGATATTGGGGCTGGCGGTGTATGAAAATATCCTGGATTCCGGAATAGTGCCGATACCTAAGGGGATAGAAATTAAAGCTGAGAATAAAAACATCCATTTCATTAGGGTAACCGGAGAATAACGTTGGGAAACCGGACGGGTGATGACCAGGTAAATGGCATAAGTGATGACATTAACAATACATAACAGGTTGCCGATAAGATTACTTTCCTGATTGTTATTGCCGGAAGCGGAGTGCAGGATAATCAGCAAGGCTCCGGATGCCCCCAGAAATACTCCGGCAGCTTTTTTGAGGGTGACCGGTTCTTTCAGGACTATAGCAGCCAACAGCATAACTGCAACCGGGGTCATTGCTGCAATGATGGAAATGTTTACCGGCGAAGTGTATAAAAGTGCATGGGCAAACGAGAGCTGCGCACCAACCAGGCCGAATAAAGCACCAAAGAAAATGATGACTAAATCCCGAGGTGTTACATGTTCTCTGGCGGAAAATAAACCGGCACACCAGAAAATAAGGGCGGCAAAGGACATTCTGACCAGTGTAAGTGCATAGGGGCTGATCCATTCCGGAACAATGGTTTTGGCAATCGGAGTGTTTAAGCCGAAGATAAAATTTGTGGCCAGAATGGCCATATGTCCGTACCACTTGTCTTTTGTCATTGTCTGTTTTTTTACCGGAACAAAGGTAAAGTATTCATAAGAATGATGAATTATTTTGTTGCAGATTCCGGAAATAAATATCTGTAATATAAAAAAAAAGAGAGGTTAGCCGGTATATACTGCTTTTTTATTGTAACATTGTAGTCCCGAAAACGTTTGTATAAAAAAATATTTATGAAAAAGATTCAATTGGGATTATTGTCCAAAATCATCATTGCTATAGCTTTGGGAGTGGGTTGCGGAATGTTTTTTCCGGGTTGGTTGGTCCGGATATTTTTGACCGTTAATTCTTTGTTTGGTAATTTTCTGGGTTTTATCATTCCCCTTTTGATTTTGGGATTGGTGGCACCCGGGATTGCTGATTTGGGGAAAGGGGCTGGCCGTTTGCTTTTGATTACTGCTGTGTTGGCTTATGGTTTTACACTATTTTCCGGTTTCTTTACTTATTTCACTTGTAACGGGGTGTATTCCTGGTTACTGACTCCGGAAGACAACATGTCTGCTATAGAGCATAATGCCCTGGCTTCAGAGCCTTATTTTACCGTGGAAATGCCTCCTTTGATGGGAGTGATGACTGCGTTGATTCTGGCTTTTACATTGGGATTGGGGATGTCGGTCATTGACGGGGATTATTTGAAAAGAGTTATGGAAGATTTTAAGGAGATTATTAATAAAGTAATCACGTCTGTTATTATCCCGTTGTTGCCGTTGTATATTTTCGGTATATTCTTGAATATGACACATTCGGGTCAGGTGGCCGGGATTATGGGTGTATTTCTGAAAATTATCGTGGTAATTTTTGTAATGACTGTTGTTCTTTTGTTTATTCAGTTTGTTATTGCCGGGATTATCGGAAAGAAAAATCCTTTCTGTTTGTTCCGTAACATGTTGCCTGCCTATATGACGGCTTTGGGTACTCAGTCTTCTGCTGCCACGATTCCGGTTACTTTGGAGCAAACCATCAAGAACGGTGTGCGTCCCGATTTAGCCGGGTTTGTGATACCTTTGTGTGCTACGATTCATTTATCGGGCAGTACCATGAAAATTGTGGCTTGTGCCATGGCCATTATGCTGATGTCGGGGATGGATATTCATTTCGGGCAATTGGCGGGTTTTATCATGATGTTGGGGATTGCTATGGTTGCTGCTCCGGGTGTGCCCGGCGGGGCTATTATGGCTGCTTTGGGATTGTTGCAGTCTATGTTGGGCTTTGACGAAACGGCACAAGGGTTGATGATAGCTCTTTACATTGCCATGGATAGTTTTGGTACGGCGACGAATGTTACCGGTGACGGGGCCATTGCTGTTATTGTAGACCGCATTAATGATGGCAGAAAATCCTGAAATTCAGTTAATCCGTAGCGTTTTTCTTGTATAAGTTATGCCTTGAAAATGAAAATTTTTCCTAAATTTGCATACCGAAAAGTATAAAAATATGGCCGACTTGCGGAATGAAATAGTAAATAAATCTTTTTTTCAGTTCTTAAATAAAGGCTATAAGGCTTGTTCTTTGAAGGATTTGGAAAAAGCTACCGGTTTGACGAAAGGAGCTTTTTATTATTATTTCCGAAATAAAGAAGAGATACTGAAAGCGGGGATTGAAAAATATTTGTCGGTGAACAGTGAAATGAGCGAGGAAGATTTTTTGCAAATCGGTTCTTTGAAGGAGTATATCCGTGTTGTGGTGGAACGTAAGGAACGGAATGTTGCAAAATTGCAGGAGTTGTTTGATTTTTTTATCATCGAGGTTGCTTTTTTTCAGCTTGTTTTGGAAGTAGCACCTCTTTTTCCGGAGTACCGGAAATGTATTGATGAGTTGTCTAAGGGACGTTTGTCCCGCTGGGAATTTATGATTCTGAAGGCAAAACAGCAGGGGGAGATTAAGTCCGTACTGGATACTTCTGTATTGGCACGCAACTTGATGTCAGTTTCAACGAGTATGCTGAATATAGAATTGAGCAGTGAAAATATGTGTTTTATGTTTTCGGATATGCGTATGCAGTTTGAACAATATTATTTGTTGATAAAACGATGAATAATACAAGGCAGCAAATTATAGAGAAAGCGTTTCTTTTGTTTCTGAAAAAGGGATTCAAGGGTGTGAGGATAAGTGATATTGAGCATGCTGCCCGGATTACGCGGGGTACGTTTTATTATCATTTTTCCGGGAAGGAGGAGGTGTTGAAAGAAGGTATCCATACTTATTATGCGTTGTTGAATATGCAGCGAACCGAAGAGTTCGGGCGTATTTCTACCTTGCGGGAGTATGTTGGTCTGACTATCCGGAAATTAGTAGGTATTGATAATTATACGGCCCGGACTTTTAGTTCTGAGATTCCTGAAATATTGTGTTTGTCTTTGATTGTAGAGGTTATAGCTGTATTTCCGGAGTTGAAAAAAGTGGTGATGGCTTCGAAAATGCTTCGTTTGTCGAAGTTGGAGCAATTGATTCTTAATGCAAAGCAGTCCGGAGAGTTGAGAAATGATATTGACACTTCGGTGTTGGCAAAAAATTTATTGAATATCAGTGTGGGAGTGATTAATTATCTGATTATGCATCAGGAAGTATCTTATGCTTTGTCGGCTGTTCGTGCGCAATACGAACAATTGTATTCCCTGGCATCTGATTATTAATTTTTTTAGGGAAGTACATACCAAAAAGTATAAATGTAAATGCGTTTAATAAATAAAGGATGAGATAAAATGAAGAGATTAGTTGTAACGCTGATATGGCTGGGCGGAGTATTCGGGGCTTTTGGCCAACAAGCGATGAGTCTGGAAGAGTGCCGGCAATTGGCTGTGGAAAATAATAAAAAACTGAAAGTAGCAGATGAGCAGATTAAGAGTGCGAAAGCAAGGCGTCAGGAGGCGTTTACCAAATATCTGCCCGGAGTGGATGCCATGGGGACATATATGCGTAATCAGAAGGAAATTAATTTGCTTTCGGAAGATGCCTGTTTGCCGGTAGGCACGGTAGGCACGGACGGGAAATGGACTTTGCGTCCGGATCAGATTGTGGTGACGCCTGATGGCAGGCCTTTGCCCAAGGATTATGCTTTGCTGCCTAAGGAGGCTATGACGGTGGACGACCGGAATGTGGCTGTTTTGCAAATTGGATTGACCCAGCCTGTTTATATGGGAGGAAAAATCAGGGCTTATAACCAGTTAGCCGGTTTGTCCGAAAAGCTGGCAGAGACAGGACGTGAGCAGGAGTTGCAGAATGTTATTCAGGAGACGGACGAAGCTTATTGGCAGATCGTGTCCTTGGTCAATCGTCGTAATCTGGCTATAAAGTATGTGGAGACATTGAAAAAATTTGTCCGTGATATAGAGGTGTTGTATGAAAACGGAATGTCAACCAAGGCTGATATGTTGGCGGTAAAGGTAAAATTAAATCAGGCGGATATGGCTTTGTTACGGGTGGAGGATGGTTTGGCATTGTCCCGGATGGCTTTGAATCAGATTTGTGGCTTACCGGTTGATACTGTTTTTATTCTGAAAGAAGAGTTGTTGAATGTTTTGCCGGTTGCGGAAGATAGTCCCGTTAGTATAGAACAGGTTTATGGTAATCGCCCGGAAATAGGCAGTCTTACGTTGGCTGCCGATATTTACCGGAAGAAAGAGAAGATTGCCCGTTCTGCTTATTTACCGACAGTGGCTTTCATGGCTAATTATTTTGCAATGACACCTTCGTTTTTTGATGGGATTAGTACAAGATTGGATGGCATGTGGAGTGTGGGTATCGGAGTGAAAGCACCTGTTTTTCATTGGGGAGCTGCCCGGAAAAGTGTACGTAGTGCGCGGGCTGAAACAGAAGTAATGAATCTTAAATTGCAGGAAACCAGAGAAAAGATAGAGTTGCAGGTAAATCAAGCTCAGTTCAAAATAAAGGAAGCGGTCCGAAAAGTGAAAGTGGCAGAATCTAATCAGGAGAGAGCCGATGAAAACCTAAAATATGCCAATATTGGATTTCAGGAAGGGACCATTCCCGTATCGAATGTGTTGGAGGCTCAAACTGCTTGGTTGTCTGCCCATTCGGATGTGATTGATTCCCGGATAGAAATGAAATTGTGCGAGGTGTATTTGAGGAAGGCTTACGGAGTGCTGGGGAAGTAAGGGGAAAGTTTTATAGTACATGGTTGGTATATTAATATAAAATTGTATGGAAAAAATTAATGGAAAATTAGTGACGTTTACCGGCATTATTATTTTAGTATTATTGGTGGCCGTATTTGGTTTCATATTCTGGGAGCCGGCTCCCGAATATATACAGGGTGAGGCTGAAGCAGCGGAGGTTCGTATTTCCGGTAAAGTGCCTGGTCGAATTGAAAGGTTTATGTTTAATGAAGGGGACCAGGTACAGCAAGGGGATACAGTGGCCATTCTGGATAGTCCTGAAGTGTTGGCTAAGTATAGTCAGGCCGAAGCGGCGGAGGCTGCTGCCCGGGCATTGAATCAAAAGGCTGACAAAGGTGCCCGTTCAGAACAGATTGTTATGGCTTATCAGACTTGGCAGAAAGCAAAAGCTGCTGCAGAAGTGGCTGGGAAAACGTATGACCGGGTGAAGAAATTATATGAAAATGGTGTTGTACCGGCGCAGAGAAGAGATGAAGCCGAAGCAAATTATAAAGCTATGATGGCAACTGAGCAGGCTGCGAAAGCTCAGTATGAAATGGCAAAAAATGGTACGCAGGAAGAGGATAAGCAGGCTGCTACAGCTCAGTTGAACCGGGCGAGGGGTGCTGTTGCAGAAGTCGAAGCTTATGTAAAGGAGACTTATTTGGTTTCTCCGATTTCCGGTGAGGTCTCTGAGCGTTATCCCAAAGTGGGGGAGTTGGTTGGCACAGGTTCTCCTGTGATGGATGTGCTTGATTTATCTGATATGTGGGTGTCTTTTAATGTCCGGGAGGAGCAGTTGAAAGATTTTAAAATGGGAGATACTTTTAAGGCTGTTATTCCGGCATTGGAACATCGGGAAGTGGAGTTGAAAGTGACTTATCTGAAGGATATGGGTAGTTATGCAGCATGGCGGGCAACGAAAACAACCGGACAGTATGATGTAAAGACTTTCCGGGTGAAGGCTAAACCGGTGGAAAGAGTGGACGGATTGCGGCCGGGAATGAGTATCCTGAAAAAAATAAAGGATTGAGTTTAAGGGTATAGAGATGAGAATGAATTCATTCCAATAATAAAGATAATGATTGTATGAAGTTGATAAACCTGTTGCTGATATTGATGAAGCGGGAATTCCGACGGCTTGCTGCCCGGAGGATTTATTGGTTTATGATGATATTGGCACCGGTATTTTGTTTTGTTTTTTTTGCGGATTTGCTGAAACAAGGATTACCGGTGAATTTACCTATTGCTGTTGTTGATGAAGATAATACCACTTTGTCGCGGCAATTGGTACGTTCCCTGGATGCCATTGCACAAACTGAGATTGTTTTACGGACGGCTGATTTCAGTGAGGCCCGTAAAGCTATGCAGCAAGGTAAGATATATGGTATTTTTCATATTCCCCGGGATTTCCGGCAGGATGTTTCTACGGGTAGACAACCTGTGGTTTCTTATTATACCAATGAAACGTATTTGTTGCCCGGTTCGCTGGCCTATAAAGATATGCGTTTGCAAGCCGTACTGGCTAACGGTGCAGTACAACAGACATTGTTATTGGCTCAGGGAAATGACGGACCACAATTGCAGGCAAAGTTGATGCCTGTCGCTGTAGATACTAATCCTTTGAACAATCCTTGGATTAGTTATGCCATTTATCTGGCAAGTGTTTTAATGCCCGCTTTTGTGTTTATGTTTGCTATGTTCACTGCTTCGTACAGCATCGGACAGGAAATGAAAGAACATACGGCCGGGGAGTGGTTGCAGTTGGCAAACGGTTCGGTGGTGATGGCGTTAGCGGGTAAGTTGTTGCCTCAGACCGGAATTTTTTTCGCAATGGGTTTGTTGTATCTCTCCGTCTTGTACGGATATATGTGTTTCCCTTTGAATAGCGGTTTTTTCCCGATGTTTCTGGCTATGGTCCTTTTGGTAGTGGCAGCTCAGGGATTTGCTGTATTTATGACGGGTATGAGCCGGAGGAACCGGATTGCATTGAGTGCATGTGCATTGTGGGGAGTGTTGTCTTTTTCGGTCAGCGGGTTTACTTTTCCGGCGACTTCTATGCCCCGTTTTATACAGTTGGTATGCAATTTGTTTCCTGTACGTCATTATTATTTGTTGTATGTTGACCAGGCTTTGAATGGCGTCCCCATGTATTTTTCGTGGCAGCCTTATATGGCTTTGGTGGTATTTGCCGTGTTGCCTGTTTTGGTGTTGCCGAAATTGAAGTCTGATTTGAGAGAGAACCGGTATTTGCCTTGAAAAGGTTGGTTAAAAAGTTAAGAGTTTTATCAGATGCTGAGAGATATTTTCTACATATTCCGTTATGAGTTTTATACTGTGTTCAAAGATCATGCAGTGATTACTTTTTTTGTATTTCTTACTTTGGGCTATCCGGTTGTGTACACTTATATTTACAGTGACGAAGTGGTCCGGGAGGTCCCTGTTGCTGTGGTGGACCATGCTCAAAGTCTGTTGAGTCGTGAGTTTCTGAGGATGTGGGATGCGACGCCTATGGTGAATGTAGTTGCCCGCTGTCATGATTTAGAGGAAGCTAAGATGCTGATGAACAAGAAAGAGGTTTATGGTATCATGGAAATCCCGGCTGATTTTAGCAAGAATATCCACCGGGGTGTTCAGGCCCATGTTTCGTTGTTTTGTAATATGGGGGCTTTATTGAATTATAAAGCATTGGTGCAGGCTGCCAGTGATGTTTCCCTTGTCATGGGTAAGCAGATTCAGGTGCAGGGTATGGATTATGCTTCGCGGATTCAGGAAAGTATTAAGTCCTCGCCTGTGACAATTTCGGAAGTGAAAATGTTTAATCCTCAGGGTGGTTTTGCATCTTTTATTATGCCTGCCGTTTTGATTTTGGTGATTCAGCAATCTTTGTTGCTGGGAGTGGGTACTATTGCCGGTACCGCACGTGACAGGCGCAGAAACGGATTGATGATTCCGGCAAACAGACATTATTGCCGGTCGTGGTGTATTGTGCTGGGGAAAGCTTGCCTTTATCTGCTTATTTATTTTGTAATGGCATATTGGGTGCTTTTTGTAGTACCCCGGATTTTTAATCTGACCCAGATTGCTTGTAAAGCGGAATTAATGTTGTTTTTGTTTCCTTTTCTGTTGGCATGTACATTTTTTGCTATTTCAGGTTCTTTTTTGAGCAAAGAAAGGGAGCAGCCTTTTCTGTTGTTTGTATTTACTTCTGTACCATTGATGTTTATATCCGGTATATCGTGGCCCAGAGAAGGGATTCCGGATTATTGGATTGCTTTTTCTAAAATTTTTCCTTCGACTTATGGAATTGATGGTTTTGTAAAGATGAATAATATGGGAGCAAAACTGGAAGAGGTGTTTCCGGAATATATAAGTCTTTGGATTTTAGCTGCTGTATATTTTATTTTAGCCTGTTTATTGTATAGGTGCCAAATAAAAAAAGTAAATGTCAGTTTTCTTAGAAATTGATTGAGAATGGATTAGTCTCTGATTTATATATTAGAGGCTAATCCGGTGAAAAGTTCGAAAACGTAGCTTATTTTGTTGTATTTTTTTATTTTTCCGGTTCCTGATTTTGTTCTTCCTGTAGTTTTTTCGTTTTTTGGACTAATGTTTTGAGATAAAAAAGGCGTACTGTTTCCGGTGAAACTTTATAGCGTGCGGCAATTTTCTGAAAAGATAAGCCTTCCATGCGCATGTCTGTGATTTCTTTTTCATATTGATGCAGTTTTCCTGCGCGCAGACTTCCTTTAGGACGGCCTAGTTTCACTCCTTGTGCTCTTCTTCGGGCCAGGGCTTCACGGGTACGCTGAGAAATCAGGGTACGTTCTATTTCGGCACACAATCCGAATGCAAAAGCTAAAACCTGACTGTTGATGGATGAGTCAAATTTGTACCCTTCTTTGATGCTGTAAATAGTAATTCCCTGCTCAATCGATTGATGGATGATATTCATGATATTCATCATTTTACGACTGAGACGTGAAACTTCTGTAATAATCAGAGAATCACCGCGTTGTAATTTTTTTAGCAGTGCGCCTAATTCTCTTTCACTTTCTTTTTTTGTGCCACTGACAGTTTCTGTACACCATATTGTGATTGTTAATTCCTGCCTGCGACAAAAATTTATGACTTCACTTTTTTGATTCAGAATGGTCTGCTTATCTGTACTCACCCTCAGATAAGCAGCAACTATAGGCGGTCGGTCCTTTAGTTCCTGTTTCTTTTTTTCGGGCATAATTGTCTTGATCAGTATGAAATACTGTAATTGCTTTTTTCTCTTTGATTTGACAAATATAATAAAAGTAAAATATCTATGTCAAACTTTGGTATTAAATGCAAAAGATTGCAAAGATTAATTTAATGTGTCTCCTGAATGAAATGATAAATTCGGGTTTATTTGAAACATATAATTTCTCTTTTAAGTATATATTAAGACTTTGTCAAAATGATTCAGGAAGTAATAATAAGTATGAAAAGAAAAATAGAAAGTTGTAAAGGAATAAAGTGGATAGGTTTTGCTGTCCTGATGATTCTGGTGAATACGGGTTGCAGAAAATCACAACCTGTTTTGAATATTCCGCAATTGGTAAAAATTACTGAGGTTGCCCAATATGGCGGAAAATCTTCTGTTACTTATCCGGGAAAGATTAAAGCTGCCGAGAATGTAAAGTTGGCTTTCCGGGTGGCAGGACCTGTTAAAAAGGTGTATGTGAGTGAAGGACAACAAGTGGAGAAGGGGCAGTTGCTGGCAGAAATAGACCCGCGTGATTATCAATTACAGTATGATGCTTCATTGGCTGAGTATACGCAGGTGAAAGGAGAAGCTGACCGGGTTATTGAATTGTACCGCCGTGGAAGTGTGTCTGTAAATGAGTATGATAAAGCGGTGGCGGCCAAGAAAAGGGTTACAGCTTTGTATGATGCGAATCGTAATGCTTTGAATGATACCCGTTTGAGAGCTCCTTTTGACGGGTATATTCAGAATAAATATTTTAGTGCGCCTGAGATTGTTGCTCAGGGAACTCCTGTGTTGTCTATGATTGATGACCGTTATTTTGAGGTGAATGCGGATATTCCTGTAAATGATTTTATACGGCGTGAAGATTTTGTTGGTTATTATGCTGTTGCGGATGCTTACCCTCAGGTGCAATTGCCGTTGGAGTTGATAGATATTAGTCAGGGAGCCAATTATAATCAATTATTTAATGTCCGTTTCCGTTTGCAGGGGAATGTTGTGAAAGGCTTGGCTGCAGGGATGAGCGTTACGGTGACTATCAGTTTCCGGCCGGGCACCGAAGAGCTTTCAGTGGTTCCGGTTTCTGCTTTATTTCAGGAAAGAGGTAAATCGTATGTTTGGTTGTTTGAGGAACAAACCCAGACTGTTCACAAGACAGTAGTCTGGGTTGAGCAAATGAATAAAGACGGGTCTGTGCTGGTAAAATCTGATTTGCGCCTGGGACAAACCATTATTTCAGCAGGTGTAAATGATTTGAAAGACGGACAGAAAGTGAGGCCTTTGCCGTCGGTTCCTGCTTCGAATGTTGGCGGATTGTTGTGAATAAATACTGAATGTTATGAATTTTACAGAATATGCCTTAAAAAATAAGGCTTTGGTATATTTTTTTGTCGTTGTGTTGGTAGTGGGAGGAATCTATTCATTTTTTACTATGAGTAAACTGGAAGATCCTGCCATTACAGTTAAGCAGGCGATGGTTGTTACGGCTTTCCCCGGTGCGTCTTCCTGGCAGGTAGAGCTTGAAGTTACTGATGTGCTGGAGAAGTCGATCCGTTCTATGGGAGATTTAGACCATATAGAATCCCGTTCTATGAATGATGTGTCTTATATTTTGGTGGAACTGGGCAGTACTGTACCTCCTGCCGAGTTGCAACAAAATTGGGATATTTTACGAAGGAAAGTGGCGGATGTACAGAATCAGTTGCCGGAGGGGGCACTGCCTTCTATGGTGTTTGATGATTTTGGGGATGTGTACGGAATGTTTTATGCGATGACTTCGGACGGGTTCGGGTATCAGGAAATGGCAGATTATGCGCAGTTGGTCCGGCGTACTGTTTTAGATATTGAAGGGGTGAGCAGTGTGGACATATACGGGGAGCGGCAGTCGTGTATAAATATTGATATTCAGGAGGCTAAAATGGCGAATCTGGGGGTACATCCTGCTGAGATTATCCTTACTTTGAAAGGTCAGAATGCAACTGTTTATTCTGGTTATTATGATAGTGGTGAAAAGAGGGTTCGTGTTGGTGTGGATGGTAGTTTTAATGATGTACAGAGTATTCAGAATTTGCTGATTCGGGGGCATGAGGAAGACCATATCCGTCTGGGTGATGTGGCTTATGTCAGCAAAGGTTATGTCGAGCCTCAACGGGAAGGATTGATATACGATTCTTTACCTGCCATAGCTATTTCTATTGCTATGGAAAAAGGCGGGAATATCATTCAGTTGGGTAAAGTTGTTGATCAGAAATTGGCAGAATTGAAACAGACGGTGATTCCTGCCGGAATAAATTTTGAGAAAGTGTTTTTTCAGCCCACCCGGGTTCAGAGTGCTATTAGCGTGTTTATGGTCAATCTGATAGAGTCTGTATTGATTGTTATCGTCGTAGTTATGCTGGCTATGGGATTTCGGAGCGGTTATATTATCGGGATAGGGTTGGTTGTCGTTGTGCTGGGGTCATTTGTTATTTTGCATATGATGCACGGTACGTTGCAACGGGTTTCTCTGGCTTCTTTTATTGTTGCGATGGGAATGTTGGTGGATAATGCTATTGTGATTACAGATGGTATTATGGTTGATTTGAAACGGGGTGTTCCGAAGCCTGCTGCTTTGATTAATATAACGAAAAAAACTGCATGGGCTTTGTTGGGTGCGACAACTATTGGTATTTTGACTTTTCTGCCGATTTTTATGTCGCCGGATACAACCGGGGAGTATGTCAGGGATTTGTTTATTGTACTGGCAGTTTCTTTGTGGCTGAGTTGGATACTGGCTTTGGCTTATGTGCCTATTCAGGCGGACCGGGCTTTTAAAGCAAAGCCTGTAAAGGCCGGTGAAGAGGATAATCCGTTTAACGGACGGATTTACCGTAAATATCAGAGTTTTCTGAAGTTTTCAGTGTATCACCGATGGATATTTGTTATTGCTACTGTTGTTTTATTAATAGTTAGTGTATATGGTTACCGTTTTATCCGTCAGGGATTTTTCCCGGATTTGAGCTATAATCAGCTTTATATTGAATATCAAATGCCTTACGGTACTAATCCCGAAACTGTAAAAGCAGATTTGGCGTCGATGAAGAAGTACCTCTTGGGACGTCCGGAGATTACAGCGGTAACTACCAGTCTGGGAGGTACGCCGTCCCGTTATAATCTGGTACGTACAGTTGCGGAGCCGGCTTTGAGTTATGGGGAGCTGATTGTTGATTTTACTTCGCCGGAGACATTGGTGGATAGTTTGCCTGTTTTGCAGGCTTATCTTTCTTCTCATTATCCTCAGGCTTATGTCAGGATAAAGCGTTATAATCTGATGTATATGGATTTTCCGGTTCAGTTTATGATTTCGGGACCTGATCCGGCTGTTTTGAAGCAGTTGTGTGCGCAGGTAGAGGAAATTATGAAAGCCGATTCCACTGCTATTTTAGTAACGAATAATTGGGGTCCTGAAACTCCTGTTATGGATGTGAAGTATCAGCAGGCTATTGCCCGGGATGTGAATTTGTCACGGGAAGATGTGGGGTTGGCTTTATTGGCTGCGACAGACGGTTTACCTGTGGGAGCTTATTATGAGGGAGAGCATGCTTTACCGATTTATCTGAAAAGTGTAAATTCTTCCGGAGAACGTCCCGACCAGCTTAATAGTGTTCCGGTGTGGAGTATGATTCCCTCGGTAAATGGCCTCAGTATGGAAACTGTGAAGGAATTGATGACTGGCATGGTTAGTGAGGAGCAGCTTTTGAAACAGGTGACGGGCTCTGTGCCTTTGAATCAGGCAAGTTCCGGAATAGATGTTGCCTGGGAGGTGCCTTTAGTGAGGCGTTATAATGGCCAGCGTTCCATTTCTGCTCAATGTAATAATGCTCCCGGTTTTACTGCCAATGAAGTCAGAAATAGTATTTTGCCTAAGATTAATGCTATTCATATACCACCGGGATATAAAACCGAATGGCAGGGAGAATATTTGGCCAGTACTCAGTCCCAGTCTTATTTGTTTAAAAACGTTCCGATAGCGATTGTTATTATTCTGGCTATTTTGATAGCTCTGTTTAAGGATTTCCGTAAACCATTGATGATTTTATTGTGTTTGCCGTTGGCTGTAACAGGGGTTGTTGCCGGTATGTTGCTGGCTGATAAGGAATTTGGATTTGTTGCTATCGTCGGAGCTTTGGGGTTGGTGGGAATGATGATTAAAAACGGTGTGGTTTTGGTTGATGAGGTGGATGTCCAGATTCGTTCCGGTAAAGACCGTTTTCTGGCTTTGATAGATGCATCGACGTCCCGTTTAAGACCGGTTTTTCTGGCAGCGATGACTACTATTCTGGGTATGATACCTTTGGTTAATGATGATATGTTTGGTGCATTGGCAGTGACTATTATGGGAGGATTATTTATTGGTACTGTTATCACGCTGATTATTTTACCGATTCTATATTCTCTCTTTTTTCACATTCCTTGTCCGGACAAAGAAAAAAAGCCGGTTTCTCAGGCAGAGTGAATGGCGGACAGACCGGAAATACGGGGAATGGAACATATGGGATAAAATGAAGGTAGTTGCATAAAGACAAAGAATATGAAAATATTGACAGGGCTGTTTCTTTTTTTGCCGGTTATTGTTCCGGCACAGGTAGATCTGAATCTCCGGTTGTGTCGGGAAATGGCATTGGAAAGTAGTAAGGAGGTTAGTATTGCAGACAAACAACAGCAGAAAGCCGCTTATGAGGTGAAAATGTATAAAGCTGATTATTTGCCGAAAGTTTCGGCTGTAGGATTCGGATTGTATCATCAGAAAAAGTACAATTATAAATTGAAAGGAGGTTATTTGCCTGCTTATAAACCTGGTGCGGATGGAAAATTGGAGCCGGACGTGATGATTAATCCCGAAACTCAGCAGCCTGTAATCGGACCGGATGGTAATCCGGTGTTTAATATGTATGCCTTTTTGCCTGATATTAAGTTACGATTGAATTTGCGGGGAGTATATTCGGCGGGGATTCAGTTGGAGCAGCCTGTTTATCTTGGAGGAAAAATCAGGGCTGCTCATGATATGGCCAGATTGGGGGAGGATATTGCGTCGGAGAATGTCCGTTATAACCGGTCGGAAATATTGCTGGAAACTGATCAGGCTTATTGGCAGTTATTGAGGGTGGAGGAGCAGGTTCTGGCGGCAATGAAATATAAGGAAGTAGTTTTTGAATTATTGGATAATTTAAAAGATGCCCAGGCTGTCGGTATGGTGACTCCGAATGATGTGCTGAAGGCTCAGGTGCGCTATAATGAGGCGGATTTGATGTTACAGAAGGCACAAAACGGACAAGTCCTGGCACGGATGAATTTATGCAGGCTTATTGGGTTAGACCTGCAGACAAAAGTGAGTTTGCGGGATTCCCTGACTGAAACGGTTGAGCCGCAGATTTGGTCTTTGGACAGTGCCGTTTCGCAGCGTCCGGATTACAATATGCTGGTGCATGAAGCGGATATGAAAAAAAGGCAGGTTGCATTGAACCGTTCGGATTTCTTGCCACAGGTCGGTGTTTCTGCAGGTTATGGTTATACCGGCGGGTTGAAATTGAATGGTAGTGATGAGGCTGGTGCTGCTTTTACGGCAATGGCGGCTGTAAAAATTCCTGTTTTTCATTGGGGAGAAGGGCGGAATAAAGTCCGTTCGGCCCGGATGGATGAAGAGATTAGCCGGTTGAATCTGGAAAAGTCTGCGGAATTGATGCATTTGGAAATTACATCGGCCCGTTTTGGTTTGCAGGATGCCCAGACCCGGGTGGATATGGCCCGGAATGCTTTGCTGCAGGCCCGGGAGAATCTGAAAATCAGTTCCGATCAGTATCAGGTTGGTATGGAGAATCTGACTTCCTTGTTGGAGGCTCAGGCACAATGGCAGGAGGCCTGGAGTCAGTGGATAGATGCAAAAGCCATGTTGCATCTGGGTGAATCTGCTTATCTGAAAGCTATCGGGAAGATGGATATAGTTTATTAGCAAGTGAATTTCTGAAGAGAGTAAAAAGAAAGAAAAGTTTTAAATAAAAAACTGGAGAGACAAAATAGCTGCAAAGAGAAAAAAGCTTGGTGAGAAACTTTACAGAACTATTCTGTTCTCCAGAAAAAGATTGCTCTTTTTTGGGGTCGGCAAGTGACTTGGGAGTAACTACCAACCACGTAGTGGTTTTATTTATCTCGGTTCATGAAATGAAAGAGCTTGAAATCTGCTTTTTGTGTTCTTTTGTAGTATTTCTTTACTGAAATAGGTGAGTACTCCTAAGTTTAATTTGCAAAATAGTGTAACAAATTTATGGAGAATATAGGTTATCAACTAATTTTAAGCTTGGACAGTAGCGGGGACAAATGTTGATAATAGTTTTATGTAAATATTTAATAATTATAAGTTTAATTAATGTTTAAAAGGTGGACGCTATTCGGGAGATAAAATGATTTTTTGAAAAATGTATCGTTTCCGCTGAGAATATTTAAAAATTTGTCAGATATTCGTCCAAATCAATCTCTTTTTTCAGATAAGCTGATATTTTGCTGCTTAATCTCATTTTTCGTTTTCTGGTGGCATCTAAGGAAATGTGTAAAATGCTTGCCATATCTGATATTTTCCATTGATGATGAATCATTGTAGCCAGTAATAAGTCGTCTGTATTTAAACCGGGGAATTGTTGTTGGAATTTGGTTTCAAAACTTCCGTTGGAACTGGTCAGATGATTGAACAGGCGGCCGGAGTAACTGGCTTTTTGCTGGGTCAGGGCGTTATGGAATTTGTTGTAGAATTCTGTATTGACATTATTCATTCCTTTTGCCCGGTTTAGCATGCGCTCCAGTTCATCATAGGCAATATGATTTTCTGCAATGAATTCTTTGGTGACCAGAAATCCCCACTGGGTATGTTTTGTTATGGCGGATAGATGGTCATATTTTGTTTTCAGTTTTTTGCATCGGTTGGTTAAAAAGAGCACAATTATTGAAATGATGAGCAAGGTGGAAGAAATGAAAAGACCGATTTTTAATTTGTTGTTTTTAGCTTTTAACAGAAGTTTGTCTGTATGTAGCACATAGTTCAGGTTTGTAATGGTATGAAGGCTATCTTTTAGTTTGTGGTATTCTTTGAATAAATGGAGGCATTTTTGATTGTACTCCTGGGCAATGTTCGACATGGAGTCTTTGTTCGGGCAGGTAAGGTTTTTATCGGTTTCCGAAGTATTCAGGAGGTATGTCATCCGGGAAACTGAAAAATTCCGGGTATCCATTTTATTCAGGCTGTCCTTTACTATTCCGGCGGAATTTTTTAATAAAATGTTCGGTTCTTTTAATTGACCAGTATACTGATGATGATGTGAATTGCATGATGTTGTTACCCCCAATAGCATCATCCAATAGAAAATTTTACCCATACCAAGACAATTTATTTTGCAAACATATGGTAACTTTAACAAAATGTCAAAGGTTTTTGAGTTGCTTTTATAAAGTCAGTAATTTTTTAGCAATATACACATTTAATAAATTTATCCGGTATGTTAAGTAATTTTTTTATTTGTCATGGATAACTTTACTACCGGAATTTACCGATTTTTTTGTTATCTCAGGATTTCCTTTATAAACTAATTTGGAGTTACCACATAAATCATATGCTATTTTATCATTTACCCAGATTTCGGCTTTTGCTCCTGTAGCTAATTCAATATTTGTTTCTTTAGTTCCGAAATTCCGGGCATACATTACGGCTGCTGTTTTCAGTTGTGCATTCATGGTTTGTGTTTTTCCTTTCAGTTCGATAATGGCTGCTGTTTTTGCCTCTGCTTTGATGTTTGATGTATGTACAGCAAGTCGTATCCGGCTTCTTGTATTTGCCTCTAATTGCACATTTTCAGTTTCCCATATTTGCGGGGCAGCTTCTATTAATGCGCCTTGACTGGCTCGCAGAATTGCGATTTCCGGGATACTGATTAATATATTCATATGAGTGAACTTCACAATGTTGATTGTGTCCGGAATATAAATTTTAAGTGTTTTATTGCGTACCAGGGTTTTTATATAAGGGAATAAATTGTCGTCGGCTTCAACAGTTAAAGGTTGAAATTTGCCTTGTACCATGTATACCGATATATTCCCGGATACCTCAATGCTGTTGAAAAGATCCGTATCACGTTGTTGTGTCAGGATGTATCCTGAACCTTTGATATTGGCTGCCTGTTGTGCCTGGGAGTGATAACTGAATATCCACAAAAGAATAATTCCTATATACTTTGACATATGGTTTAGAGTTTAATGTTTTTTTATATTTAAAAGCCCTGTTTTGGGTATTCCGGAGTTTTGTGTGTTTACGGTTTAAGGACCTGTCGGGTTGTAAAATACAAAAAAAACTGCTCCGGAGAGCAGTTCACGAGTTTGTAGTATAGAATAGTAGTCAAAATTAACTTATTTTTCTAAATGAAATTTTTATGGATTGATTAGTAAATATTTTTTGGTGTTACTGAGTGGTTTCCAGGAGACTTCTGCGTGTTTACGGTTGCACCGGGACAGGCTGGCCGCTACCGGTTGCATACCGTTAATGAGTTCCAGAGCTTTTCCCAGCAGCGGATCTTCCGGGTCGCCGAAAGGAGGTAAGTAATTTATATATTCCTGACTGTTATAAGTGGGCGGAATACCTCCCTTTACACTTTCTCCGTTTGCATTGGTGTAAGCAAAGGTAACAGGCCATAAGGTCCATTTCTGCAAATCCTGAGGAGGAGTGATCTGGGTCATGCCTACGTATTTCCCGTGGGTTTGGGAACCGATTATAACCATTTCAGAAATGTAGGGACGCAAGCCTGAAATTACTACTTCTGATGCTGATGCAGTGTTTTCTCCGGTCAGAATATAGATTTTTTTTAAATCCAGATTGTTGGCCAGAACACTGGGGTCAAAGCGGATAATGAGTTGTTCGCTGCCATGTTTCTGCTGATATGTGGGATTCCATTGTTCCCGTATAAGAATGTCCTGATTGCGGACGTTGTTTGCCGGAGCTAATAAACTGCCCAAGTGCCGGGCTGCTGTTACTGCGCCGCCGGTATTGTAGCGCAGGTCCAGAATAAATTCGTCGGCAGACGCGGCTTTTATTCTTCCGATTGCCTGGCTTAATTGAGGCAGACTGTTGGATTTATCGTCGTAAAAGTTGCTGTAAACAAGATAGCCTACTTTTTTATTTCCGACTTGGAATACGGTGTCTAATAAAATCGGGTCCTGCCGGAAGATTTCCTGAGCCAGGGAGTAGTCTTGTCTGGAAACAAACAAGGTATCCTGGAAAATGAGACCAGTTTTCAGTACAACTTGCTCATCCGTTAAGATTCGGGTGTAATTGGTTTCTGTCAGAAATTTACCGTTATTAGTAAAAATTATGTCGCCGCGCATTAGTCCGGCTTGTGCAGCAGGGCTTCCTTTGTATACGTATTGAATCATTCCACCAACCAGACTGTCTCTGATCCGGTAGAACTGAATATTATAACCAAAAGTTTTTTCTTTGCCATCTGTAAATGTACGGGTTTCTTTATCATTCACTTCCAGTAATGACCATACATCTTCGGTGTATCGAAGGGCTTTCAAAAAATCTTCCGGTTCTTTGTTCTGGTCGACAGTCGTTTCTTTGATTTTGTCTGCCCAAAAGTAAATATCTTTCATCTGGGTGTTGATGAATTTATTCATCCGTTCATTGACTGTAAGATTTGAATTATCATCAGGGGTTATATCGTCTTTGTTGCAGGCAAAAAGCATATGGAATAATGCCAACAGGATAAATAGCCGGAAGAATTTTTTCATCGGTCAGTAATTTAAAATATCCGGCAAATTACAAATGTTTTTGGATATTGTAGATTTTAGGTGTTTATTTTGGGTATTTATATACATTTTTGTCAGGAATAAGCAGTGTATAAGTGTTGAATAAGGAGTAATCCTCTTGTTTGTTGCTGGTGTTGCGGCACTTTTCTTCCGGTAAATTGCTTTGTTGTAGATTATTTCCACATCTGTTTTTGAATTTCCACAGTTTTCCGTCGCATAAGTGGAGATTCAGAGGAATAATAGTAAGTATTAATATTCTGATAATTAATAAATTATTGTGGTTTTCCATGTTTTTCTTTTGGGATGGCATGTTTTTTTTCTGAATAATATTATATAGCAGAAAACTAAATTATTAAAATCAGGGATATGAAAAAAAATATAGGAATAGCGGTTGTATTGGGTATTTTTATTTTATCTGTTTTTCTGACAGATATTGTTCCTACTTCCGAATCAATAGCCAAGGATTTGAAAATAAATGAGAGGTTAAATAATCACCCGGAGATTTCACGGATGTCGGGAAAAGAGAATGGTATTGTTTTGAGTGATTTGCCTCAGGTTGTAAAGTCTGCAGTTATTTCAAAATATATTGCTTATTCTATGGAAACAATTTCCAGGGAGCAAGAGAGTGTTTTTCGGATTGTATTGAAAAATGAAAGTTCAAGACTGGTTGTTTATTATACAGAAGAAGGCGAATATTTGCGGCAGGAAGCTGTGAAACCTGTACAGATGGTAGCTTTGTATTGATGTTAATACGGTTTGTGTATAGATATTTCCGGAAGGTGCATTTCCGGAGTATGTTTTGTAGAAAATTCGGAAACCTGTCTGTTTCCTGGGACAGGAATAGAAATATTTCTTAACTTCGCCTTATATTTGTGATACCGAGTACCGTGAAGCTGTCCGGATAGATAGGCTTTAGGGTCGGCTGATTTTAATAATTAGAACGAATGGCGAAAATTTTATTAGTAGATGATGATACCACCTTTTGTTTAATGTTGAAAACATGGTTGGCTAAGCGTGGATTTCAGGTTGATGAATCTTTTTCCTGCCGGGAGGCACTGACTAAAACAAAGGGGACTAAATATGATGTTGTTCTGACAGATTTACGATTGCCTGATGAAGATGGTATGTATTTATTAAAAAGTATAAAAGCAGTCACTCCTGAAGTTCAGGTGATTCTAATGACCGGATATGCAGATATTCATACGGCTGTTCAGGCTATGAAGCTGGGGGCTTTTGATTATGTTGCGAAGCCGGTTATTCCGGATGAACTTTTGAAAAAGATTCAGGATGCCCTGGAATCTCAGTCTGTTGGTACAAAACAAGCCAAAGCAGGGCGGAGTATGGCTTATATTAAAGGGATTAGTCAGGAAGCCGATAAATTGTCCGAATATATCCGTTTGGTGGCACCGACCATGATGACTGTGCTGATTACCGGAGAAAGTGGTTCTGGTAAAGAATATATTGCCCGTCTGATTCATGAACAGAGCAACCGGAGGGATGCTCCTTTTATTGCAGTTGATTGCGGAGCTATTCCCAAAGAGTTGGCTGCCAGCGAATTTTTCGGTCATGTAAAAGGTGCTTTTACCGGGGCGGTGAATGATAAGACCGGATATTTTGTCCAGGCTTCCGGAGGAACAATATTTTTGGATGAAATTGGAAATCTGAGTTATGATGTGCAGGTCCAATTGTTGCGGGCATTGGAAGAACGTAAGGTGAAGCCTGTCGGCGGGAATAAAGATGTGGCTTTTGATGTTCGTATTATTTCTGCTACAAATGAGAATTTGAAAAAAGCAGTTGCTGACGGAAGTTTCCGGGAAGACCTTTATCACCGGCTGAATGAATTTTCTTTGCAGGCGTTGAGTTTGCGTGACCGCCGGGAAGATATTCCGGTATTTGCCAACCATTTTCTGGAGGCTTCAAATGAAGAATTGGGTAAGCATGTTACCGGATTTGAAGAAAAGGTGACGGAGGTTTTCCAAAATTATGCTTGGCCCGGCAATCTCCGGGAAATGAGGAACGTTGTAAAGAGGGCGACTTTATTGTGCCAATCTGATTTTATTTCTATGGAGCATATTCCGGCGGAATTATCTATTTCTGTTGTTCCGCCGGCAGAGCACGACCTGGCTTTGAAACGTGAAAGGCATGAGGTTGATTTGATTCGTGAAGCTTTGGTTAAGTGTAATAACAATAAAAGCGAAGCTGCCCGGCTTTTGAAAATAGACAGGAAGACGTTATATAATAAAATAAAGCTTTATTCTATTGAATAAGTTTCAATAATTGGTTTGCGTTTTCGATAACCTCAGTGACGAGGGTATTTATGATTTCCGGAGTTAAACCAGTTTTGTCCGGGTGTTCCAGTTTTTCTAACGGCTTGATAAGGGAGTTTGCTTCCAATTGCCGGACCATAGGTAACATTTTATGGGCTAGCCGTGCGATTTCTTCGTATTGTTTTTCTTGCAGATATTGTTTGAATAGACAAATGTGTTCCTTGGTAGAAACGATGAACGATTGAATGATTTTTTTCAATGCTTCGGGGTCATTGTCTGCAAATATCAATATATTTTTGAATGTATATCCGGCATTCTTAGGTATTTCCGGAGATGAAGGAGGGACTTGGGAAATATTTGTTTCAATTTGTTGATTTGTTAATTGAGCAATAAGTTGGAATAAATCTGTTGAAGTAAATGGTTTACCAAGGTAGGCTGTGAACCCTCCGGCGATATAGTCTGCATGTGTTTTGCCGGAATCTGCCGACAGAGCTATTACAGGTATGGTTTGAATATCAAGTTGCCGGATTTGTTTTACCAGTTCAAATCCGTTCATTTCAGGCATCTGAATGTCAGATAAAATTAAGTCGTACGTTTTTGTTTGTACTGCCTGAAGGGCTTCGTGAGGATGTGTGGTGATGTCCGGATATATTCCTTTGTTTTCTAACAGGTTCCGGGTCATTTGCAATTGAAGGGGATCGTCATCTACCAGAAGTATTTTCAGGTTCCGGTTTTTATTATTGTTGTTTCCGGGTAATTGTACTGGGGATGGAGGTAAGTTTGAATCGTTAGCGGAGTTGACTTTTTGCAATGGTAAAAGTAGGGTGAAACAACTTCCTTTGCCGGTTTCACTTTGGAGTTGTATTTGTCCGCTTAGCAAATGAATCAGTTTTAAGGTAATGGTCAGGCCCAGTCCTGTTCCTTCTATGTTGGTATGTGATTTTAACCGGGTGAATTCCTCAAAAATCATTTTTTGTTCTTCCGGAGTCATTCCTGAGCCGGTGTCTTTTATTTTAAGGATGATTTGTTTACCGTCGGTGGAAGTGGTGGCTGTAAAGTTGATATGGCCCTGTGCTGTGTATTTGACTGCATTAGATAAAATATTTGTGATAATCTGGCGAATGCGCAGGGCATCTCCCCGGTAGCTTCTGTTTAAATCTTCGCTGAATTTTGCAGTCAGTTGCAATTGCTTGTTTTGGGCTAATGGGAGAAAATTGTCTGTGATTTCCCGGAAAAGAAGTGCCGGATTAAATACAATTTCTTCTATCGGCATTTTATTATTTTCCAGTTTGGATAAATCGAGGAGATTATTGATTAAGCTCAGGATGTGTTCTGAAGAACCTTGCATATTTTTCAGAAAATAATGTTGCCGGTCATTGATGGGCATATTGTTCAGTAATTCAATGTAGCCTAATATGGAACTCAATGGGGATTTAATATCATGTGTCACTGTCAGGATCATTTTTTCCCGGTTTTTCAGTAGTTGTGCTGTATATTGGTTTGCACTTTCCAGTTCTTTGCGGTAGTGCTGGCTACGGGAAAGATCCCGCAAGATGAAAAAAGTGAAAAAAATAACCAGTAGTATAGCAATAACTGTTATCCAGGCAGATATGCGGATTGTTGTAGTGATGGTTTTTTCTCGGTTTTGCTGTTTATGTACTGAATAGTTGATTTCTTCTTTTTCGTATTCTCTCAGCATTCTTTTCAGTTGGTCTGTGATGTTAGTGCTTTGGCGGATCAGGGCATATTCTTTCTGATTGATTTTCCGGTTGATATTTTCTGTTTGTCTCTGGACGTTTTTCCAGGTATTTTTCAGGATATTGACCACAGTATCTGTGTTTTGAGTGGAATAATTTTCATTGAGTGTGTCACTTACAATTTTATGAGTAAGGGAAATTTGAGGAACAGTGTCTACTATTGTTTTAGAGAATATCCAGCGTTTTATCACTTTAGGGGTCAGGACATAAGTTGTGTCCAGCCGGGTGACCATACGTTGCCGGATATTGTGATATTGTTCGGATGAATCTTTTCCGGCAATGCTGGCAATAGCTTTGTTATAGAATTCTTCCGGGGAGAACGATTGTTTTACCCAGACTAATTCCTGTAGGTTTTTGATTTTTTCTTCGAGTAATATATGGATGGAATCAATCCGGATTTGTTGGTCGGTTTGATGGCTTAATGCTCTTAAAGTATCAATGTTTTCTTTTGTTTCTTGTATGATAGCTGTAAACTTCCGGAAATAATTCTGGTTGCCGGTTTGGGTAAAAGCACTACTCAGTGCTTCAGCTTCATACAGTCCGGTTATTGTATTGCTGATAATGAAAAGTTTTTGATTGACATTGTCCGGATGTCCCTCATTGATAGTGAAACGTATGATTTGTTTGTAGATGAGTATGGCTGATATTACGCTCAGAATAATAATCAGGGAGTAGCCGATGATAATCTTCCATTTGGTATATTGGGATTCTTTGTGCATAACGAAATAAAATTATTTCCAAAGATAAAATAATTTTATCGTATAGTGGAGGGAAAAATTTATGCCAAAATTTTGCCGGATGAGCATCTTGGAGAAATGGGCGAATGATTCGTCAATCAGAAATCTGAAAAGGTTTCATTCATCCGAATCGGAAAGATGTTTATCCGGCAAAAATTCATTTTAATGTATGACTTCTTCTATTCGGCTAAGATGGTGATTTCTGCACCGGAAGCGAAGTCTTGTCCGTTTTGTTCGCTCAATGCTGTGAAACGAATGTAGCGGGCTTTTACAGGTTTACTAAATTCTACCTTTTTTTCTTTGTTATTGTTGTCAAAAGTACCTTTATGAATAGGATTTCCCCATGTTTTACCGTCCATACTGACATGAATGCTATAGTCTTTAATGTTGCCATTGGTACCGTTTTGACGGGGTAAATAAGTAAATCCTTTGATGTTTTTTGCTTCTCCGGCATCCAGGTCAACCCAGTGCGGATATTTGGCAACTGTTACAGAATACATGGTGTGCCAGATGGTATTCGGGTTGCCGTCTGTAAGATTGGAAGCATTGCCTTCACCGGCTTCCTGACTGCTGGCATATATTACGACAGTCTGGATACTTTCAATTTTTTCAAATGAAATTCTGGTTTTTATTTCCGGAGAATCTTTGAACCATGCTGTCACTACTCCTCCTTCCCGGAATGGGATAGGTCCTTTATATTCCTGGGCTTTGCTTTTACCAATTGTGTAATAAATGGCTGCATCTTTACGTGCAGAAGATATTTCAACGACACCGGCTCCATTCCGTGTCACGGACAGAGGAATTTCTCCGGAAGGTGCAACATTGCCAATGGTTGACAATTCGTTTCCTGCAGGACGGATTATAAAACCGAAGTTGTGGTTGTTGGCGAATACACGGTCGGGTAGTAGCGGACCGCCCTGACCGCAACTGTTTCCTCCCAATCCGGTTACTGCTGCATCCAGATGGAGGTAGGTGTTGCTTGATTTGGATAATTGATGAGGATGAGAAGCCAGCGTCAGGTCCAGGGCAGAGTATGGCAGAGCGGATGCAGAAAGCCGTCCGGTTGCTATAAATACAATCCCTTCCCCTTCCTTGTTGGTTAGTGCACACCAGCGTATGTCTTCGTGGTTGCCCATATCCTGGGGTTTTGGAAACCGGACAAATTCATCGGCTACGGTGCTGTTGTACACTTCAATGAATTGTCCTGTTTTCCGGTCCGGATAATTTTCTACCGGTCCGCGTCCATAGTAGGAAAAATTGCTGTATTTCTCCGGGACTTTCATTACATAACCCAAGCGCGGAAGTACCAAATTAGGCCGGTTTGAAGTAACACTTGATTGTAGTTCAATGGAACCATCCGGGTACACAGTCCATATCTGGTTGGTTGTGAATTTGAAATCATTGGGTCCGAAAGGCTTTTCTGTCAATTCTTCAATTTTATTTTTACCTGAACTGGTTCCTCCCAGAATTTTGCCGGCATTAGGAGCCTGAGATTCTACGGTGAAGGCCAGTACAATGGTTCCGTCAGGTTTCGGGATAACAGTAGCTTCTGTGGCTTTGTGTTTCAGGTTATGTAAACCGTGGTCGAACCAACTGGAATAAAACCAGTTATCATTGTTTGTGAATGCACGGAAAGCGTCTAATTCCGGACCATTTCCTGCTGTAATAACTGATTTTTTGTTATAAGCCAGACTGTATATGGTTCCTGTCATTAAATCGAATTGTACTTCAAAGTTGTTGCCTTTTATGGTTTTTATATGAGGTTTGTCGCTGCTGATGTTCGCTTTTGTCAATTTTCCGGCTTGAGCTGTAATTTTGTTGAGGGGCAGCCGGTTTGCTTCTTTTATCAGAAATTGTTCTTCTGCAGTTACAAAACCTTTCTTGGCCCAAGGGGCGTCTTTTTTTAATAAGAATTGGATTTTTGCAAAATATTCAGCTTCTTCTTTCAGATTGTTATATGAGTAGGGAATTTTTACCTGTGCATTGTTCCGTGCGGGAATAATACCCGGGTTTATTGTTCCGGTTTGTATTTCTTTTCCGTTTTCATAGAGAGACCATTTGATGTCATAATCAGAAAGGTCTTTGAAGTAATATTTGTTGAAAATATTGAATTTACCATTTTCAATATCGGTAGCATTAACGCCGATATGCTGGTATACTTTCTTGACTTCATAGTATTGTGGTTTAGGTTCGAGATTGCCAAATACAATTCCGTTCATGACAAATTGACCATCATTGGGAGTATCTCCGAAGTCGCCCCCATAAGCCAGGTAGCGTTCTCCTGTTTTCTTGTCGTAATTGTACATGGATTGATCTACCCAATCCCAGATAGCACCACCGCAAAAGAAATTGGTTGATTCTATAGCTGTCCAATAGTCAATGAGGTTGCCTACTGCATTTCCCATAGAATGGGCATATTCTGAAATGTGAAATGGGTATTTGATGTCATAATGTCCTTTGACAGCTTCCTTTACCCATCCGATGGAAGGGTATTGATTGGACCCCATGTCTACGATTGCATTATTACGTTCGTATTGAACCGGGCGGGAGGAGTCGAATTTTTTCAGTGCATCGTAGGCAGCCACAAAATTTTTACCCGGACCAGCTTCGTTGCCTAATGACCAGATTACAATGGAAGGATTGTTGACATTACTATGTACCATTTCCATTACGCGGGCAACATGGGCGTCTTTCCATTCTGCCGGATGAGAAAGGGAAGCAGTGCCGTAATAATATTGGTGTGATTCGATATTTGCTTCGTCTTCCAGATAAATACCGTATTTGTTGCAAAGGTAATACCAGTAGGGAGCATCTGGGTAATGTGAATTACGGACATGGTTGATGTTTGCCCGTTTCATTAGCATAATCTCATTTTCCATTGTTTCACGTGTAATGGCATGTCCTACTTCCGGATTAGATTCATGACGGTTTACTCCTTTGAGTTTTACTGTTTTGCCATTGATATAATAATAGCGGCCTGCTAATCCGAATTCATCTGCTGAAGCCGGAGTGTCTTTAATTTCTACTTTCCGGAATCCTACAATAGTAGAGACGGTTTCAATGGTTTTGTTTTTTGCGTCTTTCAATTCTGCAACTAAAGTATATCGGTAAGGAGTTTCGGCAGACCATTGCCGGGGTGCTTTTACTTTCAGGACAGCTTTTTCTGCTTCCAGTATTTGGCTGGCATTGATTGTCGGTATTGTGGCACTGGTACCTGCATCGGTTACCAAAGTATTTTCATCGGAATATAGTTTGTTGGCATAAAGGCTGTATACTATTTTGTGGTTTTTAGCTGCTTTTTTCCCTGAGTTACGGATGTCTGCAGCGATAGTCAGAGTTCCGTCGGTGTAGCTGGCATCTAGATCAGGTGTTATTACCAAGTCTCGGATATGAATTTTGGGTGTGGAATAAAGAGCCACACTCCGGTAGATTCCTGGTAAACGAAACATATCTTGTGCTTCAAGGAAAGAGCCGTCAGAGCTACGGTAAACTTCTACTGCCAGTGTGTTTTTACCTGGTTGGAGGTATTTTGTGATATTAAAGCAGGCTGCGTTGCGTGAGTTTTTTGAGAAACCGACATATTGACCGTTAATCCACAAATAGAAGAATGAATCTACTCCGTCAAAATTGATAAATACTTCGCGATTTTCCCAGTTTTGAGGGATTTCAAAATCCCGGCGGAAAGAGCCAACTTCATTACGGTGTTTGTAGGTTGTCCAGTTGACCGGAGGGGTGCGCATTACGCCGCCACGCCAGTCATCTACTTTTACACTATGCATGAAAATAACAGGTTGGTTAACATAGATGGGTACTCCATATTTCAGATTGCCGTCTTTCTGGATGCCGTAAATATTCCAGTTTGAAGGTACCGGAATATTGTCCCATGCCGAAACGTCGAAGTTTGTTTTATAAAAATCTTTTGGGCGTGAATCCGGGTCAGCAGCCCAATTGAATTTCCATTCACCATTTAGGGATTGCCAGTATTTACTGTTTTCCGGCAGGACTTTCCGGGCACTTTCGGAATCTTGGAAAGAGAAAAACCATGCGCGTGGTTGTTCTTTGTTTAAAGCTAAATCTTCAGGGGATTCCCATTCTTTTCCTGTCGGAGTCTGTGTTGAAGCGTAGGTATATCCTTTTAAAGGTGGTTGTATACCAAAACTTTGCATGACCAGACTGCATAATACTAAACCTAATGTGATGTTACGCATCATGTTACTTTGTTTTATAAATGTTTATCGAGAATTTTCAAGTTGGTGTGAAAAATGCACATTCCGGTTACAATATTCGTTAAAATCTATGGCATTCCCAAATCATTTGCAATGATTTTGAGATTTCTTTAGTTTGTACCGGAAGTAAAAGAAATGATGAAGAAATCTAACGGAATTTTTTGAATTGCCTTGCCGGGATAATTGACCGAATTGTGGGAATAAAAATAATGAGAAACAAAAAGAGACTGATAACTTTTGTTATTCAGTCTCTTTTTTCTTGTGATCCCGTGGGGACTCGAACCCCAATCAAAGGAACCGGAATCCTTCATTCTATCCATTGAACTACGGAACCAATTACGCTGCAAAGATAATAAAAAATAAAAGGGAAACTCATAGTTTCCCTTTTATTTTCTTATTTTTTTTGGATTATCTGGTAGCTTTTTTTCTACTACCGTAGTTCACCCTTAGAGAGTTGGCTTTACGTAATTCCTGTTTGATATCCGTAACAATTCCCATTGTTACGTCCTGATCAATTTTCAGGTTGTTTGTAATGCTGTTCCTATCTTCTTCTTTTCTGCTTTCACGTTCTGATGCAACAAAAGCCTGTAATTCTGCAATTGTAGCAAAACGGTCATTCAACTGGATTCTGGGCTCCGTACCATAAGCACCCTGATATTGGTCTTTGGGTTTTCCTACGTAAATATTACTTACCAAAGCCTTTTTTTCCAATTTAATGGTTTGGGTTGCTTCGGGCATACCATTTTCTACCATCAAGGATACTTCGCGCATGGTTGTACTCACCATGAAAAAGAATAGCAACATAAATACGATATCAGGTAAAGATGCCGTAGAAATTGCGGGCGTCTCTCTTTTTCCGTCTTTTTTAAATTTTGCCATTATTTTTTCCCTCCTATAACGTTTGGTTCAGCCTCCGAAACCAGCATTGGTATTACATCCTTTACTGCTTCCTGTTGTTCCGTAGTCAATTCATTGAAATTTTTGCCCCATTTCTCGTTTGCTTTCATATTTCTCATCTCATTGAAAGCGGCGGTGAGCTGGTCCTGTACTGCTACATATACTTTATAAGATGTACCCCGGTCACTTTTCAATGAAATAAGACCTTTAGAAACTTCAACCGGACCGAATAACTCAATGGTTTTTATCTCTTTGGAAGGTAAATCGCTTCTGTTACCCGGATTAAGGATGAATTCTATAGTTCTGTCTTTTATCGTATTGACATCCGCCGGACTATCATTTATCATCACCATATCATTCTGGTTTACCAGAATTTGCAAGATATTTCTTTTGGCAACCTCAGGTGCTTTTTGATTTTCTGGTTGATAAGGCGGAAGTCTCCGATAAAGACCGGAATCCACATTCATCGTTGTTGTAGCCAAGAAGAATACAAGCAACAAGAATGCGATGTCGGCAGTCGAAGTGGCATTAATTTCTGGTGTTTTCTTTGCCATATTCCTTTAACATTATTAATCTATTCCCCAGGAGGGGAATAGGATTATTTCACTCTTCTGTAAATTTCAGTTCCTATAATTGCGAGGATTGTTCCTGCAAAGAGGATATACATCGTATAAATAATGGTATCTGAAAGAATCAACATGGACGGCACATTGTCCGGACCATTGTAACCTATGATTTTCATCGGAGTACCATCAGCCATTGCATAAGCAATCAATACTACTACGACAACGACTGCTAATCCGATGAAGCTTTTCATGGCTTGTTTCGGACGGCTGAACAGACGAATAATCGGGAAAATAATAGCAGCAATGATAGCTATACCAAACAGGATATATGCCCAATTTAATAATGTTGATGTATATACAGGTGTGGTGTAGAGCTGATTGGGCACTTTCCCCCCAAACATAAACAACCCTAACAACACTGCTGTAATGACAAACATTACAATTGTTAGTATATTTAATATTTTCTTACTATTCATGGTTTATTTATTTTTTTGCTCGTATTTTACCAGAATATCTAACATGCTTACAGAAGCATCTTCCATATTGTTTACGATGCCTTCTACTTTTGCAACACAATAGTTATAAAATACCTGCAGAATCATTGCAACAATCAAACCACCTACGGTTGTAATCAATGCAACTTTGATACCTCCTGCAACCAATGCCGGACTCATATCACCGGCAGCCTGAATTTGGTCGAAAGCCTCGATCATACCGATTACCGTTCCCAAGAATCCCAACATAGGAGCCAAAGCGATAAACAGACCAATCCAGGTTAATCCTTTTTCCATGAGCCCCATTTGTACAGAACCGTAAGATACTACAGATTTTTCTACCATATCTATGCCTTGGTCGTAACGTTCCAGTCCTTGATAGAAAATACTTGCTATCGGTCCACGGGTATTACGGCAATAATCTTTTGCTACTTCAATACCGCCATTGTTTAAAGCATCTTCAAAACCTGCAATGAATTTTTTTGTGTTGGTATCTGAAAGGTTCAGATAAATAACTCTTTCGATTGCAATGGCCAAACCGAAAATCAGACACAATACTACAGCAGCCATAAACCCAGCACCACCTTCAATGAATTTCTGTTTGATAGCAGCATGCATTGAAGTACTTTCAATGTCTTCCTCATCTGTAATTGAAGAAGTGGTAATTTGTTCTGTCTGTTCTGCAGGTGCTGCAGCTTCTTCTTCCTGAGCAATTAGTTTTGATGCTCCAATAGTAAGCATGCTTAAAACTGCTATTAGTGCAAATAATTTTCTCATGATCTCTTTAACTGATTTTTAGTTTATAAATAATTAAAATTTAACTCTCTAATCTTTGTTGCCTTTCTGCAAACCTTTGTTTTTTTACAGAACGTATCAAAAGACGCGGCAAGGTACAAAAAAAATGTTAAAACCCAATATGATTCACCGTTATTTCTCCTTTTATGGATGAATTTAAGTATTTTTTTACTTCATTAAGTGACGGATATTTGGCCAGGAGATGCATCATTTTACATACTGCTGCTTCTGTGGTAATGTCGTAACCACTTGATACTCCATATTTTAAAAGTTTTCGACTGGTTTCATAACGTCCCATTTCCACTGTACCGCCCTGACATTGGGTGACGTTGTAAATGATAATTCCTTTTTCAGATGCTTCTTTGATTTTGTTCAGGAAACAATTGTCTGTGGGAGCATTTCCGGAACCATATGTTTCCAGTATCAGTCCTTTCAGTCCGGGAGTATTGATTACCGCATCTATCAATCCCGTTTGTATTCCGGGGAAAAGTTGCAGAATGGCAATATTGGTGTCCATTTCTGTGAAAGCTGAGATGGGCTTTGGCCGGGGAGAATAATTTATTGCTCCGTAGTTGTAATGAATGTGAATTCCGATTTCAGCTAACGGGGGATAATTGAAAGCCTGGAATGCATTGAAACTTTCTGCGTTTATCTTTGTTGTCCGGTTGCCACGGAACAATTTTGCTCCGAATAGAATGGACACTTCCGGAACTACAGCTTTATCTTCGATGGTCGCTGCTGCTATCTCCAGAGCTGCGACCAGATTTTCTCTTCCATCGGTACGGATGGTACCTATGGGTAATTGTGACCCTGTAAATACAACCGGTTTGGTTAAATTGTTGAGCATAAAACTGAGTGCCGAAGCGGAATAAGCCATTGTATCTGTACCATGTAAAATGACGAATCCGTTGTATTTATCATAATTTTCCAATATAATCTCACAGAGTTCTGCCCAAAGAGCAGGTTTTAAGTCGGAAGAGTCGATGATTTCCGGTAAAGTATAGCTGTCTATGGAAAATCCGAATTCTTTGATTTCCGGTACGGTTTTGGCTATCCGTTCAAAGTTGAACGGACATAAAGCACCCGTCTCCGGGTCATTGACCATGCCGATGGTCCCGCCTGTATATATGATTAGAACTGATTTTGCTGCCATTTTGATTGTATATTATATCATTTCCGGTTTCTTGTCTTCTTCTCTTTTAACTTGCAAATTAAATAAATTCATTGCATTCAGTGTTGTCGTTTCTTCAATTATTTTGCATGCTTCTCCTGTGATTTCTGCAATTTTTTGGGCTATTAACGGAATGTAACTACTTTCGTTGCGTTTCCCGCGGTGAGGAACAGGAGCCAGGTAGGGAGAATCTGTTTCCAAAACTATATGGGTTGTTCCTATCTCGCGGATGACGTTTGCCATTTGATTGTTTTTGAAAGTCACGACACCTCCGATACCGAGCAGGAAGCCAGAACCGATAGCACGGCGTGCTTCTTCTGTATTGCCTGGAAAACAATGGAAAATACCTTTTATATAAGGATATGGTTTCAATGCTTTGAAAATCTCATCCAACGAATCCCGGGAGTGGATAATTACAGGTAAACCGGTTTCTTTGGCTAATCCTAATTGATGGGAAAATGCGTTTAATTGTTCTTTGTAATAAGTCTTGTCCCAATAAAGGTCAATCCCACATTCCCCTATGCCATAATATTTATGTGCTCCCAATTCTTTCTCTACTTTTTTCAATTCGTCTTTATAGTCTTCGTTTACTGAAGTAGGATGCAGGCCTGCTGTTGAAAACAGCATATCCGGATGTTGTGCTTCCAGTTCTAACATGCGTTTGCGGGATTGGCTGTCTATGTCCGGGAGGATGATATAATTTACTTTTGCTTCTTTTGCCCGCCGGATGACTTCTTCCCGGTCTTCCCGGAATTCCTCTTCGTAGATGTGGGAGTGTGTGTCTATGAACATAAGGGTGTAGAGTTTTTAAGTTTATGAAGGTTTTCCGGAACGGAAATACTGAAAAAGCGTACATTTTTCAATGTACGCTTTTTACTAAAAATTTATGAGCATTTTGCTTTTTATACGTGACCTTGAGCACACATAGCTTCGGCAACTTTGATAAAGCCACCGATATTGGCCCCTTTCACATAATCGATTTTATCACCATCTTTACCGAATTTAACGCAAGTGTCGTGAATATCTTTCATGATTTGTGACAATTTCTGGTCTACTTCTTCTGCGGTCCAGCTGTAACGCATGGAGTTTTGGCTCATTTCCAAACCTGAAACAGCAACACCACCGGCATTAGCTGCTTTTCCCGGAGCAAAAGAAATATGAGAGTTCAGATAACGGACAGCTTCGGCAGTACATCCCATGTTGGAAGTTTCTACAACCATTTGACAGCCGTTAGCAACCAGTTGTTTTGCATCTTCTTCGTTTAATTCGTTCTGAATTGCACACGGGAATGCGAGGTCGCATTTTACTTCCCACGGTTTTTTCTTAGCGAAGAATTTAGCACCGAATTTAGCTGCATACGGTTCTACTACGTCATTGTTGCTGGCACGCAGTTCAAGCATATAGTTTACACCTTCCTGAGTAATACCTTTTTCATCGTAGATATACCCGTCCGGTCCTGAAATAGTTACTAATTTGGCTCCCAGTTGAACGAGTTTCTGTGCTGCACCCCAGGCTACGTTACCGAATCCTGAGATTGCAACTGTTTTACCTTTGATGTCTTGGCCTTTTTCTTTCAGCATGTGTTGTGCGAAATAAACCGTTCCGTAACCAGTAGCTTCCGGACGTACACGTGAACCACCAAATTCTCTGTTTTTACCGGTCAGTACACCAACAAATTCATTACGAATTCTCTTGTATTGTCCGAACAGGTAACCGATTTCACGTCCGCCAACACCGATATCACCGGCAGGTACGTCAGTGTCCGGACCGATGTGTTTGCAAAGTTCAGTCATAAAACTTTGACAGAAACGCATTACTTCATTGTCTGATTTTCCTTTCGGATTGAAGTCGGAACCACCTTTACCACCACCCATCGGTAAGGTTGTCAGAGAATTTTTGAAAGTCTGCTCGAATCCTAAGAATTTCAAACCGCCAAGTGTTACTGACGGATGGAAACGTAAACCTCCTTTGTACGGTCCGATGGCACTATTGAATTGCACACGGTAGCCACGGTTGATTTGCACTTCACCTTTGTCGTCAATCCATGGAACCCGGAACATGATTACTCTTTCAGGTTCTACCATTTTTTCAAGAATCTTATTGGCTTTGTATTTCGGATTTGCCTGATAGGTATCCCATACAGTTTCAATAACTTCTTCTACAGCTTGGTGGAACTCAGCTTCACCTACTGTTTTTGCCTTTAAGGCATCCATGAATTCTTTTATTTCTGGTCTCATTTGTATAATTTTTAATATGAGTTGTTCAAACGTTTTCGGATGTCAAAATTATCTAATTATTTACGATATCAAAACTTTTTCTAGTTAATTTTTTACTAATGCGGGTCACTTTTGTTTCAGATTGATAGTTATGCGGGGCTTCTTATTGATAATCTGTTATTATGAGCAAGTTAACCTGATGAAATGTGTTAATTTTTTAAGGTGTACCGTTTTCCCGGTAGGGACAGGATTTTGTTTTCCAGCTCTAATTGTAATAAAAGGGTAGATAGTTCTCCTTGAGAAATGGAGGTTAATAGGATGAGTTCATCCAGGGTAATTTCTTCTTTTTTTCCAATTAAGTTTATTAAAAGATTTGTTTTATCATTCATATGAAAAAGGTCAGGAGGTTGTTGATTTATCTGGATATGCGTTAGAGGGATGTTTAGTGCATGGATAATATCTGTGGCATTGTCAACGAGAGCTGCTATATTTTCTTTAATAAGCCGGTTACACCCTGCTGAATATTTATCATCGGATCTGCCCGGAAAAGCCATGACCTCTCTGTTGTAAGATGAAGCTATATGTGCTGTGGACATAGCTCCTCCTTTTTCTGCAGATTCGGCAATGAGGGTTGCATGGCATAGGCCGGCAATAATACGGTTCCGGCGTAGAAAATTGCTGGGGTGGATAGAGGTGATGCAAGGAAATTCGCTGATTAGAGCTCCGTCGGCCTGGAGAATATTTTCTGCCATTTTTTTGTGAGAAGCCGGATAAATCATGTGTAAACCATGGCCTAAAACGGCAAAAGTTCTCAGGCCGGATTTTAAACTGGCCCGGTGGGCTGAAGCATCAATACCGTAAGCGAGGCCGCTGACTATGATAAAGTGATGTCCTGTCTGACTGAGTTCGTCCAAGGTAGAAGTTACTTTGTTTTGGCATCTGACGGAAGCGTGACGTGTTCCTACGATGGCTAAAAATGTTGTTTTTGCTACTGTTTTGATATTTCCTTTATAATAGAAAACCAGAGGAGCATCTTCGCATTGTCTGAGCAAGTCCGGGTAAGTATTGTTTTCTGCGGAACAAATCCGGATGTCATGCTTGTCTATTTGTTCCAATTCTTTGTCTGCTTCCCGGAGTGCTTTTTGACGGTCGAAAAGGTTGGCGGAAATATTTAATTCCTGGTAGATTGCGTTTAGTGCTTTGTCGCTTTCAAGAAAATAGCCTTCTATACCTCCGCATCTTTCAAACAGGGGAAGGCAGAAATTACTGTTTAGACGGGGAATCAGGCTTACTGCAACTTGTGTCCGGGCTGAGCTGTCAATTTTCATAAAAGATGGGTTTAAATCACCATAAATTTATAAAATTTTAATTAAAAACCAAGGAATTGAGTCCTTTAAACTTGTTGGTTATTTGATTTTTACTTTTTAAATTTGTCAAAATTTATGCAGAATGAATAATATTGTTTTTACCCGGGAAGCCAGTGCTGAATTGCGAAATAAGCTGGAAAGTGTTTCTGCTTCAGATGTTTTTGTGTTAGTGGATAACAATAGCCGTAATTATTGTATGGAACGGTTGAATATGGGATATGTACCGGGGGAGCATGTGATTACAATTGCGGAGGGAGAACATAATAAGTGTCTGGATAGTGTGGCGTTGATTTGGCATACATTGTCGGCTTGCAGTGCCCGCCGTAATTCGGTTTTGATAAATATCGGAGGTGGTTTGATAACGGATATTGGCGGATTTGCTGCTTCTTGTTTTAAGCGCGGAATCCGTTTTTTTAATATACCCACAACTTTATTGGCGCAGGTAGATGCTTCTGTGGGAGGGAAAACCGGAATTAATTTTGATGGTTTAAAAAACGAAATCGGGACGTTTTCAATGCCGGAATGGGTGTTTATTGATAGTCATTTTCTGAGTACCTTACCTGAGCGTCAGTTGTTATCTGGTTTTGCGGAAATGCTGAAACATGCCTTGTTGGCTGGCGAAGAGCAGTTGGCGGAAATTATGGATGCCGATCTGTCGCAGGTTTCGGGTGAAAATTTTTTGTCTTTAATTAAGGCATCTGTTGCAATAAAAGCTGCTATTGTACAGGGAGACCCGCGCGAAAAAGGATTACGTAAAGCATTAAATCTGGGACATACGGTGGGACATGCAATAGAAAGTATAGCTATTAAAAAGAATCTTGAAATTTATCATGGTGATGCTGTTGCTTATGGTTTAATAGCTGAGCTTTATCTTTCTGTAAAAAAGATGGGATTTGATAAAAAACATTATGAAGCTGTCCGGAGATTTATTTTGGAAAAATATCCGGTTTATCATCCTGTGAATGAGTCGGAAGAGCTTTATGAATTAATGTTGCATGATAAGAAAAATGAACATGACGGAGTGAATTTTACTTTGTTGAGTTGTCCCGGAGAAGTTGAAACCGATCAATATTGCAGCCGGGAAGAAATTCTGGAGGCCCTGGAGCAAATTTAAATTGTGCGTTTTTAGAGTCTGGAATTGATTCAGATGAATGTATCCCTTAATTTTAAAAATAAGCAGATAAATGGCCGGATAAATTTACCGGCTTCTAAAAGTATATCTAACCGGGTATTGATTATTAATGCTTTGGCAAATAGTGAATTGCCTGTTGATAATTTAGCGGATTGCGATGATACTGATTGTATATTCCGGGTGCTGAATTCGGACAGCAATCGATTTGATATCGGACACGCAGGTACGGCTATGCGTTTTTTGACGGCTTTTCTTTCCCGGATTATTGGGAAGTGGGAAATTACAGGTTCTGAACGAATGAAGCAAAGGCCAATAGGAAATTTGGTGGAAGCGTTGAATCATTTGGGAGCACGGATAGAGTATACGGAAAAGTCAGGATATCCTCCTTTGCGGATTTATGGTTCTCTTTTGGTGGGGGGTGAGTTGGAAATACCGGCCTCTGTCAGTAGTCAGTATATTTCTGCGCTGATGATGGTGGCTCCATACATGAAAGAGGGGTTACTTCTCCGTTTGGCTGGAAAAGTTGTGTCCGGAGCCTATATTGATATGACGGTTCGCATCATGCGTGATTTCGGAGCGGAGGTGGTGCGGGAAGGGGCATTGGTCCGGATTGCTCCTGTCCCTTACAGACCTGTTCGTTTCCGGGTAGAATCCGATTGGAGTGCAGCCTCTTATTTTTATGAGTTATTGGCTGTTGCAGATGGCGGAGAGATACAGCTTCCGGGATTGCTGCCTGAGAGTGTGCAGGGAGATGCCCGGCAGGTTGGACTTTGGGAAAAATTAGGAATTTTGACTCAGTATACCCGTGAAGGGGTTGTTTTGAGGAAAAAGCATCCGCAGATTTCCGGATTGGAATATGATTTTGTAGAAATGCCGGATTTAGTGCAGTCATTTGCGGTGGCTTGTTGTATGTTGGATATTCCCTTTCATTTTAGCGGAGTGGAAACGTTGAGAATTAAAGAAACTGACCGGATTAAGGCTTTGACGGAAGAATTGGCCAAATTAGGATATATTTTGAGAGCTGATGGGGATAACCGATTGATTTGGCAGGGAGAGAAGATGCCACCAGTTTTTTGTCCGGAAATTCATACTTATCATGACCACCGGATGGCAATGGCTTTTGCTCCGGCTGCCTTCAAATTTCCCGGGTTGATTGTTTGTGATGGCCGGGTGGTGACTAAGTCTTTCCCCTGTTATTGGGAAGAATTGAAGAAATGGGCAGATATCGGATTTCAGGATTGAAATTTACCGCCGTTTTTTGAAAAACTGTTTTACCAATTCACTGCATTCCCCGGCAAGGATTCCTGTGACCACCTTGGTGCGCGGATGCAGGGGAACAGGAGACAGACGCGAATACCCCCTGTGCGGGTCGGGTGCGCCGATTATTAATTCGCCCAATTGTGCCCATGCCAATGCGCCTGCACACATTGTACATGGCTCCATCGTAACGTACATTGTACATTCATTCAGATATTTTCCTCCCAAGTACGCTGCAGCCATCGTTGTGGCTATCATTTCCGCGTGAGCCGTTACATCGTTCAGTTTTTCTGTCTTATTGTGCGCACGGGCAATGATTCTGCCTTTACATACTACGATTACCCCTACCGGAATTTCTCCCTCTGCTGCTCCCTCTGCTGCTTCGTCCAGGGCTTTCCGCATATATTGTTCATGAGTATTCATTTTCCGCTTTTATATAGAAGCCCCTCAACTTTGTGACTATGAAAATCATATTCTGGTAAAGAACCTTCCCGTCGTGCCGGACTTGCTCATACAACATATCTGCACACCGGCTTTTCTCCAATTTGTCAACATAAACGTAATCATCCTTGCGGATATTTCCGTTCGATAACAAAGGTACGTATTCTTTTTGATATTCATTGTATCCTTTTATTCAATCTTCAGAGAACCTTTTTGCTGATTTTATCGGAACTGCATATATGGGGGAAAGGAAAATCTTTTTATTTGCGGTTTTGCAAAATAAAATATCCGTAACAGGATTTGTCACTTTCGATAGAATATTTTATAATTGTAACATAATTAATTTCTGCAATTCGGTTAGTACTCATATATGTGGTCTGATGAAACCATCTGCCTTTTGATTAAGCGCAAAGAGAAAAATGGAATAGAATATCTTTTTGAGAAATATTACCGGTCTTTGGTAGTATGGGCAGATACGTTTATCCATGATATGAATGCCGCAGAGAACCTGGTACAGGAATTTTTTATCAGGTTGTGGGAAAAAGAGATGTTACAAAATGTCCAGCCGGTGTGTTTGAGGAACTATCTTTATGTAGGTGTGCGTAACCGGGCATTGAATAGTCTGGAGAAAACGGACCTGTTGCGGCGGGTGGGGGAGATTGCAATTCCCGTAGGAGTGTCGGAAGAGTATGATGATTTGAAGGACCAGATGATGGAGAAAGTTCGGGAAGCATTGGAGAGGTTGCCGGAAAGAAGCCGGGAAGTGGTTAAGAGTGTTTATTTAGAAAATCTGAAATATAAAGAAGTGGCTGAAAAATACGGTATCTCCATTGCCACGGTTAAGACCTTATTGGTGAATTCATTAAAAACCTTGAGAAAAGAGTTTTCTGTTTACAGTGGAATTTTTTTCCTTTTTTTCCTGAAAAAAGTTAAAAAATCATTCAACCGTTTTTAAATGTTTACTGTCTATATATTGAAGACAGTGAATCATGGAACAGGAACAAAAAGATGTATTATTGTATGACTATTTGTCGGGGGAGCTTTCGTTGAAAGAAATGGAAGATGTGGAGGCGTGGATAGAAGAAAGCGAGGCAAACAGGACTTATTTTGCAGAATTTCGGAGAGAATTTTTGAGGATGCGCTGGGGTATGCGTTCCGGATTGATAAAAGGGACAGCTGTACTGATGAAACGCAGGATACGAATGCGGGTACTCCGGCGGTTGTCGGTATGGATGGCAGCGGTGTGTGTATTGAGTTTAGGTTCGTTTTATATGCTGAATTCTTTGCAAAAAGAGATGCCTTTGGAGACTGTATCGGGTGTGTGGGGAGAACGGCAAGCTCAATTGATATTGTCATCGGGTGAAAGTGTGGTGCTAAATGGGAATGATTGTCAATTGACGGAAGCAAACGGGATGACCATATTCATAGATACAAACGGGGCCGTGAATTATGCTGTTTCGGGGGAAGAACAGACTGAATTATTGTATAATACGGTGATTACTCCGTTAGGGGGAGAGTATTCCATTGTTTTAGCTGATGGTACGCGGGTGTGGTTGAATGCGGGGACGGAATTTCGTTATCCTGTTTCTTTTACTGAAAATCGACGGGAGGTTTATTTGAGTGGAGAGGCTTATTTTGAGGTACGACAGGATAAAAACAAGCCTTTTGTTGTTTGGACGGGAGAGGTGCAAATTGAAGTGCTGGGAACAGCTTTTAATGTCAATAGTTATAATTCTGATAGGGTGGAGGCGGTATTAGTAGAGGGTAGTGTAAATGTGTCGAATGTAACTGATAAAATAAACTTGAGGCCGGGACAAAGGGGTACGGTTTTAAAAAGTGAACGGGAAATCCGGGTAGATGAGGTGGATGTCTATGTTTATACTGCCTGGAAGGATGGAAATTTTGTTTTTGAAAATCAGACATTGGAAAACATTATGGAACAATTGTCCCGTTGGTATGATGTGGATGTTTTTTATACCCGTGAAGCTGCCCGGCAGGAATGTTTGTCGGGAGAGATGACGCGTTATAGAGAAATCCGTTCGTTGTTGTATTATTTTGAACAGATTTCGGAGGTGCGTTTTGAGATAAAAGGAAGGACGATAGTTGTAAAATAAAACAGGAAAAGACGTTTCACCATCTTTTCCTGCAGGTGTGAATAAACAGACAACAAGACTTTCTCAGGGTGATGTTGTCTATTGTTGAATTCTAATTACAAATTTATGAAAATTTTGAACGTGATGAAATTATTTGCGTTTTTCATGCTGGTTTTCGTCATGGGGGGAAATGCCCGTAGTTATTCGCAGGACCAGTTGGTGACGTTGAATCTGCACGGGGGGAATGTGCGGACATTGTTCAAAGAAATCCGCAAGCAAACGGGAGTGCAGTTTGTTTTTAATGAGAAGCATGTCAGTAAGTTGCCGGCTATCCATGTGCAGGCTGAAAGAAAAAAGTTGGCAGATGTATTGGCAGATGTGTTTGGAGATACTGAGTTGGAATGTCGGTATGAAAACGAGGTGATTTTTATTGTGCCCAGACAGACGATAGGGCCTCAGGATGTGAAAGGTGTAACCATTAAGGGGAAAGTATCGGATAAAAACGGTCCTATGCCAGGAGTGACGGTCATCATTAAAGGGACTTCAATTGGCGTGATGACGGATGCCGGAGGTAATTATTCATTGACATTGCCGGATGTAGCGGAACCGGTATTGTTGTTTTCATTTGTGGGAATGAAGACGCAGGAAGTGAAATATGCGGGACAGAAGGCTTTAGATGTTGTAATGAAGGAGAATACACAGCAGATGGATGAAGTGGTGGTAAACGGTTATTTTACACGCAAGACGGAGGGTTTTGCCGGTGCTGTTACGACTATTAAGAAAGAGGATTTACAAAAAGTGCATACGTCCAATTTATTTACAACCTTGAGTGCACTGGATGCCGGTTTTAAAATTAATGACAATAATGCTGCCGGTTCAAACCCGAATGTATTGCCGGATTTCACTATTCGTGGCAAGGGTTCGTTCCAAGAAGGTTCTTCGGCTCCTTTATTTATCGTAGATGGTTTTGAAAGTTCCATCCAGAAGGTGTATGATATGGATGTAAATCGTATAGAGAGCATAACTATCCTGAAGGATGCTTCTGCTACTATTCTTTATGGTTCGCGGGCTGCAAACGGAGTCGTTGTCGTTGAAACGGTGAAGCCCAAACCAGGGCAATTGCGTTTGACATATGATTTCAAACCTTCTGTTGAGATTGCCGATTTGACTGATTATGACCTGATGAATGCTGCCGAAAAATTGGAATATGAGAAGCGGGCGGGATTGTATGATCCAATTAAGGATGATTTATTAAATACTTACGCCCGGGAAGAATTGTATTACCGGAAGTATAAAAATGTACAAGAGGGTGTCAATACCGATTGGTTGGCACAGCCGGTACACAATGCTTTTAGTCATAGTCATTCATTGATGGTGGAAGGAGGAGCAGAGAATGTACTTTACAGCCTTGATGGTTTTTATGATAAGAACAACGGCGTGATGAAAGGTTCAGGGCGTGACCGTTATGGCTTTGGGTTTAGTTTGCAATATCGTATAAAGGAAAAATTGGTTATCCGTAATTATGCGACTTATTCCAATATGCATTCTTATGATTCGCCTTATGGAAGTTTCAACAGTTATGCTATGGCTAACCCATATGAATGTCCCTGGCGGGAAAATGGAGAGCTGGCTCCGACGCTGATTGACGGAACTGCTAATCCTTTGTACAATGCTTCTTTACCTAATCGTTCGGATAATTACGATGAATATTTCGCTGATAATTTGAGTGCAGATTGGATTGTCGGAAAAGGGTGGAGATTAATCGGACAATTCCGGGTGGAGAAAGGTAATACACGTAGTGAGAATTATCGTTCCCCGTTTTCTTCCGAATTTATGACACCAAAGACGGACCCTTATACGTATGAGGTTACCTATGTGGCTGCTGATATTGAGGATAGAGGGCGTCTTACGTTGGGAGCCGGCAAGTATTTGAATTATACCGGTAAACTAACGGCTAATTATAATAAGTTGTTGGCTGATAAGCACATGTTGTTTTTCGGAGCGGGAGCGGAAATCGGACAGAATCAACGGGAGACCTATTCGTTTACGGCAAGCGGCTTTGCTGACGACCGTTATTCGGATGCAGCATTTGCCATTCAGTTTTTGGAAAATTCCCGTCCGTCCAGTTCGGAGAGTACAACACGTAGTATCGGTTTGTTGGCGAACTTCAATTATATTTATGATAATCGCTTTTTCTTAGATCTCTCCGGACGTTATGACGGTTCTTCTTTGTTTGGGGCTGATAAACGATGGGCACCTTTCTGGAGTGTTGGGGGCGGATGGAATATTCACAAGGAGCATTTCTGGTCGGCAAGTTCTTTTCTGGATATGTTGAAAGTGCGTGCTTCTTACGGTGTGACCGGTAATCAGGAGTTTCAGGCGTATCAGGCCAAAACAATGTACCAATATCAGACAGGACGTTTGTACAATACATTGATAACTTCTACTTTGATGGGGTATGGTAATAAGGATTTGAAATGGCAAAATCAATATACGACGAATGTGGGTATTGATTTGGGGATGTGGAAAAATCGGCTGGCAATGACGTTTAATTATTATTATAAAAAAACGGATGGTATGCTGGCTGAAATAACGGTAGCTCCTTCTTTGGGTTTTCCGGGGAATATGTTTACAAGTAATTTGGGGGAAATTGAAAACCGTGGTTGGGAAGTATCACTGTCCGGTTCTCCGGTTCGCAGTGAGCAGCATGATTTGGAGTGGCGCATGTCTTTTCAGGCTTCACAGAACCGGAATAAGTTGAATAAGATTTCCAATCAATTGAAAAATTTAAATGAGCGGAACAATCTGGCTACTTTTACTCCCGGAAATGTGTATGAGGAGGGTGAATCGCTGACATCTATCAAGGCAGTTCCTTCTTTGGGTATTGACCCGGGAACCGGACAGGAAGTGTATGTGAAAAAAGATGGAACGCTGACTTATACATGGGATGCTTCTGATAAGGTATTGTGCGGGGATACTGAACCGGATCTTTTCGGAAATATTTCCACTAATCTTTATTGGAAAGGATTTAATCTGAATGCAGTATTTCAATATAGCATAGGCGGAGAGTTGTATAATACCACTTTGTCTTCCAGGGTAGAAGGTGCTAATCCTGCCAATAATGCCGACCGTCGGGTGTTGTATGACCGTTGGCAGGAGGAAGGACAATATGCCCTTTATCGAAATATACGCAATTATAATCAGACGTATATTTCCACCCGTTTTGTACAGCATAATAATTACCTGAAATTTACATCGCTTTCTTTGTCTTATGATGTAAAGAGAGAATGGGTACAGCATTTGAGACTGAGTTCTGTGCGTTTGTCATTTTATATGAATGATTTGTTACATTGTTCGACAATTAAACAGGAACGTGGTTTGAGTTATCCGTTTGCACGTAGTTTTGTGTTTGGTTTAAATATCGGTATCTAATTTATGAAACGAAATACGATGAAAAAATATTATTTGTTTTCGATAATTAGCCTGCTGTTGTGCTTCACCTCGTGCAATGACTGGCTGAATGTAAATCCGCAAGGACAGGTGGAAGCCGAGGATTTATATGCGACGACCAAAGGATGTAATGCTGCACTCGGCGGAGTTTATTATACTTTTTCGGGCAGTAATTTATATGGCCGGAATCTGACTTACGGCATTGTTGATATATTGGCTCAGTATTGGGATTTTTCTACGAATACTTCCCATCAGTTTTATAATGTATCCACCTATGATTATAAATCGTCTGTGGCAGTGAATACTTTCGGGAATATATGGGGAGACCTTTATTATGTAATAGCGCAGTGTAATGCGTTTATTGAATATTCTTCACCTCACAGCGGGAAGATATCGAATTACGATTTGTTGTTGGGGGAGGCACATGGTTTACGTGCTCTTGCTCATTTGTTACTCTTTGAGTTGTACGGTCCGGTTATCCATACCACAGCCGATTTGCAAAAGCCGGCAATTGCTTATCGTACAGAATATAGCAATATCAGCCGGGAGTTTGATAGTGGTGAAGTGGTTTTGCAGAAAGCTGCTGAAGATTTGAGCCGTGCGGCAGAATTATTGGCAAATGATCCTATCCGGGAAAATGGACGCCGGGGCGATTTGAATACGAGTATCATTGATTATGAAGATGTGCTGAATTATCGCGGGGCACGTATGAATTATTTCTGTACATTGGGATTGCTTGCCCGGTTGGAGATGTTACGGAAAAATCCTGATGCTGCTTATATCTATGCCGAACGGATATTGACGGAATCGGAAAACATTATTTCTTTGGTGGATAAAGAGAATATCATGGGTTCATCTGCATCCCGTGTCAATAATTATTCTACGGAGATGTTGGGTTCTTTTTATGTGAACGATTTGTATGATATGACGTATGCTTTGTTTGATATGGAGGGCAAGGGAACAAGTGCCAATTCTTCATTGGTACTTAGTGTCAATCAGCTCAATATTTGGCTTAACGGCACTTATAACCGTGCACCTGACGGGACAGGAGCAGATAATCGTTTTATCTATTGGTTTGTTAAAGATGAGGAGACCGGAGCTTATAATTTTACCAAATACCATGAAGCGGAAGAGCGTGTGAATATGGAAGCAGCTTATAATCCGGAGGTGTCCATTATGCGTATATCCGAAGTGTATTATATCGCTTGCGAGTCACAAATCGGAAAAGATAATGAGCTTGCCTTGCAGTATTTGAATAAAGTACGTGTCACCCGCAACTTGCCTGAACTGGAAGGTCCGCTGGATGATGAAACGCTACTTGAGTATTTGGTGCGTGAAGCCCGAAAGGATTTTATAGGTGAAGGACGTATGTTTGCTATGTATAAACGGCTTTTTAAAGATATTTATGTGCGTCAGGGTGTTGTCGTTGAAGCAAGTGATGCCCGGTTTGTTATTCCTATTCCGGATGATGAATATGAATTTACCGGTATAGAGAAACCTGCCGGTAATCAATAATTTTCAAAAAAGAAAGTATTATGAAAAAACATTTATACAGTTGGTTGATAGTTTTCGGATGCCTTTTGTCTGTTTCCTGCCAGCAGGAGGATATTGATGCTTACGATAAGGCGAAAGACTATATTTACATTGATATTCCTTATGTGTTGGATAATTTCGGTAGGGAAACAGATTCCCGTGTGGATAGCATTGCTTATTCGTTTGCCTTGGATGATCTTTCGGTGAAAGATACGATTATTCATGTGGTCGTGAAAAAAATCGGAGTGCCTGCCATGAAAGATTGCCCGTATACGCTTGAATTGGTCGATGAGAAAACGACTGCCACTTCCGACCTTTGGAATCCGGAAGTTTTGGAAAATAGAAGTATTAAAAGCGGGAAAATTGCAGATACAGTGGCTATTCGCATTAAACGGGCATTGATTTTACGTGACCAATGGATGCAAATCGGGTTACGTCTTCAACCGAATGAATATTTTGAAACAGGTTACGCTAATTTGCAGGAAGTGAAGATTTCTTTTTCGGATATTCTGTCACGTCCTTCCTGGTGGGGCTCATGGCAAAGTATTTTCGGAGAGTTTTCCCGGGAAAAATATCAGAAATGGATAGAGATATATTATTTGGGAGCTGACCCTAAATTGGCATCGAATGGAACTCCCTATTACTGGAATAATATGCCATCCTATCCCATGGAATCGTGGTATCCGATAACGTATTCCTATATTCGGATGTTGAGGGAATATTTTGAGAAAAATGAAGTATATCCTGATGGAGATTCTTCAAAACCACGGATTAGAATACCTTTTGCCAATTAACTAAGATGAATATGGAAACGAATAAAATTCTATATGGCTTTTTTGTTGTCTGCTTATTGCTGGGGGCATGTGCGGAGGACAAAGGAAATTACAATTATACGCTTATTAATGAAGTGACGATTGATAGTATCTTATCGACTTACAGTTGTGAAGCGGGTAGCCGTTTGTATATTAAGCCGGATATTAAAAGTCTGGATGAAACGACGGCTGATTTATCTTATTCCTGGTCTATTAAGGATACGGAGGTTTCAACTGATAAGATTTTAGATATTACGTTGCCGCCGTTAGATTATGGTCAACAGCTGGCGGCATTGACTATTACGGATAATGTGACTAAAATGCAGTATCGGAGAACTTTCTTGTTGGAGATAGTAAATCCGTTTAATTGGGGATATTATTTTCTTACCCGCAAAGATGATGGTTCTACGGAGATGGCGTATATTCAGGCAGTGCCGGGGGATGGCCCTGTGTTGAAAGATGTCAAATATGCGACCGGATGCGGGGATTATGAATTTGGTAACGAACCGTCACAGTTAGTAGGTTCTTTTGGTAGTTTGTTAGGTAGTTATTATTGGACAATAACCATTCTGACCCAAGAAGGAAATTATCCGGCTATAATAACCGATAATGCTACGTTTACAGCAAATTCGTTGATTACGGAGGAAAGTTTCAGTGATCAAAGTGCCGGCTATTATTTTAAGCCTGAGCGGAATATTACTACAATCCGGAAAGAACAATATTTTGTGAGTGAAGGAAAATTTCTTAAGTACATTATGGATAGCGGGACCGGGTTGGGAAAATTATACCGTCCGGCTAACCATGATAGAGAATATTATTGGAGTAATCCTTGTTTTGCGGGGAATGGTTTGGCATTCTGTTACGTATATGATGAACTGACCCGGAAATTTTATGTGATAGAACCTTATAAGACCAGTAATCCTGCTTTGGGTATTTATGCCGATGCTAATGCTTTTGATAAGGTGGTGGAAATTGCAGATAATCTGGAGATAAAAGGTGAACTTATTTATACTTCTGTTGCGAATTATGCGACGAAATTGAATGCTTATAGTATAGATGCTGATGGGATTCATACCTATAGTTTTGATAAAAGTGGTGATGGTTATTCTTTTTTAGGTGAGACTGTTTTATCATTTGCTAATCTGAATGAAAAGCCAGCGTTTGCTGTAGGTAATGGTATCGCGGCCAATCATTGGTATATTAACAGTGGCAATGTTATTTATTATTCACCGATTGAAGCACCCCAATTGAATATCTGGAAAGAATTGCCGTCTGATTTGGGATTGGGTACAATTGAGTTTATTGGTTTTTCTGCCCGTGGTTCCCGCATGGTGGTTGTCCTTTATGATGAAAATAGTCCGGAAAAACGGAAAGGAAGTGTTATTTTTATTAATGTTGAAGATAAAAAAATCACACACACTTTTCCGCATATCTTACACCATTGTGTTGATTATGGTAAATTTAATGCTTATGACGGGGCGTATCCTTTTACGAATAATATGGGAGACGAAAAATAAGTTCGTTTTTGTTTAATCCGGAAATCCCTAAAGTTTGGAAAGGCTTTAGGGATTTCCTTTTTTTTCCTACTTTTGTAGGGTAATCTAATGACAGACGTTATGGGCACGAATTTGATTCATTTTGATTGGGCGATGAAGCGGTTGCTTCGGGATAAGAGTAATTATGTGGTCTTGGAGGGTTTTTTGTCAACTCTTTTGGAGGAAGATATCCGTATTTGTAAGTTTCTTGAAAGTGAGTCAAATCAGGCTGATGCTGTAGATAAATTTAACCGGGCGGATATTCTTGTGGAGAATACAAAAGGAGAGTTATTGATTATTGAGGTCCAGAATAACAGAGAGTTGGATTATTTTCACCGGATGTTGTATGGGGTGTCTAAAACAATTTCTGAGTATATTGGTTTGGGAGATGCGTATAGTAAGATAAGAAAAGTGTATTCCATCAATATCGTTTATTTTGATTTGGGGCAAGGGAAAGATTATGTATATCATGGAAAGACTTTTTTCCGTGGATTACATGACCCGGAAGATATTTTGCATTTGTCGGTCCGCCAGCGGGAATTGTTTGTGGGTAAAGAGGCAGGTGATCTTTTCCCGGAGTATTATGTCCTTCGGGTAAATGAATTCGACCGGATGGCAAGCACTCCTTTGGACGAGTGGATTCAATTTCTGAAAACAGGAGAAATAGATAAGACTGCTACGGCAAAAGGGTTACCGGAAGCCCGGGAGCGGTTGAGGGTTGATGCGCTGAGTCTGGAGGAAAAACAAGCATATTATAGAGAAATGGAGGCGATTCGTTATCAGAAAAGTGTGATAGAAACAGGACGGATAGAAGGACGGGCTGAGGGATTTTCTGAAGGCAGAGCCGAAGGTAGAGCTGAAGGCAGAGTTGAAGGTAGAGCTGAAGGCAGGGAGGAAGGAATAAAAGAAGGACGAGCAGAGGGGCAGGTTGAAGAGCAGTTGAAAATAGCACGTAATATGAAAAATTTGGGTCTTTCGTTTGAGGTGATTGTTTCGGCAACGGGACTTTCTGTGGGTGAAATAGAAAAGCTTTAAAGAAAAATATTGATAATTAACAATAATTTTATGCAGACAATTGACACTTATAATTTTCAAGACAAAAAGGCATTGATCCGTGTGGATTTCAATGTGCCTTTAAATGACAAGTTCGAAATTACGGACGATACCCGTATGCGGGCTGCAATTCCGACAATTAAGAAAGTACTGGCAGGCGGTGGTTCTGTTATTCTCATGTCCCATTTGGGGCGTCCGAAGGGACCTGATGCTAAATATTCCTTGAAACACATCCAAAAACATTTGGAAGAACTTCTGGGACAACCGGTGAAATTTGCTGATGACTGTGTGGGTGAAAGTGCCAAAAAACAGGCGGCGGAGTTGAAACCGGGAGAAGTATTATTGCTTGAAAATCTTCGTTTTTATGCAGAAGAGGAAGGTAAACCCCGGGGATTGGCTGAAAATGTTTCGGATGAAGAAAAAAAGGCTGCAAAAACAGTTGTGAAAGAGTCTCAGAAAAAATTTGTCGCTGACCTTGCTTCTTTAGGCGATTGCTGGATTAATGATGCTTTCGGTACTGCTCATCGTGCTCATGCTTCAACGGCTTTGATTGCTAAGTATTTTCCGAATGACAAGATGTTCGGTTACGTAATGGAAGGCGAATTAAAGGCTGTTGACAGCGTAATGAAGCATCCGCAACGGCCGTTTACTGCTATTATGGGAGGTTCTAAGGTGTCTTCAAAGATAGACATCATTATGAATTTAATGGATAAAGTAGACAATCTGATTTTGGGAGGAGGTATGACTTATACTTTCAAAGCAGCTCTGGGAGGACATGTCGGCAGTTCCATTTGTGAAACTGACAAATTGGACCTGGCTTTAGACATCATGCGGATTGCCAAGGAAAAAGGGGTGAATCTGGTGTTGTCTAACCAGGCTGTCATCGGAGATGCGTTCAGTAACGAGGCTCATACACAAGTTTGTGACCCGATGAATATTCCGGATGGTTGGGAAGGATTGGATATAGGTCCGGAGACCCGTAAACGTTTTGCTGAAGTCATTGAAAATTCAAAAACGATTCTTTGGAACGGTCCTGTTGGCGTATTTGAAATTCCGAAATTTGCCGAAGGAACGAAAGCAATCGCTGAGGCTATCGTAAAAGCTACTGAAAACGGGGCATTTTCTTTGATTGGCGGGGGCGACTCTGTCGCAGCCATCAATCAGTTTGGTTTAGCTGATAAAGTCAGCTATGTTTCTACTGGTGGCGGAGCTTTACTGGAGTATATTGAAGGAAAAGAATTACCGGGGGTTTCTGCCGTTTGCGGCGAATGATAGAGATGAGGCTTGTAATTTAAGGGGTATTAAAGATGGACTTTTCCAGTTCATTTTTAGTACTCCTTTCTTTTTTTCTTTTCCTTTGTCTTATGTATTTTTGTAAAAGTAAAACAATTTTTGTAAGTAATATGATTCAGGTGACACAACCCATAATGGTTCTTAATGAGGAGATTTGTAAAAGTAATATTGCAAGAATGTCGGCTAAGGCATCGGCTGCCCGTGTTGATTTCCGTCCTCATTTTAAGACTCACCAGTCCCGGGAAATCGGAGAATGGTTCAGGGCTTGTGGGGTTGATAAAATAACGGTATCTTCTTTGGATATGGCACTTCAATTTGCGGAATGGGGTTGGGAAGATATAACAGTAGCTTTTCCGGTTAATTGTCTGGAACAGGAAAAAATCAACCAATTGGCAGCCCGGATTCAATTGAACCTGTTGTTGGTTCATTCTGAAGGTGTCCGTCAATTATCTGCTTGCTTAAAATATCCGGTGGGGGTTTATTTGGGAGTTGATACAGGGTATCACCGGGATGGTGTGGATGCTAATAATTACGAAAAGATAGGACGTATCATGGATATTGTCGCTCCCGATGTGAATATGAAATTTGAAGGTTTTCTGACCCATGCGGGACATACTTACAATGCTTCTTCTAAGGAGGAGATTTTACAGATCCATAAGGATAACTTGCGGATGCTGAAAAATATAAAAGAGAAATATATAAACCGTTATCCTCAACTAAGACTTTCTTTGGGTGATACTCCTTCCTGTTCTTTATCGGACAACTTTGGTGTGGCCGATGAAATTCGTCCCGGGAATTTTGTTTTTTATGATGTTACCCAGTTGAAAATTGGTTCTTGTGAATGGACCAATATTGCTATGGCATTGAAATGTCCGGTTGTGGATATTAATCTCAACCGGAATGAAGCAGTTATATACGGAGGGGGAGTCCATTTTTCAAAAGAGCGTATAGATCGTCCCGGTGATAAGCCTTTGTATGGATTGGTGGCAGAGAATCATGCTGATTATTGGGGAAATATTGTTCCCGGAGCGGAACTGGTGTCCTTGTCTCAGGAGCACGGAATCATTCGCGCAACGGATGAGTTTTTAGCCTGTCTTCATGTCGGGGATATCGTAACCGTTCTGCCAATTCATTCTTGTATGACTGCTGAACTCATGAAAACTTATCACATGAATGACGGCCGGTTTGCTACCCATATTTAAGATAAGCTGTATAGGCAGAAGAGCATCGGAGTTTATTGTTGGTGTGACATCTTTAAGAGTTGTATTAAGTTTGTCGGGAAGTGAGTCGATCGTTTTTTTATTTTAATTTCTCGATAAAATGGACAGGATATTTATCCCAATATTTTTTGGATAGTGCTGATTCTTTATATCGTTGAAGTTGTTTTTTTATCCAAGCTATATTTCTTCATCGTTAAATGGCTCATTATAAGCATACATTACTTTTTCATCTTTTAATATTGAAGATAATGTTTTTATATCTGAAAGGGTCATTTCCCGCAATTGTAATCTGGCTGTTTCTAAAATCATGTCCTTTGTAAAACTATATTTTTACTATTGCTCATTTTATTAATTTGTAATAGTCAGGACTTGTTCTGAGAGATGTTTTACTATCGGACAAAAAAAAGCGTCAGAACAAGTCTTGACTATTACATGTATCGGAGGTACAAATGAAAAGGATGGCTAAGATTTTTTAGCAACCCTCTTCCCTTCTGTTTTTATTTAATGAAAAAAGGATTCAGCATTCGGTCGGTTAGTAGTGTGAACAGGCTGAAGTTTCCGTTTCCCGGTTCGTATTCGATTTGACAGGAATTTCCGTTTCCGTCGTTTATCTTCACGACATTCCCGTGAGCATCCAGTTCATAGGTGACGGTGTCCGTATCATTGGTAGTCATGAGGACCTGATTGTCATTGTAGGTGAATTTTCTTGAAAAAATTTCTCCCTGAATTCCGGTAAGCTGATATTTTTCATTGTAAGTATAATTATACCGGTTATATTCGGTAAAATTGTCCCCTCCTTTGGCTCTGAACCACTTCATCGACATAATCCGGTCATCTTCATACAAGGTTTCGGTTTTATACAATGTACGGGTATAAAGGTCTTTGTCGATGTGGTCGTGGACATCGTATATGATTCTGTTTACACAGACATTACTGTTGGCATTGTATTCGTAAGTACTGGATGTAGTGGTAGACAAGATATAAGCATATTTGAAATCTTTGCCTGTTGCATGGCGATTGGGATTAGGGACATACTGTTTGACAACCGATTTTTTAATCCTGCCGTCTGTATACAGGTAAACGCTTAATTCTTGTAGCGTTTGCGATGTTAGGGGTATACTGTCCGTAAGAGAGTAATTACCGGATCCATATTGTTCTTTCAGCCGATTGTCCAGCCGTAGGATAGAATCTTGGTCAATAGTGGGTACATAATCATTTAGAAACAAACTCCGGGCTCCGGAGTTCCGGACAATACCGAAACTGCCCACCGTATCGCCCAGTGTATTGGTACGGATAATGGAATTCAATTCGTCTTTGTCATATCCTAGATAAAGGGTAAAATCACCCCAGTGAGTGTTCGTTCCTGTTATCCGGATAGCACGAAAAGCATATGTTTTAGGAGAATAAACCGTTTCTTCGGGTGCAGAATATTCGCCTTCTTTGGTGCAACTCATCAGCACCAGAAAACAACTGATAAAAGGTAGAATGTATTTCATAACGAATGTCATTTTAGCGGTTTCTTTTGAGTTTATTGTTTTTGCGGAGTTGTCGCAGTGATTTTTCTGAATCCCCGGAACAAACCGTAATAATCTTTGTTTTGTTCAATCCGTCCGGTGTATATCGAAATCGGAAGTGTCCTGACAAAACCTTCTTTGAGGGAAGGACTGTAAGTGGTCACGACGAGCATATTATTGTTGGAGGTGGTGGTTGCCATGTCTCCTTTGTTGTTGGTATAGTTCATCATGCCATTTCCTAACCAGACAGCCATAGAGGTAATCACTTCGTCCGTGGATTCTGTTGCAGGCACAACGTAATCGGCCGTTGCTGTACGCATTGTCAGGTCGATTGTATATACTTTCGTGGGAGTGGCATAGTAAATGTAGTCGCGATTGTTGGTGCCTGTGAAAAAAAGAGCGTCCTGAATTTCCGGAAATTCGTTTAAATCGATGATTTTAGAGGGCATACCGTTAATCAGTTCCGGGTCTGCATAATAATGGGCTTGTTTTGTATCGTAACAATAGATTTTGCCGTTTGGTTTGGCTTGTCCGGTTGCGGGATCTTTTTCCTGAAGGATGTTATGCCCGATATTGTTTTTTCCTGAGAACATCGCCCGGCAGGTGAAATTTTGTAATTTGTTCGGGTCAAAAGCAGCATCCGGTTCCAATTTGCTGCTATTCATGACCCGTAAATATTTCGTGCCGTTGATTTCCAGGAATCTTCCGTTCATTTCGTCGAAACACAATCCGTATGCCCATTCCGGTTGGGTGGATAAGCCTACCCGGTAATCCGTCATGTCGCTGGTGAGCAGATAATATGAAAATTTATGAATCGCCTGGGTTTGATAATAATGAGTGTACAATTTACCTCCGATAACGATGGTTTCTATGCAACCTGCATTGGAAGAGAATCCCAGACTGGTCACATTATAATTCTGCGGATCGATCATAAAACTCTCGCCATTGCCGTCTACGTATGAATAATCGAAAGGGTCGAGGCGGTCAATGCTGGTCTTTGTGCCAATGGTCAGATAGCGTCCGTAAATTCCGTAAGTGGTTGAAAGAATGGCTGTTCCTACTCCACCAATTTTTCGTTTATTGACTAATGAGAAAAGGTTCCGCATTATGGTGTCCTGGTCTTTCTGGAAGCCTTTGCTGAAATTATAAGCCCGGATCAGAGAAATATCTGACGTTTGGTCGTCTTCGGTTTCCGAAAGGATCAAACCCGGGCCGAAAGGAGTTTCTACTTTTACTCTGAATGTTTGTTCCTGTACAATACCGGTGGTCCGGTCAAGTACTTCATACAACAGGTTATAAGCTACGCTTTGGGGCTGTAAATCAATTCTTGCTTTCAGGGTCATTGTTGTGTCGAGCAGTATCGGAGGTATATAATTGCCACTGATGGTCCAGCGGAAAGCCAGCTCTCCGTCGTTTACTCCTTCTTTATAGACGATTGGCTTGATTTCCAATGTGTCATAGGCAAAAACGGAATAATCCGTATTCTCATTCCCCAGTTCGATATTGATGGGATTGATTAGTGTATAGTTTAGTGAAGATTTGTCTTCATAACAGGAAAATAACAGTCCTGTCAAAAGCAAAACAGATAATATGATTTTTTGTGTTTTCATTTTATTCCGATTTTAGTAGTTTGGTTATATTAAGGCATAATTACCGGTTTCCCTTTTTCCGGTCCGTCTTCATGGGTTAACGGATTTTGCAGATGTTTCCGGTTGTAGTTGTCCAAAGCGACTTTTACCATGGCGGCATACGCTTTTACTTCATATAAAGTCATTGTCCATTTTTCGGGATCCGGGTTACTTTTGTCTATACTTCCGTTGGTACTCCAATAGGGAATTGAGGTTAGGCCTGTCGTTTCCAGAATAAAACGGTACCATGAATTTGAATAAGGGCCAAAATAGCTTTTTATTCTGCTCCAGTTTGAAGGTTCGGTAATTTTGTTCGTTAAAGAAAGAGTGAATGTCCGGTTTAACAAATCAACACCCGGGAAATCTTTGTTGGCCGTTAATTGCAAACGGATGCGGTAGACTGAATCATCTAAGGCACTGGAATAGTTGACACGGACCGGAATATAGCCTTTATATTGACAGGCTTCTATACTGCCTTTACCAATGCTGAACATATCGTTCGGGGCTGTGTGAAGAGTGTCGTCCGGAGCGACAATCATTTCCACTTCCCGGACCCGCTCCACTGCCGAACCGGAAATTTGCAAAGGGATTTTTATTGTATCGAATCCGATTTGAATATGCTCCATGTTTTCAACAAATGTATAGGTACGGGCTACTTCACCGAAGTAAACGGTAGGGGATTCTTCGTACATTGTGACTCCTTCTTTTTCACAAGAGCAGAATAAGAAGGATGCTAAACTCAGACATCCGGCAAGTATATGATTTTTCATGTTATTTTGTTTTAAAATTGGATTCATGTTCATCTTATTTGTAATCTTCGCGGCCTCCCATTTCTATTTCGTTTTTCGGCAGAGGGAGGATAAACACGGCATCGCCTTCGGCTGTTGCATTGGGAATCATTAGCCCCAGGCGTTTATAGTAGTAAAACATTTGTCCTTCACCGATGTATTCTTTTTGCCATTCTTTCAGAATTTCCTGGTCGATTTCGCTTTCGGAAAGGGTTTCAGGCAAATTGTACTGAATATCGATTCCTCTGGCTTGGCGTACAGTATTTAACATTTCAATAGCTTTTTTTCTTTCGTTCAGCCGGTTGTAACATTCTGCCGCATAATGGAACATTTCCGGTTTTTTTATCAATGGCATTTTGTTTTTTGCTTTAGATTGAGTATTGGGAATTTCTTTAAATTTCAGGAACAGGAAATGTGCTTCGTCCACTTGGTCGTAAAGGGCGGCAAAACGCTGGTCGTTTCCTCCTCCCGCAGTGACTTCATATAGTGCTTTGGCCCGGGCTCCCGAATGAAAGAAGTAGTTGTTGTTTTCGGATATAGTGATTCCTGTCTGGTCCTTGTATTGTTCGATATACATTTTCAAGGGTTCGTACATATTGTGAATATCGAGATTAAAAATATGTTCTGTTGTAAAAGATAAATCCCGATAGGTTAATTCGGCATTGATGACACTCCGGTCGAGGTCTACCCAACTGACGGGTTGGGGATTGCCTGTAAATAAAGATACCCGCTCCAGGGCTTCCCGGTATTTTCCCTCCCACATGTATACCCGGGCCTGGGTTGCTCTGGCAGCGTAGTAGTTGAAACGTCCCCTGCGTTCTTTGTAGAAACCGTCATTGTCGGGAAGTTCATAGTCCTCTTCCTGAGAATTCTGATGGTAGACATCGTAATAAGCTAATAATTTTTCTGCTTCCTCCAGGTCTTGATGGATATATTGCAATGCTTCCCTTACGGTGGATTGGGGAGTCATCGTTTTATGATACCGGGTCACATAGGGAATACATAATTTGTCCAGATTGGCCGGGGTATTGACCAAATCTCCCCAGCCGAACATCCGTAGCAGATCGAAATGCAGGTAAGCCCGCAAACCGAGTGCTTCGGCTTTGATATTGGCATAATTCGTAGGGTGGAGTACCTCTTTCTTTTGGTCAATATTTTCCAATATAGCATTCAGGTTGGCAATTACGCGGTATGCTTTGCTCCAAATGTTGCTGATTTTGCTTTCAATACCGGAGGTGGTGTAAGAATATAGTTTAGCTTGCTGATAAGGGTGGAAAGTATTGACAAAATCATATTGTTGGGCCAGTACTTCCAAAAAGGTGCAGGTTAGTTCCTGACCATAGAGCGGTGTTTCTCCCATGAGCATATAACAACCAATCAGGGCATCTTTAAAGCCTGATTCCGATTCGAACATTCTGTCTTGTTTTACTTCTGTTTTGGGTTGTACGTCCAGCCATTCCGAGCAAGAACCCAGCGTAAAAGTGAGGAAAGAAACCAGACTGATATATAAATATGTTTTCATATCTGCAATGTTGAATTTTTATTATAGATTATAAAGTGATGGCCAATTCGAAATTGAATTTTCGGGCAAAAGGATAATCGGTACCTCTTTCCACCCTGATACTGGAATATTTATGCAGTTCATTGACCGTACACCGGAGAACGATTCTTTCCATTCCGATTTTTTTTACAAATCCGTGCCGGAAAAAGTCATAAGAAAGCTGTACGGAAGAAATCGTCAGTTCGTTGTTTTTCTGGACGAAACGGGTAGTGGGGTAGGTTGTCGGAGAGGCCATTTCATCTTGGCTGGCTACGTACACTTTCCCCAAAGCTTTATAGGGGGAGATATCTCCTGCTTTTCTCCAGCGGCCGGTGAAAATCCGGCGGTCAACATTGCCATTCAAATCTGCGTTTTCGACTTTACTGACTAAGGTGCTGTTATACATTTTAGCTCCCCATTTGTATGTGCATACGGCATTGATGCCGAATCCCTTATATTCGAAACTGATTCCTGCGTTTCCGTTTATTTTTGGGAGTGCGTCTCCGCATACAATCTGCTTGTTGCCATCGTAAGTAAAAGTCCGGTATGGATTGCCTTTTTCGTCGGTAACTAAGTAAATTTCCTGGCCGGTAGCCGGGTCGATGCCCAGGGAAGGAACTGCCCAAATGGCATCCATGGATACTCCGTCATAATATTTGTTGAGCGGTTTATTGCCTGAAGCAGCCAGTGCCGATTGCTGTTGATTGTATGATTTCATGGCTTCTGAAATTTCTTTCAATTTGTTTTTGTTGTGTGACATCATCACCGAAAAACGTAAAAAAGAACGGTCGGCAGGGCGTTGCCAGGCGATGGCGGAAAGCGAAAAGTCGATACCTTTGTTTTCTACCTTGCCAATGTTCTCCTGTACGCTGCTGAAACCGGTAGAAGGCAGAAGGTCGATGGGATTAACGGTGTTATTGGTGGTTTGAAGATAATATTCCAAAGACATTGAATAACGGTTTTTGAAGTTAAAATCCAGACCGAAATTATATTCCATTTTTTGCTGCCATTTTAATGTTTCGTTTTTCATACTTTTCAACTGAGCTCCCAACAAGTTATTGTAATGGCTGTTCAGAAAGTATTCGTAGGAAGCGATGGCATTGTAGGCAGCAGTGCTTTGCGAACCGGTTGAGCCGGCTGTGGCTCTTAATCTTAACTGGCTGATTTCTTTGTCCTTTAACCATGTTTCGTTGTGTAAGTTCCAACTGGCACCTACGCTCCAGAACTCTCCCCAGCGGCTGTCGGCTCCGTATTGACTGGAAGCACTCTGACGGAAAGTGCCGTCTAAATTAAGACGATTGTCAAAAGAATAGTTGAGTGAAAGATAATAACCCACTTCCCGTGTGGTTGATTCGGTGCCTTTCGGTTTGCTATCTTCTGCATATTGGCGGGCGAAAATGATATCGTTCATTTTGTCGCTTGGGAACCCCTCGGCATTGTGTTCGTTGGTGATGTATTTTTTCTGACCGAGGTTGAAACCAGCATTGGCATAAATTGTGTGTCCCGGAAGAAACTCTTTGTTGTATTGTACGTCTATTTTTCCGTCCAGGTAGCTTTCCTCGCCGTTTAGTAGACGGTAGCTTCCTTTGCGGTATTGGTCTTTTTCTGTCATGTTTCTGAATTTCAGATGATTTGCAGGATAGAAAGTATCTTCCCGGCTTCTTTTTTCCGAAAGTCCCAGGCGTCCGGTGATTTTCATTCCCGTAAAAGCAAACCATTGAACTTCGAAATTGTTGGTGAAATCGATGTATTTCTTTTGCAATAAAGTATTGAGTCGGGCGTTATACAAAGGGTTGGCCTGGAATTCGATGTCTTTATACCAGTTATTGACTATTACGCTGTTTCCGGATTCCAGATGAGGTACAATATTTTCGGAAAGTTGGCCGTATTGGTCATAAGGAGTGTAGTAAGGATTGAGTTTGGCATATTCGCCGAATGTTCCGTAAGGTGAGTCATTTGCAACATTGGAAGTCAGTGTCGACTGGTTCCGGAATAAGAATTTTTCGCGGCGGTAAGAAAGAGATACTCCTCCTGAAATATTAGTACGGTCCGAACCTTTCATCACTCCCTTGATATTATTGTAGGAAAGATCGATGATGGCCCGGAGTTCCCGGTCCCCCAATTCTACGGATACACCGTGTTTTGTACCTACTCCGAGACGTACCGGTTTGGAAAGCCAGTCGGTGTTGATGCCTGAAACTACCGCAGCAAGTTTTTGGTTGTAAATTTTTTGTGCCATCCGCTGGTTATCATAATTGGCATCTTCGTCATCATACATGCCGAATTCTTTTTCGATTTCCAGTTTTTCGGCAGCATTGCATAAATCATAAGAACTGAGGTCCGGTGCTTCGATGTCCACACTACCGTGATAAGTTACCCGCAAGTCGCCCGAAGGATTTTTCTTTAATTCGATGACGATGACGCCATTGGCAGCTTTTGAACCGTAAATCGCTTTGGCCGATGCGTCTTTCAGAATCGTCATGCTCTCTACCCGGTCCATATCCAGGTCCATAACTTTTTGTATTGACACTTCGAATCCGTCCAGTACAAAAAGCGGAGCATTCGGATCGTTTCCGTAGGTTGCTTTCAGGTCGGTTTCTTCCATGTTGATTGAGGATTTACCTCTTAATATCATTTCCGGTATAGCATTCGGGTCGGATCCTAAAGCCATATTGTCTATAAATAAAATCGAAGGGTCCAGGTTTTTCAAGGATTGTAAAACATTTGAGTTGCCTACTCGTTTCAGTTCTTCGTTATTGATGGTTTTTACGGAGCCTGTAAAAGTGTTGGCTTTTCGTTCGAAAACACCGTTTACCACCACGGTCTCCAGAGTTTCGGCAGACTCTTTTAAAATGATGTTTATCTCTTTTTCCTGATTCACTGTGACTTGCTGTGTTTCCATCCCGATAAACGAGAAAATAAGTACAGATTCTTGGTTTGCGGGAATCTGAATACTGTATTTTCCGTGTGCATCAGTTACCACACCCATGCTGGAGTCTTTTATCCGGATGGTTACACCGGGAAGAGGATAGCCGTTAATGTCCTTTACAATTCCGCAAAGAGTCCGGGTAGTCTGTGTTTGGCTGGACGGATTCAGTTTATTTCCTGAGTATGCATTGGCAGAAAGTGGCCCGGCTACTAATAGCATGCATATGAATGCAATATTCCGGGGTATACTGCGTCCATAAAATTTGTTTTTTTTCATAAATGGTTACTTTAGTTAGTTTGTTATTGATATTTAGATTTAAGTTCGATTTACAATTTTATCGAACATTTCTTTTGGAAAATGGACAAACAAGCTAAGTAAAGAAAGAGGATAAAAAAGAAAAGTAAAGATTTTTAAAACTTTTAAGTTTAATATATCTATGTCATAAGATTGTCAATATTTTAGAAATGAACTATAAACAGAAAAAAATAATAGAGAAAATAATTTATAGATGTGGTGTGTTATATTGTTTAACTATTTGACATCCAAAAGAAATGTTCGTTTTTTTAGTTTAATAATTTCACTTTGTGTTCTTTTTTGTTTTTTCAGCTATGATGGATATATAGTCATTAAAAGTTAATGCTTGTTTTATTTTCTGTTGCGTTATGATTAAAGTCTGCTTCTCCATGAGTTTTCTTTCTGGTTTTAATTATCCTTTTAAGGCTGTGCTGTATTTTCTGAGCCCTTCTATAATGGATTTGATTTCTTGTTCGTTCAGCATTTCAGTTGCTTTGAAGATGGTTTGATTAATCGATTGGGTAGCTTCTGCGAGATTTTTTGCTCCCTGGGCAGATAATAGAATCATTTTGCGGCGTTTATCTTTTTCGTCCTGATAGATTTCCACTAATCCGTCGCGTACCAGCTTTTTTATATTTCTGCTCATGGTAGAATGTTCAACATGTACAACTTCGGCTAATTCTTGTATGGAAAGTCCGGCATTATTTTCTATGTGGTAAAGTAAATGCCGTTGGCTGAATGACAGGTTTGCACGACGTTTAAATAAACCTAATTCTTTAATTAGTTCATAGTTTAATTGCCGTAATGTGTCTATGTAATTTTGCATACAGGTTAATTATCATGTTTGAAATGTGTGTTATGCATATATATGCCTTGTAAATATATGTATTATACATGTATTTGCAAATATAAATAAAAAAATTAACACAAATAATTTAATTTTTTACGATACAGCAGCAGTTCTTACTTGTTTGTCAAACGTTTATAAAGTCTGTTATTTTCTTTTGCTTCCGTTTTTCAGGTTTGCTTTCTGTTGTTTCTTGTTGTTCTTTTTCATTCATTACGGCAGTATGGACCGGGCAAGACTTCTGAATCGGCTGCGTTTGCCAAAAAGAATAAAGATATCGTTAGTACTGACAATAAAATTTTCGTCGGGAGTTTCTATAAGTTCCATTCTCAGGTAGCCTTTTTCTTCGTCGCGGGCATAGTGTTTAATGGCAATCAGTTTGAGATTAAAGTCTTTTTCCAGTTGAATATCAGTTAATTTACGGCCAATGAATGGGGACGGAAGTTTTAGTTCGTAAATGAAATAGTCTGACGTTATCTGATAACTGTAAATCGAGCTTGGCAGTTCTGTTTTAGTGGCGAAAAATTCTGCATATTCTTTTTCCAGTTGTACAATTTCGGATATCCCCATGGCTTCAAGGACTGTTTTATGAAGGTCTGAAATTGCTCTGGCAATGATACGGTTAGCTCCGTTTTGTTTTAAAATGGCTACTGTTAATATAGAAGCCCCAATGTCTTTTCCTAATGTAACAATGCTCAGGTCAGCATCTTTTAAGGGCAGGTTGCGTGCAGCTTGTTGATTGTTCAGGTCCAGGCAAATGGTGTTTTTGATACTGTTTTTATAACCATTTACTTTGTCCATGTCTTTATCTACTCCGATTACTTCATATCCCATAGCTGTTAACCTTTGAGCTAAGGCTATGCCGAAATTTCCCAAACCGATGATGATGCATTTCATAGGTATAAAATGAAAATATACGGAAGAGTGTACGGATGCTGTGAGGCAGGGTTACTATAGTATGATATTTTCTTCTGCGTAAGTATAGTTCTGGGAGGTTTGTTGATGTATTATTCCTGAAAGCAGGGTGATGAGTCCGACACGTCCGGCAAACATAGTCAGGCATATGATGATTTTTCCGGCTGTGTTCAATTGAGGTGTGAAATCAATACTTAGTCCTACGGTACTGATGGCGGAGATTACTTCAAAAAGAATATCAGAAATCCGGTTTTGAGGATGTAAGGCTGCAATGATAAGAGTGGCTGCAAAAATCCAGAGGATAGACAATAGAATGATGGTGTAGGCCCGTTTTATATTTTCGTTGGGAATTTGGCGTTTGAAAATTTCGACGTTTTCTTTGTTTCTGAGTGTACTGAAAATGCTTTTAAGAGCGATCGTAAAAGTAGTGGTTTTGATTCCCCCGCCTGTAGATAAAGGAGAGGCACCGATCCACATTAAAAACATGGTGAGGGCAAGGGTCGGGGCGGTAAGTGCCTGTATGGAAAAACTATTGAAACCTGCTGTTCTGCAGGTAGTAGCTCCCAGAAAAGATACGGCTAGTTTTCCCCGTAACGGCAGGTCATGCAGTAGAGCATTATTTTCGAAGAGCCAAAATAACAGGGTCCCTCCTATTAAAAGAAAAAAAGTAGTGGTAATGACGATACGGGTGGTGGTGTTCACTATCCTGACGTGTGAAGGCATACGTTTGGAGGAACCTGTCAGCCGGTAAATAACGTTCCGGATTTTGTGATTGATTAATTTTCCATAGTTGAAAACAATGGGGAAACCTATACCGCCCAAAATGATTAAAACAGAAATCCAGGTCTGAAAACCGTAAAGATGCCGGATGGCAGGATTATACAAATTGTCGTGCAGGGTTGAAAAACCGGCATTGCAGAATGCAGATACTGCATGAAATACAGCAAAAAAAGTGCGGTGGGGTATAATTTCCCGGGGGATATAACGGATTTCCCACCAGATGACCCAGGTGCCGATAGCTTCGATAATTAACGTTGTAAAAAAGGTGTAAAATAAGGTCCGGAATATGTTGTTCATTGATTCTTCGCTCAGGATGTTTTTTAATGCCATTTGGTCATTGAATGAAGATTGGGTGAAAAAAGACAGCGCAATAAAGCTGGTAAAAGTCATTACTCCGATACCCCCGATTTGAATTAACAGCAAGAGTATTACTTGTCCGGTGAGTGTAAAGGTTGCAGAGATATCAACAGTTGTCAGACCGGTGATGCAGACAGCACTGGTTGAAGTGAAAAGTGCATCTGTAAAATCCAGTGGCTCTTGGTGGGCTTTGGGCAGCATCAGCAAGGCTGCTCCGATAAAAATAATGGTGACAAAACTGCTGGCAAACATCATTTCCGGCCGGAGCCGGCGTTGTAAATTGCTTACGACAGCCTTGGATAATTGAATGATGCTAATGAATAACAATAGAGTGTGCAGGAGAATATATTCTGTTTTTTGAGTAATTAACGTAAAAAGCAACAATAACAGTATTATTATTTCTATCCAGAAGCCTTTTTCTTTTCCGATAAGTTTGTAGTTAAGGGCTATTTTAATAAGACTGCCGTAAAGGAAAATCTGCGGGATAATTTTGTAGCCCCAGATGATATATGCTTTCCCGGAATCTGTGATTGTATAACCGAATTCATAGGCCATCAATCCAAGAGTAGCAAAAGAAGTCAGTAAAAAGAGAATTTCAATGAATCTGTCGATGATTTTGTGGGCTATCCGTGTTAAGAGATTTAGTCTGTATGTAAATTCGGTAGAGTGCATATCAGTGGAATTTTCCTTTGTCTGAAAATGAACGTTAGGAAAATAAAAAGGTTATCTGTGTATCTGATGATAACAGATGGCTTATTTCAGATGCTTTCTTTGTACTCCGGAGGAAAGTAAATATACTTTTGACAATAATGATTTTTCGTGAAAAAAGGGGCTGCCTGAAAGTTATAGACAGTCCCTTGGGATATAGTTCCTGTATCATCCCTGACAGTTTGCTTTTAAGGGCTTTTATGGATTACATCTTTTGCATTTATCAGGGAAGTCACAACATGCGGTTTCCGGAATAAAACAAAGATATCTGATACCTCCTTTCACGATAGCAGTAGGGTTTTGAGGGATGGTGATATATACCGTGGCAAAAGGAATGGGTTGTTTGTGCTCATCTATGATACGGCCTTTGATAATTACTGGATTTTCAGCTTGCAGGTCAGTTGACTGAAAATTCAGTAATAGGGTGATAAAACCGGATAGATATAGAAATATATTTTTCATAAAAGAGTAAATGGCTGGTAAGTTTAATTAACGGATGTGCTCATGTTTATATTGTGTTATAGGATGATTTGGAGCTATTTCGGTGAGTAAATCCTGATAAATAAATGCGTCTTGGTCAGTTATATTTTTGAATATTTCATTTTTGTAATAGTTGGCAGAATCAGTTTGATTATTTTTTTTTCGTAATATTTGTACATAAGATAGTTATTAAAGAAAAAACTTCCTGCTGAGAGAGATTTTTCTGCAAATTTTTTCATGTCCTTATCATTTGCTCTAAAATGAGATAAAAGACTTTTGAAAGAATTACTTAATGCAAAATATGTTTTATCTTTTGAAATATTGGGTATAAGGTGGGGTTGTAATTTATATTGTCTGTATATTATGCTGTCCATACGTTCATTCAGACGTGCTAGACCTTGTATACAGCCAATTGCATTATAATCTTGGTCAATTATATAAGAAAGCGGAAAACCGGTAAAATATAACGATTGCAATACAAGCATATTCTTTTTATGATAGGTTGCATCAATATAATAACGGGCAACGGGATAATTATCAGGAATGATGTTTGACTGGAATATATTGCAAACACTACAATCCCCAAAAGCTATGGTTAAAAGTACATAGTCATTGTTTTTCAGAAGGGAATCGAGTTTATTTACACAAAATATCTCTGTGTTTTTACCATGGTCAATGAGGCGGGAAGCGTCTTTTGTTATTATTAAATTTTTAAAAGAAAAGAATAATAATACAATTAATGCCAGACTCCATGTGATTATTAATATTTGTTTCATTGAAAGGTGGTTTTACTTCCTATCAAATATAAACAAATAATTATTAAAACCAAATAATTGTTGATTTTTATTAACAAAATATCCCGTAAGCTTTTTTATCAGGGTGTGATTTAAAAACATTTTGGCAAATGCGGGTTATTTCATAAATACAAAATAAACGGCCATGACCAGACAAACTGCTGCAGCCAGATGATTCCATCTCAAACTTTCTCCTTGGAAAAAGACCATTGTAAAGATGGCAAAAATGATAAGGGTGATGACTTCCTGAATGACTTTCAACTGGACAAGTGTGAACGGTCCGCCATTTCCCTGAAAGCCGAGCCGGTTGCCCGGTATTTGGAGTGAGTATTCAAAAAATGCCATTGCCCATGATAACAGAATAACTCCGATAAGCGGCCAGTTGTTGATAATTTTCATTTCCTGGAGTTTCAGGTGGCCGTACCATGCGAAAGTCATAAAGATATTGGAACAGATTAGTAACAGGATAGTATATAGTCCTTTCATGTTGAAACTTGTATTTAATAGAGTATTTATGCCGCAAAATTATTGTTTTTCCGTTTTGGTTATTCGTTTTTGGCATTTGTTTTTCCGTTTTACTTTTCTATCTTTGTTCAAGGAGGAAAAGCTGTTTTGCTTTTATCGGACTTTTAGTTTAAGATTATGATACAATGTATAGAAATCCGGAACTTGTGGCATAAGTATGATTTTTTATGGAAAAATCTGAATCCGGATGTGAATATTTTGATTGGAATCAACGGGAGTGGCAAAACCACTTTATTTAATATTCTGGATGCTATCCTGAAAGCTGACGTGAGACGCTTGAAAACGTATGGGGTGGAAGTAGAAATTACCATCGATGGCCGGAATGTGGAATTTATGCCCGGAATGAATACAGGGTTATTGAAAACTGCTTTGGGAAGTGTCAGTTATCAGAAAATAAGTACTTTTGATGTGCCTTTCCGGGACAGGCCTAAAGCGGGAAAGGAATATAGTCAGTTGTATAATGAGTTGCATACCATTGTATATGATATCGGAGGGCCCAATCCTTCTTTTTCTGATTATCGGTTGAAAGCAACGAATTTTCCCGGGGAGGCAGATAAAATCAATCAGCGGATAAGGGTTCTTTTTGAGACGGTGAACCGTCTTTTTGCCAAAACTCAGAAAACGATACAGATAGACCCTCATACCAATCACCTTATATTTATTGATGATGGGGAAGTTATTCCTTTGTACAAACTGTCTTCGGGTGAAAAACAATTGTTGTTGATTTTGATGCGTGTGTTTCTGATGGAGGAACAACCTTATGTTTTGTTGATGGATGAACCGGAAATTTCTCTGCATATTGAGTGGCAATATAAATTGTTTGAGGAGATCCGCTGTTTAAATCCGAATTGCCAGATTATAACCTCTACACATTCTCCGAGTCTTTTCGGAGACGGATGGGGAGATAAACTTGTATTTGTGGAAGATTTGGTCAGGTTGAAAACCAAAGATTAGAAGTGGTGTTGTTTTTAGCTGATTGTTGCGTTTATGTTTGGGTGTGGAAATAGAGATAGTATAAACAGGAATGTCCATTTTTCCAGAGCTGCGAGGCGTTTTGCTCAGGATGCGAAAATGTTGCGCTGCCGCGCGGCTGTGCATGTGGAAAATAAGGATGATGTGATGTTTTGGAGAAATGTACTGAAACATTTCCGGCCGGGAGATAAATTCCATTTCATTTCCGGGTCACGGAATGAGTATGGACACGAGACTTCGGGTGTGACGCAGTGTCTTAAATATTTTAATTTTCTGAATCCGGAGTTTTTTATTTGCATTGACAGTGACTATCGTTATCTGCTGTGTGAACAGAAAATGGATGTCCGGCATTTTGTGATTCAGACTTATACCTATTCTTTTGAAAATCATCATTGTTTTGCCGGGGGATTGCATGATGTATGTTGCCGGGTGACTCATTTAAATAACACGGTATTTGACTTCAGTGTTTTTTTAAAGCGTTTTTCTAACATTCTTTATGAATTGTTTATCTGGCATTTATATTTCCAGAATGCCGACCCGGTTCGTTTCAGTCAATCTGAGTTTGCGTCTTACATTGGTTTGACAAATTCCCGGGCATATCCTTTGGTGTGTGATAATGCGGCCAGAGCTTTGGACGAGCTCCGTCACCGGGTGGAATGGAAAGTGGAATATTTCGGACGGAGGTATCCGCATGCCAACCTTGAAGTGGTAAAACAAAAATATTTGAAATTGGGACTGAATCCCGATAATGTTTATCTTTTTGTCCGGGGGCATAATTTGTATGATATGATATTTTTGGTTTGTAAAGAAGTGTGTAAAGCTATTTTACGAAATGAGAAAAGGAGTCGGAAGATTACCCGTGAAATGGTTAGCGAATTGTATCGTAGCCGGAATAATCTGGATGTGCAGTTGCGGCAGAATATTAAATATGGGGCCTATTTGCCTATTCAAAAAATGGAAGAAGATATTTACTGTTTATTGGGAAGAAATTAAAAATAAAACAAGCGGTAAGTTAATCGTTGTGCCTTTCTGTCCGGGCATTTTGAGTTCAGATTTTGTTTTTCTATTTTTGAACGGGAATAAATCTCCGGGTTTATCCGGCAATAAAGTAGTGGACGGTGGAGATGTGACGGACGGGAGGAGGGAAGTATAAGTCAGGCTTCATTAATTTCAAATCGGAGTTTATGGATGAATTTGATATCCGGGATAATAATACATTAAAAGAATCAGACAAAGAGTTTGAAAGGGCGTTAAGGCCTTTGAGTTTTGGTGATTTTCAGGGACAAAAAAAGATTGTGGAAAATCTGGAGATTTTTGTCCGGGCGGCAAAAATGCGGGGAGAATCACTGGACCATGTGATTTTGCATGGTCCTCCGGGATTAGGAAAAACTACTTTGTCCACAATTATCGCGAATGAGTTGGGGGTAGGGATTAAGGTTACTTCCGGTCCGGTGCTGGATAAACCCGGAGACCTGGCTGGTTTGTTGACAAACCTGGAAGAGAATGATGTTTTGTTCATAGATGAAATCCATCGTTTGAGTCCTGTCGTTGAAGAATATCTGTATTCGGCAATGGAAGATTACCGGATAGATATTATGATTGATAAAGGTCCGGCAGCGCGTTCTGTACAGATTCAGATTAATCCGTTTACTTTAATCGGGGCAACTACACGAAGCGGACTTTTAACGGCTCCTCTGCGTGCCCGGTTTGGCATTAATTGTCATCTGGAGTATTATGATCTGGATGTATTATCCGGGATTATAAACCGTTCCGCTTTTATTTTAAATATTGGCATAACCAGTCAGGCGGCCAAAGAGATTGCTTCCCGTAGCCGGGGCACTCCCCGTATTGCCAATGCTCTTTTACGTCGGGTCCGGGATTTTGCTATGGTGAAAGGGAATGGAAATATTGACCACGAAATTACACGTTATGCACTGGAAGCTCTGAATATTGATAAGTACGGACTGGACGAGATGGATAATAAGATTTTGTTGACTATCATAGAGAAATTTAAGGGGGGACCTGTGGGGTTGACGACTATTGCTACTGCTGTCGGTGAAGATGCCGGAACTTTGGAAGAGGTATATGAGCCTTTTCTGATTAAGGAAGGTTTTATTAAACGGACTCCCCGGGGAAGGGAAGTTACTGATTTGGCATATAAGCACTTGGGAAAAGATGTGCAACGTCCGGAAGGGGAACAGATGAGGTTGTTCTGACGGTTACCGTGAAAGGATAGTGTGGGGAACAGATAAATGTAAGCATTCGTTTTAACATTTATTTTGCAGGACTGTGGTGTTTTCATTTTAACAAATACATGGATTATCTAAGGGAGTGTGAAAAAAGAGTATTGTTATGAAGTAACTCTATAGGTTAAAGTGTGTTAAGTATGCAAAGTGTTAAAATTGAAATGTTAAATTTGTGGGTATGAGAAAAAAACAGATTATAATTTTAGGTGTGGTAATGGGGGTGGCTTTGCTGGGTTTGATATTCACGCAGGCCGGTTATTTTCGCACTGCCTTTAAGTTGAAAAAAGCGCAGTTTGATTATCTGGTTAATAAATCTATTAATGAGACTATTTCTGTTTTAGAGGAGAAAGACAGGCAACGGAATGTGCAGGACAATCAGACTGCCGAACCGCATCGGTCCGGTAAAAACGGAACAGTTCATGAAATTCCTTTGGGGCTGAATATAAAACTGGGTCTCCATGCCAAGGAGAATGTAAATATTGTAAGGGATTATTCTGTTTGTCCTGTGGAATATGATACCAAAAGTAAGGAGGTGAGTGCATTATTCGGCCGGTCGGGCAACCGGAGTTTGCAAAATTCGATTGAAAAGTCGCGGCAGGAGTTGAAAAATAGTCTTGGAAAAGATTATGATTTGATGATTGTGGCAAAAACTTCTTCTGTACCTGAAAGGACTTTGGAAGAGCGTATCAGTGGTATCAATTTAGAGCAAGTGTTGACAGAACGTTTAAAAAATAACGGGATTACGGCTAAATTTGAATTTGCGGTAAAAGAAAAGGGAAAGTTTACTCTGATGTCGCAGCATTTTTTTAATCGTCATTCTGAATATGCTTATAATCGTAAGATGTATTTCGGAGAAGCGCAAAGTATTGCCAGTTTGTTCCTGATTTTTCCGGAGCAGATGCATGATATGTTGTCTTCTGTTTTTTTATTGTTGCCAAGTTTAATTATTACTGTCCTGTTAGTGGTCTGTTTTAGTTTTTGTATAGCTGTTATCATCAGGCAAAAGAAACTTTCAGCTATCAAAAATGACTTTATCAATAATATGACCCACGAATTTAAAACACCGATAGCTACGATTTCTTTGGCTGCACAGATGCTGAAGGATGGAGCTGTTAATAATTCTCCGTCTACGATTGACCATATTGCCGGAATTATCCGGGATGAAAGTAAACGGTTGACTTTTCAGGTAGAAAAGGTACTTCAGACTGCTTTGTTTACTGAAACCCGGATGAAGTTGAAATTGAAAAATGTGAATCTGAATGAAGTGGTGGAAAATTTGATTTCTAAGTTCAGTTTGCGGGTTGAGGACAAGGGAGGTCAGTTATTTTGTTATTTGGAAGCAGACCGTGACGAAGCTTATGCGGATGAGGTGCATATCACTAATGTTGTGTCCAATTTGCTGGATAATGCAATAAAATATTGCATTAAAGTTCCGGAGGTCAGTGTTTATACCCGGAATAAAGGGGATGAAATTATTATTAGTGTGATAGACAATGGCATAGGAATTGCTGCGAAAGAACAGAAATTGATTTTTGAACGTTTTTACAGAGTGTCTACGGGAAATTTGCATGATGTAAAGGGCTTCGGATTGGGGCTTTCTTATGTGAAAACTATTGTTGAGGCACACGGAGGACGTATAGCAGTGGAAAGTGCTGAAGGAAAAGGGAGTCGTTTTGATATTATTTTGCCTTTAGCTGAAAAAAAACAAAAAGTAAAGAGAACTTTATTTTTCTAAAAGCGTATATTTTTCAAAGAATTTATTTAAAAACTAAATAGTTATGGAGGAGAAAATAAAAATTTTATTGGCAGAAGATGATACAAATCTGGGAATGCTTTTGAAGGAATATTTGAGAGCAAAAGGATTTGATACTGTTCTGTGCGAGGATGGGGAAGTGGCTTATGAAGCATTTCTGAATCAGCCTTTTGATATATGTATTTTTGATGTCATGATGCCCAAAAAAGACGGTTTTACCTTGGCTAAAGAAGTTCGTCAGATTAATAGTGAAATTCCTATTATTTTCCTGACTGCTAAGAATATGAAAGAAGATGTGTTGGAAGGATTTAAGTTGGGTGCCGACGATTATATGAGCAAACCTTTCAGTATGGAAGAATTATTGCTGAGAATCGAAGCTGTATTACGTCGTTCTACCGGTCTGAAACCCGAAGATGAACAAGAGATTTTTAAAATCGGCAAGCTGACTTTTAATTCTAAAAAACAAACTTTATTTGATGGGGAAGTGGAGCAGAAATTGACAACTAAAGAGTCTGAGTTGTTAAGATTGTTGTGTTTGAATGTGAATAAAGTGTTGGAAAGGAATTATGCTCTGAAAAATATCTGGGCAGACGATAATTATTTCAATGCGAGAAGTATGGATGTGTATATTACCAAATTACGTAAGCATTTGAAGAAGGACCCTTCAGTGGAAATTATCAATGTACACGGGAAAGGTTATAAACTGATTTTGTAATCAGTGATGTTTTATGATAAAGGGGGGCTGTTAAAAAAATTGAAGTGACCCCCGAAGTTGTACAGGTTAAACGTGAACCAGTTATAGAAAGAGTTCGGTATTGTCCGGACTCTTTCCGTTTAATCTGTCCTTTATTCCTCTGACGCCTTTATGAAGACTTCAGGCGATTCAAATTCTTCTGCGTAAAGAAGTTCAGATTTCATGATGCCGGAAAAATTCTCTGCCATCGTGTTGTCAGGACAGTTTCCCTTATGGAATATGTTTTGTATAATATGGTGGTATTCAGGATATTTTCAATAATGTCGTACCTTTCGTATCTTGCTTTTAAGATCCTTTTCCCCGACTAAGACTTTCATTTTTTAGTAACGCATTCTCAGACGGAGGTTTTCTGCTTGAAGCTTCTCTGGTTCGTTTTTATTGGCAATATTTTTTTAGAAACGTTGCAAATTTAGTAAAAAAAAAGTTTGTTCTGAATGAATTTATTTTCAAAATATTAACCTTTTTTCATTTTATGTGCCGGAGAAAAGTAAAACGACCAATAAAAACGAACGTTTATTTTAGTTAAACAGGAGTTGTGTAAACGTGGCTCCGTTTGGTGATGTTTTTGGAAGCGGATAAACAGTCTAATTCTAAAAACATTCAATTATGGCAAAGAAGAGCTTATTTTGGCAGGGGTGGTTGGTCGATAACCCGCTGACGGAGGACCCCAACGATTTCACGTTGAAAGTGAAGGCGGGCAGTATGGTGACCACCGAGGACATCGCGAAAGCGTTGCAGGCGGAGGGTACGGAATTTCAGTTGGAGACTTTAATCGACATCTTCAACCGGGGCGACCGTATCATCCGGAACAAACTGCTTTCCGGTTTCAGTGTGGGTACGGGCGTCTTTTACGCTTATCCGAGCGTTTCGGGCGTCTGGCGGGACAAGAACGAGACGTTCGACGAAAAGCGTCACAAGGTGGGTGTTAATTTCCAGTTGAGTGCGGCATTGCGTGAGGGAGTAAAACAGGTGGGTGTGGAAGTATTGGGCGTATCGGTTGCCGGTCCGGAAATTTCAAGTGTAGTAGACACATGGACGGGCGAGCAGAACGGCCTGATAACACCGGATGAGACGGTGACGGTGAAAGGACGCAACATCCAGATTGCCGGCGAAGAAGGGGATGCCGTTGGGCTTTGGTTTGTGCGTGTGGATGACGGCACGAAAACGGCTGTTGAAATGCGCCGCCTGACAGTAAACAATCCTTCGGTGCTTTCGTTCCGAGTGCCGAAACTGACACCGGGCGACTACTGGTTGGAACTGACCACGCGTTTCAGCAAAGGCCAATTGACGAAAGAACCGCGCATGGCACGTTTTGAGAAAGTGCTCAACGTGCCTGTGGCGGAGAATGCGGGTGATTAGTGTTAAATTTTTAACTCCGGTGTGGCGTACGTATGTACTCCGCACCGGAGTTTGCGTGTATGCTTGTGTGGAGTGCGTGCTGACTCCTTGCCGGAGTGCGGGGCTACTCCGTAGGGGAGTAAAAAGGTGGAAATAATATTTTAACCAATAAAATAGGATGATATGATGCAAAAAATGAAAAGAAAGGCAAGCGGCTGGTGGCTGTGTTGCCTGTGTTTGGTTGGTGGGTTGTGTGTTGCTTGCTCGGATGATGACGATTATGAAATTTATTCCACGCTGTATGGGGCTGTAACGGATTACGTCTCCGGTGAACCGGTGGAAGGCGCCACGCTGACGTTGTCCCCATCGAGCTTTACCCAGAAAAGTAACGTGGCAGGTGCTTACCGTTTTGAAAACCTTGATGCCCAGCAGTATACGATTACGGTGCAGAAAGCGGGCTATCAGCCCAACCGTAAGACCGTCACTGCTATCAGCGGTGAGGAGATGGAGGTAAATATCACTCTGACTCAAATTGAAAATAACGATAACAATTAATAATACTAATCATGATGAAACGGATTGTTTTTGTGTTTTTGACCGCGTGGGTGTTTTTCGGCTGCTCCACGGATAAAGAAGAAGCACCGGTAGGCAATATTGCCGGCAGTGTGTCGGATAAGACGACCGGGGAACCGGTGGCGACAGTGAGTGTAAGTTTGTCACCTGGAGGAAAATCTACTGTTACAGGTTCGGACGGAACTTTTTCTTTTGCTGCATTGGAGCCTGATGCTTATTCTGTCAATATCAGTAAGGAAGGGTATAACCCTAACAAAATAACGGTTCGTGTGAAAGCAAGTGAGTCGACAACGGCCCATTTATTAATAGAGCGGATTCCTTCGATTATTACTGCCGATCGGGCCATATTGGATTTCGGTGCCAATGCCAGTTTGAACACTTTGGCATTTAATATTGTTAATAGCAGCTATGAGAATCTGGAATGGAGTATTGAGGAAAATTGCAACTGGATTACAGGGGTCATTCCTTCCAAAGGGATGTTGCCTTATGGCAAGACCGAAGCAATTGTTGTGGTTATCGACCGTAATGGACTTGAAGAAGGTGATAATGAGGCGGTGATGGTAGTTCGTTCCTCATCTAAAGGGAGTTCAGAGGTAAGAGTAAAAGCTGTCGGAGCTGCACGGATATTGCCGGTCTTGAATACATTGGAAGCCACTGACATTTCGACGAAAGCGGCAGCACTTCATGCTGAAATCATTAATGCCGGCAATCCTGCCTATACCGAGCGTGGCTTTGTGTATAATACCGAGTCCATGCCTACCTTGGAGAATACCTTAGGACAACTCACTGCTCCGGTGACGGATGAAGCGAAATATTCCTGTCATTTGGAAGGACTGACGTTGGGAACAAAGTATTATGTCCGTGCTTATGTTAAAAATAGAAATGGGGTGACTTATAGTTCCAATGAAATTTCGTTTACAGCGCAAACAACTTTGCCGCAGGTTTCCATACAGGAAACGACGGACATTAATGTATCTGCCGGAATGGCGATGCTTCATGGTACAGTTGTGAATGTTGGCGACCCTGTTTACACCGAACGTGGTTTTGTGTATGGAACTGTCAGTAATCCTACGGTGGAAGCAACAAAAGTGATTGTAACTGGAAATGGGTCGGGAGCTTTTAGTGCTGCAATTTCAGACCTCTCGTTTAACCAGACTTATTATGTCCGCGCCTATGCCATGAGTGAAGCCGGTATAGTTTACAGTTCTACAGAGACGTCATTTGTTACGCAAACAACTTTGCCGCAGGTTTCCATACAGGAAACGACGGATATAAACGTATCTGCCGGCACAGCAATGTTGCATGGCACGGTTGTTCATGTTGGCGACCCTGCTTATACGGAACGTGGTTTTGTATATGGAGCTGTTAGTAATCCTACGGTGGAAGATACAAAAGTAGTAGTTTCCGGAAAGGAGGGCGGTATTTATAGTGCGTTGGTTTCCGGGCTATTGTTGAATCAAAAGTATTATGTTCGTGCTTACGTTGAATGTAAAACGGGTGTTGTTTATAGTTCTTCTGAAATTTCTTTTACGACTACTGCTATTCTTCCACAAGTTTGTGTACAGAATGCAACAGATGTAAGTGTATCTGCCGGTATAGCGACCTTGCGTGGAACAATAATAAACGCAGGTGACCCAATTTATACCGAGCGCGGATTTGTGTACGGAATTGTCAGAAACCCAACTGTGGAAGATAAGAAAGCGATAGTAACTGGCAATGGAACCGGGGCGTATAGTCTTCCTATTTCCGGATTATTGCAAAATCAAATCTATTATGTTCGTGCTTATGCTATATGTGAAACAGGTATTGTTTATAGCAATACGGATATTCAGGTCTCAATGATGCCTATCCTTCCGCGAGTTTCTGTACAAGCAGCTACAGATATAAATGTTTCAGCAGGTACAGCCGTATTACATGGAACAGTTATTCATGTTGGTGATCCTGCCTATACCGAACGTGGCTTTGTATATGGAACTGCTAGTAATCCTACGATGGAATCTACAAAAGTGATTATAACTGGAGAAGGTGCAGGAGCCTATAGTGCGGTAATTTCTAAATTACTGCTTAACCAAACTTATTATGTCCGTGCCTATTCAAAAAGTGTTTCCGGTGTAATATATAGTTCGGAAGAGATTTCTTTTACAATGGCTCCTATTGCTCCAAGCTTTTCCATACAGGAAGCAACGAATGTGAATATTACCAATGGTACAGCGACATTACATGGAACTATAAATAGTATAGGTGATCCTGCGTATATAGAACGTGGATTTGTTTATAGTACTTTTGCCAAACCAACTGTGGATGACACTAAATTACCGGTTAGCGGGACAGGAACAGGAACTTTTCGAATAAATGTTTCGGAATTACCTCTTGATGAAAAGATTTATGTGCGAGCTTATTTAATAAATAGTATTGGAACTGTTTATTATAGTGCGACAAATATTATTGTTTCTACAAAAGCTATATTGCCTCAAGTGACGACACAAGAACCTTTATATGTAGATGTAAGTGCTGGTGTTGCAACTCTTCGTGGAACAATTGTTAATGCAGGAGAACCTACATATACAGAACGTGGGTTTGTATATAGCACTATGCACAATCCGACAATTTATGATAATAAAATCATAGCAAATGGAACAGGAGTTGCCACTTCTTTTAGTACATATACAACCGAATTACCTAAAGGGAAAACTTGCTATATTCGAGCTTATGCCATTAATCGCGGTGGTACGATTTATGGAGAAGAAGTAGAGATTGTTGTGCCATGGATAGAGTTGTCTTCTATTGGTATTGCTGTGCAAAAAACAGATGTTGGGAGTGGATCGTGGGCTACAATAAATGGAATGTGTGAAAATTCTATTGTAGGAGGATTTTCTGATTGGCGTTTACCAACAAAAGATGAATTGTTAACACTCTATGCAAATAAAAGTGTAATAGGACAATTTGGGAATATTCATTATTGGAGTTCTTCAAATGGTGAAAATGGTAGCTATTATAATGTGAACTTTAAAAATGGTTCCTTATCTCCTTATTATTCTACGGCTGCTTCCTATTACCCTCGAGGTCGTTGTGTCCGTAGTCTCAAATAAAAATGTGGCAATTTTAGAAAAAATACTATGAAACCAGTTCTATTTCTATTTTTAGCCCTGTTTTTCTTAATGCTTGCCTGTTCCAAAGAAAAAGGTGTGGATAATCCTGCCGGAGGTATTTCGGGCAGTGTTTCCGATAAAACCACCGGGGAGCCGGTGGCGACGGTGAGTGTGAAGTTGGTACCCGGAGGGGAAACTGTTGTGACGGGGGAGGACGGAGGATATGATTTTGTGAATTTGGAAGCGGGGTCATACATGGTGCATGTGCGCAAGGAGGGATATAAAGCGGATAACGCCACGATTGAAGTGAAGGCAGGAGAACAGGTGGCGGGACATTTTTTGATAGAGCGTATTCCGGCAATAGTGACTGCCGACTGCGATACGTTGGCTTTTGGCGGGAAGTCGGGTGGGAATATCCTTTCGTTTCGCATTGTCAATAGTGGTTATGAGGATTTGGCGTGGGAAATAACCAGGGATTGCCGTTGGATTACGGGAGTGCAGCCTGCTAATGGTGTGGTGAAGCACGGGAAAACCGGAACGATTGTTGTGACCATCAACCGGGAGTTGTTGGAATACGCTGATAATACAACCGTTTTGGTTGTGAAATCTTCCAATGGCAGTTCGGAAGTCATTGTGACAGCCATCGGCGAGTTGCGGGAATTGCCAGTACTGAATATGTTGGAGGTGTCTGCCGTTTCAACGACTTCTGTCGTTTTGCACGGGAGGGTAGAGAAAAGTGGTATACCAGCATACACCGAACTCGGTTTTGTTTACGACACCTTGCCGGAACCGGCATTGGACAACTGTTTGCGCAAATTGACAGTTGCAGTTACTCCCGAAGCGGAGTATGCTTATATTTTGGATGGTTTGACGTTTGGTAAAACGTATTATGTGCGTACGTATGCGAAAAACTCCTTAGGGACAGCGTACAGCACCAATGAGGATTCTTTCTCCACCAAAGCATCGCTTCCTCAGGTGACAACCCAGCAGCCGACGGAAATCGACGTGAGTACAGGGGTTGCCACTTTGCACGGGAAAGTGACGAATGCCGGTGATCCCGTTTATACGGAACGCGGTTTTGTTTATGGTACGATGTCGGAACCTACCGTCTACGATGCAAAGGTTGTTGCAGGCGGAGACGGGGCGTACGGTTCTTATAGTCTCCATGTCACCGAATTACCGAAAGAAAAGACATATTACGTTCGGGCGTATGCCATGAATTGTGCCGGAATAGCGTATGGAAATGCGGTGCCTGTAAAGTTTGAATATTCGGAATTGCTTGTGGAGGGGAAGCGTATAGCTGTTCAACTGACGGATAAGGGTACGGGGACTTTCTCGGAAGCAACAGCGAGTTGTAAAAATTCCAATTTAGGAGGATACACTGATTGGCGTTTACCAACAAAAGAGGAGTTGGTGGCCATATATGAAAATAAGAAGGTAATCGGGAATTTTTCTGAAAATCCCAATGCCAGTTCTTCCTGTTACTGGAGTTCGAGTTTCAAAACGGTATCTACTGTTGTTTCTGATCCGCTGCGTCCGGGTGCAAGTATGAATGGGGGATGGGCATCTAAGCAGAATTTTTATTACTACTTGCATTTTGCAAACGGCGACTTGCAATCTACCCCGCAAACGAATCAGGCGTATTCCGTCCGTTGTGTCCGGACACTCCAATAAGAATTAGGAACAGAATAAAAAAGAACGATTGTTTAATTTTAAATTTTGTGATTATGTCAAAGACTGTAGATCAAATGAAAACAACAAAAATGTGTAAATGGATGGCAGTAGCCACGACTGTGTGTGTAATTGCTGCCGGATGCGGAGCAGGTAAGCAGGTAACTCTTGCTCAGAAAAAAACACAAAATCCTTTTGGAGAAACTTTTGAATCGCCTTGTCAGGTGTATGATACTCCGCAGGAATTTGCAGCAACGGGTATCTACCGGGGATCTTCCCATCAAAAGGGAGAAGTGCAGAAGAATGCTTTACTGGCAGCGCAAGAATTAGTTCGTTTGAAGATGCGACATGCTTACAAAGGGATGGTCAGCGAGTATTCTTCATCTATTGGTAATAACAAAGGTAATGATGTGGAACGGAAAATAACTTCTGCCGGTGACCGTATCATTGATGAGATCATTAATGAGACCTCGCAATCCTGTGTGCGTTACAGTCCTGTAGAAGATGACGGGCATATAACCTGTTATACGGCCATTCAGATACCGAAAGGGATGGTAGCGGAAAAAATTTCAAAAGAAGTGTCGGATAAGTTGACACAAGAGGAAAAAGACCGTATTGGTTTCAATGAACAGGAGTATCGTAAAGAAATGGCGAAACGTTTTGAAGAGTACAAAGAAAATCACTGATAAAGGGTATGATACGGTATATTGTATTGATTTTTTTTAGTGCTTTGCTTAGGCAAGGCACTTTTGCCCAAGAGCGTCCAGACTGGACAAACGGGTATTTTGAAGATGTCCGGAATTCTTATATTGAATGTGTGTCTGCGGAGGGTTTCGAACCTGCCGATGCCCGGAAGAAAGCCATGCAGCAGATTGTGGAACGCCGTAGTTTGGCATCGGGAACAGATGCCACGGTGTCGATGCACGGTAACGATGTAAAAGTGGATGGCAATCACAATCTGATAGCTAAAGCGCGGGTTATTGATGAATATGTAGAACGGATAGAACCGGGACGTTATCGGGTTTATCTGTTGGTACAAACGGCCAAGAATCCAACACTTGGATACGAGCATGTGAAAGTGACGGAGCGTTATCCGTTTTCTCCTCGTGTATTTGTTCCGGGTATGGCACAGTTACATAAAGGGAGTGTAACTAAAGGGGCTTTGTTTATTGCCGGGGAGGTTGTCGCTATTGGTGGAATTGTTGCTTTTGAGAGTCTCTGTTCTTCCAAGGAATCGAAAATAAATTCCACTCACAATGTAAGTCATCGCCAAAAGTATATAGATGATGCCAATAAGATGCAGAATCTGCGTAACGGTTTTATAGCTGGAGCGATGGCTATATATGCCTGGAATGTGATTGATGGGATTGTGGCTAAGGGGAAAAAGCATGTTATGATAGGTCCGTCGCAGTTGCGTATTACCCCTTTTGCTCGACCGGAAGCGGCAGGCGTAAAGTTATGTTTGAATTTTTAAGAGGTATGTTTAATTAGTTTACATTTAATTATGGGATAAACGGATTTTTATGTGGGAAGCGGTTGCCGCTTCCCGTTTTATGATAGATATCATGAATAAATTTTACCAACTACTATTTTTTTGTGCTTTTGTCTGTTTTGCTCATGGTATTTGTGCCCAGACCTTTAAAGACTACAAGCGGCAGGCGAAGCAGGAATTTGAGGCCTACCGCGAAAAGACGCGGCGGGATTTCAGTGCTTACCGTGACAGTGTGAATGCCGAATTTGCAAGGTTTATGCGGGAGGCGTGGAAAAAGCGTGATGCGAAACCGGCGGTTCCCCTGCCTGAGCGGCCGGAACCGCCCAAACCAGTGGTGAAGCACCCGGGGCGGGAGCCGTCGCAGGATACGTTGCCTTTTGAGTTGATGGATCCGAGTCTTCCATTCCGCCCAAAGTTGCAACCGGTGACTCCCCGGCCTCAGCCGTTTGTGCCGCTGGACGTCCCGGAGCCTGATGTGCCGGAATTGAAACCGGTGCAGCCGGCGTTCCCGGTTGACTTCTACGGCGGTTCTTATGCGTTGCCGTTGACGGATGCCCAGCGTTTCGAGTTGAAGGGAGTAGACGAGAACAGCGTGGCGGATGCGTGGTTGCGTCTTTCGGAGGCCGATTATCTGCCCCTGTTGTCCGCCTGTATGCAGTGGCGGGACAGTCTGTTGTTGTGCGATTGGGGGTATGTACGCTTTTTAGAGAAAATGACCGGGGCGTTTTTTCCGGAATCGCGGCAGAACGAGGCGCGGTTGCTGCAAATGTTTATCCTGACGCAATCGGGATATAAAGTGCGTATCGCCCGGAGCGGAAACCGGCTTTGCCTGTTGTTGCCCCTGCGGGAAATGGTGTACGGATACCCTTATATCATGCGGGATGGTATGAGATATTATATCCTGCCGTCTGACGGAAAGGGACCGTATTATGTGATGGAACACGCTTTTCCGAAAGAGCAGCAGTTTTCGATGGAAATTCCGGTTATGCCCTCTTTGGCTTCGGCATTGACAGCCCGGCGTCAGCTTTGTTCCAAAGTATATCCGGAAGTGACGATGACTGTTGCGGTCAACAAGAACCTGATGGATTTTTATACGGACTATCCGCAAACGTCTTGGAATGTCTATGTGCAGGCCTCGTTGAGCACGGAGGCGAAAGCGGCGATGTATCCGGCATTGAAAGCGGCGGTTGCCGGTAAGGATAAAAGTGTTGCTGCGGGTATGCTGCTGAATTTCGTACAGACGGCTTTTGCGTACCGGACGGACGATGAGCAGTTTGGCTATGAGCGTCCTCTCTTCCCTGACGAGACGCTTTATTATCCGTATAGCGATTGCGAGGACCGGGCCATCCTTTATACGGTGCTGGTACGCGAATTATTGGGATTGGACGTGGTTTTGCTGCATTATCCGAATCATTTGGCCACTGCCGTTGCCTTGGGAAACGATGTCCCGGGTGATTATCTGACGTTGGACGGGCGTAAATACCTTGTGTGCGACCCGACGTATATCAACGCGGGTATCGGCGAGGCTATGTCCCAATATAAGCAGACCAAGGCGGAAGTGATACGTGTGGCAGGGAAATAATAATGACTTTATGTCGGGAAAAATAAAATGGTCATGAGAAGATTCCGCTTCATTTGGATAGCCGTGGCTATTTGTTGTAGTGTGGTGGTGCTATGGAATTGGTGTGAGACGGTTTTTGCTCCCATTATTCCCTTGGAAGAAGCCATTGCCTACGGTAATGTGCCGATTTGCGGTTATATTTATCGGGTGAGTAACAGGGAAAAGAGGATTTCGGCTATTATGTATGAAAGAAATGAGGTAAAATGTAAGCTCAACGTTGTTGGAAAAGTCAATTTTTATTTTGACAGGGAAGGACGTGTTATGAAGATTGATAGCGGAGATTGTATTTATGAAATGGAGTATGAGCCTGCTTTGAATCTCCCTTACCGAAGAATCGAGTGCCGGCAAAGTGATACGGTAGACGGATTAAAGTGGATAAATATTTTGGAGTATGATAAAGGATGGAATAGTCTGTTCTATTCGTTGCTGAGGTCGTGGACTAAAAAAGTGACTGGGACTGACGGAATCAGGGAGAGATGGATTAAAACCGGGAAAGATTCGGTAGATATAACTCAATATAAATATTATCGGATTAAGATGGGGAAAATGGTAAGTGGTGTGGAAGACGGGAAGAATCGGAAAAAGAAAGGGGGGATGGAATATTTTTATGGAAGGGAAAGTATCAGCTTTCAGAAAATAGAAGACACTTTATATACGGGTTCATTGGATTATGATGAGGTGCCTGTTTTTTATTATGACTGCGATTATTGGTATAAAATGAAGGAAGGACGGGTGTATATGTCCTATTATAGGAATCGTAAGTCAGGTTGGGAGTATTTCTGTAATTTAGAAAAAAGCTGGTTTCCGCATAGTTGGGCGTATTGTGTAGCGAGAATAGAATATAACGATATTTTTTATTCAAATCTGCTGAGAATTTGGAATCCGGTTTGCGATTATATGATGATTGAATATCATGTGGAGGAATATTGGAGTGAGTAGGTGATTTTGCAGGTGAAGTGCCTCCCGGAAGCCGGACATAAAACTTTTGGGGTGCGGTTCACTTGTTAAACATTCCCTTTTTATTTAACTTTGTTGCTGTCAATATAATCGAATTGTTGTGACTGTTGGAGTTGTTGCAATTGTTTTAACATTAGAATGAATATGAAAATAGCTGTTGCCTGTGACCATGCTGGTTACGAATTTAAAGAGAAATTAGTGGCATATCTTCGTAAGCAAGGACATGAAGTGAAGGATTTCGGTACGCATTCTGCGGAAAGTATGGATTATCCTGATACAGCCCATCCGATGGCTGCTGCCGTAGAGAATGGTGAATTCGAAAGAGGGATAGCACTTTGTGGTAGTGGTAACGGGATTTGTATGACAGTAAATAAACATCAGGGAATCCGGGGCGCGCTTTGTTGGACCGTTGAATTGGCCTGGCTGGCAAGATTGCATAATGATGCCAACGTTTGTTGTTTACCCGCCCGTTTTATTCCGTATGAAGAAGCCCGGGATATTGTTGAGCGTTTTCTCACAACTGAATTTGAAGGTGGCAGACACGAGCGGAGAATAGAGAAAATACCTTTAAGTAAAGATTGAAATTTATAGAAAGACCGGAGATTTGACCGAAGAGGTGAATGCCGGTTTTTTAGTTTTTTTATTTAAAAAAGCAAGTTCCGGTTTACCGGCAGTGTGTGCTTAAATAAAGGTTGAACCCTCTTGTTTGGGTCAGGTTTAAGATTTCCCGTGTTAACTTGCGGTGTTAAAAATTAAATAGTGATTAATATGATGAAATTTTCTTTTATTGCAGGGCTTATTTTGGCAATTATGTCATGTAATAATGCACCTCAGACCACTGTTAGTCTCCATGTAGAAGGAGCTAAAGCTGATGTACCGGCAGAAGTAGTTACTAAAGATTCTGTTTATTCAGTTACTTTGGATTCAACGGGTTTAGCCTTGATTACTCTGGCAGATAATTTTCAGCCGGGTTATGCTTCTTTGAAGTATGGTCGGGTTGTAATTCCTGTATATGTTGAACCGGGAAAAAGCTTTGACGTTTCTTTGAAACAGAAAGGACGTCGTATGACTCCCGTGTTTACCGGTGAAGGTGCTAAAAAGAATGACTATTTGAATAGTAAAGTTTTCTTTCAGGGGTATCCTGATTTTAAAGCAGATGAAAGTGCTTTTATTTCGGATTTGGAAGAGCGTGAGAATAAATTGTTGATTTATCTGGATTCCATGGCGTTTGAAAATGCATTTATCCAATCTGAAAAGAAAAGAATTCATGCATTGGTGTATGGTTCTTTGACTTCTTATCCTTCTTATCATGGTTATTATAGCGGGGTTCAGAATTTTAAGCCGTCCGAGCGTTATTATGAGGTGTTGAAAGCCGCAGCCGTTGAAGACGAATCTATGTTAAATGTACCTGTATATCAGGAATTGATTGCCGGAACAGCCCGGGTTATGGCTGGTAAGGATATGACCGAATATGATGCGTTGACGCTTGTAAAGAATAAACTGGATTATATACAGAAAAATTTTCAGAGTCCGAAAATCCAGGAGTTTTTTGTAGATGAATTTATAACAGAATATGTGAACCGTTCAGGTGTTGAGCGTCTGGACGACCTGACCTCTGTTTATAATGCGAAGGTTACTTCTCCGGAGAAAAAAGCAAAGTTTGACGAATTATGCAGTACCTGGGCAAAGATAGCTAAAGGACAACCTTCGCCTGCTTTTAAATATACGGATATTAACGGAAAGGAAGTGAGTTTGGCTGATTTGGCCGGTAAGTATGTTTATATTGATGTATGGGCTACCTGGTGCGGACCTTGCCGTGGTGAGCTTCCTCATTTGAAGAAGCTGGAACATCAGTATAAAAATAAAAACATAGCTTTTGTAAGTATTTCTTGTGACCAGGATAAGGCTGCATGGGAAAAAATGGTGAAGAGTGAGAAATTGGGAGGTATTCAATTGCATAACGGCGGAGACCGGGAATTTATGCAGGCTTATATAATTAAAGGCATTCCTCGTTTTATTTTGCTTGACCGGGAAGGAAAAATTATTAATTCTGATATGAGTCGTCCTTCTGACGCTAAAACGGCGGAGACATTCAGAAGCCTGAAAGGTATTTAATTTCAGAAAGATAAAATGAAATTGTTACCCATTTACCAGGGAAAGTAATTCGACTGGTAGATGGGTAATTTTAATGGGTCAGTTCTCTGAATATTTTTTCCAGATTGTGTTCTTCTGTTTTCAGTTCAATAATCGGACATTGATGTTGGGCCGCTAAGTTAAATAATTCGACCCTGGGGTCTTGCTGTATGGCGGATGTCCCTTGCCAATATTCACCGGTGTATTGACGGAGGGATTGAAACAGTGTGGTTTGTGCGAGCCATGAACTGTCTGTACCGGGAGCAAAACGGATATAAATATTCATTTGGTTTCCTGCCAGAGACTGCATGGCCTGAATGGGCTGGTCGGCTACAATTTTGCCTTGGTTGATAATGATAACCCTGTCGCAAATGGCTTCGACTTCCTGCATGATATGGGTGGATAATAATACGGTTTTATTCTTTCCGCATGTTTTTATCAATTGTCTGATTTCCTCCAATTGGTTGGGGTCAAGGCCGGTCATCGGCTCATCCAGAATCAATATTTCAGGATTGTGAATCAACGCCTGTGCCAATCCTACTCTTTGCCGGTAGCCTTTGGACAGTTGGCCGATTTTTTTCTTTTTTTCAGGAGTCAGTCCGGTGAGGTTGATGATTTCTTCTGTTTTTTTACAGGGGTGGCTGATGTGGTAAAGACGTGCCACATGTTCAAGGTATTCCCGGATATACATATCGGGATACAACGGATTGTGTTCCGGCAGATAACCGATAAGATTTTTAGCTTTTAAAGGATATTGGCGTAAGTCGGTGCCATTGATTTTAACTGTTCCTGTATATTCTGACAGATAGCCGGTAATGATTTTCATTGTAGTGGATTTCCCGGCTCCGTTCGGACCCAAAAAACCGCAGATGCCCCCGTCTAATACGAAACTGAGGTTGTCTAAAGCTTTTTGTCTGCCGTAATATTTTGTAACCTGATTGAGAGTGATAGCCATTGTGTATTGCTTTTATTTGAACCAACTGTTTACATCTTCATATTTCAGAATGTGGATAATTGTTTTTCCATCGGCAGTAAAGTTATGATGTTTGCAGGCAAACAGGCGGGTGGTCATTTCACTCATTTCTTCACAGGTCAAAGAGGTGTTATAGTCGATGGCAGTGGCTTTTGCCAGTGCCGATACAATTCGTTCCTGCATTTTGTTTTTGATATTTCCTTCTGTGTTTTTGTAATATTCAATCAGTTCAATCAATACTTCTTTGGCCCGGTTGCAGGATAAGTCGGGAGGTGTCGCTTGTATGGCATAGCTATTTTTTCCGGAAGCGGTCAGTTCGAATCCGAGGTGTTTCAGGTCGGGCAGCAAATCTCCGATAAGCATAAAATCGGGAGCCGAAAGTTCCAGTATTTCCGGAAAAAGGGTTTTTTGTCCTGCCATTTTATGAGTATCTGATTCTTCCAGATATTTTTCAAACAGAATGCGTTCATGGGCTCTTTTCTGGTCGATAAGCATTAATCCGCTTTGCACCGGACTGACGATGTACCGTCCTTTTAGCTGGAAATAGCAGGTTATTGACGGTATAACCGGATTGACAGGTTTTGACATGCCAGGGATAGAGGTCTGGACGGATTCTTCTTTTTCTTTCAGGCCATCAAATAAAATATCCCAGTTGGCCGGCACTTTTCCTTTGCTGTGGACAGGAGAAGCGGTTGTTTTTTCGAAATCGGAATCTTCCGGAGTGATTTTTCCGGTGGTGTAATTAAATGGATTATATCCGGTTTTGTAAGTAATCCGGGGTACGTAAGCAGTGTCTTTTTCTGATTGTACGGGATTGAATTCCGGACTGCCCGCAGTATCGAAATCCAGGGGGGGGGTAATATTGAATTTACCTAATGCTTCTTTTATGCCGGCCATGAGAATCTGGAAAAAATCCGATTCGTTTTGAAATTTGATTTCTGTTTTGGTCGGGTGTATGTTGACATCTATTAAAGAAGGGTCAACCGTGAAATAAATGAAATAGGAAGGAATACAATCCGGATTGATTAAGCCTGAATAAGCTTCCGTCACTGCTTTATGGAAAAATTGATGTCTCATAAAACGGTTATTGACAAAAAAGAATTGTTCGCCGTAAGTTTTCCTGGCCTGGTCGGGACTACAGATGAATCCCCGGATGTTTACCAGACCAGTTTCGCAATTTATATTGATGAGCTTTGTATTTATCGGTTTCCCGAAAATATTGACAATTCTTTGGCGAAGCCCGGAAGCCGGAAGATTGTATATTGTTGTGCCGTTATTGGTTAATGTGAAAGCAACACGGGGATATGTTAGTGCTATCCGTAAAAATTCTGTGGTAATGTTCCGTAATTCTGTGGTATCTGATTTTAAAAATTTGCGGCGGGCAGGAATGTTGTAAAATAGATTTTTGACTGCAATATTGGTTCCTTGCGGGGTATTGACAGATTCCTGGCTTTTTATCTCGGAAGCTGCGATAAAAATGCAGGTTCCGAGTTCTTCGTTTGCTTGTCGGGTTTTGATTTCCACTTCGGCAACAGAGGCTATGGAAGGCAGTGCTTCACCCCGGAATCCCAGGGTATGAATACTGAATAAGTCCCGGGCCGATGATATTTTGGAGGTGGCATGGCGTTCGAACGCCATGCGGGCATCTGTAGGCGACATACCTTTCCCGTCGTCGATGACCTGAATTACAGCTTTCCCTACATTTTTCAGAACTACCTGAATGTGCTGAGCTCCGGCATCGATGGAATTTTCGACTAATTCTTTGACTACAGATGCAGGGCGTTGCACTACCTCGCCTGCTGCAATCTGGTTGGCAACGGAATCGGGTAACAGGTGAATAATATCCATAAATTATTTTTTCGTCTTTTACTTTTACAGGCCGAATAATTTGAGAAGGCCTTCGGGATTTTTTATGAATACATAGAAAGCGGCTATGAATAGTAATACCAGAATCATAAATAAGCGGATTGTCCGCGCAGGACTGATACTGCTTCGGGCGGCTTTTCTTTTTTCATATTCCCGTCTGAATTGTCCCTGCACGTTGGGGATGTATTGGCCGTCTTCGTCTTTGAGTCCTAATTCAGCTTTGATTCTTTTTTCCCGTAGTTCCCGTTCTTCTTTTGCAGGGTCCCAATAGCGGGGTTTCAGATTAAATTTTCTGTATTCAGGTTTTTTGAACAGTTCAAACATAAAACGGGTATTTTATGGTTAATTGTGAATGTTATTTGTCGTTATTGCTGTTTTTTATTCCCCTGTCCTCTGAAATGTTTATTGACCCATTTCGGTACAATCAGGACTCCGGCGAATAAATAGGGGTAGTATGTGATTAATCGCCACAGGATAGCCATTGCAATGGCCACTCCTGCATTCGGGAGGAATTCTCCCAGGTATTCTTTGAATACAAATTCTGCAAATCCGCTTCCTCCCGGTGTCGGGCTTACTAACATCATAATCCACATTACCAGTTGGCGGGCAAAAATTAAAAATTGGGTGCCCCAGTTATAATGACCGGCCCAGAATGCCATTAGTAAAGCATTTACCACCCAATAACGTGCTGTCCAGGAGAAGAAAGTTGCTCCGAAAGTTTTCAGCCAGAAGGAAAAGGGCATATGACGTAATTCGTAAGAGTTCCGGATGATGTCTGAACCAGCCTCGTTTGCACTGTGACGCCATTTGCGGAGTATTTTCAGTTTGAAACATTTCATCAGAAGGTATTTCAAGCCGCGTGGATTTCTGAATAATCCGTAGCTTAGAATGCTCAGGTATATAAACTTTATCGAATAACCGCCTACAGCAAACCAAATCAGGCTTGTACTTACTCCTTGGTTAACTCCCGGCATGTTCCACAAGGCACTTTGGCTTACACTCAGCAGGATGACAGGAAACATCAGTATGAAATAGAGTTCATCCAGAAAAGAAGTAGCCATAACCATAGCAGAACTCCGTCCCACTTTAATACCCTCTTTATTAACAAATAAAATAGCCAGGCTTGTTCCGCCTATAGCAGAGGGGGTTACGGCAGAGGTAAATTCCCATAGGAAAATGATGCGGATGGCTTTGACCCAGTTTAATCGTCCGCCGGAAAGAATCCGGATCCGGATGATGTATCCCAGATCCCGTATGACCATACATAATATGGCTACCAGAAGCCACCAGACCGAAGTCCACGTAAAAGTAATCAACCGGAAAGCGGTAATATCAAATTCTTTGTAAAGCATATAGGATACCACCCCTAAACCTATTAAAACCGGGTAGATAATTTTATGTGGACTGATTTTTTTTGTCAGTTGTTTTTCGGATTCTTCCATTTCCGCCATATATTCATTGTACTTTAAAAATAATAAAGTCCATAAAGTTAACGGAAAGTTTCCTTATCGGGTATGCTTTCTTACATAAACTTTATGAACTTTACAAATTTTAAGAACTATCGGAGTGGAGAGTATCGGGGTCGAACCGACGACCTCTTGCATGCCATGCAAGCGCTCTAGCCAACTGAGCTAACCCCCCTGGAAAGAATTGTAAACGAAAAGTGTTTGCAATTCTTACGAATACAAAATTAAAATAAAAGCACGAAATTACAAACAATTAAGATGAAAATTCTCACCGGAGAATGCGGATTACGAATGTATTTTCTTTTTTAATTTGAGTTTTGCTTTTACCGGATAATGGTCTGAAAGTTCAATAAGCTCCCGGTTATAGCTGACCGTTTCCAGTCCCGGGGTGTGGAGAATATAATCAATTCGGAAGGAGGGGAATTCTCCGATATAGGTGTTACCCAATCCCCGGCCTTTTTCAATAAAGGCGTCTTTCAGGTTGGTTTTGATTTTTTTGTAGGTGTAAGACAAAGGGGTATCATTGAAGTCTCCGCATATAATTGCCTGATGGGGGGATTGCAGGAGATGCCGTTTAATCTGGTCGGCTTGTTGTGCCCGGTTTTTATTGGCAGTAGTTAGACGGGAGGTGAGTTTTTTAGCACTTCCCGGTAAGTCATTTGTTTTTATGCCCTGGCTGATTTCTTTCATGAATTGCCGTTCCTTTTTGCCCAGTTTATAGGATTCGAGATGTATGTTGTATAAGCGTACCGTATCTACCGGGGTAACCACGTCACAATAGAGGCATGAAGCTGAAGTTTGTTCCCCGAATGAAAGGTGACCTTTAGAAATGATCGGCAAGCGGGAAAATATAGCCATGTCTTTATGAATATGGCGGTAAGGATAGGCTTGTAGTTGCCGGACTAATGCCTGTTCGTTTGATGTATTTCCTTGCAGGGTAAATTCTTGCAGACAGATAATGTTCCCTTTGAATTCTTTGAGGTAATTAAAAAGTTTGTTTTTGGTATTTTTTTGATTGGACCAATTGTAAAAGTCGAAATAACGGACGTTGTATGAAATGACGGAGAAATCGTAATTTTGTGTTTTTTCCTCGGTATCGGCTGTTCCATAGTAGGTCATAAATGCCGGAATGCCGGATAAAATGATAACCAGTTCTGCCCATGCCATTTTTTTCCAGCGTACAATCCAGTAAAAAAATAAAGCAATGTTTGAAATGAGCAGGTAGGGATAAGCTAAGCCCAGCAGGGACAGATATACAAAGTGATTCGGGTTTATATAGGAAGAAGCGTAAGCTCCTGCTAAACCTGACATGGCAATGATGCTGATGAGGAATATAATTTTATCTAATAGTTTTAGCATATTAATTTTTTCCTTTAAATAGAATTTCTTTTTCCTCCCGTGTCAGACTTTCATATCCTGATTTTGATATTTTGTCCAGAATGTTATTGATTTTGTTTTCCTGTCTTTTTTTGTACATATTGTATTCCTGGTCATTCATGTCGGAGACTTTTTTCTTGTATTTTACCCTCATTTTTTTCCGGGGTGTAAAAAGTTTGGTCAGTTTATCTGTCAGATAAGCTATACCAGAGGATAAATCTTTATTTTTCCTTATTCCTGCGACAAAGAGCCAGCCGAACAGTGCTCCTCCCAAATGGGCAATGTGTCCCCCGGCATTCCCGTATGGGATACTTAATATGTCAATCAAGGCGGTGAAAAGTGCCAGATAAATGAGTTTTACCGGTCCTATCAGAAAAATATATACTTTATGTCGGGGGAGATAGGTACACACGGCAAAAACGATTGCCATAACAGATGCAGACGACCCGATTGCCCAGGAAGATAAACGGGTAATCTGGTCAAAATAGGGAAATATGTTATAGGCAGCAATGTATAGGAATGCTCCGCACAGCCCCCCCCAGAGGTATACGCCGGTCAGTTGCCGTTGGCTGAAATAGTTCAGAAAAAAGCTGCCGAACCAATATAGCCATAGCATGTTGAACAGAAGGTGTAAAAATTCAAACTGAGTGAACATGTAGGTAAATAGGGTCCATGGACGATACAGCAGGTATTCCGGGTCTGCAGGGACGCCAATCCACTCCAGCAGGAGGGGATAAAAATTTTTGCCTGTTCCTGTCAGTGAGAAAAGCGAGTAAATGATTTTCAATGCCAGAAAAACACCACAGTTGATATATATCAGCCGGGTTAATGAAGAACCTTGCATAAAAGAGGTCCGGATTCCTTTTCCGACTCCTCCTGTATAATGATTGTGGCCTCTATAAGTTCTGTAAAACATGTAATTTTAGATTTGTAATCTGCAATTCTGGATATCAGTCTACATTAAAACTTATATTAATTTTAGTTTACGTTTTTTTGTTGTACTATGTTGTACTGATAGATGTCTGTCATTTAAAACCGGCAGATAAAGTTGTAATTAATAGAATTTTTGTCTGTTTTTATTCCAGAATCTGAGCAGAAGATAGCCAAATAACATCCCTCCCAGGTGGGCAAAATGGGCCACGTTGTCGCCTGCATTGTTTTGGAGTCCCAGAAATATTTCCAGCAGTCCGTAGCCTAATACGAAATACTTGGCTTTAATCGGTATCGGAATGAACATCAGGTATAATTCAGTGTTCGGGAACAGCATCCCGAAGGCTAACAGGATACCGAATATTGCTCCTGAGGCTCCTATCATAGGAACATTGATTTTCAGGTTGATGATTTCCTGGAATATCTGTTTCCCTGTTTCAATATATTCTGCTGAAGCCGGACTGTTAATCCAGGTGTCAATAACTTCCCATATCCAGGGAGCCGGGTGTGCAAGTTGATGGTTTACAAAGTCGGACAGTAGTGTCGGAGTGGGGGCGGCCTTGAATGCCGTATATTGTTCGAGCATTCGCTGGATTTCAAACCAACCGACCAGGCTGTTCAGAGCCCCTGCTCCGATTCCGCATACGAAGTAAAATATCAGAAAACGTTTGCTTCCCCATAAGGATTCCAGTATGCGTCCGAACATAAAGAGAGCGAACATATTGAAAAACAGATGAGGGAAGCTGCCGTGCATGAACATGTGGGTGATGTATTGCCAGGGAGCCCAGTAGAAAGATTGTGGCAGATGAAGCCCCAGCAGGTTTGCCATATCCACGTGAAAACTCTGTTTAACGAATATGGAAAGGAAATACATCGCCGCATTTAAGATAAGCAGAATCTTAACTGCGGGAGGTATACCTAATGACGGACGATAATTTTGCATGGTTGTTCACTTTATTTATTGAGCATTCTGGTCTGCTTTTGGCTTAGGCCTGTTTTGCGGCCTTTGGTCTCTGCGTTGTTCTGTTCTGGGATTATTGCGCTGGGGGCGTTGTCCCTGATGATTGTTGTTATGGGTACGGTTCTGTTCTTTGTTTTCGTTTCGATGGGCATTATTGTTACCATTATTCCGGTTTTTCCGTTTTTTGGGTTGTTTCTTTTCATCAAAACGATTCAAGCTTTCTTCCCCGACGCCGTCTGTGTATTTAATATCTTCCTGTACATTATCCGATGCTTCAACAGCTTTCGGCGGAATGATACCTTTCCGGTTCAAAGCAATGATTTCTTTTACCCGTTTTACAGGAATGGGGATAAAAATACCTTTCCCTTCTTTGTCTGAAGAGTAGGACATTACTTTACCAAAGATGTCGGTTTTTTGGTGATAGAGAATGCCGTCTCCTGTATTGAGGGGTATATTGGTAGGTGGAAAATCTTTTTGCGCATCAATGTATGCATCAACTTCGTAATTCAGGCAACATTTCAATTTCCCGCATTGTCCTGCCAGTTTTTGGGGATTCAGGGAAATATCCTGATAACGGGCTGCCGATGTGGATACAGAAACAAAGTTGGTGATAAATGTTGAACAGCACAACTGACGTCCGCATGGTCCGATGCCTCCGATGCGCCCGGCTTCCTGACGGGTACCGATTTGTTTCATTTCGATGCGGATACGGAATGTTTCTGCCAGAATTTTAATTAAAGTCCGGAAGTCTACCCGGTCGTCGGCAATATAATAGAAAATAGCCTTGGTTTTATCTCCCTGATATTCCACATCCCCGATTTTCATGTTTAATTTCAGGTCTGCTGCAATTTTTCGGGAACGGATCATGGTGTCATGTTCCAGTGCAATGGCCTGTTGCCATTTTTCAATGTCGTGGGGTTTGGCTTTCCGGTACACCTTTTTCAATGGATTGCGTTCCAAGTCTATCCGTTTCAGACGGATTTGTTCCTTTACCAGTTCGCCGGTCAGTGATATGATTCCGATGTCGTGTCCCAGTGCGGCTTCTACTGCAACAATGTCTCCTTCCTGCAAAGGGAGGTGGGAAGGATTGCTGTAGAATCCTTTCCGGGTATTTTTAAAACGTACTTCTACGATGTCGGAAGTACATTCTGTGGCCGGTAAATCTTTTAACCAGTTGTACACATTTAATTTACCTGCTAACAGACGGTGGTCTATGACAGGTTCCGGATGCGGATGTTTGGTGTGAAGTTGCTGAACCTCTTCCTCTTCTTCTTCTTTTTTAGCGGCTGAAAATTCACTTGCTCCGATTATTTCCGTTTTGTCTTCTTTCTTCTGTTCCGGAGCATTGGTCTGTTCCTGGTTATTTTGCGGTGTTATTTCTTCTTCCCGCTTTATATCGTTGTTGTCTTGTAGGTCACTCATAATTTTTATTCTTTTATTCAGGTAAAGATTTAACTGGGCCTGATGTTTTGCATTACCTTAATGCATAAATCCGTAAATATAATTTTGGCGTTACCGTTACGGTTAATATCATTGTACGCTCGTTCGAATTCGTTGGTTAGGGGAAGGATATTCCCTTCGTGTACATAAGGTGCGAAACGGATGGAAAAATTTTTTTCGCGTTCTGTCATATAGTTCAATTCATTTAATCCGAAATTACGGATGAAATTTTCTCTGAGCATCCGGATAGCATGTGTGATAAAATTTTTCTGACGTTCTCTGCCTACACTGGTAATTTCATTTACCCATTCGTTGACAGGAAGCATTTTCCGTTCCCAGCAGAGGCGCATCAGGCTGGCAAATTTTTCCTGATTGTAAATTTGCTCTTCGCTTTCATCCAGGAGGCGGAGTGCCTTGTGCCAATTGCCGGATGCCACATGTGCGTATTCTGCGGCTTTTTCGTCCGGAATGCCTTTGGTCAGGAGCAATTGTTGTTTGATTTGTTCCTGGCGTAAAGGAGGTATATTGATGCGTTGCAGACGGGATTGTATGGTGTTGAGCATTTGTTCCGGATGTTCGGATACCATCAGAAACAATGTTTTTTCGAATGGCTCTTCAATGATTTTCAATAGCTTATTGGAACATTCCGGGTTCATTTTTTCAGGTAGCCATATGACCATGATTTTGTAATCTGATTCAAACGGTTTCAGATTCAGTTTCCGTAATATGTTCAAGCTTTCTTCCGTATAAATGGCAGTCTGTGCGTTGTCTTCGACTCCCATGTACGAGTACCATTCTGTTAAATCGAAGTAGCTGCTTTGTGAAAGCAGGCGACGCCATTCGTTGATGTATTCGTCGCTTACGGGGCTTTTTGCTTTACGGACTACGGGAAATACAAAATGTAAATCGGGATGAATGTATTTCTGCATTTTCCGGCATGAAGGGCATTCTCCGCACGCATCGTCCTGTTTATTTCCGGTGCAAAAGACATATTGCGCAAATGCCAATGCCAATGCCAGAGAACCGTATCCCGTATCGCCGGCAAATAGTTGGGCATGGCTGATGCGTCCTGTTTTCAGGGAATTCACCAGCCTTTGCTTGATTTCTTCATGTCCGATGACGTCTTTAAACACCGTATGTGATTTTAAACTTTGGATGTGAATATTGTAAATTATAAGTTGGGCTTAATACCCAATTCTTTGAATTGTTCTTCGGAAATTTCAGAAGGTGAATCAATCATTACATCCCGTCCTGAGTTGTTTTTCGGAAACGCAATGGTGTCACGGATACTGTCGAGTCCTGCGAACATGGAAACCAGACGGTCAAACCCGAATGCAATACCACCGTGGGGAGGTGCTCCGTATTTGAAGGCATTCAGCAGGAAGCCGAATTGTTTTTCCGCCTGTTCGGGCGTGAAGCCTAAACATTTGAACATGCGCTGTTGCAATTGTGAGTCGTGGATACGGATGGAACCTCCGCCCACTTCCACTCCGTTGATGACCATGTCATAGGCATTGGCCCGCACTGCCCCCGGATTGCTTTCCATCATACTGATGTCTTCCGGTTTCGGCGAAGTGAAAGGATGGTGCATGGCATAGAAACGCCGGGTTTCTTCATCCCATTCCAGAAGCGGGAAATCAACAACCCACAAAGGTTTGAATGTATTTTTGTCACGCAATCCAAGGCGGTCGCCCATTTCCAGACGTAATTCACACAATTGGGATAAAGTTTTGTTCCTGGGGCCGCAGAGAATTAAAATTAAGTCTCCCGGTTTGGCCTTGCAGGATGTTGCCCAGGCTTTCAGGTCCTCTTCGTTGTAGAATTTATCGACAGATGATTTTAAAGTACCGTCTTCATTATATTTGACATACACAAGACCTTTGGCTCCGATTTGGGGACGTTTTACAAATTCGGTGAGCTCATCCAGTTGTTTGCGGGTATATGAAGCGCATCCGGCAGCACAAATTGCTCCGATGTATTCGGCCGAATTAAATACTGCAAAATCTTTGTGCCGGGCTTGCTGGGTGAGGTCGGTAAATTTCATGTCAAAACGGAGGTCCGGTTTGTCACATCCGTAATATTCCATTGCGTGATGCCACGTCATCCGTTGTAGTTCGGGGATATCAATACCGAGGATTTCTTTGAACAAATGGCGAATCAAACCTTCAAAAATGCCGAGTACATCATCCCGTTCAACAAACGACATTTCGCAGTCTATCTGAGTAAATTCCGGTTGCCGGTCCGCCCGTAAATCCTCGTCCCGGAAACATTTTACAATCTGGTAATAACGGTCAAATCCGGCTACCATTAAAAGTTGTTTGAATGTTTGAGGACTTTGGGGCAGCGCGTAGAATTGGCCCTGATTCATCCGTGAAGGAACCACAAAATCCCGCGCCCCTTCCGGGGTACTTTTGATGAGAACCGGGGTTTCCACTTCCATGAAATGCAGATTGTCCAGATAATTGCGGACCAAATGGGCCATTTTATGGCGTAATTCCAGATTTTTCCGGACCACCTGACGACGTAAATCCAGATAACGGTATTTCATCCGGATTTCATCGCCTCCGTCACTATTGTCTTCGATAGTAAAAGGTGGTATTTCGGATTGGCTGAGAATATTTATTTTCTCCAGGATGATTTCTATGTCACCGGTAGGAATTTTGCTGTTTTTGCTGGCTCTTTCAACCACTTTACCGTGTATCTGTATGACGAATTCCCTGCCCAGTGTTGCAGTTTGTTTTTTTATGTCTTCTGATGCTGATTCTTCAACAACCAACTGAGTAATGCCATATCTGTCACGCAAATCGATAAATGTCATGGCTCCCAGGTTTCTGATTTTTTGTACCCAGCCACTTAAAATAACGTTCTGGCTGACATCTTTAAGCCGGAGCTCTCCACATGTGTGTGTCCTGTACATTATATATGAATTTATTAAGTTTATGACGTTAAATGCCTTTTTACCAATTGGCGAAAATACTAAGAATTTATCAAACAATAAAAAAATGGATGTGAAAGATGGAAAATGTAGAAAATCTTCTTGTCGTGTGAAAAAACAACCGCCCAACCGCAACCAGGCAATCGCCATTCTCTACGCTTAAGGTAAAACCGTCAAATGAACGCTGTCCGACACCATCCGTCCATTGGGGGAAGTGGCAAAGCTATATGCCTTCACTTTCAGCGTATCCCACTTTTCGGGCAGGGCGTATTCCGTTTCGCCCGCCACACCGCGACTGTTCAACGCCAACAGACGCACCCGCTGCAACGCCGTTTCCAGCAACATGCCGTATACCTTATCATCCCGCGGCAAAACCCTATATAGAACCCATCTCCGGCATCCGGACGATAGTTGCGGGAAATATCAAAATGATGCTCTGCACAGGGAGAAAACAAGGTGAAGACAGGCAACATAGCCGTTACACCTCCGATTCATCCCTTATCCCCGACAGGTATATATAAGCTATGTATAAGGTATGAATCAGGAGTAATTCCTAACCTGACCTTTTTTAGACCGGCAATTCATTCACAACAGGTTAGTTAATCAAACAGTTAATTTGTTTCCGGAACTACGGATTCGTCCGGAAAAGGAGGCCGGTACGTCCGTCGGAGGCTTAAAGATATTCTGATTCATAGTATGCAAGTTTTTGAATCATGAACAACTGCCGGTCTAACGAACAAAAGAGGCTGACCACAAACAGAAACTCAGGTCGTAAATTTCATTTATTTATCAAAAGTACTTGTTTTCAGCAAGTAAAGTCATGAAAATATTTATATATCATTTCCTAAAACCCGTCCGCGACACATTTTTTAGGCAACAGCGAATAACTGACAATGACCTCGAACGTCCCCCTGCTGTTCCCCTGCCACGCCCTGAAGTTATAATCGTATGCGCACAGGACCTTTACCTCGGAAAGCAGTTTGACACCCGCCAATACGCCGATTTCCCCAATGCTCCGTCCCAGAATGGAAACCTGGAACTTCTCCCGCTGGGTATGGTGGTTCAGGTAAAACGACACCACCCCGTCCACCTGAAAATCGTTTTCATACTGCCTCAGGCAAATCCCCCACTCCATGTCATACGTCGTGGGCGACGCCGTCGTACGGTAGGCCGTGGGCTGGTAGAGGCGGCCTAAAATGCGTGTGCGGTACCTGCCGTACAGGTAATTCGTACCGCCGAAAATATTCCGTCCCTTTTTGAAGAAGGAAAGCATGTTCTGTGCGGAAATCCCGGCACGCAGCGAGCGTCCGGCAATATATTCCGCCCCCACCCCGGTGTTCCACTCCTTTTTCGTGTCCGCCAGACTGGCGAGTACCGGGTCGTTCTCCTCCTCTATGGCCATCTTCTCCCGGTCTACCGCCTGCAACTGGTACGACAACGCCAGCCCCATGTTCAGTGCCCCGTTGCGCAATTCCAGCGAATAGGCATACGACAGGGAGAGGTCCGAGGAACCGACATATCCGATTTTGTCGTGCAGGATTTTCACCCCCGTCTGCATCCTGTACCTCTCCGAATAGAACGTGGCGGTACCGAAAAACGTGACGGGACTGCCCGAAAGTGCCATCCACTGTTTCCGGGCCGACAGGAAAAAATAGGCACTGGCATCGGTATGGACAAACGCCGGATTGATATAATACGGGTTCTCCCAGTAAAAGGCCGTCGCCGGATTGACCTGGCCCTTTACGGAAGATGCCGCCAGCACGGTGACCAGCAGCGTCCCTATGGCATATTTCCGTACCCTCCTGTTCATCGAATCAGTGTTACATATCCTGTTTTTATTCTTTCCCCGTTTGCCGTCCGGTAAAACAGCCGGAAGAAATAGGTATCCTGCCGGGCCTGCCTGCCGTTTACGGTTCCGTCCCATCCGTCCTCCCCCGTATAAATTCTGAGTCCGTTTCGGTCTGTGACCTCAATCCGGAATCCCGCCATGAAGATGTCGTTGACACCGTCGCCGTTCGGAGTGAAGGTATTGAGGGATTTAGGCAGGAAGACCACCTCTATGCGCATGCCGTTTTCCGTGACGCAACTGTCCGCGTTCATGACCCTCAGCGTGACATCGTAGTACTTCCGGGTAACGGCGTCAAACGTATGGGAAACGCTGTCCCCCCGGGCCGTCGTCCCGTCCCCGAAATCCCACTCGCACGCCATATCCTGCGGGACATCCGTGTGAAAGCGGACGGTGGGGTAATCCTCGTCAATGACCCAGCGGTCGGCATGAATGGACACCTCCGGCAAATAGAACGGCACGTGCTGGACGTGTGAGAACCGGTTCTCACAGCCGCTGTGGGTTTCCGCAAGAAGCCGTATCCGGTAAACGCCGGAATCCGCATATTGGTGGAATCCCTCTTCCGAGCGGTATACCGTCCCGTCCCCCATATCCCATTGCCAGGTATCTATCATCATTATCTGCGAGTCGAGAAAGAAACTGTACCCGTGCGTGCTGCAATCGTCCAGCAGGAATCCGATGCTTCCCTGTACCTTTTTCTCTTCGGTGAGGGTCAGGGTGACAACGCTGTCGCACCCGTGTATGCTTTGCAGGTGCCGGACGTGCGTACCGGCTTCGGTGACATTGAAACCGTATCCGGTATACGGGTTTCCCTCGCAGAGCACTCCGGACAGTCGAACGTCATATACCGGATGGACGGAAAGGTCCAGGCTGTATATGCTGTCGCACTGGTGTATGGTCCGCAGGGAGTCGTAGTATATGCCGCTTTCGTACAGGCGTCTTCCCCGGAAATCGACGGTATCTCCCTCGCAGATGCTTTGCGATTCGGGAAAGAGGTAGGGCTGGTAAACGTACAGTTCCAGCGTGACGGTGCTGTCGCATCCGTGTACGGTCTGCAAGGGCAAGCGGTAGGTGCCGCTTTGCCGGATATCGGAGAGGTGGAAACCATATCTGTCGTACCGTTCCGAAGGGCAGACGGAATCACGGACGATGGGATGATACACGGGGAGGACGGTGAGGTGCAATGTGACAATACTGTCACACCCGTGTATGCTTTGCAGGCGCAGGACATGCGTGCCGGCTTCGGTAACGTTGAAACCGTATCCGGTGTACGGGCTTCCCTCGCAAATGGTGTCGTACAGTTGAATGTCATACAACGGGTTTACGGAGAGGAAGAGGGTACGTATGGAATCGCATCCCCAGCGGGTTTTCAGGGTGTCGCTGACTATCGTATCGGTGGTGACGGCTGTGAGGTTGAAGCCGTGATTGTGGTAATCGCTGCCATAGCATACCGCATCGGAAAAGGAAAGGTCAGGGGCCGGATGTACGGTCAGTGTCAGCCGGAAAATGCTGTCGCAGCCGTGGACTGTCCGCAGGGAATCGTCATACACACCGCTTGTGTACAGGCGTTTTCCCCGGAAATCAACGGTATCCCCCTGGCAGATGCTTTGGAATGCAGCACTGAAATAGGTCCGGGAAACGTACAAATGCAACGTAATGGTGCTGTCACAACCATGGATGGTGGGGTATGTTTCTGTAAATGTGCCACCGGTTGTGCCCTCGGGAAAGTGGAATCCGTAACCGTGGTAGCTGTCATCCTCGCAGATAGTGTCGCGGAATATTTTATTATATACCGGATGAACGGTGAGGAAGAGGGTACGTATGGAATCGCATCCCCAAGGGGTTTGCAGGGTGTCGCTGACTATCGTATCGGCGGTGACGGCCGTAAGGTCGAATCCGTGATTGTGGTAGTCGTTGCCGTAGCATACCGCATCGGAGAAACAAAGGTCATGGACCGGGTGTACGGTCAGTGTCAGTCGGAAAATGCTGTCGCAGCCGTGAACGGTCCGCAGGGAATCGTCATACACGCCACTCGCATACAGGCGTTTCCCCCGGAAATCAACGGTATCCCCCTGGCAGATGCTTTGCGATTCGAGAAAGAGGTAAGGCAGAGAAACATACAGATGCAGCGTAATGGTGCTGTCACAACCATGGACGGTGGGGTATGTTTCCGTAAATGTGCCACCGGTTGTCCCCTCGGGCAGGTGGAAACCGTAACCGTGGTAGCCGTCTCCCCGGCAGACCGTATCGTAAAGGAGTGTTTCATATGGCTGCTGCACGGTCAGATGCAGATTGACGATGCTGTCGCAACCTGTAACCGCACTGGTATATTGGAAACGGTAAACACCCGATTCCGTCCCGACATCAAAAGTCCTGCCGTCCCAAATGTAGGGCAAATCCTTGGCGCAAATAACGACAGAAGTATCAGTGACGATATGGTCACAATCGGGAGGATCACCGGCAACGCAACGGATGGTAAGGCCATAGTTTTTTGCCATCATTACAGAGTTACAAGTCTTTTCATGAATATAGAGAGCCTTGGCAAATGAGTCTGATAACGGACTATTTGACCAATACCACCCGTAATATCCCATATTATTGATTGTACCGCTATCACTTCGATAGTTGACTTTGGGCAGAAAAATAGAATTTCCGGTCGTATTATCAGTAAATTCTCTTCCACGAACTCCGTTTTGCGATGTTTCCATAGAAGTTACATTCATATTATCCAATAACGCACTGAATTCCATGTCAGTAGGTATTCGCCAGCCGGCAGGACACGGATCGTTGGCACTTTCCCAATATTTACCAGATGGTAAACTGATGTCCCATCCGGAAACCGCATCTGTTGCTGACCATCCTTTTTTCCGGTTCCATTGATAGAGCATGCCATAAGATTCAGGTGTGGCGGAAAAAGTTCCCGGACTATCTACGTTACTCTCAGCCCAACATACATTGTTAATTAATACTCCAGGACATGGAGATAGTTCGATTTTTTTTTGCGAATATACATATCCATACGAGAATAAAAACACACAATTAAAAAATAGTATTATTCTCATATTGCATATATATATTATCAGAATTAGAATTTTCTGTGATTTTTATGAGGCTGTCCCCAAAGTCAAAATATCCCTCTGAGAATTGAATATTTAAAAGAAGTCTCCATCAGGAGTACGAACAAAAAGAGGTCAACCCAAACTTTTGGGTCGACCTCATATTTCACATTTCATGGAAAAACTTCCCAATTTTTAGCAGTCAAGAATGAACGCCAAGGTTCAATATATGTTGAAGTTGTACATAGTAAACCTTGACTCATATCCTTTCTACTTGGTAATGCAAGAACCAAGGATTGTACATTCGATTTAACCTCTTGGAAAGGAGTTCTAAGTATACTAATATGATAAGCATCAGGATCCAAATTTCTTGATGTATATGTTAAATTTGTCAATTGAGAATCTGATGCATCCAAATAACATATTTGTAAATTCGATATATCCAACTGAGTTATTGCCGTAGCAGAAATACTAAGATTTTTCACTAATGGATTATTTGATAAATCTAATGAAGTAAAAGGAGTACTGGATATTGTAAGTCTTTCTAATTTTGGAAACACAGCAAAACTCTTAGCATTTATTTGAAGATTATTAATCGTTTTTATAGCAACTCCCCACAAATCAATATTCTTCAGAGCTATATTATTTGTTAAATCAATATCTGTTATTGGATTGTTTCCTATGTCAAAATTTGTTAACTCTAGATTTTCAGACACATTTATGTCTGTAAACAGGTTATTATCCAATGCTAAGCCCTGGAGACGAGGTAGATAGGTAAAATCCATAGCAGATAGCTTGTTGTCACTTACATATAAGAATTGCAGATTTGGACAACCAGTTAAATCTAACTTCTCTAAATCGTTACCACTACATTGAAGCTCTACTAAGTTCGTATTACCTGTAACATCCAAAAGTTCAAGTTCATTCCATCCTACTCCCAAAAACTGTATTGCTTCATTAGAGGTTTCTAGGTATATAACATGGGGATTGTTGTCAGGATAGGCATGAGAATATTCAGGATAACTTCCTGTTGTCCAACCTGCAGGTATTAATGTTTCCTCTCCATCACCCCAGTGAACTTTCGCACTTTCAGTAGTACGACAAGAGATAGAAACGGTTGATTTGCTTGTCATCATTACAACAGGAAAAGGAGGAATTGCGCGTGTTTTTGCCTTAAGACTCAGCACTTGTTCTATTAACTCCGCTTTCGAAAGTTGTTTTGACTTTTCGGGGATATTTTCTTCAAAATAATCTTCGCTACATGAAGTTACGCTTGCCATTAGAGCCAAGCACGCAACAAGCATAAAACATCTTGATTTCATGCAGTTTAAATAAATTATTATTTTTTTCATAGTAATTATTTGTAATAACCTATGTAAAATAAATAAATATTTATATGATATACAATAAATGTCTATGTAATTATTAAATGAACTAAAAAAAACTCCCGATAAATTTGTATATTTGAAACCCGGTTTAAATAGGATTTTGTGATGAATTACATTGATATTATTATCCTGCTGTTTTTGCTTTTCGGTGCTTTCCGGGGGTTCTCGAAAGGCTTGATTATTGAAGTGGCAACCTTGGCGGGATTGGTATTGGGAGTGTATCTGGCCATCAATTACTCGCCTTATACGGAGGGCATCCTGCGCGATTTCCTGAATGTTTCGGTGACTCCCCGTTATCTGTCTTACCTTGCTTTGGCGGTTACTTTTATTGTGGTGGTGGTGGCCGTTTTTATCATCGGGAAGTTGCTGACCAAATTGATTGACATTATTTCTTTGGGATTGCTGAATAAATTGTTGGGTACGGTGTTGGGAATCGTGAAATATTTCATCATTGTGTGTGTATTGCTCTTGATTGTGGATGCCTTGAATGAAAAATTTCAGTTTATCAGCGAAGAAACCCGGCAAAAGAGTTTATTATTCGGTCCTTTTCTTAATTTTGCGACACAAATATATAACGCTATCCGTTATTGACCGGAATATCGGGTGGAATGAACCGGAATACCATAAAACTATCGAACATGAATTTTGTTGACGAATTGAAATGGAGAGGTATGATTCATGATATCATGCCCGGAACGGAAGAATTGCTGGCGAAAGGCCAGACTACGGCTTATGTCGGGATAGACCCGACAGCCGATTCTTTGCATGTAGGACATTTGGTGTCGGTCATGATGATGAAACATTTTCAGATGGCAGGACATAAGCCTATTTTTATTATTGGCGGAGCTACGGGAATGATAGGAGACCCCAGTGGAAAGTCACAGGAAAGAAATTTGCTGACTGAAGATACTATTCAGAAAAATATGACAGGGATTAAAACTCAATTGTCCCGTTTTATTGATTTTAATTCAACGGCTTCCAATGCGGCAATTATGCTGAATAATTATGATTGGATGAAGCAGTTTTCATTTCTGGATTTTATCCGGGAAATCGGTAAGCATATTACGGTTAATTATATGATGGCCAAAGATTCTGTAAAACGGCGTTTGAGCGGAGAGTGTTCCGATGGAATGTCGTTTACTGAGTTTACTTATCAGTTGGTGCAGGGGTATGATTTTCTTTATTTGCGTAAAAATCACGGATGTATGTTACAGATGGGCGGTTCGGACCAATGGGGAAATATCACTACGGGAGGAGAATTGATTCGCCGCAAGGAGGGATTGGATGCTTTCGGACTGACCTGGCCTTTGATGACGAAAAGTGATGGCAAGAAGTTTGGAAAAACAGAATCCGGTAATATCTGGCTGGATCCGGAACGTACTTCGCCTTATAAATTTTATCAGTTCTGGTTGAATACTACTGATGAGGACGCAGCACGGTATGTGAAAATTTTTACCATTTTGTCTCCGGCAGAGATAGATGCTTTGATTGCCGAGCACCAGGAGGCTCCGCATTTACGGAAATTGCAGAAGACTTTAGCTAAAGAAATAACTTGCCTGATTCATGGCGAAGAGGCCTATCAGTCTGCTTTGGAGGCTTCTCAGATTTTGTTCGGGAATGCGACCTCGGAAACGTTGCGTAAGATTGATGAACATACTTTCCTGTCTGTGTTTGAGGGGGTTCCTCAGTTTGAAATAAGCAAAGCTGATTTGAAAGCAGGTATTGGTATTGTTGATTTTCTGGCTGATAAAACTACGATTATGTCTTCCAAAGGTGAAGCCAGACGTGCTTTGAAAGCTAATGCTATAAGTATTAATAAGGAAAAGGCAGGGGAAGATTTTCTGGTGAGTGAGGCTCATCTGATTGACGGGAAATATGTTTTAGCCCAAAGCGGAAAAAAGAATTATTTTTTGATCATTGCGAAGTGAGGAAAAGAAAGGACTGGTTTCCGAAAACCAGTCCTTTCTTTTGTTGAATAGTTATTTGTTTAAACGGGATGAAACGGGGGAGAGTATAATTTAACTATTCAAATTCTTTGGTTTCATCATCCGCATAAAGGAAATCATTGTATGGAAAACGGGCAGAGTGGATGTCTTTGACGATGGTGTAGAGTTTGTCTTTTAATTCTTCAATATTTTCTTTGCGGGTTGCCGAGATGTAAACCGTTTCACCTCCTTGTTTTGACATCCACATTTGTTTCAAATCGTCCAGGCTATAGTTTTCTCTTAAAACGGGTGTGAGATCGTCTTCTTCTTTTTGTACGTATTGAAATGCATCAATTTTGTTGAATACAATGAGTGTCGGTTTGGGGCTTTTGATTAGTTCGGCCAATGTTTCATTGACAATTTTCATTTGTTCTTCAAATTGAGGATGGGATATATCTACAACGTGAAGAATGACATCTGCTTCTCTTACTTCGTCGAGAGTAGATTTGAAAGATTCTATCAGATGGTGAGGCAGTTTCCGGATAAAACCGACCGTATCGGCTAATAAAAAGGGTACATTTTTGATGGCAATTTTCCGTACTGTAGTATCTAATGTGGCAAAAAGTTTGTTTTCAGCAAAAACATCCGATTTGCTGAGTAAGTTCATTAATGTTGATTTTCCTACGTTCGTATAGCCTACGAGTGCAACCCGTACCAGTTTTCCCCTGTTTTTCCGTTGGATGATTTTTTGTTTGTCGATTTTAACCAGTTCCTCTTTTAACCGGGTGATTTTGTCCCGGATGATGCGCCGGTCTGTTTCTATTTCTGTTTCTCCGGGGCCTCTCAGTCCAATACCTCCTTTCTGTCGCTCAAGGTGGGTCCACATCCCGGTCAGACGGGGCAGCAGGTATTGATATTGGGCCAGTTCCACTTGTGTTTTGGCATGTGCTGTGCGTGCACGGCTGGCAAATATGTCCAGAATCAGGTTTGTCCGGTCAAGTACTTTGATACCGGGAAATACGGATTCTATGTTTCGTAATTGAGTAGGGCTCAGTTCGTCATCAAAAATAATCATGTCGGTTGCATATTCATCGGTATAAGCTTTGATTTCTTCCAGTTTTCCTTTACCGATGAAAGTTGCGTGAACGGGTTTGTCCAGATTCTGAGTAAATATTTTCACGGTTTCTGCGCCTGCTGTTTCTGCTAAAAAAGAAAGTTCGTCCAGGTATTCACTCATTTGCGTGTGACTGATTCCCTGGGATTGCAGGGCTACTCCTACTAAAATTGCTTTCTCAGTTTCTTTTCCGGTGTAATACATACATGTAAAATAAAAGATTAACTTCTTGCGGATCTTATACAGATTCGTTTATCTGTTTGTTCAGGAAGTTTCGCTCTGTTTATTCATTTGTGAAGATAAAAAAAGGGCTGACGTATCTGACAGCCCCTTTTGTATGGATAATACTTTATCTTAATAACTGCTCAATTGGAAGTTGATAGGTAAAGTATAGGATACCCGTACAGCTTTACCTCTCTGTTTGCCGGGTTTCCATTTCGGCATGGCTTTGATTACGCGTACTGCTTCTCTGTCCAAAGAGGCATCTACACCTCTTGATACCTGTACATCAGTAATCGAACCGTCTTTTTCGATAACGAATTTGATGAATACTTTTCCCTGGATACCGTTTTCCTGAGCTAATTGCGGATATTTTACGTTTTTTGCGATCCATTTGGTCACATTTCCTCCCGGGAATTGCGGCATATCTTCCACAACCATGAAGATATTTTCTTCGCCCGTGTCTTCTCCGTCATAATCTCCGAAGTCGGAAATATCCTGTATTTCAGTATTATCTGATTCATCATCTGCATCCTCAATTTCCAGTTCTTCATCAATACTGCTTTCGTCTTCTACAATATTCAGAAGGTCTGATAATTTAGGAGCTGCAGGAGGAGGTGGTGGGGGTTTCACCATCTGCTGTGTAATAGGTATAATCTCATCTTCTATCTGTTCTTCAGCAACAGTCTGGAATTGACTTATTTCTTCTGTGGAAGATTTCCATTCAAAAGCAAATAACAGAATTGCTAAAGCCAGAGCCAAACCAACCTCAAAGAAAATACCTTTCTTTCCTTCAAGGTCTGCTTTCGGTGACTTTTTGATTTCCATGATAATTTGTATTGTATGTTGTCTTTTAATTCTGGGGTAAAAATAAAGAAAATCGGGATATTTACCAATATTTCAAACGTTTTTTTTGAATAAAATGTTAAAGTAAGGGGTGCTCGTATCTATATATTTTTCATTTTTTTAACAACTTAAAAGTGATGAAGTTGTTTTGAATTAAAATTTATCTATATTTGTTTTTCAAGAAATATCCAGATGTTGAACGTTTATTATTTGAAAGTTCCGGATTATGATACTGTCCCGGAGTCAGGATTTTGTGAAAGAATCAGCGAAGAGACCCGGAAAACAGCCGAAGGTTTCCGTTGTGAGAAAGTGAAGCGTTTGAAATGGTTGGGAGAAGGCATGGTCCGGAGCTTGCTGGAAAATGAGTTGCAGGTCCGGCGGGGCGATTATCTCATTAAAAGAGCAGAGCATGGGAAGCCCTATATTTGTGGTACGCCGTTTCCTGTTTTTTATAATTTATCCCATTCCGGTGATTATCTTGTGTGCGTATTGTCCGACCGGGAGGTGGGGATTGATATTCAGCAGCTTGGAAAATATAATCCGGGAATTGTCCGTCGTTTTTTCCATCCCGGTGAAATCCGGAATTTAGAACAGTGCGGCGAAGAGATGTGTGCGGAGCTTTTTTTCAGGTATTGGTCGGCAAAGGAGAGTTTTCTCAAGTATACAGGAACCGGTTTGTCGGCTTCTTTGTCGGGATTTGAAATTTTGTTTGAAGGTCGGCATGTCCGGATTTCAAAACCCGGTTTTCAGCAACAGGTTTTTATCAAAGAATGTCAGATTGATAAAAGTTATAAATGTTATGTTTGTTCTGAATATCCGGAAGACCCTGAAATCCGTCAGTTTGTTTTTGCCGGATGAATGATTTTCCGGGTCTGAGGGAAGAAATTTTTCAGACTTCTGATTGGCAGACTAAAGTTCTGATGATATAAACCAGAGATTTTAATCCTGCCAATTGGTGAAGTGTTCATTTTATTTGGGTTTTACCGGTGTTTCTGTTGGTGAAGATACTCGGCAATTTGTACCGCATTCAATGCTGCTCCTTTTTTAATCTGGTCCCCAACAATCCAGAAAGTTAATCCGTTATCGTTGGCAAGGTCTTTCCGGATTCTGCCTACATATACCGGGTCCTGGCCTGAAAGGAAAAGGGGCATCGGGTAATTTTGTCCGGCCGGATTATCCTGTACGACCAGGCCTGCCGCTTTTCCGAAAGCTTCCCGGGCCTCTTCGACGGATACAGGACGTTCTGTTTCCACCCAGATGCTTTCCGAATGTGCCCGAAGAGCCGGCACCCGGACGCAAGTGGAACTAACCCGGATGTCTGAGTGCATGATTTTCCGGGTTTCGTTAAACATTTTCATTTCCTCTTTGGTATAGCCGTTTTCTGTGAAAACATCTATTTGAGGTATCAGATTGAATGCCAGTTGGTAGGCGAATTTTTCAACCGTAGGTGTTTCGCCTGCCAATACTTGTTTGTATTGAGTATATAGTTCGTCCATAGCTGCGGCTCCTGCCCCGCTGGCAGCCTGGTAGGTAGATACATGTACCTGTTTGATGTGGGAAAGTTGTTCGATGGCTTTCAGTGCGACAACCATCAGGATAGTTGTACAGTTGGGGTTTGCAATAATTCCGCGGGGACGGTTCAGGGCATCTTCCGGATTTACTTCAGGTACAACCAGGGGAACATTTTCGTCCATCCTGAATGCGCTTGAATTATCAATCATAATTGCTCCGTATTTGGTTATCGTTTCGGCAAATTCTTTAGAAGTACCGGCACCGGCAGAGGTAAAAGCTATGTCTACTCCTTTGAAATCGTCATTGTGTTCAAGTAATTTTACGGTTATATCCTGTCCGCGGAAGTTATAAATCGTGCCGGCACTACGTTTGGAACCAAATAACAAAAGTTCATCTATAGGAAAATTTCTTTCTTCCAAAACCCGTAGAAATTCCTGTCCTACGGCTCCGCTTGCACCAACGATAGCTACTTTCATGTTTTTGAATTTAATTTTGAATAATAAATTTTTGTCGCAAAATTACTTTGGACGTGCTGATTCCTGATTTCGGGTTACAAAGTTAATGTTTTGCAGGTACTCCGGAAATCAGACGATATTTTTTTCAATAAATGTACTGTGTGTTTAGAAATAAACAATCAGTTGTTTTTACAAATGGTTTAAATGTTTTCTTTCTGCCATCAGTTTGTCTTCTTTTTTCAAGCCCGAATTATACCAGAAAATGGGTTTATCGTGGTCGGTCAGGCAGGTTCTCCGCCGGCTTTTAAACGAGGAATTGACCACAGAAAAAGTTGTATCGAGCCATCGGGTTCGGATGGAAGCTATGTCGAGCATGGTATGGAAAGCAATCCGGGTGGATACCGGTTTGTATGTATTTTCCAGTGCGGCCTGATATTTGCCGGGGAATGTTTTCTGATATTGTTCTGAAAACCAAAATAAAAGCGGAATGTGTAATTGGTAATAAGTCGGGTGTGGTGAAGCATGGAGGAAGCGTTTCCGGTTATCGTCCAGTATATCTTCGCCATGGTCCGGACTGTAATACAATGCGGCTGTACAGTCTGTTGAGTCCAGCATCCGGATTAAACCATTCAAAAAATAATCGGTATAACGGATGCTGTTATCATAGGCATTGATTAATTGCTTCCGGTTCTTTATTTCAATTTCAGTTGCGTTGTCCGGGAGAAAATGTGCGAAATTTCGGGGATAACGTTCATGGTAATTGAAGTGCGACCCGTAAGTGTGGATTACCACAAAGAGATTGTTTGACAACGAATCGATATAATGTTGTAGTAAGGGTAGCATATGGGTGTCGTAATTGTTTTCCGTGATAAGCCCTCCTGCGGAGGCCGGGCGGATGTTGCGGTAATAATCGGCTTCGGCTGCGAAATAATCCGTGAAAGTGCGGTTCGGAGTCTGGTTGGACAGGAAAATAGTAGTGAATCCGGTTTCTTTAAAAGCCTCAATAATGCTTTTTTGCTGGTATATCATATTGAAATTATCTGCACTGGCTGCCGATAGCATCAAAGGTACACTTTTGTGAGTGGCGTTGGCTTGTGTAATGGCATCTTTGTATAAGACAAGGTTTTTTTGCCGGGACAATAAAGGATTGGTTTCCCGTTCGTATCCCCAAAGGCTCCAGTTGGCAGCTCGTCCGGCTTCTCCGATGACGAGTACGTAGATTTCCCGGTTGTCTGCTTTTTTTTCTTTGACAGCATTAAACCTGAAATTCATGGAAGTCCGGGGATATGACATACTCCGGTTCCATTTTTGGACGGCAAACCGGAGGTTGTAGTATATATTGACCGGAAAAACGTCGTATCTCAGCCGGTATTCACCGGTGTTTTTGTTGTTTGCGGTAAAGGTGAGGCCATAAGATAGTATGACGATAATTATGCCGGCGACTGCCATTTTTTTCCGTAGGGCAGTAGTAAGGCGGGTTTTTTGTTTACAGGCGGCAGCAGCAATCACAATGGCAGGAATGTAGAGCATACAGACTGTGATAATTGCCGGCCATAAATTATTGAGCAGTTCATTTGCTTCGGAAACGCTGGTGGTAGCCAGGTTCAGGAACATATCGGCTGCAATGACCGATTCGCCGAATAAATAAAACACTACGATTTGGAAAGCATTGAAGATTAATTGCGGGATGAGCAGCAGTTGGAGCAGTCCTGTATTTTTCAGCAGGCTGTATACAGTCAGGTATATTCCTAAAGGAAATATGAGCAGAATGACTTTCCCTGTAAATGAATAGGGTTCTGTAAAAAACAATAATATGGAAGGGATTAGATTGACAATAATGAAAAAGCAGACTATTAGTCCGGGATTATTTATAAAACGGTTAAAAAGGAGTTTTATTTTTTGAGGCATGTTGAATTTCATGTTTTAACAGTTATAAATTCAGGAATTATCCGGTAAAACAATTATACTTCTGGTATGTTTCCCTTGTTGAAGGTTCTCTGCAAATCTGAGGCCAAAATTGTTCTTTCCCGGATTTTATTGTATGACCTGAAGCGGAAATACTATGAAAGTTATGAACAGGCTTTTTAGCATGCCTTATGTATTGTTGTTTTAATTTTCAGATGTTTAGTAGATAACGGCTTATCTTGTGTCTTTTCATTGCGTATACTTTTTCAGGTATACGTGTGATACGGATACTGATGTTGAACCGTTTTAAATATTTTTGATATGAAACATTTGACCAGATTGTATGTATGGATGGCGATGATGTTCATTGCAGTCCAGGGATTCGGACAGGTCGGGGAGAAGGTCGGTCCGGTAAATGTTTTGGATATGAATAATCAATCCGTAAGTTTGCCGATGCTGGGGCAAAAGAATTTATTGATTTTTTATGCAGACCCCAATCATTCCCAGCAAAATAAAGGTTTCCGGGACTATATGAAACTTCATCCCGTTCATGGCCCGAATGTAGATTCGTATGGAGTGGTAAATATGGCTGCTGCTCCTTTGATTCCTAATTCTGTTATCCGGAAAATGGCCCGGAAAGAACTTAAGGGAACGAACGGGCAGGTATATTTTGACCCGAATGAAGTGCTTAGTTCAGCCTGGAATTTGCGGGGTGCGAATGATAATTTTACGATTATTTTCGTGAATAAAGACAGGGTAATAGAATTTTATAAAGCAGGACAATTGACGGATGAGGAACAGGAGCAGATTTTGCAGTTGATTGAGAAATATGAAAGGAATTAATGATGAGTGATGAATGTCTCCCTGTTCCTGTGCTGGTGCAATTTTCAGGTATACAGGGAGACATTTCGTGAATTGTTATTCTTCTGAAGAAGCTGCCCTTTTGCTTTGCCGTTTCCGTTCTGTTTCGTCCAGAATGATTTTGCGGAGACGCATAGCGTGGGGAGTAACTTCCACATATTCGTCCTCCTGGATATATTCCAATGCTTCTTCCAGACTGAATTTTACAGGAGGTGCGATATTTACTTTGTCATCCGAGCCGCTGGCGCGCATGTTGGTCAGCTTTTTGGATTTGCAGACATTGATAACAATGTCTTCCATGCGTGTGCTTTCGCCGATTACTTGTCCGGCGTATACCGTTTCGCCCGGTTCGATGAAAAATTTTCCTCTGTCCTGCAGTTTATTGATGGCATAAGCAAACGTATCTCCGGTTTCCATGGCTATCAACGAACCGTTGATGCGCATTTCGATGTCTCCTTTGTAAGGTTCGAATCCTTTTAGCCGGTGGGCGATGATAGCCTCTCCGGCAGAGGCAGTCAGCAGATTGCTACGCAGACCGATGATGCCCCGCGAGGGTATATCAAAATCGAGGTGTACCCGTTCGTCACGGGTTTCCATGTTGTTGAGCACTCCTTTCCGTCTGGTGACCATTTCAATGGCTTTTCCGGAAAATTCTTCCGGGATGTCGATGGTCAGTTCCTCTACCGGTTCGCATTTCTGGCCGTTGATTTCTTTGATGATGACTTTGGGCTGTCCTACCTGGAGTTCATAACCTTCGCGGCGCATGGTTTCGATAAGTACGCTTAAATGAAGAACTCCCCGGCCGTAGACAACAAAAGAATCTGCACTTAATCCCGGTTCTACACGCAGAGCCAGATTTTTTTCCAGTTCTTTGTCCAAGCGTTCCTTGATGTGGCGGGAGGTGACGAATTTACCGTCTTTACCGAAAAAGGGAGAGTTATTGATGGTAAACAACATACTCATGGTCGGCTCGTCGATGGCAATCGGGGTCAGGGCTTCCGGGTTTTCGTAATCGGCAACCGTGTCTCCGATTTCAAATCCTTCGATACCGACGATGGCACAAATCTCTCCTGCTTCCACTTCTTCCACTTTCTTTTTCTCCAGGCCTTCAAACAACATCAGTTCCTTGATTCTGGTTTTGTTTTGTGTCTTGCCGTCGCGCTTGCAGAGCGTAACTGCCATGCCTGCCTGCAATTTACCACGGGTCAGCTTGCCAATGGCAATACGGCCGATGTAAGAGGAATATTCCAGTGAGGTAATCATCATCTGGGGCGTACCTTCCACGGCTTCGGGTTCGGGAATATCTTCAATAATGGCGTCCAGCAAAGGGGTGATGTCTGTGGTTTGGTTGCGCCAGTCGGTAGACATCCAGCCTTGTTTTGCGCTGCCGTATATCGTTTTGAAATCCAATTGTTCTTCGCTGGCACCCAAAGAGAACATCAGGTCGAAAACTTCTTCCTGCACTTCGTCCGGGCGGCAGTTGGGTTTGTCTACTTTGTTGACCACGACAATGGCTTTCTTGCCTAATCCCAATGCCTTTTGTAATACGAAACGGGTTTGGGGCATTGTGCCTTCAAAGGCATCCACCAACAGCAGCACTCCGTCTGCCATGTTGAGCACCCGCTCCACCTCGCCTCCGAAATCGGAGTGGCCCGGGGTGTCTATGATGTTTATTTTATAGTCTTTGTAATGGACGGACACATTCTTTGCCAGAATGGTTATACCGCGTTCGCGTTCCTGGTCGTTATTATCAAGGATTAAATCTCCGCTTTGTTTTTCGTTTTCTCTGAATTGTTTGCCCTGCAATATCATCTTGTCCACGAGGGTTGTTTTTCCGTGGTCGACGTGTGCAATGATGGCAATGTTTCTTAATTTCCGCATCTGTGTATCTATAAATTTAGGGGGACAAAATTACAATAATTTATTGGAGAATGAAATAGGAAAGATTGAAAATGAGATGTATTGATGGAAAAACGGGGTCTGTCCGCTTTGTGTTTTTGTGCAAAAGAAAGTGACGCCCGGAATATCGCACTAATTAGGGTGAAGAAAGGAAGAAGAATAAATAATCATTGGTTTTGTGTAAATACATTAAATATTTATTTTTATTTTATTAATTATTTTGTAATATTGTGAAAAAGTTGTATTTCCTTGTAGTAAATGAAGTGGTGAAAAAGTATAAAAAGAAGAATTATAATTATAAAACAAATGATGCAATGATATGATAAAGCAAATAAAATCAAAACGTTATATACAAACGTTTTCGTTGTTTTGTAGTTCTTGTTTGTGATCGTTTTTCTAATTCCGTGAATGATTAAATAACCCCTCAATACTTAAGTGTTATGAATAAGCTAAGTCAATACAATTATCTGGTTCCGTATGAGGAGCGTGTCATTTATTACAATGGAATTTCGCGTCATGTCTTCTCTTTGGATGAAAAGGAGCATGAGCGGATGCAGGAATTGCTGCAAGATTTGGTTTCATTTGAAACTAATTTCACTTCCGTATTCAATTGTTTCAAAGAGTGGGGATTTGTGGTGGATGGAGAGGTGGATGAAATAGATGTACTGAGATTCCGGAATAGAAAAGAAGTGTATTCCGACCGAACTTACCGTCTTTTTATCAATCCGACTTTAGAGTGTAATTTTTCTTGTTGGTATTGTTACGAGAAGCATCCGGCCGGATATATGTCCGATGAAACGATGGAGAGAATCAAGAAGCATATCGTGTATATGATTGAGCAGGCGAAAATCGATGGGTTGGTGCTGAGTTGGTTTGGCGGTGAACCTTTGTTGTATTTTGACGAGATTGTTTATCCTATTTCAATTTTTGCCAAGCAGCTTTGCGAGGAGCACCGGATTCCTTTTAGCAACGGTGCAACGACCAATGCCTCTAAGATAACTCCGGACATGGTCAGGAAAATGAAAGAAATCGATATGGATGGATTCCAGATTACTTTGGATGGTGATGAGTCCCGGCATAATAAAATCAGGAATGAAAACGGAGCTGCTACTTTCCGTAAAATAATTGAAAACGTCGGTTTGTTGTGCGAACATTTGCCTGATGTTTATATCACTCTTCGGATAAATTATGACAATCAGACTTTAGAACGTTCCGATATGTTGTCTGTATTCAAAATGATTCCGGAGCAATACAGAAAAAATATCGGTGTTGATTTTCAGCGGGTTTGGCAGACGGGTGGGGCTGCAATAGGTGAGTATCAGAAAAGGAAATCTTTGTATGATAGTTGTAGTGAATTGGGCTACGCTTCGAATGGCATCTCTCAGGTATTTATGTTGGGAAGAAACCATAAATGCTATTCAGACCGCCGGTATTATGCCGAACTCAATTATGACGGGAAGGTGTACCGTTGTACGGCCCGCGGATATGACGATAAATATGTGTTGGGCGAGTTGCAGGAAGATGGCCGGATTGTATGGGATGAAAAGAAAGTGGCGGGATTAATCGGCAAGGCCACTTTTGAAAATGAGATGTGCCTGGCTTGCCGGTATTTGCCTTTGTGTATGGGGCCTTGTTCACAGAAAATAAAAGAAACTCCAGATGAACATCTGGAGCGTATATGCTATTTGAACGATTGCGAGATTTCTCCGGAAACAGCTATCATAGATTATTACAAACGGAAAATGGATTTGATTTAATTGTCCGGAAATTAAATATGATGTTAAATTTTAAATTTTTTGAATTATGGAATCGAAAGATTTATTAAAAAAGCAGGAATTGGCTGAAGAGCTTGGAATGAAGTTCGATGAAGCTGCTGTGCTTTTCAGTGAAGAAACACTGGAAACGATGCGGATGATGAATGTGGTGGGAGGAAGTGATGATGCAGCAAATAATTGTAGTGGTGGATATTGTGTAGAGGGATGTGGAAAATCAAAAAATGAAGGATGTTCTCCAAAGAAAGAAACTTGTCCGACTAATATTATTTGTGAAACTAAAGTTGGGAAATGTAATACTATCACTCCGGATCCAACTACTCCGGACCCAACGACTCCTCCTGGACCGGGAACATCAACTCCGGACCCGACTACTCCAACAACGCCGATCGGACCGGGGGATAATCTGCCGGAGCCAACCAGACCCTAATGTTTTATAATTGAGTGATGATGGTGACGTATTTTTACGTCACCGCTTCAAAACGATGACAGGATATGAAGTATTTTTTATTGATTGTATTTGTTTTCAGTTCAATCTGTCTTTCTGCCCAGACGTTGATGCGGAAAGAAGCGATAGAGGATATCGATTATTTTTACCGGACGTTGAAAAGCTATCATCCTGACTTGTATTGTTTTACTCCTCAATCGGTTGTCGATTCGTGTATGGAAGACTTCAAGAGCAAATGTTACGACTTGATGCCTGTTGCCGATTTCCGGTATCATTTTTTACATCTGAACTATTTGTTTGATTGTCATACCGCATATATATATAATCAGTACAGGTCAATGGACTCTGAGCGTCTGTTTCCGCGGGTTTATTTTCGGGACCATAAAGTCCGTTTGTCGGCAAATGACTGGGAAGTACTGTCGATAAATTCCGTTCCTGTGGATTCTATCGTGGCACGTGTCAGGATGAGTTTTAGTGCGGATTATCATAGGTGTGATTTTGAGTTTCTTATTTGTTTAAAGTATGAATTTCAGGAATGTGTTGCTGATTTCGGATTTGATGAGCCGCCTTTTACGGTAAAGTGCAGGACATTGGAAAATCGGGATACGACGATTGTTTTGGAGGGTGAGAAGAGGATTGCATGGAACAGTTCACAATATATTAAAGACAGGAAACAATACAATTTTGAATTATATCCGGAGGATAAAATTGCAATTGTTCGTTATAGTGAGGTATTTGACAAGGAGAAAGTAGCGAGGTTTGATGCTCAGTTGGATGATTTTTTCCGGAATTGCAGAGCACATGGAATCCGTCATTTGTTTTTTGATGTTTCGAGAAATGTTGGTGGGCTTAGCCGGGGATTTATGTTTTTCTTCCCTTATTTACAGACCGGGAGAAAAAAATCTTACCAGCGTTTGATTGTAGAACGGGATCGGGAATATAGGGAGATTTTAGAGGGTGAAATGGTACAGCCCCCCAAGTGGATCAAACCTTTTAAAGGGAATGTTTATGTTTATCAAAGCTTTCATACGGGGTCGGCAGGTCCGGATTTTTGTGCTTGTATGAAAGTACTGGTTGATGCTGTATTGGTCGGAACAGAAACGGGCGGCGGTATACCGTTGTATGGAATTTATAAGATGTTTAATTTACCAAATACTGGCGATGAGTTTGTAGTGTCAACTCATTGTGTTAAAGAAGAGTTTCCAAAGTTACCCCGTACTCCGGAAGGCTATTTGTTGCCTGATATCGAATATCCGATGTTGACCGAACGTTTGTTGAATGTGGAGGATTGCCGGAAGATTATAGAATTAAAGAATCAAAAAGGCAGGAATAAATGATGTGTAAATAAAGAAGTACGCTATGAAAACTTATCCTTTTTTCCGGCAACTGGATTCTATGGATTGCGGTCCCTCTTGTCTGCGGATGGTAGCGGCTTATTATGGGCAAAGATTCCAGTTGGCGGATTTGAGAGAAAAATGCTATGCCAACCGAAACGGGGTGACTATGCTTGGTATCAGCGATGCAGCAGAAGCTATCGGCTTCCGTTCTGTAGGGATAAAAACTGCTTTTGAGCGTTTGTGCAAACATGTTATTTTGCCTTGTATCGTTCATTGGCGGCAGGATCATTTTGCTGTAGTGTACGAAATCCGGGTAAAGGGACAGGGGCAAAAGAAAAGAGGATATGTATTGGTGGCTGACCCGGCCTATGGTTTGGTGAAATATTCTGTTGAAGAATTTTTAGACGGTTGGTTGGCGGACCGGGAAAAGGGGGAAGATAAAGGGACGGTGTTGATGCTTTCGCCGACTATGCGATTTTACCATGCTGGCGAAAATGAGGGACGGGAGCGACAATATCGTTTGTCCCGTTTTTTTACCTATATCCGGCCTCATTCCCGGATGTTGTTGCAAGTGATGTTAGGGATGCTGATGGGATTATTGATACAAATGCTCTTTCCGTTCCTGACCCAGTCTATGGTGGATATTGGGATTTTAAACAATGACCTGAATTTTATTATTCTTATTTTGGTGGCTCAGGTTATTTTATCGTTGAGCCAGTTGGCGGTTAGTTTTGTTCAAAGCTGGATACTGCTGCATGTGACAACCCGTATCAATATTGCTTTGATTGCTGATTTTATTACCAAAATGCTTCGTTTGCCGATTAGTTTTTTCGAATCGAAAAAGACCGGTGATATTTTGCAAAGAATAGGTGATCATAGCCGGATTCAAAATTTTTTTACAGCCACTTCCATCAGTACCCTGTTTTCATTTTTCAATTTTTTTGTGTTTGCGGTTATCTTAGGATATTACAATTGGTATATGCTGCTTTTTTTTATTGTCGGCCATGCTTTGTATGTCGGGTGGGTTATGATTTTTCTGAAAATACGCAGGGAGTTGGATTTTAAACGTTTTGACCGGGCTGCCCGCAATCAGTCGAACATCATACAGATTATTTCAGGAGCCGAAGAAATTAAGCTGGCAGGTTGCGAACAGAAAATGCGCTGGCGTTGGGAAGGATTACAGGCGGAATTGTTTGAAATCAGCGTAAAAGGGTTGTCTGTGAGTCAGATACAGAGTATAGGAGCCTTTTTTATTACAACGATTGTAAATGTCGGATTGTCGGTTTATGCCGCTTATTTGGTGATTAGCGGAAATATTACTTTGGGAATGATGATGTCTCTGACTTATATTCTGGGACAGTTGAAAGGACCGGTCAGTTCGTTTATCGGCTTTGTGCATTCATATCAGGATGCCCGAATCAGCCTGGAGCGTTTGGGGGAAGTGCATTTCCGGGAAGACGAAGACAAACTGAATGAAAATCGTTTGGTGGAATTGCCGGACGGCGACAGAAGTATTCATATCCGTAACCTTAGTTTCAGTTATCTTGGTCCTATGGCTCCGCCTGTTTTAAAAGAGCTTGATTTGGATATTGAACAAAATCAGGTGACCGCTATTGTGGGGGAAAGTGGTAGCGGAAAGACTACACTACTGAAATTGTTATTGGGGTATTATGATTTGCAGCAGGGGAGTATTTCTATCGGGCATACTAACCTGAAAAATATCAGTACTTATGCCTGGCGGAGACATTGCGGGGCAGTCATGCAGGACGGTTTTATTTTTTCGGATACCATTGCTGAGAATATTGCAGTAAAGGATGAGCGGATTGATAAAGAACGGTTATTATATGCTGCGCGAATGGCTAATGTACGGGAATTTGCTGAAGAACAATGTGCCGGTTATAACACGAAAATCGGACAGGAAGGAAGTGGATTGAGTCAGGGACAAAAACAACGTATTCTGATTGCCCGGGCAATTTACCGGAATCCGGATTACCTGTTTTTTGATGAAGCGACAAATTCTTTGGATGCCAATAATGAACGGGAAATCCTGGAAAATATGAATATGTTTTTTAAAGGGCGGACTGTCGTTGTGGTAGCCCATCGGTTGAGTACGGTGAAGAATGCCGATAAGATTGTGGTATTGGATAAAGGAAAAATTGTTGAAGTGGGTACTCACCGGGAATTAGTAGAGAGGAAGGGCTATTATTATCATTTGGTGAAAAATCAGTTGGAATTGGATGGAACATCTTAAGATGTAGCTTATGGAAAATGAAGAAATCGGTCAGATTGAAATCAGGGAGCATGAAATAGAACATATTTTAGGCCGGACTCCCGGTAAATTCCTGCGAATCGGAATAACTATCCTGTTTGTTGTATTTTTGGTTATTTTGACAGGAAGTGCTTTTTTTTCATATCCGGATATAATTTCCGCGCCTATCAGGCTGCAGACTGAACATGCTCCGGCTCCTTTGGCTTGTAAGAATGGAGGAAAATTAGCGGAGATTTGGGTTAGAAATGGTGAAATGGTGGATGCCGGTGATATTGTCGCGGTATTAGAGAATGCGGCCGATACCCGGGATGTGCTTTATTTGGCCGGTCAATTAGAAAATGAAAGTTGGAGGGATGTGACGGAAATAGTACCGGACCGGGAATTGCGTTTGGGAGACATACAGAATGCTTATGCTGCCTGGAAGTATTCCCGAATAGCTTATCAGAATTTCAAACAGTTGAGATATCATGCCCGTCGGATTCAGGCGATGCGGGAGCAGAGAGAGTATATGCAGGAATATCTGGTATACGGAGAACAACAAGGTGAGTTGTTGGAAGAAGAACTTTCGATATTGGACAGTAACTATCGGCAAAGCGAAAAATTGGCCGGACAAAAGATTATTTCCGGCGAAGAATTGGATAATGTAAAAACCGTATTGTTGCAAAAAAAATACAGTTTTGCCGGCAATAAAGCTTCGCTGGCAAATTCAAAGGTGCAAATTGCACAGTTGGAACAAAGCATGATTGATCTTGAATTGGAATATCAAAAGCAAAAGAAAGAACTGGAAAATGAAGTACGGCGTGCGGCGGAAGTTATGTATGCTCAAATGAAAGCCTGGGAACAGATGTATGTGGTGAGGGCACCGGAAGACGGATTGGTAGCATTTACGGAATTCTGGACAACAGGTGATTATGTTTCTGCCGGGAAAACTTTATTTACTATCGTACCGCCGGGAACCGGGGGTATTGTCGGGCAAATGGAGTTACCGATGCTGAAATCGGGAAAGGTAAAACAGGGGCAACGGGTACATGTGAAATTGGATAATTATCCTTACATGGAATATGGAATTCTGACAGGCGAGGTGAATCATATTTCATTGGTTCCGAATGTTGAATTTTATAATGTTGAAGTTGTTTTTCCGCATGGATTGGTCAGTTCTTACGGAAAAACAATTGACTTGTTGCAGGGGATGAGCGGTTCGGCTGAAATTGTAACGGAAAAACAGAGTTTGTTTCAAAGATTGCTTTTCCCCTTGAAAGCATTGATAAAAAACAATAAATAAGAATGAAAAGCAGAATTATTTTTGTGTTATTGTGCTTTTTCTGCGTAAAAGGATATGCACAGAGCCGGTATTTTAACCTGGATTCGTGTATTCAATATGCTTTACGGAACCGTCCGGAAATAAGTCTCAGTGAGAATACCGGAAAACAGATAATTGCAGAAACTGATTATCTCCGGAAAAGGCAACTGCCTGATTTGCATGCCTCTTATTCCCATCAGTTTAGTTGGGGACGAACTCTGAACATGGAAAAATACGAGTGGGAAGATGATAAAAATCGTTTTGGCAGTATGAGTTTGTCTTCGGGACTTACTTTGTTTGCGGGCTTAAAGTTGCGTTATCAACTGCAGGCTGCTAAGTTGAATTCGGAAAGAAACGGTTCGGCTCACCGGAAATTACAGAATGATATCCGTCTGGAAGTTATTCAATGTTATTATGAGTTGCAGGCTGCACAGGCAACCCGGGAGTTATACCGGTTATTTTATGATAAGGATTGTAACCGGGAAGAACGTATGAAGGTTCTGTATCGTGCCGGACGGCTTGCTGAACCGGATTGGGAGGATTGCCGTGCACAGACTTTAAAATCTGTGATTGCATGGAGAAATGCTGAAAAACTTTACCGTTTGGCTTTATTGAAATTGAAAAGAAATATTCATTATACGGGCGCGGATAGTCTTGTGTTTCCTTCTTCTGATTTGCAAAAGCCTGTTTTAATTCCTTCTGTGGAGATGATGTATGGTCAGGCAGTCCGTTCTTTGCCTGAATTCAGGATTCAGCAATATGATTCTTTGTTATTGGCAAACCGGGGCAGGCAGTTACGTAGTAATTTTTATCCTGTTCTCTCTTTAAACGGGACATTGTATTCGCGTTATCAAAATAATGCGGCCGACCCTTTGACGGATGGCAGTTATTCGCCTTGGAAACAAATCCGTGATAATAATTACAAACAGGTGGGTATTTCTTTATCGTGGCCTTTGTTCAACCGGGGAGAAGTGAGATATAATCTTCGGTTGCTTGAAATGGAAAAAGTAAATTTGAAAATATCTGCCGGTAAATTATCGGCGGATATCCGTTATGAGATAGAACAGATTTGGCTGGAAGCACAGTCCCGGAAACAAAATTGTGAATTGCTTGAAGAACAGGAGCAGAGTTTTCGTAAAATTTATCACTTGCGGCAGGAGCAATATGAAAATTACCGATTAACACTGTATGATTTGCTGACAGCAGAATCAAATTGGAAAAACGTCCGGCAGGAATTATTGATAGAACGTTTCAATCTGGATTGTTATCTGGAAATGATAAATTGTTATTTGGATGGTTAATCGGGGCAGAGGCCTGTTTGATTGTAGTTTCTTGTTGATACTTTAAGGGGCCGGATAACTTTTATGTTAAACGGCCCCTTGGTTGTTTATTCCACCGTATTGGCACTTCCCAATACATTAGTCAGTTTGTGTTTGTAGAGTTCTTTCAGAGAATCGCGGGCCGGTCCTAAGTACTTACGCGGGTCGAATTCTGCCGGTTTGGTGGCAAAGATTTCGCGTACGGCAGCGGTCATGGCCAGACGTCCGTCTGAGTCGATGTTGATTTTACAAACGGCTGATTTGGCAGCTTCACGCAGTTGTTCTTCCGGAATACCGATGGCATCTTTCAGGGCACCGCCGTATTTGTTGATGATGGCTACTTTGTCCTGGGGAACGGAAGAAGAACCGTGCAATACGATAGGGAAACCCGGAATCCGTTTTTCAATTTCTTTCAGAATATCGAAACGCAATGGAGGAGGTACTAAGATACCGTCCGCATTGCGGGTGCATTGTTCCGGTTTGAATTTATTTGCTCCGTGGGATGTGCCGATGGAAATCGCCAGGGAATCCACTCCGGTTTTCTTTACAAAGTCTTCCACTTGTTCCGGTTCTGTGTAAGTGTGGTGCTCTGCGGAAACTTCGTCTTCAACACCTGCCAGCACTCCTAATTCTCCTTCTACGGTTACGTCGAACTGGTGGGCATATTCCACTACTTTTTTGGTGAGGGCTACGTTTTCCTCATAAGGCAGATGTGAGCCGTCAATCATGACAGAAGAGAAGCCCATATCGATACAGCTTTTGCACAATTCAAAGCTGTCTCCGTGGTCCAGGTGAAGGGTGATAGGGATATTTAGTCCCAGTTCTTTTGCGTATTCAACAGCTCCCTGAGCCATATAACGCAGAAGAGTCTGGTTGGCATATTTACGGGCACCGCTTGAAACCTGGAGGATTACCGGTGATTTGCATTCAACGGCGGCCTGGATGATGGCCTGCATCTGTTCCATGTTGTTGAAATTGAAAGCGGCAATCGCATATTTTCCTGCCATTGCTTTTTTGAACATTTCCCTGGTGTTTACCAGTCCTAATTCTTTGTAGTTAACCATAGTTTGTGTATTTTATTGCTATTTTGATTTCAAAAGTAATGATTTCTCCTGACAAATTATTTCCGTTGTCCGAAAATCCGTAATAACATGATAAATAGGTTAATGAAATCCAGATACAGGGACAGTGCCCCGCAAATGGCCAATTTCTGTGTGTGTTCGTTGTCGGAAGCGTAGGCAAGGGCTTTGATTTTTTGGGTATCATAAGCTACCAAACCGGTAAAAATGAGCACTCCGGCATAAGTCACCACCCAATATACGGTTTCGTTTTTCAGGAAAAGGTTCACGACGGAAGCGATGATGATTCCAATCAGGCCCATCAGCAGCAGATTGCCCAATTTTGTCAAATCGGCTTTTGTGACAAAACCGTATAGGCTCATGACGGCAAAAGTTCCGGCCGTAATGAAGAATGTGGAAGCGATGGATTCTGCTGTAAAGACCAGAAAATAAACTGAAAAAGTGATTCCGGTGAGTACAGAGTACAGCATAAACAGACCGGATAAAGCGGGCAGGCGGAAAGAGGTTACTTTGGCCGAAATTGCCCATACCAGACCAAACTGGGCAATGAGCAACATCCAGAAAATAGCCTTGCTTGAAAAAATAATTTCCAGTAACCGGGGGCTGCCGGCTACTAAAGTTGCCGTAGCACCGGTCAGTAGCAGTGCCGTACACATCCATATATAAACACTCCGTACAAGCGTGTTGGTTGCTGTCCGGGAAGGAGTCTGATATTGTTCTTTAAATACTTGCGGTTCGTAATTATTCATAGCTTTTTTCGTTTAAATATTATTTGTTTCTTTTTACCACTCAATCGGTTTTAATCCATGTTCCTGTAAATATTGGTTGGTCCGGCTGAACTGGTGATTACCGAACCATCCTCCCCGGTTGGCTGACAGAGGAGAAGGGTGGACGCATTTCAGCACCAGATGTCTGTTGGTGTCGATGAAAGCTCCTTTGCGTTGTGCGTAGGAACCCCATAAAAGAAATACAAGGTGTTCTTTCTTTTCGGCTATGGCCCGAATAACTGCATCGGTAAAGGTTTCCCAGCCTTTGTTCTGGTGCGAACCTGCCTGATGTGCCCGGACGGTGAGGGTTGCATTTAATAATAATACCCCTTGGTCCGACCAGCGTTCCAGATTGCCGGATGCGGGAACAGGTGTTCCCAGGTCGTCGTGTATTTCTTTAAATATATTTTGCAGGGAAGGGGGTTGTTCTATCCCTTCGGGTACAGAAAAACAAAGTCCGTGTGCCTGACCCGGACCGTGGTATGGGTCCTGGCCCAGAATAACAACTTTGGTATTGTCTGCCGTACAATGGTTAAATGCGTTAAAAATTAATTTGCCCGGAGGATATATCCGTGTTGTGGCATATTCGTTTTTAACAAAGGAAATCAATTCTGAAAAATAAGGTTTTTCAAATTCCTCTTTCAGCAATTCTTTCCAGGATTCTTCGATTTTTACATCCATTATGTGATTTTTTGGGGAATAAACGAATATTATGAAAGGATGGATAATTTCATCTCATCCGGCATAAGAATCATTTATTATTCATTGATTTTGATTTCAAATATTTTTGGCCACCGCTTGCCTGTCACATAAAATGTGTTTTTTTCCGCATTCCAGGCTATGCCGTTCAGCACATCGTCTTTTTCATTGAGACCGGCCCTGTCGCTTTCCGGCAGCAGTCCTGTCATATCTAATTCGGCTTTTACCACACCGGTTTCCGGGTCGATGGCGACAATCCGGTCGGTAAGCCACACATTGGCCCACACCAGGCCGTTTACATATTCCAGTTCATTCAGTTGGCTGACCTCGCCATTGTGGTCGTATACTTCCACTTCTTTGATGATGCTGAAGCCGGAAGGGGTGACGTGATAAAGTTTATTGCTTCCGTCGCTCATAATCAGATGCTCTCCGACGGTGGTGATGCCCCATCCCTCGGAGTTGTAGTTGAAAGTAGATTCCAGCGTAAAAGTTTTCAGGTTATAAATAAAACCTTTTTTTGAACGCCAGGTGAGCTGGTAAATTTTATCATTGCAGATGGTGATGCCTTCTCCGAAATATTGGCTGTCAATGTTTAGTACGGAAAGTATATTCCCGCTTTGCATGTCTGTTTTCCGGATGGAAGATTCTCCGTATTGTCCGGTTCCTTCGTACAGATAACCATTCCAATATTGTAATCCTTGCGTATAGGCTTCCCGGTCGTGAGGAAAAACTTTCAGTATTTTGTAAGTGTATTTTTCCGGAGCCTGGGTCGGTTTTAACCGGATGCGGACTGTGGCAGTGCTTCTTTTGTTGTCCGGATGCCAGCTCATTATTTTTATGGAGGTGTATCCGGCTTTATTTTCCGGCAGGCGGAGGATATGGCGATTTACATTTTTACCCAGTCTGGCTATTTCATGACCGTTTATGAAAACGGATGAAGAATCAATGGGAAAATGCTCTTTGTTTTCAAATTGTATTGTGATGTCTTCCCCGAAATTATATATTTTATTTTTTCCGGGGGAGGTTATTTTGATGCTGTTGACATATTTTACTTCATTTTTTCCGGCTGTTGAAAGAGCAATTTCTGTTTCTCCGTTTCCCTTTTCTCTGGTGGAATTTCCCCCGCAGGAACAGAGTAACATCAGACAGATAAAATAATATAAATAAGGCATATAGTAAAGATTAATTTTCTAAGCTCCATTCATATCCTTCTTTGGTGTCTTTGATAATGACACCTGCGTTTTTTAACTCATCCCGGATTTTGTCTGAGGTGGCCCAGTCTTTTTTCTGTTTGGCTTCGGTGCGGATAGCCATGACCATGTCCAGAATTTTGCCCAGAACCTGATGGTCCTGACTGATGGCTTCGGTTTCTGCTTTCAGGCCAAGTATCTCAAAAACAAAATCATGATATAATTTTTTCAGTTTGCCCAGATTTTCTTCGTTGATTTTTTCGTTTCCGGCAATCAGTGAATTGATGGTGCGTACACCGTCGAATAGAAAGGAAATCAGCAAAGGAGTGTTCAAATCATCGTTAATCGCTTCCCGGCATTTGGTGGCAAGTCCGTCAATATCTACAGTATTTTCCGGAGTCGCTTTTATTTTGTCCAAAGCATTTGTCGCAGCCATCAGTCGTTCGTATCCTTTTTGTGCCGCTTTCAGTGCTTCATTGGAAAAGTCGAGCGGACTGCGGTAATGGGCTTGCAGGATGAAGAAACGGATGGTCATCGGAGAGTAAGCTTGTTCAAGCACTTTGTTGTCACCTGAGAACAATTGGTCCAAAGTGATGAAGTTACCCAGAGATTTTCCCATTTTCTGTCCGTTAATGGTCACCATGTTGTTGTGCATCCAGTATTTTACAGCTTCATGGCCGTAAGCAGCCGTGCTTTGGGCTATTTCACATTCGTGATGAGGGAATTGTAAATCCAGGCCTCCGCCGTGGATGTCAAAACGGTCTCCCAGGTATTTTTGGCTCATGCAAGAGCATTCCAAGTGCCAGCCCGGAAAACCGTCGCTCCAGGGAGAGGGCCAGCGCATGATATGTTCCGGGCTGGCTTTTTTCCAAAGGGCGAAATCTGCCGGATTGTGTTTTTCACTTTGTCCGTCTAACTGCCGGGTGTTGGCAATCAGTTCTTCAATCCGCCGGCCTGAAAGTTTTCCGTAGTCGTATTTTTTATTGTAGGCTTCGACATCGAAATAAATGCTGCCGTCGCTTTCATAGGCAAATCCGTTTTCCAGTATTTTTTTGACCAATTCAATCTGTTCAATGATGTGACCGGAAGCGTGGGGTTCTATACTTGGCGGCAGCGTATTTAATTGCTCCATGTTTTTATGGTAGCGGTTGGTATAAAACTGCACGATTTCCATGGGTTCCAATTGGTCCAGTTTTGCCTTTTTGGCAATTTTGTCTTCTCCGTCGTCGCTGTCGTTGGTTAAATGTCCTACATCCGTAATGTTCCGGACATAACGAACCTGATAGCCCAGGTATTTGAGGTAGCGGAATACCAGGTCAAATGTAATGGCCGGACGGGCGTGGCCCAGGTGGGCATCTCCGTATACTGTCGGACCGCAAACATACAGACCTGCAAAAGGCGGATTGACGGGTTCGAATTTCTCTTTTTTACGCGTGAGCGTATTGTATATCATCAGATTGTTTTCCATAGTTTTATCAGATAGATATTAAAATTGAAGCGTAAAGGTAAGGAAAAATAGGTTTTTATGCCAGATTGTGGCAAATTATTTCTGAAAATGAAAGGGGAGTTTGTATCGGGAGTTTAACGAAGAAGTATTCTTGGCGGAAATGAATGAGCGCGTCGCAGAGGAGGCGGGACTAAAATTTCCGGTGAACAGGAATTACCGGAATATTGTAAAATTTTATATTTTGGTATGTTTATTTCAGTTTACAATAAATTTTCTCAGGGTAATACATTCCCGGCGGGAGAATTCGGGAGGCTGGGAAATTTTATGATAAGGTGGTGTCTTTCCTGAAGAAAAGTTGTAAAGAAAAAGTCAGACGGATGCAATGGATGGTATATAACCGGGACATCCGGTTGCGGTTGTGAATGATAAACGGATGCGGGCATATCGGTAGTGTCCGGGGTTAGTAAATAGATAACGAGAGTCAGAATTCCTGCGATAAATAGTCTCATAATGGCTCGGTTTTATATGGTTTGTTTCTACTCTGTTCCGTGTCAGCAGAGGGCGTAACAGGGAATACGTCAGGGAACAGCAAAAGGTTGCCGTAGGGACCGGAAGAAGTGTTGTTTGCAAATGGCTTTTAAAATTTTAAACATATCATTGGAAAGAGAAGCCCAATAGGGTAACGCATTTTTTTCTATATTTGTGACATGATAAAAGAGGAGTTGCATACGATAATTGACTTGCTGGAAAGGAGTTTCCGGAAGTTTCCGGAAAACCCTTATTTGTGGGAAAAACGGGATGGATATTATCGGACAGCGACCTACAGAGAAACCCGGGAAGCGGTATTGACTGTCGCCGGGGGATTGCTGGCAGCGGGATTGGATAAGGGGGACCGGGTGGCTTTGTTGAGTCAGGGATGCAATGAATGGGTATATGGTGAGCTTGGTGTATTGTATGCCGGCGGAGTGAATGTTCCGTTAAGCATTAAGCTGACGGTAAATGAATTGATTTTTCGTATCAATCATTCCGGAGCCCGTTTTCTGATAGTATCGGATTATTATGCGGATATTGTCCGGGAATTGGAACTGGCAGTGCCCGGAGTTGAGAAAGTTTTTGTTATTTCCGGTTCGTTAACTGAACAGGGAAAATACCATTCATTTGAGCGGCTCAGGGAGGATGGCCGGCGGTACATGTCTGCTCATCCGGGGAAGCTGGAAGAGCGGTTTCTTGCCGTTCAGGCGGATGACCTGGCGAATATTTCTTATACTTCGGGGACGACGGCCGACCCTAAGGGAATTATGCTGACTCACGGAAATTATGTGTGTAATGTGTTGCAGTCCGATTCTTTGATTCAGATTCCGGCATATTATAAAATTTTGTTATTTCTTCCGTGGGACCATAGTTTTGCACATACCGTAGGTATCTATTCTTTTATGTATAACGGAGCTTCTTTGGCTTCGGTGGATTTCGGGAAATCTCCGCTGGAATATCTCCGGAATATTCCGGAGAATCTGAAAGAGGTAAAACCACATGTTTTATTAAGTGTGCCTGCTTTGGCTAAAAATTTCCGGAAAAATATCGAAACTGCGGTGCGGCAAAAAAATTGGATAGTACGGAAGTTGTATCGGTGGGGATTGAAGTTGGGGTATTATTATTACGGTCCGGGCAATTGTCAGCATAAGGGAGGAAGATGCATTCTCTGGCCGTTGGTGAAGTTGACGGATGTTTTGGTTTTTAGGAAAATCCGGGGAATATTCGGTGGTAATCTGAGGTTTTTTGTCGGGGGAGGGGCCTTGCTGGATAGGGAATTGCAGCGTTATTACCGGGCATTGGGAGTTCCGATGTTGCAGGGATACGGACTTTCGGAAGCTTCTCCCGTTATTAGTTCAAATCGGCCCCGGTACCATCGGTTCGGGTCTTCCGGTTGCATTGTACGTCCCCTGGACTTGAAGATTTGTGATGACAGGGGAAATGAATTACCGCAGGGCGTGCCGGGGGAAATTGTCATCCGCGGGGGAAATGTAATGAAAGGTTATTGGAAAAATGAGGCGGCTACTGCAGAAGTTATCCGCGACGGATGGTTATATACCGGAGATATGGGCTTTGTCAATGAAGAAGGATTATTGTATGTATCGGGACGTTTTAAATCCTTGCTGATTGCCGGTGACGGAGAGAAATACAGTCCGGAAGGCATTGAGGAAGCCATTGCAGAATTGTCGCCTTATATTGACAATTGTGTGTTGTATAATAATCAGTCGGCCTATACATCCGGATTGATTGTACCGAATAAAGCCGTTTGCCTTGAATATGTCCGCCGGCAGGGAGAAAAACCGGGTTCTGTGGAAAGTTATAAATTAATTTTGGCCAAAATACATAGAGAGTTAATGAAATTTCGTAAAGGCGGCCCTTTTGAAGCGATGTTTCCGGAACGTTGGTTGCCGGCTGTAGCCGGAATTTTGCCGGAACCGCTTTCCGAACGGAACGGGACCATAAATTCCACAGCGAAGGTGGTCCGCCGCAAAGTTTATGAAGTTTTCAGAGAAGAACTGGACTATCTTTATACTCCGGAAGGAAAAGATATCCGGAACCCACGAAATACCCTGAATATGAAGAAGTTTATGGAAGGATAATTTGTAGTGTGAAGGGAAAATACGGAATGTGCAGACAGAAATCATTTTTTATGTTCGGATAATTTAGAATAATTATGCGCAGGAAAACAAATTCAGTTAAGATTGGGAATATTACCCTTTCATCGGCTGAGCCGGTGATGATACAATCGATGTTGAATACTCCGACTATGGATACAGAAGCCTGTGTGGAGCAAGCCATACGGATTATAGAAGCCGGGGGACAGTTGGTTCGGATTACCGCTCCCGGAGTAAAGGAGGCCGGGAATCTGGAACATATTCATAAGGCTTTGCGAGCCAGAGGCTACCAAACCCCTTTGTCTGCCGATATTCATTTTACTCCCGATGCAGCTCTTGTTGCTGCCCGTTATGTGGAGAAAGTGAGAATTAATCCGGGAAATTTTGTAGATAAACGGGCTACTTTTAAAAAGCTGGATTATACGGATGAGGAATATGCTGCCGGGTTGGGAATATTGCGGAAAAAATTCACGGAATTTCTTGACGTATGCAAAAAACACGGTACAGCGGTGCGCATCGGGACGAATCACGGTTCTTTATCAGACCGGATTATGAGCCGTTACGGGGATACTCCTGCGGGAATGGCAGAGGCTACGATGGAGTATTTGAGGGTGTGCAAATCCGTCGGGTTCGAGGATGTGGTGATTTCTTTGAAATCCAGTGATTGCCGGGTGATGGTGGATGCTGTCCGCTTGCTTGTCCGTGAAATGAAAAGGGAAGCTATGCATTATCCTTTGCATTTGGGAGTGACGGAAGCCGGAGAGGGAGAGGACGGCCGGATCCGTTCGGCCGTAGGAATCGGGACGTTGTTGAATGAAGGTATCGGGGATACGGTCCGGGTTTCTTTGACCGAGGCTCCAGAAGCTGAAATACCGGTTGCCAGGAGGTTGGTGCAATTGTGCAACCGTCCTGAATTTGAAAAAAGCGGGGATATATTGAAAGGAACCTCTTTCCGACCCGTAATTGTGGCTGATTTGTCTGCTGCCGGCAGATGGGATGAAGGGATTTTGGAGATGCTGGATTTCAGGCGGGATGCCGGGACTGGTGGTTTGTTGTCCGGAGTGAGGACTCCGGAATTGATTTATATGGAACAGACCGGCGATAAGCTGACGGATTTGCCGGAGGAGGTTTCGGTGATTGTTCCTGCGGCACTTTGGCCGGAAGCATGTGCGTTGCATGTCCGTGTCTGGCCGTTGTATGACCGCAACGGGTACTTGGAGAATCCGGAATTACCGGGAGATATTCCGGTTTTGGTGCAAGTGGTTTCTGTGGAAGAACTGGATGCCGGGTTGGCGGAAAAGTTAAAAAAAGACAGGAATGCCGTTTTGGTATTGTCGTTCGGTCCGGAGTATCATGCTTACCGGGAGGCTTTCCGGCTGCTGCGGGAATGGGGTTTGGATAATCGGACTTTGTTGCGTGTTTGTGCGGAGGGCAAAGATGTGGAACGGATAAGCCTGGAAATTGCTGCGCAGGTAGGAGGTCTGTTTTTGGACCGTTTGCCGGGTGGTTTGTGGATTACGGTGCCGGCTTGCTGCGGCCCGGGGTATGGGCCGGAGTTGAGTCGTAATATACTTCAATCTGCCGGGGTCCGCCGGTATAAAGCGGAATTTATCAGTTGTCCCGGATGCGGAAGGACTTTGTTTGATTTACAGGGGGCAGTGGCTCAGGTAAAGCAGGCATTCGGACATTTGAATACGCTTAAGATTGCTGTTATGGGATGTGTGGTGAACGGACCCGGTGAAATGGGGGATGCTGATTTTGGTTATGTAGGTGCCGGCAATGGAAAAGTGAATTTATACAAAGGACGTCAGATTGTGCGTGTGGCAGTACCGGAAGAGGAAGCTATTGAAGCTTTGCGGAGACTCATAGAGGAATGAGCTGATTTCGGTTGGCAGGCTTGATTTTTTTTATAATTCTTTAATATTGTTTTTATGTTGAAACAGACTCCTCTTACTTTAGGTTCAGAGGATATCCGGAAATTATTGATAAAGTATGCTGTCCCGGCAATTGTGGCAATGACTGCTGCTTCGTTGTATAATATGATGGACAGTATTTTTATCGGACATGGTGTAGGTCCGTTGGCTATTGCCGGATTGGCAGTGACTTTCCCGTTTATTAACCTGGCAGCGGCTTTCGGCTCATTGGTTGGTGTAGGGGCGTCTACGCTTGTTTCGGTAAAGATGGGGCAGAAAGATTTGAAAAGTGCGGAAGCGGTGCTGGGAAATGTGTTGCTGCTGAATACATTAATCGGATGTATTTTTATGGTTGTTTGTCTGATTTTTTTGGACCCCATTCTTTATTTTTTCGGAGCGAGTGCGGATACTTTGTCTTATGCCCGGGATTATATGAAAGTGATTTTGTACGGGAACCTGATTACCCATATTTACATGGGTCTGAATGAGGTCATGCGGGCATCGGGCTATCCCCAACGGGCCATGGCAGCTACTTTGTTTGCCGTAGCGATTAACGGGGTATTGAATGCTTTGTTCATTTTTGTGTTGGACATGGGAATTCAGGGAGCGGCGTTGGGGACTATTTGTGCCCAGTTTCTTGCATTATTGGGTGTCCTTTTGCATTTTTCCAGTCCCCGGAGTTTTATCCGTTTTCAAAAAGGAATTTTTAAAATAAAATGGCACATTGTTCTCAGTATGCTGGCCATCGGATTATCTCCTTTTTTAATGAATATTTGTAGTTGTCTGGTAGTAATGTTAGTGAATACGGGACTGAAAAATCATGGAGGGGATATGTATATCGGGGCATACGGTATTATCAACCGGGTGGTGTTTTTGTTTATCATGATTGTGATGGGATTTAATCAGGGCATGCAGCCTATTGCCGGATACAATTTCGGAGCCCGGCAGACGGACCGGGTTATCAGGATTCTGAAATATACGATTTTTTGCGGAACCGTTGTCACTACTTTTGGTTTTTTGGTTTGTCAGATTTTTCCGCGTACCATTATCCGGTTGTTTACAACTGACGGAGAGTTGATCGATTTGGCGGAGCATGGTATGCGGCTGATTTTGCTGATGTTGCCTGTGATTGGTTTTCAGATGGTGTCCACCAGTTTTTTTCAGTCTATAGGCATGGCGGGAAAAGCTATTTTTTTGTCTTTGACCCGTCAATTGATTTTTTTGGTGCCTTGTTTGTTTATATTCCCGGTTTATTGGGGGACTGACGGCGTATGGGGAAGCTTTCCGGTAGCTGATGCTTTATCTACTATTACTACCGGGTTAATGTTGGGATGGCAATTGAAGAAATTTAAGGCTGGTGGATTGAATAATGCGAAAGATTCGGTAGCTTTGCAATAAAACAAAACTGTTTTATTATGGAAAAGAGAATCGTTGTAACCATAGGCCGGCAGTTTGGCAGTGGCGGCCGGATTGTCGGGAAAAAACTGGCTGAGCAATTGGGTATTCCTTATTATGATAAAGAGTTGATTAATTTGGCTTCCAAGGAAAGTGGTATTTGCGGGGAGTTTTTTGAGAAGGCTGACGAAAAAAATTCCGGTAGTTTGCTTAAAGCTTTGGCTATGGGCTTTTCTATGAATAATGCTATTTTTCAAAGCAATGATTATCTTTCCAATGAATCTTTGTTTCAGATTCAATCTGAGGTAATCCGGAAAGTGGCGGCTGAGGGTTCGTGTGTCCTGGTGGGACGTTGCGCCGATTATATTCTGAGGGATGAACCGGATTGTGTTCATGTTTTTATCAGTGCTTCATGGCAGGACCGCGTCCGGCGGGCTATGGAATATAATCGAGTGCCGGAGAAAGAAGCAGAAGAATTTCTGAAAAAAGCCGATAAATCCAGGGCTTCTTATTATAACTATTACACTGATAAAGTGTGGGGGGCTGCCGGGTCGTATGATCTTTGTGTCAATTCTTCGCTTTATGGCATTGACAGGACCGTTGATTTTATCAAACAGTTTGCAGGCATTGATACGGATGCTGACAGATAAGCATTTTTCCGCTTTAGTCCGGGGAATTGCTTGTCTGTCAGCTCTGTATCAGGATGATGGCACATCTTTCTGTTTAGTAACTAAAAGGTAACCTGAAAACCGACACCCAGGGCTTCTTTAAACTGTACTCTCGGGCCTTTGCTGCCGTCTTTTTGAAGTATTTTTGTGTCGTTGTCGTAAATCAGGTTGGTGGTAATGTTGCAGGCAAACCATTTATTGATAGCCATATTCAGTTGAACATCCCAGTTGATATCAATGTTCTGGGGGTCTTTCAGGTAGTTGGAGTAAAAGCTCAGACGTGAAAGTATAGTCATGTTTTTCATGAATTCATATCTGGCTTCCATTTGCAGATTGGCACCGAATTCGGACCGGAAATGTTTGCCGGGTGTCACGCCGAATTGTCCCTGGTCGGAAAGAATCTTGCTGCCGACAAATGTTCCCCGCCAGGTTGCCGGTGTTAAAGTGGTGGTAAACCACGGTTTGGGTGTCCAGGTCAGACCTCCTCCGACTAATAGATAGCCGGGTGACATAAAGCGTGAAATATAGGTCCGGGGGTCTGTACTATAATCGTAACCTTTGGCAAATTGAGTCTGAAATGTTAATAAACCGCTCAGATAAAGATTTTTTCTAAGTTCATAACCGTAGAGTGAAGACAGATAAATTTTATCGTTTGTTTTCTTGTTTCCGTCTGATTTTGTCTTATTTAGGCCGTAGTCCAGTTCCAGTTGGTTGTTCCACAGGTGTCTGGCTTTTTTGTAATTGGCAAAATAATTGAACAGGAAATTGAATCCTACCGCATTGTCTCCTCCTGCAGCCCAATTGCTGAGGCTTACCTGGTTGAGGTTAATTCCGATGTTTCCTCCCCGTCGCCAGGTTGTATCCAGTCCGGGTTGGGCGTTGGCCGGTAATATTATTCCGGTCACTATGACCAGTAATAATGTATAAAATCCTTTGCGTATCATTTGTTTTTTTTGTGTGGTTTACGGAAAAGCGGTCAGAAATGTTTTTTTGTATCTGGTTGGTGTCAGGTTATATTCCCCGGTTGTTGATATTGTAACCTTTTCAGGCGTTATCCGGTAAAAACCTATACGAATATTAAAACAGATTGCTTATGTCATTTTTATGGTTTATTATTGTAGGAATTGTTGCCGGCTGGGCAGCCGGTAAGGTTATTAAAGGAGGAGGATTTGGTTTGATTGTCAACTTCCTTATCGGAATTGTAGGTAGTCTTCTGGGCGGTTGGCTTTTTAGTCTGATCGGATTACATTCTACAGGCGGGATTATTGCCAATCTGATTGTAGCTTTTATCGGAGCAATGGTCTTGCTTTGGATTATTTCTTTGTTTCAAAAAAGACCCAGAGCTAAGTAAATGTGTTATTCGTTTGACTGTTTAATGATTTGAAACAGAATTGTTTTCTGTTCAATCAACAGTTAAACGAATAAATAATAATTTGATGTGTTTCTTCCTCTTAATTGCCGGCATTCTTTTGTTATTCTTTCCATATTCATGTTTTCCTCATATATTTACCTATGAACATCGCAATCCAGCCTAAAACAAGGTAGATTGCAGCATATATAATAAACCAGATTTCCTTTACATCAAAGGAAAACCAGGTCCCGAACAGGAACATCACCGCCGAAACCAGCGGAAGACTCCACATTTGCCTGATATTTTTTCCGCAATTAATTCCCAATATTATTGAATATACCGGATTAAAGACAAGAAACAATATCATGCACAATGCCATGCCGCTGCACTCCGAAGCAAGACGGGCCACCGCAAAAGGTAGAACGAGCGTTATGACCATCGTGGCACATAGCCAATAAAGGTATTTCTTATTCTGATGTTTCATATGTTTTAAGGGATGAGGGATATAGCTATTGTTCGGCAAAGAGTGAGCAGAAGCCCTGTTTGTTGAACTGATAGTACATTCCGATGCGTTCCGTCGTGTCATTTTCAAGCAACAAAAGCAGTTCTTTTGCAAATTCGAGCGTTGCGGAGCCGTTAGCGGTTACTATCTTGTTGTCGGCGACCGCCTGGGTATGGACGTAGCCGTCCGGATTAGTGTAGTTTCCGCCACCCCAGAGTTTCAGTTGTTCCAAGCCGTTGCCGGTATGTTTGACAGAATTGAGGAATCCGTGCTTTGCCATGAACGAAGCCCCGTTGCAGATTGCGCCGACAATCTTGTCTTTCTCAATGGCTTGTTTAACAATCGGTACTACCTGGTCTGCAACAGGTGTACTCCATCCGAAACCGCCAATCAGTACCAATGCCGCATAATCGCCGGGCATCGTTTCAAACGAGTAATCGGGCAGGGTTCGGAAGCCGCCAATGGATTTAACCGGCTCCAATGTCGGGGTTACAACCTTATTGACATATTTCGGATTCTGTTTTAAAGCAAATTCATCGGAGGCGATAGCCTCTGAAAGATACACCGCCTCATGCGCAGCATAGTCCGGCAGGAGAATATATAGAATTTCATTATTCATAGTGAACTTACTTTTCCAGCGTTTATGTTATTGTAGATTATTTTGCAATAGTGTCACAAATATAAATTAAATTTCAGTGCCCTGCAACTGTTCTGTGAGCCGGCTGTGTGGCGAAAGTTATCCATTTTATCATTTGGCGTTTTTTGTGAAACGCACTAATATATCAACATCACTATCTTCTGTTTCTTCTCCATGCGAATAAGAGCCAAATACCCATGCCTTTTCAACTGACTGGCATGCGAAAAATTGCTTTAATTTGTTAATAATTGTTTGTTTCATAAGTCCTTTTTGCAGATATAGTGATTGTCGTAGATATATCAATGAAAGAGTTATACTAATTTTTGAAAAATAGCTGTTACTATTTTTACTGTTTTTCCCAGTAAGTCCAAATACAAAAAATCCTGCCGGAACAACCCGGCAGGATTCTGGATATAAAGTCCGTAACTTTCTGATTACTTAGCCAATGCCTGAGCCACTGATACGGCAACAGCCACGGTAGCACCTACCATCGGGTTGTTACCCATACCGAGGAAGCCCATCATTTCCACGTGGGCAGGTACGGAGGATGAACCGGCAAACTGGGCGTCGCTGTGCATACGTCCGAGGGTGTCGGTCATACCGTATGATGCAGGTCCGGCAGCCATGTTGTCCGGGTGCAGGGTACGTCCCGTACCTCCGCCTGAAGCTACTGAGAAATAAGGTTTTCCGGCAAGTACGCGTTCTTTTTTATAGGTACCTGCCACCGGGTGTTGAAAACGGGTCGGATTAGTAGAGTTTCCGGTGATGGATACGTCTACGTCTTCTTTCCACATAATAGCAACACCTTCGCGCACATCGTCAGCACCATAGCAATTTACCTTAGCCCGGGGACCGTCGGAATATGCTTTGGTTTTCACTGTTTTCAGTTCGCTGGTGAAGTAATCGAATTCTGTCTGAACATAGGTAAATCCGTTGATACGGGAAATAATCATTGCAGCATCTTTTCCCAGTCCGTTTAAGATTACCCGCAACGGGTTTTTACGTACTTTGTTTGCCATTTCAGCAATTTTGATGGCTCCTTCGGCTGCAGCGAAAGATTCGTGGCCTGCCAGGAAAGCAAAACACTGGGTTTCTTCGCGAAGCAGACGAGCTGCCAGGTTTCCGTGGCCGAGACCTACTTTGCGGTCGTCGGCAACCGAGCCGGGGATACAGAAAGCCTGCAAGCCTTCGCCGATGGCTTCGGCTGCATCAGCAGCATTTTTGCACCCTTTTTTGATGGCGATAGCTGCGCCCACTACGTAGGCCCATTTTGCATTTTCAAAACAGATATTCTGTGTTTGTTCACATTCTAAATAAGGATCGATGCCCTTTGCCTCGCAAATCGCTTCGGCTTCTTCAACGGATGCGATGCCATAGGAGTTTAATACTTTGTTGATCTGGTTGATCCGACGATCCTGACTTTCAAATTTTACTTCTCTTTTTGCCATTGTATGTTCCTCCTATTTTATTCGTGACGTGGGTCAATATATTTAGCTGCATTGGCGAAACGTCCGTAGTTCGCAGTGGCTTTTTTCAATGCTTCGTTGGCATCAGTCCCTTTTTTAATCAGGTCCATCATAACGCCTAAACGTACAAATTCGTATCCGCAAACTTCGTCATCTTCATCTAAGGCCAGACGGGTAACGTAACCTTCTGCCAGTTCCAGGTAACGCACTCCTTTTGCTTTGGTGGAGAACATGGTACCAACCTGGCTACGCAGCCCTTTACCCAAGTCTTCCAGACCGGCACCGATAACTAAGCCTCCTTCAGAGAAAGCACTCTGGGAACGTCCGTATACGATTTGCAGGAATAATTCGCGCATGGCTGTATTGATCGCATCGCAAACCAAGTCAGTGTTCAATGCTTCCAATAAGGTTTTGCCCGGCAGGATTTCAGCAGCCATAGCAGCAGAATGAGTCATGCCTGAGCAACCAATGGTTTCAACCAGAGCTTCTTCAATAACTCCTTCTTTGATATTCAGGGTTAATTTGCAGGTTCCTTGCTGCGGAGCACACCAGCCGATGCCATGAGTTAAACCTGAAATGTCTTTGATTTCTTTCGCTTTCACCCATTTGCCTTCTTCAGGAATTGGGGCCGGTCCGTGATTCGGACCTTTTTTTACAACGCACATGTGTTGTACTTCCTGTGAATAAATCATCTTTAACGCTTTTATAGATTAATATATTGCTAATTACCACTTATTGAGTACGCAAACCTGACAAAGATAATTTTTTCACTGAAATAAAAAAAGAACTGAATAAACATATAATTGTGCAGACGTTTGCAAAATAAGGATAATTTTGTGGTTGATATCTGCTGTATTTTAGCAAATTCACTCTATATTTGCTCAGGTAATTTTGGAAATTTATGAAAAAAATAGTCTGTTTTTTAATGTTGGCAGTGGTTATTGTTGTGTTGTTTCCGCAATGCCGGCAAGTTCCTAACGAAAAGAAAGCCAAATATGTGTTCTATTTTATCGGAGATGGGATGGGAGTGAATCAAGTGAATGGAACAGAGATGTTTTTAGCCGAAAAAGAAGGGAGTATTGGGGTAAAACCTTTAAATTTCACTCAGTTTCCGGTAATAAATTTTGCAACTACCTATTCAAAATATAATTCGGTAACTTGTTCTGCTGCTGCAGGAACTGCATTGGCTACGGGAACGAAGACAAAAAACGGGACCATAGGCATGGATAGTCTTCGCAAGGGGCCTTTGTATAGTGTGGCTGTACAAGCCCGGAAAGCCGGGAAAAAGGTGGGGATAGCAACCAGTGTCAGCATTGACCATGCAACGCCGGCGGCTTTTTATGCCCATCAACCGGACCGGGGGATGTATTATGAGATTGCTACCGATTTACCGGAAACCGGATTCGATTTGTATGCCGGTGCAGGATTTTTACAACCTGAAAATAAAAAAGATTCTGCAGCACCGGTGATTTATGATGTTTTCCGGGATTCCGGCTATGTGTTGGCAAGAGGGGCGGAAGAGTTTTCTGCTAAAGCGGGAAACGCTTCTAAAATTGTGTTTATCCAGCAAGAGGGAGCTGATAAAGGAAGTTTGCCGTATGCTATAGATCGTAAGGCCGGGGATTTGACTTTGGCTCAGATTACCGGGAATGCTATTGATTTTCTAAGCCGGGAGAATAAAAACGGCTTTTTTTTAATGGTTGAAGGAGGAAAAATCGACTGGGCATGCCACAACAATGATGCTGCCACGATTTTTAATGAGATTGCCGATATGGCAGAAGCTGTGCAAAAGGCTTTGGATTTTTATCAGAAACATCCGGACGAAACGTTGATTGTGATTACAGCCGATCATGAGACGGGCGGAATTTCTTTAGGTACCGGAGCGTATGCGTTGAATTTGAAAGTGCTTGAACATCAAAAAGCGTCTGAAGAAGAGTTGACTGCCAAAATAAAAGCTTTGAGAAAAGAAAAGAACAACAAAGTGAGCTGGGAGGATATCCGGACATTATTGACCGGGAACCTGGGATTTTGGGATGCTGTCAGGTTGAGCGATAAGCAGGAAAGGGAATTGCGGGAAGTGTATGAGGAATCGTTCAAGGGACAGGAGGTGAAACTTGAGAAAAGTTTATATTCTTCCAACGAACCTATGGCGGGAAAAGCTATCCGGATGCTGAACAAAATGGCGTTGGTCGGTTGGACCAGTGGCGGACATTCTGCTGGAGTGGTTCCTGTCTATGCCATAGGGGCGGGTGCGCAGCTTTTTCAAGGCAAACTGGACAATACCGACATTCCGCGTAAGATAGTTGAAGCTGCTGGTTATGAGCGTGATAGGAAAGAAATTTAACTCTATTTGTTTTTTTGTCTGGATTACAGATTGAACAGATAAACAGAAGTGAATAATTCTTCTCAGAAAGAATATTACTCAACTGACCGTAGTGATGCAGATTATGAAAAATGTTATTTTGTGGGTTGTGCTTATCATTTTTGGTACAGGATTATTATCCTGCCGTGATAATGCAAAAGATTATAAGGATGAACTTCGTGAGGGAGTCTGGTATGTTGCTGATATAGATTCGGATTATAAGTTTTATACCGGAATGACTCCCGGATTGCTACGGTATGTCCGTTATTTGATGGACGAAAAAAATCTTTTGTTCTGGCCCGGTGACCAGCTTATCTTTTCCGGCAAACGGTTGAAGGTAATGTCGCCGGGAGGTGTTAGCTATGGTTACGACTATTTTTTTGAAGGCGGATATGTGCAAATCGGGAATTATGGGGTTTATTATGGGTTAAAGCCCGACGGAGATAATGAACGGATGGTTTTGGAATTTGACAAGACTTCCCTGCGGGAATTACTGAATGAGCAGGGAGAATATGAGTTACTGGAAGAAACCGACAATTTGAAGAGATTCCATATTACCTATGAATTACAACGGCCTGTTCCTCCGTTTGCCCAGATGATGTCCGGTATATATGCCGGAGAATTGTATGACGGGACAAATCAATTGATTTATGAAAATGCATTTCTGAATTTTTTCTGGGATGGGATGAGTCTGAATTTGAGTATGGACGAACAGATTATTCTGGAAAACGGGTCCCGTATCTATATTGAAATTCCTGATTTACAGGTTTGGGAAGGATTTACGCCGGATAGTTATGAATTTGCTGCTTCCCGGATACTGAATGATCCGGTTTCCGGGAAAATCGAAATTCAGGTTGAAGGACGGTATAATGCGGCCCGGACTGTAACAATGAATGTTTATATTTATCAGGGAGAGCAGGTTTATCAGTTACAATTTCTGAGAGGAGTCCGGCAATGGGATTTAGAGGTTGCTGCCGTAAAAAGTGCATCTCCGGGGATTATTTTGAAAGCGTCTTCCAAATGATGTAAGATGAAGAAGGTTATTTTTTGCATTCTGTTTTTGGGAATTCTATGGGAAAGTTTCGGCCAATTGGTACGGCGTAAAGATTATGATGCGGCTTTTGCTTTGCAGGTTGGAGGAGAGACAAGTGCATTGACTGCTTTTCAGAATGCCGGTTTTTTGTTGCGTCCGGTAGCCGGGTTAAAGATGACTTTCCCTTTTACACGCAAATGGTTTTTAGGCGGTGAAATCAATTACAGCGAACTGAAATACAGTTTTGCTGGTCCGCAGCAGACCGATTTTCATATAAAACAGTTGCATGTTCCCGTCTATTTAAAATATATGCTGAATTGTAACAAAGCCAGTGTGTTGTTCGGGTTGTACGGTAGTTATGTTGCGGACGGGCATTGTTTTACCGGATTTACAGATTCTCCGGGCTATACGGATATATCCGGGGATTTGGAAACCTGGTCGGCGGGGGTTACTGCCGGATTTGAATATCGGATGGTAAAGCGTCTGCATGTGATGTGCCGGATTAGCGGGGGTGTGAAAGAGGTAATGAAAAAACAGCCGTTTTTTAAGGATAAGTTGTTTCCACTGCAAGCTTGTATCACTTTAAGTTATGATATTCTGCGGATTGGAGATTGCGGATGTGATTGAAAAAAATATATTCCTGTTAAAAACATCTGCAGAGAGTCTTCCGTACCTATGGGAAAAATTAGGTATGAAAGAATTTTTATTGAAATTAGTGGTTTCCGACTGGAAACATTTGAATGGAGGATTGTTGTTGTTGCGTTTATTTGCCGGAGGAATGATGCTGACGCATGGATGGGCAAAATTGTCTTCTTTTACTGATTTGTCTGTAACTTTTCCGGACCCGCTGGGGGTTGGTAATACTTTTTCTTTGGTTTTGAATGTATTTGCAGAGGTCGGCTGTTCTTTATGTCTGATTCTGGGTTTTGTGACCCGTTTGGCTGTTTTGCCGCTTATTTTTAATATGGCAATGGCTTTTTTTATCATTCATGGTGCGGATGCTTTTGCTGTAAGGGAAATGGCGTTGCTTTACCTGGGGATGTATGTCGTTGTGTTCTGGGCAGGCGGAGGGAAATATGCCGTTGATGAAATCATCCGGCAAAAACTTATTCGCCGGGTGATTCCATGATAACAGCAGGAACGTTGGTGGTTTCGAGATTCTCATCTTCTACGATGATTGTACGGGCAAAAAGCCAGTAGAGAAGCAGGACGCAAACCAGAATGATTCCGATGGTCACCCAAATGTTGTTTTTTCTTTTTTTCATGGTTTAAAATCGTTTTTATTTCTGTAAAACGGAAAAAAGAATATTTGGTTACTGATTTTGCAGAAGATGTTTTCCGGAAAAATAAGACCGTTAACGGAAAGACTTTTGCAGATTCCGGGAGAGAATCTGCATCAAATCTTCAATAATATCCGGATTGAAAGCCATATATAAGATTCATTATTGTATCTTTTATGACGATAAAACGGGTATATTGTATACAAGTATCTGAAATTATTTTTCCGTTAAAGATAGTATTTCAATCCAATAGCCATCCGGGTCGCAAATGAAATATAATCCCATGTCCGTGTTTTCATAGCATATGCATCCCATTTCCCGGTGGAATTCCCTGATTTTGTCATAGTCTCCGGGGATACGCAGACAGAGATGAAATTCGCTTTCTCCGAGGTCATAAGGTTCTTTCCGGTCCCGCAGCCAGGTGAGTTCTAATGTAAAATCGGTCTGCCCGTCTCCCAGATACACCAGGATAAAGGAACCGTCTTTTGCCGTTTTCCGGCGTACTTCTTTAAGTCCTAACGCTTTTTCATAGAACCGGATGCTTTTTTCCAGGTCCAGTACATTGAAATTGAAATGGTCAAATCTGCCTTTTATTTCCATTGTTTTTTATTTAAGTTTCGTGTCGTCTTCCAGTTCTATGCTTTCTCCCGGCTGGTGGATGGCTATGAATTTGCTTCCGTGTTCCTCTATACCGGCTTGTATGGCATTCGCTTTGTCATATTTTTCCCAAAAGTGCATAGGTGCGAATTGCCGTGTCCGGATCCGGCCGGTGAATTGAAGTGCTCCTTTTGCATAATTTTCTCCCAGCCGGGGGTCTGCCGGAAACAAGGCTAAATCTACAGAATCTGCATTTTGAGCCACAATTTCTAATTCGTTCAGGAAATTCGTTTCGGCTTCTGCTATTTCTTCCGGCGTGGATTCCTCCTGCCAGTGCCAGTTATTTAAATCTCCGGCGTGAAAAATCCGTTTGCCTCCGGCATCAATCAGAAAAGAAATTCCGGCATCTGTGGACCCCAGTGCTTTAATTTTTACAAGGTTGTCATGCCATACCTCTCCTTTCCTTAAATAAACGATGCCGGAAAAACCGGGTAGGTTTGCAGTCCGTATATCTGCTGAAAAAATATATTGAATATCCGGGCGTTTATTTTTCCAGGTCAGGATTTCCGGATTGAAATGGTCGGCATGGACATGGGAAGCAAGTACATATAATTTTCCGGGACGGTTCAAAAATTTTTCGTGCACCACCTCATCAGGAGTATCCCGGTAATAATCAATTAGTAAGGTGAAATCTTTCCCTTCCAGAATAAAGCCGCTGTGATAAACATAGGTCAATTTCATAAGACAAAGATACGAAAATAAACTGTTGGGGCGTGTTTGTCAATTAATCAATTGTTTAACGAATTCTGTTTTGGGGCATGCTGCAATTTTTTCGGGGGAATCGTCTTGTTCGATGTGTCCGTCTTTCATAACAATCACTCTGGTGCCCAAAGACAATGCTTCCCGGATATCGTGAGTGATAAAGACAATGGTAACTCCCAGTTCCTGATGAATACGGGTGATTTCGGCCTGCAGCATTTTCCGGGTGATTTCATCCACGGCCCCGAAGGGTTCGTCCATTAATAAAATTTCCGGATTTGCCGCCAATGCCCTGGCTATGCCTACCCGTTGGCGTTGACCTCCCGAAAGTTCTGCGGGATAGCGGTTGAGCATCTCCTGTTCCAGTCCGACCATTTGAATGAGGCATTCTGTTGTTTGCCGGATGTGTTCTTTATTGCGGTGGTTTGACAGACTGAGGACGTAGGCTATATTTTTCCGGATAGTCATGTGCGGAAACAAGCCTATGCCCTGGATGACGTAACCGATATTCCGGCGCAAGAGGTTTTGATTTTCTCTGGCTATGTTTTTACCATTAATACAGACGGTGCCGCTGTCCGGGGTGAGCAAACCGTTAATCATTTTGAGCAGAGTGGTTTTACCGCTGCCCGAACTTCCGATAATGGTGATAAATTCACTTTTCTGTATGCTTAAATTAATGTGTTCAAGAACCGAGTGATTCCTGTATGCTTTACTGACGTCTTCAAAGCGGATGATGACCGGTGCTGCTTCCATGGTATATTGTTTTGAGTTATTCATCTGTTGAGGCCAGTAGTCCTTTCTTATTGAGAAAATTTTTAGCGACAGTTCTTTCCGGTATTCCTTCCATGTCGACCTGATAGTTCAGTTTGGCCATTTCCTGGTCAGTACAAATGTTTGACATTTTATGAAGTATTTTCTTTAACTCCGGATATTTTTCCAGAGTTTCTTCCCGGACCACTGTGGCACAATAATAGGCCGGAAAGAAATGTTTATCGTCTTCGAGTACGACTAAATTGGCATCGGCGAGTTGTCCGTCTGTCGTGAAAATAGTCATCACATCTACTTTCCCCGATTTGATGGCTTCGTATTTTAACCCGATATCAATGTCTCTGGTTTTCTTGAATTTGAGGTTATAATATTGACAGAGTTCCTTATACCCTTTGTGAATTTCAAAAAAATCATATTCGGCACCGAAAGTAAATTGTCCGGGAAAACGGGCCAAATCGGAAAAGGTTTTTAATCCGTATTCTTTGGCTTTTTCCTGATTGATCGCCAGACTGTATGTGTTGTTAAAACCATAAGGAGGGGTCCATACTAAATGATATTTTTGCCGGTATTCCCGGCAGAGTTTTTCATAAAGTTTATCTGCAGGCAGAAGCGTGTCTTTTTTCAGTACCACTAACCATCCGGTACCGGTATATTCGGGGTACAGGTCAAATTCTCCCTCCAGCATGGCAGGATGAATATTGCTGGTTCCGCCTCCGATGCCTTTGGTTATTTTCACGGAGAGGTCTGTATTTTCTTCGATGAGCAGGCGCAACATTTCTCCCAGGATAAATTGTTCGGTTACGGGTTTGGTTGCAATGCGGATTGTGTCGCCTTTGGGTTTGCATCCCTGACCTATCAAAAGAGAAAGAAGGATGAAAAGGCATAACTTTGGCAAATTCTGAGATTTCATGGCTACAAGAGTTTACGTTTTTTCTTAAAATGATTTTCATATCGTCCGATGAGGCAATCGGTCAATAAAGCCAGCAGGGCAATCAGCAAACTGCCGGCAATGGTTAATGCCCCGTTGTTGGTGGTGATGCCCCGGTAGATGGCCACTCCGAGTCCTCCGGCACCTATAAAAGCTGCAATACCGGTTAATGCAATGGTCATCACGACCATATTGCGGAGTCCGGAAAGGATAACCGGGAAAGCCAGAGGGAGTTGTATCCGGAAAAGTATTTGTGCGGAAGTACTGCCCATCCCTCGGGCTGCTTCGATGATTTCGCGGTCAATACCTGTCAGACCGGTATAGGTGTTGCGGACCATCGGAAGCAAGGCGTACACGGTGAGGGCAATGATGGCGGTGAAATTTCCGATTCCTGAAAAAGGTATCAGGAAACCGAATAAAGCGATGGTAGGGATGGTGTAAATAAAATTGGTCAGTCCCAGAACCGGGCTGCACAGATGCCGGTAGCGACTGATCAAAATGCCTAATCCCAGACCGATAATGATGGCTATGACAATGGCTATCAGGGAAATTTCTAGATGCTGGATTGTCAGATTCAGAAAAAAATGCCATCGTTCGGCGTACAGATGAAAAAGATCTTTAAGCATATCCGGGGGATTTAAAAATAATAACCGATGTTGATATTAAAACGGGAGTGCCAGGAATTGCTGCCCTGTCCGGGACCGAATGCATCCCAGTCGGGGCCTAACCAGGCGTGATGTTTTCCCATGGCATAGTCAATGTATACAGCAACCGGTCCCATAGTCATCATCAGACCGCTCACATTTTGCACGCTGTTTTTGAAGCAGCAATTCCGTTTTTGCAGCAACCCGAAATCATGGTATAGTAATATATTTTGGAGCCATTGGGATTTCAGGGGGAAATTGTGTGAGAAACTGAGGGTGTATATGTTTGCTTTGGCTGCAACCTGGTAAGGAGCACCATAAGCTGTCATACTGACCAGATTGCGGTTTTCGCCGGGAGCATTTTTCGGATGCAGTGCGTAAGTGGAAAACTGAGCTTTCAGATTCCAGTTTTTCCAATCGATGACATAGTGGAGGGCAAAAGCAAAGCGTGTCCCTTTTTTGCGGGTGTCCAGGTTGTAAAGCTGACCGAATAGCCCGGAGACACCGGCTTTTTGTTTGGCTGTTGTTCCGAATTTGCGGATTATCTGAGCGTTCCATTGGTTAACCTCTTTGTTGCGGCCGGCTACATCATAACCATACCGGTCGTCGGAGGTTTCGTCGTTGGCACTGAATAGCAGTTCGTCGGCATTTTTGAAAAAGGCTGCCGCATATTCCCATTTCCCGTCTTCGTGCACATATTTGATTCCCATGTCCGAATCGTCTTCCAGTCCTACATAGTAGGAAATCTGAAAAAAGAAGTTATTGCCGCTGGCCGGGTGAATGCCGAAAGGTACTTTTGTCAATCCTACTTCGATGTGGTCGTGTTCCGAAAACCGGTAGCCTATCCAGCCGTATTTCAGCATAAATCCTCCGAAAGCTGTGCTATAGAACCGGAAATCTGCGTCCAGCAAGAAACCTTTGTAAGAAGCTGTCGGATGGAGCAGAAACACATCGTAGCCGAATTGCCCCCATTGGTCCCGGTGAGCCTGATTCCAGTCGGAATAATTGTAATTAAATCGTAAGGCTCCGCCAATATGTACCTGTGGACGTTCCGGATTTTGTTGGCTTAAAACGGGGTGTGCCGTGAAAAATAGTAGAATATAAAACAAAGTCTGGTATTTCATAATACATCAACTTTTAGATGATGAATCTTCTTTGCGTTCTTTATTTTGTATAACGAACGTTTGCCGGGCAGGTTACATCCTTTCTGAAGTGATTGCGGAAGCACGGATTTCAGTTATTTCATAAACGGCATGTTTGTAAATGTTGTTTTTTAATACGATAAGAAAGATTAGAATATTTACATTTTTTAAATTTATTTTATCAATTTTGTAAAAGCAAACTTTGAGTTAATATTTAAAATAAGATGAAAAAAATAATCGAACTCAGTAACATTACATCTATACCTGAATTTTATAATGGAATGATATTGGTATATAGTTCTAATGTATTACTTTTTATTTCCGAAAAGACCGGCAAGATTGTACATAAAATTAGTTTCGATAATTGGTATCCGTTAGAGGTGTCGGATGGGAAAGTTTTAATGTATAGAAATAACTTATTTATTTATGATGATGAATTAAAAAATTTTGTAGTTTATCAAAATTCAATTAGCGGCGGCTCTATTTCAATTTATAATAATAAAATAATTGAAAGTAAATATGACAGGGCTACTAATAGTGTACAAATAATTCTTTATGAGGAGAAGGGTAATAAAAAATTGTGGCAGAATTTTTTTTCTAACCGAAGAGGTAAATGCATTTTTGGGAAACATTTATATATAACCGATTTATCTTTAAAATACATTGATTTTATCGATGCCGAAAGCGGTGAAGTAAGAAATACGTTGCATTTTGAGAATCCTCCCATTTCAAGGTTTATCTATTATTATGAAGATACTCTGATAGTTTCATTGAATGTTAATCGAGGAGAGTTTCATTTACTCGGTTTGGATGCGGTGACAGGGGAGGAAAAGTGGAGAATAGAAAATGCTTTTTATATATACGCCCCAGATAATTCTACCGGTTTGTTTTATGCTTTAAGCGGATACTTTTATCAAGTTATTGATGTAAAGAATGGTAAATTGGTATGCGTGGACGACTTGTCCGCTGAAATGTCAAAATTTGATGTGATACCTGAAGCTGGCGGATGCCTGACAGAGGATGGCATTTATTTTCGTGGACGAATGAGTGCCAAATTTGGTTTGTTGAATATTCATACCCATAAATTTGAGTTTGTTGAGGATTTGGGAGCGGGAAAAGATGTATGGACAACGAATATACAATATCATAATGGGAAAGTATATGTGTTGGACAGTAAGGATGTTCTGCATATTTGGGGTAAGTAATAACACGTTTTGATGGGAAGGTGAACGTTGGATCCAACGTTACTTTCTTAGTCATCCGGAGGAGTTTAAGGGGCGTGTAATAACTTTTGAGAGCCAGGCGTATGTTGGAAGTAATGTAAGAAGAGTGGACGTAGTTACAACGGGAGAAAATAACAACTCTATATATTATGAGTTTAAATCTATAACTCATATTCCTCCTAAAAACTTTGCCCGACAATTTCTGAAAGATTTGGAGGTTGCAGAAAATCTAGAGCAGATAAAATGGTATTTTGATGGGAAGAAGATTTCCAACTTGGATAAGGAATTGTTTTTGGAGGAATTGGAGAAAGTGGAGATAAAACGAGAACTTATAGAAAAATGGATAAATGACTCGCGTCGGCAATCAAAAGATTATTTTATCAATTTTGTAAGTACAAACTTTGAGTTAATATTTAAAGTAAGATGAAAAAAATAATCGAACTCAGTAATATTACATCTATACCTGAATTTTATAATGGAATGGTATTGGTATATAGTTCTAATGTATTACTTTTTATTTCCGAAAAGACCGGTAAGATAGTGCATAAAATTAGTTTCGATAATTGGTATCCGTTAGAGGTGTCGGATGGGAAAGTTTTAATGTATAGAAATAACTTATTTATTTATGATGATGAATTAAAAAATTTTGTAGTTTATCAAAATTCAATTAGCGGCGGCTCTATTTCAATTTATAATAATAAAATAATTGAAAGTAAATATGACAGGGCTACTAATAGTGTACAAATAATTCTTTATGAGGAGAAGGGTAATAAAAAATTGTGGCAGAATTTTTTTTCTAACCGAAGAGGTAAATGCATTTTTGGGAAACATTTATATATAACCGATTTATCTTTAAAATACATTGATTTTATCGATGCCGAAAGCGGTGAAGTAAGAAATACATTGCATTTTGAGAATCCACCCATTTCCAGATTTATTTATTATTATGAAGATACTCTGATAGTTTCATTACAAATTCGACCTTTGGAGGAATATATTTTGCTTGGCTTGGATGCAATGACAGGGGAGGAAAAATGGAGGATAGACGATGCTCGTTATTTATATATTCAAGATATAGAACAAGGTTATTTATATGGTATTGGAGGAAATTTATTTCAGGTAATCGATGTCCAACATGGGAAAATGTTGGTTTATGAAAGATTATCGTCTGAAATAGAAAAATATAAAGTATTTCCCGACAGACAAGGTTGTTTGTCTCCCAAGGGACTCTATTTTAAAAGCAATCATCCGGATTGTAAATTGGGTTTAATTAATATACAAACCCATAAAATAGAGTTTGTTATTGATTTAAATTTACCAAAAGGAGTAAAGGTAACTGAGATGTCTTACCATAATGGCCGTCTTTATGTTCAGGATACCAATGATACGTTGCATATTTTTGCAGAAGAATGATACAAAGGGACGGGCTTTGTGTCGTAATGAAAAGGGTTTAAGGTAATTAAAAAGAAGAAATCAGACATAGGAATAGATATGAAGTATGAAACTGCGAAATGAGGTATATTTGTTGTTTGCCGGAATTCTTGCGTCGTTACATGTCGGGTATGCTCAGTCCTTCATAAGGGATTATAATTTTTCCAATGTCGGGATGACTTTTCTTTCGGTGAGTACGGATGCCCGTTCCGGAGGCATGGGAGAATTGGGGGTGGCGACTTTGCCGGATTGTTACTCCCATCAACAGAATGCTGCCAAATATTTGTTTATTGATTCCCGGCATAAAGGCGGGATCAACCTTTTTTATGTTCCCTGGTTGCGGAAATTGGTTGATGACATGAGTATAGCCGGTATTTCCGCCTATTATAAAATCGGTCCATTGCACGGTGTCAGTGCCTCTTTCCGCTATTTTTCACTGGGAGGCTTGCAGAAAACGGATGAGAATATGCAAGCCCTGGGAGAAGACACTCCCCATGAAGTAGCATTTGACGTGGCCTATGCCCGTCGGTTGGGTGAATACTTCTCTATGTCTGTTGCTTTTCGTCTTGCAGTGTCCGATATTGTCCGGAATTACCGGAAAGTCCATGCCGTGGCGTGTGATTTGTGCGGATATTATGAACGCCTTTTTTATACCGATAAGATAGCATACAAACTGGGTGTGGGTTTTGCTTTGAGCAATATCGGCGATAAAATAGAATATGGTCCGGTGGATAAACTCTTTTTGCCGTCCGATTTGAAAATGGGCGTAAACTGGTCGGGGACGTTTGCCCGGTGGCATGGTTTATCTGCCGGAGTGGAAGGAGGTAAATATTTAGTGGCTTCCGGTGAAAACAACCGGGACAATTCTGTCCTGAAGAATATAGGAAGTGCATTTGCTGCCGGAGAGATTCACCGCGTTTATTGGAAAACCGGTCTTGAATACAATTTCCATGAACTGTTGTTCGGGCGTGTAGGATATTACCATGAAGGTAAATCCGGTCTGCAACGTCAATACATGACTTTTGGTGCTGGTATCTGTTTTATGCGGATTCATTTTGATGTAGCCTGTTTAGTTCCTCAGTCCCGGCGTAATCATCCCATGGATAATACTTTCCGGTTGTCTGCCGGTATGTCTTTTTAAGTAATTTCTATATTCCACAGCAGATTTTAGATCCTATGAACAGATTTATACCTGCCATCGTATCTCCGGCACCTTTATAGACACAAAACCCCTGTTGCCATGTATCATTTATATTTTGATAGATGGTAATTTGTAGTTTCCTGAAAAAGGTTTACTTTGGGAGTGGTCAACTTTTTCAGGATGATACTCGGTGGATGTAACGGCACAAGCACTTTTTTTACTTTTCCATGGAATCTTCATCGTATCTTATAAATCTGATTCGGGGGTGTGCTTTCCTTTGCCGGTCTCTAAGTTTCCAAAAATCCAACGTTTTATTATCCTTGCCTGTGGCGCATTCTTTTTGAAACACTATCAACACTCCCGGGGAGGAATAAAATCCACCGATTTCACCTGTTTTTGCTGCTTCATTTTGCTGTATTTTCGGTAAGTTGAGAAAAAGAAAAACTCCTGAAAGTCTTTATTTTCAGGAGTTTGATTTGTTTTTCTTCTTGATTTTGTGGGTCCTGAGGGATTCGAACCCCCGACCCTCTGGGTGTAAACCAGATGCTCTGAACCAACTGAGCTAAGAACCCGTGCAGTCTGTCTTGATTGCGGGAACAAAAGTAGAGGAATTTTTTGTTTTTGCAAAATATCCGGGTATTTATTTTTAACTATTTTGCAAACATACGGCAAATGACGGACCGGAAGCAAGACCCGGGGCCGGAAATTTGTCCGGAAGAATTTATAGTTAAAGAAATTCATTTCGCGCGGAAAATTTTCTTCATAACCTGCATAGCGTAACTATTACGTTCTGGAATTTTAACTGTATTTTAAGATTTTAATTAGCTATTATTTGCAATTAAAATCTTGCTTTTTGAAATAGGATTTTTACCTTTGCACCGTCTTTTGAAAAAAGATTGTTTTTCATAAGTTTGTATGGTTTAGGTTAGTAGTTAGTAAATGGTTAAGGGTCGGTTTTCCGGCCCTTTCATTTTTTTATATTGAATATAATTCGTAAAACCGGATGAATACCGGACGACAAGATTGTGACTTTATAAACTAATTCAGAAAAATGATGAAAGGGATACTCGAAATTGAAGGTATGGAGTTTTTTGCTTATCATGGTTGTTTTGAAGCGGAACAGGTGGTTGGCAATAAATTTACGGTATATGCGTGTTTGCATTATGATTGCAGTTTGTCTGCAAAATCCGATAGCATTGATGATGCTCTGAGTTACCAGACGGCTTATGAAATCATAGCCGGGGAAATGACCAGGCGTTCGCATTTGCTGGAACATCTGGGGCGGCGTATACTGGATGCTCTTTATGAGGCTTTTCCGCAATTGGAGTATGCTAAGATTAAAATATCAAAAATGAATCCTCCTTTGGGCGGACAAATTAAATGTACCAGTGTGACTTTAGAAAAATAATTTTACGGATTGTTTTGGAGATTAACTAAAACCTTCTATCTTTGCATCGCAAAATGAAACGGTCGGTTGGCCGATAGGTTAGGCAACGGTCTGCAAAACCGTGCAGAGCGGTTCGATTCCGCTACCGACCTCTGAAAGTCAGTCATTTAAGATGACTGGCTTTTTCTATTCTGTAAGTTCTTTTTTAATTCATGCTTCTGACAGCGACAGATGGGCCGGGTTGAAATTCTTGTGTGATGAATCTGTTGCCGTAAGGTTCTCTGTCTGTTTTAGACAGGTTGTTATCGGTAAATACCGAGGCCGTTTATTTTATATCGTAATATAAAAACAGTTGCTGTTTGTTCCGGATGATAAAAGGTAATTCTTCCTGTCCTTCTGAGTAGTTTTGCAGCCAAAGCAATGTATTTTCCGGTACGTGGTTAAATTCCAGGTATTCATAGCTTGCTGTGCAGGTACCGCAGCTTTTCCAGCCGTCCTGCCAGTACCATAATTCATACAGGTTGTCCCTGCGGATTCCGTTGTCGGCATGCTGGGGAGCGAAGCGGATGCGTGTGACTATTTGCGGATGTTTCAGGTGAAAAGGGATGGTTTTGGATGAGGCTGCCGTTTGCATGTTGCCATCGAATACTGCTCTTTTTTGCATTTTTTCAGGGGAAGGTTCCTGAAGCATACCAATGCAGCGTCTTCCTCTTCCCGGTAAGTTTCTTCGGGACGGAGGATGGCAGCCGGAGACGGCTCGCATGTGTTGGTATAACCGTATTTTTTTTCGCTCAGAAACTGGAGTTCGGAAATGTGTGCTCCTGAATACTGTTCCGGTGCTACGAAGCGGTAAAACTTGTATGCTTCGGGATGGGGCAGGATAATATCCTGCAGGTAGGGGCCGGGGGGTTCTGTGATGGTACAGAGTGTCCGTGCGTCGGAGAAATTTTTCCGGTTGGCACCTTCGAAAGTGCCTCCGACCAGATTTCCTGCCAGTTTTTCCATATTCGGTTTCCGGGGAAATTTCCGGGTGAGTACTACCGATTGCAGGTTACTGGTGTCGCCGGGGAAAGAAAATAAACGATATCCTCCGGAAGCGAGAGAGTCTTTTTTGATATAAAAAGGCGGGCCAAACGGGCAAAGTTCCTGGCCCCGGTAATAGACGGGGAAATACAGGCGTCCGGTCATGGTTTGGGGGAAACGGACTTCCCGGTGTTCTTGATTTATGATTCCCCAGGTGACCGGAACCAGTTCTTTTCTGGAATCGAAAGCTGCCAGATAGGCCAGATGGTTGGTTGTTGTATCCGGAAAAGGCAGGGTGACCAGACATACCTCCAGGCGTTCGGCTGTAATTTCTTTGATGCAAGGAGTTGAAAATAAAGGGGGCAGGTGTTCGTCTTTATTTTTCAGGAAATAGGGAGAATCCGGTTGGGCTCCGTAGTATTGCCGGTATAAATTCATGGTGGTTCCCATTCTCCATTTCGTGTTGTCCGGCAGAGTGGATTCCGGATTAAAATATTTCCAGATGTTACCGGAATCCCTGACGGCACAATAAAAATGCCGGCCGGTGAAGTCCCGGTAAGTGTTGCAGAATTCGATTATGGCAGGTATGCCGCACGACCGGAGTATGCTGCAGCCGAAAGCTGCTACGTCTGTACAATCATGTCCGTGGAAAAAAAGGTTGTAGATGCCGCAATCTTTCATTTTCTGCCAGCCGAAAAAATACCGGATACCTGTAAGCCGTTGGTTATACCGGCTGATGCGTTGTGTTAAAGAGGCTGTAGTGTCGTAGTTTACATATTTGGCAAACCATTGGTTGAATTCTTTTCCGGAGTAAAGAGAAGGATACCCCCAGACGGAGCGGTAGGGGAGGATGTATTCGCAAAATTCCGAAAAAGTCAGTTCCCGGGCGAAAGGGGAGGTTTCCCATTGACGGAAGGCATTGTCAATGTGGGTGATCAGGAAATTGCTTTTCAGGGAACGTAAATCGGCTGCAATCTTATACTCTACAACGGGCTGGTGAAAATCGTATTTTTTTGCGGAGTCAGCCAGCCAGCGGTACCGTTTATTCAGTTCTTTCATGCATTTACCCAGTGAATCCGGATGTCCTTTTTTTTTCCTGATAAATGGCAAAGTAAGCGGAGTCTGCTTTCCGGCAAAAACGGGCGTAGTGTTTATCTATGTTGCTGATTTGTTTATGGCTGGCATGCCATTTCATATTTCCGATCAGAAAACAGGCTGCTTTGAATTTCAGGGAATCCTTGTCTTTCCAGCTATAGTGGCGCAATACTTTTTTCAGTTCACTTTTATTGGAACCGGCTCCTTTCAATGTTTCATTGATTTCTGCCGGAATACTCCGGCAAGAGAGCAGGGAAAGCAATATCCAGATGAAAATAGATTCTTTCATGAAAGTTTACTTTTCAGACTTTTTCTTATTGTAATCGCAGATGAAAATTTTGTAAATATACATCTATTGGTGTAAAAAGGGTGATTTGTATGGTGGTTTTATTATATTATAGCGTGTCGTTTACGGGTAATGGCTGATTTATAGTATTTGTTTTGCCGGTGAATGATGCCGTAAAAGGCGGCAGTGGCGGGAGTTTGAATGATACGGAAGCAAGGTGAAATGCTTTGTAATAAGCTCATAATGTATTAATTTTGTCCGGTTACTATTTTTTTATCCGTTTATGACAGAAGTTATCTTATATACAGACGGAGCTGCCAGCGGAAACCCTGGTCCCGGCGGGTTTGGTGTTGTGCTGAGGTCGGGAATTCACCGGAAAGAATTGTCTATGGGGTTTAGAAAAACTACGAACAACCGGATGGAATTGTTGGGGGTGATTGTGGGTCTGGAAGCCTTGAAAAAGCCGGGTACGGTAGTTACCGTCTATTCGGATTCCCGTTATGTGGTGGATGCAGTGGAAAAAAGATGGGTTTTTGAATGGGAAAAGAAAGGATTTAAAGGGAAGAAAAATCCTGATTTATGGAAGCGTTTTCTGACAATTTTCCGGAAACATCAGGTTAAATTTATCTGGGTGAAAGGGCATGCGGATATTCCTGAAAATGAACGGTGTGACCATTTGGCCGTTCAGGCTTCCAAAGCTCCCGGCCTACTGATTGATTTGTATTACGAGGCTGAACAAAATAACAGTGCGGGAATTTTTACTTAAACGGTAAAAAATATTTTGAATTTTATTTTTGTAAAATTTTTAATTTATACATTTGCCGACGATTCGGTGGTATAGGTGTGCCATTGAATGAAAGCAATTATTTTTAATTAAATTCTGCAATGAAAAAAATATTAATCGTTGGTGCCGGAGGGCAAATCGGATCTGAATTGGTTCCTCATCTGAGATCAATTTACGGGAATAATAACGTTGTGGCAGCAGATATTAGTGCTGAAAAATGTAAAGCGTTGGCGGATGCCGGACCATTTGAGGAATTGAATGCGCTTGACGGCGAAACCTATGCTGCCATCGTTAAAAAATACGGTATCGATACGATTTTTAATCTGGTAGCTCTTTTGTCGGCTACAGGAGAGAAAAATCCGAAATTGGCATGGGATATAAATATCGGTGCGCTGACTAATTCATTGTATATTGCCAAGGACAACAATTGTGCCGTGTTTACGCCGAGTTCTATCGGAGCTTTCGGAAAGGATACGCCTAAGGATAAAACTCCTCAGGATACTTTGCAGCGTTCGAATACGACGATGTACGGAGTTTGTAAGGTGACCGGGGAATTATTAAGCGATTATTACTACTATCGTTTCGGAGTAGACACCCGTAGCGTGCGTTTCCCTGGTTTGATTTCTTATGTGACTTTGCCTGGTGGGGGTACGACGGATTATGCCGTGGAGATTTATTATGATGCTATCCGTAAAGGGGCTTTCACTTGTAATGTGAAAGAAGGGACTTATATGGATATGATGTATATGCCGGATGCTTTGAATGCTGTGGTGAAATTGATGGAAGCTGATCCTGCCAAACTGAAACACCGGAATAGTTTTAATATTGCTGCCATGAGTTTTGAGCCTGAGCAGATAGCTGCCGAGATTCGTAAACATATTCCGGATTTCAAAATGGATTATCAGATTGATCCTGTAAAACAGGCTATTGCAGATAGCTGGCCGAATAGTATGGATGATACCTGCGCCCGGGAAGAGTGGGGATGGAAACCGGAATATAATCTGCAAAATATGACTGTGGATATGCTGGCAAAAGTGAAAGAAAAATTTGATAAGGGATTAATTAAGTAATCATCCGGTTCAAATCATAAAACAGGGAAGGTGGTGCGATACTACCTTCCTTTTTTTTATGGAATTAATTTTATTCTTTAAATTCTGCGGTTTGAAGCATAAAAACACTAAATTTAGGGCACAATAAATGTGTTGATGTGATAACCGGTTCCGGAATAATTGGAATATCCTTTGGCATGTTGTTATATTTTATTATTATGGGGAAACATAGAAAGAAAATTGAGCCTATGATGAGCAAAGCAGATGTGAGGAAACGGCTCAGTACAATGATGGCCAATCATCCTGCCGAGAGTTTTAATTATAAACAACTGGCTATGCGTTTGCAGGTGAAAAGCATGGACACAAAGCGGCAGATTTCAGAAGTGCTGAAAGATATGGCCGGGGATGGTGAGTTGGAAGAAATTTCAACCGGACGTTACAAAATAAAACAGTCGGGTTCTTATATCACAGGGGAGGTGGAGTTGACAGCCCGGGGAACTGCTTATATTATTTCTAACGAAAGCGAGGAGGATGTTTTTGTTACTTTTTCCAATCTGAAGCATGCGTTGAACGGGGATAAAGTAAAGGTACTGGTATATGCCCGCAGCCGGAATCGCCGGCCGGAAGGCGAGGTAATAGAAATTCTGGAACGGAAAAAGGCTACTTTTGTGGGCGTTTTGCAAAAGTCTGCAAATTATGCTTTCCTGATTCCTACGGGGAAACAGTTTCCATATGATATATTTATTTCTACGGAACATTTGCACGGAGCGGAGAATGGTGATAAAGTGGTGGTGAAGATAAAGGATTGGCCGGAGAATCAGAAAAATCCGGTGGGGGAAGTGGTGGAAGTATTGGGACGTCCCGGTGATAATGATACGGAGATGAATGCCATTATGGCAGAGTATGAGTTGCCTGTAAAATTTCCGGCGAATGTGCTGAAAGCTGCTGAGAGAATATCGTTGGAAATACCTCAGGGGGAAATGCGGACAAGGAGGGATTGCCGGAATATAACTACTTTTACGATTGACCCGAAAGATGCCAAAGATTTTGATGATGCGTTGTCGGTCCGTCAATTGGAGAATGGTTTGTATGAAGTCGGGGTGCATATTGCCGATGTCAGTTATTATGTAAAAGAAAATACTGTTCTGGATAAGGAGGCTTATGCCCGGGCTACTTCTGTTTATTTGGTGGACCGTACTATTCCGATGTTGCCGGAGCGTTTGAGTAACGGGGTTTGTTCTTTGCGTCCGGGTGAAGATAAATTGTGTTTTTCGGCCATTTTTAAGATGGATGCTCAGGCTCGGGTATTGGAGCAGTGGTTCGGCCGTACATTGATTTGTTCCGACCGCCGTTTTACTTACGAAGAAGCTCAGGAGATAATCGAAGGGGCTGAAGGGGATTACAAGCCGGAGATTCTGTTGCTGAATGATTTGGCTCAAAAGTTGAGGAAAGAGCGTTTCAAGGCCGGAGCCATTGATTTTGACCGGGTTGAGGTGAAGTTTAATCTGGATGAAAAGGGACATCCTACCGGTGTATATTTCAAGCGTTCCAAAGAGGCCAATAAGCTGATAGAAGAGTTTATGTTGCTGGCCAATAAGAAAGTGGCCGAACGGATCGGGAGGCCGAAGCCGGGGAAAAAAGCACCTGCGTTTGTGTACCGGGTTCATGAACAACCGTTGCCGGAAAAACTGGAGGACTTCAACCGGTTTGTTGCGCGTTTCGGATATGGGGTGAAAACCGGTAGCCGGAAAGCGTTAACTACTTCCATGAACAATCTGATGCGGGAGGTAAAAGATAAGCCGGAACAGAATATGATTGAAACGCTGGCAGTCCGGACAATGGCGAAAGCTGCCTATTCCACCGATAATATAGGACATTATGGGCTGGCTTTTGATTTTTATACTCATTTTACGTCACCAATCCGGCGTTATCCGGATGTGATGGTGCACCGGCTTTTGCAACGTTATCTGGATGACGGTCGTTCTGCCAATAAAGAAAAACTGGAGGAATATTGCAAACATTCGTCTGATATGGAACAAGTGTCTGCCAATGCCGAGCGTTCATCCGTCAAATACAAGCAGGTGGAGTTTATGGCCGATCGGCTCGGGTTAGAGTTTGAGGGAACTATTTCAGGGGTTACGCAGTGGGGATTTTATGTGGAACTGGAGGATTCGAAGTGTGAGGGTTTGGTGTCTATGACTGAGTTGGATGATGATTTTTATGAATTTGATGAGAAAAATTATTGTATTACCGGCCGTTATCACCATAAGACTTATCAGTTGGGCGACCGGGTGACGGTCCGGGTGGCGAAGGCCAATCTGGTTGCCAGACAGTTGGATTTTGAACTCGTGAAGGAAGAAGGAGAAACAGTAGTCAGGCCGCAGCGGAAACCGGACGGGAAAGCAAGAGCCGGAAGTGCAAAAAAGCCGGTGTCAAAGTCCGGAGTAAGGCAAAAGGGAAAACGGAAAGAAAAGCCGGTTGGGAAAAAACTGTAAAGGGTAAGAAAAAATAACAGAGAGGTATTCAACGATTAAATATTTGCCGGAAAATGTATTCATTTACCATTTGTTTGCTGATTCTGATTATCGGTTACTTTGTTTATGGGCGTTATGCGGAACGGGTGTTCGGTCCGGATGCCGTGCGGGCAACCCCGGCGTTGACCAAGGCCGATGGTGTTGATTATATTCCATTACCCGCCTGGAAGATTTTTATGATTCAGTTTTTGAATATTGCCGGCCTGGGACCTATTTTCGGGGCTATTATGGGTGCTAAATTCGGGACTGCTTCTTATGTATGGATTGTTTTGGGGAGTGTGCTGGCTGGTGCAGTTCATGATTATTTTTCCGGGATGTTGTCTATCCGGCACGGAGGGGAAAGTTTGCCGGAGCTTACAGGGCGTTATCTGGGTATGACGACAAAACAGATTATGCGTGTTTTTACGGTTGTATTGATGATACTTGTGGGAGCTGTTTTTGTTGCCGGGCCTGCCGGCTTGCTGGCCAAACTGACTCCCGATTATATGGATGTGACTTTTTGGATTGTAGTGGTGTTTATTTATTATATTTTGGCCACTTTATTGCCTGTCGATAAAATTATCGGCAAGATTTATCCGGTTTTTGCCATTGCTTTGTTGTTTATGGCAGTGGGCGTTCTGGTTATGTTGTATGTTCACCATCCGGTGTTGCCTGAGTTGTGGGAGGGGATGCCAAATCTGCATCCCGATGCATTGGATTTGCCGGTGTTTCCTATTATGTTTGTCAGTATAGCCTGTGGTGCTATTTCGGGTTTTCATGCAACCCAATCTCCGATGATGGCACGATGTATGAAAAGTGAGAAATACGGACGTCCGGTGTTTTATGGTGCTATGATTACGGAGGGTATTGTTGCTTTGATTTGGGCGGCAGCAGCTACTTATTTTTATCAGGAAAACGGAATGGGAGAGAATAATGCTTCTGTAATTGTAGATGCTATTACTAAAAATTGGTTGGGTACTATAGGCGGAATTCTGGCAATTTTAGGAGTTATTGCCGCTCCTGTTACGTCCGGGGATACGGCTTTCCGGTCGGCCCGGCTGATTGTTGCGGATTTTATGAATATGGAACAAAAAAGCGTCCGCCGGCGGTTGTATATATGTATTCCTATGTTTTTGGCCGCTATTGGTCTTTTGTTGTATAGTTTGCAGGATGCTGCGGGGTTCGACCGGATTTGGAGGTATTTTGCCTGGTCCAATCAGACGCTTTCGGTTTTTACTTTATGGGCAATTACGGTGTATTTGGTTTCTGCCGGTAAAAATTATTGGATTACTTTAATCCCTGCTTTGTTTATGACGTGTGTCTGTTCGACTTATTTGTGTATCGCACCGGAAGGGTTCGGTTTGCCGCGGCTCATTTCTTATGGCACCGGATTATTGTGTGTTGTTGTAGCTATTGTTTGGTTTGCAACGTGGAAAGTAAAAAAAGGAAATAAAACAATTCAGTAATATGACAAAAAAGAGACAAATTATTTTTTCTTCTGTTTTGGGATTAGTACTATTGGTAGTGATTTTTATGCCTAAAGGACGGGATGCAGAACCTTTGGATGAAGTAGAGGTGACTGATTCGGCTGAAGTAAAGGAAATTGTTTATAAATACGGTATTCCTGTTGATGATTACGATGTGGATTACGGGATTGTGAAACCTGCCCAGAGTTTGTCTGTGATTCTCGGAAAACACGGGCTTTCTGTCCGCGAAGTGCATCGGTTGACGGAAACGGCCCGGGAGGTGTTTGATGTGCGTAAAATCAGAAGCGGTCAGGCTTATGCTGTTTTTTCCACTAAAGACAGTATTCCGGAAACGGCTTTTTTTGTTTATGAGGAAGATGCTAAGTCCTATATTGTTTTTGACTTAAGGGAAGATTACCGGGTAAGCAGGGGGCAGAATCCGGTGGAGTGGAAAAGAAAAGAGATTTGCGGTGAAGTGGAATCTTCCTTGTGGGTGGCTATGCAGAAACAAAATACGGACCCTCAGTTGGCAGTGGTTTTTGCTAATATTTTCGGTTGGACCATTGATTTCTTCGGTGTACAGAAACAGGATGAATTCCGGGTGGTTTACGAACAAGAGTATGTGGATGGTAAAAGTCTTTTGAATTTTAATGTGCTGGGGGCTTCTTTCCGGCATAATGACAGTACTTATTATGCCATACCCTTTGAGCAGGACGGGGAAATGCTTTATTATAACGAGAGAGGGAATAGTCTGGAAGGAGCGTTTTTAAAAGCACCTTTGGATTTTTTCCGGATTTCTTCCCGTTTTTCCAATAGCCGTTTTCATCCGGTGTTGAAAAAATACAGGGCTCATCATGGAGTAGACTATGCAGCTCCGAAGGGGACTCCGGTGTATGCCATCGGGAGCGGTAAGGTAATTGCCAAAGGGTATCAGGCCAACGGGGGGGGGAATTATCTGAAAGTGAAACACAACAGTGTTTATACTACTGTTTATATGCATTTGTCGCGGTTTGCCAAAGGTATAAAAGTGGGGTCTTCCGTAAAACAAAAAGAGGTAATCGGTTATGTGGGAGCTACCGGTCTGGCTACTGGTCCTCACTTGGATTTCCGGGTGTACGAAAACGGCAGGCCTATTAATCCTTTGACTATTAAATCCCAGCCTAAAAAACCGGTTAGTAAAGACAATATGGCCCGTTTTGCAGTGGTCCGCGATTCTGTAGTCCGGATGTTGGACCGGATTTCCTGTCCGCTTCCTGCCGGACAGGAGAGTGTAGTGGAGACGGTTACTTCCGGTGGGGATGTGATGTTGCACTTTGATTCTTCATTTTAAGGGGATGCCTGTGTTTTAGAAGATTATTATATCTTTGCTATTGAATGTCGGTGTTTTTTTAATGATACTACGCAATAAGCTTCAAAACTTGCGTGAATGGGCGCAAAAGAAAATCTTCTGTTGCAGCTGATTTGATGTCCCGATGAGCGGTTAATACAATTTTGACCGTTTAAGCAAATAAGGGAGCAACACATGCTGAAAACTTTCGTTAATATCGGCTTCGACAAAGTCGATTTGGAATTGACCGCAACGCAGTTTCAGGTCTTGGTAAAAGGCTGCTATTTGCTGTTTATAGGTTTCCCGGATTTCGTTCGGGGAGAATTTGATTTCCCGACCGCTTTCGAGGTCGACAAAAATGTGGGGGCGGTTTGAGAATTCGAAATTCTCTTCCATCCGTTTGTCTTTTACGTGGAAAAGAATGATTTCATGTTTGTTGTATCTCAGGTGCTGAAGTGCGGAAAATAAATCTTCGCGATTGCCGTTTGAAAACATGTCGGTGAAAATGACCACCAGTGAGCGTTTGTGAATGGTGTCTGCCAGTTGATGCAGGACTTCGGCTGTGGAAGTCGGTTTATTGAGTGGTATGGCACCTTTTTGCAGCAATCCTTGCAAATGGGCGTATAGCATTTGAATATGAGTACTGTTTAATTTAGCGTCGGTCAATGTTTCAATCCGGTCGCCAAACAGGCATATTCCTGAAGCATCCCGTTGTTTGCGGAGCAGATGGATGAGAGCTGCCGCACAATATACGGAAAAATGAAGTTTTGAGACTTTGTCTGATTGGTAAGGAAATAACATGGAAGAAGAAGTGTCTAATACAATGTAAGAGCGGAGATTTGTTTCTTCTTCATATTGTTTGACAAATAATTTTTCCGTTCTGGCGTATAGTTTCCAGTCTACATGTTTGGTTGACTCGCCTGTGTTGTATACCCGGTGTTCTGCAAATTCGACGGAAAAACCGTGATAAGGGCTGCGATGTAAACCTGTAATGAAGCCGGAAACGATTTGAGAAGCAATAAATTCAAGGTTGTCAAATTGTCCGTATTGTACTATTTCTTCCAGAGAGTTCATAATTCTGAAAAACGGTAAGTGATAAATGATGAACGAGTAACGATGAATGAAAACGCAGATTCGTTCATCGTTACCCGTTTACCGTTCATCTGTATCAGAGAAGTTTTTCGATTTTTCCGACTAATGAAGCTTTTGGAACTGCGCCTACTTGTTTGTCAACAACAGAGCCTCCTTTGAAAAACAGGATGGTAGGGATGTTCCGGATACCGTATTTGGCTGCCGTTCCCTGACTGCTGTCTACATCCACTTTTGCTACGGTAAGTTTCCCTTCAAACTCTTTGGAGATTTCTTCTACAATCGGAAGCATCATTTTGCATGGTCCGCACCATTCTGCCCAGAAATCAACCAATACAGGCTGTTCTGATTTCAATACAATCTCTTCGAAATTGGAATCATTTACTGCAATAGCCATAGTTTTATCTTTTAAAAATTAGTATTTCTGTTTACTCCGCTAAAATACAACATTTTTGTCGGAAAAGAAGCATCCGTTTTATAATAGTACGTTAAAATTTATCTATGTTGTTTTTGTTTTTGTTTTTCAATTGATTTTCATCCTTATGGAATCGTTGTTTTCGAAATATTCGTACAGTTCACGGGATTTTTTGATTTTGCAGGTTCTGGAGAACATTTTGACGTTGTTTCCCTGCCGGTCAAAAAGCATGAAATTCAAAGGAATTTCAGCGGGTCCGGAAGCAGGTTCTTCAAAATTTTCCGGATTGCTTTCTTTGCTTGTTTTTTGTTCTGCCGCTTTTTTCCGGGCTTCTTTATAAGCTTCACTGCTGACATCTGTGGTGAAAAGTTCGTGAATTTCCGTTATCGTATCGAGAGTTAGTTTTTCAATGTCGACCTGTAAAGTGATGGAATGGATGGCGTTTTCGGTAATGGTTTCCAATAAATCTACTTTTTGAATGGTGAAGGCCAGTTCGTTTCCTTCCCTTCCCCATTTCGGACCTACTTTTCCTTTCACATAAATGGCCGTTTCGTCAATAAAATACTGGTGCCAGTCTGCATAGTCTTTCCCGAAGAAAGCCAGTTCATAGGTTCCGCTGAAATCTTCAAGGGTCAGAATGCCGAAATCTTTACCGGTCTTTGTTTTCCCTTCGCGTCTGGCAGTGATGATACCGGCTATGGTGATTTCCCTGCCTTTGAAATTTTCCAGTCCGTTGTTCAGTTCTTCTATGGGTGTGCATAGTAATTGCATTTCCAGTTTATGGGGGTCGAGGGGGTGCGAAGTCAGGTATATGCCGATCAGCTCTTTTTCTCTTTTCGATTTTATATAATCGTGCCAGGGTTCACAATCCGGAATGTTGGGTTTGGCTACTTCAAAACCTTCCAGTTCTCCGAATAGTGTGGCCTGCATATTTATGGAATCCTGCTGATTCTTTTGGCCATAGTTCACCAATATATCCAGGATGGTTGTATTGGGGTCCGTTTGTTTCATATATTGCGCCCGGTGATAGCCGAAACTGTCTAATCCGCCTGCTGTTACCAGATTTTCCAGTGTTTTTTTGTTTACAGCTTTGTAGTCGATACGTTCAAAAAAGTCGTAAACATCTTTGTAAGGACCGTTTTTTTCCCGTTCTTCAATAATCCTTTCAACGGCTGCTTCTCCTACTCCTTTGATGGCTGCCATCCCGAAACGGATCTGACCGTGCGAATTTACGGTGAAATCATTATAGGATTCATTGACATCGGGGGCGAGTACATTCAGTCCCATGCGTTTGCATTCGTCCATGAAAATGGTAACCTTGGTAATGTCCGAAAGGTTGTTGCTTAAGTTGGCAGCCATGAACTCTGCGGGGTAATGGGCTTTCAGGAATCCCGTCTGGTAGGCAATGTAGGCATAACAGACAGAGTGCGATTTATTGAAAGCATATGATGCAAAAGCTTCCCAGTCGCCCCAGATTTTGTCTACCAGGGTTTCTACTTCTTTGCCTTTTTCTTTGGCACCTTTTACAAAATCCGGGTTGTTTTTACAGCCTTCAATAAATTGCCCTTTCAATTTGGCCATCGTTTCCAGTTGTTTTTTACCCATTGCTTTCCGCAGTGTGTCGGACATTCCCCGGGTGAAGTTGCCCAAGGCGCGGGACTGAAGCATTACCTGTTCCTGGTATACGGTGATGCCGTAAGTATCTTTCAGGAAAGGTTCCATCATCGGATGGTCATATTCGATGGGTTCTTCGCCATGTTTACGCCGGATGAAGGAGGGGATATATTCCATCGGTCCCGGGCGGTAAAGTGCGTTCATCGCAACCAGGTCTTCAAACCGGTTGGGTTGCAGTGCACGCAGGTGTTTTTTCATTCCGGGCGATTCGAACTGGAACAAGCCGGTTGTGTCTCCCCGTGAGAATAGCTGGAAGGTTTCTGCATCATCCAGCGGGATTTCGTTTTCATTTAAAATGATATGTTTGGATTTTTTGATGTTTTCCAGGCAGGTTTTGATGATAGAAAGTGTCCGCAGTCCCAGAAAGTCCATTTTAATCAGTCCGATCGGTTCTACGAAATGACCGTCGTATTGGGTGGTCATCAGGCTTTCTCCTTCGGTTGGCATAATGGGGATGTGGTCGGTTAGCGGGTCGCGGCTGATGAGGATACCGCAGGCATGTACTCCCGTTTGGCGGATGGAGCCTTCGAGGGTTTCTGCAAATTGTATTGTTTTGGATATAAGCGGATTCTGGGATTTTTTTTCTTGTTCCAGGTCCGGATTTTCTTTGTAAGCTTTTTTGAGTGTCATTTTCGGGGCTTCCGGGACCATTTTGGCCAGGCGGTTTGCTTCCGGAAGTTCCAGTTTTAATACCCGGGCAACGTCTTTGATAGCCATTTTTGCTGCCATGCTACCGAAGGTGACGATGTGGGCCACCTTATCTGCTCCGTATTTTTCCGTAACCCATTCCAATACGCGCTGGCGGCCGTCATCATCGAAGTCGACGTCAATATCCGGTAGAGATATCCGGTCGGGGTTCAGAAAACGTTCAAACAGCAGGTCGTATTTAACGGGGTCTATATTTGTGATTCCCAGACAATAGGCAACGGCACTCCCGGCAGCGGACCCCCGTCCGGGGCCTACAATCACGCCCATTTCTCGGGCTGCCCGGATAAAATCCTGCACGATCAGGAAGTAACCGGGGAATCCCATAGTTTTCATGATGTGCAACTCAAACATGATACGTTCCATTAGTTCCGGCGAAGGATTGTCACCATAGCGTTTTGTTACGCCTTTCAGGGTCAATTCCTTCAGATAGTCAGCTTCCAGTTTGATACGGTAAAGTCGTTCGTATCCTCCTAATTTTCTGATTTTTTTGTTGGCTTCTTCTTCGCTTAGGACGACATTGCCTTTTTCATCCCGGGTAAATTCATTAAAGAGATCTTCCTCAGTAAATTTTTGCCGGTATTCTTCTTCCGTACCGAGTTCTGGGGGGATAGGGAATACAGGCATCAAAGGGTCGGAATCCAGTTCATATTCTTCCACTTTGTCGGTAATCTCCTGGGTATTCGTGATGGCTTCCGGCAGATCGGGAAACAGGTCAATCATCTCCTGAGTAGTTTTGAACCATTCCTGCCGTGTATAGCGCATCCGGTTGGGGTCGTCAATATCTTTACGTGTATTCAGACAAATGAGCAGGTCGTGGGCTTCGGCGTCTTCTTCGTTCAGAAAATGCACGTCGTTGGTGGCTATCAGTTTGATGCCTAATTTTTGCGCTATCTTTATTTTTTCTTGGATACAGAGTTGTTGATTGTCGTATATTTCTGTACGTTGTTTGGCATCTTGTGCCGGGTGACGCATCACTTCCAGGTAATAATCGCTACCGAATAAATTTTTATACCATTGGGCTGCCGCTTCTGCGCCTGCTATATCACCGGCCATGATTTTTTGGTCAATTTCACCTCCTAAACAGGCCGAGGAGATAATCAGTCCTTCGTGATGTTGTTCCAGCAAGGCTTTGTCAATACGCGGACGGTAATAATAACCTTCTGTAAAGGCTGCCGAAGTCAGTTTAACCAGATTTTTGTATCCCGTCAGATTCTTTGCCAATATAATAAGGTGTTCTCCCGAGCGGTCGACGGGCTTTTCTTTATTGAACCGCGAGACCCTTGCGACGTAGGCTTCGCAGCCTAATATCGGTTTGAGCCCTTTTTTGCGGCAAATGTCGTAAAAGAGCTTTATGCCGAACATGTTGCCGTGGTCTGTCAGTGCCAATGCAGGCATTCCGTCGGCTACCGCTTTGTCTATTAACCCCGGAATGCTTGCTGCTCCGTCAAGAATGGAATATTGGGAATGGACGTGAAAATGGGTGAATTTCATGATTTGTTGAGTGCTAAATTCGTAAACAAAAATATAATATCTTCCCGAATAATCTGTTGCCGGAAGATTTTTTCACCCTAAGAATTTTCAGACATCCTGTTTATTTGTATTATGTCCTGCTCTGTAACGGGATGTTCTTTCCGTTATCCGAAAAATTAGACAGCTGTTTCGATTAGGATATATGTTTCTAACTTTCCGGGGCAGTTCAGGGGTTATACCTCTTCTTCCGTGTTTAAAATAGTTTTTTCTATGATTTCCGGGAAATAGCGGTATTCTAATTCATGTATCCGGGCGGCGAGGTCATCGGGGGTGTCTGCCGGGAGCACCGGACATTTGGCCTGGAAGATGATGGCACCTTCGTCGTAGTGTTCGTTCACATAATGGATGGTAATGCCGCTTTCTTGTTCACGGGCGGCGATGACTGCTTCATGAACATGGTGGCCGTACATGCCTTTGCCGCCGTAGGCAGGAAGAAGGGCCGGATGGATGTTGATGATGCGGTAGGGGTAGGCAGCTGTGATACAGGGAGGCATCAGCCACAAAAAACCGGCCAGGATGATAAAATCGGTTGCTTCTTCCTGCAAATGGTGCAGGATTTTTTCCGGATTGCGGAATTCTTCGCGGTTAAAAAGCTGTGCAGGCACTCCGTATTTTTTTGCTCTTTCCAAAACATAGGCATCAGGGACATTGCAGTAAATCTTTTTTATGCAGAATTCCGGTTTTTGGGCGAAATACCGGATGATATTTTCAGCGTTAGAACCTGATCCTGAGGCAAATATTACTAAATTTTTCATATACTAATCAATTAAAAATCAAGATTATAAAGGTAATTAAAGTTTAATTATTGGCAAAAAATTTTCCAGTGAAAAAAATAAAGGCTAAATTTGCCCGCAGAATTTAGATAAATATGCACATCTTTGTGTGTAGAGTGAAATTAAAAAGAATGTCTAATTAAAATTTTAAGCTATGTCTGACATTACTGAAAGAGTACAACGGATTATTGAGGAAAAATTAGGTGTAGATGCATCAGAAGTTAAACCCGAAGCTACTTTTACCAATGATCTGGGTGCAGACTCTTTGGATACGGTTGAGCTGATTATGGAACTGGAAAAAGAATTCAACATTACCATTCCGGACGATCAGGCAGAAAAAATCGTTACTGTAGGTGATGCTATCTCTTACGTAGAAGCTAACGCAAAGTAATTTAATATCATTTTTATGAATCTGAAACGAGTAGTAATTACAGGTCTTGGAACGATCAACCCTTTAGGTCATAATGTGCCTGAGTTTTGGGACAATTTAATGAAAGGCGTCAGTGGCGCCGGTCCTATTACTCGTTTCGATGCATCAAATTTCCGTACGCAGTTTGCCTGTGAGGTTAAGAATTACGAACCGACCGAATATTTTGATAAGAAGGAAGTTCGTAAGATGGATCTTTATACTCAATTCGGTATTATTGCCGCAAGAGAGGCTATTAAAGATTCGGGTCTGGATCTGGAACAGGAAAATAAAAGGCGGATTGGGGTGATTTGGGGGGCTGGAATCGGTGGTTTGCAGACTTTCTTTGAGGAATGTGATACATTTTCCAAAGGGGACGGAACTCCGCGCTTCAACCCTTTCTTTATACCCAAGATGATAGCCAATATGGCCGGAGCTATGATTGCCATAGAAAACGGATTGAAAGGTCCGAACTATACAACGGTTTCCGCCTGTGCTTCATCTGCACACGCCATTGTTGATGCATTGAATTTAATTCGCTTAGGAAAAGCTGATGTCATTGTTGCCGGTGGTTCTGAAGCTGCTGTCACCGTTCCCGGTGTCGGTGGTTTTAATTCTATGAAAGCTCTTTCAACCCGTAACGATGACCCGAAGACTGCATCCCGTCCTTTTGATGCTGACCGTGATGGTTTTGTAATCGGTGAAGGTGGTGCGGGCTTGATTCTTGAAGAGTACGAACACGCTGTAAAAAGAGGTGCGTATATTTATGCTGAAATTGCCGGTGGTGCGGGTAATTGTGATGCTTATCATATGACAGCTCCGAATCCGGAAGGTGCCTATGAAGTGATGTTGCTTGCTCTTGAAGATGCAGGGATGAAGCCGGAAGATATTGATTATATCAATGTTCACGGTACTTCTACCGGTTTAGGAGATATTTCCGAACCGACAGCAATCCTCAAAGCGTTTGGCGAACATGCTTACAAGTTGAATATCAGTTCTACGAAGTCTATGACCGGTCACCTGCTGGGTGCTGCCGGTGCTGTTGAAGTGATAGCTTGTACGCTGGCTGTAAAGAATGATATTGTTCCTCCGACCATCAATTTCCACAATCTGGACCCGGAATTGGATCCGAAATTGAATTTTACATTCAATACTCCCCAGAAGAGGAATGTGAATGCGGCCATTAGTAATACTTTTGGTTTTGGCGGACACAATGCATGTGTAGTAATCAAAAAATAATCGCATACTAATTTTTGGGACTGTGATTAGGCAAATCATTCAATCCATAAAACTTTACCTGAATCGGAACGGGAAGTTTTATGGATTGTCTATTTCTCAGATAGGCTTTGTCCCGAATAACAAAAGTCTTTACAGGCTGGCCTTGTTGCATAAATCTGCCTCGCGTGTGACTGCCAATGGGGTGGTGCTTAATTATGAACGTCTGGAGTTTCTGGGAGATGCCGTTTTGGGGGCGATTGTTGCCGAGTTGCTTTATAAATTCTTTCCCAATAAGGACGAAGGTTTTCTGACCCGGGTCCGTTCGAAAGTGGTCAGCCGCGAATCTCTCAATGATTTGGCCATTCATATCGGATTGGATAAGGCCGTCGTAGCGAAGTCCGATATTTCCCGCAATAAACATATTTATGGCGATGTGTTTGAAGCTTTTATAGGTGCCATGTTTTTAGACCAGGGGTTTATCAATACCAAACGGTTTATTGAAAAATTTATCTTTCCGAATTTTTTTAATATCAGGGACCTGGTTTCTGTCGATACCAATTACAAAAGCCGTTTGATTGAATGGGGACAGAAAACCAAAGTTGATATTCGGTTGGTGACGGAAGAACGCCGGGGACGCCGGAACCGTTTTTGCTGTCTGATTACCATTAACGGGGAGGAGAAAGGCAAAGGCGAAGGTACTTCTAAAAAAGAGGCTGAACAGAATGCTGCCCGGAGCGTTATTGATATTCTGCAAAGGGAAGCTGACGGGAATGTAGAGATTTAAGGTTTACAAATAACGGCATTTCTTTATTTTAGTCTGCCGGACGGGAAAAGAGACCATGACCTCAAAGGTGCCGTGGGAATATTTTTGCAGGGCCTGGAAGTTGTTTTGATATTGTTTGACGCATCTATGCCGTAACTGCGCGGAATGGATAATGTCCGGTAGCGTCCGGCTTCGTTGCTGCGTCCCAAATAGCGGGTCCGGTAGCGGGCATAGGTGTATTCTATTCTTATGGCGGCGTTCCATTGTTTCAGGCCTTTCAGGATTTCATCCAGCAAAATGGGGGCATTGTCGTTTCCGGCGATGATTTTGCTTCGGTCAATGCTCTGTGTCTGATAACTGCCGGCGATGCCGAAGTTTATCCAACTGTCGTGTCGTACGGGAAGCATGTAAGCATAGGATAAGGCCAAATCAAGGGTGTTGATGTATCCGATTTTGTCTTTCAGTATCTTTATTCCTCCTTGTGTTCTGTATTCCTCTGCATAAAAAGTACCTGTGGCGAAAAAGGTTGCCGGACTTCCTTTGAATCCGCTCCATTGCTTCCGGCCCGATATGGCTTTGGAATGATAAGTATCAAGTACAAAAAAGATAGTTGGGCATAACGGTAAACCCGACGAAAGGAGTATATTTGCCAAATAATGTCAAGACATAAAAGATTAAATAAATGTTTTCAGGGTGCATTAAAGAACTTCGTATTCAAAACCGGATGCCGCAATGACGATTAGCTGCGGCTTTGGACATTGACACCGCTACATATTGCAAAATAGAGAAAGGTGAAAGGAAAACCAGAAAGCTAAGGGGGAACAAGTAGAAATAATAGCTCAGGTATTGGATACAGATAAAAATGAATTTGTAACCTTATGGTTGGCAGATAAGGTTTATGATGTTGTAGGGGATGAAATCAATGCAAAGATATACTCAATGTTGTAAATGAAAATATTGTAAGATATGAGCAGAATATATAAAACTATAGATTTATTTGCAGGTATTGGAGGTATTCGATTAGGTTTTGAAGTATACGGGTGTGAAAATGTTTTTTCTTCAGAATGGGATAAATATGCCCAAATGATGTATGAGGCAAATTTTCATGAAAAGCCTTTTGGGGATATTAATGATATAGCACCAAAAGATATTCCTGAACATGATATTCTATTGGCTGGATTCCCTTGTCAACCGTTCAGTATTGCAGGCAAAGGATTAGGCTTTGCAGATACAAGAGGTACGTTGTTCTTCAACATTGAAACAATACTTAAAGTGAAGCAACCAGAGGCATTTTTATTGGAAAATGTAAAAAGACTTACAACTCATGATAATGGAAATACTTTTATGGTAATTTTGGATAGATTGAATAAATTAGGATATACGGTTTATCATAAGGTATTTAATTCGTTGGATTTTGGTGTTCCTCAAAAAAGAGAAAGAATTTATATTGTAGGATTTAAAAATCCTATACAATTTAAATTTCCGAAGCCTTTGGGGTATTTTAAACCTTTGTCTGAAATTTTGGAGAAAGATGAAGATATCCCGACCTCCTATTTTTTATCAGAAGCAATGAAACAGAAACGTTTCTCTGCTCTTAAAACGATACCGCCTAAACCTTCTATTTGGCATGAAAATATCGGAGGTAATATATCGCCATTGCCGTATTCTTGTGCATTAAGGGCTGGCGGAAGTTATAATTATTTAGTTGTAAACGGAGAAAGACGCCTGACCTCACGCGAAATGTTGCGACTTCAAGGATTTCCCGATTCGTTTATTATAAATATTCCGTATTCGCAGGCACGGAAAGTGGCTGGCAATTCTGTATCAGTTCCTGTTGTACAAGCAATAGCCGGGGAGATGATTAAAGCACTTGATGAACAAAACAGCTGTAAAATATAAAGAACTCAATTTATTCGGTGATTATGACTATTTCGGAAGCAAAGCAAGCATTAGATAAAATCATATCTAAAGGTAGAGTGCATTTGTATAAGCCTATTCAAATTGCAGAAATTTTATACCGGGATAGAATTGACGGAGATATTGATTTATCTGATTTGAGTACTTACAGAAACGCCTCAAAAAGGTGGCGCGATATAATATGTTTACGTTTTTTAGGAAGAACATCTACGTCTTCAGCAAGATATCAGGATGACGTATTCAATGAAAATGCCGTACCGCCTTCAGTCCTTGAAATATTAGGTGCTGAAAATAGAAAAAATAATGGAGTCGTCGAAAAGTATATTTATGACCGCTTTGAACAACGTTTCTCACAAATGTCAAGCGGTTTGAATTATTGCATTACGCATGATAAAAACAGTTTTCAAGTTATAGAATTTATCAATCTTTTTTGGAATGAGCCTGGATTGAGACGAAGTGTTGATAAAATATATGAAATAGTGGTATACGCCTTATTTTCGGCTCTTATAGAATGCCTTAAAGTTAAGGTTACAGTTGAAGCTGGTGAGGAAAAACAACAATTATTGGAAGAATTTTCTGATTTTGCCAAACGTGTAATCGGATTATCAAAGGAACATTCAAAAGTAACAGTCAATGCCCGGGTAAATCGTGTGGGGGTTACCAATGCTGCCGATAGAGGATTGGATATGTGGGCTAATTTCGGTATGGCTATTCAAATAAAACATTTGTCCTTGACTGAAGAACTTGCGGAAAATATAGTATCATCGGTATCGTCCGACAGAATAGTTATTGTGTGCAAAAACTCTGAAGAAAAAGTAATAATCTCGCTTTTGACACAAATCGGATGGAAGTCTAAAATTCAAAGCATAATAACAGAAAATGATTTAATATTATGGTATGATAAAGCACTTAGAGGAATTTTTGCCGAAGAAATAGGGAATAGAGTGTTATCAACTTTATATGATGAAATTTTATTGGAATTTCCTGCAACTAATTGCGACGATTTTAATGCTTTCAAGCGTGATAGAGGTTATGATTCTATTTTGCTGAATGAAGTTTGGGGTAATAATAATTAAACGGGTTTAACGTTATACGGAGTCCGATACTCTGAATTAGTCAGGGTTTGTCCTGACTATTATCGGACAAAAAATCTTGATTATTAAAAACTTAAACCTGGCGACTTATCCCGCAATGAATATTTTGTAGTATTCAAAAAGAAACCGTGATAAAATTTGTTTTTATCACGGTTCCTTTTGTTATGGAATGTTGGTGTTTTATCGTACTCTTTCTACGTATGAGCCGTCGGCAGTAGAGACGCGGATTTTTTCGCCGGTTTCCACGAACAGGGGTACCATTACTTTGGCTCCGGTTTCCACTTCTGCCGGTTTCAGAGCGGTAGAAGAAGCTGTGTCGCCTTTCAGACCCGGTTCGGTGTAAGTAACTTCCAGTACGACGCTCGGCATCAATTCAACGTAAAGCGGTGTTTCCGTGTCGGCATGTACCACCATTTCCACGGCGTCTCCTTCTTTCAGGAACTGCGGGGCGTTGATCAGATCGCCTGAAATGTTTACCTGCTCGAAAGTTTCGGTGTGCATCATTACGTAATCTTCCCCTTCTTTATAAAGGAACTGGTAGGGACGTCTTTCAATACGTGCCGTATCGATTTTTACACCCGAAGTGAATGTATTTTCCAGAATACGGCCGGTTTTCACATTTCTCAGTTTTGTTCTGACGAAAGCCGGGCCTTTTCCTGGTTTTACATGTTGAAACTGTACGATTGTATATAAATCGTCTTTGAATACGATACATAGTCCGTTACGGAAATCTGCTGTTGTTGCCATTTATTCTGTTATTTTTCAATTAATATTTTATTTGAGGTTGCAAATATAGAAAAAACGGATTAATGCAGCAAGATAAATGCTTATAGATTCATTTTGTGGGATTTATCTGCATTTCTTAAACGGAGTGTGAGGCATGAAAATACCCCTGGAGAAATTATAATTTTTCCAGGGGTATTTATTGGATTTCAGTTCCTGTTTTATTCGGCTTTAGGAGCTGCCTGATAAGTAGCTTCTCCGAATCCCAGGATGGGGAAAAATACGAAACTAAGAAGTAACAAACCAATGGTGAATCCTATACCTTGACCGAATCTTTTGGCAATTTCATGAAACAGCATGATAGCAAAGATGATGTTTACCAGCGGAATAAAGAACATAATAGTCCACCAACCCGGTTTTTGAGCGATTTGAGTCATCAAATAGATGTTGTAAATAGGAATAATAGCTCCCCAGCCCGGTTGTCCGGCTTTTTCGAATGTTTTCCATATACCTGCAACTGCCAATACGAGAATGGCCAGGTAAATAATAGATACAATCATAAATTTAAAATTAAAGTTAATGTAATAAAAAGCACACGTCCTTTTAAAAGACGCGCAAAATTATATAAATTCATTTTATTTTTATAATTAAAGCAGAAAAAATGTTATTTATTGTTTGGTGAGGTACGTATAGTCTTTCAACACGGTTTGTATAAAAGTGAGGTGTGACATGTTTGTTTGAATGCCTGTCAGTGTTTTCACTCGTAATGCCAGAGGGGTGAGCAGTTTGTAATCTTTGTTTTGCTCTACTTCCTGCATGATTTCCTTGATGATGGAAATGTCCTTGTCTGTCAGCATAGCGACTTGGGGATATACCGCCTGGTAATCTTCCGGCGTATCGTATAATGAAAGTTGGCTGAAAGAAGTTCCGTTTTTTTCCCGGACGACAATGGTGCCTGCTGCCAGGTCTCCCAGTCGTTGCATCCGGGAGCTGATGACGATGCTACTCATGGCAACGATTCCCAAACTGGCACTAATATCGACAAGGCGCAGTGCCCAGCGCAACATGCAATCCCAAAAAGACAGTTTTTGTCCATCCAGTCGGACAACTCTTATCCGGCACATCATTTTGCCCGGGCTTTGCCCTTTTGCCAGATATTCGAAAAGCAGGTGATAGCATAATAGAAGAATAAGGGTGATATACATAAAGTATACGTTTGTGATTGTAGAAAGATAGGACACCAGCAGGAAAATACCGGTCATACAGATTGAGTCAAGCAAAGTGGCGCAAATCCGGTATGCCAACCCTGCCGGGTGACAGGTTATATTGACATTTTGTGCTGTGTTGATAGAAAGATGCATGATTATTTATTGTTTTTTTTGCAAACATATGTTTTTTTAAATAAAAAATATAATTTTAGGCTGAATAAAGAAAGGCCGGGATGAGGAGAATTTTTCATTATTGAATCCTTCCGGTTTACGGAAAACTGATTTCATGAAAGAGGCTAGATTTATTTCCATCAATAAAGAGAAATGGTTGAAAATGGAGCAGGGACGGCAATTGGACGCAGACCGTTTGGCTGCCAATTTTGTGGAGTTGTCGGATGATTTGGCTTATGCACGGACTTTTTATCCGGGTAGTGATGTGGAAAAATACCTGAATCATCTAGTGGCAAGTTATCTGACTGATATTAATGTCGGACGTCCTGCACATACCAAAAAATGGTGGGTGTTTTGGCGGACAGATTTTCCGCTTTTGTTATTTGAAAAACGAAAAACCCTGGGATTTGCTTTTATTTTCTTTTTATTATCCGTTCTGATTGGTGTTTTTTCGGCTGCCCGTGAAGAGTCGTTTGTCCGTTTGATTCTTGGCGATGCTTATGTGAACATGACTTTGGATAATATCGCAGCAGGTAAACCAATGGGGGTATATAGCCAGGGGGATGCTTTGGAGATGTTTTTGCGGATTACGACCAATAATATTAAGGTTGCTTTTGTTGCTTTTGCCTGGGGATTGCTTTTTTCGGCCGGTACGCTTTGGGTGCTGTTTCAGAATGGGATTATGTTAGGGGCCTTTCAATACTTTTTTTATCAGAAAGGTTTGCTGTTGCATTCCGTTCTATCGGTGTGGGCGCATGGAACTTTTGAAATCACTTCCATTGTTATTGCCGGAGGTGCTGGTCTGGTGTTGGGAAACAGTTTTCTTTTTCCGGGCACTTTTCCCCGGTTGCATTCTTTCCGGACAGGAGCTTTACAGGGTATAAAGATACTTGCCGGTCTGATACCTTTTTTTGTAATTGCCGGGTGGATAGAAGGTTTTATTACCCGTTATGCAGATGCACGGCCTGTAATCGGTGCTGTCGTTATGGCGTTTTCTGTGCTTGGCGTTGCCGGATATTTTGTGATTTATCCCTGGTGGCTGGTGCGCAAACAAAATCCGGAAACGGGGATTCAAAATAATTTGGAAAATCAGTGATTTAGTGACTTACAATATGCAGACAAAAAGAATTAATTTATTAGAGAAAAGGACTTTTAGTGACGAATTGACCATTACTTTTCAGTTTATTAAACAAGAGTTTAAATCGTTAATAAAAGCATTTTCGGCAATTGTGTTGCCTTTGATTTTTGTGGAATTATTTCTTCAGAGTTTTTTATTGAGAGATATTTTAGGGGGTGCGGCCAGAAATGCGTTTGCAGACGGAGGTTCGGGGTGGACAACCATGTTGGTTAATTATTTGCTGGCTATTTTTGTATTTGCCTGGTTGCAATTGTTTGTGTTGTCTTATTTGCGTTTATATACGGACAAATATTTGCAGCAGGAAGAGATAAAAATTTCATTTCTGGAATTATTGAAGGTGATGGGGCGTAACTCCGGTCTTTTTTTTGTGCTTGGCATTGTTTATTTGTTTTATGTAGTGATGGGATGTGTTATTTTTATTTTGCCGGGTATTTATATTTCCGTAATTTTTATATTTTCTTCTTGTTTTCTGATTATTCGTGACAGGAAATTGTTTTCTGCTTTTGCAAGTTCTGCGGATTTGTGCCGGGGGCAATGGTGGAATACATTCGGATATATATTATTGTGTTCCCTGATAGTGTCTATGTTAGGTTATGTTTTTAATTTGCCTTATCTGGGTATTTTTTTGGAGGCCTATTTGACAGGAAATCAACCGGGGTTGTTTGAATTGACGCTGGTTAATTCTGTCGGGATTATCGGACGCTATCTGATGAATATTGTTTTTATAGTTGGGATTGGCGTCCGTTTTTTTAGCAGACTGGAAAGGAAGGAGCACCGGACTTTGCTGGATAAAATCGGACAGATTGGTACAGAAGAACGGACAGAGAGCGGTGAAGATGGGGTGTAAATATATAGGGGTTATTGTTTTTCTGCTTTATATGCAGGTTGCTTTTGCCGTATTTTCGCAAGGCGAAAATTTTGTTGCGGAGAGACCGGAAGATTTTCAGTTGCGACAGCCTGATAAAGAGTTTTTGTCGCGTTTCAGACAGGACCCGGCGTTTGATTACACTTACAGAACATTTGATGCCGGATGGTCGGATAGTTGGAGAAGGTGGTTGGAAAAACACCTTCCCTGGCTACGTTCCTGGCCCCTGAGTGGCAGATGGCTTTATATATTGGTCGAGATAAGTGCTTTGGTTGTCCTGTTTTTCTTGGTTTATTATTTGGTGCATAGCAAATACCGTCATTCTGCCAGAGGAAAGCAGCCTGATTTTGACCGGTATATCGGATCGGAGATGGAGCAGGTAGATGAAATTTCGTATCCTGTTTTGTTGGAGCAGGCATTGGATGAACGGGATTATAAACTGGCTGTCCGGATTCATTTTTGGTACGTTCTTGGATTACTGGAGCAACAGGGATTGATTTGCCGGGATTTGCACCGGTCCAATGCAGTTTATTTGCGGGAAATATCCCGGCAACCATTACGGGAACGTTTTGGGGAATTGGTCCGGATATTTGATTGTGTGTGTTACGGGGATTTTCGGGTGGATGAGGTATTGTATGAGTCTATCCGCAAGAAGTTTAATGATTTTCAACAAACACTGGCAGGATGAAGTATAAGCAGTTTATCGGAATTTTCTTTTTGGTGTTGCTGACATTTGCATATGCTTGGTACGAAGCTGAGAGGCCGAAGGAAGTGGATTGGAGCAGGACTTATTCGCGGGAGGATAAAATTCCGTACGGGACTTATATTTTTTACCGGAGTTTGCCGCATTTATTTCCGGAAGCAAAGATAATTTCCGCAGATTTTTCTTTGTATGATGAGTTGCAGAAAGTGAAAGATGAGCGGAATGCCGGTTATATTTCGGTGTCTGCCGGCTTTAAGACGGACCGGGTGGAGCTGGGGCGGTTATTGGACTGGGTTGGACAGGGGAACTGGGCTTTTATTGCTGCAAGCAGCCTGCAAGATACATTGCTGAAAACTTTTGATATAGAATTGGAATATTTGAAGGAGGCCGGAAAATTCAGGTTGTCGTATGGCGGGATGGAACATAAAATATATCCGGAGGACGGAAATTATGCTCCTTATTTTAAATTGCCGGAAAATTTTGCCGGAGAAATTCTGGGGGAAAATGAGGGCGATACTGTGCCCCATTTTATCCGGGTTCCTTATGAAAAAGGACAGTTGCTGCTGAATGTAAAACCTGTCCTGTTTACAAATCACGCTGTGTTGGATAGTGTAAGGGGGGATTATTATTATAAGGCACTTTCGGCTTTGCCGGTAAATACGGAGATAATCATTTGGGATGCTTACCGGACAAAGCCTCCGATGCCGACACCTTTGCGTGTGATTTTGAAATATCCGGCATTGAAGCTGGCATTGTATTTGGTTTTGGCAGGTGCATTGCTGTATGTCCTTTTCCGTATAAAGAGAGAGCAGAGAGCTGTTCCGGTGATACTTCCTCCAAAAAACAGAATGCTTGAGTTTGTATCAACGGTCAGTTTGTTGTATTACAAGAAAAAGGAACATGTTTCGGTGGCTGTAAAGAGGATTGATTTTTTTCTTGACAGGGTGCGTACCCGCTACTTATTGCCTACTGATTGTCTGGATGACAGGTTTGCCGGACAGCTGGCAGAACGTTCGGGAGTGGCGAAGGACAGGGTAGAAACGTTGGTGCGATTGATTATTAAGCTCAAGGAAAGGGGACAGGTTTCTGAAAGCGAACTGGAACAATTGATGGAGGAGACGGAAGAGTTTATCGGGACGGAGGAATGTATGGATATGGAAAACATTGTAATTATAGAATGACATGGAAACGAATTTTGAATCGCGGATTGATTTTTCGCAGTTGAGTGAGAAAGTAATGTTGTTGCGTGAGCGTATGGCCAAAGTGATAGTGGGACAAAAAGAGGTGGTGGATTTGCTGCTTACGGCTTTGCTGGCGGACGGACATGTATTGGTGGAAGGTGTACCTGGAGTGGCAAAGACTTTGATGGCTAAGGTATTGGCCCGGTTGATTGATGCCCGGTTTTCCCGGTTGCAGTTTACTCCCGACCTGATGCCCAGTGATGTGATAGGTACTTCCGTGTTTTTGCCTTCTGCCGGGAAGTTTGAATTCAGAAAGGGACCTGTATTTACGAATATATTGCTGGCGGATGAGATTAACCGTTCGCCGGCCAAGACGCAGGCTGCTCTTTTTGAGGTGATGGAAGAAAGGCAGATTACCTGTGACGGGCTGGAATATAAGATGGAATTTCCGTTTATTGTGGTTGCTACTCAGAATCCGGTGGAACATGAGGGTACTTATCGTTTGCCTGAAGCTCAGCTGGACCGTTTTATGTTTAAGATATTGGTGGATTATCCGGAAAGAGAGGATGAGATTGCAGTGTTGAATTTGCATCATGAAGGAATCATACAACAATGGACTGAGGAAAAACCTGTTCTTTCTGTGACGGAATTGGCGGCACTCCGGGAGAAAATCAAAGAGGTGTGCGTGGATGATAAAATAAAGTCGTTTATAGTGGATATTATCAGGACGACAAGAAATAGCGGCTGGCTGTATTTGGGGGCTTCTCCCCGTGCTTCGATTGCTGTTATGAACGGAGCAAAGGTATATGCTGCGGTTCAGGGCAGGGATTTTGTTGTTCCTGAGGATGTTTTGTATCTGGCTCCGGCGGTGTTGAGGCATAGGGTACAGCTTTCTGCTGAGAAGGAATTGGAAGGGCTTGTGGCGGACCAGGTGATAGCGCAGTTGATGGCTAAAGTTGAAATTCCCCGCTGATGCAATTTTGAGATTTCAAAGTTCGTTAACACGATTGTAGACTGATGAATCTGCGTATTTTTAAGTCCGGCTTTTATTTGCACCAGCGTTTTTTTAAACTTTTGGTTGCGGAAGTATTTGCTGCCATTCTGGCTTTTATTTTTCCGGTGTTGTATGTCTGGGTATTGTGGTCGCTTTGTCTTTTTGCGGTTGTCTTTATGACGGATATTGTTCTTTTGTATGGTTTTGGAAACAGGATGGAAGCCGGCCGGGATATGGGAGATAAGTTTTCGAACGGTGAAGACAATCCGGTAGGCCTTTGTCTGAGAAACCGTTATCCTTTCCGGGTGCGGGTACGTATTTTGGATGAGATTCCTCCGGAATTCCAGTTGCGCAATCTGCAATTATCCGGCGTACTGAAGGCAGGAGAAAGGTGCAGAAAGACTTATTGGCTTCATCCGGTGAGAAGGGGGGAATATATTTTCGGTAAACTCCGTGTTTTTGTTGCTTCGCCTTTGTCGTTGGCGGAACGCCGTTATTCGTATGAGGGAGAAACGACTGTTGCGGTCTATCCGTCGTTTATGGCGATGCATAAGTATGAATTACTGGCGTTTACGGGACGGTATTCCGGTAGAGGAGTGAAAAAAATCCGGGTGGCCGGAGTGACTACGACTTTTGACCAGATTAAACCGTATGTACAGGGTGATGATCCGCGTGTTGTCAATTGGAAAGCTACGGCGAAATGCAATCAATTGATGGTGAATACTTACACAGAAGAACATTCGCAAGCTATCTATTGTGTAATCGATAAGGGGCGGACAATGCAGTCGCCGTTTCATCAGATGACTATGCTGGATTATGCCATAAATGCAACTTTGGCATTGTCGAATGTTGTTCTGAAAAAGGGAGATAAGGTAGGGTTACTGACGTTTGCTCATAAACCGGGTACTTTTATTAAAGCTGATAACCGCAGGCTACAGCTTAGTCATGTCAGCGAGGCTCTTTATTGCCAGCAGACAAATTTTCTGGAGTCTGATTTTGAACAACTGTGTGTCACTTTGTCCCGGCAAGTGCATACCCGGAGTATGTTGGTATTGTTTACTAATTTCGAAACTGTGACAGGTATGCGGCGGCATTTACCGGCTTTGAGGAGATTGGCCCGGAATCATTTGGTTTTCCTTATCCTGTTTGAAAATACTGAAGTAAATAAAGTTCTTACCCAGCCTTCCCGTCAGTTGAAAGGAATTTATTTCAAGGCAGTTGCCGGTAATTTCATTTTGGAGAAAAAAAGAATTGTCCGGGAACTGAGAAGGGCCGGTATTTATACTCTGTTGACTGAACCGGAAAAGCTTACTGCCAATACCATCAATGGCTATCTTGAATTGAAAGAACGCGGGGTGGTGTAACGTCCGGGACAGGTGTATAGCGTACCGGAGTATACCGGTTTCTTATAATCCCAGTTCTTCGTTAATCAATATAATTTTGATTCTTCCGGCAGGATAGCATTTTTCCGTGATGCTCCATACATTGCAAATCCGGTCCGGACTGTTACAATCCATACATATTCCCGTTTTGTGACAAGGGGTCCGGAAATCTTTATGTTTCATTGCATTTCGCGGTGCTGCTATAGTCCGTATGCGTTGCATGGCGGTTTCTAAATCCGGAGTGATTTTGTTGATGCCAATAAATAAGACTACGTGTACCGGACCGAAAACTATTCCGCCTGTACGGTTTCCAACCATGTCCAGATTCACGAGTTGTCCTTTCCGGGTGAGAGCATTGCAGCCTGTAAGGAATAAGTCGGCATGCAGGGCCTGACGCCGCCAATACAGTTTTTGGGCACGGCTCATTTCCGGACCGAAAGTTTTTATTACGGATATTTCCGGGTTCCGGCGGAGTTCTTCCAGAATTCCGGTTGCTGTCATTGTTTCCGAGTCGCCCCAGGAAACAGTTTTTACAGGTAGTGCCGGAAAAATGTCCCGGAAAAAAATTTCACGGGCTTCGGCTGTGTTAGCTGCAAAGAATACATCAAAGTGGTTGTGTTTCAGAGCAGACAGAGTTGTTTCAATAATCACTTTATTCATTTCCGTTTTGGAGTGTATTTCCCTTGTTGCAGTTGGTTTGATATGTTTTAGGAGAAACGCCGAACAATGCTTTAAAGCAGGAGCTGAAATAGGAATTGCTGTTGAATCCTACCCGTGTAGTAATTTCGGATATGGTTAACTGGCTTTCTCTTAATAGTTGAGCTGCGCTTTCCAAGCGTATGTTCCTGACCATGTCCATGGGTGAAAGGTCGGTTACCGTATGTAGTTTTTTGTAGAAATTGGCCCGGCTCATGCCCATTTCCTGACAAATGAAATTGACATCCAGATTGGGATTGGTGAAATTGTGCCGGACGATTTCAATGTAGCGTTTCACAAAAGTTTCATCTATAGAGGTTACTTCAATGCCTAAGTTTTCTAAGGAAAATTTTTTGCTGAAAATGCCTTTTAATTGTTCGCGGTTGGCAAACAGGTTGCGGATGCGGCTTTGCAGCAGGGACATCCGGAAGGGTTTGACGATGTATTCGTCTGCTCCGGCTTCGAAGCCTTCTTCAATTTGCATGCTCATAGAGCGGGCGGTGAGGAGGACAAACAGGATGTGACACAGGCGGATATCTTTTTTTATGAGCCGGCAAAGTTCCAGACCACTCATGCCGGGCATCATGATGTCGCTGACAATCATGTCCGGCAGTTCTTCCTGTATGGTTTCCAGGGCTTCCTGTCCGTTGCCGGCTGTGATAATGTGATAAGACGGGGACAGGTGCTGCCGGAGGTAGGACAGAATATCCCGGTTGTCTTCTACTACCAGAATTTTGTATCGTTTATCTCCGGCAACCGGGATTTCAGTAGCGGCTTCGGAGACGATGTTTTCCTGTTCGCTGATTAAATCGAGCGTGTTAATGTCTGACGAGGGAATGGGATGGTAAGGGAGCAGGATTTTCATATCCGTACCTTGCGGATGAACAGGTGTCACGTGGATGGTACCGCCATGTTGTTCTGCAATCAGTTTTGTGATACTTAAACCGATGCCGCTTCCTGTAATTTCGCCGTACAGGTCTTTGCCGGAATAACAGAAGGGGTCAAATATCCGGTCAATTTGTTCTTTTGGGATGCCGGTGCCGGTGTCGCTGACATGAACTTGCAGCCAGGACGGTTGACCGGTGACGCCGGATTGAGACTCCGCATTTGTTTCTTTGTCGGTTAAGAGTTCATACGACAGGGTGACGGAACCTTGCGGCGGAGTAAATTTGCAGGCATTAGAAAGCAGGTTGAAAAATAACTGTTCCAATTTTTTCCGGTCGTAGCTTACTGCCAGGATGTCGTGCGGACATTTCAGTTGCAGGTGAATATTTCTCTGGTCTGCTAACGTTTGGAAAGAGTATAGCATTTCGCGCAGAAAGACGATGAAATCGAATGTAGTATATTTCAGCTCTTCTGGTACGGAGTTTTGTTTTTGTATGTCCATCAGGCTATTTACCAGTGACAGCAACCGTTCTGTGTTTTTCCGGGCAGGCCGCAGGATTTCTTTCATACCTGCTATATGAAAAAATTTCCGGTTCAGGTCGTCCAACAGGTTTATAATTAAGGTCAGTGGTGTGCGGAATTCGTGAGTGACCCGGGTAAAAAAACGCAGGCGTTCCTGATTAATTTCTTCCAGTTTTTTTTGTTCCAGTTGCTTGCGGAGGAGGGAGGCTTCCAATTCGTGTTTCCGGTGACGGATTTTGACGATTTTGTATGTTGTAAAAATTACTATCAGCCCGTAACTACACCAGGCCCACCAGCGAAACCATAATGGAGGCAGCACGGTGAGCGTCAATTGTGTACTTTCGTTGTTCCAGTTTCTTCGGTTGTTTGAAGCAATGACGCTGAATTTGTATTCTCCCGGTTTCAGGTTATTGTAAATAGCTGCCCTGCGGTTTCCCACATAATTCCAGTTTTCGTCGACCCCTTCCAAGCGGTAGGCGTAATGAGTCTGTTCGGGATAAAGGTAATTCGGAGCAGTATATTGAATTGTCAGGTTAGTTTGGTTGTGGGAGAGGACAATTTGTTTTTGCAATTGCAATTTATTTTTTAATAACCGGCTTTTGCCCGGGATTTCCTGTTGATTGCCGATGGAGAGGGTGGTGAGCAATACTTGCGGCACTTCTTGATTGTCGTGGATTTGTGTGGGTGTGAATTTCAGAAACCCATTGGATGCCGGCAGGTAAAAAATGCCGTCAGAGCTGCAATAGCTGGAAGAGGGAGTAAATTCCTGCGGGATTAATCCGCTTTTGGAATAGGCCACATCCAGTTGTCCGTTGTTTTTATTCAGGCGGAATATTTCCCGGGAGGTTGTAAGCCATATTTCTTCGCGGCGGTTTATCAGGTTATAAATACATTCGTTTGTCAGTCCGTTGTCCCGGTTATAGTTTTTAAGTAGTTCCAGGTTGTTGTTGAAACAGAATAATCCGGCTCCGTTGGTGCTGACCCAAATTTTTCCGTCCGGGTCTTTGCTGATGGCGGTGATGTGTATTTTGTCTTTGCTTGAAAACCCGAAGGCTTTTCCGTCCAGATTCCGGCATTCGTTTGTCGTTTCGTTGATAAATACCAGTCCGTTTTGTAAGGTTCCCAGCAGAAACTGGCCTTTGTTTATTTCTGTGATGACTGATATCGGGCTTAACTGAGGAAATTCGGAAGAGATATTCAGCGACGGAACAGGCCGGTTGTTGTCCATAACTACTAATCCGGCATTTGTATTGGTGGGAATCCAGAGCCGGTCCCGGGAGTCGCGGTAGAGTGTCTGGATGTCGTTGCGTTGGTAATCGTAGAGTAATTGAAAGGTTTTGCGAATGGTAGAGAACCGGAAGACTTGCCCGTTGTGTGTGGTGCATAAAATGTGCTCTCCTTCACGGAGTGTCGATTTGATAATGTTTTGGGAATATTTTCGTTTGTCGTTATAAATGGGGAATAATTGTTGTTGCCGGGTTGCCGGATTATAAAACAACAGTCCGTTTCCTTCGGTGGCAAACCATAGATTCCCCCGGGAATCTTCGACGGGTAATCCTACTGCACCTGTGAATTGACGGCAGGGTATGTAGTGAAATTTGTAGCTGTACGGGCTGTGATAGTTCACTCCGCCGGAGTAAGTGCCTACCCATAGATTTTTTTTGTTGTCCTGATACAGGGACAGGACGGAAAAGTGGCTCAATGCGCCTTTTTCTCCGATGTTCATGGAAATGTAGGTGGGTTGCAGGGTGCGTTTATGAAGGAGGGCAAGTCCGTGAAAAGTGCCGGCGAGCAGAGTGGAATCGTTGTAATCCAACAATTGACGTACATTGTCCAGATGGTCGATGTGTTTTAATTCTTGCCGTTCCGGGTCCCAGCAGGACACTTTGTTGTAAGAGGAAACAATCCATATTTTCCCTTCCCGGTCGGTTGTTAAAAAAGAAACATAGCCGTCCGGCAATGCTTCCGTTTTTTTTGAATCTGCGGGGATGTGCCGGACAAACTGACGGTGGTGGTCGTAGATATAAAGTCCTTTGGAAGTGCCTAAGTAAAGATTGTTTTTTGAGTCTTCGGTGGCACTGCGTGTATATATGTCTTCCGGCAAATTTTCAAACCGGTATTGCCGCAGGGAGTCGCCTGCCCGGTCGTAAATCCAGTTGGCTTTGTCGGTGAAAAACAGCAATTCTTCGTTTGAAGTACGGAACAGGGCTTCTATGCTGTGGTTGCCGGGCAGGAGGTAACGGAAAATTTGTCCGGTTTTGTAATCAATCCGGTTTATGCCTTCAATGGTGCCAATCCATATATCTTTGGCCGAATCCTGTGTGATGCACAGGATTTCATTGCCGCAGAGAGAATGTTCGTCATAATAGTTTTTCCGGAACACTTTGAAGTCATATCCATCATAACGGTTTAGTCCGTTCCGGGTGCCAAACCACATGTATCCGTCGGTGTCTTGAAAAATAGCGTTTACGGTTTGTTGCGACAATCCGTTTTCAACACTCAGGAAAGTGAAAAAAAACGGGTTATTGCTTTCCTGGCCCCGAAGAACAAGGGCAATATGTATTGTGATAAACAGGATTAAAACACGCTGATACAGAACAGGATTTTTCAGACGTTTCATATGCACCGATTTTCTGCTTGTAAAAATACAATTTTAATCAATATCAAACACATTTTTGTATTTATTGGAATTTATGCGTAGTTTTTTGTAATATGGTGATGATGCGTATTGAAATATCCATCTTTGTCAAACCATTATAAATAAATATAATTGAGATACAATGAGTTGATTTCAGGGTGATGGTTCTTTCATGTTTTTTTTGATTTCACGGTTTGAAAGAAGTTGTTAGTACGTCTGATCTTGTGAATGAACGACAAACAGAGAGGGGTATTTTTTATTTTGTTTTTCTAAATTAAACGGACGTTATTTTGGATATGATTTTATGATTATTAAGAGTATTTTTATAAAGAAAGGGAAGAAAAACAAATACTTATTAACAATGTATGACTAATTTCAAAAGCCGTTATTTTTTGAATTTTGCAATAAAACAGAAGAGATGTCGACGGATTTTCGATGAAATACTTTAAATTTTGTCTTTATTTTTTTAAAATCGTTCATATTATTGATTTTATAAAAAATTTTGTAATGACGTACAAATAATTTACTTACTTTTGTGCAATCGATAGCGGAAAGTTTTTTTACTAAAAACTATTATTTCTGCGGTGCTAAATTATGAAGGTAAAAGTATGTAATCATTATCGTTTTCTGAGTTGTATTGCAGAACGGTCATTTTGCCCAAAGGAAACGTCCGTTTAATTTTGGTAAAATGATTTTTACAAGAAACGTAATAAACTGATATTAAATATATTTTAAAATCACAAATAGATACATAGTATGAAAAAAAACATGAGTTACAGACTTTTAATGTTATTGCTCTTCTTGCTGTCTTTATGGGGTTGCGAGAATGAGATGGATAAACATTATGAACGGCCGATTTGGTTGAAAGGCAGTGCTTATGAAGTGTTGCAAGGGCAGGCGGATTATTCCTTGTTTGTATCGGCTTTGGAAAAATCCAGTTTTTTTCAATTGGTCAAGGGACAAGGTTTATGTTCTGTATTTGCTCCTGATAATCAGGCAGTAAATGCTTATTTGGAAAATAATGGCTGGAGTAGTGTAGACGATATTCCGCAGGATGTATTGGATTTGCTGATAGGTTGTCATATCGTGCGTTATTCTTATCGTCCTGTTGATTTTATGAATTTCCGGCCGGAAGGTGATTTGGAAGCGGGAACAGCGAATAAAGGTATTTATTTTAAGCATATTACTTACGGGCAGGAAGCGGTACGTCGAGTTACTAATCCGAAAACGGGTGCAGTGATGACTGTCTATGAGCGTGAAAAATATTTACCGGTTTTAAATACGAATCTGTTTAAAACACAGGGTGTTCAGGACTATACTTATAATTATTCTTATTTTTTCCCCGGGAAAGTTTGGGAAGGGGATGATAATTTTTGCGCGGCGAATGCAAAAATTCATGAGAACGGGAATGGTTTACTAACGGATAACGGGTATGTATATTTAGTGGATGATGTAATTCGTCCGATGCGTACAGTGTATAATGTATTGGAAGATCAGGACAATCATTATTCTCTTTTTAAGCAATTGTATGACAAGTTCACGGATATCACTTATAATAAAGATTTATCATCGAAATATGCGGCAGCCGGTGACAGTCTGTTTTTGTATTTTCATAAGGATCTTCCTAAGATAGCAAGTCAGTGGACTTTTAATCAGGAAAATGCGGTCCTGCACAATCTTTATCTGGCTTGCGGGAACACATTCAATTCCTTTATTCCGAATGATCAGGCACTGACTGTTTTTTTAGAGGATTATTTTTCCAAATACCCGACATTTGATGATATCCCTTTATTGCAACTTTCGTTTTTATTGGGAAATCATATTCAATCGCGTGCATTGGTCCTTCCGGAAATGTTGAAAGAGAAACGGGTAAAATCAAGTTATGGTGATGTTTATGATTTTGATGTTGACGGGGCAGAGGTAAAAGAATTTTGTTCAAACGGGGTTTTTTACGGTACGGATAAAGTAACGGTTCCGGCCATGTTCCGTTCGGTGACAGCTCCTTTATTAAATGATCCGAATTATTCCATTTTTACAGAGATTTTGAATAAAGCCGGAGAGATTATCCAGTTGATAAATCCGGATGTGAGGTTTACGTTGTTCGCTCCGACGGATGAGGCTTTGCAGGCTATGGGATATCAAGTGGATGTGGGTAAGGCTGATGTTTTGGGAGATGAGAAAATTCAGTTGTGGGATGATGAAACAGAAAAATACAAGGATTTGAATACGGCAGAAATCAGTGCGTTGGCCATGAAGCATATCGTATTGCAGAATAAGATTACGGATTTCTCACAAAAGAAAATCTACCCAACGAAAAAGGGATTGTCTTATGTTACGGTTTTTGACGGAGGAGTGGGATGTGAGGCCAATACGACGGAACCTTTCCAACCGGTGAAATTGGGTGAATATTTTAACGGGATTACATATAGTTTGGATAATGTATTGGGAAATGTGGATGTGTCTTTGGCAGAGGAATTGGAAGCTAATTACAGTGAATTCTGGAAATTGATGAAGAAAGCGGGTCTGGTTGAAAATATCAATGGTGAAGAGGTGATGACTTTTATTGTCGGCGAGACGGTGATGGCTTTTTTACCGGATAATGATGTTGTGAAGGCACAGGCGGATATTTTACCTGATGATCCGGAGGAACTGAAAAATTATCTGAAGTATTTCTTTGTATCGATAGATGCCAATAAATTGAGTAATTTCCTTTTGCCCGGAATCGGGGAGCCTGGAATGTATCAGACAACTCAAATCAGTCCGGAATCTACTTTATATGATACTTTTTATTCTCAATTAGGTATTTATCCGGATGAGCAAAAATTTAATCTGGTGTTAAGGAATGAGGTCGGCAAGGAGATTGAAACTCCGGAAGGCGTTTTTCCGGGTTTTCTGAGTGATGCACTCATTTATAATATTAATACCATTGATTTCCAGTCGAATAATAAATAGAATAAGATATGAAAGTTATTTATAGCTTAAAAACAGTGGTAATTCTGTTTTTGCTGTCTTTGCCTTTCTCGGTTTATGCTCAGCAAGTCCTGACAGGGATTGTGCGGGATGCTGACGGACCGATGGTAGGGGTTACGGTGAGTTTGCAGAACGAAAATAACCGTATGTTGCTGGGGGCTGCAACTGATATTAACGGAGAATATTATTTAACCGTTCCGGCTAATGTGAAGGGCGTGGCGGTTGTTTTTTCATTTATCGGTTATAAAACCGTCAAATTCCCTTATAAAGGGCAGAAAGTGCAGCATGTAACCATGCAAATGGATATCAGTGAGCTGGAAGAGGTAGTTATTTCTGCGAAACGTATTCATACAGATGATAATGGAATTCCAATCAAGGATGTCGGTGTGGCCCGTCAAAAAATCGATATGGATGAGATGAAAGAAATGCAGGTGACTTCGGTGGAAGATGCGTTACAAGGCCGTTTGGCAAATGTGGATATTATCGCTTCATCCGGTGATCCGGGTTCTAAAATGTCTATTCGTATCCGAGGTACCAGTTCGTTAAATGCCAATAACGAACCTTTGATTGTGGTGGATGGTATACCGTATGATACGGATATTAACGAAGATTTTGATTTTCAGACAGCTAACGAAGAAGATTATGGCGCATTGGTGAACATTTCTCCCAGTGATATCGAATCGATAGAGGTACTTAAAGATGCGGCCGCTACCGCTATTTGGGGGTCTCAGGGGGCGAACGGTGTGTTGGTGATTACCACGAAGCGGGGGAGTCGGGGGAAAACCCGTTTTTCCATCAGTCAGAAAGTCGATTATAAAAAGGAGCCAAGAAGAATCCCGATGTTAAATGGTGAGCAATACATTACTATGGTGCAGGACGCGATGTGGAATCGGCTGCACGACATCGGTTTTTCCTGGAATGAGTTGGAAAAACTGACTTCTTATCCGGAAATCAATTATGATCCGCAGTTTAAATATTTTAAAGAATATAGCCAGAATACCGATTGGTTGGATTTGGTAAAATCGGATGTTCTTTCCAGTGAAACGAATTTTTCGATGAGTGGTGGTGGTGACCGGGCTCTATACCGTTTTTCTTTAGGTTATCTGACGGAGCAGGGAACCACTAAAGGGACTGCTTTTAAGCGACTCAGTTCGCGATTGAATATCGACTACAGATTTTCCAATCGTTTGCGGGTGGCTGCCGGTTTTTCTTACACTCGCGGTGCACGTGACAACAATTGGATCAATCCCCGGGCGCATGCCAAGATTAAAATGCCGAACATGTCGCCTTGGTTGCTGGATGATGATGGCAATCCTACTAATGAATATTTTATTCCTACGGCAACTTCCAGTTACACTCCTTTTCAGGGAACCTGGAGCGGTTCATTCAATCCTTTGGCTATGGTGAATGATTCTTATAACAATACCGTATCCAATGATGTCCGGATTACCTTTAATTTAAAATACCAGTTGCTTCCCGGATTGTCTTATGATGGTAATGTAGGAATTGATGTAACTTCTTCTAAAAACAAAAAGTTTCTGCCACAGTCGGCTACCGGTGTAAGTGCTTCGCATGCCGACTTTAACCGAGGGGAGGATTTGATGTCGGATCATATTGCCATCAATATTTTTAATAAATTGATTTATAATAAGACATTCGGTGCTCATAAAATCATTGCTACCCTGCATTCTCAGATTTCACACAGTGCCAATACCAACCATTCTTCGGCGGTCAGCGGTTTGGGGTCTGACAATATGATTGATCCTACATCAGGAGGACGTATCACTACCCTGGGGTCCGGTGCATCGAAAAACAGAACGGTTGCGTTTTTGGGAAATCTCCATTACAATTTCAAAGAACGTTATTTGCTGAATGTCGGTTTCCGGTATGAAGGTAATTCTAAAATGGGAGTTGATTCACGCTGGGGCGGGTTCCCGAGTGTGACGGCGTCGTGGCGTTTGAATGAGGAGAACTTTTTGAAAGAAGCGGAATGGATTAATGAGTGGAAGATGCGTTATGGCTGGGGACGGAATGGGAATTCGCCCGGCAGTAGCTATGCTTATGTGGGTACTTTCTCTCCGGTGGGCGAATATTTGGGAAGTTCTGCGGTGGCTCCCGATAATATACAGATGAATAATCTGAAATGGGAAAAGGGTACCCAGCACAATATAGGTATGGACTTTGTCGCTTGGGAGAATAAGGTGGATTTAAAGTTTGAATACTACATTAAAAAATCGGATGATTTGTTGCAGACCAATGTGAATATTCCTTCTTCAACCGGTTTTTCAACCGTAAAATTCTTCAATTCGGGTAGTATGGAAAACAGGGGTTGGGAGATGATGCTGGCACTGAATAATATACTTGAAGTGAATGATTTTAAGGTGTCTTTCAACATGAATCTGTCCCGCAACCGCAACCGTGTGCTGAAATTGCCGGTAAATAAGAGTTATTGGAATTATAATAGTGTGGCGAACGGTACGTATGCCCAAAATGTGGTGGAGGGAGATCCGTTGGGGTCTTTTTACGGATATAAATATTTGGGTGTTTACCAGTCGGAAGATGAAACAATAGCCCGGGATGCTGAGGGGAAACAATTGATAGGTATGGATGGGAAACCGGTATATACCACCATTAACAATGTGCTGGTGCGTCCGGGGGACGCTCATTATGCCGATTTGAATCATGATGGTGTGATTGACGAGTATGATATCACTTATTTGGGCAATTCCATGCCGATTATTACGGCCGGATTCGGTTTGAATCTGCGGTGGAAGGATTTGCGTTTACGCACGTTTTTCCAGTCACGTATCGGTCAAAGTGTTGTGAATAAAACCCGGATGGATTCGGAGAGTATGTATAATGCCAATAATCAGAGTACGGCTGTATTGAAAAGATGGCGGCATCCGGGAGATCAGACGGATATCCCGAGAGCGATGTGGGGACGCGGATACAATTATTTAGGTTCGGACCGTTTTGTTGATGACGCTACTTTTTTCCGTATGAAACAATTGACTCTGTCTTATGGATTACCGCGGACAATGTTGAAGAAATGGGGCCTGAGCCGTACGGAAGTGTATCTGACTGCTTATGATTTATGGACGCTGACCCGCTATAAGGGGCAGAATCCGGAAGTAGGTATACCGGGCGGCGTTTATCCGTTAGCAACGGACAATGCGGATACACCGCGTCCGATTCGAATCGCATTAGGGTTGTCAGTTGATTTTTAAATATTGGATTATGAAAAAGTTATTTCGAAATATAATCGGGTTTTCCTGTTCTTTTCTGTTGATGACCGGAATAGGCGGGTGTAATCATTTTCTTGATTTGTTACCGGAAAATAGCCAGACGAGTGATATGTACTGGAACAATAAAGAAGATGTCGAAGCGGTGGTACTTTCATTGTACAAAGGGATGCAGGGATGTCTGGAGCAGTATGTGGAGTGGGGTGAATTGCGCGGGGATGCGCTTGCCTTGAGTGACAAGGCTACTCAGAACGAACAAAATATTGTGGATTTGCAGATTCATGCCGATAATGGCATTTGTAGCTGGACCAATCTGTATAAAGTGATAGGACGGGCTAATTCGGTATTGAAGTATGCACCCGAAGTATTGGAGAAAGATCCGACGTTTATGCCGGAGGTGCTTAATTCTTATTTGGCAGAGGCAAAATTTGCCCGGGCATTGTCCTATTATTATTTAGTGCGTACTTTTCAGGAGGTTCCATTGGTTACAGAGCCTTATGTGAATGATTCGGAGCCTTTTATGAAAGAAAAAAGCGTAGAGGCGGAAATCATGGAACAGATTTTTTCCGATTTAACCTCTGTCATCAATACCATTAAGCCGGGGTATGGGACTGTTATTCAGAATAAAGGGCGTGCGACCAAATGGGCTGCTTTGGCATTGTTGGCGGATGTTTCGTTGTGGAATGGACGGTATCAGGAGTGTATTGATGCCTGTGACCAGATTTTTGCAACTAATTCTTATCAATTGGCAGGAAAAGACGAGTGGTTTGAAATTTTTTGGCCGGGAAATTCTTCGGAAAGTATTTTTGAATTGCAGTGGGGAACCGGAAACGGTGGAACCAATAATTTGCCGGTTTGGTTTTATACCACGCCCCGCTATGTCATTTCGCAGACTACATTGGAATTGTTTACTAAAGGGCGTGAGACGGATGCCCGGGGAACTGATGTCACTTATGTGGGTGACAACAACAAAGTTTGGAAATATATCGGCAATCGTCCTTATTACTCCAGTGATGCGCAGCGTTCCGGAAATTCCCGTTACGGCAATTGGATTTTTTATCGTTTACCGGAGATTTATTTTATGAAAGCCGAGGCTTTGGTGATGTTGAAAAATAATGCGGAAGGTTTTCAGGAAGCTTTTGATTTGGTGAAAATCATACGTGAACGTGCCGGTTTTACTATCCATCCGGCAGTTCCCGATAATCAAAAAGATGCATTGGACCTGATTTTAAATGAGCGGTTGTGTGAATTTGTCGGGGAAGGAAAACGTTGGTTTGATATCCTGCGTGTCGCTCACCGGGATGATTATAAATACAAGGATATGCTGATAGAATTATTATTGAAGAATATCAGTGCAAAATTCCGTCCCATTTATATTCAGAAATTACAGGATCCGAGAGGATATTATCTGCCGATTGCTCAGCGGGAAATCGATGCCAATAGCGGAATCCTGACGCAAAATCCTTATTATGTTGAAGATTAAAATGCTGTCGCTATGAAAAAAATATGTTATTTGTTATTCGTTGTCTTGGTGAGTTTGCCGATTGGGTGTAATGATCCGAACGAAGGAAATGATTATGCTGTCCGCGAAGGAGAACCGGCTGGAACCTGGTTGGAGGAAAACGGTAATTTTTCAGCATGGGTGAAGTTACTCCGGAGAGCAAATATGTTCAGCATATTGAATGTGAAGACGACTTTTACCTGTTTTGTACCGACAGATCAGGCAGTAAACGAATATTTGGCCGGCAAGGGATACCAGAGTGTGGATGATATTCCTGAAGCCGAGGTCCTGCATTTGGTGAAATATCATATCTTGGCCGGGAATGAGTATCAGACAAAAATCATGACTAACGGTCGTTTGGGAGATACGATGGTTTCCGGAGATTATCTGATTTCCAAATTTGTGGGTGGTGATATATATATCAATGATTATGCCCGCATTATGAACCGAGATATTGAAGTATTGAACGGTTATATTCACGTGCTGGATAAAATGCTGGATCCGGAAATACGTTCTGTATGGGAATTGTTACAGTCGAATCCCCGTTATTCTATTTTTACGGCGGCTGTGGAGAAAGCCGGTTTGCAACCGATTCTGCACAGAACCGGACGCTTGCATACTGGTGGAAAATCTTTTGTAACTGCGATGGTTGTGCCGGATGAAGTGTTTAAAAAAGCCGGCATGAACGGGGTGGACGATGTTGTCCGGGAATATTCTCCGGAGAAGGATAACTATACGGAGGTTTCCAATCCTTTTTATAAATATATGGCTTATCATATTTTGTCAGGTATGCAGTCATATAACGATTTGGTGGATTTTGACAAAGGGAAAAATGTCAAAAACATAGAAACTCTGGCCAACAATGAAATGATAATGGTGGAGGATGTGGACAATGAAGTGGTGATTAATCGTGATGCTGATTTGGAGCAATATGTGCATTTGGTAGACAGTGCCTATAACAGGCAGGGAGTGAACGGCATTTATCATGAAATTGATCATTTGATGCCGGTATTTGTGCCCAAATTGTCAACCGTTAAAATAGAATTGTCTGATAAAAATTATTATCCGGAGTATGCTTCTATTCCTTTTTACCGGAGTGGTGGCGGGACATACGATTTAGATACCGTCAGTTTTCCTTATGTGCGTTGGCGTACTATTCCGGAAGGTGGCGGAACAGTGCAGTATCACAGACGTACGGGATGGGGAATCGCTTTGGATTATACTGATGTTGTTCAGGTTAGTCTGGGAGCAATCGGTTGGGTCGAATTTGATTTGCCTACCATCGTGAGGGGGAAATACAGGGTGAGTGTTAATTATCATTATGCGCCGACCCGGGGATGTTATCAATTTTCTTTTGACCCGAAGAACGGGGATTCCGGTAGGAATATCGGGGCTCCGGTGGATTTCAAGAGTACGGGTTATTCCGGAAAACTGAGTGCATTGGGAATCATCAACTTTACGGAAACAAGTGGCCATACGTTGCGCGCAACGGTTGTCCGTAGCGGTTTGATGGAACTGGATTATATACTTTTTGAACCGGTAAATTGATTTTAAAGATGAGAAAATTGGCAATATTATTCACATTCGGCATATTCGGTCTGATTTCTTGTGAAAATACCTGGGATAAGCATTTTGAGAATGATGAACAGGGTGAAGGTAACCGTTTTTCCGGCAATTTATATGAGTATTTGCAGGAAAAACCGGAATATTCAGAATTTTTTAGTCTGATTCAGTCTACAGTTGCGGGGCAGGAACTGGCGAAGAATCAGATTCTGACTTGCTGGACCATCGGTAATGAAAATATGCCGGATCTTTCCGGTCTGGATTCTGTTGGCCGTGAGATGTTGGTAAAGAATCATATCAACAATATGGCTCTTTATACTCCGAAATTGTCCGATGGGAAGATTATCAAGATGTTGTCCGGTAAGAATCTGGTGCTTCGGGGAAATGCTCCGGATTATGCTTTGGACGGGATTGAGGTGTTAAATATGAATCAGCTGTGTGCTAATGGGGTGATTCATGAAGTGGCTGAACCAATGCTGCCTCGCCAGAGTATATTTGAATACATGATGAATGCCGGCGAGGAGTATTCGATATTCAGGAATTATTTATTGTCGCAGAGTGATACATTGTTCCGTCCGGACCTCAGTTTTCCGATAGGTGTCAATGAAACGGGGAATACGGTGTATGATTCGGTTTTTTCTATTAATAATTCTTTTTTTTCCAAGGCTGACATTCAGGATGAAAACAACGATTATACGCTGTTTTTGCCCAGTGATGATGTCGTGCGGGAGGCCATTACGGAAGTTTCTGATTTCTACGGACGCGGATTGACGGAGTCGGATACGCTTGAGTTTTTTGACTGGATAATGAAGGCTGTTTTCTATAACGGAAAAATAGAAAATTATGATTCTCACGTTGCTTTAGAGTCGGTATTTCAGAAAGACTGGCGTACGGCTTATCAGAAAATAGCCGGCTCGCCTTATGAAGCCAGCAACGGTTTAGTCTATAAGATGGAAAAAATGCATGTACCGCAGAATTTATTGGTCAAGAGTTATGAAAATCTGCTGTCGGCCATTTATCAGAAGTTGGATGACAATCAGAAGAAAGAGTTTGTCACACTGACCAATATTAAAGATAATTTTAACTCTGCTTATACCTGGAATAGCAAAAAATATATATCCATTTATTATGTGGCGAACGCGCCTGAACGTTCGTTTACCTGGACGATGACCGATACGGATGCCCGGGGAAATACGGTGGCCGCCCGGGTGGTTCCGGGGACGTATAAGGTACAGATGGCTTTCCGGCCTTATCAGTGCGGAAAACAAACGATAAGTATTAATGGTATGGTGGTTACGAAAGAATGGAATATTGGTAGTAAGACTGGTCAGGATGCCAAGTATTTCGATATGGGTGAAATTACTATACCTGCGGAAAGCGGTTTGACGGAAGTGAAAGTTAAAACGGAACATATTTCCGGCGGAGATGCCCGTCTTATCATTTATGGAATAAAACTGATTGCCGATCCGTCGTCAATCTATTAATTGAAGATATTATGATGAACAAGATAAGTTTTATAGGTACGTTGTTATTTCTTTTTCTGGTGACTGTTGTGTCGGGCCAGGAAAAAATCGTCGTGACCGGAAAAGTATATCATTCGGTCAGTAAAACTCCCCTTGCGCAGGTCCGGGTGGCGGGAAGCAATTTGAATAAATCCGCCATTACCGATGAGGAAGGAGCTTTTCAGATAGAGGTTGCCGATGCTCATGTTGTATTGACATTTGAACTTCGGGGATTCATGCAAAAACAGTTATTTTTAGGCAAACGTACACAATTGGAAGTGTATTTGTTGCCGGAAAATACGTTGCGTTATACCAACAAGACGCTTTCTTCTGCCGGTATATTGGATGTGTGGGATAAAAAGGGAAGTTCTTTTTCCATTAACCGGAAAGACCTTTATCAGGGAAATGCGACTCCTGATGAAAGCATCTACGGTATGATTCCCGGGGTCTCTGTCCTATCCAAAGGAGGTATGCCCGGTGAAGGTGCCGTTATTAATCTGCATGGAATCCGTTCGTTAGTTTCTTCAAATATGCCATTGATGGTTGTGGATGGTGTACCGTATATTGTGGACAATAACGAATCGCAGATTATCAGCGGTTTTTCCAGAAATGTTTACGGTATGATTAATCAGAAAGATATTGAAAGCATTTCTTTTCTGAAAGGTGCTGATGCTTTGAAATACGGAGCCATGGGTTCTAACGGGGTGTTGGTGATAAATACTGAAAAAGCGACCGACCTGGAAACAAAAGTAGAATTTCATACCGTGGATGGTGTGTCATGGATGAATACCCGGATGCCGTTGATGGATGCCGGAAGTTTTAAAAGTTATATTGGTGATATCGGCGAAACCGTTACGTTCGATATGGCTGCGCTGGTGGACCAATTTCCTTTCCTGAAGGACGACCCGTCTTATCACTATAATTATGTGTATGATAATAATACGGATTGGCAGGAAGAAATTTATGATAAAGCGATTTCCACTGAAAATATGTTGAAAATCAAGGGTGGGGACGCCATTGCCAATTATATGCTGACCGTAGGCTATATGAATACGCAGGGGGTATTGAAGAATACGAAGGATTCGCGTTATTATGCCCGTTTTAACGCAAATATGAACATTACACAGCGGTTGAAAATGTTTGCTTCTGTCGGTTTTTCATACAACGAAACCGATATGCTGGAACAAGGCATCAGTCCGAAGACAAATCCGATTCTGGCTTCTTTTCATAAATCACCGTTATTCAGTGTGTATGAAAAAAATGAGGCAGGACGGTCATTAGGGACTTTTTCAAAAGTGGAGACTTATGTAAACGGTGTCCGGAATCCCCGGGCCGATATTATCGGAGTGAGTAATCCGGCGGCATTAGTGTCACAGGTTGAGGAAAACGGCCAGGTTTATAATGTGTTGGTGAATTTGGGTCTGGATTATCAGTTTAGCAGTAAATTTAAGATTGGCGGTGTATTCGGATTGTATTATAATTATAATCATGAACAGGCTTTTATTGGTGGGAAGAGTTCTTTGGCGATAGCACCTTTGAGTGAGGGCTTGGCTAAAAATACGGTGAGAAGTGCTGTTAATCAGGGTAGAAACATTTATTTTAATGGTTTCGGCGAATATCATAATGTATTCAGAAATATTCATCAGGTAGATGTGATGCTCGGTTATCAGATGCTGACCAGCCATTGGGAGTCCGATTGCGGGACGGGGACCAATACCAGTTCGGATTTTTATAAAACGTTGAATAGTGTTACCGGATATGTAGATAAAAATATTTTCGGATACATCAACACCTGGAACTGGATGAATATATATGCTCAGGCGCAATACGATTATAAACATCAATTGTTTGCAACTTTGGGCCTGACAGCGGATGCTTCTTCGTCGACCGGTGAGAATGCGGCTCTTTTCAAATATTTGCCTTCTGTGCAGGCCGGAATCCGTTTTGCGAATACTTCTTTACTGAGGGAGGTGAGGGGAATTGATGAGCTGACGCTCCGCGGGGAATATTCCCAGTTGACCAACAGTCGTTATTCTTCTCATTATTCCAAATATTATTATTCCAGTAAGATGTTCCGGGAGATTACCGGTTTGGTTCGTGGAAATTTACCGAATACGAAATTAAAACCGGAGGCGGTACATACGACTACCATCGGGTTGGATTTTGCCACTTTGGCCCGTCGTTTGAGTTTTTCTGCCGAAATTTTTGAAGAACGTACCCAGGATATGCTGACGAAACAGCAAATTGCTCCTGTCTATGGTTTTGGACATGTGTATGACAATGCGGGAGAAATCAAGACGCGTGGCATTGATTTCAGTTTGCAGGCTTCTTTGATTCAAAACAAAAATTTTGAATGGGCTATAGGAGGAAATATAACTCATTATAAGAGCGAAATTGTAAAATTAGGGAAAACAGGGCAAGAGATTATTCAATTTTCTGACGGAACGATGTTGTTGAACAAAGTCGGAGAAACTCCTTATCAATTTTACGGCTATCAGGCTGAAAAGGTTATTGCCAGTGAAGCGGAAGCCAAAGAGCTTGCTTTGGAGTCCCATGCGGGAGTTAGGTTTAGTGCCGGAGATATTCAATTCCGGAATTTGAACGGAGATAACCGTATTGATGAAAAGGATCTGGTGTGCTTAGGAACAGCTGCGCCTGATATAGCCGGTGGTTTTTTTACCTATTTCCGCTATAAGGGATTTGATTTAATGGCTCAGTTTACTTATAGTTATGGAAATAAAATTTACAATGCCACCCGCCGGAGTTTTGAATCTCTGAACGGTTACGAGAATCAGTCCTCAGTGGCTGAACGTCGCTGGTCGTATGACGGGCAGCAGACGGATATTCCGCGGGCTGTGTATGGGGATGCTATCGGGAATAGCCGTTTTTCTTCCCGTTGGGTGGAAGACGGTTCATATTTGAAGTTGAAGAATGTTACGTTAGGATATACTTTTACGGAAAAAGTAGGATTTTTCAATCAGATACAATTATATCTAACTGCTCAGAACCTGTTTACCCTGACTAAATACATCGGTTTTGATCCGGAATTCAGATATTCTTATAGTCCGGAATATGCCGGTTTTGATCTTTGTAAATTTCCTTTGGCTAAATCGGTGAGATTAGGCGTTAAGTTGAATTTTTAACCTGTGTATCTATGGAAAAGAGAAATATTTTAATCGGTGCTTTCTTACTGCTGGTGCTTTTTTTTACATCTTGTGATGATTTTTTCAGCGCAGATGCGGATGATATATTGTTAGGTGAGGATCATTTTCAAAAACGCTCGGAACTATATGCTGCTTTTATCGGGAATGCTGCCTTTTTTCAGGATGCTGCCGAACAGGCCCTTTTTATTACGGAATTGAGGGGAGATTTGATGGAGCCCACCGAAAACGCTCCGGTGGATTTTTGGAATGTATATCGTTACCAGGATGATGAGGATAACAGCCTTACACAATCGGATGTGTTTTATAAAGTGATTTTGGAGTGTAATGATTTTTTACGGAATGCAATAGTGTTTCAGCGTAACAATCCGGGGGTGATAGAAGATAATATTTACAGAGGGATGATTTCTGAAACGCTTCGTTTCCGGGCATGGGCTTATTTGATGTTGGGTAAAATTTATGGAGAAGTGGCTTGGCATGATTTTTCTTTTTCAGATTTTTCCGAAGAACCGGCTGTGACCATGGTGAAGTTTGAAGATTTGTTGGATTTGTTGGTCAGACACTTACAGACTGGTGTCGGGGGAATAGACGGAATGGTTACACTGGATTGGAATTTAATCACTTATACCGAGGATAAAGGTTGGAATCGCATCGGAGTACATCCGAATGCGTTGCTGGGAGAAGTATACTTGTGGAAACAGGAGTATAAATTAGCTTTGGATCAGTTTTTAAATTTGATTCGGGATAGCGGGGACGAGAACACCTTTACGGTGGCAGCCTTTGCGGCAAATGCCACTCAAAGTAAATGGCGGGATATATTTTGTGCGTCTGTTACCAGCGCGGAAGCTGAAATAATAACGGGGATTCCTTATGATTATACCCGTCAGCAGGTGAATAAGTTGCATTATTATTTTTCTCCGGTCACTCCGAATGTTTATTACTTACGGCCTACCGACCGGATGATCGCTCTTTTTGGCGGGCAATTGACCACGACCGGAAAGAAGGGGGATAACCGGGGTGTGTCTTGTACGTATTCCCTTTCCGGAGGACAGAAGTACATTCTTAAATATAGTTATGGGAAAGCCCCGGAAGAACGGGATGCTACGATTCCGGTCTACCGGGCTGCCGATGTTCATTTGATGATAGCCGAATGTTTGAATCGCTTGCACTTGTTTACCGAGTCGCTTGCTTTTATGAACGGATTGAAGAGCTATTGGAACAATGGCGGTTATTTTAATAAACCGTTTAATAATCCTATTTTTCCTTCTAATTTAAAGTCTTGCGAAGGCGTTCGCGGCCGGATGCAGATGGCTGCCGTCAATCCGGTAACGGATGGCATGACGGAAGATGAAAAGGAAAAAGCCATAGATAGCGTAATACTCAATGAGGTGGCATTGGAATGTGCTTATGAAGGGAAACGTTATTTTGCTTTGATGCGCTCTGCACAAAGATGGGGAAAGCCGGAAATTATGGCTGAACCTTTGAGTGCAAAATTTCCTGAAACAGAGCGTGAAGTTTATAAAGAGAAATTAATGATTCCTGAGAACTGGTTCCTGAAACAAAATGCGTTAGGTAAAAATTAATACATATAAGTCATGAAATCTTTGATGCAAAAAATAAAACTGGTCTGTTTGACCGGTATGGTGGCGGCCGTTTCCGTTGCCTGCGAGAAAGACCGTCTTTCCGAAAGTTCGTTGCTTTGGGTGCCTGAAGCGCAGGATTCGACTTTATTGCCCGATTGGGTGGAAAAAATGGAGAATCCGATGATTGATTGGGTAAAAATTTATCCGGGAGAGGTGGATGAGTCGGAACCTCGTATTGCCAGTGCCCGGGTGAAAATCAGCCCTTATTATAAAAATGCCGCTCCGTCCATGAGTGCCAATCCGACAACACCGTTGTTCAGTACGGGGTATTATGCCGCTCCGGCAGAAGTGATTACCATTGTTGTTCCTCCCGAACTGGAAGGAAAGAAAGTGAATTATATCATTAACATAAACCGTTGTAATTTGGAGAGGCCTTGTACCGGAGGCGGAGCTGTAGGTGAGCAGAAACGTTATTCCTATGTGCGGGAAAGCGGTGCCTTGAAGGTGGGGGAAAACCGGGTTTATAATTATTTTGGTGGCGGGATTTACCTGACTTTTGAAGCCGGACTTACAGACGAGTATGAATTTGAAATCCGGGGAGCGGTTAAATCACCGGATTTTGTAGAAGGAGATGATGTACAGGCCTGGAGAGAGATGATTGCCAAAACAAAAGTCCCTTACGGGGAAATCCGGGCAAAAAGATATATTCTGACAATCCGGACCTCTGATTTGCGGAATGTGCCCGACCCGCAAAAAGTGTGTGATTTTTACAATGAATTTGTACGGGTGTGTTATAATGATTATTTTGGTTTTATTGAAGACGATGCACAACCGGCTACAGTTCCTGATAGCAGGCGGGCAATCATGGTGCCGTGGAGAAGTTATTGTGATTTTCAGATGTGTGGCGGTGCTGCGCATTCGGGGTATCCGACCGTATTTGGGCAAAGCTATGAAAAACGGATGGTGGATGTTGTGGAATTGAATAATGCCGGGCATTGGGGATTATTTCATGAAAACGGACATAATTTCCAGAACGCTAAATGGAAATGGAGTTCCCAGACAGAGGTGACTTGTAATATCAATATTTTTAAATGGTATTATGCGAAATTGGGTTATTGGGCGTCAGGAACGCGCCTGACAACTTTTCAGGGAGTAACTGCCAATTATGTTTCCAAGGCGTCGCCTGACAAGGACTTTGAAAAACGTTCCGGGGATGAGCAGATATGTCCGTACATCCAGTTGGCATACGGATTGGGATGGGGAGTGTATAAGTACTTGGGTATACAGAATCGTATCAGTCAGGATTATGAAAATAGTGACCAGGGAAAGAAAGATTTTTTTGCCAAAAGAGTAACCGAATATGCCGGAGCCAATATGTTGCCTTTTTTTGATGATTGGGGAATCTCTCTTTCCAAAGCTGCACGAAAATACATCGCCATGTTTCCGGATTGGCTGCAAACCGGAAGAGGTCAGAAAATGGGTGAATTCTGGAAACATTTTGAATATGGTCCTGTAACTGATGTTACCGAGTTTGACTTTTACAACGAACCGGATGCAAGTACTTTCCCGGATGTCAATTTCGGAGAAGCGGATCGTAAGAATTGGAAAGTTACTGCTATTGAAGGTGCTAATGTAACCGGCGATAAGGACGTGGATGGAAGAAAAGAATGCCTGATAGACGATAATAACACAACCTGTGTCATGTGGGTGAAACCGGGAGTAACGTATAGTGGTTTGAAAGGGGTTAAGCCCGTGACGGTGACGATTGATATGCAGGAGGCAACTTCTTTCAATTATTATAAATTACGTAATCGGACTACCAGTGGGAATGCGGCTTTTAATCCCAAAGCTGTTTCTTTGTATGGCAGTAATGACGGCAGTGATTTTACACCCATACAAAAGGCCTATGTGATTTCTAATTATTCGGATACTGAAATAAGTATATCGTTGGATAAGATGCAGACTTACCGTTATCTGAAGTTGGAAGTGGAGCAATGGACAACGGGGACCCGTTCCTGCATTGCTATTGCAGATTTCAGGGTGGGAATTGAATAAATCGGGAAACCGATAAGATTGTGGAGACGTCAAAATCCGTATTAAGATGTTGGCGTCTCTTTTTTTTGAGATAAAAACGTAACAATTTGATACGCTATCGAAATTACCGGAAGGAAGGGAATTTTCGATTTTACTTACTTTTGCTTGTCTGTTGTCGTGTTTCAATTTTGTTTTGCCGGAAGTGCAGAAACATTTCTATAAAAATTTTGTATAACATTTAATATGAATTTTATGAAAAAACAATTGGTTTTTGTTTTGTGTTTGTTTTTAACATGGGTCACCGTAACGGCTCAGGCACAAGAAGCTATTCCTTTAAAATACGGGGCACAGCGAATCGGAAAGCGGACGGACCCGGCGATGCAGCGTTGGCGTGACAATCGTTTCGGGCAGTTCATCCATTTCGGCTTGTATTCCATTCCCGGCGGTTACTGGAAGGGGAAATGTTATAACGGTGCAGCCGAATGGATTAAGTCCGGGGCACGGATTCCCAATGCCGAGTATGAAAAACTGACGGAACAAATGGTATTACCGGAATTTGATGCAAGGGAATGGGCACGGATTGCTAAGAATATGGGAGTGAAATATTCGGTGATTACTACCAAGCATCATGAGGGATTTTGCCTGTGGCCCAGCAAGTATACGGATTACACGATTGCCAATACGCCTTTCGGACGGGATTTGCTGAAAGAGTATGTGGATGCCTATACGGCCGAAGGAATTGATGTGTATTTTTATTTTTCCATCATTGACTGGAATCATAAAGATTGGAGGGGTTCGGTAAAATCCCGGGAAGACAGTCTGGCTTTCGAACGGTTTAAGACGTTTACCCTGAATCAGGTGTCGGAATTAATCACCAATTATCCGGAGGTGAAAGGATTCTGGTTTGACGGGACATGGGACCCGTCTATGGTGAAGAGCGGTTCATTTACGTATGATATTGAGCAGAGAATGCATGAATTGAAACCGGACATTATTTGCGGCAGCCGTTTGCGGGTGGATGAGAAGGGCGCACGTCATTTCGATTCTAACAAAAACCTGATGGGCGATTATGAGCAAGGATGGGAACGGAGTTTGCCTGATGCTGCGTTGCCTAACGACTGGGAGGCTGTGATGACTATCCCTGAAAATCAGTGGGGTTACCATTCCAGTTGGAAAGGGCATATTAAAAATGCCAATGAATTAATAGAAATGATAGCGAAAGCTACTTCTTTAGACGGAAATTTTGTATTAAATTTCGGCCCGAAAGGCGACGGAAGCATCCGCAAGGAGGAACAGCTATTGGCTAAACAAATCGGCGGATGGATGGCGAAGAACGGGGAAGCCATTTATGATTGCGGAATGGCGAAGTTTAAGGAACAGAAGTGGGGGTATTTCACGGCTAATCCGAAAACCAATGCTTTGTATATGGTGGTTACAAATCATCCGGCAACCGGGCAATTGAAAGTGAATGTGCCGCAAGGAACCGTGATAGACCAATGTATTCCTCTCGGTTCTTCCGCACCCTTGAAATTAGAAAAGAGTACCAAGAACGAATATGTAATTCAGGCACCTAAAGCAAAGAGCAATGAGATTTATGTGCTGAAGCTTACATTAAAGAAAGGAGATTCCGTTGGTAATTATGTAGCACCAAAAATGTGATGAATAAGCGATGAAATATCTTGTAGTAACCTTTTTGATTATAAGTAGAGTATGGTGGGGAAATCCTGCGGCAGCCCAGATTGCAGGAGGTGAAAAAGAGCAATTCAGCTGGAAGATTTCCGGCCGGGTGTTTTTTGACGGAGGAGTGATAAACAGGGATTCTACGGTTACCGGTTTTCAGGTGAATGATATCCGCATAGGAGCGAATGTCCGTTTTCTTGAGCATTGGGAAGGGAAAATTGAATTGGGTTACGGGGATACTAAAATCGCATTCAGAGACATATATCTCAATTATACGCTGGGAGACCATATGTTCCGGCTTGGGTATTATTTCGAGCCGTTCGGGAATGCCCGGGTCGGAACAGCCAATTTCCGTTTTTTGGCCAATGCAACTGCCGATAAAATTTTGGGGGATAAACGGAAAATGGGTTTCACGTATGCGTATAACCGGAAGTGGGTAAATGTTATAGCCGGGATATTCAGCGACGGAGACATTGACAAACCGAAGCCTTTGAATCAGGGGTATATTCTGGCGGCCAAATGGGTGGGACGGCCTTTTATGAAGGATAAGAAGCTTGTTCATATCGGAGTAGCTCCCCGCTTTTGCAGTAATGCTTCGGAAATCAGCTATAGCGGCGGTGCTCCTACCGATTTGTTATCTAAGAAAGAGAATACAATTTTGGATGCCCGGGTGGAGCAGGTGATAAACCAGTGGAAACTCGACCTTGAAGTGATTTTGCTTTACAACAAATGGTATATGCAAGGACAGTATTTCCTGTCTCATCTGAACCGTTTTGCCGCTCCCGATTATAATGCAGAAGGGAGTTACATACAGGCCGGTTATATGATACTGGGAGAGAAACACAATTATAATTCCGTAACCGGAATGGTTGTCAATCCGGACCAGGGAAGTCTGGAAGTCCTGGTACGTTACGACAATGTTAATCTGAATGATGCCGGTATACGGGGAGGCTGCATGTCTGATGTCTCTTTGGGTATGAATTATTTTATTAATAGATTTGTGGCTGCCAAGATAAACTATATCCGGATGATGCCGGGCAGAACGGCTTTAGGCGGAAAAAATAGTTTTGACGTAGTTCAGGCGCGTGTTCAATTTAGTTTTTAATCATAATATCATGAAAACATTATTCTCAGCCTTCTTGTTATGCCTCACTCTTGCTTTTACTGCTCAGGCACAATCATCCGCCGACAAAGAATATCAGGCTGCTATGACGAAAATGTTGGAAGTATCCAACAGTTTGGATGCGATGAAACAAATGGCACCTCAAATTGTTGCAATGGTGAAGCAACAGGCTCCTGACGCGCCTCAGGCATTCTGGGATGACATGGAAAAAACAATGAACACCATGTATGATGAGATTATCAAAGCGATTATTCCCATTTATCAAAAATACCTTACTTTGCAGGATATTCAAGGCATTGTCGCTTTCTATGAATCACCTGTAGGCAAAAAATTGGCAGCATCCAATACCAAAATTGCTATGGAAACGATGCCCATTGCCCAGCAAATCGCTATGCAAACTATGCAAAAGCTGATGGAAAATGCTAAAGCCAAAGGGTATATAAAATAAGATGCTAATGTTTGTAAAGTTTGATGGTCCCCCGCAGGGACCATCAATTATACTTTAGTCTTTTATTTCTTTGCTTTCCTACCCGGTTTTTGTTTAAGCAGCGGATGCCGCATATCGTACTTTTCTTTCCCGTAGGCCGGAGTTTCATAGACATCGGCGGGAATCTGCCTGCCTTCTTCCTGTGCCCTTTTGATCAGGTATTCCAATGCGGTGGCATAATAATAGTGTGGCATGGCTTCATCGCGGTCATACATATTATAGGCAACATAGCGGGTATATTTTACTTTTTTCGCCAACTGCTCGAAAGTCAGTTTGTTATCGTTATAATCCGGATTTACCCGGGTATAGAACGATAACAGTTTGACGAACTTAGTTTGATCGATTTTCGGGTCCTGTGCCAGCCGGTCCACCATTTCCCAGGCTTCGTCGTATTTATTTTGACGGAACAGACCGCTCAGTTCAGCCGTTTTCAGGTTATAATACTTACCGTCAAACTCGGGCAGCGATTGGGTAAATTCGATCGGTGCGTATGCTGTTGCTTCGGTGAGTTTTTCGTCTACTTCTTTTTTACCGAACAAACGGACGAATTCATCATAATTATCGGCCACTTCTTTCACATACGGATTTTGGTAACCGGTGATACATTCCCGGTAAAGGTCCCAGATTTCCCGTTCGGTCAGCTTGTGTCCCATGTTGATTAATTTGTCGAAATCCTTTTGCAGATTACGGTTTCCGGAGGTTTTCTGACCACGGATATAATCAATCAGAAATTTGTCATCGTAGTTGCCGCTTTTGTATTTTTCAGTCAGATAGACAGAACTGAGTTTGGGATTCAGCGCACCTTTGGTGTCTGCAATGAAATCGGCAGCCGGTTTATTGCCACCGCTGCGGTGTATCATTTCCTGTGTTTTGGGATTGATAAAGATGTAGGACGGGTAGGAATGAATTCCGTATTTTTTTGCTAATTCGCGTCCTTCGCCCTTTTCAGCGTCAATTTTCAGGCAAATGAAATGTTTGTTGTAGGCTTCCCCTACTTCCGGTAACGGGAATACTGTCAGTGCCATGTTCAGGCAGGGACCGCACCACTCCGTGAAAAAATCCGCGAAGATTTTCTTTTTCTCTTTCTTTGCCAATGCTATGGCCTCGTCCCACGTTCCGTGGAAAAAGCGGATTCCGCTTTCCTGCGCATGCGCAGGAAGCAGAATTGCAATGAGTAATAAAATAAATAATCCTTTTTTCATGGTGTTATTTTTTTGTTACAATTTTGAATGCCCTTGCTTTAATCCAGCCGAAATATTCGCTGCCGGCGTTTTTTGCTTTATTCGGCAATATAACGTTGTCGCTGAAATTGTAGCAATAGATGGTTTTGGTGTCTGCACCTTCTTCTACTTCTGTCGTGGAAGAGAAAAGGTTGTTTTTTTTAGTCAAAAGTTTATAAAATACCTGAAGTTTATCAAGTGTTAAACTTCACCGGATGATTGATTCATATTTGTAAATAACCGGTCTGTTTTTTTCTTAAAATCAAGCACTTCATTTTAAATATTTTGCACTAATTCGTAACGCACACTTTCTTTTGTTGTTACCTGTTCATCTTTCGTCAGTTCGTTAAATTTTGCGGAAATCCGCAAAATTTAACGAACGTTTTTCCAAAGACAAGTTTATATTTAAAAAGGGTGGTTGTGTGTATGAGGAAAATATAAGATGTTTATATACATCTTTATCTTCTTATTAAGAAGTTGGTATTTCAGGGGGATAAATAGTTGATCGTGAAAAATTGTGTTTAAGTGTTTGGAGATGGTTAAAATACAGATGGGTTTATGTGGTACATTACCAGAACCGGGCTTTATTATTTTCCCAGGTAAAGATTCTTTCTTCGACTCCGGCGGTAAGGTTCCGGAGCCAGTATAGTGTGCCTGCGGGCACATTTTTATAAGTCAGTGAATAAGTGGTGGCTACTTGTTTTCCCATAGATACCCAACCTTCGGGGAAGCAGTAGTAAAATAATTCGTATTCGTCGCCCGGAAAAATACCATTGGCATCGTTCCGGGGCAGGTAGCGGATTTCCGTAATGTTTTCCGGTTGTCCGAAATCCATGCCCAGCCAGTCCCATATGTATACATTACTCAGCGGGTCATTGTCGAATAATACCTGGGTTCTGATTGAGTTCGGACTGAATGGTTTACCTGTTTTTAACCGGCCTTGCGGGTTGAAAAACTGAAGTTCTGCCAGATAGTTTCCTGTACCCGGAAATACCACCCGCCAGTATCTTTTGGGAACGGGATTGGTAATTTTAATGCTATTGATGCTGTTGTCAGGTTGTTTTTCAATCATGGCTGCTGTCTCTGCCTGTTTAAAGGCGGGGTTGTCTGCCCGTTCGAACCGGGTGTTTATTAATGCTTTGGTCCAATAGTCCGATAAACTTTGAAACGGGTATTTCCTTTTCAGAATCAGAGTTTGTAAGGAATCCCGGCGGCAGTTGAGGTATTGTATGGAGCCGTTTTTGTGAAGGATGAAAGGAGGGGCAACGGGTTGCATTTCTTCGCGGCTGTCATAACATACCGGCAGATAAACGATGTGTTTGCCCATGTTTTTAAAAGTGGCGCGTTTCTTTTTGATTTCTGTATAAGCAATAGGTTTCCATTGCAAATCATTGAAAGTGGCCAGATAAGCGTAGCGGTTGGATGCCGGATTTCGGATTTTGAGCCGGACGTCGCAGGTTTGCAGGTAAAGTGCGGTAACATCTTTTTGGAACGGATTCCGGAAAAAAGGAGGGATATATTCTTTGCCTGTGTATTTGGGGGTAGGTTGATGAGCGTAGGTCCGGCGGTATATTTTGCCTGTTGTGTTTAGTTTAACCTGATAGCATTCTGCATTATTGACCCGTGGGTCTATGGTGGTTGTCCAGTAATGGCGGCCGTTGTGATTGGCAAATCCCGGGGTGAAGTCTATAGCTGCCGGTATACCGATGATGTACATGGCGAAAAGTTCTGTCAGACTGGTAGAAGTACAGTCGTATTGATAATTCTGGTACAGAGGGTCTATCACTTTATGTGGCAGATTGTTGTTGAAAAGGAAAAACATATTGGCGAATTCCTGCAAACTGCGCTGGCTGTTGTCATACCATTTCAGGCATTCGTTGATATGGTCCTGAAAAGCAGAGATGGAATCCCGCCAGTAATCCAGCGGTTCATATTCAATCCGGTAGGGCAGAAGATAATCCCGGAAAGTTTCGTAATCCGTATCTTTGAGCCACGGGTTTTCGTGCCATTGGGAGAAGGCTTTGTCTATGCGTGAAATCAGATAATCTCCCCGGATGTATTTTACGTCTTCCCGGATGGTCATTTGGCTTCGTTGTTCCGGATAGTGGTAGGGGATAGTTTGCATCATTTTTTTGACGTGCTGTTCGATTCCTTTTGTTGGATCCAGTTTATCCCGGTATTTTTGAAGGGTTTCGCTTTCCAGCGTATAGTGTCCCGGCATGTTTTCAATTAGAAACAGAGCTGCCCGGAGTTTCAGGCTGTCTTGCGGATTCCGGGAATAGTGGCGGAGTACTTTTTCCAGTTCCGGCCGGTTTGGTCCGCTGTATTTCAATACTTTTTCCACCCGGGCGGAATAGTTCCGGCAACTTCCGCAGAGCAAAGAAAATAGGATAATAAAGAAAAGGATTTTTTTCATGGACTTTTATTTTACCGGAATTGTATTTTTTGGTCTTGGATGGTGAAAATATTGCTGTATTCATTCCGCTCTGTATCGGCTAAGCGGTAGAGAAATCCTGCCGGGATTGCCGGGAATGTGATTTCTTCGCCGGGAGCTGTGCGGGCTGCTGCGCATTGCCACCGGCCTTCATAAAAATAAAGCAATTCATAATGGTGGTTTTTGCGGATTCGGTGCGGTAAGGTCAGCAGGTAGCGGATTTCAGAAACAAATACCGGTTTCCCGAGGTCTACGCCAATCCAGCCTTTATATCCTTTATAGGTATCCGGGTTGTTGTCGGTTATGGCTTCCGCATTTTGAATGTCAGGACCGAAGAATTTGCCGGATAACACCTGGCCTGTGGTGTCCAAAAATTGTAATTCTGCCAGATAATACGGGAATCTGGGGTGACCGGTGTGCCGCCAGTAACGTTTTTGGCAGGGCGGAGTTAATTTGATTCGGCCCCATTGGTAATGAGGGTAGTTGATAGCATACTTGTTTTTTCCGTTGTTGAATGTGGCATCATCGGCACTTTCGAAGTGAGTGCCGGGAAAATAGTTGTTCAAGCGGTCACTGTTGTAGTAATAAGGGCGCATTCTGTTTATTGTCAGGTTGACGGACGTTGTGTCTCCGGTGAGATAACAGATTTTTCCGTTGGTTTCCAGTATAAAGGGGGCGGTCCAGGTTTTTGGCAGCGAATCCTGATAATATACCGGCAAGTAGATGTTTTGAGTACCTAATTGCTCAAAACGGCAGTGATTGTCTGCGATTTTTCCCCATGCTACCGGTTGCCATACACTATCGTTAAACATAGCCAGATAAGCGTGCTGTGCTTTTATTTCGTTGGGAACGGGTAGTGTAACTGCCCGGGTATGCAGGTATAATGAAGTGACGTCTTTTTGGAACGGATTCCGGAAGAAAGGCGGTATATATTCTTCGGGTGCAGGCTGGGGGATGGGTTGACGGGAGAAAGTTTTCCGGTACACTTTCCCGGTGCGGTCTGCATGCATGTAGTTGGGCATTTGTGGTTGAAGACGGTCGTCGGGAATGAACATCCAGGCTTTTTTCAGGTTTTCCCGGTTGGTGACCGGAAGGAAGTCGATGGTGACCGGAATTCCTAAATCCCGGAGGAGCGGAATTTCGGGTATGATTCCGGCTACTGTTGTCTTTTCTCTTTTTGCAGGGTCTTTTAAGAGGAGTTTGACCAGTTGGTAAGAAGAGTTCAGGCAGTCATCATAATGTGTGATGATGTAATTGAATCTTTCCCGGTAAGGATTTGACGGTCCGGTCCGGGTGCTTTCCGTTTTACAATCTATGTTGCCGGGCAGAAGGTATTCGCTGAAATTTTCAAAACTGATACCAGTTAGCCAGGGACATGAGTCCAATTGGTGAAATTTGTGTTCGATGTGTTTTATAAACTGATTTTTGGTCAGAAGGCTGCTGTCCGGTTTGCCGGTGTTGCTGTACTGATGTTGTTGCAAATGGCTTAGCAGAAAACAGGCTGCTTTTGTTTTCAGGGTGTCTCTGATGTTTTCGGAATAATAGCGGAGTACAGCCGATGAATATTCCGGTCCGTCCGGTATTGCCGGAGGATTATTCCGGTGGCAACCGATGATAAAAAACACTAAAATTCCCGGCAAACACAGAATTTTCATAAAGTTTATGTTTTTGTAAATTAAAAATACGCTTTTTTCATTCAATTTTGCAAGTAAAACTACACTTTTCTCAATTTATTTTGTCTGTTTGCAGAAGAGTTGCCGTTTGAAAAGCAATGAAGAGAATGAAATCCGGGATATTCCGGTGAATGTCTTTGCGCAGGAAAGCGTAAGCTTTTTTGATGTGGTCTTTTACGGTATTTACGGATATGCCTTCCTGGTCGGCTATTTCCTGATATGATTTGGCCTGGACGATGCTCATTTCAAGAATCTGACGCCTTTTGGGAGGAAGTTTTCCCAAGGAAGTCTGTACTTTTTGGATAAATTCGTCGGGCCGGTCATCCGTGGCTATTTGTTTCAGGTATTCCTGCTGGTGTCTGGTGATGACTTGCTGGTGTTTCAGGTGATTTAAACAATGGTTTTTGACAGCATATGAAAGGTAGCCTTTCAGGTTGTCTATCGTTTCCAGTTGCTCCCGTTTTTCCCAGAGTTTGGCAAAGACTTCCTGGGTAATGTCTTCGGCCGTTGGCAGGTCGTGAATATAAAACAAAGCAATTCTTACCATTCCGGGATACAATTCCCGGAATATAGTTTTAAATGAGGGTAGAGTACTTTGGCTCATATCACTGAATGCACAAACCTATGGTTCTGTTGGCTGTAAAGTTAATTACTTTTTAGATTTTCTCCACATTCGGATGTTTATTTTCGTCCAGAACGATGATTGCATTAAAGTTGTTGCCTTCAGCTGTTTTAAATCCTGATATTTTTCCGGTTTTTCCTTTTTGTACAAGCGTTTCGACCTGTTTTTGGGTCAGCTTTTTCCCTTGTATTTCCAAAGGAATGAGAAAATCGCATGATTTCCGGTACAAGGTGCATCCCCAGGCGGTTTTTCCTTTCACCACCTCGCCTTGCCCGCATTTCGGACATTTCAGCTTTTCCGGTTCTTTTTTTTCCGGCTTGTCTTTTTTTTCTTTTTCCGTTCCGGTTTCTTCCACGGTGATTGTTTTGGTAGAGGCATACCGGACAAAGTGGACAATTTCGTTTACCATGACTTTCAGTTCCTCCATGAAGTCCGTCACCTGGTAGGTGCCGTCTTCAATCATCCGCAGTTTCTTTTCCCATTGTCCGGTCAGTTCTGCGGATTTCAGCAGGTCGTTCTGGATGGTATCTATCAGCTCTATGCCGGTGGAGGTGGCTAATATCCGTTTTTTGTCTTTGCGGATGTATTGGCGTTTGAACAGGGTTTCAATGATGTTGGCGCGTGTGGAGGGACGGCCGATGCCGTTTTCTTTCATCAGGTCCCTGAGTTCTTCGTCTTCCACTTGTTTGCCGGCCGTTTCCATGGCTCTTAATAAATCGGCTTCTGTATAATATTTCGGAGGTTGTGTTTGTTTTTCCTGCAATTCTGGTGTGTGGGGGCCGTGTTCTCCTTTTTCGTAAACCGGCAGCACGTTTTCTTCGTTTTGTTTGTCTGTGTTGTTGCCGAAAACCACCCGCCAGGCCGGATTGATGATTTGTTTTCCGGTGGCCTTGAAATCTTCGTCCCCGATTTTGGCCATTACCGTTGTGTTGGCTATTTCGCAATCGGGGTAAAACACGGCAATGAAACGTCTGGCCACCAAGTCGTAGACTCTTTTCTCGTCCGGCGAGATGTCGTAACTGAATATACCTGTCGGGATGATGGCATGGTGGTCGGTAATTTTTTTATCGTTGAACACTTTGGGGGATTTGCGTATTTTACTGCCTTCCAATACCGGTTTTGTCAGGGCCTCGTAAGGTTTTAATGCCTTTAGGATTTTGGGTACTTTGGCATATTGGTCGTTGGGTAAAAAACTCGTGTCTACACGGGGATAGGTGGTCAGTTTTTTTTCATACAGGGATTGGATGATTTTTAACGTATTTTCGGCCGTGAAAGCGAATTTGCGGTTGCATTCCACTTGTAACGATGTCAGGTCGAAAAGTTTGGGAGGATGTTCCATGGCTTTTTTACGTTCAACGCTGAGAATTTCCAGTTCCTGGGGTGTGATTTTTTCCAGAATGGCTTCTGCTTCTTCTTTTTTATTGAAACGTCCGCGCTGGCAGGAAAATATACCGTCCCTGTAATTTGTCCGGATTTCCCAGTAGGTTTCCGGTTTGAAATTCTCGATGGCTTTTTGCCGTTCCACGACCAGTGCCAGTGTGGGTGTTTGTACCCGGCCGATGGACAATACATTTTTGCCGGTGCCGTATTTCAGGGTATATGCCCGGGTGGCGTTCATGCCCAGCAGCCAGTCGCCGATGGCCCGGGCGGAACCGGCTGCATACAAAGAATCAAATTCTTTGCCGTCCATGAGTTTTTCGAATCCTTCCCGGATGGCTTCTTCGGTCAGTGAGGAAATCCAAAGGCGTTTGACCGGTACGCTGCATTTGGCTTTTGTGAGCACCCAGCGTTGTATCAGTTCCCCTTCCTGGCCGGCATCCCCGCAGTTGATGACCATTTCAGCCTTGGAAACCAATTCTTCAATGATGGCGAATTGTTTTTTTATTCCCTCGTCTTCAATCAGCCGGATACGGAATTTGGAAGGAATCATCGGTAATGTTCCCATGTTCCATTTTTGCCATTTTTCCGTGTATTCTCCCGGTTCCTGTAAAGTGCATAAATGGCCGAATGTCCAGGTCACGCAATAGCCATTCCCTTCGAGATACCCATCCCGCCGGTTCGTAGCTCCCAGAATATTAGCGATTTCCCTGGCCACACTCGGTTTTTCTGCAATACACATTTTCATAATTCCGCACAGCTTGATTCTGGCGGCAAAGATAATGTAAACCGGCAGTAGAACGAAATGAACCTGTTCATTTCTGTTGCCGGGGTACAGTTTATTTTTCCTTTACCACTGTTCCCAGAAAGCGGCTTTCCGAAAAAATATTCCGGTATTTGTTTTTGAAAAAAGCAAACAAATGGATTTCCTCACCTCTTCCGGCCGGGAGAGTAAATGTATATTCCCCTGTATTCCGTATTGTTCCGCAATGTTCCAGCCAGTATATTTCGCCGTCGTCTATCCTGGTTTTGTCGTAAATAGCTATTTGTAATAAATCGTCGCGGAACCCCGGATTTTCATACCCGGCATCCCATTCCAGACGGATAAGGTCCGGAGCGGTATATTGCATTCCGAAATGCTCCGGAATATAAAGCGGGCCGTAACATATTTTCAGACCTGAAAATGCGGCGGGTTCTCCGGTCTCTGTGAAGTTATGGATATTTTCTTTTATAAACAGATTATATCCGCTGATGTTTTGCCCGCGTGTGGCGTCGCTCCAGGTCATATACATCGGCATTTCCAGTTTGTGATAGAATGAAGCTGCCCCTTTAAATCTGTTCTTCTGTGCCTTTTGCCGGCTACTTTTCGATTTTTTATACCGTCCCGTCTTACTCCTCATTCTCAGTTGTCCGTTCACTTCATAAAGGATAATGTTTCCGACACTTCCTTTCAGGTGATTCAATAAGTTGGATTTTGCTATACCCATATCCCGGTTTTTTATTAGAAAACGACAAAAGCTTCCGATGGCAATGCTTCCCTTAAAGTTCCTTCAGGCATTGGCCACTATAAAATTAATAAAAAAATAATTAAAATCCGAATTTAAACCGGATTAAAACAGGTTTACTTAATTATTGATCTGATTATTTTCAGGATTTATACTGGATTTAATCCGGATTTGTCTATACACATATCTTGCCTTGGCTTATGCTATCAGCGGACCCGGCAGTTGCGGTTATATAATAAAAAAAGTCCGATTAAATCAGAATTTAATTGGACTTTTTTAGTACAAATTATCCCACTGAATTTATTCAAACGAAACTCAGGGTAAATTCAGTTTATTGCTTGATTTCTATACGATTATCTTTTAGAAAAGGAGCTGTTTAGGTACGCTCCGCGGTCCTCAGTGTCATATTTTACTGAAGAACCATTCAAATTTTCAATGCAAAAGTAAACTTTTATTTCCCCATAACAAACAAAATTTTGCCTTTTCAGTTTCGGGGAACATATCTTAATGGAACATTTTCCAATTGCAGGTATTTGTATAATGTACTTTTGCTCTTAATTTCAATTTGTTGGCAAATTTGTTTTACAGTATATCCTTTTCGATATAGTGTGGCAGCCTTTTTCACTTTTTGCAGAGTAACCACATTCAATCCCTGAGGCCTTCCAAATTTTGTTCCTCTTTTACGGGCAGCCTCCCGGCCTTCACGTGTCCTTTCCATAATGACATTCCGTTCAAATTCTGCCAATGCTGCAAAAATATGCATAGTGAATTTTCCCATATAATCTGTCGTATCAATATTGTCTTTTACTGATTTAATGCGAATCTTTTTACTTTCAAGTTCAGAACAAATCCGGACAATTTCAGACAAACTACGGGCCAAACGGTCTAATTTATACACAACCAATACATCTCCGGCCTGCAATATAGAAAGGCAATGTTCTAATTCAGGCCGTTTTTTTACCCCTGAAATTTTTTCACAAAATATTTGTACGCAATCCTGACGCTGTAACACATCCAGTTGCATATCCAAATTCTGGTCACGCGTACTCACCCTGGCATAACCAATGATCCTTCCCTGGACCTCTTTGTTGATAACTGTCATGTTCTCCCAATAACAAACGAAGTTTATTACAAAAATATAAATGTTATCGGAATTGTTAAAAGTCCAATTAAATTCTGATTTAATTGAGACTCTTGGTTTGTAAGTTAGGTAACTACATACATCCTTGCAATAAATCTAAGGTGATTAACTAATTTCTGTTAATATATATTATTCAGGTATTTCGTTAGGGTTATGACAGTTAGCTTCATGTTTATATGAATATAAGAGCTAAAATATCTCATTTTTGGAATAATCCGGATGGGCGAACACAAAAAGTGAATAGGAATATTTCTTATTCACTCATTATAAAGGGTTTGGGAATCTTAGTATCATTACTTTTAGTTCCTTTAACTTTAGATTATCTTAATCCTTATGAATATGGTATATGGATAACTTTGAATTCTATATTGACATGGATAAATTATTTTGATATAGGATTGGGTAATGGATTACGAAATAAACTTACAGAGGCTTTAGCTATTAAAGATTATAAAATGGCTCAGACATATGTAAGTACTGCATTGGTTTTGTTATTCTTTATCGCCTTGATATTATATGTTCTTTTTCTGATTCTGAGTTCTTTTGTCAGTTGGTACAATATATTAAATGTAGAATCTTCCATACGTAATTTGGATGCAATTGTCATGATTGTCATGTTTTGCTTGTGCATCTGTTTTGCGTTCAGAATTATAGGTGCAATTTTTTTGTCTTACCAGGACACATGGGTAAATGATTTTCTGACTTTCGCAGGTTCATTTCTATCTTTTGTATGGATATATATTTTAACTTATACCTCTGAAAGTAGTCTGATGAAAGTTGCGATAGCATTTTCTTTATCTCCTGTAATCGTATATATAATAGCGTTTCCGATTACATTTTTTAAACTTCATAAGGAAATAAAACCTCGTGTAAATGCTGTTAAGTTTAAATATGCAAATTCCCTTGTTGGGTTGGGAATTCAGTTCTTTGCCCTTCAATTGTCTGGTCTCGTGATTTTTGCTACGTCAAATTTTATTATTTCAAAACTTTTCTCTCCGGCAGAGGTTACCCCTTATAATATTGCATTCAAATATTGCAATCTTGTTGTTATTGGGTTCAGTATAATAATTTCGCCATTATGGTCTGCCATAACCGATGCCTATGTAAGAAAAGATGTAAAATGGATTGTTTTGAGTATGAATAAGATGATTAAAATTTGGAGCCTTTGTAGTTTTGCTTTGCTATTGATGGTTTTTATATCCCAGCCCATTTTTCATATTTGGATAGGTTATGATGTCTCGATTTCATATTCATTATGTTTTTCATTGGCGATTTATTCTTCCATATATATGTGGAGTATATTATTTGCTGCATATTCCAATGGAACTGGTAGGTTAAAAATCCAAATGATAACCATGTCAGTTGGAGCTATATTTTTTATTCCGATAGCTATTTTAGCCGCAAGGCATATCGGGTTAATAGGGATAGCATATTCTATGGGGGCGGTTTTATTAATACCTGGAATTGCATTAGCAATAGAATATAAATTTTCTATTGGAAAATTAAAAAATGAGTGTTCTACGTAAGTTTTTAGAATTTAGATTTTTGTTTTTCCCCCTTTCATCAGTAAGAGACAAATTGGAAAATTTTGGAAAAGTTAAGTTGAAAGGTTATGGGATTAACATACGTAACACTTGTTTTGAGGGACATAATATGATAGCAGGTCATTCTCAAATTGATAGTAGCGTGATAGGTTTTGGTACTTACATAACCAATAATTCAACGATTGTAAAAACAAAGATAGGGAAATATTGCAGTATTGCTGATCATGTTAAGACGGGATTTGGAGGTCATCCGACCATGTTTGTATCAACTTACCCAGCGTTTTATTATGATACGACAATTCAATTAGGTTTTAATTTGTTATCTTCTGAAACAGAGGTAGAGAAAGATGAATATTCTGATAATCTTTACACCCCTTTCAAATTTGCAGATTCCGCCAAGAAGTATTTAGTGATTATTGGTGATGATGTGTGGGTAGGAAGTCATGTTTTAATTATGGATGGAATAACTATTGGTACTGGTGCAATAGTTGCCGCCGGTGCCGTGGTTACGAAAGATGTTCCGCCCTATGCTGTTGTCGGCGGAGTGCCGGCTAAAATAATTAAATTCAGACATGATGAGGAAACAATAAAAAAACTTCTTGCTTCTGAATGGTGGAATCGGCCTATTGAGTGGATAAGACAGAATGCACCCCGATTTTTTAAACCTGATATTTTCTAAAAATACAATGCGTTCTTTTTTATCGATATATAAAAGTATATATAAACGGTTATCATCAATAGTTTGGAAATTTCGATTGGAATCGTTTGGTCATAATTCATTCATATATAAACCATTATATATCTCTGGGACGAATATCCATATTGGTGATAATGTTTATGTACAGTATAGGTCCTGGTTGGCATCAAAATCGTTTGCTGGTGGTGAAAAAGCTTTATTAAAAATAGGTAACGGATGTGTTATAGGTCATTTCAATGAGATATATTCTACTCATTCAATAGTTATAGAGAATAATGTACTGACGGCTGATCGTGTATATATTTCAGATAATATACATGGATATGAAAATATTGAAATTCCTGTATTATATCAACCAATAGTTCAGAAAAAAGAAGTCAGGATAGGGGAAGGGTCTTGGCTTGGGGTTGGCGTTTCGGTTATTGGGGCGTCTATTGGCAAACACTGTATCATAGGGTCAAACGCTGTAGTTACCAAAGACATTCCGGATTATTGTGTTGCTGTTGGCATTCCTGCGAAAATTATTAAACGATATAATCCGGAGATAGGGAAATGGCTTAAAACTAATCCCGATGGGTCTTTTAAAGAAATGAAATCAGGTAAGATATGAAACGTATTTTGATTACCGGAGGTGCCGGTTTTATTGGTTCTAATTTAGCTTTAGCTCTTTTAGGTAAAGGGTATCAAGTTACAGTTTTAGACAACCTTTCTCCACAGATACATGGAATAGATGCAGAACAGACATCTCCTCTTTATCGAAACATCATCGGTAAGGTAAATTTTATTAAAGGCTCTGTTACTTCACGTGAAGATTGGTTAAGGGCATTGGAAGGACAGGAATGTGTTGTCCATCTGGCAGCAGAAACAGGAACAGGACAATCCATGTATGAGATTCAAAAATATGTGGAGGTAAATATTGGGGGAACAGCTTTGTTGTTAGATATTCTTGCCAATACAAAACATCGTGTAAAAAAAGTAGTTGTAGCAGAATCCAGAGCTATATATGGGGAAGGCAGGTATTATAGTGAGGAATTACAAGACTATGTCTATCCTGCCTTGAGGGAAGAAAAAGATATGTCTGAAGGAGATTTCGACGTGAAATACCCCGGCTGTCGTCAGCCTTTGAGGTTGGTTGGAACCACGGAAAATTCTTTGATACACCCGACTTCAGTATACGGGATTACAAAACAGGTACAAGGCCAATTAGTGCATCTGATCTGTCCCTCAATAGGAATCGCATCTGTTTCTTACAGATATCAAAATGTGTATGGGCCGGGGCAATCACTTTCAAATCCGTATACCGGTATTTTATCTATCTTTTCTACCCGTATTAAAAATGGCAATGAAATCAACATTTTTGAAGATGGAAAGGAAACCCGTGATTTTGTTTATATTGATGATGTGGTAGAAGCGACTATTTTAGGCATAGAAAAGGAAGAGGCAAATGGTCATGCTTTCAATATCGGAACAGGGGTTGCCACAGATGTACTTACTGTGGCCAGAACTTTGATGAGGAGTTATGGTATAGCAGTGCCGCTTCGTGTGTCGGGTAACTATCGTATTGGTGATATTCGGCATAACTATGCAGATATCTCTCTTGCCCGTAAAATTCTTGGATTTGAACCACGAATAGATTTTGCAACAGGCATATCGCGCTTTACTGCATGGGTTGACGGACAGTCCGTTCAAGAGGACAGATACGAAGAGTCTATCGAGGAAATGAAAGCAAAAGGGTTGTATAAATAGCATTAGCGGTATAGAATGCATACTAACGTAGGCAAAATACATGATTGTTATGGATGTGGCGTATGTGCAGCTATTTGTCCTGTACATATAATTAAAATGGAGCTAAATTCCAAAGGATTATTAGAACCTTGTATAACGGATCAAAATAAATGTATTGATTGTGGTATTTGCTTAAGTAATTGTGCATTTAATTGTAACCAGCGAAGTATAATCACAACACCTATACGTTCTTTCGCAGCTTACAGTAAAGATAGAAAAATTCAAAGAAAATGTTCTTCAGGGGGAGCGACATTCGAAATTTGTTCAATGTTGATTGAAGAAGGCTATAAAGTTTGTGCAGTTAAATACAATGTAGAAAAAGAGTATGCAGAACATTATATTGCAGAGAACAAATTAGAGCTCATTCCATCTATTGGTAGCAAGTATATCCAAAGTCATACGGTAAGTGCATTCTCGTCTTTCAAAAGAGGCCAACAATATGTTATAGTGGGGACACCTTGTCAGATAGATTCCCTGAGAAAGAATCTGCAAAGGCTAAAAATAGAACAAGATTATATTTTAATAGATTTTTTTTGTCATGGAGTTCCATCGTATTTTGCATGGAGTAAATATTTAGATTTAGTCAAAAAAAGAGTCAATCCGATTACAGATGTTACCTGGAGAAATAAGAAAACAGGATGGCATGATTCTTGGGCAATCGGGATTGATAATAAAAATACCTCTTGTGATTTAAGAGATTCATGGGATAATTTCAGTACGTTGATTAAAGAAAAAGATTACTTTATTAACTCCAGATTATCTAAAGGAGATTTATTTTATAACCTTTATCTTGGAGATTACTGTATGTCGCAGGCATGTTGTAAATCATGCAAATATAAGTATGACAAAAGTTCTGCGGATATACGTGTAGGAGATCTATGGGGATCTACTTATCAAAGCAATCAGGACGGAGTTAGTGCGCTCGTCACGTTCACTGAAAAAGGAGATAAAATTGCCGATAAACTTCGGAGTAGGTGTGTCTTAATTGAGGATTCATTTGAAACAATAGCTGAAGGACAAATGAAGTCTAATTCAGAGAATTCTATTTTTTATCCTTTAGTTATGAAATGGCTGAGCGATGAGAAGTTGTTGCCTGTATTTAAACTTAAATTACTGTTTGCCCTGAAAACAGTAAATGATTTTCCGATAAGAGTCTTTTATAAGATTTTAAAAGTTGTAAAAGTCCGGAAATGACGGTCAAAGAGAAAATTAAAAATAAACCTATTGGCATCATCACCATGCATAAAGTGCTGAATTTCGGATCGGCACTTCAGGCTTATGGATTACAATATGCTATTAAGGAATTAGGATTCGAAGTGTGTATAATAGATTATGATTTTCCTAACGAATTTCATCATCGAAACACGCCTAAAAAGAATATCATAAAAAAATTATTTGATGGTAATTTTTTCAGAAAACTAAAATATAAGTTGGCAACATTACTATGGCTTGATTGGAGCGAGCAAAAAACTCAATTCATAGAATTCTACCATAAATATTATAATCTTAGCCGTCCTTATAATACCAGGGCGGAATTATTGACTATGTCTCCCTCTTTGGATGTTGTTGTGGTTGGGAGTGACCAGGTGTGGAATCCGAATCATATGTGTGGTGATTCAGTATTTTTTGGCGAGTTTGCTTTAAATATTCCCAGAATTTCATACGCTTCAAGTTTTGTTGTCTCCCGGATACCCAAAGAGTTTAAGAGTCTATATAAAAGCTATTTAAATAAATTCACTGCTTTGGGAGTACGGGAGCAGAATGGTCAGACTATAATAAATGAATTGACGGGGAAAGCATCTCAAATAGTGTGTGATCCAGCCCTATTATTGGGAAAGCAACGTTGTCTTGAATTGGCAAATAATTCTAAAATAAGTATACAGAAGCCCTATATATTAGCTTATATACTTGATTATAATTTTAATCCACATCCAACGATTGATAGATTAATCACCAAGTTAAGTAAAAAATATAATTTAGATGTTGTATATCTTCAATGTGGAAGTATCCAGGGGACCAAACGAATAGGTAAACAGATTTTCAATGCCGGCCCGATAGAATTCTTATATCTTATTAATCATGCAGAAATTGTGATTACCAGTTCTTTTCATGGAGTGGCTCTTTCCGCTCTGCTTGAAAAAGATTATTATACTGTTATTGACAGTAAAAAAGATGATGATAGAATCCTTAGTTTTTGCAATAAAATTGGTGCCTCTGACCGAATTGTCAGACAAGGTTGCAAAATTTCTTCGATTAAATTCAGCTCTATGAACTGGGAGCTTATAACACCTGAATTAAATCATTTCAGGGATGAAAGTATACGTTTCCTAAGGGATAGCATCCAGAAAGCTTTAGAGAATGTTTAAGCAACGTATTATTTTATTTGCACCTCTCTTTTATGGGTATTGGAAGTATATTAAAGATGCCCTTGAGAGGCAAGGTTTCGACGTTTCTTTTGTAACTTACAGAATGGGGAAATGGGGGGATACATTTTATTCTTTAAAATCGCCGTCGAATCAAGAGAAAAAATATACTGATGTCATTTTTGAAAGGCTGAAAAAACTGAAAGGCAGATGGGATTATTTGATAGTTATCAAAGGTAATTATTTTACTGAAAGACATTTAGCATATTTAAAGAAACAAAATCCTGCTCTCAAGACCATCATGTATCAATGGGACTCGATTAATAACAATGATTATACAGGCTTAGCTTCTCAATTTCATAAGGTTTTCACTTTTGATTTTAAGGATGCAGAGGATTACGGATACAATTATTTGCCTTTATTTTATACAAATGATATCAATCCTATTAATTCCGGATATTCTGAAGACATAGATTTATTATTGGTTGGTTTGTATAATAAACCCAGATATGAATATTTAAGGCGATTAGAAGAACTAAAAAATATAGTAAATGTCAGGACATATATAGTAGTTCCTCCCATGTTATATCTGAAAAAACAGTTGTTACATAATGAACTTGAAATTAAACGGCTCTATGATATTCATTTTACGCCTCTAAATAGACCACAGTTAATAAATTTATATCAGCGTTCTAAAGTATTTGTCGATATTTGCAGAGAAAATCAAACCGGGATGTCTATGCGGACAATAGAAGCCTATGGGATGAATAAAAAATTATTAACGTCTAATAGAAATATAATCAAAGATCCTTGGGTAAAAGAAATTCAGGTATTAGACAGTAATGCAGACGATAAAGCAATCATATCGTTTATCAACAGCCCGGTCAAAAAATATAATAATCGGATAAAACTTTCCATACAGGAATGGGTTAAGGCGTTATTATCTTGAGCTTATTCCAAAGATATAAGTAGAGGTACTATATTCCTAATAATTTAAATTGTGCTAAGTATAAAAGTAAGCAAGCAGGCCGGAATAACGTTCTTACTATTTATGGTTTATCCTCTTTTGTCGTTACCCTTGATATTAAAGGGGATGCTTGATAATAAAAAGTGGGGATATTTCTTTTTTGCATGCTTTATGGGATTGCTTGGTATGCTTTATCCACCCACTGGTGATTTCTATCGATATACGAGAGATTATATTTATATCAAGGATTTTAATTGGGAACAATTTCAGAATTTCTTATTGATAAAACAGGACTGTCTTTTGCCGTATATATCTTATTTTTTTAGTCGTCTGAATATACCTTTTGATTATTCAAGATTTTTATACAATTTTATTGCATATTATCTATTAGGACTCATCTACACAGACGAAATAAATAGAAATTGTTACTATATAAAAAGAAATTCTATCTATTTTTTAGGGATGTTTATGTCCGTTTCGTTGTCTTTATATTTATTTCGTTTCTTTTTCTCTATGATATTATATGCCTTTGGTACATATAACATTATATATAAGGGGAAAAAATGGGGGTGGATATTTGTAATATTATCCGTATTTAATCATTTTTCATTTTTTATATTCTTGGCGATTTTAATCCTAACGAAATTATGCCGTTTTAAATTTAGGAAATGGATAGTTATCTTATTATGTGTTTTGACATTTACGATTAGCAGTGATGTACTAATAAGTTTGTTTACATTTATGCCGACAGATATAGTAAATCATTATTCTACATATTTAGATGGGTATTATGCCGGTGATTATTTAAAAGATCATTCAATCAGATATCGTATTTCAGTATTGCTTTCTTCTGCGATTACATATGCTGCTGTAATAATTTACGTAATTACATATAATAAAAAATCGGTAAAAAGCGGAAGTATCGTGAATGGAGTGTTATTAGCAACTCTGTTATCATCACCTTTTTCAACTATTGCATATCGATTTGCAACAGTATTGTTATTATTTATAAAAATACACTTTCTAAATACGTTTAACGGAACAAGAAAACAATGTAGATGTCTTTTGATTCTATTTTTGTTAACAATGCTTTTTAATATAACCGACTTATGGTCTTCAAGAAGACAAATCTGTATAAGTGATTTATCGCTAATTTGTTACGCTTCTGCTCCGCAAATCCTAATGCATACTTATTCAGAACAATGGATTAATAAAAATGTTTATGAAAATGGTGATTTTAATCACGATTAAAAATAATTATTACTTATAGATAGATGGATAATTCAATCTCGTTTAACAAGCCATGTGTAGTTGATAAAAGTGAGGAATATCTAATTGATGTACTTCATTCCGGAAAATTATCCGGAAACGGAGACTACACAAAAAAATGCCATTCTTTTTTTGAGAATAAATATGGCTTTAGTAAAGTTCTTTTGACTACCTCAGGTACGGATGCTCTTGAAATGGCAGCATTGCTGATTGATGCTAAAGAAGGAGATGAAATTATAGTGCCTTCCTATACGTTTGTTTCTTCTGCGTTAGCCTTTACACGACAAGGAGCAAGAATAGTGTTTGCGGATAGTGAGGAAAATACGCCAAACCTTGATATTTCAAAGCTGGAAACTTTGATTACTCCCAGAACTAAAGCTATAGTCCCTGTTCATTATGGTGGAGTTGCAGTGGATATGGGGCCACTTTTGGAATTAGCAAAAAAACATCATCTGTTCGTCATCGAAGACGCAGCTCAAGCCATAGATTCATATTACAAAGGAAAATCTCTTGGTGCCTTAGGAGATTTGGGATGTTTTTCTTTTCATGATACAAAAAATATAACAGCGGGAGAAGGCGGGATGCTTGTAATAAATAATCCTGATTTTTTTAAAAGGGCAGAAATTCTTTGGGAAAAAGGAACAAATCGATCCGAATTTTTTCGAGGAGAAGTGAACAAGTATGGATGGGTAGATACAGGTTCTTCATTTCTTCTGTCTGAGTTGAATGCAGCTCTCCTTTATTCCCAATTAGAAAAAATGGAAGTAATACAAGGCAGAAGAATTGCTATTTGGAATAGATATTACAATGGATTAAAGCCATTATCGGAAAACGGTGCGTTTTCTTTACCATTTATACCTTCATATGCAACGAATAACGCGCATATGTTTTATATTACGACAAAAACTTCAGAAGATCGCACAAACCTTATTGCTTTTCTAAAAAACAATGGGGTTCATGCTGTATTTCACTATTTGAGCCTTCATAAATCGCAGTTTGCAGAGAACCATCATATGGGGGGGATGAATTTGCCGATGTCAGATTTCTATACTGAACATTTGCTAAGATTACCTATATTTTATTCTCTTATGGATGATGATGTCGATATCGTAATAGATCTCATCAAAAAATTTTATGAGTCGAAATAATATATCATTGGAGAATCCTATTATGGGATTTTCCAGCTACACCTTTTTTCCGGGGCAACATTGGGCTCATTCCTGGGAACGCCAGCATGAGATTATTTCCAGATTCGCAACCATTCTGCAAGACAAGCGAATATTTGTAAGTTCTCCATTGGGATTATTAAACCATAATCCTTTTTCTATAGACTTTTTTAAAAGGATAGTTTCATATAAGCATTCCCAAAAAAATGCGGGAATCCAGAATCCAATAATGGACAATATGGAGTTGGTCAGTGCAAAGCATTTGCCTTTTCATAACAACATAATAGGTAAAATTAATTACACTCTTATGAAAAGTGCAATGTCAATGTCGGATAATAATTTCTTTTGGGCAACTTATATGAATCCGACAATTTATGAGTTCTTCAGGAGGTCCAAATTCAAGATATACGATTTGGCGGAAAGAAGATCTACAAATCCCCATTTGAATAACCGAATTCTAGAATGGGAGAGAAAAGCAGTCAAGGAATCCGACCTTGTAATTGCAGATAACCATGCAACAATTGAAGATTATAGACTTTTGAATGATAATATTCACTATATACCTCAAGGTGTTAATGTTGAATCATTTTTTAATATAAATGATGGAGCGCGTGAATATATAGGATATATCGGGAATCTTCATTTTGCTATCGATTACATTTTCTTAAGAGAATTAATATTAAAAAATCCCAAGGAGAAGTTTTTAATAATAGGAGGAATACTTGAAGATGCAGCCAGGCAGATTTTGGAGCTTCCTAATGTTATCCATATAGGACAACTTCCCAAGATGGAATTGAACAATCATCTTGCTCATATGAAAATGGGACTTATTCCGTATGTAGTAAACAATCATACAGTAGGTATTTATCCAACCAAGTTATTTGAATATTTGTCAGCGGGGGTTCCGGTAATCTCGCTTCCTCTCCCCGAAGTTGTACAATATGCAGATGACGATTATCTTAAAATAATAGAGAAGCCAATTGATTTATCAAACATCAAATTCTCGATGAACAAGGCTCAGGCTATAGTGAATGATAATACTTGGGATGTGCGTTGGAATAAGTATATTGAGAAAATAGAATTATGCTTAAGGTAACTATCGTTTGTTCTTCTCTTATTCGTCGAGGGCCGACAAATGTAATTTTTAATATGCTTGAAGCGTACTATAATAGTAATATTCAAGATGTTAAATTTTCAATTGTGACAATCTCTTCTGAATCTGAGGAATCAAGAATGCAAGATTTTGTAAATCTTGGTATTGAAATTAAATCTGTAAATGTGAAGCCAGGAATTGTAGGAATCTTGAGTCTCTCAAAGATAAAAGATGTAATTCTTTCAACGTTGCCTGACGTTGTCCATTCATATGGTTTTAGAGCAGATGTATTATTAGAATTAATGCGCTTAAGTAAAATACCGATTGTTTCATCGCTTTTTAATAATCCCCATGAAGATTATTGTATGCAATTTGGAAAACTCAAAGGGAGACTGATGGCTAAATTTCATCTGCATATATTAAAATCATTCAATAAAGTGATTGTATGTTCTAGATTTATCGAGGAGAAGGTAAAAAATGATAAACTTAATTTAGTTACAATATATACGGGAGTTCCTGCAAATGTTTTTGTGCCATTGGTGAAAGATGAAGTAGTAAAGCGGCGATTAAGTATGGGGATTCCTGCAAATGCAAAAGTTTTTTTGTTTATCGGGAATTTGATTTATCGGAAGAATCCATTTTTTTTGATAGAAACATTTAAATCAATGGAATTTGATCATGAGAATTACCTTATTATTATGGGGGATGGACCATTAATGAGTGAATGCAAAACTTTAATAGGAAACAGTACGCATATAAGATTAATTGGAGCTCAACCTGGAACACTTCAATATTTACAAATAGCAGATTATTATATTTCAGCATCTTACTCAGAAGGTTTCCCAACAGCAGTACTTGAAGCTTTAAGTACTAATGTATTGCCAATATTATCGGATATTATGCCTCATATTGAAATGATAAGAGGACTTTCTTCTAATTGTATTTTTAAAAATAATGATAGTAATAGTCTTATTAGCTTGATAAACCAACTTAAGTCCCATGATTTAACACCTCGTGAATATTTGCTTCGAAATTATTCATCTGAAATAATGCAACGTAATTATATTAACGAGTACCATAAGTTGATAATCTTTAATTAACCAATATAATGCTTTCTGCATCTATTGTTACTTATCATACCTCTTTTGACGATTTATCAAGAGTGATTAATTGTGTGTTGAAAAGTTCTGTGAGTGTGCTTTATGTGATAGACAATTCATCTAATGATAAATTGAGAGAAGTAACGGCTTTGTCTGACAAAATAAAATATATCCATAGCATTAATTTAGGATATGGTTCCGGGCATAATATTGCGATTCGCGAAGCGATAGAGAGGAGAGCAACGTACCATGTGGTAATTAATCCGGATATTTATTTTGAAGAACATATATTGGAATATATATCTGATTATATGGACGCGAATGATGATATTGGATTGGTTATGCCTAAAGTATTATATCCTGATGGCGAACTTCAATATTTGTGTAAATTATTGCCAACGCCAGCAGATTTATTTTTGCGGCGTTTTAATCCTTTGAAAAATTATGCCAAGAAACAAAATGAAAGGTATGAATTGCATTTTACGGATTATAATTCGATTATGGAAGTGCCTTCTTTGTCGGGATGCTTTATGTTTATGCGGGTTTCTGTGTTGAAACAGATTGGAGGGTTTGATGAACGTTTCTTTATGTATGCAGAGGATCTGGATTTATGTAGAAGGATAGGAGAGGTGGCTAAAACGGTATATTATCCCAAGGTATTTGTATATCATGAGTATGCAAAAGGTTCTTATAAAAATAAGAAACTGTTGAAATATCATATTCAATCAGTGGTAAAGTATTTTAATAAGTGGGGGTGGGTTTTTGATAATAAGCGGAGGTTAGTGAATCAGCGTTTTTTAGCTAAATATCGTTCGGGAAATTGAGCGTTTTTTGAAAAAATCCTATATTTTTGTAGGAAACAAATAAAAGATTATGCGATTGACTCATGGGGAAATAGATACGATTGTCCGAATTGCGCGGGAGATTTATGGTTGGTGGGGTAGAGGTGTTTTTGTTTGGTTCGCGCACAGACGATAGTAAGCGAGGAGGGGATATTGATTTGTTGATTCGAAATGCAGGGGAAAAGAAAGGAACCCTGGAACGGGTACGCATGATTGCAAAATTAAAGATGGCATTGGGGGATAGGAAGATAGATGTGATTGGGGATTATGAGGATAATGTGGTTGTGCAGGAGGCTTTGTTAAATGGAATACGGTTGACATGAGGGATAAACGACAAGAATTGAAAGAACGTTTGAAAGAGAGATTTTTTGCTTAGCGTTATGCCGTCTGAGACAAATCGAATAGAATACAAGCAATGTTTGACGGATGATCTGGAGAAAGAAGCGGTGGCTTTTTTGAATTGTCCGGAGGGAGGGGTGTTGTATGTCGGGATGTATAAGACGGGAGAGCCGATAGGGGTGAAGGATATCGATGGCGATATGCTCAGAATTAAAGACCGTTTGAAGAACAATGTCATGCCTTCGTGCATGGGGTTGTTTGATGTGGCGGTGGAAGTGATGGACGGGGTGGAGGTGATTAAAGTGACGTTTGCCAGCGGTACGGAGAAACCTTATTATATCAAGAAGTTGGGAATGTCGGAGAGGGGAACATTTATTCGGGTGGGGTCGGCGGCAGAGCCGATGCCGGTGCGGATGATTGAAACGTTGTTTGCCAAGCGAACGCGCAATTCCATTGGAAAAATCAAGTCGCCCAATCAGCAGTTGACTTTTGAGCAGTTAAAGATCTATTATGAGAGTGCTCATAAAACGCTTAATCAGCAATTCGCCGTCAATCTGGAGCTGTTGACTGATGACGGACGGTATAATTATGTGGCTTACCTGTTGGCAGATGTGAATGGTATGTCTGTGAAGTTGGCGAAGTATGACGGGACGGATAGGGTGGATTTGAAAGAGAATAATGAGTATGGCTATTGTTCTTTGGTGAAGGCGACTAAGCAAGTGCTGGACAGATTGGAAGTGGAGAACAAGACGGTAGCAAAGATTACTTCCAGGGAGCGGATTGAAACGCGCTTGTGGAATCCGATTGCATTGCGTGAGGCGGTGATTAATGCGATTGTGCATAATGATTATACACAGGAAGTACCTCCGAAGTTTGAGATTTTTGATGACCGGATAGAGATTACTTCTTTCGGAGGTTTACCACAGGGTATGGCGGAGAAGGAATTTTTTGAAGGGTATTCTGTACCTCGCAATAAGGAATTGATGCGGGTGTTCAGGGATTTGGATTTGGTGGAGCATTTGGGATCGGGTGTGCCGCGTATTTTAAGGAGTTATGGGAGGGAATGTTTCAGGTTTACGGAAAACTTTTTACGTATGACGATTCCGGTTACCCCCCAAGTTACCCCCCAAGTTACCCCCCAAGTTACCCCCCAAGTTACCCCCCAAGTCCAGGAGTTGGTCAGGGTGATGGATAGGGAGTTGAACCGGCAAGAAATATTGGAAAGATTAAATCTTGCAGATAGAAAATATTTACGTTTGAAATATTTGCGTCCGGCTTTGAATCTGGGTTTTATTGAAATGACAATTCCGGAAAAACCTAATAGCGGTTTGCAGAAATACCGTTTGACGGAGCAGGGGAAAGAATATAAGGAGGCAGGAGAGAGTTTTAGTGGAAGATAAGGTTGACTTTTCGTTGGTATAGGTTTATATAAACACTTAATCTTAATTATTTATGAAAGGAATAGTGCTTGCCGGAGGTTCCGGTACGCGGCTGTATCCGATTACAAAAGGGGTGAGCAAGCAGTTGCTTCCGATTTTTGATAAGCCGATGATATACTATCCGATTTCCGTGTTGATGCTGGCGGGGATTCAGGAGATACTAATTATTTCGACACCTCAGGATTTGCCGGGATTCCGACGGTTGTTAGGAGATGGTTCGGATTATGGGATGAGGTTCGAATATGCGGAGCAGCCAAGTCCGGACGGATTGGCACAGGCGTTTATTATCGGGGAGAAATTTATCGGGGAGGATAGTGTGTGTCTGGTGCTTGGGGATAACATTTTCTACGGGCAGAGTTTCACGCGTATGTTGGAAGAGGCGGTGCAAACAGCCGAGGAGGGGGAGAAAGCCACGGTATTCGGTTATTGGGTGAATGACCCGGAACGGTACGGAGTGGCGGAGTTCGACAAGGAGGGTAATGTGTTGAGCATCGAGGAGAAGCCGAAAGTGCCGAAATCCAATTATGCGGTGGTGGGCTTGTATTTCTATCCCAATAAGGTGGTGGATGTGGCGAAGCATATCAAGCCGTCTGCGCGTGGTGAGTTGGAGATTACGACGGTAAATCAGCGATTTTTGCAGGATGGAGAATTAAAGGTACAATTATTGGGACGTGGTTTTGCCTGGTTGGATACCGGTACGCACGATTCACTGAGTGAGGCGTCTACTTTTGTGGAGGTGATTGAAAAAAGACAGGGGTTGAAAATTGCCTGTCTCGAAGGAATTGCTTTGCGGAAAGGCTGGATTACGCCAGAAAAAATGCGCGAGGTAGCTCAGCCGATGATTAAAAATCAGTATGGGCAATATCTTCTGAAGTTGGCGGATGAATTTTCCGGAAGGGGGAAAAAATAAAAATCGTTTGGAATTTGCTTTTTTTGTTGTAAAACGGGATATATAAGATTATGACATAGTTAATTGTTACAATAGATGATTTGGAATTAGTGTCGGATTTGAAACGTGTAATAAAAATGTTGCGGGGTGAGAGATATTATTGTACAGGAAACTGTTGATGTACCGAATAAAACTATCCAGCGAGCCATTAAGGAATTGAAGGAGGGTAAGACTAAGACTATAAAATGTAGGAGTTTCGAGGAATATTCGGCAAAGGTGAAATGATAGGATATTCGATAGAATTTACCCATCAGTATTTAATCGATTAAAATATGGAATTAATTGAAACTGGAATACCGGGTGTTGTTGTTTTGCAACCCCGTATCTTCGGCGATGAACGCGGGTATTTTTTTGAGTTGTTTTCACAACGGGATTTCGAGGCAAAAGTTTGCCGGACGGTGTTTGTGCAGGACAATGAATCGAAGTCGTGTTATGGCGTGGTGAGGGGATTGCATTTTCAGAAGCCACCATATGCACAGTCAAAATTGGTTCGGGTAGTGAAAGGAAGAGTTTTGGATGTAGCAGTGGATATCCGGAGAGGTTCGCTGACCTATGGAAAACATGTGGCAGTGGAATTGAGCGAGGAAAATAAACGGCAGTTTTTTATTCCGCGTGGTTTTGCTCATGGTTTTGCCGTTCTAAGTGAGGAGGCAATGTTTCAGTATAAATGCGATAATTTTTATGCACCTGAATGTGAGGGGGCATTGGCATGGAATGATCCGGATTTGGGAATAGACTGGCAATTGCCGGCTGAAAAGGTAATTCTTTCGGAGAAAGATCGTCATCATCCTTGTTTAAAAGAGGCGGAATGGTTGTTTGATTATAATGAGAATTTGTATGAATGAACGGATATTAGTAACCGGGGCAAACGGACAGTTAGGAAATGAGATGAGGTGTTTAGCCCGGCGAGCAAATGGAGGGTGTTTTATTTTTACGGATGTAGCAGAATTGGATATCACCGATTTGCAAGCTATCCGTCGTTGTATGAACGAAAATCGGATTTCGGTAGTAGTAAATTGTGCTGCTTACACGAATGTGGATAAGGCGGAAGATGATGTGGAAATGGCTGACCGGCTTAACCATCTGGCGGTCGGAAATCTGGCTGTTGTCTGTAAAGAGACTGATGCCACTTTGATTCATGTTTCGACCGATTATGTGTTCGGTGGAAATGGGAATCTGCCCTGCCGGGAAGATGAACCGACGGACCCGCTCGGGGTATACGGAAAGACTAAGCTGGCAGGTGAGCGGGCGATAGAAGCCAGCGGATGCCGGCATCTGATTTTCCGGACTGCCTGGCTGTATTCTGTTTTCGGGAATAATTTTGTGAAGACCATGCGGCGTTTGACTGCGGAACGGGACCAGTTGTCTGTTGTATTCGATCAAGTGGGAACGCCGACTTATGCCGCTGACTTAGCCGCTTTGATTATCCACATCCTTGAGACAGGAAAATACAGGCAACACGAGGGCGTGTACCATTTTTCCAATGAAGGCGTGTGTTCGTGGTATGATTTTGCCCGGGAAATTGCTACATTATCGGGAAATACTTGTGACATCCGGCCTTGCCATTCGGATGAGTTCCCGAGTAAAGTAAAACGTCCGGCTTTCTCAGTGTTAGATAAAACAAGAGTGAAACGGGATTTTGATTGTGTCATTCCTTACTGGAAAGATTCACTTGTGAAATGTATAAATGAATTAAAACGGATATGATGGATTTTAAGCGGAATATATTGATTACGGGAGGAGCCGGTTTTATCGGTTCGCATGTTGTCCGGTTGTTTGTAACGAAATACCCGGAGTATCATATTGTTAATATAGATAAGCTGACTTATGCAGGAAATCTGGCTAATCTGGCAGACATCGACCAGCAGCCGAATTATACTTTTGTAAAAGCAGATATCTGTGATTTTGAAAAGATGCTGGAATTGTTCCGGCAGTACTGTATCGACGGGGTGATTCATCTGGCAGCGGAAAGTCATGTAGACCGCTCGATCAAAGATCCGTTTACCTTTGCACAGACGAATGTGATGGGGACCCTGTCTTTGTTACAAGCTGCTAAAGTAAGCTGGGACGGACAATATGATGGGAAACGTTTCTATCATATCTCTACCGATGAGGTGTATGGGGCACTGAAGTTTGATGGTACATTTTTTACGGAGACAACGAAGTATGATCCGCATTCGCCTTATTCGGCTTCGAAAGCTTCTTCCGATCATTTTGTGAGGGCTTTTCACGATACTTTCGGTATGCCTACCATTGTGACGAATTGCAGTAATAACTACGGTCCTTACCAATTCCCGGAAAAGTTGATTCCTTTGTTTATCAATAATATCCGTCATAACAAACCGTTACCCGTTTACGGGAAGGGGGAGAATGTGCGGGACTGGTTGTATGTAGTGGATCATGCCCGGGCCATTGATATTATTTTCCATAAAGGCAAGATTGCCGGAACTTATAATATCGGAGGTTTTAACGAATGGAAAAATATTGATTTAATTCGGGTATTGATCAAGACGGTAGATCGTTTGCTGGGACGCCCTGAAGGGACTTCAGAAAAACTGATTACCTATGTAATGGACCGGGCAGGACATGATTTGCGTTATGCTATCGATTCAACGAAGCTGAAGAATGAATTGGGTTGGGAACCTTCTTTGCAGTTTGAGGAAGGGATTGAGAAAACGGTGAAATGGTACTTGGATAATCAGGAATGGCTGGAGCAAGTGACTAACGGGGATTATCAGAGGTACTATGAAAGAATGTATGGCGACAGATAAGCAGGAAATACTCTGTTGGCATGCCGTTTTTACTGCTTCGCGGGCAGAGAAAAAGGTGAGGGATCGGTTGACGGAGGCTGGCGTGGAGTGCTTTTTGCCGGTGCAGACGGTGGTGAGGCAGTGGACTTACCGGAAGTCACGGGTTGTGGTGCCGGTGATTGCCGGGATGATTTTTGTACGGGTGAACCGGCAGGACCAAGTGAAGGTGTTGCAGACTAAAGGGGTGATTTTGTTTTTGAGATTGAGGGGGGAAAAGGGACCGGCGATGATTCCGGATAAACAAATGAAGGAGTTCCGTTTTCTGCTGGATTTCTCGGAAGAGACTGTTGAGATGGTGAATGAGGATGTTGAAGAAGGGGATTTGATTAAAGTGGTTAAGGGACCTTTAAAGGGTTTGGAGGGTGAATTGGTGAAGTTCCGGGGTGTTACTAAGATAGCAGTACGAATTGATATGCTGGGATGTGCCTTGGTGGATATTCCGGCGAGTTTTGTTGAAAAACTGAATAAATAAGTGACGGTTTATGATGGATGGGAAAAGAGGAATGAAAGGATTTTCGGTTTGTTATGACAGGTTTTGCATAGGACGGTTTTCTCTTTGTTTTGATGAAACGGGTGAGTTGGTTGCGGATGCCTGCTCGGGTGCTTTTGAGATGTATCTGTTGGGTATGTGGAATGACGGGATGGTTGTGACGATGAAGGGGTATAATGAGGAGGAAGATGAAAATCAGTTTGTATTGTTATTTCCGGATGGCAGTGAGCGGTTGATGGCTTACTCTCTGGAAAATGGGTTTAAGGTATGGCATTGGCGGAATCCGGGTGAAGGACGGTTTGCATATCTTCTGGAATTTTTGAGGGGATTGGAATATAAGGGATACCGGGGATATGAGGAGTATGATGAAGATGAGGGGATGATTGTCGGTTCTGTTGTAATTAATGACAAGTCCCTGATGTATGGGGGTAGTTGTATGAAAGAGGTTAAAGAGGATTTTATCCGGGTAATAGAAGAGGAAACCGGGGCTCTTTAGTGTATGCGGAGAGTACCGGACAGGTAATTTGCAACGGTTTTTGTGGAAGCGTGTAAACAGTCTTTGGATGTTTACACGTTTTTTTTATCAGGTTTTGTCCGAAATTTCAAACTTTATTTGCGGAAATGCGAATAAGAGTGAAATAATTTATTCAGAATTTATGGAACATAAATCAAAACAAATTTTTCGGTTGAGAGTATGCTCCGGCTACAGGTGTGTATGCCTGAGTGTATTCCTGGGAGTGACAAGTATTTTGTTGTGGCCCGGACAGGTAATGGGTAACCGGACGGGGGGTAGCAAACAAAGTGTGCCTCAGGAACAACGGGTGATCCGCGGTAGGGTGACTGATAGTAACGGGGTTCCCATTGTCGGGGCGAATGTCTGGGTGAAGGGGACGACAGTGGGGGTTGCAACGGATGTGTACGGGGATTATTCGTTGAGGGTTGGTCCGGAGGCAAAGTTGCTGAATGCTTCGTTTGTCGGATATGTGCAGGCGGAGAAGGGTCTGGTGCCAGGAGTGGAAGTGTATAATTTTTCTTTGCAACCGGAATCCCGTAATCTGGACGAGGTGGTTGTTGTAGGATATGGTACTACCCGGCTGAAAGATTTGACGGGTGCTGTGTCGTCTGTTAATGCCGGACAGTTGGAGAAAGAGCCTGTTATGAATGTTGCATCGGCTTTGCAGGGAAAGGCTCCCGGTGTACAGGTGTCAATGGCTTCTGCCAAGCCCGGGGAACCGGCGAAAATCCGGGTGAGGGGGTCTACTTCTCTTGAGGGAACAAATGAACCTTTGTATGTGATTGATGGTATTCCGGTTGAGCAGGCGGATATGATTGCAATTAATCCGGATGATATCCAGTCGGTGGATATTCTGAAGGATGCTTCTGCAGCTGCTATTTATGGTTCGAGGGCGGCAAACGGGGTGGTTTTGATTACGACTAAACGGGGCATGCAGAGTGAGCAGACGCAGTTTAATCTGAGGTATTTTACTAATTTCGATACGCAGATAGAGAATTTCAGGATTCTGAATGCGGACCAGTTCCGGGATGTGATGATGAATGCTGCGGTGAATACGTTGAAAGTGGATCCGACCAATAAGACTGCTCTGAGTATAAAGGAGGGGACTATTCTGAGGGATGACAGTACAGACTGGTATAAATTGTTGTCGCAGAAAGCCTATACCAATAACGTTGAATTGTCTGTCCGGGGTGGTAGTACAAAATTGAAATATTTCACCTCTTTTGGAATGAGTTTCCAGAATGGAGTGTTGAAAGGAGACGATTTGAAACGGTATACCGGACGTATTAATCTGGATTGGGATGTCAGCTCTGTTTTTAAGTTTGGAACAAATATCAGTCTGGCTTATACCGATCAGGCTTTGGAAGGACAGGGGTTGTGGCAGATTAAGCAATTCCGTCCCGATATTCCGGTTTATGCCGAAGATGGCAGTTATTATAAGATTGGGACGACGGATAATCCGGTGGCTAAAACGAAGATTACCAATAAGAGGGATGCTTACCGGTTGAATGGTACTGTTTTCGGAGAGTTGCAGTTGGTCCGGGGGTTGAAGGTGCGTTCTGCTTTGTCTTTGGCAAAGAGTTTTAATTTTTCGCGTCAGTATTATCCCAGTTTTTTGCAGGAGGGAAATAATTACAATAGTTATAGCGGCAGGGCTGTTGAGGGAAGTAGTGAGTCTGTCCGCACTTTGTGGGATAATACGCTGAGTTATCAGGGGACTTTTAAGGATATTCATACTTTGGATGCTTTGTTCGGGGTGTCGTTTGAACGTTATAAGACGGATAATTTTGATGCGACCGGTGTGGATTTTCCGATGGATCGTATTCTGACTAATCTGAGTAGTGCAACGACTCCTTATGATGTGGGCGGGGATGGTTCGCAGAATGGACTGGTGTCTGTTTTCGGCCGGTTTAATTATAAGTTGATGGAGAAGTATTTGTTTACTTTTACTGCGCGTTTTGACGGTTCTTCCAAGTTCGGTTCGCATAACCGTTTTGGTTTTTTCCCCTCCGGAGCCATTGCCTGGAAGCTTGACCAGGAGTCTTTTATGAAAGATGCCGAGGAGGTAAATGAATTGAAATTCCGTGTTTCTGCCGGAGTGACGGGAACTCAGAATATCGGTAATTACAATAATAAGGATTTGTACGGACCGAATGATTTTTTGGGGAAACCGGGGATTGTGCCTACCACTTTGGGAAATGACGATTTACGCTGGGAGCGGACAAAGCAGGTTGATGTTGCCGTGGATTATGCTTTTTGGGATTACCGGCTGAGTGGTTCTGTGGGTTGGTATTATAAGAATACAAATGATTTGCTTTGGTATATTCAGTTCCCGCTTTCTCTTCAACCTTTCCAGGGGATGTATAAGAATGTCGGCCGGGTGCACAATAAAGGATTTGAGTGGTTGCTTAATGCGAAAATTTTCCGTGATACGGAGGTGAAATGGGATTTGTCTTTTAATTTATCTGTCAACCGGAATAAGGTGAAGTCTTTGGTGTCTGAAGGTTCGCAGAATTGGGCCGGACGGGGAGTGGTGCAAGGGTCCGGAACGGAAGTACTGGCCGAAGGTTATCCGGTGGGAGCTGTTCTGGGTTATCTGACGGACGGAATTTTTCAATCCCAGGAACAGATTAATGAGTATAATTTGCGGGCTCAGGAGTTGTCCGGAGGTACGGCGAAATATTATTACAGCAGTACAACCAAACCGGGACAAATCATTTACCGGGATGTGAATGGGGATGGTTATGTGAGTGTGAAGGACAGGGTGATTATTGCTAATCCGGAACCGAAGTTTCAAGGCGGCTTTTCGTCTGACGTGACGTGGAAAGGTCTGTCTCTTTATCTGATGTTTACTTATTCGGCGGGAGCTGAACGGTTGTATAACAATACCCTCCAGAATATTTCGGGCTCGCTGAATAACCTGATTGATTATAATTTGTATAACCGTTGGTCGGAGGAAAATACTTCTTCCGTTCTGCCTGCGTTGTATGTGGATGATCCGGTGCCGGCCACCAATAATTTGTCTGTACACAAAGCTTCTTATCTGAAGTTGTCGCATTTGCGGTTGCAGTATAATTTGCCTGTTTTGTGGAATGCAAAATATTATAAAGGCGGACAGGTTTATTTTGCTGTTGCCAATCTTTTTACCATTACCCGTTATCCGGGTATTGACCCGGCTTCAGTTGGCAGTGCTACGGCTAATTATGGCGGTAATTATGATAGTGATATTTATCCGGGGGTCCGTTCTTATACGATAGGTTTACGACTTAATTTTTAATCTTTTGAATGTGTATTTATGAAAAAGATATTTTTCCTTTTGATGATTGGCGGATTACTGTTTTCCTGTCAGTTGACGGATGTCCTGGAGCAGGAACCGCCTCATAATCTGACTCCTGCAAATGCAATAACAGATGAAAAGTCGGCGGAGACTGCTTTGACCGGTATATATGGGGAACAGATTGGTTATGAGTCTTATATGTCTATTGGCAATTTTGCTATGACTGCCGGAATTTTACAACGGAATGATAATCCCGGGGTTGTGGTCAGTATTTATTATATTGAAAATCGTTTGCCGGAACTGAATCTGGTCAGTGCCGCCTATCTTCCTTTTTGGAATGCTTTTAATACGATTGTCAATTCTTCCACTCAGTTACTCTCTGTGGTAGAGGGGATGAACGACCAGGTTTTTACTGCCGGGCGGAAAACTTCCATGATGGGGGAAATCCGTTTCCTGCGTGGTATGTATTTGTTTGAATTGCTGAGAATGTTCGGGGAATATGATAGATTGGACAGTAAGTATGGTATGATTATCCGGGAAACGCCGCCTGATGCTGATGATGTGTATAAAGCCCGTTCTACAGTGGAGCAAACTTATGATTTTATATTGAGGGACCTTGAATACGCCATTGTGAATGCTCCGGATTTTACTTCTTCGGATTATGCTTCGAAAATGGCTGCCAGAGCATTGAAAATTAAGGTGTTGTTTTATATGGGAAAATATCCGGAGGCTTTGGAAGCGGCCAATACGTTTATTGCCGGCGGCGAACGGCAACTGGTGGCACCTTACTCTGCTGTGTTCACTGATTTTTCTAATTCAGAGCTGATTTATACCCGTGGTTTTGCCGGTACTGATGAAGTGAAGTATCAGGTTACCCGGGTGCAGGCTTATTACAATGAGGGAAAATGGGGACCAACGGAGTCTTTTGTGGATTTGGTTACCGGTGACCCCCGTGAAGAGGTTATTTTGAAAGATGGGGTTGGCGAGGTGTTCGGACCGCAGAAAACCATACGGAAAGCTGCTAATCAGGAAGGAACTATGCCGACTTATCTGATGCGTTATTCCGAAATTTATATGATAAAGGCAGAATGTGAGGCCCGTACCGGGCAGGGTGACCCGTTGGCCACTTTGAATGCTTTGCGTTCCGGGCACGGTCTTGCTCCGGTTGCGGAGGCAACGGATATTCTGCAAACTATTTATAAGGAATGGCTGTTGGAAATGGGGTTTGAAAACGGGCATGAATGGTATGCTACCTGGCGGATGGGAGTAGACCAGCTTTTGGAGATGAATCAGGCGGTATTGAAAAAGATGAATGCATCTGCCGACCCGGCGTTGTATAAAGCCAATTTGCCTTATAACCGGATTTACCCGATTCCCGGGGATGAAATTAGTGCCAATAAGCTGATGGTGCAGAATCCGGGATATAATTAGTTGAAAGGTTTGTGAAGTTTAATGTTTGTAAGGTTTGTGAAGTGTTGAAATTCAGATCTTACAGACATTAGACTTTACTATTTTAGATTTTCAACGGTTTGATACAACCATTTGAGGAGTAAACATTTAACGGAATATTTGAAAATAAGCGGTAACGATTTGGCAACCATGCGATTTTCAGCGTTTTGCGGTGCTGTGCTGTTAAATAACTCTTTTCAGAACAAAAGTACGGTAACATCTCCAAATTTCAAACTCTTATATTAATTATTTGTTGAAGAATTGTCGCTACTACCTTTTTCGTTGTTCATCTGTGTCCCAATATTCATCATTTGTTGTCCCATTACAGCATTCTGGATAATATTAGCCAAATTGTGTTGAGCTCGAATATTTTGGTAAGATTCATACTCCCAGAATAGATAATTATCCCATAAACCAATCTCAATCTCTCTAATAAGAGTTTTCATTTTAACTGGATCCGCATTTCCATCAGGCAGAAAATAAGCTGTATTTGCTAATTGAATTCTCAAAACAAAAATAATTTGCAATTCACCCGGAGAAAATACTTTGTGCCAATCTGGTTGGCTTACGATTGTATTTGGGGCATCTTTTTCAACTCGGCTTTTAGATTGTACCTCTTCTACATATTTTTTGCCAACATTCCGTACTGCATTGAGTCTCAAATTGGAAGTGAAATATGATTCAATATCGATGAAGAATAAATTATCACAATTCCCCTTCTCTATTTGCTGAATCATAGCATCAATTTCATCTCTGTCAATTATAATATCTTTAAGTCGAAGATTTTTAATGTCAAAATCATCTTTAGTGGATATTTCAAAAGGGATTCCAATTTTATGTAATGCTACAACAACGGCTCTCTTTTCAGAGACATTAAGTTTTGTATTAAATTCATTAGCCGAATCAGCATAACTCTTCTTATGCTGAGCATATTCTTTGAAAATATCTAATGCTTTAACGGCCATTGAACGCACATTCTTGATTTTCTTTTCTTGCTTCCAATGTAAAAAATAAGAGCCTCCATAAGTACCGATTAAAGCACCTATAGCTCCACTGATGAGTGGTAACAACCAACTCCATATATCATATGTTTCCTGTATAGCACCAACTGTTTCCATAATCACAAATATTTATCAAGTATTGCTTGTTTCTCACTCGCTGCATTTTCTGTCAAAGTGCGAGCTTTAGTAATCTCTAATTCTAACACTTCTATCTGGGCTACAATGCGTTTTTGTTCATTGATACAAGGCATCGGAATTTTATACTTCATTATATCTTCCTTATTGCCTCGTGGCATCTTGATACCCTTTTTACCCTCCATCACATAGTCAAAGAAAGCATCTCTACGAAGCATATAAAAAATATACTTAGGAAGATATTTACCCGTGTCAGCGGACCTAAGCACAAGAACATCTTTCGAGCATCCACCCTCCTTGTCAGCAAACCAAATTTTCTTTAGATATGGACGGATGTTGGAAATCAGTATATCCTCTTTCTTATACTCCGTAATTGATGAAATGTTCGCCTCTCCTTCAAATGGTACGATTCCTAATTTGTTCTGAAGCATATTGTCAGTTGTGATGTAGGTCTCAGATACAATATCAGAGTATTTTATTGATTTAACCACAACTGGGGCTACATCAGAGAGAACATAATCATTGTATTCAAGTGAAGATAATATCTTTTCTATCTCCACTTCAGAACTCTCTATAAGTTGTTTTGATAATGATACCGAATCATCAACTTTACTAATCTCCTCAACAATCTGTTTCTGGACATCAATAGGAGGAACGGGTATCTTTATCAAATTTAAATATGGGACTGTCAATTGAGGTATAACTCCTCCCGTATTACCACACTTAACATAATCTAATGCTATCTTAAGGTATTCTACTGATATCAAATCTATGTTAGGTATTGCAGTGATAAGCCTAACAATTGGTACATATGGAGTCCTACGTATAACTGTATAACCTATGGTTCCTCGTGCTGAAATTGTAACTGATTCATTCTGTTCACGGGCGACATTTGTATATCCAACGAGCCCTTCATTTTCTATCGAATTTGCATAAACAGGAACATCGTTATCCTTCGTGGGGTTTTCTGTAAATATAGACGGCTTATCTCCCCCTGCATATATCTTAATGCAAATATCCTTGACATTTTTTAGTGGATATTTACTTTTTACTTTTTTTTTTGCTACCAGTGATATACTCTTTTCAAAATTATCACGATCGAAAGTAAGCATATCAATCAATGATATACGACTAATATGCGATTGCATACTCTCTGTTATAAAAGACGTGTAATCGCCCTTAAAGGCTCGATACACGTAAGCACTTGCCTTATCTGGATTATCATAACTATTTACATCAAACAGTTGGGTACACTCATCTATACTCTTGCCTTTCCGTATAGCATGGATTCCCTCATTACCTCTACGATTTGAGAACTCATAGCCTAAGAAGCGTTTTTCAACATCTTTCTCTCCGCTCTTGACAATGACAACCCTTTGAGGATAAGCCAAAATGAAGTACAAAAGTTTTTCAGCTTCTATACTTAGTATCGTTTCATACAACTTCGCTTCACTTTTGGCAAAGATTCTCTTTTTATACCCTGCATATATCTCATGTCCCCTTACTTTGTCATTAGGTGCCTTTTGTAATAGGGTGACATAATCGGCATAATCAAGTCCTTCCCAAACATGAGCAACATATTTTGAAGCAGGCGTCTCTATGCCGTTAATAGTAACATCATTCAGTGAGCGGAAATAAGTTTCAACTGCACTCTTTGTATTGGCAGCAAAATAGTTATCTCTACGGCGTAGGAACAATACAACTGTATTTGTATTGGTAGCCATGAATGTATTGCTACCCAACTCCGCTATTGCGACAATATCAAAGTATTGTAATATAATCTCACGAGTCTTCGTATAGATGCCCGAGTTGCTCAATATTGAACTTGGGAGAATAATTCCTGCTATACCACCGTCTTTAAGTAACTGCTTCGTACGCTCAACAAACAGGCACTCTATTTCAGAACTGTTATCTGTTAGAGAATTATACAATTCAAAATCTTGCTCTGTATAGTAATCACGAGTAGTCTGTCGGAATGAAGATACAGAGTATGGAGGGTTACTCAAAATAATGTCAAACTGTTGGTTATCCTTTTGTTCATTATTTGCTTGCTTACGTAGTTTACCTTTATACTCTTTGTTGTTACAGAAATTGGCAAGTCCATCACTTAGGATAACATTTGCCAAACCGTCACCGTGCAAATAACAACCTACCTTACCAACTTTCACAAGTCGATAATCCTTTTCTATGCCATATACATAATCTGTAGCCCAATCGAAATGGCAATTCTGCCAATTGATAAGATGTTTTCTTGTTTCTTCGATATATTTGGAAGTATCACATCCGTTTATGATGTCTTGTATTTCGTGCATAAACTCTGTGATAAAATGTCCGCTACCAGCAGCATAGTCAATCATATACGGCAAAATCTCACCATCCTTACGAGATAGTTTTTCTGCCATAATAGAGTCCAAAGGAAGACTCTTGATTATAAATTGTGCAATAGGTACAGGCGTAAAATATTGTCCTGCCTCTTGTTTGAGACCAGTGGTAAGTAGTAATTCAAAGAAGTCTGACAAATATTGCTGCCGTTTGTTATAGCGAATTCTATATCCTTGAATCAGTTCTACAACCTCTTTTACAACCTTTGCATTCTCCTCAAATGAAGCATTATCATATACTTCCTTGATTGCAAACTCGTTATTTTTTTCAAGACGAAGCTTGTTGACTTCTCTTAAAAGATACTGTTTGGTATCCTCATTTAGGTTAGCACAACGCTTATCAAAATCCTCATTATTAAAGTCGCTAACAGTTCTATCCAAAAACTTCTTCATCCCTTTGCTGTAAAGGTCTGTTAAGCGAAGTTGAAAATCTACATGATTATCTCTGCCTTCAAGCCATTGAAATTTTAACTCTTCTCCCTCGCCAGTAGTTGTTTCATCATAGACTTTACACAAGAAGAGTGTAAATATTTTGTTGAAAGCATTACCCTTGTCGGAAACTACATTGTGACGCAATATTTCAAGGAAGCGGTTGAAGATAAAACTTGAATCTTCAGCTTTTATCTCTTTCAGTTGCTCCTTTGTTAATGCCTTGCTTTGGAAATTATATGGTTGTACCCAAGAATCGAAAATACCATTATCTTTGGTGAGTTTATTCCATTTCTCGTAAATATCCTTTACGTCTCCATTGCGATAATCATCCTCAATCTTGACAATCTCATTCGCATAGACAATCTTATTACCTTTTAACTCAGATGCATATAGCATTATCACATCTGCCTTGCCGCCAGATAATTGGAAATAAGTGAATAACTGTCCTCCGTCTTTATGAATCTTTTCAAACTCTTTATTGTACTCTTTTCCGTATGTTTTACACTCAATAAGCATGTATGGTGTTCCATCCTCACGATTGATACAAACATCTAATCGTCCAGATGTGCCATGCCCAGATGGCCAAGTCTTTTCAAGAACTATGTTCTGAGGTTTATATCCTTTGGTAAGTAATCTATCAACACACTCAAGAACCACAAAATTTTCGGGCTGAGAAAAATTTTGTGTGGTTCTACTTTCCGCTATGATTTTATCACCATATTCAATATGTTCCGTATTGAAATCAATGGATATGACATAGTTATCATGGTATGAATATACCTTGTGGTATATACCACTTGTTCCATTCTTAGGAAGAAAACCTAATGTTGTTATGTATTTCTTTATGTCCATAAAACCTCCATTCATACTACAAAAGTAGTAATTTCCTAAATATTAAACGCTATTTTGAGCAACTATTTAATTATCAACTTGCTAAAACACTTATTCACAACCTATTTCTTAATCTTGCAGTGCACCTTAGCTTGTTGAACTGTTCCTTGAACCACTCTCCGATAGGTGTTCCGTCTATATGTAGCGCAAGTTGTTTAGATGTCGGATTTCGCTTGACCTGCGTAGTGATATCTTTTGCGATAAAACTCCGCCTGCGTTCTTCGGAATATAGCGGACGCTATATTGTATCTCTATCCCTGCCATAAGGTTTCGTGTCTGTTCTGCCAAGAAACCGACAGAAAGACAAAATTTAATCTCCCGACTTTGGAGGTGAGATTGTCCGCACGGACGGCAAGACTTTTCAGGCTGCTCAAATCTTTTTGAGCGGCTGAAAAGACATCTTGCTGTGTTCTGACGGACACACTTTCGGAAGTAACCCGAAAGGTTTTGAGTTACTCAAAACATATCTTGCCATGTTCAAGAGAACATATGCGGAAATGATGGTGTAACCCACCCTTCTATAACCAATATTTTCTATACCGACTTGACTAAGAGAACTGGCTATACTCACTTTGCCGAGTGTACCGAACATCCCGAACTTAGGTTGTTCCTGTGCTTACTCAGCCCTAACTCCCTTTATATTATTTTCCCCTTTCGGTCGGTGGGTGGCGGAGCGGTCGTTTCCGTTTGCAAAGGCTTCTCTTGCATGGGGCGGTCGGATGCAAGGTTTTCCCGATAAATACGCTCGCAGCGAAGCGAGAGGAAGATTTGTCGAGAAACGGCATAGCCGCCTGACCTTGAAGCCGACATAAAGCCCCGTGCGTACTTCGCCTTTATAAACGGGAATGATTGCTCCGCTTTACTGTGTTCGGAAAATCGAATCTGCATATCTGCACATAGTCGGTTATTAACAGATTGGCTGACTTACAGATTCAATGATTCCAATACGACAGTACGACACGACTTCAAGACGATATGACTGCTTGACTGCCGACATTCAGCGAAAGGAAGATTATACTGTCCTCTTTTCGTCTGTGCGTTATCCTTTCCAGCAAGGCATTGCGTACCCGTTCCGCTCCGTATGAGTTAATGCGGAAAGCAAGAGCGACAACCATTTCAAGGCAATAAACATCCATGCTGTATTTGTCCGACAGGCGGATGAATCGTCTTACTTCGCATTCACGCAAAACACCGCTCTTATAGATTGCCTTTACCGCTGCACGGAAAGTCGGAGCGGTTATCCCGAACAGTTCGCAGAGCTCCCACTCGCTCATGGCGATTGCGTCTATATCGGTAGGCATGGTGATATTGCCATGCTCGTCTATCTTGATAATATTTCTTTCTCTGTTCATTGCTGTTTGTTTTAAGGTTATCTATCATATGTTACTGCAAATATCCTTCTCCATATCCGCCAACTTGTGTGACAGTGTTTCCATGTCCTGACTTATCTTTTGGGCGGTGATTTTTGCGTATAGCTGGGTAGTCTTTATATTGGTGTGTCCCAACAGTCTGCTGACCGTTTCAATCGGTACTCCATTGGATAACAGAACGGTCGTGGCGTTCGTGTGTCTCGCTACATGTGTGCTGAGCCGTGTCTTGAAACCGCATTGTTTGCCGATTTCCTTCAGTATCCTGTTGCAGGTGGTATTGCTCGGCATGGGAAACACATGACCGTCCCGTGTCATTCCCTTGTACTTCTCGATTATCTTTTGGGGAACATCCAACAGGCGGATATTGGATTCCGTGTTGGTTTTCTTTCTTCGGGTGATAATCCATAGGTTGCCGTCAAAGAACGTTTGCAGATTGTCTGTGGTTAGGTTCTTCACATCGGAATACGCCAGACCCGTGAAAACAGAAAAAATGAACAAGTCCCTTACAAGTTCATGGTAGGTGTTCTTCATCGGAGCATCCATGAGCATCTGTATCTCCGCTTTGGTCAAATAACCCCTATCAACGCTTTCGGGAGAGTTGATATATCCTGCAAATGGATTGAAAGGTAATCTTCCGTCATTCCTCGCTATGGCAACGATGTGTTTCAACACAATCATATAGCCCCACACGGTGTTGGTGCGACATTTTTTCTCCGTCCTCAAAAAATACTCGAAGTCGTTGATGAACGTGAAGTTCAACTCTTTCAGCGGAATGTCCTCACGTTTGTAAGTGTGCGGGATAAATTCACGTAGATGCTTGCAGACGGTTATGTAACGCTGGAATGTTCCCTTTGCCCTGCTGTGTCCCACTTTCTTGGCAAACTCGGTGTTGTGCTGTTCAAAAAGTTTCAGTAGGGTTTCCTGCTTGATACCGATACCGAGATAGGTATCTTTCAGTTTAGCGGCAGTAACATAACCGTCCGTCTGCATCAGTTCCTGATAGCGACGGTTTACCTCCACTCGGATTTTATCAATGGCAATGTTGATTCGCTGCGCTTCGACACTCTTGCCCGAAGCACGGTTGTTCTTCACGTCCCACAGTCGCAAGGGGACATCCATCTTGCAACTGAACTGTTTAATCTCTCCGTCCACCGTAAGGCGGCACATCAGAGGCAGGTTGCCGTTGGGCTTCTCGCTGCCTTTCTTTACATAGAATAATACTTTGAATGTACTTCGCATAACTCACTCTTTTTTTGGGTTACAAAATTAAATTACAGTGAGTTACCTACAGCTAAGCAAACCTCAGCAAAACGCAGAATAAGAACCTCTTAACAAGAAATCCACTCCATATCATACAGTAATGAGGTGGTAACTGAACTCTTGCGCTTAGTGGCTTTCGCACGGCTTGAAATGGCTTTATACCAACCAAAAAGAAAAGTGTAACGAACGCTATTCCAGTCTATTCGCTACGCTTTTCTCAAATTTGCTATTCCGTTAGCTGTTTATTTTAAATTCCCCGGATATGGTGAATTTGGGCAAAAAAGTGCAATTTGGTGGACAAAGGAAAAATCTGTATCTTTGAGGTAGTTAATAACTAATATCATTTGTCATGTCTACACCGAATTTAGTACGTTTTGATTGGGCGATGAAACGCTTGTTGCGCCATAAGACCAATTTTGTCGTATTGGAAGGTTTCCTAAGTAGTTTGTTGGGTGAGCAAATTCATATCAAACATTTATTGGAAAGTGAGGGAAACAAGGAGGATGTTACCGATAAGTTTAATCGGGTGGATTTGCTGGCAGAAAACAGTAAGGGGGAACTGATTATTGTGGAAGTGCAGAATAATCGGGAGATTGATTATTTTTTGCGGATGTTGTATGGTGTGTCGAAAGCAGTGACAGAGTATATTAAAGAGGGGGATCTTTATGAGAAGATTCGTAAGATATATTCGGTGAATATTGTCTATTTTGATTTGGGACAGGGGGATGATTATGTTTATCATGGCAAGACTGAATTCCGGGGTATTCATAATCATGATCTTTTGAAATTGTCGAAGCAACAAATGGAGAAATTTATCCAGCATACGGCAGGTGATCTTTTTCCGGAGTATTATGTTTTGCGTGTCAATGAGTTTAACGGGAAGGCTCTTTCTTCTTTGGATGAGTGGGTCTCTTTTTTGAAAACCGGAGAAATCGGTGATGATGCTAAAGCTCCCGGTTTGTCGGAAGCTCGTGAACGTTTGAGGTTTTCCGGTTTGACAAAGGTAGATAAAATCGCTTATTTGCGGAATATAGAGGATTTGAGAGTGCAACGTAGTGTGATGGATACGGCAATTCGGGAAGGAAGAGCTGAAGGAAGAGCTGAAGGAAGAGCTGAAGGTAGAGCTGAAGGTAGAGCTGAAGGAAGAGTTGAAGGAAGAGCGGAGGGAAAGGCAGAAGGAGAATATGAAGCTCAGCGTAAAATTGCCGGCAATTTAAAAAAATTGGGTATCTCTATTCAGGATATTGCAACTTCGACCGGTTTGTCACCGGAGGAAATAGATTTTCTTTAGATTAGGGGAAAATATATTTATTTTTGATTGATATTTAACTGATAGGGAAACCTTTACTTTTATTACAACATTGGTGTATTTGTGACGTGAATATCTGAAAATGCCACAGGAAATTGAACGTAAGTTTTTGATAAAAGGTGAATTTAGAGCGCAGGCTTACTCTTCTGTCCGGATTATGCAAGGATATTTGTCTTCTGTCCCGGAACGTGCTGTAAGAGTGAGGATTTGTGGGGAGCAAGGGTTTATTACGGTTAAGGGAAAAAGTGATGTCAGTGGTTTGACACGGTATGAATGGGAGAAGGAGATTCCGGTGGACGAAGCCCGGGAGTTATTGCAGTTGTGTGAGCCGGGAGTTATTGATAAAATCCGTTATTTCGTATGTGTGGGGGAACATCTTTTTGAGGTGGATGAGTTTTATGGCGAAAATGAGGGGCTGGTATTGGCGGAAGTAGAATTGTCTGCCGAAGATGAGTTTTTTGAATTACCGGATTGGCTTGGTGAAGAGGTTACCGGAGATTTACGTTATTATAATGCTATGCTGAGCCGGCATCCGTACCGGGAGTGGAACTCCCGGGAGGAATAGCTGATGTACTTGATTTATTCTGTTTGTTTTTTTGTATCGAGTGGCAAATGATCGTCGAAGCCGCTAGCTATGTGGGTACCATCGCAAAAGGGTTTGTTGGCGGAAGCTCCGCAGCGGCATAGGGTTACGCGGTTGCGCTGTTCGTAGGCCGTGTCCGTACTGTCTATGGGAATGCCTCCTTTTACCCAAAGCGGACCGCTGCATTTCTTTTGAGGGTCTTCAATGAGGCTTATTTCCGGTTTTAGAGGAGGTTCAATGTAGTTTCCTGTTGCTTTGTCCCGGATTTTTAATCTTCCGGAGGGGCAGAGGACGGTTCCGTGAACGGCATTGTCTTTTGCTTCTGTCTGGTCGGAATGCCGGGTGTTTTTCCAGACTGTATGTTTGGCCATGCAGATGCGGACATGGGCACAATAACCGGGATTGTCGGCTAATTCTAATGTGGGGCCATCATATGATTCCGCTTTTTCCAACAGGGGGCTGTTGCTGGCTGTGAGGGTGGAATCCCAGGTGATTCGGGTATGCGAACCGTCACAATACGGGTGATTGCCGGAATGGCCGCAACGGCATAAAGCGGTGGGGTTTCCTGGCGTTGAATAACAATGGCCTTTTGCATATTCCCAGGGGATTTCTTCTTCATTTAAAGTCAGTATTTCCTGTTGTATGGTCGGGTTGCCGTATACCAGATAAGGTCCGTTTGGAACGATTTTAATACGGTATTTTTCATCGGGCAGTGAAGTGCCTGTTTCTGTAAGACGTTTCTTTTTTTCCATGTTATTCCGGAATGATGTAGTTTGTTTATTATACATTTTTTGCCGGAAAGATGTTTTGCTGTTTTTATAGTTTTGTTGTGAAAAAATGTGTAGAGGTGTTTACCAACTGCCGCTGGCTCCTCCTCCTCCGAAGCCTCCTCCTCCGAAGCCTCCGAATGAGCCTCCTCCGCTGTGAAATGAGCCGAAGCTACTGCCTCTGCTGCTGCCGAAACCTCCGAAGAAAATCGGGGGAAATCCGTCATTGCCGTGGCTGCCTGTTGTGTAGCCTTTGCGCTTACGGATGAAAAACGGTATGATGAAAACTATCAGGAACGGGATGAAGAGCCAGATGCCGCTGTCGGGTTTCTTTTTTCCGGCGTATTGTTCTGCTGTAAATTCTCCTGCGGAAAGTTTCATCAGGACGTTTGTGGCTTTGACAATGCCGGTGTAGTAATTTCCTTGCTGGAACTGAGGAATGATTTCGTTCCGGATAATTCGTGAGGCGATGGCATCCGGAATGACACCTTCCAGTCCGTAGCCGACCGCTATGGCAACCTGTCCTTTTTCGTGCTGGCTTTTGGGTTTAACGAGGAGGAGGATTCCGTTGTCTTTGCCCCGTTGACCGATGCCCCATTTTTCAGCCAGGCGTTGTGCATAGTCGTTGGGGTCGTAACCATAGATTGAGGGTACGGTTGCAATGGCTATCTGAGTAGATGAAGTGTCATTGAAACTTTTGAGTTTCCGTTCTAATGCGTTGTTTTGTTGCGGAGTGAATAAATTGGTGAAGTCGTTTACAAGACGTGCCGGTTTCATAGGCTCCGGAAATTCTCCGGCTATTCCTGAAAAGGAGAACGTGAACAGAAGGAGGAAAAGTGTCAGAATTTTCATTGGATTGGTTTTAGTCTTTGAAAGAGATGTCGTCCGGTAGTTCGTTTATGTCGTTTTCTGTACAGGGGAAGTAGGTTTTTAGTTGTTGTCCTACAGCAAGTACTGCCTGACATAGCCCTTCGCATACTTTCCCGGCCTTGAATTGTTCTATCATCTGGTTTTTGATGTTATCCCAGAAATGGTCGGGCACTTTGGCATTAATTCCGGCATCTCCCAATATTGCCAATTGATGGTCTTGCAGTGCGACATAGATTAGCACTCCATTGCGAAGAGCTGTTTTGTGCATTTTCAGTTGGGCGAATACTTTAGCCGCTCTGTCAAGTATATTGCCGGTAAAATGATTTTCGATGTGTATGCGGATTTCGCCGGAAGTGTTTTTCTCGGCTTTCTGTATGGCAACTACCATGGCTGCTTTTTGCTCAGATGTAAAAAAATCCGATGGTTTCATGGAATTGTTTTAAAATTCTACTTTGGGTGCATTTTCGGCTCCGGCGTTGGCTTCGAAATAGGGTTTCGGAGTAAATCCGAACATGCCGGCCAGTATATTCCGGGGAAATTGCCGGATATAGGAATTATAATTCCGTGCCACGTCGTTGAATTTGCGTCTTTCCACGGCAATCCGGTTTTCGGTTCCTTCAAGCTGGGCTTGTAAATCCAGAAAATTCTGATTGGCTTTCAGGTTGGGGTAGTTTTCGGAGATGGCCATCAGGCGGGAGAGGGCGGAAGACAGTTCACTTTGCACATTGTTTAATTTTTTCAGTGTTGTTTCGTCCAGTTGGTCGATGCTGATTTGCATTTGCGTAGCTTTGGCCCGGGCATTGATGACTTCGGTCAGGGTATTTTCTTCGTGGGCTGCATAGCCTTTGACGGTACTGACCAGATTGGGAATAAGGTCCAGGCGGCGTTGATACTGGTTTTCAACGTTGGACCATTGTGCTGCTACGTTTTCACGGGTGTTTACCATGTTGTTGTAGGTTCCTTTAAACCAAAAGAATATACAGAGTATGACTGCTGCAATGACAATAAGAATGATGTAACTTTTTTTCATTTTCTATGGATTTATTGTTTTGATATTTGCAAATTTAATGAATTTTGGGTTTTGATGGTTTTGATTTTACTGTTTTCTTCCGGCGGGTCAGGTGGTTTTATTCAGAATGAGGAACAAATATCCCAGATAGAGGGTGAGTAAAATGCCTCCTTCCCAACGGGTGATTTTCCGGCCTTTGCCGGTGAAGATAAATAGAAAGAGCAGAGCAGAGGCTATGATGTTGACCCACAAGTCAGTTGTACTGCCTTCCGGTGTTTTTAACGGAGTGATAACGGCTGATGTGCCGAGTATCAGGAAAATGTTAAAGATATTGGAGCCAACCACGTTGCCAATGGCAATGTCTGCATTTTTTTTGTATGCGGCAATGACTGATGTAGCTAATTCGGGCAGTGAAGTACCTATGGAGAGGATAGTTAATCCGATGATTCTTTCGGAAATGCCTGAATCCTGGGCAATTCGGACAGCTCCCGTTACAAGCAGCCGCCCGCCTGCTATCAGACCGGCCAGACCCAGTCCTATGAAAAGCAGGGACTTGCCTATTGTATGGTTTTTGATTTTTACTTCTTCCCCATTGCCTGCGCCGCCGTATTTGGCCAGTGCGAAGGTGTATAACAGGAATACTCCGAAAAAGCAAAGCAGACAGATGCCTTCTGTCCGGGTGATGAGTCCGGGAGGTGTTCCGTTTACAAAAATCAGTATGAGTACGGCGGCAAAAATTGCCAGGGGTATTTCTATCCGGGTGGTCGTTTTATTGACTCCCAGTGGTACAATTAAAGCGGTAATTCCCAGTATGGCCAGGGTATTAAATATGTTGCTTCCCATAACATTTCCTAAGGCTAATGCCGGACTGCCTTTTATCGAAGAGACTATGTTGACGACTAGTTCGGGTGCTGAAGTTCCGAAGGCTACAATGGTCAGACCGATGACCATCGGTGATATTTCCAACCGGCGGGCCAGTGCAGCTCCTCCGTCAACCAGCAGGTTGGCCCCGTATATTAATATCATTAATCCTGCGGTCAGAAAGATAATGTTCAGTAACATGGATAATTGTTTTGTTTACATAAAACGTGTTTTGCTTTGAAAGGTTATTCTTTTGTCCAAATCCGGAGATTCAGATTGAGGTCGTTGATGATGTTTAATAATGCAATTAAGGTGAAGAATTCTTCACGGAGGGAATTATTCCGAAGTTGTGAATGCCAGATGCTGGCTTCGAAATGGTTTTTAGAGTCGGGAATTGCGATGATTACCATAGAATTGAGGAAGCTGACGGTGATTCTGCCGGGGAATTTCCGGTCCAGTTCCAGTAATTTTTCCATCAAAGACGGGGTGAGAATGTACCTTGCTTCTATCTGGTCTGTTGAGAATGTATCGAAGCTTTTTTCAAATTCGGGATTTTCCAGTTTTACACGTTGTTTTCCGTTGCCTATTTTTAACCAGGAATTCCGGTAAACGACGGTTTGTCCCTGGAAGTCTTTCTGAAAGTCGGCAATGAAAAAAAAGCCCCTGAAGATGTCCACCCACCGGGTCCGTGTACGTCCTTTAGAATCGGTGGTTATCTGTTTTTCTTCTGCTACAATTTCGGAACAGCAGAAGTAGGTTTTATCTATTTTGCCGTTAATCAGGTCTTCCGAGTGATAACGGTCGGGGGATGTTCCAAATAATCCGCTGGCTCTGAATGTTTGTTCCGGAATTCCGTTTTCCGGTTGGAAGCAGGCATTTTCACACAGTTGGGAAATGATAGCTGAGATGATGTTTTGTTTATAGAATACAGATAACTGGCCGGATTTGCAGGAAATGCAGTTATACCAAATAAAGATTGCAATCATTAGTGAGATGGCGATGCCTGTCCACCCTATTCCGCCGGACAGGCTGATGAATAATCCGGCAAGAAAGGTGATTGCACCAAAAATCATTCCGTTCCGGTTGCCTTTTGCTTTTAATTCCAGTCTTTGTTTTTCCAGTTGTTTGAGGGAGGGATACAGTTGGGCATGTATTTTGTCAAAATCTTGTTCCATATTTTTGTAGGGTACCTGGGTTAGTCTGTATACCAAGAGGGTGTTTTAGCGATACTGTTGTGAAATAATTTTTGAATATTCAGGCTTTGAACAAGTCTTTTACATTGGGATTTGCCCTTTCTGCCTCCGGTATTGTAAACACTTCTTTTTTAGTAAATCCGAATATGCCGGACAGCAGATTGGAGGGAAAAGTCATAACAGCATTGTTGTATTCGGTGATACAGGCGTTATAGGTGCGGCGTGATGCGGATAGTTGTTCTTCGGTTTCGTTCAGGGTCCGCTGGAGCTGGATAAAATTTTCGGATGCTTTTAATTGCGGGTAATTTTCAGCAATCATGAATAAGTTCCGGCTGGCTGAAGTGAAACTCCGGTCGAATTCTGCCTTTTCGGTTTCACTGAGGGTGTTGTAGCTTTTAGTCCTAAGGTTGGTGATGGCTGAGAATGTTTGTTTTTCGTGTTCGGCATATTGCTGTACGGTAGCAACCAGATTCGGAATCAGGTCAAATCTTTTTTTCAGCATGGTGTCAATGGAACCGAAAGCGTTTTCCACATTATTCTTTTTGCGGACAAGGTTGTTGTAAGTTACGGTTAAAAACAGTATGATTACAATGGGAATGATGATTGTGAGCATGATGTCGTGTTTTAGTTCTTCACAAAAATAGCTGTTATTTTGAAATGTAGTATTTTTGTTTTATTTTTTGCTCAAAATAAATTTGAATCATTTATACATTTTCTATGAAATATTTACTTCTTATTATTTTCTTTCTTGTATCACTTACGGTTGTCACTCACAGTCAGATTGTATTTCCTTCTCCCAATCAGGTGAAAATGCGGAAAGGGAATCTGACATTAGGAAGAGAGATTTCTATGTATGCTGAAGATACTACCATGTTTTATCTGAATTTTTTCCGGACGGAAGTGCTTTGTAGCACATCTGTCAGATGGATGAAAAAGGAATCTGAAGCTGACATTTGCTGGATGACCGATTCTTCTCTGTCTCCTGAAGGTTACCGGATAAATATCAGTCCGCAACAAATGGTGATTATGGCCTGTGACGAGAGAGGGTTTACTTATGCTGTGCAGACCTTACGGCAATGGGTTACCGGTTCAGGGGGAAATCTTATTTTCACTTGTGCTGATATTTCCGATTTTCCTCGTATGCAGTGGCGTTGTTTTCTATTGGATTCGGGGCGTCAATATCATAAAATATCCACTATCAAAAAATATATTGATATGGCTTCGTTGCTTAAAATGAATTATTTTCACTGGCATTTGACTGAGGGATTGGGTTGGCGGATTGAAATCAAACAGTATCCGCGTCTTGCGCAGGTAGGAGGTTCGGTGGGAAAAGGAGAAGAACAACAGGGCTTTTATACACAGGAAGAAATACAGGAAGTCATAGAGTATGCCGGTCAACGGAATATAACTATTGTTCCTGAAATAGATATGCCCGGGCATGCTGAAGCTGCCCTTTCTGCTTATCCGGAATTCAGTTGTTTCGGTTTGCCGGCAGAAGTACCGCAGCATGGATTTTCCCAAAATATATTTTGTGCGGGGAAAGAAGAAGTTCTGCATTTTCTGAAAAATGTATTGGACGAGGTATGTGCTCTTTTCCCTTCTCCTTATATACATTTGGGGGGAGATGAAGCTCCGAAAGGTAATTGGGATAAATGTCCGGATTGCCAAAAGAGAATCGCTGAGATGAATCTGAAAGATAGTCACGATTTGCAATTGTGGTTTGCGGCACAGATGGCGGATTATCTGAAATTGAAAGGGCGAAAGGCCATATTTTGGGGGGATGTTGTTTATCACGACGGATATTTGTTGCCGGATAATACAGTTATTCAATGGTGGAACTATCGTGGACGCAAAGATTTGGCTCTTCGGAATGCACTTAATCATCATTATCCGGTTATTTGCAGTTCCAATTATTATACATATCTGAATTTTCCGGTAACTCCTTGGGAAGGATATACGGAAGCGCGTACTTTTGATTTGCAGGATGTGTATCAGAATAATCCCTCGGACAAAGTTATCAGTGAAAAGAATCCTTTGGTTATCGGGATGAGTTGTGCGTTATGGACTGATTACGGAGTTACGGAACGGATGATAGACCGACGTTTGTTTCCCCGTATCCTTGCGTTGTCAGAACAAATGTGGTATCAGGGGGAACTACTTGATTTTCCCCGGTTTTACCAGAACATCCTTCAAAGAAAAGAGTGGTTTGAACAACTGGGATTTGAATTTGGTCCGTTTTTTAAAAGCAAGGAAAAGGGAGATTACAGTCGGGATTAGCCGGGGGATATTTGCCCGGTATTTTAGGGTAATGTCATTAGAAAAAATGTATTTTTGCAAAATTTAAATGTTTAAATCGATTGAATATGAATGTAGTGTCTCAATTCCGGCAAGTGGAACTTTCGGGTTTTAGTGTCCGGACTTATGGGTTTTGCTTGCTTTTTATTGCAGGTAATATTTTGTTGCCTCAGTTGTGTCATTTGATTCCTGACGGAGGGAAGATTTTACTGCCGATTTATTTTTTTACTTTGATTGCCGGTTATAAGTTTGGTTTGAAAGTCGGATTATTGACAGCCGTTTTGTCTCCTTTGTGCAATTATTTGTTGTTTGGGATGCCGTCGTTGGCTGTTTTACCGGTATTGCTTGTAAAATCTTCGTTTTTGGCTATAGCTGCTGCCTGGGTGTCCGGTAAGACTGCAAAGTTATCTCTTTTGCATGTTGCATTGGTGGTATTGGTCTATCAGGTTGCCGGCGGATTTGCAGAATGGGGGTTGACGGGGGAATGGAGTATGGCACTCCGGGATTTCCGATTGGGTTATCCGGGGATGTTGTTGCAGGTTTCTGTCGGCTGGTTGGTGTTAAGATGGCTGTCGGAATATGAATAGTAAAGATTTTGAACAGGTCAGGCAGCGGTTTGCAGAGGTGACTTTTGAGGAACCGTTTGATTTGATTGTGGCGGTAGCTAACGGTGGGATAATTCCTGCGGCGATATTGAATCAACGTTTGAATCTGGATATTCAGTTGCTGAAATTGCATCTCAGAGATGCCGGGCAGAAACGATTGTACGACCAGCCTCATTTGCTGGAGGAGATTTCGTTTGATGTGGAAGGGAAAAAGGTTTTGTTGGTGGAAGACCGGGTAAAGACGGGGACGACTCTGAATTATGCCCGGAAATTATTGCTGGAGAAAGGAGCTGCAATGGTAAAGACTTTTGCTGTTAACGGTAATGCGGATTATTGTCTGTACAATGAGACCTGTTTTCGTTTTCCCTGGCGAACAGATTAATGAGGAGGGGAGTTTATTTTTACAGTTTTATTAATTTGCGGACTTAAATTATCAATTTTACGATTATGGATCGACGGGAATTTTTAAAGGCTTTGGCATTGACAGGTGTTGCAGCGACGTTAAAGTGGGAAGGTGCAACGGGAGTGATGGCGCAGACTGTCCCGGGAGAGGGAAGCGGATGCGACCTGGTTGCCGTGATGGGGGGTGAACCTGCTGAAATGTTCCGGAAAGCAATTGCTGAGTTCGGGGGAATGGGTAGATTTGTAAAAGCCGGTCAGAAGGTGGTGGTTAAACCTAATATCGGTTGGGATAAGGTTCCGGAATTGGCTGGTAATACTAATCCTGAATTGGTGGCAGAAATTATCAGACAATGTTTTGCGGCAGGCGCGGAGGAAGTAGTGGTTTTTGACCATACCTGCGATGACTGGCGGAAATGTTATAGGAACAGCGGTATTGAAGATGCGGCAAAGGCTGCCGGTGCGAAAGTGATGCCTGCGCATGAGGAATCTTATTATCGGGAAATTTCTTTGCCACGGGCCAAAAGTCTGAAGACGGCAAAGGTACATACAGCCATTCTGGATTGTGATGTATGGATTAATGTGCCTGTCCTGAAGAATCATGGTGGTGCAAAAATGACTATTTCGATGAAGAATCATATGGGCATTGTGTGGGACCGCGGTTTTTTTCACAGGAACGATTTGCAACAGTGTATAGCTGATATTTGTACGATTGCTAAACCGGCGGTGTTAAATGTTGTGGATGCTTATCGTATGATGAAGACTAATGGTCCCCGGGGGAAATCAGAGGCTGATGTGGTGCTGACTAAAGGTTTGTTTATGTCTCCTGATATTGTCGCTGTGGATACGGCTGCTACCAGGTTTTTTAATCAGGTGGAGACCATGCCGCTTGACGTTGTAGGACATTTGGCAAAAGGGGAAGAATTGAAAGTCGGGACTATGGATATTAATAGTTTGCATGTAAAGAGAATAAAGATTTAGGGAGACAGGAGGGGATAAATAAAGGATAGCAGAATATGTTAAAAAAAATACGTTTCGGGTTGGCAGTGGTTGTTGGTTGTCTGATTGCTTTTTATTTTCTGGATTTTACTGGTTTGACAACCGGATGGCCGAATTTGGCACGGATTCAGTTTATTCCCGCATTGCTGGCGGGGAGTGCAGGTGTTGTAATTGTGTTGTTATTGTTAACCCTGTTGTTTGGGCGAGTTTATTGTTCTGTCATTTGTCCGATGGGAATTTTTCAGGATTTGGCGGCCCGGATGTCTAAGAGAGTAAACCGGAAGAAAAAATATAGTTTTTCTCCGGAGAAAAAAATCTTGCGTTATGGTTTTCTGGGAATTAGTGTTTTGGCATTTTTTGGGGGAGCAACTGTTGTATTGAGTTTATTAGAGCCTTATAGTGCTTTTGGCCGGATGATGGTGAACGTTTTCCGGCCGTCGTATATGGCTATGAATAATTTGCTTGCCTGGATTTTTAATAGTTTTGGCAATTACACTTTTTATCATATGGATGTGTATGTGTTAAGCGGAGTTGCCTTAAGTATCGGTTTACTTACTTTTGCAGGAATTGCTTTTCTGGCCTGGAGGTTTGGGCGGACCTGGTGCAATACGGTTTGTCCGGTGGGGACTGTGTTGGGATTTTTTTCCCGTTATGCTTTGTGGAAGGTCAGGATAGATGCTGATGCTTGTGTGGGTTGCGGAAAGTGTGAACATGCCTGTAAGGCCGGTTGCATAGACAGTAGAGTAAAAATGGTTGATTGCAGCCGTTGTGTGGACTGTTTTAATTGTCTGTCGGTTTGCCATAAAGGTGCCATAACCTATCGTTTGCCCCGAAAGAAAACGGATTTTTGCGGAGCCGAAGCGACAAATTCTTCCAGAAGACAGTTTATGGCGACTGTGGCTGCTTTGTCTTTGGCAGTTCCTCAGGCTTTGGCCCGGGAGAAAGCAGTGATAAAGAATAACAAATCCTGGGAAAGGAAACATCCTCTGAGTCCTCCGGGGGCCCGGAGTGCGGAGCATTTGTCAGACCATTGTACGGCCTGTCATTTGTGTGTAACCAAATGTCCGTCGCATGTGCTGAAACCGGCTTTTCTGGAATATGGATTAGGAGGAATGATGCAGCCGAAGATGGATTTTGAACATGGTTTTTGTAATTTTGATTGTACTGTTTGTGGGGATGTTTGTCCCAACGGAGCTTTGTTGCCTTTGACAAAGGATGAAAAGCATCGGTTGCAGGTGGGCCGGGTGGTGTTTGTCCGGGAGAATTGTATTGTTAATACGGACGAAACCAGTTGCGGAGCCTGTTCGGAACATTGTCCCACTCAGGCAGTGAGTATGGTGCCTTATAAGAACGGGCTGACTATTCCGTCTGTTAACCCGGATATTTGTGTGGGTTGCGGAGGTTGTGAGTATGTTTGTCCGGTTCGTCCTTTCCGGGCAATTTATATTGAGGGCAATCCTGTCCATCAGCAGGCAAAGGCTTTTACGGAGGCTGAAAAGAAGGAAGTGATACTGGATGATTTCGGATTTTAGTTTTGTGTAAAAGGGTGGTTTGGGAATAAGAGAAATTGCCGTTTTTTATTAGTAAAAAAGTCTCCGATTTATCGGAGACTTTAGTTTTAGTCATTCAGAAGTCTGAAAGATTTTTCTTATCGGGGCAGATGTGTGTGGATAATCTCAATTTGTAAATCTTTCGGCTTTTTTGAGTGCTTCATGTATATTGCTGCAAATGTTTTCTTCTCCGACTATTTCAGCTAATCCTGATTTTTTGAGGGTTTCGTGTACTTTTTCATTTACACCGGAAAGGATAATTTGTATTTTTTCTTTGGCAGACAAACGGTAAAGGCTTTCGAGGTTGTGTAAACCTGTTGTATCCATAAAGGGGACTTTCCGCATGCGGATGATGCGGATGTGTGGTTTTTCGCCGATGTTTTTCATACACTCGTCAAATTTGTTGGCTACTCCGAAGAAAAACGGTCCGTCAATTTCATATACTTCAACTCCTTTAGGTACGGTAAGTTTTTCTTCTTCGTGATAGATTTCTCCTTCGTGTGACAGGTCTAATTGTTCTTTGGCGACAGTGATGCGGGTGACTTCGCTCATTCGCTTCATGAAAAGAACCAAAGCGAGGAGAAGTCCGATTTCAATAGCTATGGTAAGGTCGAAAATGACGGTTAGCAGGAATGTGGTCAGTAATACTGCTACATCCGACTTGGAATTTTTCATTAAAGATTTGAAAGTACGCCATTCGCTCATGTTGTAGGATACGATGATCAGTACCCCGGCCAGGCATGCCATCGGGATGTGTTTGGTCAGAGGTCCGAGAAACAATAGAATCAGTAATAGAACGACGGCATGAATTAATCCTGCGACGGGAGTCCGTCCGCCGTTATTAATGTTGGTCATGGTGCGGGCGATGGCACCGGTGGCGGGAATACCTCCGAAGAAAGGCACTACGATGTTGGCTGCTCCCTGTGCTATCAGTTCGGTATTGGAATTGTGTTTGTGGCCGGTGACGCCATCCGCTACGGTGGCAGACAATAGTGATTCGATGGCTCCCAGAATGGCAATGGTGAAGGCTGCCGGGAGTAGTTCATTGATAGTCCCGAGGTTAAAATCCAATCCATTCGGAACGGGTAACGAGGCTTTGATTTCAAAGCGATCGCCGATGGTTTCCAGTCCGGTAATGCCCATATGGTTGCGCAATAGGTAACTGACGATGGTCATGACGATGATGGCAATCAGGGAGCCTGGTATTTTTTTTGAAAATTTCGGGGTAACTACAATGAGCAAAATGCTGCCAATACCGACTGCCAAAGCAATCCAGTTGGTGGTGCCGAAACTTTGGAAATAGGCACTCCATTTGGAAATAAAATCGGCCGGAACCTTGTCCATTGTCAGGCCGAAAAGGTCTTTGATTTGGGTGGTGAAAATGGTAAGGGCGATACCGCTGGTAAAGCCTACGACAATGGGGTAAGGAATGAACCGGATGATTGTTCCCAGTTTAAAAATTCCCATTAATAGGAGCATGATTCCAGCCATGACGGTAGCGATGGCCAATCCTGCGGTGCCGAATTGCTGGATGATGCCGTAGACGATAATGATAAATGCGCCTGTAGGACCTCCTATCTGTACGTTGCTTCCTCCCAGGAAAGATATGATGAATCCGGCGATGATGGCTGTAACCAGTCCTTGTTCCGGGCTGACTCCGGAGGCTATACCGAAAGCAATGGCCAAGGGCAGGGCTACAATCCCGACAATGATTCCGGCCATCAGGTCGGTGAAGAATTTTTCTTTGTTGTAGTTTTTAATGGTATCGAATAATACCGGTTGAAAATCAATATGTTTCATGGTAAGCACACTTTATTTGACAAGGTGCGAAATTAGTAAAAAAACTTTTGTGTTTTGTGCTTTTTTGTAATTTTGTCATTCTAAATCAATGACTACAATTATATGAGCGGTTTTTTTGGTTGCGTGTCACGCAAAGAGTGTGTTGCTGATGTTTTTTACGGTACTGACTATCATTCACATTTGGGGACGAAGAAAGCGGGTATGGCTTTTTACAACGGTGAGGATTTTGTCCGGTCTATCCATAGTATTGAGAGTGCCTATTTCCGGAATAAGTTTGAACCTGAACTGGACCGTTTTATGGGTTCTAACCTGGGTATAGGGATTATCAGTGATATGGAATCCCAACCTATTACGGTGACTTCGCATCTGGGGCGTTTTGCTGTGGTGATGGTTGGGCGTATTGATAATTTGGAAGAAATTACTGCTCAATTGCTGGAGGAGAAGATTCATTTTTCTGAAATGTCGGGTTCTGCTATTAATCCGACGGAGGTGGTCAGCATTTTAATTAACAGGGGCGGGACGTTTAAGGAGGGGATAGAGAATGTATACCGGACGGTGAAAGGTTCGTGTTCTTTTCTGATTCTGACGGATAGTTGTATTTATGCGGCCCGGGACAGATTCGGACGTACACCGATTATTATCGGTAAGAACGAATTCGGTTATGTTGTGGCCAGTGAAAGTTCGTCTTTTACGAATCTGGGTTACGGCATTGTCCGCGATTTGGGGCCACATGAAGCAGTGCGGGTCTCGAAGGATGGGATTACGCCTATTATTGCTGCCGGTTGCCGCAAACAGATTTGTTCTTTTTTGTGGGTTTATTACGGGTATCCTTCTGCTTATTATGAAGGGATTAATGTGGAAGATGCCCGTTACCGTTGTGGTGCTGCTATGGCCCGGAGGGATGAGCTGATGCCTGATTTTGCTGCCGGTATTCCGGATTCCGGAGTGGGACATGCTATTGGTTATTCCAATGAAAAAGGTATTCCTTATAAGCGTCCTTTTGTAAAATATACTCCGACCTGGCCGCGTAGTTTTATGCCTCAGAATCAAAGTATGCGGGATTTGGTGGCTAAGATGAAACTTTTGCCGAATGAAGCTTTTACGCGGGATGCGAGGATTGTGTTTTTGGATGATTCTATTGTACGCGGAACGCAGTTGAAAGATAATGTTGTCAAATTACGGGAGTGTGGCGTGAAGGAAGTTCATATCCGGATTGCCTGTCCGCCGCTGATTTATCCTTGCTGTTTCCTGAATTTTTCAACTTCGCGTTCAACTTTTGATTTGTTTGCCCGCCGGGTTATCCGTGATTTGGAAGGGACTTCAGAGTTGACAGATGAGCTCCTGAAACCTTATGCGGATCCAGATTCGGATAAGTACAAGGAAATGGTAAAGGTGATGTGCCAGCATTTGCAATTGGATTCATTGCAGTTTCAGCGTCTGGACGATTTGATTGCTTCTATCGGATTGCCTAAGGAACAGCTTTGTACCCATTGCTGGGATAATTCCAGTTTTATGGAGTAATTTCCCGGTATTTTATAAACACTAAAATAAATTATCTATGCGTAAATTTTTACTGTCTGTTTGTGTCTGTTTGTCTATGACAGCGTTTGCAACACGAAAAGAGTGGCAGGACCCGCAGGTTAATGCTATCAATCGTGTCCCTATGCGTGCTGCTTATTTTGCTTATCCGTCTGTGGAGGCGGCTCAGCAAGGTTGCAGGGAAAATGCTTCTAATTTTTTGTCTTTGAACGGGCTGTGGAAATTTAACTGGGTGAAGAATGAAACCGAACGACCTGTCCGTTTTTATGAAGAGGGTTTTGAAGACCAGTGTTGGGTGGATTTTCCGGTGCCGGGATTGTGGGAGTTGAACGGATATGGTGATGCGGTTTATAAGAATGTCGGTTATGCGTGGGCCAATCAGTTTGCTCCGAATCCTCCTGAGATTGAGACTGAAAATAATCATGTGGGGTCTTACCGGAAAACTTTTGAATTGCCTGCCTCCTGGAAAGGACAGCAGGTGTTTTTGCATGTAGGTTCGGCGACTTCCAATTTGTGGGTGTGGGTGAATGGCAAGTTTGTTGGCTATAGTGAGGACAGCAAGATGGCTGCGGAGTTTGACCTGACAAAATACCTCCGGCCCGGAAAGAATCTGATTGCCATGCAAGTTTATCGCTGGTGTGATGGCAGTTATCTGGAGGATCAGGATTTCTGGCGTTTGTCCGGTATCGGCCGGGATGTGTATTTATATGCCCGGAATCGGATGCATATTGAGGATATTTTTGTTGTTCCTGATTTGGATGCTGCTTATCGGAACGGTACGTTGGATGTGACGGCTAATGTGAGCAGGAGTGGTGGAAGTGTTGATTTGGAGTTGAGGGATATGCAGGGAGAGGTTGTAGGAAATAAAACTGTGAAGCCTGATGCGAAGGGGCGGATTCATACTGTTTTTGAAGTCAGTAATCCGGCAAAATGGAGTGCAGAGTCTCCCTGTCTTTATACACTGAATTTTATTTTGAAAAGTGGAGGCAAGGTGATAGAGGTAATTCCGCAACGGGTAGGATTCCGGAAAATTGAATTGAAACAGGATTTGGGACAAATATGGGTGAATGGGAAGCCTGTGTTGTTTAAAGGTGCTGACCGGCATGAAATGGATCCGTTGACCGGTTATGTGGTAACCCGTGAACGGATGATTCAGGATATCAGGATTATGAAGGAGAATAATCTGAACGCTGTGCGTACCTGCCATTATCCGGATGATCCGGAATGGTATAATTTGTGTGATGAGTATGGGCTGTATGTGGTTTGTGAGGGAAATATTGAGTCTCACGGCATGGGGTACGGGAACCGTTCTTTGGCAAAGGAGCCTGCGTTTGCGAAAGCTCATTTGGAAAGGAATCAACGGATGGTAGAGGCTTTTAAGAATCATCCTTCTGTTATTTTCTGGTCGTTGGGGAATGAAGCCGGAGATGGTCCTAATTTTGAGGCTTGTTATAAGTGGGTTAAAGAGAGGGACCGTAGCCGGGCTGTACAATATGAGCGTGCCGAAGAAGCTGCGCATACGGATGTGGTGTGCCCTATGTATTCCGGGTTACAGCATATGGAGAATTATGCAAAGGATGCAAAGAAATACCGGCCTTTCATTATGTGTGAGTATGCTCATGCGATGGGAAATTCTGAAGGCGGATTTAAGGAATACTGGGATTTAATCCGGAAGTATCCGAAATTGCAGGGCGGTTTTATCTGGGATTACGTGGATCAGGGACTTCGCGGATTTGCTGCCGACGGTTCGATGATTTATACTTACGGAGGTGATTTTAATCTGTGGGATGGTTCGGATAATAATTTTAATTGTAACGGTTTGATTAGTCCGGACCGGGTGTTGAATCCTCATATGTATGAGGTAAAGAAAGTTTATCAGTCTATCTGGACTACTCCGGTAGATTTATCGCGGGGTGTGGTGAATGTGTTTAATGAGAATTTCTTTACCGATTTGTCCGATTATTATATGGAATGGCAAGTTTTGTCTGACGGAGAACCGGTGCTGAGCGGAGTGGTGGGTGAGTTGAATGTCGGGCCACAGGAAACGAAAGAGGTGGTGCTGGGGTATCAGTTACCCCGGACTTCCCGGGAATTGTTGCTGAATGTGGCTTATAAACTGAAACGGAGCAAGCAGTTGATACCTGCCGGTTATGTTTTGGCAGAGGAACAATTGTCTATTCAGCCTTATTCCGGGTTTGACGCAACGATAGAGCCGGGACGGCAGGCGGTGAAAGTCTATGAGGACTTGGTTCATGTTGTTTTGACTACCGGCAATGAGGTAAAGGTAGCTTTTGATAAGCGGAGCGGATGGATTCATGAACTTTCCATGAATGGGTTGGAGATGATGGAGTATGGTTTTGCTTTACGTCCGAATTTCTGGCGTGCTCCGACGGATAATGATATGGGGGCCGGATTGCAGTACCGTTTTGGTGCCTGGAAAAATCCTGAGCTGAAGAAGAAAGGATTCAAGGTTGAACAAAAGGGAAATAATGTATTGGTAACGGTGGATTATGAGTTGCCTGCTTTGTCTGCCGGTTTGCAAATGGTTTATGAGGTGAATGACCGGGGGGAAATCCGGATTTGTGAGGCTTTGAAAGTGGACAAGAGTAAAGAAAAAATGCCTTATTTGCTTCGTTTCGGTTTGCAGATGGTGATGCCCGGCAGTTTTGACCGGATTGATTATTATGGCCGCGGACCTGTTGAGAATTATATAGACCGGAATTATAGTCAGAATCTGGGACGTTATCAGCAGTTGGTGGAGGAGCAGTATTATCCTTATATTCGTCCTCAGGAATCAGGTAATAAGACGGATATCCGGTGGTGGAAGGTGACGGATGTGGATGGCCGCGGTTTGTTGATTCGTTCTGATGTACCTTTTTCTGCTTCTGCTTTAGATTATTTGCAGGAGGATTTGGATGATGGTGCTGTGAAGGACCAGCGTCATTCCGGGGAGTTGAAAAAGCGTGATTTGACGACTCTTTCATTTGATTTGAAACAGATGGGGCTTGGGTGTCAGAATAGCTGGGGTTCATGGCCTTGGGAGCAATATATGATGCCTTATGATGATTATACTTTTAATGTTGTCATTGCTCCGGTAAGGAAGCATTAAAGGTTTTGTTGCGGAGCATTTTTCCGGAAGTGGAAAAATGTTTCCGCAGATTGACGGACTTAAAGTACCTGGGAAATGTTTTGCAGGTCTTTAAGACTGTTTTGTAATATTGATTGAGATAGGGAGAGTTTATATAAACGAGCGTTTTTTTCAGTAAAATAAATTACAAACCAACCGTCATATGTACTAAAAAACAATACTGATTATCAGCGATTAAAAAAATATCAGTATAATTGTAATTTGATTAGATTTTGTATATTTTTGACCAAAATTTACGCTCATTTGTTTTTGTTATATGTAATTAAATTTAAATTTTTTGAAAATGAAAAAGTTTTATTTTGCTTTAATGGCATTATTTTGTGCTACTGCCTTGTTTACAGGATGTTCTGATGATGACGATGATGAGAAAGGAAACGGACAGGGTTCCGGGAACGGTTCCGGCGTGGAAATTTTGTCTAAAAAGATTGTGAAAATAATAAGTCATAATGAAACTGAAAGCGAGAAATTTATTACTCTTTTCCAATATGATGCAAATAACCGGCTTTCGAAAATGACTGATATTGAGGAAGATGGTACGGAAACAGAGGTAACTGATATTATTTATGAAGACAATAAAATTACGATTACAACAACTTCTACTGAAAATAAATCGGTTATTCAATTACAGGATGGTAAGGCTGTTAGTTTTATAGAATATAGGGAGGGTGAGCGTATTGATTTTGTCTATAATTATTCCGGAAAATATTTGTCAAATTATACTGCTAAATATTTTAGAGAGCGTAATTCTTGGAGGGAAGAGGGGGTAGCGAATGTTGTATATACGGTTAAAGATGCTAATTTGGAAGAAATGTCTTATGTTTATACCTCTCATTATGATGAAGATGCGAATGAAAAAGTGAGCAATAAGTTTGAGTTGGGGGTTTTGGATAATAATACTAATCTTAATCTCTATTCTTTTATTTTGGATGGTAATACGTTTTTGTTTGATGTTGTAGGTGACCGATTCAAAAAATTGCCTGTAAAAATTATTTCAACGGATGAAGGTAAAGAAGATATAACAACTTATACTTATGAAGTGGATAAGGATGGTTATATCACTAAAATCATAGAAAAGATGGACAATGAGGATGGATATACATTTGAAATTACTTACGAATAATTGAGAAATTGTTTTGAATTGGCCGGGGACATGTCTATATCAGATATGTCCCCGGTTGTTTTTTGTCAGTAATCAGTATTTGTTTTCTGTTTCTTTTATTTCCCGGATATCTGTCGTTTTCCGGGTCATGCTTCTCCAGGCATGCCAGATATAAGCAATTACGACGGGAATAATTAAAGATACCCAGGACATGGCTTTCAGAGTGTAGAGTGAAGAAGAGGCGTTGTAAATGGTTAATGATGAATCCGGGTCTGCAGATGACGGATAGAATGCTGTATTGTTGAAGCCGGCAATAACAAGCAGGCCTATGACAGTTAGAATGGTTCCCGTTCCTGTATACCAGATTCCTTTTTTCCATTGCGGACGGAAGATTGTGCGGATGATGCCGAAGAGTACACAGGCAATACTGATGAGGAGAATTGCCGTATTGAATGGCATAGCGATTAGGTTAGAAAAGTATTTGCCGGGTATGAGTTCGATGTTTCCTGTCTCATTAATGGCATAGCCTTTTCCTGTAAAGACAGAGCCGAGGAACAGCAGGAAGAAAATAACGAACGGAACGGCATTATACAAGACTTGCCGGTGGCTCCGATGCCGGATATTTTCGTTACCGATAGTAAGAATAAAATACAGGGCAGCCTGAGTCCGGGCTAAAAAAAGTACGGCTAAAGCCAGAAAATAATTGGTTAGAACGAACAGGGCATCCAGTCCTCTCCAGGGAGTCTGCCATTCTACGTCGTGCATAGCCCCTAACCGGAAAGGGGAGCCAGTGAAGAAGGTGGCCACTGCAGCCCCTATGAGGAATGGTGCGGCAAATCCGTTGATTATCAAAAATATTTCATAAGTGCGGCTGCCTAAAAAGTTGTTTTTTTTGTTCCGGTATTCATAGGATACGGCTTGTATCACAAAACAGAAAAGGAGTAGCATCCAAACCGCATAGGCACCTCCGAAACTGGTGGCATAAAATAGCGGAAAACTGGCGAAAAAAGCACCTCCGAATACGACTAATGTGGTAAAAGTGAGTTCCCATTTCCGGCCCATCGTGTTGACCAGCAGGTCCCGTTCGTCTTTATTTTTGCCGATGGTGTAGAGCAGGCTTTGGCCACCCTGTACGAATAGCAGGAATACGAGGCATCCGCCTAAAATGCAGATGAGTATCCACCAATAGTGTTGTAATATATTTAAATCCATGATGTTGTTGTTTTTATGTGAGTGGTCTGTATGCTGTTTATGAATTTTGCAGTGTTTCTGAAGTTTCTGTTACTCCTTTGCGGATTTGGGCGAACATGATGCCGATTTCTGCAATGAGCAATAAAGTGAATAATGTGGCAAACATCCAGAAAGTGGTGATTACCCAGCCGGAGGCGATGCGGGTGATGGCGACATTTGTCGGCATCAGGTTCTGTACCACCCAGGGTTGACGGCCTACTTCGGCAACAATCCATCCGCATTGGGAGGCAATATAGGCTAAAGGGATACAGAAAAGGGCCAGATAGGGGATAATCCGGAATTTTTCGAATTTTCGTTTTTTGGCGTACCACCATGTGAGGACAAACAGCAGTACAAATAATACGCCGGCCCCGACCATAATCCGGAAGCTGTAAAATACCAGGGAAACGGGGGGGATGATGTCATATTTTGAGTTCAGGTAGCCGTAACCGAAATCGGCATAATTTTTTTTCAGGGTGGTTAAAGCTTCCTGTGCCAGTGGTTCGTTTTTTTCTTCGACGGCTGTTTTGTAGGTTTTCAGGGCTGCTATGGCTGTCCGGCCGTTAGCCATCCTTTGTTCTACGGAGGGGTAAGTTTTGCCTTCGAAAGAGGTGTAGCCATTTATGATATTTTCGATTCCGGGAATAAAAGCGTTGGAATTGTGGTATCCTAAGAAAGAAAGCATTTTGGGGACGGCGATACCATATTTGACGGTTCGCATCCGGTCCGAAGCAAGCCGGGAATCTTTTGCCGGGAATCCGAGGATGGTAAGTTCCATTCCCTGGCCGCCTTGGTTCAGTCCTTCCATTGCTGCTAATTTCATAGGTTGGGTACGGGTGATGTCTTGTGCACTGGTGTCACCGGTGAAGATGGTTGCAATGATACTGAAAAATCCGAAAACTGATGCTAAAAGGATGCTTTTCCGGGCAAATCCGAGGTGTCGTTTTTTGAGGATAAACCAGGCACTGACCCCGATGACAAAACAGGCGGAAAGGGTATAGGCAGAGGTTACGGTGTGGAAAAATTTATTCATGGCTGTCGGGGAAAATAGTACGGCCCAGAAGTCGGACATTTCATTCCGGGCTGTCAGTGGGTTGAATTCCATGCCTACCGGGTTTTGCATCCAGGCATTGGCTACCAGAATCCATAAGGCAGAAATGTTAGACCCCAGGAATACCATCCAGGTGGAGGTGAGATGGAAGCTCTTGCTTACTTTGTTCCAGCCAAAGAACATGACTGCGAAGAAAGTAGCTTCCAGGAAGAATGCAAATAGTCCTTCGATGGCCAGCGGAGCACCAAAGATGTCCCCTACGAACCAGGAGTAGTTTGACCAGTTGGACCCGAACTGAAATTCCAGAATGAGTCCGGTGGCAATGCCAATGGCAAAATTGATAGCAAAAAGTTTCATCCAGAATTTGGTTGCATGTAACCATTCTTCTTTTCCGGTTCTGACCCACATGGTTTCCATGACGGCTAAAAGAAAAGAGAGTCCCAGTGTCAGGGGAACAAACATGTAGTGATAGATTGCTGTCATGGCAAATTGCCATCTGGACCATTCGACCAATGTTGTAGTAAGTTCGGGTGCCATAGGTTAAGGTTTTGTGATTAATTCGTTTAATACATGATTACTTTTTTCCTGGTCGGTCGTATATTGACTATTCAGGTAGTCGGGCATGAAAAATAGTTTTATTACGGCAAACATGATAAACAGTTTAGCCAGGACAATGGCTATTACTATTTTTCCCCAGCGGGGCAGGTGACGGAAACCGTCGTAGTATATGTTCCAAAAACGCCTGAACATGTTTGTTGGTTTTAATTTTATCTGAAATAAACGTAATAAAGATATAAATGTTTTTATAAAATCAGGGAGAAATAATTATTTTTGAAAAATAAAGATATGAGTGTACCGGAAAACTGGAAAAATCAAGGAGGAATGAATACGTTTACTAAATATTTGCTGGGATTTATTGCATTGTCAGTTGCCATATTTTTTTCCTGGTATTTTTTTTCTATCATTATTTATGTTCTGGTGTCTGCTGTTATTTCTTTCATAGGTAAACCCATTATTGATTTATTGGCTAGGATTAAAATCCGGGGATATGTATTGTCTGACAGCCTGAAAGCTGCAATCACAGTGGTTTGTCTTTGGTGTTTGTTTATTTTGATTTTCAGTACGATTATTCCTTTGGCAGTCCGTGAATTTGAATCTTTGGAGAATGTGGGTGTAACTCATATTGTCAGCCGGTTGGAGAGTCCTGTTCAGGACGCCGGATATTTTTTGAAGCATTATGGTTTTTTAGATGCGGATGAAGATGTGAATGCCTGGCTTTCGGATGAACTGAGTGATGTATTGAATATTGCCCGGTTAAAAAATTGGTTCGGAGCCGTTGCTGGTACGATGAGTGATATTTTTGTGGCTTTGTTTTCCATTACTTTTATTTCTTTCTTTTTTCTGAAAGACAGCCGTTTATTTTCGGGTATGGTTATGGCGGTTATACCTTCCCGTTATGAGGAGCAGGCCCGTAATGCATTGGATTCTATTCAAAAATTGTTGGTCAGGTATTTTGTGGGTTTGTTACTGGAAGTATTCGGGGTAATGATTTTGAATACTTTGGGTTTGACTATCGTGGGCTTGAATTTCAATCATGCTATTGTTATCGGACTGGTTACGGGGGTATTGAATGTAATTCCTTATATTGGTCCTTTGATTGGAATTTGTTTTGGTTTGGCAGTGGGTATTGTTTTGAATCTGGATATGGAATTTTATCACCAGATGTTGCCTTTGTTGATTTATATGACGATTGTTATGTTGTTGACTCAATTGGTAGATAATGTGGTTTTCCAGCCTTTTATCTATGGAAATAGTGTACATGCCCATCCTTTGGAAATTTTTTTGGTGATTTTGATGGCAGGCAGTCTGGCCGGTATTCCCGGTATGATTCTCGCTATTCCTTCTTACACTGTTCTCCGGGTTATTTTGAAGGAATTTTTCAATAAATACAAATTAGTGAAAAAGCTTACACAGAGTTTGAGTGAATAGGACGCGGGGCAAAGCCGGGGATGAATGAAGTTTTAAATGTTAAACATGGAATATTATGGAAGAAGTCAAAAATCAGGAACAGGGAAAGCAAACTATTATCATTAATCAACAATCTCCCCGTTCTAACGGAATCGGAGTGGCTGGTTTTGTACTGGCTTTAATTGCTTTGTTTTTGGGTTGGGTTCCTGTATGGGGGTGGTTATTGTGGTTATTGGGTCTTATATTTTCCTTTTGTGGGATTTTTAAAACTCCGCGTGGTTTGGCTGTTGCCGGGTTGATTATTTCCTTAGTGGATTTGATTTTTCTGATTTTGTTGTCGTTGGGTATATTGGTGGTGCTGTCGGCTTTGTAGCAGTGGTTTACTGATAAAAAACGACAACTCCGGCCTGGAGTTGTCGTTTTTCAGAAAATGGGGGCAAATCAAAGAAGTGCTGTTTTCAGAACTTCTGCGATAGAGTCTACATAATGGAATTTCAATCCTTTCAGGTATTCTTTTTTAATGTCATCAATATCTGTTTTATTTTGACTGCAGAGGATGATTTCTTTGATTCCGGCCCGTTTTGCAGCCAATATTTTTTCACGGATTCCTCCGACGGGCAGCACTTTACCGCGGAGGGTGATTTCCCCTGTCATTGCAATGGCTTTTTTCACTTTCCTGCCGGTAAGAGATGAAACTAAGGCGGTTACCATTGTGATACCGGCAGAAGGTCCGTCTTTCGGTACAGCTCCGGCCGGGACGTGGATGTGAATGTCGTTTTCTTCGAGTGTTTTTTCTTCGATACCGATTTCGTCTGCATGGGATTTTATATATTCCAGTGCCAGTGTTGCCGATTCTTTCATGACATCCCCCAGATTACCGGTGAGACTCAGGTGTCCTTTTCCTTTACTATAGCTGGATTCTATGTATAGAATTTCTCCTCCGGCGGCTGTCCATGCCAGACCCGTGACAACTCCGGGTAGTTCGTTGCCCTGATATTCTTCGCGTGAGAAAATGGGGCTACCCAGATATTCCTTTATTTTGGCTTCGTCGAAAGTTATGGTAAACTTTTTGTTGGCAGCTACTTTGCGTGCAACATGGCGCATAAGTTTGGCTATTGTCATGTCCAGGCTTCTTACACCGGACTCCCGGGTATATTTTTCTATCACCAGGTCGATGATATCATCCGGAATGGTTACGTTTTCAGCTTTGATGCCATGATTTTCCAATTGTTTTGGAATCAGGTGACGTTTGGCAATTTCTCTTTTCTCTTCAAGCAGATAGCCGCTTACTTCTATGATTTCCATTCTGTCCCGTAAAGGAGGGGCTATCGTACTCAGGTCGTTTGCAGTAGCGATAAACATCACTTTTGACAGGTCGTAATCGATGTCAAGGAAGTTGTCGTGGAAATTGCCGTTTTGTTCCGGGTCCAGTACTTCCAGCAGGGCTGACTGCGGGTCTCCCCGGAAATCGGTGCCTACTTTGTCAATTTCGTCCAGTATAAATACGGGATTGGAAGTTCCTGCTTTTTTTATGTTTTGCAAAATCCGGCCCGGCATGGCTCCGATGTATGTTTTCCGGTGGCCGCGGATTTCTGATTCGTCATGCAGTCCACCCAGTGACATGCGGACGAATTCGCGGTTTATTGCTTTGGCTATAGATTTTCCCAGGGATGTTTTTCCGACACCCGGAGGTCCGTACAGGCATAAAATCGGGGATTTCATGTCTGCTTTCAATTTTAGTACTGCCAGATATTCCAGGATTCTTTCTTTTACTTTTTCCAATCCGAAATGGTCTGCATCCAATATCTTTTTGGCATGGTTCAGGTCCAGATTGTCCGTGGAACAATGGTTCCAGGGGAGGTCCAGCATTTCACGCAGATAATTGGATTGTACTGAATAATCAGGTGCTGCCGGATTTAATCTTTTTAATTTATTTAATTCCTTGTTGAAGATTTCCCGGACATTTTTATTCCATTCCTTATGGTTTGCCAGTTCTTCCAGTTCCTGTATTTCTTCATCTATCGGATTGCCACCCAGTTCATCCTGTATGGTTTTCATCTGCTGATGTAAGAAATATTCCCTTTGCTGTTTGTCGATATCCATTTTTACTTTTTTCTGGATATCGTTTTTTAATTCCAATAAACTGACTTGTTTGCTCAGTATTTCCAGTAGTTTGATTGCTCTTTGTTTCAGGTTGTCAATTTCCAGTAATTCCTGTTTGTTCCGGTAATCTATATCGGTGTTTGATGAGATGAAGTTAATCAGGAATAACATGCTTTCAATGTTTTTGAGCGCAAATCCTGCTTCATTGGGTATGTTACTGGAATATTTCACAATTTTCCCGGCCATATCCTTTAATGATTCGGAAATAGCATTGTATTCCGGGTCATTTTCGGGAAGGCTTTCTTCTTTTTGGGTCCGGATTTTCCCGACATGATAAGGTTCGTCGTACAGGATGTCTTCGAGTTCAAATCTTTTTTTACCCTGTATGATTGCAGTGGTGGTTCCATCCGGCATTTCCAGGATTTTCAGAATAGAGGCCACTGTACCTATTTTGTACAGGTCATTCATAGTCGGGTTTTCAGTGTTGGTGTCTTTTTGGGCAATAACACCGATCATGGCATTTTGTTTATAAGAGTCCCGGATGAGTTGCAGGGATTTGTCCCGGCCAATATTTATCGGGATAATTACTCCCGGAAATAAAACCGTATTGCGGAGTGGTAAAATTGGCAGGGTGTCAGGAATTTGCATATTGTCATTCAGCAGCTCTTTTTCATCCCCCATGATGGGCAGAAAATCTGCCGAATCTTCTCCGATATTCTCTAATAACACTGCTTTCAGATTTATTTTATCCATTTCACTTTTCCTCTCTTGTTTTAGTTGTTATGAAAATTCTTTGCTTTTGAAAGACTGACATTATGTCATCTCTTTCCATAAAAATCGGCTTCACTACTTATAGCGCAAATCCCATGCCATTGCATGTGAATCATGGTTATAATGTGTGAATTATTGAATGTGCTGAAAGTTGTGGTTATAAAAAAACGCTGCCCGGTAAAGAGCAGCGTTTTCAATATATCGTCCGGAAAGAATTTATTTCTTTCTTTTTTCCATGTGCTCTTTGTAGCGATTCATGAATTTATCCACGCGACCGGCAGTATCTACTAATTTAACTTTACCGGTATAGAACGGATGTGAAGTATTGGAAATTTCTAATTTAATCAACGGATATTCAATGCCATCAATTTCAATGGTTTCTTTGCTTGTTGCAGTCGATTTAGTGATGATAGTCGTACCATTAGACATATCTTTAAACGCTACCAATCTGTAATTTTCAGGATGTATGCCTTTTTTCATTGTATGTAAATTTTATAATTATTCCTTTCATTATCGGTCCGCAAAGATAAATCATTCATTATAAACTGCAAAGAAAAATGAAAACTTTTTTCAGGACATGAAGCTGTTGATTTTCTGGTAAAAAATTTCAATCGGTTTCTTTTTTCAGAAATTTGATTTGTTCTTTTAGCATAAAATATTCAAATTCTTCGGGTGTCTGGCTTATGTCTTTTGATTTGATGGCATTGAGAGCTTCCGGTCGGTCTTCGGAAAAAATGATGAGTAAAGGTTGGTGGTGGCGGAGAAACAGGTAGTTCATGCTTAGCATTCCGGTTTCGGTGTTTCCTTCGCCAAAAGGTTTTATGTGTGCAAATTCAAATAGGTAATGTATGCCTATCTTTATCAGAGGAATAACTTTGCCTTCCTGGGATTCAGCATTTACTTTCCGGCAGAGTGCATTCAATAGTTCCGGTATTTGGGTATAATCAGCGATGGGATAAACGCTGTTGTAATCTTCTTCCAATCTGAAATCACCGAGTGAACTGTCATAGCGTCCTATTGTGGTGGTGATTTCTTTGCCGGTATGTTTCATTACTTTGGCATTGATTTTTTGTATCAGTTCCATGCTGAATGTCTGGTGTTTGTCCGCCTGTTCTTTTGTATAAAGCCAGGCTTGCCATAAGTCATAAACCCGGAGTTGTTCCGGTTCGTGCGGACGTTTGTTATTGTGGATGATATATTGAAATTGTTCTTCGGGCAGCAGATGACCTGCCAGTTTGAAAATTTCATACAAAAAATGATCCCGGAGGTATTCCCGGTAAGCGTCATTTTCTGCGACAATTTGTTTTAGGTAGTTTTCCCGTAAACGGATAAATTCTTGCCACATAATTTTGAAATTTGATGATTTTCTGATTTGTTTTTGTTCTACGAATTTAGGAATTGAAAGTTCTCTGAATTACTTTTGTCTTAAATATGAAAAGTGATGCGATATAGAGGTAATGGAGAATTTCCGTTTTATCAGTTTCAGCATTTGTCTGCCTGCCGGGGAATAAATCACTTTGTATCTTCCGGATTGAAAAATATCGGATTTACAGAGTTTGCGGAGTCCGGATTGGTTCGACAGAACCGTTTAAGTTTGGCGAAGGCTGTTGGTTTCCGGGCGGATTGCCTGGTGACAGCACATCAGGTTCATTCTGCTCATGTATGTGTTGTGACTGTCTGTGGTGCTGGTTGTGGCAGCTTGGACAGGGAGAGCCGTTTGCCGGAGACGGATGCTTTGGTAACTGCTGATGCGGGTGTGTGTCTGATGGTGTTGTCGGCAGATTGTGTCCCTGTTTTGCTGTATGAGCCGGTAAGGCGGGTGGTAGCTGCTGTGCATGCCGGTTGGCGGGGTACTGTTGCCCGGATTGCAATGGAAACTGTGAAGGTGATGCAGCAGCAGTTCGGATGTTGTCCCGGAAGTATTCTTGCAGGGATTGGTCCGTCGATTGGGAAATGTTGTTTTGAGGTGGATGAGGAGGTAGCTGTTTCTTTTGAACGTTTATTTCCGGATGCGGGAGAGGTCGTGTTTGCCGGTAGAAGTCCGGGTAAGTTTCAGGTGGATTTGTGGGCTGCCAACCGGAAAGAATTGGTGGATGCCGGTCTGAAGCCGGAGCATATTGAAGTGGCGGGTATGTGTTCAGTCTGCCATCCGGAGCATTTTTTTTCTTATCGCCGGGATGGGAAAGCTGCCGGAAGATTCGGGGCAGGGATTGTTTTGCAAGAGTCGGATTTATAACATAATAATATAGCAGTTGATATGTTGTCTGGTATTTTTATTATATTGCTTTTTTTTGTTCTTGGTGAATGGGTCGGTTGGTTGATTAACGGATTTATTCCCGGGAGTGTCATTGGAATGATATTGTTATTTGCCGCTTTGTGTCTGAAGATTGTAAAGCCTGAGTGGATTAAGCCTGTTGCAAAGTTCCTTTGTGATAATATGGCTCTTTTTTTTGTTCCTGCGGGTGTGGGCATTGTCAATGCGCTTGATATTCTCTCACAGTTTTGGCAGGCTGTGGTGATTGCCTGCGGGGTGAGTACTGTGGTTGTTATTGTGGTGGTTGCTTTTGTCCAGCAATGGTTCGAAAAGCATCGGAAAGGGGCTGAGGACAGATAGGGGAAAGAGTATTGTTTGTGAATCTGAAGTAAAATGTTTTTATGAAACAATTATTAAATTCTGAAGTTTTCATTCTGACCCTGGTGACAGGAGTTTATCTGGCATCTGTTTGGTTGTTCCGCAAGACCAGGCTCAATATATTACATCCTTTGTTGGTGTCTATTCCTGTTTTGGCTGTAGTTATTCATGTGTTAGGGATTTCTTTTGAATCTTTTGAAAAGGGAAGCCGGATTATTAATTTTATGTTAGGTCCGACAGTGGTAGTGTTGGGATATTTATTGTATGAGCAGATTGCCCGGCTGAAAGAGAATGCTGTTTCCATTATTACGTCAATTTTTGCCGGATGTATTACGGGTATTGTAAGTGTCATTTCTATTGCCCGTTATTTTGGTGCAGACCAGGTTTTGATAGCTTCTTTGGAGCCGAAGTCTGTTACTACTCCGATAGCAATGAGTATTGCAGAACGTTCGGGGGGAATTCCTTCTATTGCTGCTGTAGTGGTTATTGTCGTCGGAATTTTCGGAGGAATTACCGGACCGTTTATTTTGGAGCGTTTGGGTATAAAAAGCCGTATTGCCCGTGGCTTGGCTTTGGGTTCGGCGGCTCATGGGCTCGGGACGGCCCGGGCTATGGAACTGGGGACTATAGAAGGTGCTGTCAGTGGATTGGCTATAGGAGTGATGGGGATTATGACTGCCATTTTTGTTCCCGTCATAGAATGGATTATGGAAGCCATAGGTTGAGGTTGGTTTAATATGTTTGGGGTGATGTTTGGATATTTATATGCATTTTTATATTAATTATCATTATTCTTTTGTGTTCTTGAAATGATGTTCGGGACGTATATAAATATCATTTTTACAGTAAATTAAAGTCTCGAAATAATTTCGCGGAACAGGGCAGTCATCCGGGGCTGGGCCGTTTTTCCGATGTCCTGGACTTCTGTGTGATTGGTTTTGATTGCTTCGGGGGAAGCAGTACTGTTGGTAATCACTGATATGCCGAAACATTCCATGTCCATGTGGCGCGCTACGATGATTTCCGGAACGGTGGACATTCCTACTGCATCTCCTCCGATTACACGAATCCAGTTGTATTCGGCCGGTGTTTCAAATGAAGGTCCTTGCAAACCGGCATACACTCCGTGCCGGAGGTTTATATTCAGTTTCCGGCCGCATTCTTCCGCTATTCGGATGAGTCGCGGGCTATAAGCTTCAGTCATTCCCGGAAAACGCGGTCCCAATTCGTCCAGATTTTTGCCCCGTAGCGGATGTTCCGGAAACAGATTGATGTGGTCTGTGATAATCATCAGTTCTCCGGTCAGGAATGAGGTGTTTACTCCTCCTGCTGCGTTGGAAACAAATAATTGTTTTACACCTATTTCATGCAGGACTCTTACCGGGAAGGTAACTTCTTGCATCGGATAACCTTCGTAGTAATGGAAACGTCCTTGCATGGCAATGACATTTTTGCCTCCGAATTTTCCAATCAGCAGGTTGCCTTTATGGCCTTGTACTGTGGAAACCGGAAAATTCGGGATGGCGGCATAAGGAATGGTGTGTTTTATTTCTATTGATTTTCCCAACTCTCCTAAGCCTGTTCCCAGTATTATACCAATCGTATATTTTTCATTTTCAAGGAAGCGTGTGATGTAGTTTGCGCTATTTTTGATTTTTTCGTACATATTCTGATATTTCGTTTAAAAATGAACTTTCATTTTTAATAAATACGGGTACTACGGGGATATAATAAATCCGTTTTTTAACTTCTTCGGTCAGATTACATGTTTTCAGGCGAACCGCATCTTTTTCAGTGGTGAAAATGTATTTTTTTTCGTGTTTGATTTCCTGAAAGGTTTTTTCTATGTGCTGGATGTCTTTCTTGGTGAAGTTGTGATGGTCCGGATAATGCAGTTCCGTCACGTGAGAGGTAAAAGTTTTTAAGTATTCAATGTAAGGTGCCGGCCGGGCAATTCCCGTTATACACAGGATTCCGGAATCTTTTCCCGGTTGGATGTGTATGGCCCGGGAGGAAAGTCCCTGAATATTTCCGTATTTGAGTGTCGTAAAAAACAGTTGTTGGTAAGGTTTTATTTTCAGGTGTTTGGACAGGATGCGGCGTTCTATGGGTTGTAAGTTTGGCGGACATTTGGTGACGATAATGTAATCGGCCCGTTTCAGAGCACTTGTGTGTTCCCGCAGACGTCCGGCAGGTAACAGGCAATCTTCGTGTACAGGCCGGTTGTAGTCCACCAATACGATGTTTTTGTCGGCTTGAACATAACGATGCTGGAAAGCATCATCTAAAATAATGACTTCCGGAGCGGGATTTTGGCTTAGTAGTTTTTCAATCCCCCGGATTCTGTTGCCGTCGCATGCAACTGTAATGTCCGGAAATTTGTTTTTTATTTGCATGGGTTCGTCTCCGATTTGACGGACCGTCGAATTGGCACCGGCCAGGACAAATCCGGAGGTTTTTCGTTTGTATCCTCTGCTCAGACAGGCAACTCTGAATTTTTTTTTCAATTCGGCTATCAATAATTCGGTATGTGGTGTTTTTCCGGTTCCTCCTACCGTGATATTACCGACACAAATGACAGGCACACTGAAGCTGCGGGATTTCAGGATTCCGATGTGAAAAAAGAAATTCCTGGTTTGAACGACGAGTCCGTAGATGATGCTTAGCGGCAATAATAAGACTTTTGTGTATGCCATAGCCGTAAAATTATTAGTTAGAGATGTCGTAAGGTATCCGGGCCAGAAGTCCCTGATTGCGGATTGTGTTTTTCAACTGTTCCCAGGCGGGATACAAAGTACCTAACTCTTCTTTCAGCATGCTGGTTTTGACATTGCCTGTCAAGTCTGTAAAAAATTCTTCAATGGGATTTTTGAGTACCGGATATTCGGCGATATTGTATTTTTCAATGCCTGCTTTGTGAGCTGCAATCTGAATGGCATCTTCTAATCCTCCCAATACGTCAACCAATCCTATTTTCCGGGCATCTTCGCCTGTCCATACCCGTCCTTCGGCAATGACGTCCAGTTTGGTGCGGGATAGGCCACGGCCTGCCATTACACGGTTCAGGAATGTTTCATATCCCCGGTTGACATAGTTTTGCAGAACATTTCGTTCATATGTTGTCAGGGGGCGTGAACTGATGGGTATTGGCAAGGGATAGCTGCCTCCAAAATTGCTGTGTTCGTTTGTTTTTACTGTGTTTGTATGGATTCCGATTTTGTCTTTAATTAGTTTTTCTCCATTGAAAAACATTCCGAAGATACCGATGGAACCGGTCAGTGTAGTCGGTTCGGCAACAATGGTATCGGCAGCGCAGGAGATGTAGTAACCTCCTGAAGCGGCAACATTGCCCATGGATACAATCAGGGGTTTGGTCTGACGGGCTAAGTTGGTTTCCCGCCAAATAATGTCGGAAGTCAAGGCACTTCCGCCCGGTGAGTTTACCCGCAGGACAATGGCTTTGACATTATTGTCTTCACGTACTTTGCGAATGGTTTTCGCCAATTCCGGTCCGATAGTATTGGCTGATTGTTCCATGCCAATCTCTCCTTGTGCATAGATAACCGCTATTTTTTCTTTGGTATATTCGTTACCGGGGACAGGAACAGATGCCTTTTGATAATCTGTCAGTGACACTTGGTTTAATTTCCGGGAAGCGGGTAGGTCGCATTTTTCCTTTAAAATGTTGAGCATCTGGTCTTCGTAGACAATGCTGTCAAAATACCCCCAATCCTTGAATTGCCCCGTGGTGTATATATCAAAATGGTTAGCAAGCCTGTTGATGGAATCAACCGGAATATTGCGGCTTGCGGAAATCGCTTTGGTGATTGTGCCCCAGGAAGAATCGAGATATTTTTTTACCTGTTCGCGGTTGGCTTCGCTCATCTCGGTGGAGATAAAGGGTTCTACTGCCGATTTAAATTTGCCGACTTTGACTACTTCAGCCTGTATTCCTAATTTTTCTAATGTTTCTTTGTAAAATGAGATATTACTGCTCATTCCCGACAATAAGAGCGGAGTCTCCGGATTTACAAAGATTTTGTTTGCTATGGTGGCCAAATAGTAACTTTTCTGGGAGTATCCTAAATTGGAATAGCTGTAAATGAATTTACCGCTTTCTTTGAATTTGGCCAGTGCGTTCCGGATTTCTTCGGTGAAAGCCAGTGCCCCGAAATTACCTTGTATTTCCGTAAGGTCCAGGTATATTCCAGTGATTCGCGGGTCTACGGCTGCATTTTTTATGCATGCCAGGATTTTGTTCATCCCCAGGTTTTTCTTTGGGGTCAGAGAAAAAAGGTTAATATTATCCAGAGGATTATCTGAAGTGCGGTCCAGAATTTCGCCGTCGAATTTTATGGTGAGGATGCTATTGTTTTTTATATCCACATTTTTTTCAGAGAATGCGGCAATCGCGCTGATAAAGAGCAGGAAGATGAAAAAGATGATTATGTTAACGATAATGACTCCGACAATGGTGGCTAAAGTGTATTTCAGAAAGCTTTTCATGGATTAATCTCTTTATTTTCAAACATTATTTTACAAATGTAGCTATATAATTTGTTTAAGCCAATATCTGTGAAGAGTTATTTTTGTAGTGTATTCTTTTTTTATAATTTTGAAAAACATTCGGAGAGGGAAAAAGTGCAGGATGTAAAATGTTGATGAGCAAATGAATAATAATGAAAAACGGGGACTTTTGTCTTGACGTGATTTGATGTCTTGTAAAGTTATGAGTAGATTTGTAATTACCGGCGGGAGGAGACTGAAAGGAGAACTTTGTCCGCAAGGTGCTAAAAATGAGGCTCTTCAGGTGATTTGTGCTTGCCTGCTGACCCAGGAAAAGGTAGTGATTTCCAATGTTCCTGAGATTCTTGACGTTATGAAGCTGATAGAATTGCTTCAGGGCATGGGTGTACAGGTTGAACATCCTGCTCACGGCGAATTTGTTTTTCAGGCTTCTGACATTGATTTTGCTTATTTTGAAACGGAAGATTTTTATAAAAAGGCAGTCAGTTTGCGGGGGTCTATAATGATTTTGGGGCCTTTGCTGGCGGTTTACGGTTGCGGAATAATTCCTAAGCCGGGGGGAGATAAGATAGGCCGCCGGCGTTTGGATACCCATTTCCTGGGGTTTGAGAAATTGGGTGCGACTTTTGATTATAATAGTTCTGAGGGGTATTTCCGGGCTTCGGCAGAAAAGCTGAAAGGTTGTTATATGTTGTTGGATGAAGCTTCTGTAACGGGTACGGCTAATATTATTATGGCGGCTGTGCTGGCAGAGGGGGTTACAACTATTTATAATGCTGCTTGCGAACCTTATATACAGCAGTTGTGTATTATGTTGAAGGCTATGGGAGCCCGTATTTCCGGTATTGCTTCCAATTTGCTCACCATAGAAGGGGTGAAGGAATTGAAAGGGTGTCATCATCGTTGTTTGCCGGATATGATTGAGGTGGGAAGTTACATCGGTTTGGCAGCTATGACGCGGTCGGAGATTACCATTAAAGATGTTAATTTGCGGCAATTGGGAATTATCCCCGATGCTTTCCGGCGTTTAGGTATCCGGGTGGAGGAGAAAGGGGATGATCTTTACATTCCGCGTCAGGAGCATTATATGATAGAGGATTTTATTGATGGTTCGATATTGACGGTTGCAGATGCTCCGTGGCCGGGTTTGACGCCTGATTTGCTGAGCGTTTTTCTGGTTGTGGCAACTCAGGCAAAAGGAAGTGTCCTGATTCATCAGAAAATGTTTGAGAGCCGTTTGTTTTTTGTCGATAAGCTGATTGATATGGGAGCGAAGATTATCCTTTGTGACCCTCACCGGGCTACTGTTATCGGACAGAATCATGAGGCACAGCTCAGAGCAACGAAAATGACTTCTCCGGATATACGTGCAGGAATTGCTCTGTTGATTGCGGCACTTTCGGCACAAGGAACAAGTTCGATACATAATATCGACCAGATTGACCGCGGATACGAGCAGATAGATGAAAAGTTGAATGCCATCGGTGCGGAAATTCAGCGTTTTTCGTGATGAAATCAGACCGGAAAAATATCTGATTTCTTTACTTGCAGCCGGTCCGGGGATTCTGTCAGAAGGTTGGCTATTGTTTTTCCCAGGACTGGATGGACAAAATCCGGCATAATTTCTGCCAGAGGAATCAATACGAAATTCCGTTCGCTCAGGCGTGGATGTGGTAGGGTTAAAGTTGGTGTATTTATGATTTGGGAATCGCAGAATAGCAGGTCAATGTCGATGGGACGGGGGGAATAGCGCGGACCGTTTGATGTACGGACCCGCCCCAGTTTTTTTTCAATATCGAGACAGGTTTTCAGGAATTCTTCCGGTGATAAGAGGGTTTCAAAGACTGTGATTTGATTCAGAAAATTTTCATGACATTTAAAGCCCCAAGGTTCGGTTTCATAAAACGATGAACTTAGAACAATCTCTCCTGTCTGGGAGAGCTGACGGATTGCCTGAATGATTAATTCTTGCTTTTTGCCTGAGTTGCTTCCGAATATGGTTACTGCCTGCATGACAACTTTTAATTCCCGTTGTTTTGTTTTTTATAGAATTGCCGGTTGTTATTGCCTTTGTTGTTATTGTTTTTCTGGTAGTTTTTGTTGTTGTTCATCGGCTTGTTTGAACTCGGTTTGCTTTTTTTCTGGAGTAAGTCTTTGGGGTTGGAAAGTGTCATTCCTTCCGGAAGGATCAGGGTGCTGCCGTATAATGTGTTGATGTCGTTGTAAATCTGTTCGTCTTCCACGCTGTCTTTGTTCCAGGTCAGGAAAGATTTTTTCATATGATTGGCTGTCAGTACAATCAGAGCTCTTTTCTGTTCAGGGTCTTCTTGCCGGCGTATTTCTTCAATCAGTTTTTCGACTAATTTCCCGTAATGCCGGTATTTAATGTGTGCTGTATTGTAGGGTAGTTTTTCTGGTTTTTCCTGGAGTTTTTCCATGGATGGAAGCGGGTAAGGGGTGTCAATATCCAATTTAAATTCCGACATGATTGCCAGGTGGTCCCACAGTTTATGACGAAAATCGGGTACATCCCGGAGATGAGGATAAAGATTGCCCATGACATCAATTACTGTTTTGGCGGCTCTGGTCCTTTCTTCCCGGTCTTCAATGGTTAGCAGATAATCAACCATTTTTTGTATATTTCGTCCGTATTCGGGGAGTAATAGTTTTTTCTTTTGGGTATTATATTCGAGTTCTTCCATTATAAATGATGGTTTTATTTTTGCGCAGGTCGACTGCAATTTGTTTTTCAGGGTGTTTAAAATGTTCAGTATCTGTACCTATGATTCCGGAATATTGGTCTTGTTTTTTGTGTTAGTGCATTCAAGTTCCCTTCCCGGAAATGTGAATAAGTTAATGGACCTCAGATTTATGCGGCAAATATAAGATTTTTACTTGTTCCTGTGATTAAATTTATTCTTGTTGTGTGTATATTTTTGCAAATTTTAACAATAGGGTTTTTGCTCCCCCTTCTTTAAATATAACTTTTGCTTTTTTCTGAACTCCCAGACCTTCGAGGTTGATTACTTTGCCAGTTCCGAAAGTGGGATGAAAAATAATCATTCCGGGAACGACCTGATTAGCTTCAATGGGTTGTAGCTTGGACCGGTCCAGGTCGGGAATGTCTGTTTTTGTAACAGGATTCAGGGAGATCGTAGTTTTTTGGGGGTTGCCGGCGGTGGGGGTGTTTTTCAATTTGAAAGACGAAGGAGTATTCCGCAAGGGGATATGCCCCTCCAGAAATTCCTGGTCAATTTCTTCAATAAACCGGGAAGGCCGTGAAGATACAATCTGTCCGTTTTTATATCTTGATACGGAATATGATATGAAAGCACGTTTTTCTGCCCGGGTAAGGGCAACGTAGAAGAGACGCCGTTCTTCTTCCAGTGCTGCCGGATTTACCGTGCATTGCTGAGCAGGAAAGAGGTCTTCTTCCAGGCCTGTGATAAATACATTGGCGAATTCCAGTCCTTTGGAGGAGTGGATGGTCATTAAAGTGACTTTGTTGTGGTCGCTTTCTTTTTCACCGTCCAGGTCGGTAAGGAGGGCGACTCCTTCCAGAAAAGCAGGCAGTTTGTCGTCTTTTCCTTCTTTGTAGGCTGTTTCGCTGAAGTCCTTGATACCGTTTAAAAGTTCCTGGATGTTTTCTTTCCGGGAGATTCCTTCCGGAGTTTCATCGTTGGAGAGGTCGTCGATGATGCCGGAAGAACGGGCGATGATACCGGCTGCATCATAGGCATTTTCCTTGGCGGTCAGTTCTTTGAACTTTTCTATCATGCTTCCGAATTTTTGCAGTTTAGCAATGGTTCCGGCATTGAATATATTTGCTACTTTATTCAGATTGCAGAGGACAGTCCACAGACTGACGTGGTATTTTCCGGCGATGTCTTGTATTTTTTCAACGGTGGAATCTCCTATTCCCCGGCGGGGATAGTTGATGATTCGCTTGAAAGCTTCTTCATCATTTTGGTTGACAGTGAGCCGGAAATATGCTAAGAGGTCTTTGACTTCTTTGCGTTGGTAGAAAGATTGGCCTCCGTATATTTTGTAAGGAATATTTCTTTTCCGGAGTGCTTCTTCCAGGATACGCGATTGAGCATTAGTCCGGTACAGAATGGCAAAGTCGCTGTATTCCTGCTGTTCGTAGTTGGCCAGCCGGAAAATTTCATGGGTTACCTGAAATCCTTCTTCTTTGTCGGATAGAGCCCGGAGGACTTTGATTTTTTCGCCTTCTTCATTTTCGGAAAAAGTCCGTTTAGGAATTTGTTCTTTGTTTTTACTGATGACGCAATTGGCCGCATCCACGATGGTTGTCGTAGACCGGTAGTTTTGTTCCAGTTTGTATAATTTATAATCCGGATAATCGTTTTTGAAATTCAGTATGTTTTCAATGCGGGCTCCCCGGAAAGAATAGATACTTTGCGCATCGTCCCCGACAACGCAGAGATTCCGGTGGTTTTCCGATAATTTTTTTATGATTAAGTATTGGGAATAGTTCGTGTCCTGATACTCATCCACCAGGATGTAGTTGAATTTTTGTTGGTATTTGGCCAGGATGTCCGGATGGTCGCGCAATAAAATGTTGGTTTCCAGCAACAGGTCGTCAAAATCCATGGTATCGCTGTTTTTACACCGTTGCTGATAAATTTTGTAGATTTCACCCAATAGGGGCCGTTTGGCTGCTGTGTCTTCGGATAAAATCCGTGAGGACTGGCAATAGCTCTGGGCGACAATCAGGTTGTTTTTTGCCATGGAAATGCGACCTAAAAGGACGCTGGGTTTGTAAATTTTATCATCCAGTTTTAATTCTTTGACGATGGTTTTTATCAGATTTTTAGAGTCTTGGGTGTCGTAGATGGTATAGCTGGATGTGTACCCAAGTTTTTCGGCTTCAAAGCGCAGGATTTTGGAAAAAACAGAATGGAAAGTTCCCATCCACAGGTTGGCGGCAATTTCCGAACCGACAAGTTCTGAGATACGCTTCTGCATTTCCCGGGCTGCTTTGTTGGTAAAGGTCAGTGCCAGTATTTTGTAGGCTGGTACACCCTGGCTCAGCAGTTGGGCTATGCGGTAGGTTAATACACGGGTTTTGCCCGAACCCGCTCCTGCAATGACCAGAGAGGGTCCTTCGGTATTTAAAACTGCAGCTTGCTGATTACTGTTCAGCTCATTGATAAAATCCACGTCTTAATAAATTTTAATTGTTCATGCATTATTTGTTTGCATGCGGATGAAATTGGAGTTTTTCCGGTCTTATCGTAAAAGATAAATATTTTGCTGAAATCTGTTTTTCCGGTGCAAAATTAAAAATTAATCCCTAAGCAGGCAATTTAGACGCTGGAATGTTTATTTTTGTAACGGAATATACTTCAATCAGGATGAACACATGAGACGTATTGTTTTTTTATTTCTGTTACTGGGAGGATGGAGTCAGATTGTTTCCGGACAGATTCGGTTTGCCGGATGCGGAGAAGTAATAAAAAATAATTATTATGGTGAGACTTTGTATGCCATACAAGATCAAGCTAATACAAAACCTTTCGGACGTATTGTTTTTACTCCTGAAGAGGGAGGGCATCCCTGGCGTTTTTCCTGGAGTTATAATGGAATTCCTCAACCGGTGTCGGATTCGGATACTGTTGAGCTGGAAGTTGCTCTGTTGGGCGACGGGGTTTATGCTTTTCAGGCGGAAAGAGACGGGGTGGTTTCCAGGTCTGCTCCGGTGTTTCATGTATTTTTTGATTATGTGCCTGAATTTTCAATTCATTTGACGGACCTTTTTAATTGTAAGGCTGTTTCTATTGCTGAAATTACAGATTTTCAGATTCCCGTTTACCGCTATGGCAATTATCAGCCTTTCGAGGGAGATAAATCACATGTTTATTATCTGGTTTCTGATAAGTCTGTTCCCCGGGAGTTTCCGAATTATGAATATGCTTTTAAGCCCAAAGAGGAAGCTATTGCGGTGGATGAGCATGATATGACCGTGACGGTTACAATTACGGACAAGTTCGGTTTTCCGTGGATAAGCAAACTGGAGAAGTACGTGTCGGTGATTCCGAAAGCAGAGGCAGAACCGGAACTTTTGAATACAGTGGATATTGTCGGTGAGGTGGGGGAGCAGATGGGACAGGCTCCTTTGGAGGTTTTTTTTCATAATAATAGTGTGAATGCCGATTCGTATGAGTGGTTGTTGTTTAAGGATACTACGGATATGGAAATGTATATGCCTTATCTTGCTGATAGTTTGCTGGACGGTCAGATTCGTACTCAGGAGGAGTTTTCGTATGTTTATGAGCATACCGGAAGATATAAAGTGCTGTTGATTGCTGTAAATGAGCAGGGGAATAAATGTCAGGATACGACGAAAGCTCATTACGTTAATGTGATAGAGTCTATGGTGGATGTTCCGAATGTATTTACTCCCAATGGTGACGGAAAGAATGATGTTTTTATGGCCAGAGCTCTTTCCGTTGAGGATTTTCATGGAGTGGTCCTGAATCGTTGGGGACGAAAGATTTACGAATGGTCTGATCCGGGAGGTGGATGGGATGGAAAGATTAATGGAAAATATGCCAATCCGGGAACTTATTATTATATTATTACTGCCCGTGGACGCGAAAAGAATAATCCTCCCCGCTATGTGAAGAAAGGGGCTTTTATGCTAATCAGGTGATTTTTTTGTGTCCCCCAAATTAAAATGTCATAATTGTACTTTTTTGTTTCAGAATTGGCAGAAAAGTTATATATTTGTACCGTTCGACATATTCACGAAGGCAGGGAAACTTGTTTGTTACATTGTAGGTAATTTTGCCTGCTATCTTGGTATACGGTTCCCGCACCCCCGTGGGGAACGTTAATGCGTCCCCGGCCTTCGTGGTGTCGAACAACGGGAAAGGCGGGACCGTTATTTATTTTTCACTTACCGCTGTGTCTAAAATCATGCACTATGAATACGATAAATGACAAAACTCCCGGTGTTCGAGCCACACAAGCACAGCAAGGTGAATTGCCTTTTCAGGTGTTAAATGAACGGGAAATGAGACAGTTTTATCTGAATGAGGCCCGGATGATGTGCCCGACTGCAACGGAAGCCCGTTCTGAGAAGGCTCGTCTGGAAATACTTCAGGTTCGGGTCAGACGGTTGATAAAAATGTTTACTGATTTGCATAATTTTCAGTGGAACGAGGGAGTTCGTCAAATGCAGATTGGATATGGCATTTATATGATGGAGCATAGTATTTCTTCAAAGGAAAGGAGAAATGTGAATGATGCCTGGGCTCAACGTTTGTCGGCTATTGTCGGGATGCAGAGCTATAATGATTTGGTGAATCATATGCTTATGCATTATACCCGGCAGGGGAGAGACCTGGAACAGTTGCTGGCCGCTTATAGTGCTGATGGTTTTAGTGCCGAAAAGTGTGGTGATGACGGAAGTCTGTAATTGTTTGCCTGCTTTCAGGAATGTTGTTAAAGTTGATTCTGACCCTCTGTGTGTTGTGGACATAACAGGGGGTTGTTTTTGGGGAAGGATGAGCGTTTTTGCGGACCCGACGAGGACAGTCTTGCAGATTTTTAATTGACGGATTAAAGTTCTGATGGATAAATATTAATTGAGGAGTTTTTGGATAGGGAAAGAAAATCGCGATAAAATATGCTTTTATCGCGATTTTCTTTTTATTGAAATTTAGCTCTGATGAAATAGTTGTCAGAGTTTTCTGTAAGTTTTACTCGTTGATGTATTGTATTCTGAGGACACAACGGGCGATGTATCTGTAGCTCGGAATTCTCCATGCGTATTTCGAGGAATCGAGTTTTCTCATTGTTATTGAGGTAGCATAAGTATCGCCTGCTGAGAATGAAGGAGTAGAAGTCCAGAATTCCTGATACTTTTCCATGCTGCTTTCTAATTCTTGATTCCCTGAAGATTTTAAGGCATTGTTAATGACGTCTTTATTGTCGTTTAGGGCATTCCATACTTCATCTTCATATCCAGCCGCAATGTACCAGCCGTTTATTTTGGTTTTTTCTTCTATTTCTTCACAGTAGGTTGCAATGGTATACTTTTCTTTCCAGTTTTCTTCGGCTTTTAATATTTCCAGGGCTTTTTTCCCGTCTTTGTTGTCTGTTCTGATATACACTTTATTGTCAGTGCCATTAGTAAATGGTATTTGACGCTCTTCTGTCGAAATGATATAAATGTTGTTGTTTGCTTCGTCTTTGTTGATGATGACACCGACGGCTGTACCGTCTTCTCCCAGATATAAATCGCCGACGTTGAAGGAGGCTCCTGTCTGATTTACAGTGACGGTGGTTTTAGCATCGTTCAGGGAGAGCAGGATGGTACCGTTTCTGTCGGATTCAGTCAAAGTGGCCCGGATTACCAGGTATTCGCCTTCTTTGGACGGACGGAGCCAGGGAGAGTTTTCGTCGGCTACGGCTTCCCAGTTTTCGTCGGTGGCAGTTATTTTGATTTGGATGGCTGTACCGAAACCGTTCAGGGTTACCTCTTTTGTTTCCGGGGATAATTCAGTGCTGACTCCTTTCTGGATGACTGTAATTTCTTTGTTTTCATTCCCCGAGGTTACTTTAATTTTTGCTGTACGGTCTGTTTTTTCAGAGAATTCGCCTACTTCTATTTTAAGGGTATCATTTGCTTTTGTTGCTGTACACCAGGTCTCGGCAGGGTCTGCTGTAAATGTCCAACTGTTCAGTTTGGTCGAAACGATGATTTTGTCATTTCCGCCTAAAGCTGAAAATTGTAGTGTTTCAGGGGTAACAGTTAATTCTGCTTTGATTTCGATGGGGTCGTCGTCGTTATCGCTGCAAGAGTTGAAACTAAGTCCTAAGCTCATTAAGAGCACGAGCATTGTGATGAATTTTTTCTTCATAATGATAAAATTAAATGGTTAGTTTTTGTATTGGATTATTAATCCGGTATTTAAATCCGGAAGCCATAGCCAGCATTTTTCGTCTGTTGTTTTCAGTGCGACGGCTGTATATGTTCCTTCGGTTATATCTTCGATATCTTTGGTATGAATGATTGCTGTCAGGTTTTTGCCGGGGACGGCATTTTCGTTTAGCCGGCAGGAAAGGTATTGTTGCTGGTTGTCTGTTTGTATGCGCCAGCTTTTTCCGTTACTGGTGTAAGCAAGCTGGTGCAGGTCGGACTGAAAGAGAACGATGGGGTTATCGCCATTGTATATACCTATTTCGTTTTTTTGCAGAAAAGCGTTGCGTTGTTCTGCTGTCCGGTGTTCCAGGTCATCGTCTTTGCATCCCCATATCAGAGTTATTGACAGTAGGTAGGGTAAATATTTTTGCATGTTATTTTTGTTTAGGTTTTACAGTGATTTGCCGGATAATAGTCTCGGTGGTTCCGTCGCCGGTTGTGATTTCTGCCTGGAGTTTGTGTTCGCCTGCCGGCAGAATCAGGTCGCTACTTACCGGAAAAGGTTTGTCATCGAGTTTCCAGGTAATGCGCCGGACTTCTCCGGGAATGTTATTTACTACCGGCCAGAAACGGTCTCCTTCCGTCCAATCGGCCCGAATGCCGTGGATGACCGGAAATTGTCCTTCGAGGGGACGTGTCCTGAGTGTTTGTTTTATGAGTGGTGCGGTTTCGTTATCGTTTATTATGGCTGTGATTTCCACTTCATATTCTGTATCCGGTTCCAGTTGGTTGATGATAAATAGCGTGGTATCGCTTTCCAGCGTCTGAAAGTTTTGATTTTTTTGTTTTTTCCATTTAATCACCCATATTTGAGGTGTTTCCGGTTCTGGCCATGCGATTCTGATTTCTCTTTGTCCTATGTCGAATTTTTGGTTTTCTTCGAGGTTGCCGGCATGCACAGTGACAACGCAGGATGCCTGTGCATTTCCGTCGGCTGACCGGGCGGTGATGGTTGCTGTACCCGCCTGGGTGCCGGTTACAAGTCCTTTGTCGTTAACCCGGGCAATGGAGTCGTTGGAACTGCTCCAGATTATTGCGGGGTTGCTGACATCTTCCGGAAGCAGGGTGGCTTCCAACTGAAGGCTATGGAGAATTTCGACTGTGGCTGACCGGGAAGAGAGTGTTACCTGTTCTGCCAGGGTGGTTGTTGCATAGTAGGAAAAATGAATAATGTCGTTTTCCAGTCTTATCCTTTCCAACCGGTTTTCCAGCACTTCGCCGGACCAGGGAACGAAATTCAGTTGGGTTACGTTTTTATTTCCAGGGAAAAACATATTGTTTCCGGGATCTCCTTGCTCGTAGTTTTTTTTGCCGGAAGCCGGGATGAGCCGGAAACAAGGATGCGCAAGTACGTTGTTTATTCCGCTGTATTCCCAGCGTTCTTTGGCTGTCCGGCCATTGACCATGTTTTCAGAACGGTCGACGTGGTAGATTAAAAGTCCTGTCCCTTGGTCGGAAGAATTGATATGCCGGTCCCAGGGGTTGTTTGCATTGCGGTTTTCCAGTACGAAAAATTCTCCTTCATTTTCGGTGGAGAACATATAGGCTTTGTTTTCGGAAATCGGCGGAAGCTCGTAGTTTTTAATGCCGGCATTCAGTTCTTCCAATTCCAGCCAGCCCAGCATGTTGCGTTCTACGGCATTCATTGACGGAGGTGTTCTGCCTTCGTTGTTGTAGTTTCCGTTTGACATGAGAGAAAATGAAAATAGCCCGGCTGTTGCCCCGTCTGTTGAGCTATTCAGGTCGTAAACATCCGGCAGTCCCAGTACGTGTGAGAATTCGTGGCAGAATGTTCCGATGCCGCAGAGCTGATTGGAAGTTGAACTGCCTTTCAATTCGGAAGTACAGGCGTAGTCTCCCAGTAATATTCCGTTATAAGTTATATTGAGGTTGTGCATGGAGGACCGGTGTGGCCATATTGTATTGGCTTCGCCGGACTCTGCCTGGTTGTGACCGGCAAAATAGATAAAGAAGTTATCGAGGATGCCGTCGCCGTCGTTGTCGAATTCTGTGATGTTCAACCCCATTGCTATTGCTTTCGAGAATATTTCAGGAATGACTTTGAACATGATGTCTCCTTCGTAGAAATCCCGTGAGTGCTCTAAGGTAACCGGACCGAATACAATAAATTCGGGGTCGAATTGTCCGGAGGAATTGTAACGGAAGTAGTCGCGGATGCTTCCGGTGGCTCCATTCTCGGAGTAGCCTTGTTGGTTGGCCATTTGGTCGAAAGTTTGTTGGGGGTTGCTGACCGTGAATTTTACATCAGCGTATTCCATTAAGATAATCAGGGCTTTTGGGCTTCCGGTCAAGGGAATCGTGTTGTTGCCTCGCTTTGACTGAGCAGTTTGTCCCATTCCTGAACGTTTGACTGTGGTGTAAGCTGCCGGCAGATTTGTAGCCCGGGAATTTAATCTCAGGCTGGCCTGTTCGGCAAGGCTCCGGTTGCCGGGGTTGTGAGCTCTGACGGTGCCTGTATTTTGGGTTCTGTTGCCCGATGACTGGATGTAGTAATAAAATCCGTCACGGCCTTGTTTTATAAGATAACCGTCGATGGTGGTGGTGTAATGAAAATGTTCATCGCCATAGATGCGGATGGTTAATGATGTGCCGTCCGGAAGCCTGACTTCCACTGGCCGCGTTGTGGCTTGTATTGCCTGTACTTTTTGTGGGTGTATGGTAAGTATACTGTATATAACCGAGACTATCAGGAGTATGTATTTCATGGTATGCTCATTTAATGTTTTATTCGGGGGAAACAGTGTCTTCGTATATGTAGCTGTAGATGTATCCGGAAGTTTGATTGCCCTCCGGGTCTGTTATTTTTCTGATGATTTTCGATAGTCTTCCCTGGCTGTCGGTTTGATAGTCGTAGTTGTCTGTCGTAATCTGGTTGTTTGTGTAACTTACATTTTTTAAATGGATATAACGGCTTAAGAAAATGTCTTGAAACGGTATATTTACCTGTAGAGGCACAAACATTGAATGGGGAAGGTCTTCAATGAAGCTGGGGATTTTAACTGTACAGAAGTCGCTGGCTTTGGTGCGGTTGTCGTCCCGGATTTCCGAAAGATTTGTATTCCAGATTTCGGCCAGAGGTTTGCCCAGAGCTCCCAGGTTTTCATAGGCTATGTTTTCGATTGTTGTGTTACCGGTGGTGTAGCCTGTGAGTTGTTGTGCGTCATAATAGCATTGGCTGACCTGGATTTCGGAGGTACCGTTGTGGTCTGTCGTTACGGTTTGCAGACGTTTTTGGGAGTCGTATTCATAGGTGTATGTCATGACATCCTGTTGTGTGTCGTAGCCTGTTTGGCTGATTTGTGTAATAAGATTGGCAGTTTCGTAACGGCCGTAAGTAAGAGTAAATTTGTAATGCCCAATAAGGTCGATTCCGGTGATTTTTCCGGTTTCTTGGTTGTATTCCAGTTGAAATTCGTATTTGTCTTTGTTTTTTTCACAAAGGATTTTTATCGGTTTGTCCATTCCCGGAATTTTTGTAAGGGTCAGATGACGGGTGTGTTGTCTGCCGTTGATGTCTTTTACCTGGAGTGTGATGGTATATTCTTTCAGGTAGTTTAATGAAATGGACCGGTTGAGGGTGTATGCTGTGATTTGTTCTTCCGGCAGGGGAAGATTTTCCGTTTTTCCGTCGATGGTGAAACGGATATTGGCAATGGGTATTGACCCGGTTGTGAAATGAGCCCGTATTTTATATAAAGGCAGGTCTGTAAATAGTTTGTTTCCGTCCGGAAGTGTGATTTGCGGTGTGGAAAACGGTTTGATATGGAAGATGAAGGTTTTGTGCCGGCAATGGGCCTTCATATCATATACTTTCAGGGTATAAATCAGGGTGGTGTCTTGCAGAAAATCGCTGATGTCTATAGGATAATCGAATTCCAGGAGGTGCATCCCCCGGTATTTTTCAATTATGTCCAAGGGAGTTTCCGGGTCGGTATGGTATATTTCGATACGGTCGATTTGGTCAGGTAAAGAGACAGACATTTGCAGGTGTGCAAAATTGGCGGTGTCTCTTTGCAGGGTGGTAATGTAAGTTGTAGTATCGAATTGTAGTCCCGGAATTTCGGGACCGGGAGTTTCCGGGTCATTTTTTTGACACGAAATGAATACTAATCCGATGCAAAGCCATAGTACAGAGAGACACTTTATTGAATGGTGCATATTATTTTCTTTGATGTTTTTTATTTAAAGCACCGTTGTTTTATTTTTGTATGACAGAAAAATGAAAAATTATTATTATTTATTAATGATTTTATAACCGGAATTTTTTGCATATCTTTTTGAATTTGATGAATATTGCAATGTCGATTTTTATTGTGTGTGATTCTGCCTGCGGTTAGTTTTTAAAATGGGGATGATGGACAGAGATGATATTTTGATTTTAATGAAAGAGGGGAAAGAGTGTGCTTTCCGTTATCTTTTTGAAATTTACTATGAAACTTTAGTTATGTTTGCCAATTATTGGCTGAATGATCCGGAGGCTGCGGAGGATACGGTGCAGGAGTGTTTTGTGGATTTTTGGGTGAATAAACGTTTTGAAAATCTTTCGTCGGGTCTGGATAAGTATATTTTTGCTTCTGTAAAGCATGCTGCTTTGAATTATTTACGTGGTAACCGCCGGCGTGAGGAAAGACATGCTGTGGTCGCAGGCAACTGGAAAGAGGACGGAGGGGAGGTTGCTGAATTGAATGAGGAAGAGATTGAGTATTTGTATATGACGATTAATCGTTTGCCGGAGGAACGGAGGAGAATTTTTATGATGGTTTGTCTGGAGGGAAGGAAGTATCAGGAGGTTGCCGATTTATTGGGAATCAGTGTCAATACAGTGAGAACTCAGATGGGGCGGGCTTTTCAGTTTTTGCGTGTTGCGCTGGATAAACGCAGGTTTTCTATGTTTTTGCTTATTGTATTGGAGCGGATACAAGGTCGGGAAGCCCGGAGGTTGTTTTCGAGGGACCGGGAATAGGTTTGGGATTTTTGTATTTTTTGTTTGTGCTTTTCTTGAGACGGGGCATGTTCTTTGCCACAGGTATGTCATGACTTTTGGGATTTAATTTTAAATTTTAAGTAAAAATTTTTCTTTTTCTGTCATACAAAATCGTTTGGATGGTCCTTTTAGTTAAAAAGGGCAAATGATGGAAGAAAGATTATTGAGTATTATTGCTGCACAGTTTGCTGGTGAGATTTTGCCGGAAGCGGACCGGGTTTTGCTGGAAGAGTGGTTGGAGCGTTTGCCGGAGAACAGGAGGGAGTATGGCAGATTGGAGCAGTGGTATCAGAGTAATGCCGGCTTTAGGGTGCGGAAAGGTATCAATTGTGAAGTTGCCTGGGAAAGTATCTTGGAAAAGAAGCGAGTGGCAGACGGTTTGCGCAGACGGCGGTTGTTCCGGCGGATGGCCGGGGTGGCTGCTGTTTTGGCATTGTTGGTGGGAACAGGTGTTTGGATGCGGGAACAGGGAGGTGAAGAGCAGTTTTATTCGCTGAAAGTGCAAGAAGTACAACTTGAATTGGGCGACGGGGAAAAGATTGCTTTGCCTTCCGGAATGAAGGATTTGTCTCTCGCTGTTTCCGGAGTAAATGCAGTTTGTGATTCTAACAGATTGACTTATCGGGCCGGAATTTCTCCGGCTAAGGATGAAACAGTTGTTTATAATAGATTGATTGTGCCTGTGAGAGCTGAGTACCGGTTGGTGTTGAGTGACGGGACACGTGTTTTTATGAATGCTGCGTCAGAGCTTCGTTATCCGGCTGTTTTTCCACAAGGGAAGCGTGAAGTTTATTTGAAAGGAGAGGCGTATTTTGAGGTGAGCCGTGATACTTCGAGCCGTTTTACGGTGAAGACTGCTGATATGGATATTGAGGTTTTGGGAACTTCTTTTAATGTGAATGCTTATACGGAGGGGAGTTCGACAATGGCTACCTTGATTTCGGGAAAGGTGAGGGCGGTTTGCGGGGGCCGGGAGTATGATTTGCAACCCGGCTATCAGATTTCGAGTGACCGGGAAACGGGAGAAGTAAATGTGAAGGAGGTGAATACACTTTTGTACACAGCCTGGAAAGACGGATATTATTATTTTGAAGCTCAGCATTTGGAGGATATCATGCAAATGGTTTCGCGATGGTATGGGTTTAGGGTGGTTTTTCAGGAGCCGAAATTGAAAGAGCTGGAATTTTCCGGGCGGTTGCAGCGTTATGAGGAGGTTGGGCGTTTGTTCCGTAAGTTCGAGCAAGTAGAAAATATAAGATTTATCCAGACGGGAGATTCTGTGGTGGTTTGTGAGTAGTGAGGTTTGCCGGTTGAAAAAGAGAGTTGAATTATTAACAATAATAGGTATGAAAAAAAGGGGAATATTTCTGGTTATATGTTTGTTGTTGTATCCCGCGTGGGGGATATATGCGGAGGCTTTTTCCCAGTCGAAGGTTAGTCTGAAGATGCAGAATGTGACATTGGACAGGGTGTTTCAGACGTTGAGCAAGCAGTTGAATTATGAGTTTTTGTATAATCACACGGTTGTAAAGCAGAAGGGGAGTATTACGGTGAATGTGGTGAACGAGAATCTGGAGGATTTTTTGGATAGTTTACTTCAGACGGTGGGAATGGAGTGTTTTGTGGACGATAAAGTGATTATTATCAAGGAAAAGCAATCGTTGCCTCAGGTGAAATCTGTTGTTGTTAAGGGTAAGGTGAAGGATTCCGGGGGAGGGCCTTTGCCGGGAGTTTCTGTGAGTATCAAGGGAACTACCTGGGGAACAGTTACGAATTCCGAAGGTGAATTTTCAGTGGAGTTGGCGGATAGTGAAGATATTGTTTTGCTTTTTTCTTTTATAGGAATGAAAAATGTTGAGTTGAAATTTGCAGGTCAGAAGATGTTGGAGGTTACGATGTATGAGGAAATGCAAACGTTGGAGGATGTCGTGGTGACGGGCTATCAGGTGATTGATAAACGTAAACTGACGAGTGCAATTTCTACGGTTAGGGCAGAGGAGCTGGACCGGATGGGAGCTTTGACGGTGGACCAGATGTTGGAGGGGAAGGCTCCCGGGCTTATGATAGTGAATGTGAGCGCGCAGCCCGGTGCTGCTTCGAAAATGAGGGTGAGGGCCGGAGGTACTTTTACCGGTACGCGGGAACCGTTATGGGTGATTGACGGGGTGGTGTATGAGGACCCTGTTCCTTTGAGTGCTGCTGATATTAATAGTTTGGATCAGATTAATCTGATTGGGAATGCGATTAGTGGTTTGAATCCCCAGGATATTGCCCAGATTGATGTTTTGAAGGATGCGTCGGCTACTGCTATTTATGGTACCCGGGCTGCGAATGGGGTTATTGTGGTGACGACGAAGCGGGGGAAATCCGGTTCGCTTTATTTGAATTATTCGGGAACAGTGAGTATTGTCGACCGTCCCCGCTATTCGGATTTTCAGTTGATGAATTCGAAGGAGAGGATTGATGTTTCGCGTGAGATAGTGCAGAGGAATTTGCATTATCCGGATGAGGTTCGTTCGTTTGTAGGGTATGAGGGAGCTTTAAAAAAGTATTATGACCGGGAGCTGGATTTTGCCGGTTTTCAGGATGAGGTGTCGCGTTTGGAGAGAATGAATACGGATTGGTTCGGGGAGCTTTACCGTGTGAGTGTAAAACATTCGCATGGCGTGAGTGTTTCAGGCGGAACGGATAAGATGAGGGTGTATGCCGGTTTGAATTATGATAACCAGGAAGGTTCAGAGATTCATACCGGTTTGACGCGTTTCAGCGGCCGCATCAATACCGATTTTAATCTCCGGAAGAATATACTGATTTCTGTCGGTTTGAGTGGTAGTTCGCAGAAAGCCGATTATAACCATTCGGCGTATTCTATTTTTGATGAGGCTGCCGGAAAAAGCCGTGCTGTGCCTGTACGGGACGAAGAGGGGAAGTTGGTTTATCAGGATATGATTTATCATACGTATGGTTTGGCTGTGCCTTTGAAGTATAATATTCTGGAAGAGTTGGATAATTCCCGGCATATTGTCCGGAATAAGGACTTGAATATGAGAGCTTCCGTGGATTGGGAAATTGTCCGGGGCTTGAAGGTACGTTCTCAGTTTTCTTACCGGAATACGACTAATATTGATGAGGAGTGGATGACTGAAAAGACGAAGTTGGCCCGTATTGCCCGCACGTATGCTTTTCCGGAGGATAAGAAAGATGAGAATGTTTTGCAGTTTTCGATGTTGCCTTTCGGAGGATTGTATAAGAGCGGAACGACCAGTTCAGAGTCTTATACGCTTACTACGCAGGTTAATTATGGCAAGTCGGTGGGTGAAAAGCATCATTTTAATATAAATCTGGGGCATGAGGTGATTTCGACAAGTTATAAGGGAGCAAGCGGTTGGGAGGCTCCCGGTTATAATCATGAACAAGGCCGGACTTTTATTAAGTTGCCGAGTTTGTTTGTCTATGCTTATGACCCGAGTCAACAGATTTATGCTTATCTGAATATGATAAATTGGCTGAGTGATAAATCCAATACGAATAATTTATTGGCAAGTCATGATATTTATCCGGATATAACGGATTCTCAATCCAATACGCTCTCGTTTTTCGGAATATTTAATTATCAGTATAGTGACCGTTATATTTTTAATTTTAATTTACGGAGTGACGGTTCCAACCGTTTCGGGCAATATGAGCGTTATAAGTTCCGGCCTGCCTGGTCGGCTTCTTTCCGTTGGAATGTACATGCAGAGGGATTTATGGAGGAGTGGACGAATACTTTTCTGGATGAGTTGGCGTTTCGGGTGTCGTATGGGTTTCGCGGAACGGTTCCGAATGCTTCGCCTTATCTGATTATCAAGGATTATGGTCAGACTCATGCCGGGGTGTCTCCTGAGTTTGTTTCCAGTTTGTCGGATTTCCCGAATGCCGATTTGAAGTGGGAGAGAACAAAGACGGTTAACGGCGGTTTGAATTTTTCTGTTCTGGGCGGACGGGTTAACGGGGCGGTGGATTATGCTTATTCCAGGAGTCTGGATTTGTTGCTGACACGTCCGGTGTCGTTGGTAAACGGAAAAGCCAGTCATTTATATAATGGCGGAACGAAAGAGGATCATACGATAGAGTTTAATGTTATTGCTCAGGCGGTGAAGTTGCCAAAGTTCAGATGGAATGTGAATTTTAATTTTTCGCGGGTAACTGAAAAGATTCTGGAGGGATTTGACGATAATATCGGTTTGAATAGTGTGCAGGATTTTCTGAACGGGACGATTTACCGGAAGGGTTTTCCTTTGGATGGTTTTTATTCTTATCGTTTTAATGGGTTGAATGAGCAGGGTGAACCTACTTTTGTGAATTTTGCGGAATCGGCTCAGTATAATCCGGGACAGGAGTATGATAATGAAGTTATTTTGCGGGAGCTGGAAAAAGCTTTGGTGTATGAGGGGAACCGGTTGCCTAAGTTTTACGGTGGATTCGGTACTGAGTTCAAGTATGCCAACCTGACTTTGTCTGCCGGTTTTTCGTATAAGGTGGGACAGAAGGTGCGTTTGTTGGAGTTGTATCCCGGAGGTAGTCAGAATATGCCGATGCCCGAAGGAAATATGTCGTCGGTGTTCGTAAATCGCTGGCGTCAACCGGGTGATGAAGTGCATACGGATATTCCGGCACTTTCTAATGCTGATTTGAGTAATAATAATACGAGTGCTTATTTGGCGAGTCCTTATATTCTGCCCTGGCAATCTACTTTGTGGTGGGCTTATGATCAGAGTGATGTGCGGACTGCCAAAGGAAGTTATATCCGTTGGCAGAACCTTAGTCTGTATTATGATGTGCCGGATAAGAAACTGAGGCGGCTGGGTGTTTCGAATGTGAGAATCGGTTTCCAGACGCAGAATTTGTGTGTGTTTACTTTCGATAAAAAGTTGAAGGGGATGGACCCGGAGCAGGTGAGAAATTTGGGGTTGCCTGTCTTGCCTTCTTATAATTTCAGTCTGAATTTTAGTTTTTAAAAGGTAAAAATGAGGGATATGAAATATTTGGTATTTTGTTTTTTAGTTGTCTTGGTGTCCGGGTGTAGTCATTTTCTGGATGAGGTATCGAATGATTTGATTCGCCCTACCAAGGTGGAGCATTATGCTTCTTTGATGTTGAATGAGTGTACGTTGGAAGCTCCTTATTTTAAGGGGGTGCATCATATGACTGATGATGTTACGGAGGATGCTTTGGCGAAGACTAAAAATAAGAGTGGTTTGCAGACTATTTACACCTGGCGTCGGGAGATTGAGATTAAGGAGAATGGAGAGCGGCAGTCTGTGAATGAGGCGTGGGGGAATTTTTATAGGGTGATTGCTATCCTGAATGATATTCTGATTGAGATCAGGGAGAATGCGGGAACTCCGGAGGAGGTAGCTTATGTGAAAGGGGAGGCTTATTTTTTGAGGGCGCATGCTTATTTTCATTTGGTGAATTTGTATGCTTTGCCTTATCAGCCGGCAACTGCACGGATGCAGAGGGGTGTGCCGTTGCGTCTGGACCATGCTGTTGAAGTGACGTATGACCGGGCTGATTTGGAGTCTTGTTATGAGCAGATTGAGAAAGATTTGTTGGCCGGTTGTGAGGAGTTTGCTAAAGCGAAGCTGGAGAAAACGGTGTGGCATCCTAATCTGGCTGCTTGTCAGTTGTTGTTGTCGCGGGTGAAACTTTTCCGGCATGAGTGGGAGGATGCAGTCCGTTATGCGGGGGAAGTGGTGAAGCAGGTTCCTTTGGCTAAGTTGTCTGAGAAGTCGGCTTTTGTGACGGCTTCCAATCCGGAAATTATTTATTCTTTTATGTATGACAGGAGCGGTTTGTCTATCCAAGGGATGGAGTCTTCGGGCTATGGGATGAGTGCGGATTTGCTGGCTTGTTACGATGCAATGAATGATATCCGCTATGCGGCTTGTTTCAAGTTGCAGGGAGGGGCTCAAAAGACTGTGATTTATAGTACGAAAATGGAGGATAACTATACGGAATTGGGGGCTTTTAATTTGCGGGGTGCCGAAGCTTATCTGAATCGTGCCGAGGCTTATGTACATCTGAATGATTTGGAAGCGGCGAAAGCTGATTTGAGGGAGTTGATTGCGAAGCGTTACCGGAATCCGGAATCGGTTGTTTTGCCCGATTCGCAGGAGGAGCTGTTGCGGTTTGTCTTGGATGAGAGGCGGCGTGAGTTTGCGTGGGAAGATCATTTCCGCTGGTATGATTTGCGCAGGATGGAAGACCGTCCGGAAATCCGGCATTTTTTTACTTATGTGAATGACGATGGTTTACGGGTGAGCCGGGTGAGTTTTCGTTTGCTGAAGAATGATGCAAATTATGTGTTGCCTATTCCTTTGACGGAACGGGATAATAATCCTTTGATTGTGAATAATGACAGATTGGAAAAAATTGCAGAACCGGTAAATTAATGAGTTATGAAGAATTGTATTGTATGGTTGTTTTTGGGCGTGTTGCTGGGGATTTTTGTGGCTTGTGACAGAGAGGAGGATTTAAAACCTTCGGGGCTGGATACGGAACGGCTGAGGGATTCTCTGGATTTGGAATACCCTTTGGTGCGGGAGTATTATGAAAAGTATGGTGTGGCTGTTTTGCGGCGGTTTGATGAGATGTTGGATTTGAAATTTGATTTTCATGATAAGGATTCGCGCAAGTTCTGGGATGGTTTGATTTTGAGCAGGATTGTCCGGCAAACGGAGATGGATTCGGTGATGGATATTTTGGAGAATAGTATTTTGGCGTGTTTTAAAGACGAATTTGAATGGAATGGGAAGGTTTACCGTGGTGGTTTTGTAAAGAAGTATTTCCCGCCTAAGATTTTGCTGGTGAATAATTTGGTATCGGAATGGGGGGCAAGCAAGTCTTTTCCGACAGAGTCTGTGAATGCGGCGAGTGAGAGTTTGCAGGGAACTATTCATGGGGCCATTAATGATAATGGGATTGTGATGAGTTTGAATACCAGGGTGATGTATTCGTCGCCGGAAAGTTTTCAGAAATACAGGAATGATATTCTTTATTTTTTGCTTGCTTTTATTGTGGATAAATATGAGTTGTATGATCAGGTTCCTGAACGTTTTTATCAGTTTAGTGAGGCTTATTACGGAAAGGAAATTGCGGAGTTGCTGGAGGAGTCCGGGCAGATTGTGGATGAGGTGACGGGCGATACAGTCCGGTCTATTTCAAAGGCGGCGTATGTCCGGAATTATGGGGTAATCAGTAATAGTGTTTATCCTGTTATGGGGGCAAAGAGGGAAATTGCTACTTTTTGGGAGGTGGCGGACCGGAAGAGGGATTTCAGGCTTTATCTGGACCAGTTGATTACGCCGGAGATTTTAGACGGCGAAGTGCAGCCTGCCTGGAATATGACGGCTGTCACCCGGCAGAAGATGTGGTATGTGGGGCATACTTTGCTGAATCTGGGTATTGATGTGCGTATGTTGAATGATGATCCGGATTTTCTGAATTTGTTGAAATTGACAGAGGATGAACTTGTTAATATTGAATGATATGAAAAGAATTAAGATTATATGGATTTTTTTATTGCTGGCCGGTTTCTGGGGTGCTTGTGAGAATGAACCTGAGTTTCCTGATCCGAAATTCGATTCTTCGGCGACGAGTGAATATACGGTGAGACGGGATACTGCCGATGTTTTTTATTTAAGTTGCCGGATGGAAGTTCCGAATGGGATTGATTATGTCGAGGTGATGGATGTGTCGGATAATTATAAGGTTTTGGAACGGCTGGAACAATATCGGGGTATGACGCGGTTAGAGTTCCGTTATCCGGTGGATTTGACTTCTTTTGAACAGGATACTTTGCTGGGATTCGTTGTAAAGATATGTGATGTGAAACAACGTACTTATAATAAAGCTTTTCAAGTGGAAGTAAAAAAACGTTCTGTGCCTGAGATTCATTTTACGAATGGTGAGTATATATCTGCTATGTTGCCTTTTATTGCGTTGCAAGCGTCGTTTTCGACCGGAATGGTGCCAATCCGCAATATTGTGGTGAAGTTGGACGGGCAGGTGAAGAAGACGATTAAACCGGAACGGGATACGTGTGATTATGTGATTTCTAATTTGATTTTGCAGGGTTTGTCGGAGATGCGTCCGTATGTGCTGGAGCTTGTTCTGGAAGATGTTCAGGGACGGCAGGCTGTAGCTCAGCAGCATGTTTACCGGATAAGTAAGATTGAAAAGCCCGTGAAAATTCTGGTGGCAGGGAGTATGGAGGGGGAGATTGTGCTGGATTATGATGAAGAGGAACGTTTAGAGGGGATTGAGTTGCTGGGACAGTTCCGGATGAGGCTGATTTATAATGAATCCGGCGACCGGATTATTCGTATCGAGGAGGAGGAGTACGGGAATTACAGTGACCGGATTAATTATGATTTTGAATATGATGAGTCGGGTTTGCTGGTGTCGGCTAAGGAAACAGGATATTCTTCGGCTATGGCATCGGCTATTGAGTATGAAAATGATGCCCGGAATAAGCGGTTGAAGCAGTTTGTTTCCGGTGCGGCTTTGTTGGAAAATATAGCTTATGAGGAGGGTTTTAGTTCCGGTGAGTATATTTATTCCGAAGAATGGCCAGCGACAATCCAGAATGTGTATTCGGGTATCCGGTTGCGCATGACCGGGTATCATCCGGTGCTTATACCGACTTATCTGGAGGAGCTGCCTTATCCTTTGATGAGGGTGATGCGCTGGCCGCAATTGTTCCATGATTTGTTTCTGACTCAATATGTGCATATGAAAACGGTGAATTACCTGGATGAGAATCAGGTGAAATATTTTTATACTTATTCTATGGATGACAAAGGGCGTTTGTCCGAATGGCAAAGGTTGTATACGGATATTGAGCGGGTGGATTATTATAAGTTTATTTACCGTTGAGCGGCGTGCTGACGACAGAAATTTAGTTGAAAATATAAAGTAATTTTTATGGGAATAGAAACACCTATTGTAAAGATTGAGCATTTGTCACACCGTTATGCTGTCCAGTGGGCGGTCAGGGATATTAATTTCGAAATTCATCAGAAAGGAATCCTCGGTTTGCTGGGGTCGAACGGTGCCGGCAAATCGACTACGATGAATATTATCTGTGGTGTGCTGAATCAGACGGAGGGAGATGTATATATCAATGGAATCAATATGAGGGAGAATCCGGTGGAGGCCAAGAAATATATCGGTTTTTTGCCACAATTCCCTCCTTTATATCCGGAGTTGACGGTGGATGAATATTTAGTGTATTGTGCCCAGTTGCGCTTGATGAAGGGGAGCCGTATCCGGAAAGCGGTGGATGTGGCGGAAGAAAAATGCAGTATTACTCATTTTAAGGACCGTCTGATTGGAAATCTTTCGGGAGGATATAAACAGCGGGTGGGTATAGCGCAGGCTATCGTGCATAATCCCCGGTTGGTGGTGTTGGATGAGCCTACAAATGGGTTGGACCCGCTTCAGATTGTGGAAATCCGTAATCTGATTAAGGAGATTGCCCAGGACAGGGCTGTGTTGCTTTCTACACATATTTTGCCGGAGGTGCAGGCAGCCTGTGACTGGATTAAGATGATTGAAAACGGGCGTTTGGTGTTTTCCGGAACGATTGATGAATTTAATAATTATGTGGAGCCTTCTTCTTTTCTGGTGACTTTTTGTTCTCCGATAGCGGTCAGTGCTTTGCAAGCTCTGGAGGGAGTGACTGAAGTGGTTGCTTTGTCGGACCGGCAATTCCGGGTTTATTTTTCTGCCATGCCGGATATAACGACCCGGGTCATTGAAAAGAGTGTGGCGGAAGGCTGGCAAATGAAAGAAATTTTGCTGGAGCGTGAGTCGGTGGAGGATATTTTTGAACGTTTGTCCAAAGGTGCTTGAGTTTTGTAAACAGGTAAATATGAGATTAATTTTTAAAATAGCCCGGGCGGAACTTTGTAAGTTATTCAGTTCTCCTGTGGCGTGGTTGATATTGTTTGTTTTTGCGATACAATTCGGAGTTCAATTTTGCGGAATATTGATACGTCCGGTTAAGGACCAGGCCTTGGGTAATCCTTGGTATAGTCTGACGTCGGAGCTTTTCTGGAACAGGTTTTCCTATATACGGGGGTATCTTTATTTTTATATTCCGTTGTTGACAATGGGGTTGATGAGCAGGGAATATGGCAGTGGCTCGATTAAATTGTTGTTTTCTTCTCCGGTAACGAATTTTCAGATTATATGGGGAAAGTATTTGTCTATGATGCTGTTCGGTTTGTTTATGTTGGGGATGCTTGTGCCTTATGTGGTGTTTACCGCCTGTGTGGTTGAAAATATGGATTATGGTTATTTGTTTTCTAATTTCCTGGGTCTTTATTTGTTGATTTGTGCTTATGCGGCAGTGGGGTTGTTTATGTCGGCTCTGACGTCGAATCAGGTGGTGGCAGCTATCGGGACGCTGGCGGTGCTTTCTTTTTTGAGTCTTATCGGTAAAGTGGGGAGCGATGTATCTGTTGTGCAGGATATTACTTACTGGTTGTCTTTTTCCAAAAAGTCGAGGTATTTTACTGATGGTTTGGTTTGTTCGGAGAATGTTATTTATTTTCTGACAGTGATTGGATTCTTTCTGACCCTGACTTTTTGGCGTATCAAGAGGATGCGGATGAAGCAGAGGTTTTCCTGTGTTTTGCTGAAGTATGCAGGTTTGTTTATGGTGACGATACTGATTGGGTATGTGGCTTCGCGTCCTGCATGTATTTTTTATTGGGATATGACTTATAAAAAGAGCAATACGGTTTCTCCGGTTACTCAGGAATTGATTGCGGCATTGGATGGAGAGTTGAAATTGGTGACTTATGTGAATGTTTTGGGTGGATTCTGTGACCGGGGATTGCCTGCCAACCATACTTCCCATGCAGAGGATTTCCGGAAGTATATCCGTTTTAAACCGGACCTGAAAATGGAATATGTGTATTATTATGACGGAACGGGAGATGCTCGTCTGGATGATTTATATCCGGGCATGACCGACCGGGAGAGGGCGGAGAAGATATGCCGGGCGAAGAAACTGGATTTTAGCCGGGTGTTGCCGCCGGAGGAGTTGTACCGCCGGATTGATTTGTCGGAGGAAAAAGGACGGTTGGTGTATCAGTTTGTGTGGAAAGACAGTACGGCGGCTTTTCTGCGTTTATTCGATGATAACCGGATAATTCCTTCGGAAAGGGAAGTTGCCGTTGCTTTTAAAAGATTGCTTTCCGGTCCTGTACGTGCCGGGTTTCTGACCGGACATGGTGAACGTGGTTTGCGTCATACAGGGGATGCCGGATACAACCGTTTTTCAACAGCCAGGACTGTTCGGCAGGCGTTGATAAATCAAGGGTATGATATTTTTGAATTGCAGTTGGAAACGGCGGAGGTGCCCGGGAATACGGATGTTGTGGTGGTTGCTGACCCGCAGAAATCTTTGTCCGACAGGGAATTAGACGCATTGAGCGATTATTTGCAGCAGGGGGGAAATATGCTGGTACTTGGTGAGCCGGACAGGCAGGCTGTTCTGAATCCGTTGCTGAATGAAGTCGGCATTCATTTGTCAGGTGGTCGTTTGACGCGACAATGTAATGGGGAGTCCTCCGATGTGATTGCGTCTGGCCTGACTGTGGAAGCAGCGCGGGCATTCCCTTGGTTCGGGGGATTGTACCAATCCGGCTTACAGGCGGTTATGGCCGGATGTGCAGGGCTTGTTGTGAATGATAAGGGTTTTGATTATTTGCCTTTGGTACGTACAAATATTTCGGATACCCGGAATGAGGAGGAAGCGGAGGTTTTGTCTTATCCGGTGTTGGTCGGTTTGCAGCGGATGGTGGGAGGCCGGCAGCAACGGATTGTGGTCGGTGGTGATGCCGATTGGCTGAGTAATGGAGAATTGTTCCGTACAAGGGATGGATTTTCGAACGGGAATTTTAGATTGCAACAGGGGATATTCAGGTGGTTGTGCCAGGAGAAATATCCGGTGGAATTGACCTATAAGCAGCCGATAGATAATCACATTTCTTTGAGGCAAAGGGATGTCGCCCGGGTGAAAATGGTTGCTCTCGGAGGCTATCCGTTGATTATCCTGCTCTTTTTTGTGGTTTACCGGAGCAGAAGAAAACGAAAATAAACGATAAGTTATGAAGACAGTATTTCATATTGCGTATGCGGAATTGCGCATGTTATTTTATTCTCCCATTGCTTGGTTGTTGTTGTGTTTGTTTACTTTTCAATCGGGGATGGCATTTTGTGATGCGTTGGGCAGGTTGTTGGAAACCCGGGAAATGGGAGTGGAACACCAGCAGTTTCAGACTTATATTTTGATGATAGACGGTGTTTTTTCTGCAATAATGGGGAATTTGTTGTGGTATATTCCTTTGTTGACAATGGGATTGATGAGCAGGGAATATAATCTGGGGTCGGTCAAATTATTATATTCTTCGCCGATAGGCTGTGAGAAGATTATTTGGGGAAAATACCTGGCTATGGTGGTTTTTGGCGTGGTGTTGCTGGCTGTATTGGTGTTGTTGGGTGTTTGCGGAGCCTGCTGGGTGAAAGATTTCGATATTCCGTGGGTGATTTCCGGAATTGCAGGCATTTATCTGCTTTATTGTACGTATGCGGCAATCGGGTTGTTTATGTCCAGTCTGACTCCTTATCAAATTGTTGCGGCAATCGGGACTTTGTTAGTGCTTACCGTGTTGAATTATTTGCAGGGGGTGGGGCAGGATATTGATTTTGTAAGGGAGATTACCTGGTGGCTGGCTTTGTCCGGTCGTAGCGGAAATTTTGTACAAGGGCTTATCGGACTGGAAGATGTTGTTTATTTTGTGGTGGTGATTGTTTTGTTTGTCGTGCTAACTATTTTGAAGTTGCGCTCGGAGAGACGAAATGATTCGAAAGTGGTGAAGGTATTGCCTTTTGTACTGGTGGTGGTAGTGGCTCTGTCAGTGGGTTATCTCTCTACCCGTCCCGTTTTGATGAAGTATTGGGATGTCACTTATATCCAAAAGAATACGATTCCGGTAAAGGCACAGGAGTTTATGGCTGAGTTGGATGATGAAGTGACTTTTACGTTGTATGTGAATCTGCTGGACCGTCGTTTTAAGGAAGGGATGCCGGCGTTCCGGATGAAGAATTACGCTATGTTTAAACCTTTTATCCGTTTTAAGCCGGATATAAGGTTGAATTATGTCTATTATTATGATGATTGTGATGATATGCGTCCGGATTTGGCAAGGACGGATTGGTCCGTACAGGATAAGATGCTGAAGATTTGCCGGGAGGAGGATTTGGATGCGGATGAATTTCTGACGCCGGAACAAATTCGGGAAAAGCTTGATTTGTCGAAAGAAGGGAATCGGTTGGTGTATGTGGTGGAACGGGAAAATGGCAGGAAAGCTTTTCTTCGTTTTTTTGATGATAATAATTATGTCCCGTCTGAGAGAGAGATTGCAACTGTTTTGAAACGGTTGGTTACCGATGTGCCGCATGTTTGCTTTTTAACCGGACACGGGGAGCGTAGTATTGCTCATACGGGTGACCGGAATTATTATTTGCTGGTGGTCCGTAATGACAGGGGTGCATTGAGTAACCAGGGATTTGATTTCGGGGTAAGGGCAATGACCGGGGTGAGTGAGAATCTGGAAGGAGTGGATATTCTGGTGATTGCTGACCCGCAGGAGGAGTATACTCCGGAAGAATTGCAAAAAGTAGAAGCTTATCTTGCAGCGGGAGGGAATGCGTTGGTGACGGGTGAAATGAACAGCCGGAGGATATTGAACCGGTTGTTGGCGGGTACTGGAGTACAGTTGGATTCTGTATTTGTGCATCAGCAGGAGTTGCCGGATTATGCCCCGGAACTGATTCCCGGTGAGATAACGGAGGTTTCCGTAAAACAATTGGGATTAGGGAAAGATTTGTATAAACACCGGGGGAAAGTGGTGTTGGACGGTTGTCTTGCTTTGGAGACCAGTGACAGTGATTTTGAGTGTATCCCTGTTGTTGAAGTTCCGGGTTCCGGAGAGCCTTTGGTGGTGGCGTTGCGGCGGACGGTTCAGGGTAAAGAGCAGCGGATTTTGATTGCCGGGGATGCCGATTTGTTCAGTGCCGGCGAAATCAGAAGGGAAAGAACAGGTATAAATGCCGGTAATTTCAGTTTTATGACCGGAGCGTTTTCCTGGTTAGCTAATAATGAATATCCATTGGATATGACCCGTCCGGAAGCGATTGATAATACGCTTTATTTGAGTACCAGGATGTTTGGTGTGGTGAAAATAATCCTGATGTGGGGAATACCGTTGTTGATTGCTGGGATTGCTGGTGTGGTACTCGTCCGGCGGAAGAGGAAGTAAATGAGATTCTCTGCCTTTGCATTGCTTTGTTGGATTGTATTTCAATTCTGATGATAGGTATTACATTACCAGGTGTTTGGATTGTAAAATAAACACATAGCGAAATAGTAAATCTGAGAAAAGCGTAGCGAATGTACTGGAACAGCGTTCGTTACGCTATATTTTTCTTTCGGCAAAAAGCCAAAGAAAACCATAATATAGACAAATGACGCAAAAGTTCAGTTACCACATCATTACCCATGTGATGATGCAATTTTTTGCGAAACCTAAATTTTGCATCGTTTGGCGTCATTTGTCGTATCTGTCGGTAATTCACTATAAATTAATTTTGTAACCAAAAAATGAGTGAGTTATGAGAAGTACTTTTAAGGTCTTGTTCTATGTAAAGAAAGGCAGTGAGAAACCCAACGGCAACCTGCCTTTAATGTGCTGCCTTACGGTGGACGGAGAGATTAAGCAGTTCAGTTGCAAGATGGATGTTCCATTGCGACTGTGGGACGTGAAGAACAACCGTGCTTCGGGCAAGAATGTCGAAGCGCAGCGAATCAACATTGCCGTTGATAAAATCCGAGTAGAAGTAAACCGTCGCTATCAGGAACTGATGCAGACGGACGGATATGTTACTGCCGCCAAACTCAAGGATGCCTATCTCGGTATCGGTGTCAAGCAGGAAACCCTGCTAAAACTCTTCGAGCAACACAATACCGAGTTTTCCAAGAAAGTGGGACACAGCAGAGCAAAGGGAACGTTCCAGCGTTATGTGACCGTTTGTAAGCACATCCGTGAGTTCCTGTCCCATACCTACAAGCGTGAGGATATTCCGCTGAAAGAATTGAACCTTACATTCATCAACGACTTCGAGTATTTTTTGCGCACGGAGAAGGAATGCCGTACCAATACCATTTGGGGCTACATGATTGTGCTGAAACACATTATCTCCATAGCAAGGAATGACGGTTGTTTGCCGTTCAATCCATTTGCAGGATATATCAATTCGCCCGAAAGCGTGGACAGGGGATATATCACAAAGGAGGAGATACACACGATGATGAACACCGATATGCCCGACAAGACACACGAGCTTGTCCGAGACCTGTTCATCTTTTCCACGTTCACAGGGTTGGCGTATTCCGATGTCAAGAACCTCACGGAAGACAACCTGCAAACATTCTTTGACGGCAATCTATGGATTATCACCCGAAGAAAGAAAACCAACACGGAATCCAATATCAGACTGTTGGATGTTCCCCGAAAGATAATAGAGAAGTACAAAGGCATGACAAGGGACAACAAGGTGTTCCCCATGCTGAGCAACACGACCTGCAACAAGAAGTTGAAAACTATTGCCGAGTTGTGCGGTATAAAATCCCGTCTGACCTATCACACAGCAAGACATTACGAATTGTCTTTCTCACTGAAATTGAATATTTTGCAAAGATTCGTTTCTTGATGGGTAACGATTTAGAAACGAGCGAAGTTCTGTATTTTACCTCGTTTTGCATTAAATCAAAAGAACACTTTTTCTAAATGCAAATATAATACTATTTTTTGAAAAAACATACTTTTGTGGGTAACTAAATTCAGCGAATTATGGACTATGATTGCTGAAATTTATACTTCAATCCATATTCTTCCAGTTTGTCGTACAGTGTCGTACGTCCTATCCCGAGCAGTTCGGCGGCAACCTTGCGGTTTCCGTTCGCATGCTTCAACGCGCGTAAGACACGCTCCTTGTCTTCCGCATCGCTGCGCAGGGCGAAGCTGACGGGTGAGGTCGCCCTCGTCACGGCAAGTTCCAGATGCTCTTTCGTGACAAGACCCGTCTGTGCCTGCAACACCGCGCCCATGATTTTCTGACGAAGCTCGCGGACATTGCCCGGCCACGCATGGGTCAGCAATGTCTTGCGGGCTTCTCCGTCAAAGCCGATGACATCGCATTCCAGTTCCCGGTTCGCAATTTCACGGAAGAACTCAGCCAGCGGCATGACGTCCTCCTGACAGTCGCGCAACGGCGGGACGGTTATCTCGAAGTCGTGCAGACGGTACAACAAGTCCTGCCGGAACCGCTTTTCATTGACCGCCTTCTCCAGATCCTCGTTGGTGGCGGCGCGTACATTGAAACTACGGTCAGCTCTGTCACCTACCGGACGGTATCTCCGTTCCTGTATGGCTCGCAGAAGCATCTGCTGGGTTTCCGGTGCGAGGTTGCCCACCTCGTCTAAGAACAGCGTACAGCCTTCCGCCTCGTGGAAATAACCTTTCTTGGCACTGTCCGCACCGGTGAACGCCCCTTTGACGTGTCCGAAGAACGCCGACGGCGCAAGCTCTTTGGTAAGCGAACCGCAATCCACCGCCACGAAAGGCTTGCCTGAACGTTTGCTTTTGTCATGCAGATGGTGGGCGATATGCTCCTTGCCCGTGCCGTTCTCTCCGAAGATCAGCACACTCATGTCAGTAGGAGCCACCAGCCTTATCCGTTTCATGATGTCTTTGAACGCAGAGCCGTCACGGGAGAACACCGGCATACGGTTTCGTCCGATATTCCGTTCTTTCAGTATGGTACGGAGCAGAGGTACGAGTTTGTCCTCCACGAGTTGTTTGGGTATGTAGTCCAGCGAACCGAGTTTCATGCTTTCAACCGCCGTATGCACTTCGGCATAGTCGGTCATGATGATGAACGGCTGCGTCATACCCTCCTTGCGCATCCAACGCAACAGGTCGATGCCGTCACCATCGGGTAAGCGCAGGTCGGAAACCACTATGTCCCCGTCAGCGGCCTGTTGCAGAAGTTTCCTCGCTGTCGAGAGGCGGAAAGCCTGCACGGTACGGAATCCCTCACGTGCCAGCAGGTTGCAGACAAACTCGCAATATACGATGTTATCCTCCACCACGATAATTTTTGTTTTATCCATTTTCGTATTTTCTCCTTTCTTCTTTTGCCAGCCGGATTATCTCCGAACCCTTATCCAGCACAGCTTTTACAGCATTGCCAATTGTTTTATCGTCAGGTGTGCCATTGTGATGAATCAGTTTATAAAGTTCCCTCAACGGTCTGTCGGCACGGATTATCTCCCAAGAGCTGCGCAGGTGGTGTGTTAGGGCGTCCAGTTCCTGAAGGTCTTTCTGTTGTTCCGCTTCCCTGATTGCCTGCATTTCCTTTTCGGTTTCCGTTATCAATTTCTCCAGCATGACGGCTTCATTGCCGTATGACAGCAGGGAGGAGAAATCCGGTTTTTTATTTTGCGCCACATTCATGGCGCATTTGTCTGAAACCTCCATCAGTTCCGATATGGAGAACGGTTTGAGCAAGCAATCGGCAAATCCACGTCCTATAAGTTCCTCCTTGCTGCAACTACCCGAAGCGGTTGTCACGACAACAGGAATCGTCTTTGCATTACCCACGTTGGAAGTGCGCAATAGTTCCAGCAGTTCGAAGCCGTTTATATCCGGCATATTCAGGTCAGTAAGCAATAGATTGTATTTCTTTTTCCTTATCATTTCCATCAGTTCCGCCGCATTGGTACAGGTATCGCAGTGTATCCCTTCCTGTACATACATTTCTTTCAGCATCAGAAGAAGCACTTCGTCATTGTCGATGGCAATAACATTATGGAATGTATAGTTATGATGAATCAGTGTTTGATTTATCTGTTCCGGCAGTTCCTCGGCTGTCTGCATGGGTATTTCCACTGTGAAGCGGCTTCCTTTACCTTTATCGCTCTCCAGCCGGATTATACCGCCAAGCATTGACACGATACGCTGAACGATGGACAGTCCCAGTCCGAAGCCGTCTTTTGCGGCGGCGTTTGACAGACGTTCAAACGCGCCGAATACCCGTTGCTGTTCCTCTTCAGTCATACCTGTGCCCGTATCTTCGACGGTAATTTTCAGAACGCCGTTATTGTAGTCCGTTGTCAAAGAAACGCCACCGTTCTCAGTGAACTTGATGGCGTTTGACAGCAGGTTGTTGCCGATTTGCAGGATACGTTCCTTATCGGTCAAGACGACTGCATCCGTTTGATTGGTTATGGTCAGAGCCAGTCCCTTGTGCATGGCGATGGGCGTAAACTCCGTTTCGAACGTGTGAATAATTGCGGGAATTCTGCAAGGAGAAATGTTCGGCTGCTCCTTGCCGTTATCCAGACGGAAGAAACTCAGCAGGGTGTTGAGCATTTCACGCATACGGTCGGAGGATTGCCGGATATTACGGACATATTGCTCTTTTTTATCCGCATCATTCCCTTTTTCCATCAACGCGGTATAACCGATTATTGCGGTTAAAGGTGTGCGCAGTTCATGGGTGATGGTATGCACAGCTTTCTTGCGAGAATTTATCAGTGCCTCGTTTTTCTCTACCGCTTGTTGTAGCTGTTTGATTAAATTTGTCGTTTCCCGTTTGTACCGCTTGATACGGTTAGTATTCCGGTGAATTATGATATATGAAATGATTAACAGAAGAAGGACGAATCCTGTCAAGCCACCTATCTGAATAAACGATTTTTCACGCATGGTGGCTA